>Ga0335085_10000044_pt1 | contig 438260 bp, 327 predicted proteins | sample Lox_Sample_45_FD_206712 | JGI IMG/M metagenome (GOLD analysis project Ga0335085, IMG submission 206712) | Soil microbial communities from Loxahatchee National Wildlife Refuge, Florida, United States - Lox_Sample_4.5 | ecosystem: Environmental > Terrestrial > Soil > Wetlands | place: USA... | reverse complement strand
TTGTTCGTACCCTTGCACCGCGCGCTGTATGCGGAAATACGAAGGAGCATTGGAAAATCCAGTTGACGCAATGCTTTCTCCGATGCCGGAGAACAAGGAGACCTCTCCATTTTCCATGGGATGAGACAATAGAATCCCCTTCAGGAATTCTTCCGCGGAATAGACGATGGTCAGGGTATCGCGAGAGTTCGCGCTGCCCGGAAAGCTAGCCGAAAAATAATATGATGTGCCGACGGGAAATGGCTTCGAATAAGAAACGCTTCTCCATGTCTCGGGAAACGAAAGGAAGGCACCGGATCGAGAATGCAGTTGAAGATATATGTCGAGGGACGAATCTCTGCTGAGGGCCCATTCGACAACCCCGTTCTCCTTCACCGAAGCCCTCGCAATTTCACGATGGAGGCGAAGGTACTCCTGACATTCCTGTTTGACGGCAGCAGCAGCGATGTCTTCATGCGATGCCGCGAGAAAAAATCTCTCGTTTGCGTTGAGAGTTGCTTGTAACGACGATCTGAGAACGTCGACGTCGTGACTATTTTTCTCGAGTTCTAATGAGATGCTCTCTTCGTAAAAGAAATAGAACAACACTCCGACCACCGCGGTAAAAAGGAGCGAGACCGTGAAGAGAGAAAAATTTGCTGCGCTTTGTCGCGAAGATGATCGTCGTCGTTTCATCGTTTCAACTCATGTTTGATCGTTGAAAGAATCATGATTTTAGGAATACAGGCCGATCGGACTGATACAAAAACGCACGTATTTTTTGAAAATGTGAGGCATTCACAGCAAAATGCCGCCATGAACAGACCATCGCAATCAGTCAGCTGACCCCAACGCGCATTACGGATAGAGACTGATGCGCCCCGTCCAAAAATTTGTTAAGATGTTCGCGACAATGCTTGCCTCCTGCCGGCGCGGAATTCGCAGGGCGGCAATAACGCCGTCGGCAAAAGTATCCAGCGACCATGCGCCAATGCGCTGGGACGATTGCTCTCCCATCGCTTCGAGCGCAGATGGGCGTAAAGCCGCGCAACGTTTCATTACTTCGGCAAGCATATCTGCATCGCCGGCTTCGAAGGTCCATCCGTTCTTTCCTTCTTCAACCAACGTCGATGCGCATCCGCATCCCGTGCTGACAAGAACCGGTAATCCTGAAGCCATCGCCTCGTTGACAACCAATCCCCATGTTTCCGTTTCGCTCGGCATGACAAGCGCCGACGCGAGCCCATAGTATTGACACAACTCTTCCCCCGTTTTTGTTCCTGCGGCTATAATTCCCGGCGTGCTCTTCGCCTCCTGTTCTATCTTCCGCATCTCCTCGCCGTCGCCGACAATCACTAGTGACCACGGTTTCGATTGAGTATTTTTTCGATACCGTCTGTAGCCCTGCAACAGGGTTGCGATACCCTTGATTGGAAGAAGGCGGCCCACAAAAAGGAAATAGTTAGCGGGAAGGTCGAGGCGTTTTCGGAGAGCGTTGCCCTTAGCTCGTGCCGAAGCTGCGTGCGATGAGAAGAATGAGTTATCGACGACGTCGACGCCGAAGACAAGTCTGTCCTGTTGAAATCCGAGTCGATTGAAATACAATTCGTGTGATGGGGCCGGGATGAACGCGCCGTCGATATTCTGGTGGATGTTCTTCTTCACCCATTTGACAAATCCGCCTCGGCGATCGGATCGATCCCATGCATCATCCATTAAAATAGACCGCGTTCGGCTTTCAACTCTGTACTTCGCCGCGGCCATTCCGGACGGGAAGGGCGTTGCCGGAGCAAAAATGACGTCTGGTTTAATATGATTAAGCAAGCTGTACACTCTATCATATATTTGGCGGGCCTGCAATTTCCGATATGACGTATGCGTAAAGCAAGATATGTAATCGATGGTGTTTCCTGTCGAGGCTTCAGAAAAAGGATACAACCCGTCGCTCGAAGCGACTTCCACCGCCGATAATGTACACCCAATTTGATCCAACCGTTTCTTGAGATGTTCAATTCGGGCGATGTGATACGGCAAAAAGTTTGTCCACATGATCATCACGCGCTGCGAACGGGTTGCTATGGACGATGTCTGGTGCGCCCCGCCTTCGAGAGTTTCATCGACGCTCCGTAAATATTGCTGCGTAATATTCTGCCACCGGAAGAGATTTCTTTCTTCGCGCGTTCTGTCCGTTACTTGACGCAGCAAGTGTTCATTGGTGAACGCAGTACGCAACGCTTCGATGAGCTGGGTTTCCGTGTCGAACAGAAAACCGTTGTAGCCATCAATAAGCAAATCACCGGCGATTCCCACCCGTCTGGAGATCACTACTCTCCCGAGGACGAAGGGTTCGACGATCGAAAGGCCGAACGTTTCAATGTTGGTCGGCACAACGGCACAATGACATCGCTGGTACAACGCAAGGATCTGGTCCCTGTCGACAAAGCCTGGAAAAACGACGTTTCCTTCGATTCCCAGCTTTCGTGCAAGCACTTTACACGATTCTAGCTTTTTCCCGGCACCCGGAAGATAGAGTTTGAGCGAAGTATCATGTGTCTGTTCAATATATTTTGAAACTGCATGAATCAGCATCTCCTGGTTTTTTCCCGCTCGGAATTCGCCGGGAAAAATAACCCCCTTTTCATCCAGCGGAGGGAGGGGCGTCATACAGTTGAAATATGCTTCGTCGACGCCGAGGAAAAGGATCTCCGTTTTCTTTCGCAAAATTTTGAACCTGTCTTTCAAAAAAGTCGAGCTCATGTACACTTTATCGACGAAAAGCGACAGACTGAGGCCTATGAGGTATCGTGCAAACACAGACCGGAACGCAAAGTTATGCCGGTATCCGTGAAGAGTATACGCCAGCGAATAGGGCTGGCGGTACCAATATTTTACGCAGACTGCGATCGCAAGCTGCCAGTTTGTTTGCACGTGGACAAGACCGGGCTGGAACTCTTTCGAGAGCATATAGAAGCTCCGCACGAGCTCGAAAAAATGGAGATGGTCGTCGAGACCATGCAAAATTGCGGCACGGGCTCCGACGTTAAAGAGCCTGTCGTGAAGTCCCGGGAGTTGTTCATTCTCCCCAGAGACAAACAAGAACCGGCCCGGTGCTTGTTTGACGAGGGCGCACGCTTGTTCCGTGAGCAACGCGGTCAATCCGATTCGATAAGACGAAGTAAAGTAGATTACTTTTTTCATGGCGTTGTCATTTCGTGCCACCGTCTAACGGCTTTGATCCTCGGGTGGTTCAGGGCTCTTGCTTGTCGGATCGGTGTCGTCGTTTCCACTCCCTTCGTCTTCCCGATAAACCAGCGAGCGGGACGTTCTTCTATACTGGTTCTCGTAAAATTCGTCGTCTTCGTAATACACTTTCTCGAGGCGGGAACGCTTTTCCGCAGCGTACGCAAGTCCGATGATCGTAAACTGCAAATTTCCAAAGAACGCCGCGTAAAGAACGATGTTGTCCGTAAACATAATGAGAGCAAACGGCAGAAATGTCGATGCCGCTGCAAAAAAGAAGGTGCGTATCTCCCCCTCGGTCCGGTGCGCCTTTTTTAACAAATGACGGACCTGAATAACGAGAGTGAAAAAAAACAATACCGTTCCGACCGCCCCGTAATCGTACATAAACCTCAACCAATCGTCATGAGGATGGGTCAAAGTCCCTTCAGTCAATTTTAAAATCAAATCTTCGGATGCATTTGCCCCATACCCCCAGATAGGTTTTTCAGATATTTGTTCCACAAGAACCTCTGCCATATGACGGCGGCCGCTCGTGGCGAGATCCTCTTCGTTGCCGATATCTTCGATTGTCCCTTGCCCCGACATAAACATTTTTCCCTGGACGCGCGATGTATAGAAAAGGCCCACGCCTAACAACATCACCACGACCAATAAGGTAGCTCGTGTCGGAAACTTCATGGGCGCAAAAGTTGCCGGCAGTGAGAGCCCCGAAACGAAAATAGCCATCCTCGTGAGTGCGACGACGGGCAACAACACGATGGCGCTCCACCAGAACAGGTCGTTCACCCGGCCGAAGGAATACCCAGATGCGAAAAACGATGCAAGAATGGTCGCCGTGATCGCCTGAGGCGCTAATCCGGTTGCACCCGGTAATTTTCCCGTCACAAGAAGGCCGGTAAGCAGCGAGGTGAGGATGAGGAGGGCCAGCGCAAAGACCTTCATCAAAAGCGAAAAGTTGAACAATTGTGTCTCGTCAATCCTGCCCGTAGAGGCAGCCATGCCGACGATGATAGGGCACAGAAGCATCGTTGACCGCTGCAAGTTCACATAGTCGGACATGTATCCTTCGATGACGACAAACAGTATCCATGGGAGCCATATCGAGACGGGGAAGGCAATGCGGTCGAGGTTCGCCGGAATGACCATGACTGAGAGCGCAAGACAAAGGATCCACGCATACCCAGCGACGGAGAATGCCAGGAAGCCGGTGCCGCCAAAAGCGCAAGCGGCAAAGGTCGTGATAAAAACGACCCATACAAGAACTGGAAGTTTCGACCGCCGGAGGGACTCAGTCCACGAAAGCTCCCGGTTATCCTCTTCTTCCTCTTCAACGGCTTCTTCGAATACTTCTTCCATGACCTCAGTCTCTCCGAATACTTCGACGAACGGATTTTAATAATGTAAAGATTTGAACAACAAATTTCCTTACCGTTTTCGGCATCAGCGCAAGAGTCCCGTAGATATAGACTTGCGGGTCTGCGGGGGCGTATCGGGCCATTTTTTTCAATTCCACGATTGCATTGGAACGGTCCTGATGGTGGAGAAACATCGAGACCCGCATTCTATGCCACATCGCAAGGTATTGATGAAAACTCTTCATGCTCTCCCGCGGAACATCGGTCATTAGTGCCGCCAATTGTTGACCAACCCTGTCGGGGATTTCCGGAGTCCGGGTCGGAAAGCCGGTTAAAGGTCCCCGCAACCAAAAGACAGAACACTGCTTTCTCGAGTATGCGATCTTTTGTGCTACCGCGAGTCTTGCCCACGTCAAAAGGTCCTCGCCGATCGCGATCCCCTCGGGAAATCCGCCGATGGAAAGAAGCGCTTCTTTTTTCACGGCAACCGCCGACGACCATATTGGCGGATCGGACGATGCAGCGACTTCAAAATAATTCTGGAGGACGCCTTCCCATTGGCCGCCGGGAATCTTGTGAAGAATGGGAGAGCGATAATGTCCGTTCAGTTCTCTATACGTATAATGCGTCGCGAAAAACCCGCACTGAGGAAACGTATTGCGGAGACGTAAAATTGTTTCGAGAAAATCGGGCCTCCATTCATCATCCGCATCGAGGAACGCAACCAGTTCGCCCTTTGCTTCCGCGATACCGCGATTGCGGGCTGCGGATACGCCTTGGTTCTTTTGGTCGAGGACTTTAATCCTTTCATCCTTCATTTCTCGAACGATCTTCTCCCCGCCATCGGTAGAGCCATCGTTGACGACGATGAGTTCGAGAGGGATGATCGATTGTGAAAAAACGGAAGTGATCCCTCGCCGTATCTCTCCCGCGTTATTATAGAGAGGCATTACAACAGAAACTAGAGAAGAATGTTGTGTCTCAGCAAGTGTCATCGCAAAGACAACGTCCGTGGAATGGTCATAGCTGTAAATCGCTTTCGATGTCGACCTTTCATTGACTCTCGGTTAGTCAGTCGACGGTTCGACTTTTTTCGAAATTTTTGCGAGCGTGGAATAGAGCGATGAGTATGACCGCTCAAAATTCTTAAGCGAAAATAGATTTTGCGCCCTCGTTCTTCCGGCTTGTCCCATCTTTCTTGCTTCTCGCGGTTTTTCTAACATCCTCAGAATGGCCTGTGCAAGCTGGGAAGGCTCTCCGGGTTGAACAAGCAAGCCGGTGATATCGTTCAACACAACTTCATTGAGTCCCGCAATATTATTTGCCACAACCGGCACGGCTGCCGCCATTGCTTCGGCCGCAGTCAAACCAAATCCCTCGAAAAAGGATGGGACGGCGAGAACATCGATGATTCCCAGTATCTCGTAAACTTTCTGAAGCGATTGTTCGCCGAGCCATCGGACATGCGAACCGATGCCGAGAATTTCCGCTTTGTGTTCGAGCGTTTCCTTTATTGGCCCATCCCCGACGACCACGAGAACGGTGTCAGGATTTTCCTCAATGACCTTTTGCATCGCGTCGAGTAATACACGATGCCCCTTCATGTCGACAACTCTGCCGATAATGCCGATGACTTTCTTCTTCCCGATATGTAACTCGCGACGCAGTCTTTTTGCCGAGGAAGGAGAGATCGCTTTTTGTATCGCCTGCACGTTTACGCCGTTATAGATCGCTAAGTGCCGGGGCAGAGCCGCAGAAGAGGAAGGGTCAAAAATATCGCATCGTCCGAACCAAAACGCACCCGCGCTTTGCGACACGCAAATAAAATTCGAGCAGAGCATGGCTGACATCCGAAGAACTTTTTTTGCCGTTGAGCCGTACGCAATTTCTCCCGCAGTATGGACAGTTGCGACAACCGTTTTCACACCCGCCATGCGGGCCGCTAGAATGGGGATAAATCCAGGCGCAACATACTGGACATGCAGAATGTCGGGTTTCAGCCCGGAAAATACGGCTCGCAAGGAGATCAAGAGAGAGAGCAATTCTCCGGCATTCGCGCGTCCGGCGATATTTCTTTTTCTTTTCAGGAGAAGAACATTAGCGCCGGCCGATTCGTACTCTTTCACCGTTGAATCCCGGTATTCATAATAGCAGCAAACTGTGACGCGATATCCACGAGCGACCAGCACGCGGATTAATGAAAGCGTATGGATTTCCGTCCCTCCAAGAAGGAGTATCGGCAGGGCAATGACGACATTTTTTTGAGGAGAGTTTTTCACGGAGCGCTCACGATACCGCATAACTTAGACAAAGAGAAAACATATTGGAACGACGATGCACAGCGACACAATTCCACGTATCGGTCAGCACGGAATCGAGAAGCCCGTCGGACCGTAATCGAAAAATGGCATAGTCATTCCCCAGAACATTTTGAATTTCTTCCAGCGTGCAGAATCGGCGGGTCACATCGTTGAATTCAAAAATAATGATCGGCCGGTTTTGTTCGATAAAGTTCTTACCTCCGAGTATGACCAACTTCTCCGCGCCTTCGACGTCGATGAGGAAAATCGCGGGGCCATGGTAATCGCGTAACTCGATGTCGAGCGTCGTTCCCTCGACCATTTCCCCTCGGCGGTCCTCCGTGACAAAAATTGATGAGGAATTCGGTGCAATGGCGCTGACGTTGAACATCATCGGTTGCCCGTCGGCGTTCGCTACTTTCTGAACCATGCGAATGTTGGTAAAGTTGTTCAACTCCGCGCTTCGTAAGCACGCCTTCACACATTCCGCGCCCGGCTCGACCCCGATGACACGCTCCACTTGTGGATACCGCGCTATGTCGATGACCATCTCACCGATGTTTGCTCCGACATCGACGACCAGCACTCGGCCCTGCAATGACGTGATCAAACGGTCAAGGAAGATATGCGTTTCCGGTTCGTTGAACTTTCCGACGATGTTGAGGAAATAGCACTGTGCAACGGCAGGATTAAAAAACATCTTTATCTTTTCAACGGCCAATACCCGTTCCCCCTTTATTCGCCGCAGGATGAACCCGGCTCCCCTGAGGTTAAAACCAATAGATCTACACCATTGGTAAACGGTCAAGTATATCTTTGCCAGCCAAAACCACATGAGTCCCTCACAACGTTTAAAACATTATCAGCTTTCGCGGCGACTTTATTGAAGACGAGCAGTTAAACGCGCGTCGACCATTTCAATAACCTTTTGGACCGGAGCGTTCGCCACCGGTCCTGCCACATGAATAAGCGAAGCGTTCTTGCCGTTTCCGTACGCCCCCGGGAACGGGTTGTACGTTTTAAACCCCAAATACGACCCCATGATGACAACTCCGTAGGTGCCAACCGCGTTCGCAAGATGCGCAGGACCGCTGTCAATACCGACAAATAATTTTGCGCGGCGGATCACCTCCGCAGTTTCGAGGATGGAAAGCCGTCCAGTTAAATTTTTGTAGAGAACGTTCTCCGTTTTGCCAAGCACCGGGCTGAGGCCGACCTCAACGATCGCGCAACCGTAGGTCGACATGATATGAGCGCTCAGTCGTTCCCAGTTCTGACGGGGCCAATCCTTTTCTACGGTATTTGAAAGACAATGGACCGCCACAAAATCCGATGGAAGGTGTTCCGCATCGACCCGCCGCCGGATGTCTTCTGAGATATAGACGCGAGGCTGGTCTTCGATCGCCGGCAAACCGGCGCTGAGAGACATCGTTCCAAGGAGGTTGCCATAATTGTAGAAATTCGACAAGCCGATTTTTCCGTGGGAGATCGTACGGTTCGGCCGCGGTCCGCACAACGCGCAATACCGTTCCGGGAAGTGAAGGTCGAAAACGTGGTCGAACAAAGAAGTATGCAAGAGAAGATCCTTCTCGGTCAAGCAATGGACCATGAGAAAAAAATCGACGTTTGGATTGCTTGCGACCAGCTCGCTGTACTGGGGGCTGACGAGCCACACAATGGGAGCGCCGGGGTGCAATTGCCGCACGTATCGCGCAACCGGCTCGCACGCAACCATATCTCCCAAATGTTCAACAAGAGCCACCGCGATGAATCGAACATCTTGGTTCGAACGCCGACGCTTCCGTTCATAATTGAGAAGGGTCAAAAAATGGACCGCGAAACTGATATACACGCGCGATCGATGCCGTATCCTTTTTAAAATTGTCGACACATGGATATCAAAATAGTTGAAACCGGGACGGCCTTCTGCGGGCATGGTATCCGGCCGCCGACAGCGATAAACTCAGCCCGCGTGTGTGAATCGCCACATCGAGCCATAGGTCAGGATCTGTCCGGACTTTTCCAACGGAACACTTTTGCTATCGGCAGCCCATTTTTCTTCGCAAGGTCCATTGAGTTTTTCTTGCGGCTGAAATCGAACACGGCAAGGCCTCTATTGAAAGTGTCGATGACGAAAAAGTCGTATTGATTGCAGGCCGCCCAGTAGTCAATAGCTTCGTGGTTGATGGTGTTGAAATAATCGTCGAGGACGATGTAGCGCGGATGAAGCGCGCTGCACACAGAGAGATCTCTCAGCTTCCCATCGTACGAATGTTCGCCATCGATATGAATGAGGTCCACGGCAACCTTTTTCTGGAGGCGCATCGCATCCCAGGAATTCTTCATGAACTTCGTTTGCGGAATTTTTGACCCGGGCCGGAAAGTTTTGTAATAAAAACCGAAATTCTCGTAGCACATTTGATTCGAGTTGGGAAGATAGAGTTCATTGTCTATCCAGTAGGCCGATTCAAGATTTGTGCAACCTTCCGCCATTGAGATCAAACTAAAACCCTGGAGAGATCCGATTTCAAGGATGGATCTCGGCTGCAGGAGACTCGCAAGCTTTACGTAGTACGGATAGTACGTATCGGCCCAGAACCAATCAGTCGTAAGGTAGCCGGGCATGACATGCGGCAGCATCGATAAAACGTTTTGAACGGGCCGCTGAGCCGGCGTCATGGCTTTCAATTGATCAAGAGTTAAACGCTCATTTGACGAGACGGATTTTTTGACCAGATAGAATCGATCGCCGAGCAACCGAAGCGCTATCGCAGATCTCCGTTTTTCCGTTAGTATCCATCGCGCGAACCTTTTCAAGACATTCATCGTGGATCCATTTTGAGTTGTTGACGAAAAATTTCCTGCCGACGGTATTTGAGCAGGTTAGACCTGCTGGCGTTAAATTACACGATCGACTTTTCTCTTTTCACTTCAACGAATCTTTCAATTTCAGTACGGACTTGAATAGTGCAGATATGCAGCGCGCCACGGCCGGACTGCGGCCAGTTGCTCCCGCGAGGGACCAAACGATGCGGTCCTTTAACGCGCTTCGTGCCGCAAGATCACTGTGCGTTATCGTTTCAAATTTGCCCCGCAGCTTCGTCGACTCCTCGAGCCATTCATGCCGGTCTTCCGCCATGGACTGCAGAAGATAGGCATTGATAAATCGAATCGCCAGCGCTTCCACTTCCTGCTGATCGCCCTGAGACAAAAACGACGAGCGGGAACGGCATTGCTCGACTTGAAAGACATAGTCCACGGCGAGTTGTCCGGCGAGTGATTTGAGCGCGCGCCATGCAGATCTGCTATGGAGACGATATGAGGCGAGGGGCTCGGAAATGGCCACGACGTCGGTAAATTCGCCAACGCGGAGAAAGAAATCATCGTCGGCGATCACACCCGCTTCTTTCCTGTACGAACATTTTTCCAAAAGCAGCTTTCGTCCAGTCGTCACTCCGGGACAACGGTGGATGTGACGGTTCTGAATCACTCCGGCAAGGTAGCGATGGGCATATTCCTTTCCCGATAATAGCTCGGGGACGGCGCTATGCGGAAGAGGAGATTCGCCTGAAATCGTTCCATGCTCATCGATGTAACGGTATCCCGAATATGCATGCTCGCTCTTCGGATACATTTCGAGCGCTCGCTCAATATGATAAAGGTAACCGGGATCAAGCAGATCATCCTGATGGAGTATCGTCACAAAGTCGGCGTGTGTGTGCGCCACAACTCTGTTCCATGCGTCGGCATATCCCGTGGGCGTCTTATTATAGATGTACCGTATTTTTCCCGCCCATTTTCCGGCTTTGAGAATTTCGGCAGACCGGTCTGTCGACGCATCGTCCACGGCGACGATCTCATCTGCGGGACGGCGTTGACTCAATGCCGATGAAAGCGCCTGCTCAAGAAATTCCTCGCCGTTGTACACCGGTATCGCGATCGCGAATGTCATTCGATCAGTCTTTCAAAAGAAATCGTCCTTGTTCTCATCGCATGAGGTCGATCACTGCTTTTTTCACATCCTCAACCTGTATCCGGCGAATGCTTTCGTCCGCACCGCCGTCGTCGTTGAACGAGTAGCTCGACGGGGTGAAGCTGAAAAGCACCCGCGCCCGTTGAGAAGACGGGAACCAATGCGTCGGGCTTATCCGTGTGCCGAAAATAGCCACGATGGGCGTTTGCAGCAGCGCTGCGACGTGCATCGTGCCGGTATCGTTCGTTACGCAAAGCGCAGACATTCGCAGAAGCTCGATCAATTCTGCCATCGAGGTTTCGCCGGCAAGATTGATCCCTCTCCGGCCGGAGCCATTGATAATTTCCTTGCCGAGTCTCTTCTCCGACGCAACTCCTGTCACCACAACCCGTGCGTGAAATTCTTCGTGCAGCCACGAGGCGATCGATGCGAAACGGTCGACGGGCCAGCATTTTATCATGAACTTTGCCCCCGGGTTGAGGACGACAACCGGGCTGCGTGAGCCGGTTCGCGCCTTAATTTTTTTTCGAACCGACCTTTTCGCCCGATCATCGAGCGGCAATACGGGACCGTAGCCGGTTTTCGGCAGGTCGAGGTCTTTCAGTATCGTCTCGGCGCGCCTCGGCTCGTTCACAACAAAATAATGCTGCAGTCTATTGAGGATGCCTTGTTTTCCGAGCGAAAACATATGGAACCCGATTGCATAACGCGCGTGAATTTTCTTTGCGAAGATCATTTCCCGGAGGACGAATCCGGGCACACCCCTGTTTCCGAACGGCGATAAATTGATGAACACATCGCAACGTAGCGATGCTAGCGCGTTATCGCTGAACGGGAAGCGAAACCCGTTGCGGACGACCGGATGGTCGTGAAGCGTGATGATCGTATCGATATACGGTTCCGCCGGCAATAACTCGGCCATCGGAAAATCGCCGCACCACGATACAACCGTGAGCTTCGCGGAGGAATATTTTTTCTTCAGCGCCGCAATGAGCGGCAGGTGAACAATATGATCGCCTAACGTGCCGTTCATGTAGACAACAACGGAAGAGGGTGTTCCGATCTTCTGCGGGTCTGTTATGAACCAGCTGCGGCGGAGAAGTTCAAGGCATCCGTTTGCCAACGCCCGCCAGACGATGAGCAAGCCACGTACCGCCTGCAAGCCCGGCGAAAGTGTCGTCTCGTCGCGCTCGATGCGTCGCGCCTCATCGAGCGTTGAAACGCAGTGAACTTCGGACATTGTTTTCATTTTCCAAGTGGGTCGGAGTGATACAATTTTTCGACCTCGTCAACATATTCATGGATCGTTTTGACGGGATGAATATTTCGCGACATGCTGACGATCCGCTCGGGGTCGTCGATGCACTTTTGCATTGCGAGCGAAAGGTTGTGCGCGTCGTTTCGATCGACGATAAAGCCATTTTCTCCCTCCCGCACTAACTCCGGCAGCGCGCCCGATCGCGACACGATTACCGGGCGCCCGACGGCAAGCGCCTCATTGACCACCAACCCGAACGTTTCGAACAGGAGGGATGGATAGAGAAGCACATCGATGGACGCATACGCTTCCTGCAGTCCCTCGCCTTTTACGTACCCGTGCTCAACGATCTTTGCAGGACCGGCGTAGTTTTTAGCCAATGGAATAAAATACGCTTCTTCATCTTTCCCTTGAGGAGCCCCGAAGAAATGTATTTCGCACCGGTCGGCCCCCTTAAGCTCACGGAGCGCTTCAAAAATAATGTGGATTCCCTTGATCGATGAAAACTGTCCCACGTACCCGAACCGTAACTTTCGCTTGCCGTTAAATTGAATCTCCCTTCGCTGCAACGGCTTGATGCCATGCGGGACAACTCGAATCCGCTCTGCGTCGACCCCGTTTCGCACGAGCAACTCTTTGACCGCAAGAGAGGGGGCAATATACCGTTGAGAGAGTCTCCATACAAGTTGCATCTGCCCGATGATCTGTTCGACAAGCCACGGGAAGCGAAGAGCCCGAAACACATACGGAAGATTCCGAATCGGGTCGACCTTTTTGCCAAACTGCATATAGAACCAGCGCGGAATTCTGCCGAGAAGCCCTCCCGTCCACCAGTGCGGCGTACGGTGCACGCTGCAACATGGTACGCACACCGACGCGTGAACCGCATAGTTGCATATTGAATTATCCGGCCTCGATAGGGCGCCGGCGGGGCAAGCAAAGCCGGCATGATGGACGGTGGTAATGGTGGGCAGCCGGAGCTCCTCTGCAACCATCAATGTTGCCGAATTTATTCCGTTAATGTGTATAAGGTCGGGCGAAAATTCTAGGATCACGTTTTTTAGCGCCTGCCGCATCGAAAGATGATTCACCGCATACTTTTCCCCTTCAGTCGTTGACGAAGGAGGGAAGCGAAGCTCAACAACCGGAACATGTTCGAACGTTGCATGCATCGTCGTGCTTGCCTCTTTCGAGTCGCCCGGCCACGGCGCAAGTGTGACGACCAAAATATTGTAACCTCTCCGCTGCAATTCTTGCGCAAGCGACAGCACATACACTTCTCCTCCTCCGTAGAAATGAGGGAAGAAACGAGCGGCTGTAATTAAAACGCGCATAGCGATAATTTATTCAGGTCTTTGATAGAGTCGGCGCAAAAGCGCTTTAACAAGTCCGGGCGCGGCGAAGGAGATGATCATCCTTATACGCAAGTCAAAGTCGATCTCCTCGCTTTCTCTCAATTGAAAATATTGCCGGGTGTATGTGAGAAAGTTGGAGGTATCTCCGGTCCTGAACAACGCGATCAACATTTTTCGAAAGCCTTTGCATAGTTGCCTGCGAAGGTCGTGTGCGAGATCAGTTCTTTTCAACGTCTCTACGCAAAGACGGCAGGCTTCCCTTGAGCTTGTGCTCCCGGCTGCAAAAGTTTTCGCGTTCTCGTGGATGCGATAATAGCCCGTAATTCCGTCGACATACTTGGTTTTGTGCCCCGATAATATCAGCCGCGCAAAGAGTTCTGTGTCCATGCCGTTTTTGTACGTCTCATCTACAAAATTTTTAGCGCCCAATGCACTGCGGCGGATGAAGGCCGCCTGGTTCGGCATGTCGATGAGCGGAAATGACGCCGCCCGTTCAAGTAATCGAAATTCGCCCGAGGGGATCTCGCTGGGCGATCCTCCGGCGGTATCGACAAGATATGTCCGGCCATGATAGATGTCGTATTCGGGAAATTCAATCGCAGCTTGCGCACACGCGGCGAGGGCTCCCGGACCGTAATAGTCGTCTGTGTTTTGCCATCCGATCAAATCGCCGGTCGCGTAGCGAAAACCTTTATTGAGCGCTTCGGCCATCCCGTTGTCCTTCTCGGAAACCCATCGCGCAATCCATGGCTCGTAATATTTGATGACCTCCACTGTGCCATCGTTCGAGCCCCCGTCAATGACGATCAGTTCAACATTGGGATAACCCTGGCAGAGGACGGAGCGGATCGCCTGTTCGATGAAATTTTTTTGGTTGTAGCTCGGCATCAACACGCTTATGCGGGGCCACGCAGTCGCTGCCGAAAATTGCCGGCCGCCAACGGGCATATCCCATGGCCATCCCTTTTTAGTCTCAAGCGGCGGGGGGATTGTTTTCATCGCTGATGCGCTACCAGATGATCCTCAGAAATCTGTCCATCGCTTTGATGAGAAATGTGTGATGTCTTCCTTGCGTCAGCCGCAAATAATATTGCATCGCCTTGTCGAAGGCGCTTCTCGGGTCGCGAATTAATTGAGTGTCGCTCTTTTCAGACGAGGGTTTAAGCGTATTCCAGTCTTTATACCAGATATCGCATCGTTTAAATTTAGCGGCGCCGTATTTTTTCATCCATGCGTAAACTTCGTCGTCCCACCAATACCTGTCTTCTGTCGCTGCAAAGGTCATGTCAATTCCCGCTTTTTCGTACGCGTGCAGCCATTCTTCTTTCATCGGCTGAAATGACGCCGGGTCTATCGAATCCATGTGATGGTATTGCCGATAGATTTTTATAAAGGGGCGATCCGGATGATTGATCACCTCCCAGCATTCGTACCATCGATGTTTGCTGCGCATCCGGTTCCAATCGACGTACTGATAATGGAGCAGCACTATTTCTTGTAAAGATAATTTCGGATTTGTTTCGGAAACGGGTACTCGGACGCTGTGTATTTGTGTCCCTTGATGTGCCGAGCCGTCATCAACAAATCCCAAGACTCCAGAGCCTCCCGTCATCCATCCGCGGCCATCGCGCCCCGCCACATTGAACGGCTGCAGGGCAATTGCGGTGCCACGGGGACTTTGAAGCAACGACTTCCATTCTGGGCTCGTCAGAACGTTCGCGCTCAAGAATTCATCCGCATCCAAAGCAAAAATGATCGCGTCCGTGGATATTTTTCGAGCCTCTTTCAAAAGCAATCGCTGCCGTTCGCCTTCATCGTAGACGCCGGACTCATTCCGAATGACTGTCACGTGCGGAAACGATCTCGCAATCTGGACGCTTTTATCCGACGACCCCTGATCTGCAATGACGATTTCGTCAGCCCATGTTAGCGTACACTTTATAAATCGATCGAGGATCCACTCCTCGTTCTTTATCGGCGTTACGCATATCACAGGTTTATCTGCCATGGCGCGATAGTCTATAGGCTCCTACTTCTGATTTTCGATTCGTTCACGCGTTTGCCGACCCATAGTGTCCCATATTTCTCGATGAACGCCCATTCCAAGGAAGGATATACCGTGGTCTCGATGACATGAGTCGGTCCAAGATCCTTGCGACGGGGGTCGTAATCATGGAACATTAACAAGCCGCCCATCTTTACTTTAGGACTATACGATTCATAATCTGCAAGGCATCCGTCGATGCTATGGTCTGCATCGATAAACAGTAAATCGAGGCTTGGAATTGTTTCCACAAATTCATTCGACTTGCCCTTTTTAATTTCAATGATGTCCCTAACTCCCATGTCTTCGACGTTCTTTACAAATTGGTCTATCAGAGGAAGGTCACCGCGTTTTTCCACGTAACTGTTCACGCTTTCAGGATCGCCGGAAGCGTCAAACGCATCGATCGCAATAAGCTTTTTTGCCCCGGCTGCTAGTAACCCTTTGGCGAGGCACACGGTGCTTTTCCCCTTATAGGAACCAATCTCGCATGCGGTTGCGCCACGCGGCAGCAACGAAGCATAATTAAAAAGAGCGATTGCTTCCAGAGGGGAAAGAAAGCCGTCGATTTTTTCCCAACCGCTCAGCTTTCTTAACTCCCAGCGCGATTTGATCGCCCGCAGGTAATCATATGTTTTTTGAGTAAAAGCCATGGTCAATTTTTCTGCGTCAGAAGATTCACCGTTTAAGAAGCCACGTGCGCTCTCAGGATGAAATAAAACCGACCGGGAACCAACCGATCAATTTTTAACCGCGTTCGGATAATTGAGTTTTTTGGAGAGGGAGCGACCTGGGCATCGGGCTGTTTCTTTGAACGTTCATGCGTTAAGAATCAGCCGCAGCGACCGTTTCACGACGTAGCACGAAACGCAAGTTCCGGCGGGTATTTCAACGTCCGTTGATCAGAAATTCACGCCGTCAAAATTATTTTATTGATACACCGTTTCCCCGGTCAATAGGATCGGCCCGTAGTGTATAGTTTCCAGCACGGAACTGTTTGCAAGTGGGATGCCATCACAGTACAACGTTGCAGCGTTGGGAAAATCCCAGTACCCCTGAACCATTGGATGGGTGAGGTACACGTCGAGCGAATACCGCCCCTTGTTTAAGTTCTGGAGGTCCATCGTACTTTTTATGCGGAACGGTCCCGGTTTGATCGTGCCCAAATTCCCGTGATTTCGCGTTGGACAGAAGGATCCGATAAGCACCCCCTGCGAGGAGTAAAGCCTTGCTTCGATATCGAGTTTCACGTCATGGCTGACGGTGCCTTGGACCATTATTTCAATTTCTGATTTCTCCAAGAGAACCTGTGTAGACTCGGAGCCATTGATGGTAATTCCCGTGACCTGCACGTCGCCGCTCGCTTGCCGGCCCATCGAAAGGATCGTTCCGTCGATGCTGTTATTCCCCTGGAGGTATTTGGCGACGCATTCCTCTGCGGAGCCGAAGTGCGCTAATTTGCCGCCGGCAAGAAGCAATCCGGTCTTGCACAACGTCTGAACGGCGGCCGTATTGTGGCTGACGAACAGGACAGTTCTTCCGCTCGTCGCGACGTCGCCGAGTTTTCCCAAACATTTTCGCTGGAACTCAATATCTCCAACCGCGAGCACTTCATCCACGATCAAGATCTCGGGCTCGAGATGCGCCGCGACGGCAAACGCAAGGCGCATGTACATCCCGGAGGAATAATGCTTCACGGGAGTATCAATAAATTTTTCCATGTCGGCAAAGGCGACGATCTCGTCAAATTTGCGCTTGATCTCCATCCGCTTCATGCCGAGGATCGCGCCGTTCAAGAAAATGTTCTCGCGTCCCGTCAATTCGCCGCTGAAGCCCGTTCCTACTTCAAGCAACGATGCTATGCGGCCTTCAAGTCTGATGCGTCCTCGTGTCGGGGCGGTAATCCGTGCCAGGATTTTCAGCAGCGTGCTTTTCCCCGCGCCGTTCCTTCCGATGATTCCCAATACCTCGCCTTCCTGAACGTCGAACGAGACATCTTCAAGCGCCCAGATGGTATCTTTGAAGGAAGAAACTTTTTTGTCCTTCTTGCTGAAGATCGAGCGGACTTTTTCGTCGAACAGATCCCGAAAGGAATTGCCCCGCCTCCGCGCGCCTATGCGGTATTGTTTGCCTAAATGTTCGACGTGGATGATCGTAGACATGCGAGAGAGACCTTAAATGACGTCGGCAAATTTCCGTTCCATCCGGAGAAAATTCATCAACCCTGTGATGAATACCAGGATGGCGACGCTGCACGAGAGAAGCAACAAAATACCGGGAAGGGTTCCCGTATGAAGCAACGACCACCGGAACCCCTCGATGACGGCAACGATCGGGTTTAGCCAGTAGAGTAATTGATATGCCGACGGAATTTTGCTTGCGGCGTAACCGACCGGGGTAATCCAGAAGAACACTTGAATGATATACGGCAACGCTTGTCCGATATCGCGGTACTGGACGGAGATCGACGAGAACCAAAACCCAATGCCGAGGGAAACGATTACGGTGAGCAAAACAAAAAGGGGAAAGAGAAAGATCGTCGCCGTTGGTACAAACTGGAAATAGACCATCAGCAACAGAGCCAGGATGAAGGCGATCGAAAAATCAACGAACCCTGAAAGGATCGCGGCCGCGGGTATGATGACACGCGGGAAATACACCTTTGACACAAGGTTGGCATTCGCCAAGAGACTTTGGCTCGCGTTTGTAACGCCCTCCGAGAAAAAATTCCATGCCACCACGCCGCAGAAAGTGTACAGAAGGTACGGCACGCCTTTAACGGAAAAGCCGACAAGCTTATTAAAAAGGAGCGTGAAGACGATCATTCCCATCAACGGACGGATGAGCGCCCATGCCGCTCCCAGAAATGTCTGTTTGTACCGTATTTTGATATCCCTCCAGACGAGGAAATAGAATAATTCGCGGTACTCCCATATCTCATGAAACCGCAGCGCCGAGAGCCCTTTTACGGGCTCTATGATGATCACTGGCGGAGTATTGGAAATTTTATTATCCACAGTTCATCGTTCAATAAGAACTCATCCGAAAGTAAACCCGCTATCGCAAACAATGGGATCAGAAACGGAACTCTGGCGAGAAAGATGTGCGGTGTGATATCGTTGTCGCTCGAACCCTCGACCAAAAACATCGAAGCCATGCCGATGCAGTTTAGCGATCGAACCCAAAATTATTTGTGAAGGTTGTAGATGCTGATTCCCAGTACCGATAGGGCTGTCAAAGTATTGACAATGGTAAGAACGTCCTGCCACGACAGGCCTTCCGAGAGTCTCTTGACAACGATCATGTCGCCCGGCGCGAGTGGTACCGTCGGCGATTTGCCTTCAAGGATATCCCGCACGTCGATCTTGTACAAAGTCTTCGCCCTTGCCTCTTTTTTTCCGGAAACGCGGTAGAGAAGGACGTCATCCAGATTTGACCTCTCTCGCGGTCCGCCGGCGAATGAAATAAGTTCGATGATGTCGGTAGACGTTGGAATGACGTAGACGCCCTGTTGCGGCACCTCTCCCCATATATTTACGGTCATCGTTACTTCATACGGCTTCGCGTAGAAATAATACCCCGGTCTGTTCTGATTTGCCTGCTTCGCGGTATTGAGCTCCGATTCGGTTGGAACCTGAGCGAGCAATTGCGTACCGGCGAGGGCCGCCACGGCCATCACCAAGCAGGCCCGCAAAACTACGCGTCTCTGAGAGCTAAGTCTTGTCCTTGGGAGCATATTTTTGTTGGTAGTAGTATTCGCCGTGCAAGTGATAGTATCCGCGGTGCAGCCGATTCAATTGATATTGGTTGACGACAATGCCCGCGAGGTTGAGCCGTATGCCTTCGATGATATCGACCGAGTGGTCGAGGCTGTCGAACGTGGTTGAATTCGTTTTTACGACGAAGACGACCGCGTCGACGAGCGCAACGAGAAGTTCCGAATCGGTAAAGAGAAGGATCGGCGGCGAGTCGTACATGACGATATCGTACATGTTGTCGAGTTCCGCCTTAAGGTTTTTCATTGTCACGGAACCGATCAACTCGGTCGGATTTAACGGGATGGAGCCGCACGGGAGAATGTCGAGATTTTCAATGAACGAATGTCGTATCGCAGCGCTAAGGTCGACTTCGCCGAAAAGGACCTCGGTGAGGCCGGGTTCAAGGTCAAGGTTGAAGATCTCATGCACAGTCGGCCGACGCAAATCTACGTCGACGATGAGAACCTTTTTTCTCGTTTGGGCGAACACAACAGCGAGGTTCGCCGTGGTGAGAGATTTTCCTTCCTGCGGAGCGCCGCTCGCCATCAGGATGCTTTTGATAGGCGTATCCTTCTTCCAGTACTGGACGCTCGTCCTCAACCGACGGTAGGAATCTGCAATTCTTGAATACGGGTTGATGGCCGTAATGAGATGCGGGTCGATGACCGGCCCCTCGCTTGCCGGCTCCAGCTCTTCTTGACTGGCGTCCCGTCGTACCGTTCCCCGTTCTCCGTTGACGGTATGGTCGACGGCGTCGACGCGCGTTACAAGGTTCAGTGTTTTGCTGTCCATTGCGGGAATCACCGTCAGCACGCTGAGGCCGCGGCGTTTGATGTCCTCGGGCTTGTGGATCCGGTCGTCGAAGTAGTTAATTAAGAACGCCGAACTGACGCCCAGCACCAGGCCTATAAAGAATCCGAAGCCAAGGTTCTTCGGAATGTTCGGATACAAATGGGTCGTCGGCGGAACAGCTCTCTGGAGAACGTCGACGTATCCGAATTCGGACTGTTCGGCGATCAGCGCGGATTGGTATTTTTCCTCGACAGCGCTGTAGACTTTTTGAAGGGTCATGTCGGTCCGCTGGAGCCGCGCGTATTCGATATTGATCCTCGGGATATCCTGGAAACGGGATTCGTTTTGAGCGATACCTGCGACAAGCGCCTTGTGACGGATCTCGAGCGACTGGAGCTGCATCTGCGCGTCGGTAATTTTTGTCGTGAGGTCCTTTGCAAGTTCGGCGCTCTCAGTGTATTTATCCGGCTTCGACGAGCCGCTATTCATGCGGTCGTTGATCTTCTTGTGCAGGGCGGCGATCTGCGCGTTAATGTCCGATATGCGTTTTGAGACAATATCTTGATCTTTTGAGCCGGCATTTTCTTCCTTGACAAGATCGCGCTCCTGTTCCAATGCGCTTATTTGCTCGAGAAGCTTTTGGATCTCGATGCTTTTCACCATATCCATGATGCGTTTGGTGTCCGCATCGATTTCCTCTCCCTGGTTCTTCGGCAGCATGCGCTTGATTTCATCGAGCCTGTTCACATAGGAAGAAATTGTGTTCTTCGCCGTTTCAATTGCAATTTCGGTTTCGTCACGCTGAGCTTCAAGGTTTGAGATCGTAGTGACGACGGTCTGGCTCTCCTGATCGATCGACCCGTGCTGTTCCTGGTAACGCCGCAAAGCGTCTTCGACGGTATCAAGAGCCGCTTTTTTTGCCTGGAGCGTTCTTTCCAGAAACTCGCGCGTGGAGGTCAGTTGCCGTCTGCTTGCGTTGAGGTTATTTTGATAGTACGCGTCGGCATACGTGTTCGCGATGATCGCCGCTTCTTTCGGGTCGGGGCTCAGCGCGCTGATAAAAATAACGTCGGAGGCTTTATCCGGGTCGAAAGATGCTGCATCTTCGAGTCGATCGATAATGACCTCGTTGTGGGCATACGGTCCAAAGGATGGTTCATCGTCTTGCCGCAGGAGGATCTCAAGAGTATCGGAACCGCCGAGCGTTGCGACAGGGTTTTTCTTGAGCAGCGCAAGGACGTCTTCAGCGATGGCTCTTGACTTGAGGATCCCTATCTCTTTCATGAGATTTCGCGTCGAACCCCCGAGCGACGAGAGGTCGAGCGAGCCGATCTCCATATCGCTCTTCGCCTTGCTGCTCACCTGCACGATAGCCTGGCCCTCATAGATAAATTCGCCGAGGTACGTGTAAAGAACCGCTGCGATAAAAACGCCTGCAGTGATCCCCATGATCACGTACTTCCACCGCTCGAGTATCTCGATATAATCACGAAGACTCAACTCCAGAGTCGGCTGTGATTTTGAACTGCGATCGGTTCGAGGTTTTGTTGCCATAGTTGATAAGATTGGTTACCGTGCTGCCCGTTGGACGAGCGCAACACAAGGAATTTTCGGCGCCAGCGTTATTGACCTTTACCAAACATCATGATATGAACTGTTTTGAGCATAATATCGATGTCTAACAATAACGAATAATGCGAAATATAATAGAGATCATACTGGAGCTTTTGGATCGTATCATTGATGTTCTCACCGTACGAGTAATTCACTTGTGCCCAACCGGTAATTCCCGGTTTTACAAGATGGCGAAAGTGATAATACTCAATTTTTTGCTCATATTCACGCGCGACCTCAAACCATTCTGCCCGCGGCCCGATAACGCTCATTTCTCCCTTTAAGACGTTCCAAAATTGTGGAAGTTCATCGAGGCGCGTAAGGCGCAAGATCCTCCCTACACGAGTAACCCGGGGATCGTGTTCCCGTACGTATTTGTCGCCCGCGTTGCCGGCACCGTGAACCATCGTCCGGAACTTATACATCGTAAACGGGAGCTCGTTCTTGCCGATACGCGTCTGACGGAAAATGATCGGACCCCGGCTTTCGACCCGGATGAGGATCCCGATGAGGATCATGAGAGGGAAGAACACGATAAGGTTAATGATCGCAATGGCGAGGTCGAGCAATCGTTTTAATTGCGTGTACCATGGATTGCGAACGAGCAAGAGATCGCCTTCGAACAGCCACCATCGATTAAGAATAAAGAGAGGCACCTTCCGAAAATTTTCTTCAAAAAAAAGTTTGCTCGGAATAAGAGGGACGTTGTGGAAATGCAGCTCCACGAGTTGTCTGAACACGGTGTCGCTTAACGAAGTTTTATCTTCCGTGAGGATAATGCCGTCGCACTCCGTCTCCATCGAACGCAGCGTGGTGAGCACATTGCCCTCGATCATCGGCGACCCCTCTCCGCTGATGGGGCTTCCGGTCTTCTTCCCGTTCAGATCTGCAAAACGGACGTGCTGGTCTTTCGGGGTTTTCGTATACGTGCGGTATAACTCCTGGGCCGTCTCGTCGGTTCCGAGGACAAGATAGAATCTTTTCCGGCGGTCATCGGCCAGGCGGGAATGGATCCACCTCCTCACAGAAAGAGAGATCGTCAGAAACAGCAGATAGGTCGTCGGGAGGACGCTGCGGCTGAACTGCAATGCCGGTTTGTAACTGAAGAGGTATACGACCACGATCGTCGACACGACGATGATGATCATCGCCAGGATATACTGACTCGTAAACGGCAGGCTCCTCATGTCGGTGTCGGGACTGTAGGCGCCGATACCGTCGAGGATCAACCACGTGAGGAGCATCGGCAAAATTGCACGATACCAGTACTCGACGGTGAAGTCGACGTCGGTTCGTAAAAGGCTGAGCATAAAGAAAATTCCGAACAGCGTAATGCCGTCGATGAACATCAATCCCAGCTTAAAAAGTTTTTTCGACCTAAGCATTTCTTTTCATGTTTCTGTCGTGGTTCATTGCGGCTCCGCACTGAGTAGTCCGAAACGCTGGCGAAGAACGTAGTACAGGAAGAGCGGCGTTGAAATGAAATTACGCCGCCACATTCTTCTCGGCTCCCGGATCAACCTCGGCAGCCATTCGAGTCCGAGATTCTGCAACGGCCTCGATGCCCGTTGTTTGGAGCCGGCGAAATAATCGAACCCTGCGCCGACCGCCGCGATCAACGGAACCTCAAGCCGGCTCCGATGTTCCTCTACCCACTTTTCCTGTTTTGGCGCCGTCATGCCCACCCAGAGAGCCGTCGGGGCAGCGCGGTTGATCGTTTCACAGATGCGCGCGTTCTCTTCGTCCGAAAGTCTTTCGGCAAACGACGGAGAAAAGACTCCGCCCACATGGACGTGAGGAAACTCACTGGCCATGCGCGCGCGTATGCGTTCGAGCACGCCCGCCGATGATCCGAGGAAAAAAAATGATTTTCCCCGTTGCGCGTTCCAGCGGGACGCAAGTCCTGTCATAATATCGGGTCCGGCTACACGAGATTTGATTTTTCCTCCGAGTATCTTCGACGCGAGAACGATGCCCGTACCGTCCGGGATAAGAAAATCCGCCGCACGGAGAGCCGATAAAAAAGGCCGGTCGTGCAGGGCGACAACAAGAGAATGCGGGTTTGCACAGAACAGCGTCCGCGGTGTCGTCTGTTGCGATATTCCCGCATCAATGGCGTCGAGAAATTGGTTTAACTCCGCCCTTTGCACGTCCACATTCCATATCGTTTCGCGCGGAAAATCCATATGCCGTCAATGCTGCGATGCGGCGCGATGCGCGACGGCCGTCGCATAAATACTCATCAGCGTTGCATGGTTCTTTGTTGCCGTATATTTTTCGTCGAATTCGTGCCTGGCTCGTTCACCCATTGCGCGAAGTGCGTTGTCGTCCGCAAACATCGTGCGGACGCGCGTCCGGATTTCATCAGCATTCCCGGCGGGGAAGAGCCCGCCGCTCTTTTTATCATCGACGAGATAGGGGAGCGACCCGATGTTCGATGCGGCGACCGGCACACCGAGCGCGAACGCCTCTTGAATGACCATTGGAAACCCTTCGAAGCAAAGCGACGGGAGAATAAGCAATTTAGCTTTCGAAAGACGCCTGAGTACTTCGTCCCTTGAGACGTTGCCGGCGAAAGTTATTGCGCCGGCCGCTTCACTTCCATCCACAGTTCGACACAGTTCCTCTTTCATCGGTCCGTCTCCGATGATCTCGAGTCGGGGTGCATCCTTTCCCCATCGCTTCCATGCGTCGACAAGGACGTGAATTCCTTTTGCAGCATACAACCTGCCGATAAAGACCGCCTTTTGTTCACGCAGATCCCAGTGTACAGGCTCGGGGGGATCTTGCAAAAAATGCGGCTTGACAAAAAGTGAATTCGACGGAATCCCAAACCCGGCCATCTTTTCGCGCTGGAATTCCGTCAATGTGATGAATGCGTCGACATTACGGCGCCAAGAGTCTTTTGCGTTGTGGAGCGCGATCATCGTTGCAACGGGCAATGTCGCAAGCCGGCTTTCCCGGTAACATCCGTAACGAAGAGCGGGCATCACGCTTCGTTGATCGAGGCATAAGAGACACGGCCGATCGCTTCGTAAAACCGTGGCCGCGGAACAGCCGATGCGATAATTGTGCATCGTGAACACGGTGGGAATGTTGAGTTCCCGCGATGCGTAAAATATTGAGGGAGAAAGAAGGGGAAAAGTATTGTGGATATGTACGACATCGGGCTGTGTTTCCCTCATCTTCCTTTTTAACGCGTGCACGCTGAAAGGGTTCCACACGGTGCTCGCGGCGCCTTTCACTGTGCCGAAAAGTCCTTTACTTCGCACCTCGTCGCTGTGACGAGTAAATTCAACGACCGAGTGTCCCTGGCTCCGAAGCATGGCGGCTTCGGCAGTGTAAGCGGTATTCTCCCCGCTTGGTGCGCTTGATCCATAGAAATTATGGACGAGAAGAATTTTCACAACCTGTCAAAAAGTTCGAAGGACGCTACGCCGAAGCCCGATAATCCATGAACCATTTCTTTGCAAAAAGTCTGAAACGCGAGAACTGATATTTTCTGAGGTTTGATTGGCTAAAGAGGGAGGTGGGATCGTGTAGATCATCGGCGGCGATTCTGAACAAAATCCCGCCTACTCCGTCCCACGTTTTATTATTTCCCGCCCCAACGGCAAAACTGTACCGGTAGTTTTTTCGGACACGGTTTGCGATGGATGCGTTAAATTGTCCGTAGGGATAAACGAAAGAGTTGATCTCTTGAGATAAGGTCTCTTCAAGTATTTTTTTCGATTTTGTAATTTCGTCTTCTACGTTCGGGGTTTGGAGCAAATTACTATGGGAATAAGAATGCGACGCCGCTTTCACGACACCGCTTGCGCATATTTCTTTAAGCTCTCTCCATGTGCAAAACGGCACCTTTTCACGGTATGCCTCTCCCCGCATCATCTCTTCAGCGGGGACGCTTAAGCGAATCGTTTTTTCGACCCCGCCATCCGAATCTAAAATGTATTTTGGCGAAATCGCAAGGAGCACCTTGATTTTTATCTGCCGGAGCAACGGAAAAACATAGGAGTAAAAGCTGTAGCTTGCATCATCGAAGACCAGGCAGATGTTTGTACGATCTTTCGATAACGGATCTCCCGGCAGAACGACATTGAAGTTTTTATCGATATACTTGAGATGTTCTTCAAGAATTGCCCGAGAATTTGAAAACTTATCCGCTTCAACATGATGGTACATACAACATAATAGCACACGCTCTCCTACTGTTACGCCATTTACCTCGCCCCCCTCTCTAAAGTAACTCTGCTATCCGCTCAAATATACATTATCTAACACTATTATCAAACGTTTGTTGAAAATTGTTAGAAAACTATCTCCAGACATAGTTCCTTTTTCCTGCTTTCAAATTTTAGCGAACCCCTATAGTTTTGAATAGTTTTAGGATCGCTAAACAGCTTGGGTGGGGAACAGGTAGTGGTAGGTTTTGGATGCCCGCCTAAAACACGCGGGCATGACGGAAAAGAAGATGCGTCATTCCCGAATGTTTCTGTCGGGAATCTTAAGATAGTGTCCCTATACCGCACAAAACGAAGCGCTACCGGGGGACAAAATGAGTTGACCATTGCAGTTATTTTATATTTATTGACAAATGGGAATGATCGAGGGAAAGGCTTTACCTTTTTTGCATCGTTGCCCGAGGGGGAAAATCATCTCGGTGCTTCTGTGCGCCCTCCTGTTGCCTTCTGCACTTGTTCTGTCTCAGAATGGACGCGCGAAGGACTCTGCGCCCGACAGTTCTCATATTAATGCGACAGATCTTTCAATATTAGGCGGATCGGTCGTCGCTGCCGGCGTTGTTGTCCACTTTGCGAGGTATGAGCCGCTGTGGGCAGACCATTACACGGCATTCCATTTTCACGAAGACTTTAATTATGCGCTGAACCAAGACAAGCTGCTTCATTTTTACGGCAGTTTTATCGGCGGGACATTCGCGGCGAAAGGGCTTTCATGGGCGGGATTTGACAAACGGGATGCGGTCGTATACGGTGCAGCAACATCGCTTGTTTTTTTTACGTTCATGAAGATCGAGGACGGTCATATCGACTACCTCGGGTTTGACCGCGTAGACGAACTCGCGAACACGCTTGGCGTTGCCTATCCCGTCGCGCAGTATTATTTTCCCGTCTTAAATAATTTCACGCCAAAAATTTCGTACGTCGCATCTCACAACGCGGTGGTTGCCCAGAATCAAAAACTCCCTTCGTTTCTCGAGGACCACGAAGGGCAGAAGTTCTGGATGGGGGTCACCGTTCACGATCTTCTTCCGCCTTCTCTCCGGCAATATTGGCCGCCCATCATTGGGCTTGCCGCCGGCTACACAGTTCGCGGGCTCAACACGCCTCGGCCGTATCACGAAACATATCTTTCGCTCGACCTTGATCTACGGAAGATGCCTGGAGACACGAAGTTCTTGAAACAGATGTGGGAGATACTCAATTATATTCATCTCCCGATGCCGGCAGTGCGGATCGCACCATCGGTGGTGTGGCATGGATTGTATTTTTAGGAGGAGTACCGATAGGAGTTGTAGATGATCCTCATCGGACGATATGACCGAGTGGAAAACACTTCACCCGCTTTGCGCTGCAAAAAACGCTGTGCCAGGTATTGAGTCCGTCCGATGTACAACCTATCATTTTTTGCGGAATTCAGAACGTACTTGGTCTAAGCCATAAAAGGAAAATCCCGATCTGTGGGGATCGGGATTTTGCTCCGCATTTCTATCAGAAGTGCGAACTTTCCGCAATCTGCGATTTTCCATTATCATAAGGTTTGGACGGAAGGGATAACGAGGACTCATCCTGGATATACAACGAACAAAGGAGCCCCTCGACATATCTGACAATTGTGTTGCCCGCCTTGCGAAGGTGTTCTTTTCGTCAGATGAAGCTTAGAGACGAATTCTGGATTTCAAACATTCTACCCACGACGCTCAGCTCCCCCATGCTCCTTGTTCCGTGTGAAGACGTGATATGTAACTGCGTCCCAGGCATTGTGAATACCAGTAAAAAGGAGCGAGAGTGCGGCCCCGGCGACAAAAAACATTTCCAAGCGATCGTCGGAGTGAGCGAACAATGTTGAGACAGAAAGCATCAGATATGCCACGAATGGAAGAATGCTATGAAAGAGCCAGTCCTCAAACACCGGCCGGTAGAGTGTTTGAGCTCGCATACGTTGAGCCACGACGATCGTATATACGATCCCGCTCAGGCCCATGACTCCCCATAAAGCAGAGGCCGTTTCGATCCCCTTCCACGGAGCGCATAGGATCGCCGAAAGGAACAACACCGTTGCAAAATGAACAACGCTCGGCGTTGCGAAGGCAGCTCCTGCCGGCGCGTCGTCCCGCACCCTTGATCTGTCAGCAATCAGCGTTATAACGACGAACTGCAATCCAATAAGCGCGCCCGCTGCCGAGCCCACGATGACGTAGAAGTTATTCCATTCCGCGATCTCTGTCATTTCGCCTCCTGCTTTCTCTTGAACAAATTTCGGTTATTAAGAATTTGGTTTATTCACTCCCAGGTTTTCACGGACGTACTTTTCAGGAGATCGTATAATCGTTGAGATGAATGCTGCCAGACTTTTTTGTGAGACCACCGACCCTTTTTCCGGTTCGCCTTTTCGCGTTATTTCATAATCCACTTCGTCCGCATTAGTAAACCAGGTTGGCCTCAGAATGGTGTATTCAAGGTCTGATGCTTCTATCACATCAGCAGCTTTTCTGTAAGGCTTCAATACGGGTCTTAGCGGAACATCATAGATGCCTATTGAGCTGATAAAGATAAGTCTCTTAACTCCTTTTTCGCTCATTGTCGCGACGATATTCTTCGCCATTGCTTCCAGATCGCCAGAAAGATTTGCATAGACAATCTCTTGTCCCGTGATGGCGTCTTTCAATTGATCATGATCCAGAACGTCGCCTTCAACGATACGGCATGTGGAAACGTCATGGTTTTTCAATCTGCGCTTGTTGCGCAGAAACAGCGTCAGGTTGATACCATCCTTTTTCACCAGGATATCGATGACATGTTTGGCAATATTACCGCTGGCGCCCAGAATAATTACATTTTTCATTTTGATAATTTTATCTATGCGTTGGTGAATGCGAGTGATGTCGACAGCTCACGATAAGCGTCGATCTGTTGCTGAAGCACCGTGGCTACCTGTTCTGCGGTGCCGATAGCATCTGCCCCCGCAATGAACCGGAGCGGCGGCTTTGCTTGGTTCGAGATCGTTATCAGGGCATTGGCAAGCTTGGCCGGGTCGCCTGACTGCTTACCGTTGTAGCTTTTCCAAAATTGCATTTGCTGAAGTCTGCGTTCGAGGTAATCATCGATGGGGTGGTCAGCAAAGTTTGTTGATTCTTCAGTGAGAAGCTCTGTTCGAAAAAAGCCTGGGTTAACAATGGTAGTGTTTATTCCAAACGGCATGACCTCGGATTGAACTGCCTGCATCCAACCCTCAAGGCCAAACTTCGATGCAGAGTAGGCACTACAAAATTCAAAACTGGTCAGGCCCGCGCTTGACGAGATCGAAATGATATGCCCAGATCGCTGTTTGCGCATGACGGGCAGGACGGCGCGAGTGACGTTCATCGGACCGAAAAGGCTAACAGACATCTGCCGTTCCATTTGCTCAGGAGTCAATTCCTCAAAGAATCCTGCATAAAAACTTGCCGCATTGTTGACCAGCACATCGATGCGGCCAAACCGGTCAACGGCTGCTTTTACCGCTGACTCTGCATCTGCTGGTTCAGTAACATCCAACTTCACAACTAACAAGTCTTCAGATGTACCAATAACCTTCGCGACCTTGTCTGTTTTGCGACCCGTGGCAACAACGTCGTGTCCGCTTGCCAAAGCTGCTTTGGCGATATCCAGGCCCATACCACGGCCCGCGCCAGTGATGAACCAAACTTTTTTATTATTCATATTTTTTCTCGTCTATATATGCATTACTTCTAAAATGTCAATGACATGTTTGGCAATATTACCACTGGCTCCCAGAATGATTACATTTTTGCTTTCATCATTTTACATATGCGTTCTTAAATTCAAATGGGGTAGGCATGATTCTAAATATCCAGTTTTCTATTGCCTAACCACTTCACCATTTCCGGATCGCGATGGTCGAAAAACAAGCTTTTATTCATATCGAGCGATACAATTGCATTCATATCTTCAAGGCTTAGTTCAAAATCGAAGATGTCGAAGTTTTCAATCATTCTCTCTTTCCGAACCGATTTTGGAATAACGACCACTCCTCTTTGTGTCAGCCACCGCAAAATTACTTGAGCAACAGTTTTGCTGTATTTTCCACTGAGTGAAAGCAGTAATTCATTTTTGAAAATGTTGTTTTTCCCTTCCGCAAACGGGCCCCACGATTGAATTTGAACATTGTTTTCTTTTAAGAATTTTTGTGTGTCAACTTGCTGACAGAAAGGATGTGTTTCGATCTGATTTATTGCGGGGATCACTTTGTTATGGATAATTAAGTCCATGATCCGATCAGGTTGAAAGTTGGCAACACCTATTGCCTTGATGCTGCCTTCCCGATACATGTCTTCCATCGCACGCCATTCACCATACACATCGCCATACGGTTGATGGATCAAATACAGGTCCAGATAATCCAACTGCAATCTCTTCAACGAATTTTCAACCCCTTTTGTAGCGCCCTCATAACCGTCTTTTTGAATAAAAAGTTTTGTTGTAATAAATAGATCTTTTCTTGCCACTCCGCTTCTTTTGATTGCTTTGCCAACCGCTTCTTCATTGAGATATGATGATGCTGTATCGATCAAACGATAACCCGATTGTATAGCGTCAACAACACATCGTTCACATTCTTCGGCATCTTTGATCTGAAAAACACCAAACCCTAAGATGGGCATTTCCAGGCCGTTGTTTAATTGGACTTTTTGCATGATGCTCCTTTTGATTCACTTACTCCGATGTAACTTCATTCAAACATCGTATTGCATTCAACGCCCTTGGGTATCCTATGTAAGGCAATAACTGTGTAACGACACTCAGCAGGATCTCATTTCTGTTGCCAACATTCAAGTTGCCCTCGACATGCCCTTTCACCTGTGGCTCGGCTCCGCCCAACGATATGAGCATCGCAAACGTGAGCAGCTCTCTTGTTCTAATGTCCAGTCCGTTTCTCGTGTAGTAATCGCCAAAACAATTTGCCGTTAAGTATTTTTGGATATGAAGCTGATCTTTGGGAGACTCGTCGTACATTTTTTCAGTTGTGTCGCGAAAGATTCGTTTCCGTAAACTCAATCCCTTTTCGTGTCGTGTTTCACGTGAAGTGGTGGACTGACCATCCAACGGCAGCCGCATCCCTTTGCTCTTTAGTATGTCATTCGTGGCATGAATGAAATCCAATACTTTTGCAATGCCGACATACGGCACAGACTGGTAGAGTATTTCCTTGATTTCAACGGGCGTTACCCCAACATTGAGAGAGGCGCCAAGCATCACTTTGTATTCGCTTAACGCCTGACTTGCGATAGTAGACGCCAGAATCATCATCACCCTTGTCTTTGCAGTCAAGCGTCCGTAGCTGATGACTTCATCAAAAGCGAAGTTGTCAAAGATCTCGACCAGCTCCGGGTCTGTCTCTTGAAGCGTTGACTTGTGGTTGGGGAACAACTCTTCGTGGTTTTTGATTGCAGCTTTTGTCAGATTCATTTTCTTGTGTTGGATTGTGCTGGATGAACGCTCGAATATTCCTTGTCCGTTACCGGCGACAGCCATTCGACAGCGCCACTTTTGGAGTTGTTGGTGACGACAATATGGGTGAAACTGCTGTCGCGTGCGGCGCCGTGCCAGTGTTCGACTTGAGACGGGATGACGACAACATCGCCTTTCTTTAGCAATCGTGCCGGCTTCCCTTTTTCCTGGTAAAAGCCCTTGCCGTCGGTGACGAGCAAAATCTGCCCTGCAGGATGTTTGTGCCAGTTGTTTCTGCAGCCCGGCTCGAACACGACATTCCCTATCGCATAGTTTCCCGTCTCATCCTGCGGAACTAGAATATTTACCCATGCAGTTCCAGTGAAATAATTAGGAGATGCGGGGTCGCCTTTCGCGAAGATGGCATTTTGATTTTTTATAGTTTTCATGCTGGTTCTCTATATTTATAGTCCAGTTCTTTTTTCCAATGCTTCCGGATAGCGGTTGCCCGCGACGTCGATCTTTTCGAGGGCCTCGTTAATATCGCTCAGTTCTTCTGAATTCAGCGCGATATTCGCCGCTCCGATGTTTTCCTCAAGCCGATGCAGTTTTGTTGTTCCCGGAATAGGAACGATCCACGGCTTTTGCGCAAGCAGCCACGCAAGGGAAATTTGTGCCGGCGTTGCCTTCTTTTCGTTTGCGATGCTGCCGAGCAGATCGACCAACGCTTGATTTGCTTTTCGATTTTCAGCTGTGAAGCGCGGGACAACATTACGGAAGTCCGACTTATCGAACGTCGTTTTCTCGTCGATCTTTCCCGTGAGGAAACCCTTTCCGAGTGGGCTGAACGGAACAAAGCCGATCCCAAGTTCTTCGAGTGTCGGTATCACCTCCTGTTCGGGTTTTCTCCACCAGAGAGAGTATTCACTCTGGAGCGCCGTCACAGATTGTACGGCGTGCGCTCTCCGAATTGTTTTAACCCCGGCCTCCGACATTCCGAAGTGCTTCACTTTTCCTTCCCGAATGAGATCTTTTACCGTGCCGGCCACGTCTTCAATTGGTGTGTTCGTGTCGACTCGGTGTTGGTAGAACAGATCGATCGCATCGATCTTGAGCCGTTTCAGCGAGGCTTCGGCAACCTGCCTGATATGAGCCGGTTGACTGTCCTGGCCTGTGTTCTCTCCCTTAGGTCCATATTTGAAACCGAACTTGGTGGCTATCACCACTTTTCCACGAAAGGGAGCGAGGGCTTCGCCGACAAGCTCTTCGTTTGTGAACGGGCCGTACGCTTCGGCGGTGTCAAAGAAGGTAACTCCCTTTTCGACAGCCGAGCGAATTAATGAAATCATCTCTTTCTTGTCCGGGACAGGGCCATACGCAAAACTCATTCCCATACAGCCCAATCCGAGAGCAGACACTTCAAGGTCACTGCTTCCAAGTTTACGCTTCTTCATCGTTTCTCCTTTCGACGATTTTTCACTTCTCGTTCTTTCAAGCCTCAATTTACTAAAACAAATATAGAAATTGCCGAACAGAGCAACTATCACAGTGCTCCCGAATAATTGCCTAATCCTCCTAATGAGTGGAGTTTTATGCTATTATTGGTTATCATAAATCAAACACGGGAGTGAACCATGATGAAAACAACCGGAACAGATCTAACAAAAGGCCTCCTCGTAGCAGCTTTGAAATACTGCAAAGGTGCTGGGACGCATCCGACGCCACTGCCGGAGCTCTCGGTGATCAGACGAGATAAAAGAACCGACGCTACACCCGGAATGTACACCCCGGTCGTCTGCTTTGTTTTGCAGGGTGAGAAGGATGTATGGAGTGGCAATAAGGTGTATCGCTATAATCCAACAAACTATCTGGTCAGTTGTATGGATATTCCTGCCACAGCACAGGTCGTGGCAGCATCGTCAAAGCAGCCTTTCATTTGCTTAAAACTTGAACTTCAGCCCTCGATAGTCTACGACATTTTGCAGGAAGGATCTCTCCCCGAGATTCGAAGGGAAGAACCGGAGGGAGGATTTTTTGTGGAGAAGGTGACCGCGGACCTGGCGGATGCATTTGCCCGATTGATGAGGACGTTAGAGAATAAGAATGACCTAAAAGTCCTCGCTCCTTCCATCATACATGAGATTCATTACCGTTTGATGAGTTCTCGGTACGGCGCGAAGATCCGACAGTTAGGCGTAGTAGGGAGCAAGACCCAGAGGATAGGAAAAGTGGTAGACCATCTTAAGAAAGAATACGCGACCTCCCTAAAGGTTGCCACACTGGCGCGAATGGCGAACATGAGCCCATCGTCTTTTCATCTCCATTTTCGCCAAGTCACAAGCATGAGCCCGTTGCAATATCAAAAACAGATCCGGCTTCAGGAAGCCCGCCGTCTGCTGAGCATTGAAACTCTCGATGCAGCGAGCGTTGCCTTCAAGGTTGGATACGAAAGCCCGTCCCAGTTTAGCCGCGAGTACAGGAGACTTTTTGGGCAGCCGCCGATGCGCGATATGGATCATCTACGGATCACTGTCCCCGCTCAAGACTAAAAGGCAGACTGGAAAGAAATAATAAAACCGGATGGTGAATACAATTCACACATCCGGTCTGATCGCTCCGCGAGTAGGGCTCGAATCCCGATAGTATCGGGACAGGCTCTACCATTACAGGCGGTGGGCTCTCAGCCAGAGACGGCCGCTTCTAGTCTTCATTGTTCCTCGCGGTTCATTGCTTCAGCGCGCGTGGCAACTTCCTCTGTGTAGATCAACCTCATCGGAAGATAATGCTTTGTGGAAATCACTTCCCCTGCATTGCGCTGCGCAATCCGGCATTCTAGATCCTCAGTTTGGCCGATATACAAGCGATCGTGTTGTTGGGAATAGAGAATGTATACAATGTGTGGTATAAACGAAAAATCCCGATCTGTGGGGATCGGGATTTTGCTCCGCGAGTAGGGCTCGAACCTACAACCCTGCGGTTAACAGCCGCATGCTCTACCATTGAGCTATCGCGGAATGGAGCAGAGATTGAATAAACAAAATATATCCAAATCGTGACGGAAAGTCAAGGTGACCGGCATTGACCCAAAAATGAAGAATTTGCAGTCGCTAACGCCATTTTTCCGTTTTCTTGACACCCCCTCTATTTTTATTTATATTGACTCCAGAATATGCAATGAAACCTCTACAGGGAGATGCGTGTTCTAAGAGATGCAGCGTTTGTTTTCATAACAAAAAGGAATATCAATGGAAGGAAATTTCTCCAACCGAGTTCAAGATGTTATCCGGCTGAGTCGCGAAGAAGCGTTGCGGCTCGGGCACGATTATATCGGGACAGAACATTTGTTGCTCGGCATTATCCGCGAAGGAGAAGGCATTGCGGTGAAAATACTCCGCAATCTGGGATGCGACTTGTACAAATTGAAGAAGGCGATCGAGGATACGGTGAGAACGTCGGGGGGGACCCTGACCATCGGGAACATCCCGCTTACGAAGCAGGCGGAGAAAGTCCTTAAGATCACGTACTTGGAAGCCAAGCTCTATAAATCGGACGTCATCGGCACAGAACATTTATTGTTATCGCTTCTCCGCGACGACGATAATATCGCGGCGCAGATCATGCATCAATTCAACGTCCACTACGACGTAGTGCGGAACGAATTGGACAATATTATCAGCGGCAAACCGTCGGCGCCGCCGCAAGCGCATCAGGCAACGGAGAAAAAGCAGGAAAAATCTAAGACGCCCGTCCTCGATAATTTCGGCCGCGACCTCACGAAGCTCGCCGCAGAAGCGAAACTCGACCCCGTCGTCGGACGCGAAAAGGAAATTGAGCGGGTGGCGCAAGTCTTAAGCCGCAGGAAGAAAAACAATCCGGTGCTTATCGGAGAACCCGGCGTTGGCAAGACTGCCATTGCCGAAGGTCTTGCCAATCGCATCATCCAGAAGAAGGTCTCTCGCGTTCTTCATGATAAAAGAGTCGTGACCCTCGACCTTGCCGCGCTTGTTGCCGGGACGAAATACCGCGGCCAGTTCGAAGAGCGGATGAAAGCGGTGATGAACGAGCTGGAAAAGGCGAAAGATGTCATTCTGTTCATCGACGAACTCCACACGATCGTAGGCGCAGGAGGGGCATCGGGGTCCCTCGATGCGTCGAACATGTTCAAGCCGGCTCTCTCGCGCGGAGAACTGCAATGCATCGGGGCGACGACGCTTGACGAGTACCGCCAGTATATAGAGAAGGACGGCGCGCTCGACCGAAGGTTCCAGAAGATCATGGTCGACCCGACAACGGTCGATGAGACGATCCAAATTCTTAAGAACATCAAGCACAAGTATGAAGAACATCACGGCGTGCGTTACTCCGATGAGGCTATTATATCGGCGGTGAAGCTGAGCGACCGCTATATTACCGACCGGAATCTCCCCGATAAAGCCATCGACGTGATGGACGAAGCGGGCGCGCGCGTGCATCTCGCCAATATCGTCGTGCCGAAGGAAATTCTGCATCTCGAAGAAGAGATCGAAAAGATCAAACAGTCGAAGAACCAGGTCGTCAAGAACCAAAACTTCGAGGAAGCAGCGAGACTGCGCGACCTTGAAAAGAAATTATTGAGCGACCTTGAGATCGCAAAACGCGAATGGGAATTGAAAGCGCAGGATACTGTTTACCAGGTGAGCGAAGAGAATGTCTCCGACGTCGTCGCGATGATGACGGGAATACCGGTGAACAAGATCGCAGAATCGGAATCGGCGAAGCTCCTCAAGATGGATACTGTCCTCCGTTCTCAAATTATCGGACAGGACGAGGCGCTCACAAAGCTGACGAAGGCGATCCGCCGGACGCGGGCAGGGTTGAAAGATCCGCGGCGTCCTATCGGCTCGTTCATTTTTCTCGGCCCGACGGGAGTCGGCAAGACCGAAATGGCAAAAGCTCTTGCCCGGTATCTGTTTGATTCCGAAGATGCCCTTATTCGCATCGACATGAGCGAATACATGGAGAAATTTTCCGTGTCGCGTCTTGTCGGCGCGCCTCCTGGATATGTCGGCTATGAAGAGGGCGGACAGTTGACGGAAAAAGTGCGGAGAAAACCGTACGCCGTGGTCCTGCTCGACGAGATCGAGAAAGCGCACCCCGACGTGTTCAACATCCTGCTGCAGGTCCTCGACGACGGCATCCTTACGGACAGTCTCGGTCGGAGGGTCGATTTTAAGAACACAATCCTTATTATGACCTCAAACATCGGCGCGCGCGATATCAAGTCGAGCGGCGGGTTCGGGTTCGGAGACAACAGCGTTCAGGATAAATACAAGGCGATGAAAAATACGATCGAGGACGCTTTGAAACGCGTCTTCAACCCGGAATTTCTCAACCGCGTCGACGATACAATTGTTTTCCACGGCCTGGAAAAAACGCACATCCTTCAAATCATCGACATCGCCACGAAAGACCTTTTCAAACGGATGAGCTCGATGAACATCACCATCGAACTCAACAAGCAGGCGAAAGAATTCCTGGCGGAGAAAGGGTTCGACCCGGCATTCGGCGCGCGTCCCTTGCGGCGAGCTCTTCAGAAATATGTGGAGGACCCGGTGTCCGAGGAAATCCTGAAAGGGAAGTTCGGCGACGGAAGCAAGATCAAGGTCAAATTCAACAAGAAGACCGAAGAACTGAAATTCGTCGACGCCAACAAGAATCGGAAAAAGGACGAACCGAAAGAAGAAGAGAAAAAAGCGGACGTTGCGTAAACTGTTCGCGATGTACGGATAACGAAGAACATCGGTAAAATATTAAAGCGCCCAACCTTCGATTGAAAGTTGGGCGCTCTTTTTTTCCATTAGTCCAGAACGATAACCAGATACTTCTCCCGCCAGAACGTCTTGGGTTGTTTGATCATCACGTATCCTTCGTGATCTCCCATCTGGGCAAGCTGAAACGACCCGGCGCGCCGCTTCGGCAGGATCTCTGCAACTTTTCCGTCCACACGGATAGCCGGATTTTGCGTCAAGTCGATCTGTTGAAATTCGGACGAATCAGCGTCTGCCGCAAGAACCGTTGTGGAACCAAGGAGTCCCCACAGAAACCCTCCTTCTTCAGAGATGATCCCTTTTTCTTTGAGTTCATCCTTGCTTCCGACGACATAATAGACAGTATTCATGCGGTTCTTTTGACCCGTGATCGTCGCCTCATTTGCTTCAATCGTTGCGTCTTTTTCTCCGATCTCCCGCGTTTTATCGGCGATCGTCCATTCGAGGTTCTTTACTTGCGATTCCAATGAAGCGATCGACTGCTCCCTCTGAGCGACGGACGTTTTGAGATTCTCGACCAACGCCTCAAGGCTTCCATACTTCACGCTGGAGTGGTGCAGCTCTGTCTGCAAGCCGGCAATTCTTCTGCGGTTTTTTTTCAGGTTGATATCCACCGCATGAAGTTCGTCGAGCACGGCTTGGCGAACCTGCTCGCGAGTGAGTCTCGGTTTGCCCTCCGCATCCTTTGCGTTCCGGGTAAGCCTCACCTCTTTCGATTTTGCGTGCTCAAGGTCGATATAAATCTGGTTCACCGATTCCATGATTTGATCGATGTATTTATCCCGCGAGGCGATATCGCTTCGCAGAAGAGTTGCTTCAGCCGTCATATCGGCATAGTCTTTTTTCAGCTCCTTTTTTTCGGCATCCTCGCATCCAGCGAAAATTGTCATTGCAAGAATGACCGCCACAACAAAAAATGTTTTCGTTCTCATAAATACAACCCTCCTCACGTTAATGTTGTGTGTAAAAAGTGTGAATTAGGGGTTTCGTCCGCCCTCGGTCGAATCATTCGCCGCTGATACTCAAGGCAGCTCCTTTCACTGTGCAGCAATAAATGTTTCAGAGCTCGAGGGTGTACCAATTCAACATTGTTTCGAAAACCATTTGTTCCTCCCTTTCGTCAAACGGGTTTTGCAAAGGGACACAATGGCAGGTCATTGTCGTGTGTGTGGGGAATATTTACACAGATGAATTCAGAATGAGGTTGAAGCGAAGGCGTTTTTAATCAACTATGTCGTTTGGAAATATTTTGTGGACAATGACGAGTGACGCAAAAATTCGTGCCCTGCGTCACTCTCAAATAATATTAAAAGATATCGATTGTGAAGATGGAGAGGTTTAATGATCGCACGCAGCGGAAAGGTCGCTGGAAAGAAAACGCTATGAGAGGGAGGACGGTCGGGTCAAAAAGGTCGGATTGGAAAATTTTCTTCCGCTATTTTGTCTTCAGTTGTCGGTAGAAAGCAATGAGGTCTGTGCTCACCGGCGTGCCGCCGAGTTGGCGGATCAATGAAGTGATCTGTCCGCGGTGGTACGTTCCATGGTTGACAAGATGCTGCAAGGTGTGCCATCGGAGGTTGGAGATAGACTTCCCATCCGACGTGACGAAGGAGAATGTCTCCACCAATCGTTCTTCGGTCAACGATGAGATGTACGCAAGCATCCCATTCTCAACTTCGAGCCACTTTGCTTTCACGTCAGCGTACTTCGGCAAGTCGTCGACCTTCAGAAATTTCGGGCTGGGGTTTCCCGTGAACCGCTGCAGCCAGACATTTTCAGCGGCGCACAGGTGGACGAGCGTGCCGTGTATCCCTTTGAAACTTGTTTTGAAGTCCTTGTAGAGGTCTTCCTCCGGCAGTGATTCAACCACTCCGAGCATTCTTGCCTTAGCCCAATAATTGAATTCGTATAAAAGTCGGATGTCTGCTAAATTCATCGGAATACTCCTTTTAAAATTCTGTTATGAGAATGTTACGCGGCAAAGAACGATAGCGGCCGCAACGATATAATGATAACGACATTGACGATGGCTATGACGATCACGGCAATGAACATCAGCAGCGAGCCCGAGGGGCCGTAATATTTGCGGCTTGGTAAAGGGTGGTCGCTCTCAAAAAGCCGGATCCTCGCTATGTGTCTATTCGCCTCGGCGTGGTCTTTCAAGCTGATGGAGAAAAAAATCAGGGTAAGAAGCGCGGCCCCGGTAATTAAAATCAAAAGAAATATCTGGCCGCCAAGGAGCGGCGGTGAGGTCTTCGACAAGCTCAGCGAAGAGCTAAAAAACCGCGCCATCAACAGACCGGCTTCAATGATCACAGCCGTTCTAAACCGGCTCCAGGTTAAATTGTCTTGATGACGGCAAAATTCACTGTCCTGCTTGTAGATCTCGATTTTGCGCTGTTCGAGTTGAGATGGAGTGTCGCTGTCGACATTTGCCTTTGCCATGGAGGAATTCCTTTCTTCCCGTCTAGTTTTTTTTATTGATCGCTCCCGGAGAGATTCGCTTTCAGCTTTGCCAAAAGCTTCAACGCTTCGAGCGGAGTCATCGAATCGATGTCGACCTTATTAAGTGCGGAACGGAGTTCATCGTCTTTCATCTCGAACATCGTCAGCTGTATTTTACCCGCATCTCCCGAGTTCGTTTTGTGTCCTGCCCCGCCTCGTATCTGTCGAGCATTTTTCGTATCGCCGGCGTTCCCCTCGAGGTTGGAGAGGATCGTTTTTGCCCGCTCGGTCAGTTCTTCCGGCAGCCCAGCCATTTTTGCAACTTGGATACCGTAGGAATGATCGGCAGTGCCGGGGGTCACGGTGTGGAGAAAGATCACTTTATCGGCATATTCTCGCACATCCACCTTGTAATTTTTGATGCGGGGAAACAATTCCGACAGCTCGTTCAGCTCGTGGTAGTGGGTCGCGAACAGCGTGCGCGCTCCGGTATGTTCGTGGAGATATTCGGTGAGCGCCCAGGCGATGCTGATGCCGTCGAAGGTGCTCGTCCCGCGGCCCACCTCATCGAGTAAGATAAGACTTCGCGCGGTCGCCCGGTTGACGATATTTGCAGCTTCGTGCATTTCGACAAGGAACGTGCTTTCTCCGGAAGCGATATTGTCGCTCGCTCCCACGCGGGTGAAAATATTGTCGACGAGACCCACTGTCGCTTTTTTCGCCGGCACAAAACTTCCGATCTGGGCGAGCAATACGATAAGACCGACCTGCCGAAGATACGAAGACTTGCCGCTCATATTCGGCCCGGTGATGATTAAAATTTGATTCTCTGTGGTGTCGAGAGAAACGGAGTTGGGAACATAATTTTCACCGGCAGGAAGAAGCGCTTCGATCACCGGATGACGTCCTCCTTCGATATGAAGCCGCGTCGAGTCGTCGACCTCCGGCTGGACATACTCGTTTTCGGCAGCCACCTCGGCGAGAGAAACAAGGCAGTCGAGCCGAGCGATCTGCTCCGCGTTCTGCTGAATGGCCGAAGCGTGCGAAGCGACTTCCAATCGCAGTTCATCAAAGAGTTTCGTTTCCAGCGCGAGGATCTTTTCTTCAGCGTGGAGGATCTTTTCTTCGTACTCCTTCAGCTCCGGCGTGATGAATCGCTCCGCGTTGGTCATCGTTTGCTTGCGGATGTAATCGGACGGGACCTTATCCTTGTGCGTATGTGTGATCTCGATATAGTACCCGAACACATTGTTGAAACCGATCTTCAACGAAGTTATGCCCGTTCGTTCGCGCTCTTTTTTTTGCATGCTGGCGACCCATTCTTTTGCAGAATGAGCAAGGGCGGTGAGGTCGTCGAGCTCGGCGTTGTATCCGCGCCGGATAACGCCGCCGTCGGCAAAATTCAGCGGCGGATTGTCGGCGATCGCTTTGGCGATAGCATCGATCAATGGAGCAAGTGGTTGAAGGCCGGCGTTGATCTCAGCGAACGCCGGTGCGTTCAATTCCGCAACGGCGGATTTCAACGCGGGGAGCCTTTGAAGGATCTGCTTCATCCCGATCATATCGCGTGGATTGGCCCTTCCGGTGGCGATCTTCGCGATGAGCCGTTCCACATCCCCGATCTCGGACAATTGCGCAATGATCTCTCTTCTCTGAGCGGGATGCTCCACCAGTAATTTAACGCCTTCCGAGCGCCATCGGATCCGCTCAAGATTTTTTAAGGGATGCGATATCCATTTTTTCAGAAGCCTTCCGCCCATCGGCGTGAGCGTCTTATCGAGGACGGAAAAAAGAGTTCCATCCGAAGTTCCTCCAAACGACGAAGTGATCTCGAGGTTGCGTTTAGTAGAGGGGTCGAGGATGATCGTATCGAGAATGTTGAGCGGGACTATCTTACGGATGTGGGCTAAATTTGCTTTCTGGGTCTCGTTAAGATAATGCATGATCGCGCCCGCAGCTGAAATGCCTATCGACATCGAATCGATACCGAATCCTTTGAGAGTCTGCGTTTTCAGATGACGGACGAGAGATTCATGCCCGTAATCGAATTGAAACACCCAATCATCGACAGTTGTCCACAAGCCGCTAAAGCTATCTCTTGTAAGGTGTTGGAGAGCTTCGCGGTCTCTCTTCTGCGCAATGATTTCCGACGGGGTGATGGAATTGATCTGTTGCGCCAGTTCGCGGAATGGGATCTCCGCCACAACGAATTCTCCGGTAGAAATATCGACAAAAGAAAATCCAATGACGTCGTCGCCGGTCGCGACGGCCGAGGGGAGAGCGATGGCAGCGAGATAGTTGTTCTGCTTCTGTTCGAGCACTTTGTCGGAGAAGGCAACCCCCGGTGTGACGACCTCGATGACATCCCGCTTGACGATCCCTTTTGCGAACTTTGGGTCTTCGAGTTGTTCGCAAACGGCAACCCGCAGTCCTGCCTTGAGCAATTTCGGAAGATATGTGTCGAGCGCATGATGGGGAAAGCCGGCAAGCGGCGTTTCGCCTGCTGCGCCGTTGCCGCGGCGAGTGAGCGTGATGCCGAGGACGCGCGAGGTCGTCTTCGCATCGTCGTCGAACGTCTCGAAGAAATCTCCCATCCGAAAGAGAAGAATTGTGTCCGGATACTTCGCTTTCACTTGCGCATATTGTTTCATCAGCGGTGTCGACATGGTGAGAAGGTAGGAAAAAAAGGACGGGGAAACAAGAACGCCGAACCCCGAACCCCGAACCCCGAACCCCTTCTTGTATCTTCATCAATAACTCGTTACATTTTACAGCCGCAGGTGCTCATCCCTATTACAAAAACTATGAATCAACGACAATTATATAAAACAATAGAGAATTTCGACAGTAAGAAATTCGATTCGACCGAAGAATTGCTAAAACATGTGCTGCACCAGATCGTGCAGAACGACAGCATCGAGATCCAGGGGGGAAGGGTGTGGAAGCTCAGTACCTCGCGCTACGCGTACGAGCTGATTGCACAGGTGGGAGCGGTAGAGAAGATCAAGCCGCATTTTTTGATCAAGGTGAACGAGTACTCAGTGTTCAAGACGCTTCCGAAGCACCGCACCGTTGTTGCGAAAGAAACGAACGCTTATCTGAAAAGCAGGGGCATATTCAAGTACTCCGCGACTGGAGTCGGCGACATCGTGAAAGTGAAAGGCGTCGACCTCTACCGGTACGTGATGTCGTTCAACACGGCGCTGACGCACGACCAGGTTGCGCCGACCCTCAACATCGTCGGCATCGCGGTGACGTCGATGTTGCGCAGCAGGCGCATCGAGAAAAAATCTGCCCAGCTCGAACAGGACCTCGATAAGGCTCGGGATATTCAGCGCAGCATTCTTCCCGAGCACGAACTCCGCTTTCACAACTATGAGATGTTCGGCGTTTCGATCGCGGACAAGATCGTAGGAGGAGATTTCTTCGATTACATCGTCAGCGACGAGAACGACCGTGTGAGCGTCGTGATCGGCGATGCAGCGAGCAAAGGCATTTCTGCGGCAGTCCAGGCGCTGTATGTCTCGGGCGCGCTCCGCATGGGAGCGTCGTACCAAACGAAAATTACGGCGTTGATACGCAGCATCAACACGCTTGTTCATAGGACGTTCAGCGACGACCGATTCCTCACGCTCTTTTTCGCCGAATTGATCGACGACAAACAGGGGCTGTGCGTCTACGTCAATGCGGGGCATCCGAGCCCGATCCTGTACCGATCAAAAACGGCCGCCACCGAGTCGCTAGGCTCGACCGGCAACATCATCGGCCCTTTTCCCGACCAAGTGTTTCGCAGCGAAGGAGTGATGGTTTCGAAAGGCGACATTCTTCTCCTTTATACGGACGGCGTCACCGAAGCGATGGACGCATCCGGCGCGCAGTATTCCGAAAAACGGCTGATCGAAAAACTCGTTGAGTTCAAACAGCAAAGCGCAAAAGATATCGCACGATTGATTCTTGAAGACGCACAAAAATTCAGTTCAAAGGGTAAGTATTCGGACGATAAGACCGTGGTCGTGATTAAGCGGGTGAAATGAAACGGTGGGGTTGTTCGTTTTACGTTCTACGTTCAGAGTTGGAGAGCGCAACGTTAAACGGCATTCTTGGGGATGGCATTTATAGATCGTTCATACCTTTTCGTCACCCCTGTCTGTTCAATTTTTAATTGCATTATTCCGCATGCGCGCTTCGCAAAAAAATCCTCCTGTTGCGAAAATTGCCCCGAAGACCGATGCGATCCATGGCGACGTTCGGATAGATAACTATTCTTGGCTCCGTGAGAAGAACAGCCCCGACGTCGTCTCCTACCTTGAAGCCGAAAATTCCTACACCGAATCTGTAATGAAGCCGACAGAGGCGCTGCAGGCGAAACTCTACAAAGAAATTCTCGACCGCACAAAACAGACCGACCTCAGCGTTCCGTATAAATTCGGCGACTACTGGTACTACACGAGAACGATTGAAGGAAATCAATACCCGATCTATTGCCGGAAGCGCGGCTCGATGAGCGCTGAGGAGGAGATCACTCTCGACCTCAATGCGCTGTCGGCCGGGCATAAATTCTTAGGCCTCGGGTTATACAAGATCAGCGATGACGGAAACCTTCTTGCGTACTCCCTCGATACGACCGGCTTCAGGCAATACCGATGCGCCATCAAGGACATTCGAACAGGAAAAATTTTACAGGATGAAATTGGGGACGTGGCCTCCGGCGAGTGGGCCGCGGATAATAAAACGTTTTTTTACGTCAAAGAGGACGAGGCAAAACGCCCATTCCGGCTCTACCGGCACGTCCTCGGCAAGACTGCCGACGAACTTCTCTTCGAGGAAAAAGACGAGCTGTATAGAATTTGGGTTGGCCGCTCGAGCGACTACAAATATATTTTTCTCAACTCGGAAAGTTCGATCACGAGCGAAGCGCATTATGTACCGAGCGACAGACCGGACGGACAGTTCATCCGACTTTTGGAAAGAGAAACCGGTCACGAGTACTCGGTGGACCATCGCGACGGGCTTTTCTATATTCGCACGAATAAAGGGGCAAAGAACTTTCGGCTTGTCACGGCGCCGGTGGCAGCCCCTCAACCGTCATACTGGAAAGAGCTGGTTCCTCATCGTCGGGATGTAGAACTCGAAGGGATTTCGCTTTTTAAAAATTATGCCGTCTTCAGCGAACGGCGCGAGGCTTTGAATTTTTTGCGCGTGTACGATTTCAGAACGGGCCATACGCGCGAAATCGAATTTCCCGAGCCGGTGTATTCTGCATTCCCAAGTCAGAATCCCGAGTTTGATACGACGAAGTTCCGCTACACCTATCAATCGTTTATCACTCCAAATTCGGTCTTTGAATACGATATGGAATCGGGCGAAAGCGTCCTTCTCAAGCAAACGGAGATTCTCGGTGGCTACGACCCCGGCGCATTCATCTCCGAGCGGACGTGGGCCAAAGCGCCGGACGGAGTTAAGGTTCCGGTTTCAATCGTCTATAAAAAGGGAATTAAACGAGACGGGTCGAACCCGATGCTTCTTTATGGATACGGGTCGTATGGAATTTCGATACCAGTGTTCTTTTCTATTCCGCGGCTGAGCCTTTTGGAGCGGGGAGTTGTCTATGCTCTTGCCCATATCCGTGGAGGAGGAGATTTGGGCGAGGAGTGGAGGGACGATGGAAAAATGATGAAGAAGAAGAATACTTTTACCGACTTCATCGCATGTGCAGAACATCTTATAAGAGAAAGATACACCTCCAAGGACCGACTGGCTATAGAAGGAGGGAGCGCCGGTGGCTTGCTCGTCGGAGCATGTCTCAACATGCGTCCCGATTTGTTCAAAGCAGCGCATCTCGCGGTTCCGTTTGTCGATGTGGTGAACACGATGCTCGATGCAACTCTTCCGCTTACCGTTGGGGAGTATCTCGAGTGGGGAAACCCGAACGTGAAGGAAGAATACGACTACATGAAATCGTACTGTCCGTACACGAATATCGAGGCGAAAAAATATCCCGACATTCTCATCACGGCGTCTCTCAACGACAGTCAGGTGATGTATTGGGAGCCGGCAAAGTATACGGCAAAATTGCGTTCGATGAAAACCGATTCGAATCTTCTGCTTCTCAAAACGAACATGGGCGCAGGGCATGGCGGCGCCTCGGGACGATACGACGCGTTTAAAGAGCAGGCGTTTGTGAATGCGTTTCTTTTATCAGAGTTTGGCATTTACGAATGACGATTGTCATTTTGTAAATATTAACTGTCGACCAAGCACCAAGCCCCCGTTTGATTCTATATTGCGGAATTTCTATATTCGTGCATAAATTTTTGGCCTGAATAACTTCACTCTCATCTCAGAGGAGTTCTTATGAAGTTCAAACTAGTTACTCTGTTTCTTTTCGTCGCCTTTTTAGGTGCCGCAAGCAAGAGCCATGCGGACCTGAAAAAGAGAATTGCGGTCTCGCGTTTTGCCGACCGCTCGGGTACTGGATACAATCATGTCGGCGACGGAGTTGCCGACATGTTAACAACCGCGCTGGTAAAATCTGGAAAGTTTGTCGTTATCGAACGGGCCGAGTTCGACAAGGTGTTGGATGAACAAAAACTCGGGCAAGCGGGAGTTGTGACGCCCGAATCGGCGCCGAAAGTCGGAAAAGCACTCGGCGTTGAATTGCTTGTCATTGGAAGCGTAAGCGAGTTCGGAACGAAGGAGAATACCGTCTCAGGCGGCGTATCCATCTTCGGCGGAGGTATTACCAAAAAGACCGCCCGAGCGGCCGTCGACATACGGCTCGTGAACACAACAACCGGCGAAGTGATCGCCGCGGAAACAGAATCGGGAACCGAATCGACGACCGGCCTTAGTGTACGGTATGAGGATATGGACTTCAGCAATGTCAGCAATTGGAACGATACCGACATCGGCAAGGCATGCAGGGAAGCCGTCGATGACTGCGTAAAATTGATCGCCGATAACTTTACAAAGATTCCATGGTCCGGCAGAGTCCTTAAGGTGAACGCCGACGGCACGGTGCTCATCAAACCGGGTTCTGAAGGGAATGTCTCGATTGGCGACGAGTTTGAGATTTTCCGCCAGGGAGAAGAAGTCAAAGACCCGGATACCGGCGTTTCGCTTGGAGCCGAGGAGACGAAGATGGGGTCGATAAAAGTCGTCGAAGATGCGTTTCAAGGGAAAGCAAGCAAAGCAAAAGTTTTGGAAGGAACCGACATTAAAGCCGGCGATATTGTGAGGCAGAAAAAGTAGTGTGCTGCCAACAGCCGACAAGGATCTGTGAACCATAAGCGAAGAACCGATAACAAGTGAATGTAAAAAAACAGCGGTAGCACTGTAAGAAATGAACACGTTTGAATGGACTCCTGAATTACGTTTCCTTGTCGCCCTCGCGCTAGGTTTCCTCGTTGGACTGGAACGCGAAAGCACGAAGATAGAAGAACAGAAAATGGTTTTTGGGGGAGTGCGGACCCACCCGATCATCAGCCTCTTCGGTTTCGGATGCGCATGGTTGTATAAAATCGGCGTGACCTTTATGCTGCCGGTCGGACTCATCGCCATCGGCGCGCTCACCACAATTGCGTACATTGCCAAGATCAAAGTTGAACGATACGGCTCGACGAGCGAAATTTCTGCCCTCCTTACATTCGTCACGGGCGCTCTAGCGCTTCTCGTCGATGTCTGGATCGCGATGGCGATCGGCGTTGTCAACACTATCCTTCTTTCGGAGAAAGCGGCGCTCGAATCGTATGTCGAGCGGCTCAATAAGGTTGAATTTCTCGCCACAATAAAATTCCTTCTTGTCACCGTCATCATCCTGCCGGTGCTTCCCAATCAGGAGTACACCCGCTTCAACCTCAATCCAACCGGCATATGGGAAATTGTCATTCTCGTTTCGACGATAGGGTTTGTCGGGTATTTTCTATCCAAAAAATTCGGCCAGAAGGTCGGCATGTGGCTTTCGGGTGCGTTAGGAGGGGCTATTTCCAGTACGGCTCTCACCATCGCGGTGGGGAGGATTGCGCGGAAAGATCCGGTGAGGGCTGAAGAAGCGCTCCAGGCCTCAGTTCTTTCAAGCAGCGTGATGAATCTGCGCGTGCTCATTCTTATTTGGCTGATCAACGCGACGGTCGTTCCGATGCTTGCATGGCGGCTGGTTCTTCTTTTTTTAATCGGCGTTGCCCTCGCCGTAAGGATAATGCGACGCAAGACATCCAGCCCGGAGGCGGCGGTACCCGCGCTGCAGAATCCGTTTGAGATCCGGCCTGCGATGGCGTTCGCCGCCCTCTTTGTGATCCTCTCTGTAGTCACGGGCATCGTTCAGAATGCTCTAGGAGACGCGGGAGTTCTCGGGCTGGCCGGTCTCGTCGGAGTCAGCGACGTTGTGCCTTTCATTCTTTCCCTTATCCATGGACCCGGCCCGTTATCGAAGGTCGTCGTTCCTGCGATCATCCTTGCCATGATGAGCAATACGATCGCGAAGGGGGCCTATTTTGCAGTGTTGTCTCCTTCGACACGGAAGGAAACGATCGTGACATATTCGGCATGGACACTGCTCCACGTTCCCCTTATTTTTATTCGCGCCTGAGATCGCCCCATTAATTTTCTCCGCACATTAATCCCCCAAGAATGAAAAGAAGAAACTTCGTAATCTTTTTCTCCATTGTACTCGCCGTCTACGCCCTCATCAATTATTATATTTTCATCAGGGAATGGGAAGCGGCCAGCCATCTTGCGTCGTGGAGAGGGATTTTCATAGCGGGGTTTCTCTTTCTATCGCTTTCATACATCGTTGGCAGGATGCTCGAACGTGTCAGACTTTCCTGGTTCACAAACCTGCTGGTCATGCTTGGATCGTTTTGGCTTGCGGCGATGGTGTATTTCTTGCTCTTTACGTTTGCGATAGACATTCTGCGGCTCGTCAATTATTTTATCCCGTATTTTCCAGCCGCGATGACGGTTGACCCTGAACGGACCAAAGAAGTAACGTCTTTTGTCGTTCTGACAATTGTCGTGCTCATCGTCTTTGGAGGGTATCTTAACGCCCGCACGCCGAGAGTCAAAACGCTTACGCTTGCTATCCCGAAGAGCGGACGCTCGATGAAGTCGATCAATATCGCGGTTGCATCGGACATTCATCTCGGGACGATCATCTGCAAATCGCGGCTGCAAAAGATCGTGGCGGTGATGAATGCGCTCGACCCCGACCTCGTTCTGCTCCCCGGGGACGTTGTCGATGAAGACCTTGGACCGGTCATCAGGAATAATCTCGGCGAGACGCTTCGCACGATCCGTTCGAAGTTCGGCGTCTACGCGATCACCGGCAATCACGAATACATCGGCGGGGTGGAACCGGCGTGCACATATCTCGGCGACCACGGTATCACGATGCTTCGCGACAACGCCGCCAAAGTCGGAGATGCACTATATATTGTCGGAAGAGAGGACCTCAGTATAAAAGGATTTTCGGGAAAGACGCGCAAGCCGCTGCCGGATATTATGGCGGACGTCGATAAAAGTTACCCGGTCATTCTCATGGACCATCAACCGTTCCATCTCGAAGAGGCGGAGGCGAACGGCGTCGATCTGCAGCTTTCCGGACACACGCATCACGGACAGTTGTGGCCGTTCAATTTCATCACCAAAAAAGTCTACGAACTCAGTTGGGGTTACAAGAAAAAGGGGAGAACCCACTATTATGTTTCATGCGGAGTCGGCACGTGGGGACCGCCGGTGCGGACGGGGAACAGACCGGAAATCATTAACATTAAGCTTACATTCGAGTAAATTTTTTTACGTTTGAATTCTTTAAATTTGCGGATTCCCGACAAAAACATTCAGGAATGACGTAACAAAAGAACGCCGTCATGCCCGCATGCTTTCGGCGACCATCTAACATGCGTCATTGCCGCATGTTCGGTCACCTTGACTTTCTCCCCCCATTATCTGAAATTGTTGCACGTTTTTCTCGCCTTAACTTTTGCCGACACAACACCAGGAAAGTATCAAGCGCGTTTTATGCGCATATAGATAAGGCTGTGTTATGCAGGATTCCGGAGCAACTCTTTCGCCAAAGCCCCGACTCGATTCGGTCGACTTTCTCCGAGGGGCCGTCATGATCATTATGGCGCTCGATCATGTACGGGATTTTACTTCGTATTATCGCTTCGACCCTCTCGATTTTTCACAAACGAATCCGGCGCTGTTCCTTACCCGATGGATTACTCATTTTTGTGCGCCGGTCTTTGTGTTCCTTGCCGGAACGGGCGCATTCCTTGCAGGCTCGCGCGGCAAAACGAAACCGGAACTCGCGAAGTTTCTCCTGTCGCGGGGTATCTGGCTAATTTTTTTGGAATTTACAATCGTACGTTTTGGCTGGTTGTTCAACCTTGATTACAGCTTATCATTCGGTCAAGTGATCTGGGCGATCGGCGTTTCAATGGTCGTGTTGGCGGGATTAATATTTTTCTCAATAAGGACCATTGCAGTTTTTGGAGTCGGCATGGTCGTTCTTCACAACTTTCTCGACCCTGTCACTCCCGCCCAGCTTGGAATATTTGGCTGGCCGTGGCAAATTATTCACAGCGGCGGAGTGATTGCTTTCGCACCACACTATTATTACATCGCGCTTTACCCGGTGGTCCCGTGGATCGGGGTGATGGCAGCGGGTTATGCTTTTGGGACAATTTTATTGAAAGAAGAAATGACCCGGAGAAAAATTCTGCTGCGCCTGGGGGCCGGCATGATTCTCGCATTCATTATTCTTCGTGCGGTCAACATCTACGGGGACCCGCATCCATGGTCGAGCCAATCAACATTCATTTTTACATTCCTCTCATTCATTAAATGCGAGAAGTATCCTCCGTCTCTATTGTATCTCCTCATGACCCTCGGTCCTGCGATTGCACTGCTTCCCGCGATGGAAAAAGTGAAAGGAAAATTCGCGTCGGTCGTTATCGTCTATGGCCGCGTTCCGCTGTTTTATTATGTCATTCATATTTTTCTTATTCATACCGTCGCGATTGCGCTCGCATATTTTACCATACACGACATCCGATTCCTGTTATTGAACGTCCCGCCCGGCAGTTGGGGAAATAACTACGGTTTCAGTTTGCCAATAGTTTATTTGGTCTGGATTTCTATTGTCGCAAGCCTCTATCCTGCGTGCAAATGGTTTGCCGGAGTGAAGCGAAGACGAAAAGACGTGTGGCTGAGTTATATTTGAGAGGAGCAAGCATTTCGCGAGAACATTTTCTTCTCCTCTAAATCATTTGTGAAAACCTTGTCATCACCCGCCGTTCGCATTCATTATTGCGTATGCAGGCGGTAGTGGTACGTTTTGCGATCCTTTTTTCACTGCTATGTGGATGCCCGCCAGAAGCATGCGGGCATGACGAGCGCTCAGGCTGCGTCATTCCCAAACGTTTCTATCGGGAATCCAAAACGTACTACTACCATGCAGGCCCGATCATTGGTAGGGGAGGCTACTTTCAGAAACCTTCGGAAGGTCCACGGTCAATCGTCAGAGTTAACCCACTCCCCGAGCATTGAATTAAGCGGTCAAAAGTCGTATTATGAACCACATTTCATGAAGTGCCATAAGGGCCACTTCCGGCGCAATGCACATACTTAAAGGAAATTTTTGATGAAATATCTAAGCGTAATCGGGGCCGTTGGCCTCAGCTTCATTTTCTCCGCATGTCAGAAATCGCAACAGAGAACTGAGCTAAAAACATTGCAGGATACCATCAGTTACAGTATCGGGGTTGATATTAGTAAAAACCTCAAAGGACAAATGATTGAAGTCAATCCGGATGCGCTTGCACAAGCGCTCAAGGACATGAGCGCGAACGGCAAGCCGATTTTGACAGAGGAACAAACCAGTTCGGCGATGATGGCGTTTCAATCCGAGATGATGGCGAAACATTCGGCAATGATGAAAGAGGCCGGTGAAAAGAACATCAAAGAAGGACAGGCATTTCTTGCGGAGAACAAAAAGAAAGACGGAGTGGTGACTCTCCCGAGCGGGTTGCAGTATAAAATATTAGTGAAAGGAACCGGAAGGAAACCCGGGCCGAAAGATAATGTTTCAGTAAATTACCGCGGATCGTTGGTCGACGGCACGGAATTCGACAGCTCCGAGAAACATGGCGGGCCTGCGGTATTTCCAGTCGGCGGAGTGATCAAAGGTCTCTCCGAGGCCTTGCAGCTGATGCCCGTCGGCTCTAAGTGGCAAATCGTCGTTCCTCCGGAGATCGGTTATGGTTCTCAGGCAATGGGCAGCCAAATTACGCCGAACTCCGTGTTGATTTTCGAGATCGACCTGCTGGCAATTAAATAAAATTTTGAATTATGAATTTTGAATTAGCGCGAGACAGTAAGGAGTAAGGAGTAGGGAGCGGGGAGTAAGAACCAAGAACCAAGAACCAAGAACCAAGAACCAAGAACCAAGAACCTCCACACGGACTTTCAAAACAAGTATAAAGTAATCTGGGAAACGGTCAAGCAGATTCCCGAAGGAAAGGTCGCATCCTACTCCGATGTTGCCGAGTTAAGCGGCCTGGCGCGACAGCAGCGACTTGTCGGATACGCCTTGCATAATCTTCCTCCTCACTCCGGTGTTCCGTGGCAACGCGTCGTCAATTCTAAAGGACAAATTTCTTTCCCGAGAGGGACGAGGAATTATTTTCGACAGAAAAAACTTCTTGAGAAGGAAGGGATCGAATTTGATAATGGGGTCATCGATTTCGAAAAGTTCGGCGTGGTGCAATCGCTCACAAGGAAATTTTTAAACACACGGCCATCGGAACGCATCCATGAAAAGAGAAGACCAAGACGGTCAGATACGTCAGCTTCTTCATCTCATCGATGAAGCATTCGACCATCCCGCATGGCATGGGCCGAATCTACGCGACTCGATTAGGGGGCTGACTGTCGAACAGGCGTCGTGGAGGCCGAAAGCGGGACGGCATAATATATGGGAAATTGTCGTTCACTGCGCATACTGGAAGTACGCAGTGAGGAGGAGAATTTTAGCGGAGAAAAGGGGTTCGTTCGTGCTCGAGGGGAGCAACTGGTTTCAGCGGCCGATTGAAAAATCGAATGCAGCATGGCGTCGTGACGTTGAGCTTCTTGAAATTGAACACACTGCGTTGCGCAAAGCCGTCTCAAGCCTCCAGGCAGTTCATCTCAAACGAAAACTGCACGGGAGCAAATGGACGATGCTTCAGACGATCAGCGGCATCGCAGCGCACGACGTATACCATGCGGGTCAAATCCGGCTGTTGAAAAGGCTGCAACGGTGAACGATGATCGGTAAAGAGAAAGCGGTAAGGAGTATGGAGTAAGGAGTATGGGGTAAAGAGTAAAAATGAAGAAGAGAGGTTGAATTCTCGTAGATAAAATCTAAAATCATATTTTCCAATTACAAATCCTATGCTGAACCACGAACGACGAACCCAGAACCACGAACCACAAACCCCGAACTACGGACCAAAAAACTTCTCCCTCCCTTGCTTCTCTCCCCAATAATCGCTACACTTTTCCGACGCAACGATTACTCTCGTGCTCATAGCCTTTGGCTCGGCACGCAAATTCCTTAAAAGAGGAGTAGTCATCATGAAACATCACGCTGTTCCGGTGAAGTTCTGCTCCCTCCTTCTCCCGTTGTTCCTTTCTTACGTTGCCCTAGGATGCCTTATCAGCGAGACGACTGAATTTAAAGTCACAATGAATGATGACGGAAAAAGCGGCACCATTGTGACGACCATGCGCAACGTTCAGTCTGGCGAGACCGACAAAGAGAAACAAGACAAGGATTTTGAAGAAGCGATCAATTCCTGGAAGGGAGACGACTATCTTCTCGAGCGGATGCACGACGGACTGTATGTCAAGGAGCGCGACCTTTCGCTGAAAGATAGCGTTCTGGTGTGGAGAGAAAAAGCGATCTTTGCCGACATCGGGGAAGTGTTCAAGAATGAGTTCAACAACGACACATTGCGTTTTGTCATCAAAGACGATCAAACAATTGTTGGCACCAACGGTACTGTTTTATCTTCGCCCGACAGTTCCGTCGTCTGGTGGGCTTTGCCGGCTGCCAAAGAAATTTACCTCGCGACAAAAGAGAACAGCTTCGCCCCCAAATCCGACTTTGCCGGGCGGTATAAATCCTATATTGCAGAGCATCATTAACGATATTTTCTTCGGATGAAAATTCCGTTCATTTCTCGAGGCTCACTTGATCGGGGGACGCAATTACTGCTTTTGTTTGCAGGGATAAAATTAGCGATACATTTCTACACAAATGCATTTGCGGGGTATGGGATATTCAGGGACGAGCTCTACTATGTTGCGTGCAGCGATCACCTCAGCGCAGGTTACGTCGATCAACCTCCCCTCTCCATATTTCTCCTTGCTTTGAACCGGCTTTTTTTAGGCAGCTCTATTTTCGCTCTCCGGTTTCTTCCTGCAGTGGCGGGCGCCGCGACCGTGTTTCTCACAGGTCTTATGGCGCGCGAATTGGGAGGAGGGCGTTTCGCGCAAGCCGTTGCCGCTCTGGCGAGCATTGTCTCTTTGATTTTTCTTGGATACGACGCCATCTTTTCGATGAACGCGTTTGACGTTCTGTGCTGGGCATGGTGTGCATACGTCCTTATTCTTCTCGTCAAAACAGGCGACAAGAAATATTGGCTCTATCTCGGATTTCTTCTGGGACTTGGGCTGCTCAATAAGATCGATGTTCTCTGGCTTGGCTTTGGGATTCTTGTCGGCGTTGCGTTGACGTCCGAACGGCGCTGGTTGAAAACGGAATATCCGTACATCGCGGGTTTTATCGCGTTTGCCTTTTTTCTCCCGTACATCATCTGGAATGCCACGCATGCCGGCGCGCACCTTGAGTTCATCCACAACGCTTCGGGCGTCAAATATTCTTCTCTCACGCCGAGGATATTTCTCATTGGACAACTGCTACTTCAAAACCCGGTGACAATTCCTCTCTGGCTTTCAGGGCTCGTTGTGTTCTTGTTCTCAAAGACCGAACGCCGTTATCGTCTGCTCGCGTTTGTTTATCTGACAACGATCGCGATTTTGTTGATCAACGGACACAGCAAACCGGAGTATTCGGCTTCTGCGTATTCGATGCTCTTTGCCGGAGGGGCGGTGGGCATTGAGCGATGGACGTCGCATAAATTTTTGCGATGGCTAAAGCCCCTGTATTTCGCGGTTGTCGCGTCGGGAATTGTTCTTGCTCCTCTTGTGTTGCCCATTCTTCCCGTCGAAACGTACATTCGATTTGCCGATGCGCTTGGAGTTGCCCCGACGACTCCCGAAGGGAAAAAACTCGACAAGCTTCCGCAGTTTTATGCAGATATGTTCGGATGGGAAGACAAGGCGGCGGCCGTTGCAAGAATATTCCATTCGCTTTCTCCCGACGACCAGAAAAAATGCGCTATATTTGCCGACAATTATGGACGCTGCGGCGCGATAGATTTTTACTCCGAAAAATACAATCTTCCAAAGTCGATCGGCCCCCACAACAATTATTGGATCTGGGGACCGCGAGATTATACGGGCGAGCTTGTCCTTGTTCTCGGAGGAGATCTCAAAGGAAAAACGGACCGTTTTGAGAGCGTTACTATTGCCGACACAGTGAGATCAAAATATGCTATGCCGTACGAAAACAATCTTCCGATTTATATTTGCCGCCACTTGAAGGTACCCCTCAAGCAGGTATGGCCATCGTTGAAACATTTTGAATAAAAGGAACCACCCACCCGTTTCGCACATCGGCAGCGAGGAATTCGTGATTATCGATACATTGGAAAACTCGTGGAAATACTGTACGCTCAATCGCCGTTTTGCTGAGGCGTTTCATTTTTTGCAGATGCCGGCGACGCGGACAACCACCTCATCTCGAACTGAAGTTGACGGACATAATCTGTTTGCCCTTGCAAGCCGAATGCAGGGGAAAAAGAAGGAAGAAGCCAAGCTTGAGGCGCATAAAAAGTATATCGATATTCAGTGTGTCTTCGGCGGCGTCGACACGATGGGTTGGAAAGCGACGAAAAATTGCGTCAAGACCCTCTCGGCGTACGACGAAGAAAAAGATATTACGTTCTATGACGACGAGCCAACGCTCTGGTATCCGGTTGCATCCGGGATGTTTGTGATTTTTTTCCCTGAAGACGCTCACGCGCCCATGGTTTCGGATGGAGAAGTTCGCAAAGTAATTATGAAAGTAGCGGTGTGAGGGGCAGGCGCGTTATACGTTATACGTTTTACGATATAAGTTATAAGTTGTAAGCTATAAAATAGGCTGATTGAGGTATGTTTGACTTATACCCTAAAACGTATAACGTAAAACATAAAACGTACAGCCTACTTAAGCAAAGAAAGCTATGCCTTCAGACATCATCCTTCGCACGCTCAACCTCGGCAAGCGGTATAAGAATCGCTGGGCTGCCGAAGATGTGAATCTCGAAATTTACCGTGGAGATGTCTTCGGCTTTCTTGGTCCGAACGGAGCGGGAAAGAGTACAACGATCAGAATGATCCTGTCACTCATCGAGCCAACCAGCGGTTCGGTGGAGCTTTTCAACCATCAGCTCCGGACTGACAGAGAGCGTGCGCTCGCGAAGGTTGCAGGCATCGTTGAGAAGCCCGACTTTTATTTATACCTCTCGGCGTATCGAAACATGGAAATTGCAGGCTCGCTGACACTCGGCCGCGCGCCCGAAAGCAAAAAGATCAACGAGATGCTTTCTCTTGTAGGCCTTGCGGAAAGGGCCAAGGACCGGGTAAAAACATTCTCGCATGGCATGAAGCAGCGGCTCGGCATTGCCCAGGCGCTGCTGTGCGACCCCGAGCTTATTATCCTCGATGAACCGACGAACGGCCTCGACCCGCAGGGAATGAAAGAAGTGCGTGAACTCATCGGACAGCTGTCGCACGAGCGAGGTATGACGGTTTTTCTTTCATCACACCTTCTCAATGAAGTCGAACAGGTGGCGACGCGGATGGCGATCATCAATAAAGGGAAATTGGCTGTTCAGGGAAATGTGCAGGACCTCTTGCGCGAGAGCGCGAGCAGAATAAATTTTTCTGTGGAGCCTCTTAAAAAATCTTTTGCTTTGATGAAGAAAATGAAATTCGTGAATCACGCGAAGATACGCGGAGGGGGAATTACGGCGAACGTCGAGCGGCAGGATATTCCGTCTGTCGTATCAAAACTCGCTTCGTCCAAATGCAAAGTATTTTCCGTGAAACAGGAACGATCGCTGGAAGAATATTTTCTTTCGGTAACGGAGGAAGGGGAATGAGATTACGAAATTACAAGATTGCAATCTTATAATCCCATTGATACACAAAAGCAGAATCTAACAACCAAGCATTATCTTTGACCCATGCTCAATCTTATCTACTACGAACTTTTTAAGACCTACGCGAAATGGCGGACGTACATCGGATTTATCGTTGTCGTGGTTCTGATACCGCTTGTCATGTGGGCGATGAAGATCGAAGGCGGTAAGTTTATTCAGATCCAGATGAGAGCCCTGCAGAACGATTTTTTTACCACCGGAAATCTGTTCAACGGTTGGATTATCGCTCAGCTTATCATGAACAGTCTTTGGGTACATGTCCCGTTCCTCATCACTCTCGTTGCGGGAGACCAGCTTGCGGGTGAAGCGACGTCGGGGACGTTCCGTCTCATCCTCATTCGCCCGGTCTCTCGGTCGAAGATCCTCAATTCCAAGTACATTGCGACGCTTCTGTACACGATCTCGCTCGTCTTGACGATTGCGCTGTTGAGTGTGGGCCTCGGTCTGTTAATTTTCGGGAGCGGCGACCTGCTCTCGCTCAACCGTGACACGCTCACGATCCTGCCCGAATCGGAATTATGGTTTCGTTTTATTCTTGCGTATGCGCTTGCGATGTTATCCATGTGCGTCGTGGCGTCGCTGGCGTTCCTTTTCTCGTCCTTTGTTGAGAACGCGATCGGACCCATCATCGCTACGATGGCCGTCATTATCGTACTGCTGATCATTTCGAATTTGCCCGTCGATTCTTTCGAACCGATCAAGCCGTATCTCTTTACGACGCACGAAAATGTCTGGGAGCAGGCTTTTAAAAGTCGGATTGATTGGGACAAGATCCTAAAATCATGTTCGGTCCTTGTAGCTTACAGCGTTGGTTTTTGGCTTACAACGCTTCTTGTTTTTCAACGGAAGGATATCCTGTCGTAGGCCGGGGCGTGCCTCTATGGACAGGCTCTCAACCTCAACCTTAACTTTTATGCTGAGGTTAAGGTTGAGGTCAAGCAAATTCACCGACCAGGAGGAATCATGCAGTTGCGGCAAACGCTCACCGATTTCAAAAATGGATTTCACCGGACGTTTTGGGTTGCGAACGGGATGGAGTTGTTCGAGCGCCTCGCATATTACGGACAGGCGACCGTGTTAAGCATCTATCTTCGCGACCATCTCCATTTCAACGAAATTGAGTCGGGAGAAATTTCTTCAGTGTTCGGCGGGTTGATGTGGCTGTTTCCCATCGTTGCGGGGACGCTTGCCGATAAATTTGGCTTTAAGAAAGCGTTCTCGACGGCGTTCTCAATTCTTGCGGTTGGCTATTTCCTCATCGGCTCGACGGGGATGGAAGCTTTCAAAACGATCTACAACGGGCTCCCGATGTTTTGGGTGCTCATTGCGATCTTTATTTTCACTGCAATCGGCGGGTCGTTTGTGAAGCCGTCCGTTCTCGGCTCGGTCGCTGCGACATCGAAGCCGGAAACAAAATCTCTCGGCTACGCCGTCTATTACTGGCTCGTGAACATCGGCGGTGCCCTGGGCCCCGCCATCGCATTTTTTATCCGGGACAAAATCGGAATCGAGTATGTCTATCTTGTTTCGGCCCTCAGCTGCACGGCAATGTTTTTCGTCAATGCGGCGCTATACAAAAATGTGGAGTCGGGCGACACGGCCGTGGTTGAATCGCTCGGCACGAAATTCCGCAACCTCGTTGTTGTCCTGAGCAACGCGCGATTTATGGTCTTCCTTCTGATTTTTTCCCTCTATTGGATCATGTTCTGGCAGATCTTTATCGTCGTGCCGTTTTATATCACGGACTATATTTCAAAAGACGCGCCCTTTGAGATCATCCAGTCGATCGGCGCTTGGGGGATCATCGTCCTTCAATTGGTCGTCAATAGATTGACAAAGCACATTCCGACCCGAACCGCGATCGTTATCGGCTTTGCCGTCTCGTCGCTTACGTGGCTTCTCATCGCTCTCCATCCAAGCTTGTGGATCATTATCGCAAGCATGGTCGTATGGTCGATCGGTGAAATGACGCAGGCGCCACGCTATTACGAGTATATTTCGGACATCGCGCCGAAAGGGCAGCAAGGATTATTTCAAGGGTATGCTTTTCTTCCCGTCGCCATTGCATGGATGGTGGGAGGACCGTTCGGTGGATGGCTTTATGCCACATTCGCCCACGGGGCATCGAACCCCGAAGTGGTATGGTATTCGATTTTTGCCGTCGGTGTGGCCGCAACATTACTGATGGCGGTCTATAATAAATTTGTTTCTGTGTATGACTCTCGCCAAAAACTGGCGTAATACTTTCACCATCGTTATATCGGAATGAGCATGATGAGAAAAAGTTTTCTAGGACTTATTGGCCTTTTCGTTTGTATCCAGACAACGCAGGCACAATCGATGACGGCTGCCGAGGTTTTTCAAAACATGAAGCGCCAGTTCGAGCTCATCAAAGATTATGTGGCAACGCTTAAGGTGACTGTGGACATGGAGAAAACGCAAATTCCCGAGATGCTGGTGACTATTTATTTCAAGCAGCCCGATAAAGTCCATATTGAATCGAAGAATTTCGCAATGATTCCGCGCGAGGTGGCCGATGTAAACCCCATTCAATTGATGGATAAGTTCGATGCCACGGCCGTAGGAACCGAGCAAAAAGATAATGTCACATACTATAAGTTACGACTGATGTCGAAGCCGGAGAAAGGAAGGCCGGTCCGCGAGAGTTATGCGCTGGTCGACGGAAGCCGGTGGGTTGTCACTCACTTTGAAACCGCGCCTTCCGAAATGCGGAAGGTGCTGGTCGATTTGGACTATATGATGGTCGACCACAAATATATTCTTCCTAAGAAGGTCGATGTGCGGCTGGAAACTCAGGAGCCGTCCGATTCTTCGGCGGAGAGAATGTATGGCCAGCAACGAACTCCGCGAAAAGGGACAGTCACCGTCCAGTATTCGGATTACAAAGTCAACACCGGATTGTCAGACGAGATTTTTGAGAAGAAGAAGGAAAAACAGTGAGTAGTAAATAGTAAGCAGTAAGGAGTAAACAGTAAGAAGTGAACAGGTAAGAACCAAGAACTACGAACCACAAACTACGAACCCCGAACCACGAACACCTTCCTATCGTAACAAAAACTTCTTCACAGCTTCGAAAAATTTTTCCGGTTCATCCAGCCACGGAAAGTGACCGCTTTTCTCCAGCATCAGTAACTCAGCGTTCGGAATTTTCTCTGCCATCGTTTCGGACCAAGACGGAGAAACGTGGACGTCGTGCTTTCCCCCGATAACGAGCGTCGGAACTGCGATCTCTTTTAATCGTTCGGTCACATCATATCGCTGCTGCTCGTTCATCACAAAAAATTGATTCCGCCTTGCATTGAAATTGGCGTCGGCAAAAATTGCGTCGATGGTGTGCCGTGCCGAGTCGGTCTGGGCGTCGAATTGATAAATCAGGCGGTTAAATTTTTTTACGCGCTCGCCGGGCGGGAGTGACCGGACTTCTTTTGACAGTCGCTCGTAGTCGGGATATTTTGGATGAGAAGGGTCCCGAAACGTCCCTGCATGAAAACGACCGGTTGGAGCCGAAGAAACCACGACGAGTTTCTGAACATGCCGTTGATGTGCGAGCGCATACTCCAGAGCCGTCCATCCCCCCGCCGATTGGCCCATCACGTTCCATGTTTGGAAGCCGAGGTGAAGGCGTAATTGCTCGATGTCGTTGACGAGGGTCGGAATTCCATACTCGCTTTTCTCATGCACTTCCCCCGACGTGCCCGTTCCTCTCGGGTCGAGACGGATAAGCGTAAAATCCGCCGCTAATTCCTCGAGCATCGCCCACCGATGCCCATCGATGCCCCACGTCACGGGGCAGAGCAGCAGTGGCTCTCCGCTTCCGCGAAGGGAATAATGAATGGACGTGGAATCGACCGTCAAGTAAAATGATCCGTTCTCCATCCTGAAATATACGAAAGTGCGGACATTGTTAGGCGCCACGTGGCAAAAATCTGAGGTGCCAATGAGTAGTGTCTCAGTTTGGTTATTGCAGAAATGAACCGGACACTTTTCTCTTTAAGTCCATCAAAAGCCTTCAGATTGAACTGGCCAAAAGGTTCGAGTGTCCGGTTCATTTTCACACTGCCGGCTATTGACTTTGGCTTCCCTATATATTAATTTAGGCATGACTAAATAATAATAGACCTATGCCAAGCATCAGCGTCGAAAACTATTTAAAGAATATTTACGAACTCGAAGCCAGGGAAAAGAGGGTGACAACGACCCTTCTTGCAGAAAGCCTGAATATTTCTCCGGCATCCGTGACAGGTATGGTCAAAAACCTCTCGCGAAAAGGCTTCCTTCGGCATGTCCCCTACAAAGGAGTTCAGGTGACGGAAAAAGGAAAACGGTCCGCGCTCAAGATCATCAGGAAGCACAGGTTGTGGGAAATGTTTTTGGTAGAGGTCTTGCATTTTTCGTGGGACACGATTCATCAGGAAGCTGAGGAGTTCGAACACATCATGTCCGAAAGGATGGAGGAAAAAATCGACGAAGTGCTCGGCCACCCCATCGTCGACCCTCACGGAGCTCCCATTCCTCAAAAGAACGGCACGATAAAGAAGATGGACTTCGAGACGCTCGCCGAAGCGAAAGAGGGAGCGAACGTGTGCGTGCTGACCGTGAAAGACGAAAGCCCGGAGCTGCTTCAATACGCCTCCTCGATCGGGATATCGCTCAACAAGAGGATCTTCATCAAACAAAAGATCAAGTTCGACGGCTCAATGATCGTGCGGATCGGTTCGAAAGAAACAGTCGTGAGTCCGATGCTTGCACAAAGTATTTTTGTAGGATCGTAAAGACATTCTTCGATGAAAACGTATCGTCAAAAAAACAAAAATTCATTATCCGAGGCCTCCCGGGAGATTCTTCCAAAACCATCTGCGGTAACCGCGAGCCACCTTTCGTTGGAGGGGATCCACAGTTCTGTGAACGTCCCGCAGCAGGACGCCGGATTCTGGCGGCACTGGCGCGCATTCGTCGGACCGGCGCTGCTTGTCAGCGTGGGCTATATGGATCCGGGAAACTGGGGTACCGACTTGCAGGGCGGAGCTCAGTTCAAGTACGGACTCTTATGGGTCGTCGGACTTGCCAGCCTCATGGCAATATTCATGCAGGTCATCGCAGCGCGACTGGGGGTCGTTACGGGAAAAGACCTCGCTCAATGCTGTCGAGACTGGTATCCTCGATGGACGCGCGTACCGAACTGGCTTTTTTCGGAGATCGCCATCGGGGCGTGCGATCTGGCAGAGGTACTCGGGAGCGCAGTCGCGCTTAACCTCATGTTCCACATTCCGCTCCTCTGGGCGGTGATCATCACGGGCGTCGATGTGCTCCTCCTCCTCGCACTGCAGCGGTTCGGCATGCGCACGATCGAGGCCGTCGTCTTGCTCCTTGTCGCGACGATCGGCGTCTGTTATTTCATCGAGATATTCGTCCTTCCTCAAACGCAGCCGAGCTTTCTGGAGATGGGAGAAGCGCTGTTTACGCCAACGTTTCGGCAGGCGGGGATGATCTATCTTGCGATAGGGATCATCGGCGCCACCGTCATGCCGCACAATCTTTATTTACATTCTGCGCTTGTGCAGAGCCGCAAGTTTCAGAAAGATGAAGCTTCCATCCGCCAAGCAATTAAATTCAACACGCTCGATTCCGTCGCGGCACTCACCGTCGCATTCTTCGTCAATGCCGCAATTCTTGTGTTGGCGGCGATGGTTTTTTATGGCAAAGACAGCTTGACGGTCGCCGGTGGGAACGTTGTTAAGTTCGCGGCCGAAAGCGATTGGATCCGCGTTGCCTATCTGACTCTTGCGCCGTTGTTGGGAACTGTCGCCGCAAGCACGTTATTTGCCGTCGCTCTTCTCGCCAGCGGACAGAGCAGCACGATCACCGGCACGCTTGCCGGGCAGGTCGTCATGGAAGGGTTTATGCACTGGCGCATTAAGCCCTGGGTGCGCAGGTTGATCACACGGACACTCGCAATTTTGCCCGCGGTCTTTATCATCGGCCTTCGCGGCGAAAGCAGTGTGACCGATTTGCTGACCCTCAGCCAGGTCGTTCTCGCCATACAACTCCCGTTCTCCATGTTTCCACTGCTTCAATTTACGAGTTCGCGCAAACGGATGGGGTTGTGGAGAAACGGCTGGTTTCTCATGATCGCCGGATGGGGAAGCGCGCTTCTCATCACGGCGTTGGACATCTACGGCCTTCCCGACTCGCTTGCGACCGCATGGCGAGTGATCTTCGGAGGATGATCTCTCATTCGAAAAAGGAAGCCCTATGTATAAAACGATCCTTGTAACGCTCGACGGTACCCCGACAGACAGGGCTATCATCGAACATATCAGACAACTCGCGCGAGTGATGCACAGCCGGGTTGTGTTGCTTCATGTTGCAGACGGTTGGGCGGCGAGAACGTTTGGCTCGGACGCTGTCGGTCCGGAGGTTTCCGAAGACACGGCATATCTCGACAAGATTCGGCACGAATTCCGTTCGGATGGAATTCCCGCCGAAGCGGAATTGGCGTACGGCGAGCCGGCGGAAGAGATTGTCAAATGGGTGCAGAAAGGGGGATGCGATCTCATCGCGATGAGCACGCACGGTCACCGTTTGATGGCCGATCTCTTTCTCGGCACGACAGTAACGAAAGTGCGCCATGACGTCAGCGTACCGGTGCTACTGCTGAAGGCGAAATAGCATTTGTAAAGATCATCCCTCAAAGATCCAATTGCATAACGACCGCCATTGCCAGGCTGGCTGCAGGTGTTGAGGAGTTTCAGGATCAGAATCATCCCCCTACGCTTACAACAATGCTGAATCTAAAGATTTATTCTGTACTATTGGTATGTCTCTGCATGTGGAAATGCGTTTCAGCATACGCTATGCCGGCAGGCGAAATTCCGCACGACGACGGCATCGATTTCAAAATTTCAGTGTTCGATGCTGATGAAAAAATCCCTATGGGTCTTGCTCGAGTGATGCTTCAGCAGGACGGAAGGGTGATCGGCCAAGATGCAACGAACACGACTGGACTAGCATGGATTCGCGATGTTCGGTCCGGTTCGTACACGTTGACCGTGTGGTTTGTCGGTTATGATACGTTCACCGATTCTGTTTCGATAGATCAACATCATACGTCGTATACCGTCAACCTACGGCCGCAAGGGAATCAAATTCAGGGAGTTGAAGTGGTCGGGCAGCGTGAGCTTGGCGTCTCGAACATCGATATGAAAACCGGGAACCAAACATTTGAGTCCGAAACGTATCACCCACCTCCGACTGCTCAAATGACAATGTTGATTCAGCAAAACGCGGCGGGAGCAGCACGGGCGCCGACGAGCGAAGTTCACATTCGCGGACAACACGGAGAATTTACGTATTACATTGACGGCATTCCGGTACCTCTTGGCGTATTTGGCGGATTGAATGAAGTTGTCGATCCAAAAGTCATCGACCGTGCAACGTTCATCACAGGAGGATTTCCAGCAGAATACGGGGGCCAGATGTCTGCCATCATCGACCTCGACAACCGCGTCCCAACGGGAACTTTTCATCTCGACGCCTCCAGCTATGCCGGGAGTTATCTCGTCTTCAACGGGACGCGACCGTTTTCTCCTGGAGCAGATGTCGCATCCGGAGCGTCGTCGTCTGCTCGCGGCGACACGCTCGGCGGGCGTGTCGGACCGTTCCGGGCTCTTAATTCAAACGGTCAGGCGATGTCGATAAGCGATCACATCGACAAGCTTGGATATTACATCTCTGGGTCGCGACAGGAAACCGATCGTCGCATCGATACTCCTGTCCAAAATCTTTTTCATGATCATGGGTTCGATTATTTCGTCTATGGCAAGTTCGATTATATCATGAGCGACATCGATTATCTAACGGCTAATCTCAATTTTGGAAGAACCTCAACGCAGGTCCCGTACGACCCCGCAGTACAAATTGCCTCCGATGTACAGAAAACAACGAATGCGCTTCAATCTGTTTCGTATTTCCGTGCGACGAATTCAGAAACTGATCAAGAGAAAAACTTGTTCGTCGGGGTATATGCCCGGGAAGGGAATTTGATCTATGACCCCGGCATCATCGATCCTCCGGATTTTCAATTCGCATGGGATACGACGAAATCGTATCGCCTTTCTGAGGATAGGAATTTCACGACAATTGGAATTCGTTCGACATACGACGATCGATTTTCTCATGAGTTGACGACCAAAGTGGGCTTCAATGCCAGCAGTACTACAGGCGCAGCACAGTTTTCCTCTTTTGATTCCTTGAACAACGAAGGACCATCAATCCTCTCGGATTTCGTAGGCTCGGATTTCGGTGTTTTCTCGGAAGCGCAGTGGCGCGCACTTGAATGGACCTCGTTTGAATTCGGCCTGCGGTACGATCAGCATATCGCTCCCGACGTCGAGATACAACGCCAGGTCAGTCCGCGAGTGCGATGGAATTTTCTGATCGACGAAAATAGTTCGGCGTATGTTTATTACGGAAGGCTTTTCATGCCTACGAACATTGAAGGGCTGAGGTCGATCGCGCAGCATATCAGCAATTCAGTGACGCCGACGTATCCGGAGCGGAGCAATTTCTACGAGGCAGTCTTTACACACAGTTTTCCTGCGGGCCTGCAGTTAAAAACGGCGGCCTTCTTCAAGCGAGCTCACCCTTTTACCGATGATGCGACGCTTGGCAACACTGCGATCAAAACTCCCTTCAACATTTCCACCGTCAGAACAACCGGGATCGAATTGGCACTCTCCTACAGCGACCCATCGACCCCTTTCTCGGGTCATCTGAATTCTTCGATCATCCATGCTATCGGTTCCGGACCGCTTACTGGTGGATTCTTGCCGCCGAGCGATGACGGGCCGGCAACCGACCTGGATCATGATCAAAGACTCTCAGTTGTTGCCGACATCAACTACCAGCCGCAAGACTGGTTTATCAATCTTGAGGCGACATACGGATCGGGACTTTCGAACGGTTATCCACAAGATGTCTCCACATATAAGACCGGATTATTCGATTTCAATCAGGCGGCGCACACGACTCCATACTGGATAGTTGATTTGAGCGCGGGCCATACGTACCATCTTTCAGGCGGGAGCTCCTGTAACCCGTCCATCTACATCACGAATTTATTGGACCATGAGCATTTGCTCAAAGGGGCGTACACCACCGGGGCAAGCTGGGAAGAAAGACGAAATGTCGTGCTGAAGATTGCCGTGCATGTGTGAAAATTCGACGGTTTCGATAGTCTCTCAGTTTGAAAATGAACCGGACACTCGAACCTTTTGGCCGGTTCAATGTAAAGTCTTTTGATGGATATAAAGAAAAAAGTGCCGGCTCATTTATACATTCGGTGAACTGAGACACGACCATCGCTTCAAATCTCTGGATTCAAGACTTAAAACTTCCTACCTTAAGGCGGAATAATGTTACGCAAACCGTTAGAGGCCAATGACAACGACCCTTTTTCTCATAGCGCTGGCTACATTTTGCTCGACCTTCCTCGGCGGACTTTTCGCCCTCCGCTTTAAGGACAAACTGCACCTCATCGCAGGGTTCAGCGCGGGGGCGGTGATCGGCGTTGCGCTCTTCGACCTCCTGCCGACATCGTTCACGCTCGCCGCCGGAAATTTTTCGACGGCATCCCTCATGATAGGGCTCGGGTTTGTGCTCTACTTAGTGCTCGAGAGAAGCGTCGCTCTTCATTCGCACAATGAGGATTGTGAAAACATGAGGCACAGGGGAGTTCTCGGCGCATCGAGTTTGTCTTTCCACAGTTTTCTCGACGGCGTGGTGATCGGTCTCGCATTCCAAGTCTCTTCTGCGATCGGCCTTGTCGTCACCGCCGCAGTATTAACGCACGATTTCTCCGACGGGATCAATACCGTCGTCATCGTCATGCGCGGCAGCGACAATAAAACGGCGCTACGATGGCTTATCATCGATGCTGCAGCTCCGGTTGTCGGTGTTTTATCCACCTTCCTTTTTACGATTCCCCAAACAGCGTTGGGAACCACGCTTGGCATCATCTGCGGTTGTTTCCTTTACATCGGCGCATCGGACCTCCTCCCCGAAAGCCACCATGCACACCCGAAACTGCTGACGACGGGAATGACGCTTCTTGGTATGGGGATTATGTATGGCGTTATTCAGGTCGCGAAGTAAGGACGACGCTCGCTTCACCGCTTGCACAAAGACTTCAACCACTACGAGGTTCACCTTACGAGATACGTTTGTCGTTCTAGTACTATGTGCCTTTGCGACATTGCGGCCGTGTCGGTTCGACTCATTTTCAAACTGAGACACTACCGGAATTGCGGTAGTAGTACGTTTTACCATTTCTTCCCTCTGTTATATGGATGCCCGCCAGAAGCATGCGGGCATGACGAACGCTGAGTCTGCGTCATTCCCGAACGTTTCAATCGGGAATCCAAAACGTACCATTACCGGAATTGTTCTCCTCTTGCGCAAATCACAAAAAATTGTAAATTACATAAACCATCCCCCCAACAGACGTAGTTGCCATACAAAGAACCGTGTCCTTCTTGCGTCAAAAAGCCAGCGTCATGCTGGTGACAGTGCTTCTCTTCTCGAACGGATATATATTCGTTCCGTGGATGGGCGTTGGAATATTTCACGAGGCACAGACGAAGACGATGTGCCAGTGTTGCTGCGCGCATGCAGGCGACATGTCGTGCCCATGCTGCCGTGCCGCGCATCTCGCTGCTATGCAAAAGAACGGAACGTGCTCGATTTCTTCCTCTCCATGTTCAACGCCGGTCGTGACTCTTTCTCCGAATGTGCTGGACCCTGCAGTCGAGTTTTTCTTCGTGCTCAGTCTGAGTGTTGAGAAAACACAACCGGTACAGTATTCCGCTAAAAATCCATCGCTTCTTGCCGGGACACGCAACCTCCCGTTTCACCCCCCGCAATCTCCCTTTTCTTTGTCGTAGAAAATTTTTCCACTATTGCTCTTTTCTGAACTAAGAGGAATAGTGGGTTTATTTTACGCTATTGAAAAGGAGGATTTTTCATGCGATTATTTTCAATCGGTCTATTTCTATTTTTGTTTTTTGCATCGTCCGAGCAGACGGAGGCCGCGCTTCCAGATCCGTCCGACAGCGCCGTCGTTCAGCTTCCCGAAGTGACGATCACAGCGACCGAAGTCCAAAAGGCAGCGCCGTTGAGCTCGATCGTGGTTACCCCGGTCATGATTCAGCGGACGGTCTCGTCCGACACGTGGGATTTGCTGCGGCAGACTGCGGGCCTTGAGGTCCATGAGCAGGGACAGGGTCCCGGTTTCGCATCGGATGCGTCAATCCGGGGCTTCAGCTCCGACCATTCGACGGACCTTGCGCTATGGATCGACGGTGTTCCGATCAACGAGCCGGTGAACGGCCATGCGGAAGGGTATAACGATTTCAGCTTGATGATGCCGGAAGCGATCGAGTCGATCGACCTCATCAAGGGGCCGACAAGCGCGCTCTACGGAAACTTTGCTATGTCTGGAGTGGTGAACGTCCGGACTCTTGAAAAAATGGACGGCACAGACCTTTGGCTCTCGGGCGGTTCGTACGGACGCTTTGACGGAACGGCGCTCACTGGCTACGACCATGAAGGAAGCAGCGGCGTGTTTGGATTGAGAGGCGTTCGCGACCATGGATGGCGTCCTAACAGCGATTATTCTCTCGAACAAGGGCACGCCCGGATTGTGCAGGACATCTCGTCGGTGTCGACGCTCGATGCAGGCATCGAGCTCTACGGAGCCAATTGGCATTCCCCCGGATCGATCACGTTGGACCAATTCGACCAGAGACAGTTCGACGTGGCGGCCAATTCGACGGACGGCGGCTATAAACGTCATGCACAAGAGCGGGTCAGCCTCCGCGTATCGTCGGGCTCATCGATGTTCTGGAGGACGACCGTCTTTGCCACGCAAGGCCGGTGGCAGCTTTTTCTCACAACTCCTCCCGAGGGCGGTCTCGATGAAGGATCTGGAAGTCAGACGGAAGAGGAGGACAAACGCTACGGGCTCGGTGCGACGAGTGCGCTGACCTGGATTACGCCGAACAACGAGCTTACGCTCGGGTTCGAGACGCGCCACGACCACTCGAATTACGAGAACTGGTTCACAACTGACCGTGTTCGCGATTCGGCGCAGACGCTTGTCTCAGCACAACAGCAGACGGAGGGATTGTTCCTCCAGTCGGAGCAAATTGTCGGTGCGGCGAAATTCACACTCGGCGCTCGATACGACATTCTCAATGCACAATCGATTCCGCCCGACGCTCCGTCCATTGCTGACACAAGGGAAATCTTCTCACCGAAGCTTGGGGCAATGTACGCGATTCAGCAGAACGTCTCCCTCTATGCCAACGTGTCACGCGGGTTCCGTTCCACGGACGGCACGATCGAAGACCCAACGCTGCCGTTCATCACCGCATGGGCGTATGAACTCGGAGCGAAATTCGACGCAACGGACATTCGCGGAAGCGTGTCGTTGTTCAGAATGGACGTGAGCAACGAACAGACGTTCGACCCCATCACGCTCACCTCGACGAGCGGCGGCCAGAGCCGCAGGCAGGGGGTCGAAATCGACGGCAATGTCCGTGTTACACGGACGGTGAATCTCACGACCGATTGGACTTTTAACGATGCCCGGTACAGAACGCTGATCACCGACGATGGAGATACGCTTTCCGGAGCGAGGGTCTACAACACGGCCAAATATATCGGTGTCGCCGCCGTCCAGATCGTTCCGTCGCCGCTCTGGGAGGTCCGGCTCTCCTCAAACATTGTCGGACCATACAGCCCGTTCGACGAACCTGGTGTCGTGACTCCGTCATACGCGCTCTTCGCGCTGACTGTCGGCAGGACGATCGGGAATGCGTGGCTTGAAGTCGGCGTAAAAAACCTTGCGGACAAGGCGTATGCAGAACTCCGCGCAGGCGGTTTTGTCAACCCGGGGCAGCCGCGGTCCGTGTACGGAACGGTGAAGTATTCGTTATGAGATTTTGCTTGAAGCGAAGCCGGTTTCTAAACGCAATGCTATTGACACATCATCTGGATACTTTATGAAAACCTATCTTCTCTGTTTATTGTTCGGCATGCTTTTAACGACGGCATGCAATCAACAAAATAAATCGGCGGGAAATGAGACGCCTGCGGTTTCTCACGCTGAGAAAGAGACGTATAAAGACGTCAAATTTGACAACGCCAACGATCTGGTGTGCGGCATGCCGTTGTCGGAGGGCATCGGCGATACGGCACATTACCGGGGTAAGGTCTACGGTTTTTGCTCAAAAGGATGCAAAGAAAAATTTGCGGCCGATCCGACGCATTATCTCTCGTCGCAATAGCGCGCGGTCAAATCAACGCATCGCTCGGTAGAGGCACGTTTTGGCATTTACCGTTATGTGGATGCGCGTCAGAAGCGTGCGGGCATGACGAGCACTCGCGCTGTGTCATGCCCGAACGTTTCTATCGGGAATCCAAAACGTAACGCTGCCCACCGCTCCACGATTAAACAACAACGGGGCTCCCCGATAAATGGGAGCCCCGTTTCGATTTATCCGCGTCAAGTTTTGTTTTACATATGATATGAAAGCGTGAACACCACGTTACGCGGTTCTTCCCAACTCGCTCCGCTGAAATACGCTCCCTTGATGAGGTGTTGGTGGTCGAGCACGTTGGTGACGTAGAGCGACGGTTCGATCGATGACCCTCCTTCAAGATGGAACGTCCGCCCGGCGCTGATGTTGAAGATCCATGACGGCGCGGTATGCGCAGACGTGTTGAAATCGAAGAGTCCGTTCTTGTACACAGCGTCTTCATTGCCGTTTGCAAGTCCCGAACCATAGATTCCGATGAGATTGACGAACCAATCCCGTGGCTGATAATTGAGGCCGGTAGTGATCGACAGTCTCTGATCATGATCGAGATCCGTTCCATCCCCGTCCGTATCGTAATCCAAAAATCCGCCGCTCACAAGCCCAGTTCCGTATGCGTGAGTGAGCGCTCCGTTCAGGAACCCGGAAAACGGCGTCTCCGGAAGGTTGTACGTAAGGCCGAGTTCGATGCCCTGCGTCTTCACTTCCTCGATGTTGACCGGAGTTTTGATGGCGCTGTTCCCGACGGTCTCGTCGTCGACGCCCGGCGTCGCATCTTTGTAGAAGTACGCCAGCTTGCTCCTGAGTCCGAAGTCGAACCCGTGCGTGTAGACCGCTTCGTAAAAATTATCTCTCTCCGGCAGCGTCGGCACAAGCGTGTTGCTGACATTGAGAGCGATGGTTTTCAATCCTTCGATATTCGTCGGCATGAACAATTTTCCGTAATACAAGTATGCAGTATTGTTCTCGTCGATAAAGAAATTCCACCGGATGCGTGGACTGATCTGGTGCTGGAACGGAATATCCGGGGCGATGTGCTGGTCGTAACGAGCTCCCAGTTCGAACATGGTCCATTCAACCGGATGATATTCTACTTCGCCGAATGCCCCAAAATCAGACCCGTTAAAATTTACAAATGAGTTAGGGCCGAGGTTTTGCGCTGAATCTTTGGAAGTATAATCCTCTTTACCGCTTGTGGCAGAAAAATTGAGACCGACCTTGTACATGAACTCGTGCGCCAGCCGCTTGTCGAAGGTCGTTCTCAATCCGGTCGTCGTGAACGTCCTGTCCTCGTCGAGCAAGTAATTCACAGTATCTCCCGCGAACTGAAAATTCGGCGGGTCGATCGATCCCGGCGTGTAAATCAGTTCTCCTTCCCGCGCATAACCTCCGATAAAGAGGTTCGATTCTTTATCAATATCGGAATTCAGCGCCTTGTAGTACGACACGTTTTGGAACGAGTTGGAAGTCTCCTGCATGTCGGCGGCAATTGCTTCAACCGAATCGTAAGGAACCTCCGTGTTGGTCCGTCCCCAATTGAGGTTTGCAGTGAGATATTCGTTGTCGCTGAGAACATAATCGAATTTTCCATACAAGAAGTAATCGAACCCGTGGTCGTTAAAAATGTTCGATGTCGGCGGGTCGATGCGGCGGTCGGTTTCCTGACGCGAGCCTGAAAGGAAGAAGCCAAGCTTCCCGAGGTGGTCGCTGATGGAAAGATTTTGCCCGTTTGAGTTGAGTGCGCGGAACGGACCGACTCTGTTCCCAAGCGTGTCTCCGGCCGACGCGGATGTGCCGAGAGTCCCCGGTGAGAAAGACTTCGTTCCGTTAAACGTGAGGTAACTGCCGGCATATGTCGAGGCGTCGAGGTGGAATGTTCCCGTTGGGACCCGGTTGTTGAGGTCGATGATCGCAGACATTTGTCCGCCGTATTCTGCGGGAAATCCTCCGGTGATGAATGTCGTGCGGTCGATCACTTTTGGGTCGACCACTTCGTTCAATCCTCCGAACACACCGAGGGGAATCGGAATGCCGTCCACGTAATACGTAAACTCGCCGTGCTGTCCGCGGATGTGCACTTCTCCGGTCGGGGCTCGCACCGCTCCCATGAGGTTTTCTTGGATGACGTTCGTCATCCGCGCCGTCGGCGGGGCATGGAATGTTTCCGATTCAAACACTTGGTTCGCCGTCATCGGGTTGATGTGCGAACTTGTCGGCTCCCGCTGTCCTACGACGACGACTTCTTTTTGGGATCCGAGAGTATGAAGAGCGACTTTATAGGTTGTATGCTCCCTGTCGATCATAATGGAATCGACGAACGTATCGTATCCGACGAACCAAGCGGTGATCTCGTATCTTCCGGGCTCAATATCGCGGAACCGCGCCTGGCCCGCCGGGTTTGTCACGGCATTGACGAGATACCTTCCGTTCTTTGAAAGCGCGACGCGCGCAAGTTCGATCGGGAGATTTCCGTCTGCGTCGAAAACCGAAACACGGAACTGCGTCCGGTTTTCGTCCGAGGGGGGCTCGCCGGGCTCGGTGGCCGCACCATGAAAGGAAGGGGAAAAGGGCGCAGGCTGTGATGGGCTTTCGCTTGACCCGTTATTTTTTTGCGGCAAATCATGGCCGTACAGCAAGCCCGTGAAAACCAAAAAGGATAATAAAATTGTGAAGCGCATGTCAATTTCTCCTCGCAAAAATAGTAGAGTAGAGGATAGGCGGAATAATCAGTCCGCATCCCTTGAACCGAACGTATACTTAACAGCGGTTAAGCGAGGAGAGAGGGAGGTCCGCGGCGCGAGAACGAGGAGAGAAGAAAAAGAGAATAGGTGGATGAAAGGGTCGGTGGTGGAACAACGGCCGTTTGAGCAACGGCTTCGAGGACTAACGGCGTAGAAACGTGCGGTGCCCTGGCTGCGAAAGACGAACAGAGCGGGCACGTATCGCCCTGAGATGCATTGACATGCTTGCAATGATCGGCGTCCGCGTGGTTCGCGATGCTCGTTTTCCCGGAACCGAACGCCGTTTCGGCATCGGTGTGAGGAGACATCACGAGCAATAAGCTTGCTGCATAGACGATCAGCAAGAAAGCGGAAAGTATTCTACGGGGGTAAGTTGGCATTCCTTAAAGGATAATGAATTCGAGCGATGTTTCCAAATTTTCCGGATAGCGCTTCATTCTTAGAAACCTTCCGAAGGCTTTTTTGATCGAACTGAGAAATAACCTTCGGAAGGTTTCTACTCGGCCTTACACAAACCAGAGATAGACGCCGCAGAGGACAATGGCAACGCCCGCATAGCGCACCACGCGGCTGTATCCTAACTTTGAAACGGTCGTCGCAATTGCGATACCGAGTACATGAAGCAGCGCAGTGGCAGTAACGAAGCCGGCTCCGTATGCGAAACCTGAAACCGTTTCAGGCATCTCGGCTCCATGAACATGGCCGTGAAGGAGCGCAAAGAGTCCGACGATGATGCTGCTCGCGACAAGCGGCAAACGGACCGAAGCGGCGACAAGAATTCCTAACATGAGCACAGAGATCACGACTCCACGCTCGACATACGGGATAGAGATCGCGGCGGCGCCAAGCAGGCCTCCGACCACCATCACTGTCACGAACGTCAGCGGTACGACCCAGAGCGCGCGCCCTCCACGCTGGGCAGCCCAAAAGCCCACCGCTAACATGGCGCAAATGTGGTCAAGCCCGGTAAGCGGGTGGATGAAGCCGTGGAGGAAGCCGGTGGTCTGTCCGACGCCGACATGGATGAACACAAGCGAAGGAAGAACGAGTGCAAATACAGATAAAAATTGGAAGCCGGCTTTTGGCGAATTATGCGTGGGTTGTATCATATGATCTCCGTCTAGGTTAATTCTTTGATTTCTGAGATTCGGTCCTGTTTTCAATATACGAATATTGAGGAATAATTTCCTATACTAGTTTTTGGTGTCGTATCAGTTTGACTAATGCAGAAATGAACCGGACACTTTTCTCTTTAAACTCGTTAAAAGTCTTCATATTGAACTGGCCAAAAGGGTCGAGTGTCCGGTTCATTTTCAAACTGAGACACTACCAGTTTTTCAGTGTGCTCCGTTTTGGATGCCCGCCTAAAACACGCGGGAATGACGATAAAAAAAGGCGCGTCATTCCCTCAACGAGGTCGTAGACCGAACGTTTTTATCGGGAATCCACAGGCTGAAGAAATCGGAATATTCAAAATGGATCACTGCTTATCGCTTTTTACCAGGCCAGGCACGAGCTTTTCCTCGGAAACCAAGTCTTCGTAGGTCTCGCGTTCCCGAACCGTGAAAAACTGATTCCCGTCGACGATCACTTCGGGCGCGCGTCGACGCTGATTGTAATTTGAGCTCATCGCGAACGAATATGCGCCGGCCGACATCACCGCAAGAAGGTCTCCCTGAGCACATTTTTGGATCTCACGGCTTTGCGCAAGAAAATCTCCCGATTCACAGATCGGGCCGACGATATCCGCGACGATCGTCCCGTTCTTTTTTTCGGCAACCGTCCTGATCTCATGGTACGCTTTATAGAGGCTCGGGCGAACGAGGTCGTTCATCGCGGCATCGACAATAAGGAAATTCTTTTTATTGTTCCGTTTTGTGTACAGGACCTTGGTCATCAGAACGCCCGATCGCGCGGTAAGGAATCGACCCGGCTCAAACAGGATCTTGCAGCCAACACTTTTGAGGACGGGCAACAGCTCCCGCGCGAGGTCGGTCGGCGTCGAGCTTGAACTCCCATCGTATGATACACCGAGCCCGCCGCCGATGTCGAAATGTTCGAGAGTGATCCCCTTTTGTTTCAACTCGTGTGCGAACGAAGCCAATTTTCTGCATGCATCGACGAACGGTCCAGGTTGAGTGATCTGAGATCCGATATGCATGTCGATTCCGACGATGCGAAGGTTCGGCAACGATGCCGCCATGGCATACGCTTCGCGGGCTTGCGATGGTTCGATGCCGAATTTGTTCTCGGATAATCCGGTGGAGATGTATGGATGCGTTTTGGCATCGACGTCCGGATTCACGCGAATGCCGATCGGCGCCTTCACTTTTAATTCTCCCGCAACGGCGTCGACAAGATGAAGTTCTTCGATCGATTCAACCTTGAGCATGATGATCGGATGTTGAAGCACCATCCGGATCTCTTCCTCGGTTTTGCCGACTCCGGTGAAAATAATTTTTCGCGGGTCGATGCCGGCTTTCAACGCGCGGTAAAATTCTCCTCCCGAATTGCAATCGATGCCGCAGCCCGCGTCGTAGAGGATGCGGCAAACGTTGAGGTTAGAATTCGCCTTCATCGAATAGCAGACGAGCCGGTCGATGGCGGAAAACGGTCCGTCAAATTCGTTGAACGCGTCTATCAGAGAGGCTTTGCTGTAAATGTACGCAGGAGTCCCGACGCTTGCGGCGATCTCGGCGAGTGGAACGTCTTCGCAGACCATCGTTCCTTTTTCGTATCGGAAGTGATCGGGCATTTCAGTTAACAGTAAACAGTGAACAATTAGTAAGTAACAATGAACAGCTAACAATCAACAATGATCGAAACTATTCCTAATTTTCTGGGAGCTTCCGCAGAAAGGCCGTTGTTTTGTGGCCTTTTTACTTTCCGGCGATCCAGGCCTCTGCGATCTGTACCGCGTTTGTGGCCGCGCCTTTGCGGATGTTGTCGGAGACGATCCACATGTTCAACCCGTTCTTCACGGTCTCATCGCGTCTCAACCGTCCCACAAACACTTCGTCCTTGTCGTATGCCCAGATCGGCATCGGATATTGTTTATCTTTCGGATCGTCCTGGACGACGACACCTTGTGCCTTCCGGAGAAGCTCGCGTACCTCGACAAGCTCGAACGGCTTTTCAAACTCGACGTTGACCGATTCGCTGTGCCCGCCGATCACAGGGACGCGCACGCAGGTTGCGGTTACCTTGATAGAGTTATCTCCCATGATCTTCTGCGTTTCTTTCATCATCTTGACCTCTTCTTTCGTATACCCGTCGTCGAAGAATTCGTCGATGTGAGGAAGGCAGTTGAACGAAATTTGATACGGGAATTTTTTCGCAGTCAGATCCTCTTTGTTGATCTCTTTCATCAACTGGTCGTATCCTTTTTTTCCGGCGCCGGTGACCGACTGGTACGTCGACACGACAATGCGCTTGATCTTGTAGCGGTCGTGGAGCGGCTTCAACGCCACGACCATCTGGATCGTTGAGCAGTTGGGGTTGGCGATGATCCCCTTGTGGTCGAAAATCTTTTTTGGGTTGACTTCCGGAACTACCAACGGAATATCGGGTTCCATCCGGAAAGCGCTGCTGTTGTCGATGACGAGTGTGCCGTGCACCGCCGCGGTCGGGGCAAACTCCTTGCTCACCGTCGCGCCAGCTGAAAAGAGAGCGAGCTCGATGTCGTTCCGCGAAAGAATTTCATGCGTCAATTCTTCGACGGCGACGCTTTTCCCCTTGAATTTTATTTTTTGTCCGACGGAACGACTCGACGCTAGCGGAATAAGTTGTTTTACCGGGAAATCCCGCTCTTCGAGCACCTGGACCATTTTTCTTCCCACCATGCCGGTCGCTCCCGCGACGACGACGTTATATTCCTTCATTGCTATTTTTCCTTATGGATGATCTGTTAGAGAAACGCTGATTTCTATTCAAAGATCTCCGTCAGCCGCTTGACGTCCGAGAAGAACTCTTTGTGGAGTCTTCGGACAACTTCGTCGACGCAGTCTTCATCGATGACAAAACTGATGTTGATCTCCGACGCGCCCTGCGAGATCATATTGACGTTGATGTCGGTGATGGAGCGGAGCACCTTTGCCGCAACGCCGGGGCTGTCCTTGAGATGTTCGCCGACGACGCAAACGATCGCTTTCTTGTCGCTCACGCTCACCGTCGAAAATGTTTTCAGTTCCTGCAAAATGGCGCCGAGGTTCTTCGCGTTGTCGACGGTGACCGAGACGCTCACCTCGGAGGTCGCGACGGTATGGACGACGGTCTCGTATTTATGGAACACGTCGAACACGCTCTCGAGGAACCCGTGCGCAAGGAACATCCTCGTCGATACAATACTGATGAGCGTGATCCCTTCTTTATACGCGATCGATTTTACGACGCACTCTTTGCTCACCTTCGGATGGGAGATGATGAGTGTCCCTTTCGATTCCGGACGCCGCGAGTTGAGGACGTAGACCGGGATATCTTTTTTCACGGCCGGCAGGATCGTTTCCGGATGGAGTACCCGTGCGCCGAAATACGCGAGCTCCGCCGCTTCGTTGAACGACATAACTTTAATTCTCTTCGCATCGCTGACGACGCTCGGGTCGGAGGTCAGGATGCCATCGACGTCGGTCCAGATCTGGATGTCCTCTGCATTGAGCAGCGAGCCGATGATCGCCGCAGAGTAGTCGGAACCGCCGCGGCCGATGGTCGTCGTCACGCCGGAGATCGTCGACCCGATAAAGCCCTGGGTGATGACGACGTAACCGTTTTCGGATTTTGTCTTGACGATCTCGTTGAGCTTCCGTTCGACCGTGTCGAGCATCGGGACGGCTTTCGTGAAATGGTTGTCGGTGATCATGAACGAACGCGCGTCGACGAGGAACGAGCGGAACTTGCACGACTCAAAATAATGATGGATGATGAAAGACGACATCCTTTCTCCGTACGACGCGAACGCGTCGAGGGAACGCGGCGTTAGCTCTCCGAGGATCACGACGCCGCTGACGAGTGCGGCAAGTTCCTCGGCGAATGTCGCGATATGCTTGTAGAGAAATTTGGCAGTGTCGGCGTCGAAGAGGTCTTTGACGATCATCTTGTGCCGGCCTTCGATCGCCGCGATGTTCTGCAGCGCTTCGTCTCTTTTTCCCTCCGAAGCAAGCGTTGCCGTCTTCAGGAGCTGGTTCGTTATTCCTGCGCACGCGGAAACGACGACGACCGGATGGCGCGAAATTTCTTTCCCTACGATGTTCCCAACATTTTTTATTGCAGCGGCATCCTCAACCGAGGTGCCTCCAAATTTCATGACGATCATAATTGTTCTATGCGTTGAGAATTTATCTTTGTTTTGTCCGACAAATTGCAGTCCATAAAAAACGAAAGCCCGCCGGTTGCCCGCGCTAAGCGGACATGGTTCCGGCGGGTTTTTCTGTTAGTAATGAAGCAAAAAAAGGGAAAAAATTCAAGTCGTGCGCGCTCTTCAGATTTTCAAAATTTAGCTGATAATACTATGATAAGATCGCGTGTGGTTTTGTATATTGCTTTTCTGCTCAACTATTCTTACCCTTGATACATCCAACCTATCAGTGGAATCCCAAAATAAATATCGCAAGAAGCTCCTTGAGGCAATGGTATATTTCGCCTCGGCGCTAAAGAATCCGACCAAAATGATGATGTACAAGGTTTTGGCCGAATTTGATTTTAGACATATTGAACAAACTGGTTTACCCGTGACGAATCTTGAATATGAAGCATGGGAAATGGGGCCGGTGCCGCGAGAGCTTCACAACGAAATAACAAAAGGAAAAGAACTTGTTTTGCCGGATGATTTTCAAAAATCATTGTATGCTGATAAGGAGGAATTTATTGACAAAGTTACCGGCGAAACAAAATCTAAATTTATCTTTCACAATAAACGCAAAGCGGATTTATCCGTGTTCTCCCCTCGGCAAGTAAAGATTTTGGAACAGATCGCCGAGATTTACAAATATACGACTGCTACTAATGCCTCCAAGGCGTCTCACGAATATGATAAGCCATGGGCAAGAACGGTTAAGAAAAAGGGAGAGGGGGCGATTATAGATTACACTGACCAAATTACAGATAAGACGCCGCTAAATAAAGAAGAGGCAGAAGAGTGGAGACGCGAATCTCTCGCATTCAAAAAAAACATGAATGGCTAAAGCGGGGGAAATATATTTTAATCCGAGTTACGAATATCCTGCGGGGAATATTGAAGATAAGCTTCTCATAGTTTTGAAAACCACTTCCCTGCCCACCGATCCCGTTATACTTATTCCCACGACAACGAACAAGAAAAACAACCCATACCGTGATGGTTGTAACAAAAATAAATACATTTTCTACTTAAAGGCGAACCAAGATTTTTTTGTTAATAATACCATTATCCAAATCTATATATTAAATGGCGCGAAATTTTCCTCACAAAATCAGTTTGATCTGTTAGTAATGAATAAAACTATCGAACAGAAGGGCTTCTTAAAAAGTAATACCTTTCAGCAACTTCTCGATTGCATAAAATCTCTGAAAGATGATATAGATCAAGACACTTACGCCCTTCTTTTTTAGCCACTTTATTTTTCCCACCTTAAATCCCAACAAAGCTTCCCATCTCCAAACCATTGAAAAACATGGCACTGCTCGCAAATTATACTGACTATTGCGAAACAACTCACGTGAGTCCGGTCACATGGAAAAGTCGAAGTTCGTTTTAAATTCCAGCGTGATTCGGAGTTGACTTGTTTCGCCGAATTCTCGCCTGGACGATTTGCCACTTTACTTTTAGCGAGAGAAAAATAATCATCAGTCGATGCAAAGCGCATCGTTGTAGGAACAACCCGTATTTCAACCAGAATATAGAGGGGCTGTGATGAAGAAGATTTTTTTTCTAACGATGTTTTTTGCGTCGAACACTCTCTTGTGGGCCCAGTGGTCGATGGATTCCACGCAGAACAACGTCGTGTGCAATCAGTCGGGTCAACAAAACATCGACAACGCCGCCGAATACCAGCAATGCTTGTGCACCGATGGAGCCGGCGGCGTGATCGTGGTTTGGCAGGACACCCGGAATATTTCAGCGATCTATGCACAGAGGATCAACAACGGCAATCTTCAATGGAACTCTGCGGGCATTCCGATCGCCACTCGCGCAACGGGCAGTGCAAATTTTCTCAGTCCATGCATCATCAGCGACGGCGAAGGTGGAGCGATCATCGCGTGGCAACGGAATGTCAACGGGTCGGGCGACTCCATTTACGCACAGCGAGTCGACGGAAACGGGAACGTTCTATGGGCAGCCAATGGCGTCCCGATAGACACCAACGGAAAAACGAACGAGTACGCCGTTATGTGCACGGACGGTCACGCGGGAGCGATCATCGCGTGGATCGATCACATCCCGTATCAACCAAGTATCTATGTACAGCATGTAGATAGTTCAGGCGATGTCCAATGGGCGACGAACGGAATTGCAGTGCGGAACAGCAGTCTGAATACCATCTACCCGCAAATCTGCACCGACGGCGCAGGAGGAGCCTTTATTGCATGGGCGGACCCAAACACGTCGAAAGAGTTGGCACAGAGGGTCTTGTGCGACGGGAGTCTTGAATGGACGTCCCCCGGATTGCAGCTTTCGGCAAGTTTGACAGGCTCGTTCAGCATTGCGCGCATCTGCAGCGACGGTGAGAATGGAGCCATCGTTGCATGGCATCAGTCGGCCACTACGAACTCCTACAACGTCTACGCTCAACGGATCGACGGTTCGGGTAACATTCTCTGGGCATCGGGCGGTGTTGATGTGTGCACGCAATATTCGATCGACCCAGCTATTGCCTCCGACGGGAGCGGCGGAATGATCGCAGCCTGGAACGACTACCGTGCAACCGCGTGGAATGTTTACTCTCAGCGGATCAACTCATCCGGTTCCGCAGTCTGGACCGCCGACGGTGTTCCCGTGGTAAACACCGGGAAGGAAGAAGGAGGAATTTATTATTATACATCTGTCAGCACGGACAGCAGCGGCGGAGCGTTCATCGCATGGCTCGACGAACGCGATCCGGGATTTAATTACCATCTCTATGCGCAGGAACTCGATAACAATGGCACGCCTCTCTGGACAACGAACGGTATCACAGTGTCGAGCGCGACCTCCGGAGGGAGTCAATTCAATCAACAAATGATGACCTCCGCTTCCGCCAAAGCAATCCTCGTGTGGGAAGATTCACGCGGAAGCGGCGCGACAAATTTGTACGCATCGGCGATCGGAGGCGGAGTGCTCCTCCCTGTCGAGCTCGCTTCATTTTCTGCACATACCGAGAATGAAAATGCCCTGCTTACGTGGGCGACTGCGACCGAAACAAACAACTATGGATTCGATATAGAAAGAGAAAATCTCGGCGCACCGTTACTCGCTGCCAGTTGGTCCAAGATTGGATTTGTTCCGGGATCGGGATCGAGCGCAATGCAGCATCAATACTCGTTTACCGATCCGTCCCTCGCATCGGGACATTACGCGTACAGGCTTAAACAGATCGACCGCAATGGAGCGTTCATCTATTCTCAGTCCGTTGAAATCCAAATTGTCCCGCAAGGATTTTCTCTCGGCCAAAATTATCCAAATCCGTTCAATCCGAGCACAACGGTCACATTTTCAATTCCGACTGACGGCAGAGTGAAATTAGCGGTGTATGATCCTCTTGGCAGAGAGGTTGCAGTGTTGCTTGACGGGAATGTGAAGGCGGGTTCTTTACAGCAGGCATCGTTCGACGGCTCGAAGCTCTCGAGCGGCGTCTATTTCGCGAGGCTGCAGTTCAACGGGCTTGAAGCAATGAGAAAGATGATTATGATGAAGTGATAGGAGTTGCCCGCTCCTTATCCTCTCGGATGATACTTCCGGTGTTCGGCTTTGACGAACTCTCGGTCGATATGCGTGTAGATTTGCGTGGTCGAAATGTCTGCGTGACCGAGCATTTCCTGGACGGCACGGAGGTCGGCGCCTCCTTCGAGAAGGTGGGTTGCAAATGAGTGGCGAAATGTGTGAGGATGGACCTCTTTTGAAATTCGTGCCCGCCGGGTATATTCCTTCACGATGTTCCAGACGGCCGCGCGCGTCAGCGGCTTGCCGCGCCAGTTGAGAAACAGCACGTCGTTTTTCCCCTGCGTCCCCGCAAATTTTGACCGCACTTTCGTTTGATATTCTTCGATCCAGTGCAGCGCCGGCTTTCCGATCGGGATGAGCCGCTCCTTTGAACCTTTCCCGAAGACCCTCACCAGTTCATCGTCGAAAAAAACATTCGACCGCTTCAATTCTGTCAGCTCCGACACGCGCATGCCCGTTGCGTAGAGAGTCTCAAGTATCGCGCGGTCCCGGATCCACAGATCCTTCTTGTCCCGTTTCTGGCCCGTTGCCTTGATAATTTTATTGATCTCTTCGACGCTCAACACGTCGGGAAGAAATTTCCCCCTCTTCGGAAGTTCGATGTTTGCTGTGGGATCGTTCGCTGCGATCTTCTCTCCGAGCAGAAACTTATGGAAACTTTTGACGGCCGAAAGATTTCGGGCAACGCTGCGGGCGGAGAGTCCGAGACCGCTCAATTCGCGTACATAAGAAGCTGCATCGTCGGGTTTGGCGTCTCGGGCGTTAGCGATGCCGCGAGACCCAAGGAACGCGACGTACCGAACGATGTCGTGCCGATACGCTTCGATGGAGTTTGTTGCAAGGCTTTTTTCCAGCTGTAGGAATCGGAAGAACTTTTCGACGTCCGATGTCATAAGCGTTACGGTCTCGCGGAGGGAGGGCGTTTCCGCGATGGTCGTTTCCGGCGAGCGCGCTCCGCAGGGGCGACGATTTCCTTTTCGGGGAGAAGAAGCTCGCTTTGCGCGGCTGTGGGGGGTGCGCTCTGTTGTTCCGGGTACTGCATTCTGGAATGATGGATCCCGGTGAGGATTTTGAGGAAGCTGGCTTTGATGCGCGTCAGATCACGGAGCGTCAACTCACATTCGTCGAGCTGCCCTTCCATGAACCGCGCTTTGATAAGTTCGTCGATCCGCTGTTCGATCTTTTGAACGGTGGGGTTTTCGATGGAACGTGTCGACGCTTCGACGGCGTCGGCAAGCATAACAATGCCGGTTTCCTTCGTCTGCGGCTTCGGTCCCGGATAACGGAAATCATCCTCGTCAACCGTCTCGTAATGCCCCCTTTTTTTCAGCGCCTCGTCGTAAAAGAAACCGATCCGTGTCGTGCCGTGGTGCATCGGAATGAAATCTGTGACAATATCGGGAAGTCCGAACTCTTTGCCAAGCGTGATGCCGTCCTTGACGTGCGCGGCGATGACCTTTGCGCTAAAATTCGGATTCAGCCTTTCGTGCCTGTTCACCGCTCCGAGCTGGTTCTCGACGAACATCGCCGGCTTCGTAATTTTCCCGATGTCGTGATAATAGGCGCCGACCCGTGCGAGCGTTGCGTTTGCGCCGATCGCCTCCGCAGCCGACTCGGCGAGCGTTCCCATGTTCACGCTGTGGTTGAACGTCCCCGGCGCTTTCTGCGAAAGTTCTTTGAGAAGCGGCTGATTGAAGTCCGATAACTCGAGCAGCGTGAGGTCGGTGGTGATATGGAAAAATCGCTCGAAGAAGATCAGAAGACCGTACGTCAAGACGGGGGAGAAGACTGCGTTCGCTGCGGCCATGGTGAGTTGGTTCAGCACGGAGGTCAGCGAATCGTAACGCTCGAGCGACATCGCAAGGATCGAGACGAAATATCCGAGGAAGATAAAAATGATCGAACGGAATATCTGCGTCCGGTGCTTGATATCCCGCACAGTGTACACCGCGAGAGAGCCGGCGACGACCGAGAAAAGCGCTATCGAGTAATCGTTGCCCCTGATCCCTGCGACGATGAACGCCATCGTCACAGTACAATAGAATGCCACACGGGAATCGAAAATAATCGACAGCAGCATCGAAGCCGCCGGGACGACGATGAGCAGTTCGACCGGCACCTCGGCGTTCATGTGGAGCGAAAGGTACGCCAGAAGCGCCTCGAGCAGAACGATGAGAGTAATAAGGAGGATCTTCGAATTGTCGTGGAAAATTCTTTTCCGGAAGAGATAAAGATAGATCCCGAACAAGAATGACAAGGCAAAGATGTGCAGGAATTTCCCGATAAAGGTCGTGAAGCGGTTGATGTCCGCTCCTCGTTCCGCCTTGGCTTTGCGGAGAGAATCGAGCTTCAGCTTGACGTCGTCGGTGATCCGCTCGTGCCGTCCGATAATGCGCTCGTTCTCCTGAACGATGCCGACCGTCCGAGGGACTTCATCCATCGCGATCGCGATCTCCTTGTCGGTCTGGTCTTTCTGGAACATGATATTCGGCGAGAGAAACGAGAGGGCGATCTTTGTCGCTACCGACACGGTGTCGTTCTCGACTTTATAGCCGGAAATGAACGTTTGTTGCACGACCCGTCCGAGGTCGTCGACGTCGAGGAATTTGTTGATCGGCACGATCTGTTCGTCGGTCCTTCGGCGCAGGGCAATGCTGATGTCCGCTCCCACGGCCTCTTTGCGCACATCGACGATCCCCTGGAGATACAGTTCGTTGACAACGAGGAGGACGTCGCGGCGGAGACGTTTCAGCGAAAACTTATAGCGCGGGTTGCCCGCAAAGCGGTCGGCGCCATACAAACGCTGCAGCGTTTTCCATTCATTGTCAGTGATATTCACCGGGAGAGAACGCATCTTGTCGATGAGCGCCGTCGAATCGACCGCGAGGTCGCCTTCGCTCTTACGATGGCGCCGCTGCGCCAGCTCGAGCTTGTGAAAGTATACCGCCCGGGCGTCGAGGATCGATTGGAGGTTGTCGAAAAACTTCTGGAGGGAGTCTATGTTTTTTCTTGAGGTCTCGACATTCTCCTCGAATACTTTATAGACCTTCGCCGACGCGTCAGCTCTCTCTTTCTGGTATTCTCTATCCTCTTTATAGATAGGGAAGAGAAACGGAGCGATGAGGTCTTTGTCGGTCCAGATCATGCCGACGTGGTAATCGGACTCGATCGATTCGCCCCGTGGAAACATCATCGCGACGACGAAGATGAAGAGGAAAAAAATTCCCCCCTTCATCATCATGCTATCGCGCTGGCCGAGCCTGCGTATGTAGTCGGCGATCGTGCTCATTGAGTATTTGTCAAACTTTCCTGAGAATATGCCAAGAAAATCGAGGAGAAGCAACCCGTTCGTCGTTCGCCGTTTTTTTGTTCGTGGTTCTTGGTTCGTAGTTCATTCTTTCTAGCTCTCATGTAAGGGTCTATGCGACGACGATCCACGAACTAATAACGACGAACCCCGAACCAAGAACGCTGAACCCTAAACCAAGAACGACAAACCCCGAACCAAGAACATTTCAATCTCCGTTGAATCCGTCCCAATTAATTTTTACATTCAACGAGTTTAACTCCACATCGACATCCACCCAAAAGGAGGGTCAACCTTGCGTCTTGCCATTCTTTTTTTCCTTCTTGCGTCGATAACCATCGTCGTCGATGCGCAGACATTCTCGGGCGCTGTCGTGAATGAGAGCAACGCTCCGCTTTCAAACGTCACGGTAACAATTTTAGCGCTGCACCGGACTGCCGCGACGGATGAAAACGGAAAATTCGCTTTTGTTGACGTGCCGCAGGGTTCATACGTTGTGGAATTCACGCTCATCGGGTACAAGAAGGAAACGCGCGACGTGACAATGGCAGAGAAGGGTGCTTCGGCCGATGTTGTTCTTTTCACATCGCCTCTTGAAATGCCTGCTCTCACCGTAACTGCCGAGCCGGATCCGGCATCGATCGTCGAATCCCCCATGTCGACCACAGTGATCGACGGCCGTCAATTGCAGCGCGAGAGAGGGCAAAGCGTTGGGCAGACGATAGAATACGCTCCAGGCGTAGCGGCGTTTTCCGGCAGCCCGCTGGCGATGAAGCCCGTCATTCGCGGCTTGTCCGCACAACGGGTGCTCGTGATGTCCGGAGGAGTCCGGCTGGAGAGTCAGACATGGGACGAACCGCAAAGCCCTGAGATCGACGTCCTCGACGCCGACCGGATAGAGATCGTTCGTGGACCGAACAGCGTTCTCTACGGGTCCGATGCGCTCGGCGGCGTCGTCAATATCGTGAAGCCCGAACTGCAATCGGCGAGCGAGGGAGCGCCCCCGCTTCACGGAGTGCTTACCGCGAACTTGTTCAGCAACAGTCCTCAAGCCGCCGGAGGTCTTTCCGTAAGCGGAGCGAGTTCAGTGTGGAATTACCGCGCGAATTTTACGGGGCGTTATGCGGGAGATTATTCGACGCCCGCGGGCACGACTGCGGACGGAACGCATGTCGACGCGGGGAAAGTGTTCAATTCGGGAGGGAACGAGATCGACGGCAGCGCATCGGTCGGCACAAAGCAGGATTGGGGAACGTTGATTTTCGACGCCACGCATTTCGGCCAAAAATATTTCATCGCTCCGGAACCGGGACGAAAAGAGTATGAGTTGAACATCAACACTATGCAGTACGATTCCATCCCCGCTGCTCCGAGTCAGGAAATTTATCACGAGACGGGGACAGTGTACGCGGACCTTCCGTTATCATTCGCAAGACTGGAACTCACCGGCACCTACCAGCGCAATTCGCGCAAAGAAGAAGGGGCCTCGGAAAGCGAAGCCGATGAACAAAAGAAAGCCGACCTCGGCATCAAGCCGGAAGCTCAGCTCGTCCTCAACACGTTCTCATTCGATGCTAAGGCGCATCACCAACCATTGGGCCCGTTGGTCGGAACGGTCGGACTGTCGTCGACATTTCAGACAAATACCACCGAGGGGCAGAAAGCCATCATCCCAGATTTCAACGCGTTCAACATGGCCGGCTTTGCGTACGAGGAGTACCGCCCTCTCACGGACGTCCGTGTGACGAGCGGTCTGCGCTTCGATTCACGGAGGCTCCATGCGGATGCAAACGACAGCCTTGGCAATTCGGACCAGGTGCTTAATTTTAACGCGGCGACCGGAACATTCGGCGTGTCGTGGAACGCCGTTCAGCCGTTGACGTTCGCCGCCGACGTAGGCCGTGGATGGCGAGCGCCCGTTGCGGCGGAACTTTTCTTCAACGGATCCGATGAGGGAACTGCCCGCTACAAAGTCGGCGACAGCACGTTGATTCCGGAAGTGTCGTTGAATGTCGAAGGGTCCGTGCGCTACGCCTCCCCCGGACTTGCGGCCGAACTATCCATCTATAAAAACAGCATCGATCATTACATCTTTCTCGTGCCGACCGGAAAACAGATTTCGGGCCTCGATGTCTACAGTTATCAGCAGGCGAACGCAATGCTTGTCGGAGGGGAATTGTCACTTCAGGCCGAACTCGCGCCGTGGTGCGTTGCGAGCGGCGGGGCGGATGTTGTCCGCGGCACAAACGATGAAACGAGCTCGCCGCTTCCTCTCATACCCGCGAATCGGATCAAAGCCGGGGTTCGTTTTCAAAGCGATGAGGTCGAGGGGGTTCGGAATGCCTACCTCTCCGCAAGAGTTCGTTACATGCTGAAGCAAGACCGCATCGGACTGTTTGAAACGCCGACTCCTTCATATTCGTTACTGGACCTCGGCGCCGGCGGCGACGTCACCTTTGCATCGTATCATTTCACCGTCGACCTCAGCGTCGAGAACGCGCTCGACAAGGCATATTTCGACCACCTGAGCAGATACAAATCGTTTGCGCTCGACCCGGGCCGCAACGTCGAGCTCAGAATTTCGGTGCCTTTCGAAGCGATCCGCTAACCTTACAAATTTTTAGGGGATCAGTGAGCGTGAAATTCAATCGCCATTCACGACAGATCAGTGTCCTATTTTTTCTGGCATCGGCTGTCTCCGCACAAACGCTCCATACCGTTTCCGGGACTGTTCTCGACGCCTCGACGAATAAGCCGCTTCCCGCCGCTACAATTCGCGTCGCCGGTCCGTCGAACAAAGGAACGATCACCAACGAAGACGGACAATTCGAGATTTCACTTCCAGCGGGGAGAACCGTACTCATCCTCAGCTACCTCGGATACCGCTCCGATACGTTGACGGTGTCGAATACCGATTCGCGCCCGGTCCGTTCGCTTCTCCAACCCGAAGCGATCAAGATGGCCGAAGTTGTTGTGACGGACGAAGACCCTGCCATCGAAATTATACGGCGTGCGATCGCAAGCAAACCAAAATGGATGGGAGCGCTGAAGACCTTTCAGTGCGAGGCATACAGCCGCATGACGATCGATATCGACACTGCCATCGGCGCGATCACTGAATCGTACGTGACACTGTATTGGAGGGCGAACGATTCGCTGCGGGAAGTCGTCCGCCAAAAACGCCAGACGAAAAATCTGGCTGTGGGAGAGGTCGTGGACCGGATCGGCCAGGTAACAAATTTCAACGACGACACGATCACGACGGGAGGGTTCAAGTTCATCGGCCCGACGTCACCCAACGCATTCGACTACTACGATTACAAGCTCCTTAATACGCGTTCGATGGACGGCATGGATGTCTACGATATTCGCGTCATTCCCCGCACGAGGGTCCGGCCGTTGTTCCAAGGAACGATCTCCATCGCAGAGAGAAGTTATGCGGTGATCGGCGTCGACCTCGAGCCGAACGAAGCGTATTCGTTTCCGTTCATCAAGGACCTCGCGTTCCACTACCGCCAACAATTTCGTTTGTACGAGAATAGATTCTGGATGCCTGTCGACTATCGGGTTGCCGGGTCGATGACGGCGGGGTTAGCGGGGCTGGCATTACTGAAATTCGCCTTCAATCGCTACGTCGTCATGTCCGACTATACGATCAACCCAACGTTCGCCGACAGCATCGCGCGATTGCCGCGTCTGACCGTAGCGCCGCAGGCATCGACGTTCGATTCCGCGTACTGGGCGCAGCATCCGTTGCTTCCGCTTAACCCTGACGAAGAACTCGCGTACAAACGGCTCGACAGCACACAAACGCTGGAGCAACAGATCGAAAGCAAGGCGAAGGGGCTGACTGCCATCGGCACGGGGCTTACGGGCCTGTCGTACGCCGACCTACGCTTTAATCGTGTGGAGGGATTATTCCTCGGCGCGAACGTCCAACTCGATTCTGCAACGAACGATATGGCGCTGCGCGGTGCGGTGGGGTACGGTTTTAGCGACAAGCGTTGGAAAGAATCTGCGGGAGGGACGTACTATGTTGCGCCTCGTCGAGCGGTGGGGGTAGGCGGAGATTTTTACTACACTCTCGGCAACAGGCCGGACGAGGACTACTACGGCGATTTTCAGATTTTTCTCGGATCCCTTTTTGCGAAGGACGACTACCGCGATTATTTTCTTTCGAAAGGAGAGCGTATCTTTGTCGAAGGAAATTTCCTCTGGCATGACAACACTCCCGATGCAACGATGCAACTTGGCGTCACGAGCGAGCAGGAATACTCGCTGGAAAAAATTACGGAGTACAGTTTTTTCAACAGAGACAGACACTATCGGGAGAATCCTCCCATTGTCGACGGCGCGCTACGGTCGGTGACCTTCACCGCGCAATATGGCAGCGGCGCGCAATATCTGTTCAGCAACCCGTACGTGACGGCTCATACGTCTATTGAGTATTCCTCGAAAGACATCACGAGCAGCGATTTTAATTTCACAAGAGTCTACGCCGACATCAAGGCAAAATTTCCGACCTACAATCTCGACCTCATCTTCAACCCTACGCTGTCGTTCAATCTCGCCGGAGGGATATTGACGGGCGACCGGCTGCCGCAGCGGTTGTTCAACCTCGAGTCGAGTTATTACGGCACGGCGTGGTTCGGTTCCTTACGCGCGGCGCGTGTCAAAGAATTTTCCGGCGACCGGTTTGTCATGCTCAACCTCGAGCATAACTTCCGCCGTGTCCCGTTCCTCGCGTCGGGTATTCCGTTCCTCTACAAGAGCAATCTGGAGTTGATCGTCTTCGGCTCCGTTGCGCGGTCCTGGATGATCTCGCCGGCGCTCGCGGACCCATCGTATTTCGTTCCGACGGGCGGATGGTATTATGAAGGAGGGGTAAGCGTCAGCCGTATTTTCGATCTCCTCAGGTTCGATATGACATGGCGTGGCACGCCGCCGCGTAGCCTCGCGCTGACGTTGGGGATTGGAGACATATTTTGAGTCGATAGCTTGCTGCCTCGTTCTCAATTTCCGGTTGGAAACGCAATCTCGTCACGAGCAAGGTGAACCATCATTAATATAAGGATCATTCTATGTTCATCGGTCATGTTGCTGTAGCTCTCGCCGCGAAGAAAACGGCGCCAAAGGTTTCGCTCGGAACGCTGATTATGGCTGCACAGTTCGCCGACCTCTTGTGGCCTCTCTTTTTATTATTGGGGATTGAGCACGTCCGGATCGATCCGGGAAACACGGCGTTCACGCCGCTCGATTTCTACGACTATCCGATCTCGCACAGCCTTGTCACAGGCATCGGATGGGCAATTGCATTTGGGCTTGTTTATTTTTTATTCCGACGCTCCACGAAGAATGCATTGATCCTCGGCGGCTGCGTCATCAGCCATTGGGTGCTCGATTTCGTTTCTCATCGCGCTGATATGCCGATTGTGCCTGGAGTGAACACGTATGTTGGTTTAGGATTGTGGTATTCGGTTCCGGCGACAATTATTGTTGAAGGATCACTCTTCGTCGCGGGAATCGTCGTTTACGTTCTGTCTACGACTGCGCGAGATCGCATCGGCGTGTATGCCTTTTGGTCGTTGATGGCATTTCTCGTTCTTGCGTGGATCGGTAACATCGCCGGAGGCCCGCCGCCGAGCGTTACGGCCATCGCATGGGTTGCTCAATCTGCATGGCTGCTGATTGCCTGGGCGTATTGGGCCGATCGGCATCGCAGCGTAATAGCATAACCATCGCTCTCATTGTCGTTTGACCCGTTCTTGCATCGCGCACCGAATTTCGGTATCTTACAGCGTTATTATGGAGGAGGAGAAGAAGGCGCCTCCTCTTTTTTTGCTTATCACAACGAAAGGCCGATCGAATGTCGCTCATGTATGCCGCCCTCCTCGGGCTTATCCAGGGTCTTACCGAGTTTCTTCCCGTTAGCAGCACGGCACATCTTACCATTGCAGCCCAAATGCTGGGATTGATAAATCCCGGGCGTCCGTACGAATGGACAGCGTTCATGGCGGTGATCCAGATCGGCACGCTTGCCGCCGTCGTCATTTATTTTTTCGAAGACCTTGTGCATATCGTCGAAGGTTTCTTCGTCGATGGACCGCGGTATCTTCGCTCGAGAGAGAACGGCCTCGGAAGAGCCCGAATGGGATGGTACATCATTTTGGGAACGCTTCCTGTAGCAACGCTCGGCCTGGCGTTCAAAAAAATTATCGAAGGGAATCTCACAAAAAGCCTCTCCGTTATCGGCACGAGCCTTATCGTCCTTGCCCTTATCCTTTGGGTTGCAGAGAAAGTAGGGTCGCGCACAAAAGACATGTCGAAGACAACGTGGCTCGACAGTCTCATCGTCGGGTTCGCCCAATCGCTTGCGCTTATTCCCGGGTCGTCACGTTCCGGCACGACAATTACTGCAGGACTATTCCTTGGAATGACGCGCGAGGACGCAGCGCGTTTTTCTTTCCTTCTCAGCGTCCCCGCAGTCTTTGCGAGCGGGATGTTGGAATTGTATGAGATGCGGCATTTTATGCACGACTTGGGAGTGCTGAACGTCGTCGTCGCGACCCTCGTCGCCGGCATTGTGGGCTATGCGTCGATCGCCTTCTTGTTGAAGTATCTTCGGACGCACACGACCTACGTTTTTATCTTTTACAGGATCGTGCTGGGGATAGCACTACTTGTTATGGCGGGAATCAAATGATGAATGACGAGTGGCGAATGACGATTGGCCGAGAACGTAGCTTTTTAATTCGTCATTTGGCAATCGTCATTAGTCAATTCAAATCGAAAATTGCAAATCGTAAATTGAAAATTCCATGGATCTTCTCAAAGAATTCATCCATCACCTCACCGATGTCAAAGAGCTCGTCCGTTGGGCAGGATACCCCGGACTTGCAGCCATTATTTTTTCGGAAACGGGATTGCTCGTCGGATTTTTTCTTCCCGGTGATTCGCTTCTCGTAACAGCCGGTCTGTTCGCTGCGGCGGGATATTTCAACGTTGTATTCCTTATCCCGCTGCTCATCGTCGCGGCAATTCTCGGTAATTCGTCCGGATACCTCATCGGACAGAGGGGCGGGCATGCGCTCTATGCACGAGAAGAGTCCCGCTTCTTTAAAAAGAAACATCTGCTGAAGACGAAAGAATTCTATGAGCATTACGGTCCCGTCACGATCGTTATGGCGCAGTTCATGCCGTTTGCAAGGACCTTCGCTCCCGTGGTTGCGGGGATCGCGGAAATGAAGTATACGCGCTTCGCCTCGTTCAATGTCATCGGCGCGGTCGGATGGATCACGAGTATGCTTCTTATCGGATATTTTCTCGGTGCAACCATCCCGAATATCGAAAACAATATTCAGTATGTTATCATCGTGGTCGTTTTTCTGTCGATCCTTCCGGGGGTCGTTAAGTATCTGCAGATAAGATACTCAGCACGCAAGCTCCAATAGTTGCGATGAAGGAAAGGATCAAAACAGTACCACAAAGGCGCAAAGACACTAAATAGGTAAAATTATAGTATACGATTTGGTGAAGCATTTTCTGCCCCTAGTTTTTGTGTTTTAGTGCCCTTGTGGCAAACTGTTTACGTTACCGTTGAAAATGAATAGGAAAGAATCCGGATCTACATATTCTCAGCAGGAGTAGCAATGACAACAGTCCCTCCATCAAAGGTAAAAGAATTCTCGCCGACAACGCTCGAAAAAATTGCGTACGCGAGCGTTTCCACGATTCCTACGCGCGAACCCAACGACCAGAACCGACTCGGCTTTTGTGTGTGGCATTTTCTCTCTGAACGGGAAGGCACCCTTGCTCAGGCCATCCACACCTCCGGCGCCCGTGTATTGATCCCCGAGGCCGACGTTCTTCGCATCGTTGGCGATGCGCTCAAGCAGGCCGGCATCTCTTTTAAATATGAGTCATGAACTTGTCGATCCATAATTTATTGATGGCGTTTATTCCGCTTTTTGTCGCCATCGACATCATCGGCGCCCTCCCAATTTTTATTTCACTGACGTACGATATGGACGCGCAGGCGAAGAAGCGTCTCGTCGTTGAAGCAACGTTGACGGCGGGGGCAGTTGCGCTTGTATTTCTCGTTTTAGGTCAACTCATCTTTTCCTTCCTTGGCATCACCGAAAACGATTTCCGTATCGGCGGAGGGATCGTTCTCCTGGTCCTTTCAGTTTACGATCTGCTCTTCGCCAAGGACACGCAGCGCGACCCCGGAACATCCGTCGGCGTTGTGCCGATCGGCATCCCGCTTATCATGGGACCTGCCGCTCTTACGTCCATCATCATCGTCGTCGATAATTACGGTTACTGGATCTCGGTGATCTCGCTCTTGGCGAACCTATTCGTCGTGTGGATGGTGTTTCATTTCTCTGAATTTGTCATGAAGGTGATGGGCGTGCCCGGCTCCCGGGCGGTGGGCAAAGTCTCCTCGCTGTTCATGGCAGCCATCGCCGTTATGATGATCCGCGTCGGGATACAGAATATTCTCAGGTAGGTTTTTCCCTCCACCGAGCTTCGCCGAATATGCGCGCCATTGAGACAGACCTTCTCTATAAAACGGCCGGCCCTGGAGACCGGCCTGCAGGCAAATCTCCCACGATAATACTTTTGCACGGTCGCGGCGCTGATGAAAACGACCTCCTCGGCCTTTCGCAATTTTTTGACCCCCGCTTTCTCGTCTTCAGCCTCCGCGCACCATTTCCGTTTGAGTATGGAGGATATACGTACTTCACCTTGAATGAAGACGGCACGGCCGACACCGACATGTATCTCGAGAGCTTCAATCGCGTAATGAAGTTTGTCGATGGGGTCAGGGCGCTCTCCGAAGTGGATCCGGCGAAGCTTTTCCTCGTAGGGTTCAGCATGGGCACGATCATGTCGTATGCACTGTCACTGGCGCATCCGGAAAAATTCGCCGGAGTGGCGGCTCAAAGCGGATTCGTGCGCGACCATCCTGCTTTGGCATGGAAGTGGGATCAACTGAAAGGCTGCGACTTCATCATCACTCACGGCGTGAACGACCCGGTCATCCCTCTAACGCTTGCCCGCGAAACAAAGGGAAGGTTCGATCGGTCAAACGCACAGTTTGTTTACAAAGAGTATCCGATGGGCCACGAGATCAGCGACGAGAGTCTTGCGGATGTGAGCGGATGGCTAAAGAAAAAAATCGATCGAGAGGGTCAGCGATGATGTTCGGCGCGAACGAGGTCTATGACGTCCATGGTTTTTTTTGCGGCGTCGTTCCAGTCGAATTCCTTGGACCGCGCAAGCGCATTTCCGGTAAGTTCGCGACGCAATCGTTCATCGCGCAGAAGGAGCAGAATTTTCTCGGCAAGCTGCTCGGAATTGCCGTACTCGTACAACAATCCCGTTTTTCCGTCCACAACGGCGTCGCGTAATCCTTCCACATTGCTCGCCACGGTCGGCGTCCCGCACGCGTTCGCTTCGATGACAGTCAATCCCCACCCCTCTTTTGCCGAAGTATTAACGGCGACGTGCATTTGGTTGAGATATTTCACTTTCTCATCTTCGCTGACGAAGCCCGTAAAGGTCACCGCCGCGGTAAGTCCGAGTTGACCCGCAATCGAGGCCAGCCTCGGCTTGTCGTCCCCGTCTCCCACGACGATCAACTTTGCGTCGGGCATTTCCTGTTTCACGATGACGAATGCCTGGAGCAGATGGTCCACGCTTTTGTATTTTTTCAATCGCCCGACAAAACCGACCAACGGAACGGGGCTCTTAGGAATGCCGAGGGCCTTAAATGATTCGTGCGCAACGCCGTAATGGATGAGATGAGTTCTCCCTTCGGGAAAACCGGCGTGAAGCATTTCCCGATGCGTGCTCGGCGAACCGACGATAAATTGTAATCGTTTGTACACTGGCATCGCGGCTTGTTCTGCCAGGTACACGTACGAGGCTGCCGGCAGGGCAGCTTCAAGGAAAATGCTTTTTCCGAATAGGTGGTGCGTGATACCGAGGAGCGGCTCTTTCACGTAGAGGGGCGTATAGAACGGGATCTTGTTCATGTCGTCGACGACGAGGTCGAATTTTTGCTTTTTGAAGGCCGAGAAATATTTCCGGGGAACGAGGTAATTGAAAAAAGAGCGGCCGCCTTCGCGGATGATACGGATGCCGTTCAGATCTTCATGAGGAGGCGCGCCTTCAAACCGCGAGCAGAAGAGCGTGACGTCGTGACCGAGTTTCGCGATGCGCGAGAACACTTCATGAAGATGGACCTCGGCGCCCCCGGCGAGCGGGTTCTTGATGTCCTGCCAGTTGAAGATGAGGATACGCAAGAGAGCAATGAATAATTAAGGATTAATAATTAATAGCCGAAGAATCTTCATTATTAATTATTCATTCTTCATTGGCTTTTTCTTCCTGCCAGTTGAAGATGAGAATACGCAAGAGAGCAATGAATAATTAAGGATTAATAATTAATAGCCGAAGAATCTTCATTATTAATTATTCACTCTTCATTGGCTTTTTCTTCCCACTAGGCCGAATGACAAAGCGGTGTTCATGACAAGGGGAGTGTCGCGCAGCGACTCGCGCACCGACCGGCGAAATGCCGTCAGGGGCTTGAAGAAGGTGGGATACAGCGGCATCTTCACTCCGGTCGTCAGGAGCGCCTCACGGGTTGCCCGGTAGAAGAGACTCGGATACATCCACTCGCCGTATGCGTGGACCGTCTCAAGGCCGAGGCGTTCCATGTCCCTGCGAAGTTCGCCGACCGAAAATTCTCGTTCCCAGCCCGCAAACCATTTGTTCGCCGCAATAAGGATGTGTTTGATGACGGTATAGATATGGAACCGCTGCGGGACGTCGACAAGCAGAAGCCCCCCCTTTTTTAGGATGCGGATATTTTCTTTGAGCAATGCCTCCGCCGCTTGCGGACGAAAATGCTCCAGCAGCCCCTGATGAAAGACGATGTCGAATGTCTCGTCGTGAAAGGGGAGAGAGAACGTGTCGCCGCCGATGATCGAAACGGGGATGTGTTCTTCATCGGCGAGACGTTTCATAATTTCAAGAGAATTGATCGAGTAGTCGAGCTGATATACTTCGCCGCCGTGTTCGACGAGAGGAAAACTGTCGCGACCCGTGCCTGCGCCAACCTCGAGAATTTTTTTCCCTTTGAGGTCGGTTATTTTAGAAAGATTCCGAACGACCCGGTCCGAATTCGAATACACTTCCCGGACCTCTTTCTTTTCATCCCAGAACTTTTCCCAGTTTGAACGCCGAGATTCTTTCATGATCGTATGAGAGTAAAAAAATGTAGCGACACAGTCCGCGTCCCTCTGCAAGTGTCCCTTCGTGACCCGTTGTGCATTTACTACTTCGTTTTCGGTGAAATCTGCGTTGCGACGGTGTCCTTCCTAGCGGTGTCGCTTGCGGCGATTTCGCTCTGCACCTGAGCTATCCGTGCGTTGACTTGTTGCGACAAGCCGGGCGTAGTCGCCGAATACGTTGAATTGATCGTATTCAACACGTCAAGAGCCTTTTTGTAATCCCCGCGGGACTCATAGATCGTGAAAAGCAGCGTATATGGATTGTCCTGGTTGAGCGGCTGATGAGGACTCTTCTGAATAACGTCCTGAAGTTTTTCTATTACCTCTCCCGAATATTCTAAATACTTATCTTTCGCGCCTGCATATTTATAGAAGTTAGCGACATCGTACATCAGCCTGTAATCCATGGGGATAACTTCTCGGGGTATTTTCGACTCCATGGAATCGAGGGCCTGCAGCGCTTTGGCATTGTCGCGGGCCTGGTTGAGATAATAGAGAGCAAGTCGCAGGAATGCATTCCGGTAGTTCATTGTCAACCGGGTGACGTTTTCGTCGAAGTAGACCTTGCTATCGTTGAGGCCTCGGTACTTGTAACCGCGACGGAATGTTTTTGAAAATCCGACCGGGCTGTCGTACAGGTTGGCCGCAAGGATCGTATCGACGATCATCCCCTCATCGCTGGGTCCCTCAACGGGGATAAGCTTCAACGCAAGCCCGTCCATCCGGAAATACCGGTCCAACCCGATCTTGGAGTCGGGCGTCGACGTCACGGCAACGTAGATCGGCCTCTGCCATTTATTCGTCGAAATAATATCCCAGGTGATGATGTCCTGGACGCGTATTGCTTTGACCGAACCGAAGGTCATGGTGTTGGGGAATGTGAAACGAATGACCCCTGAGTTCGTGAGCGATGTGTCCTCGATCGACATTTTCTTTGCTTCATCGGTGAGATACGTATACTGGTTGAGGACGTTCTTCGGGACAGGGAGGGCCATCCTGCGAGGTTCCCAGCGGATCGGCTGCAGGTTTTCGATTTGCTCATCGGAAATGCTGATCGGCACTTTTTGTGCGCCGAACGGGGTTTCGTTTTTTAGCTGTAGGATGTACCACGGCGTATTGGCCAGACTCAAGTTGACGATGCGGATATCCCGCCGTACTCCTTCCACATCCTGCAAATACCAAAGAGGGAATGTATCGTTGTCGCCGTTCGTGAAAAGGATCGCATCGGGTTCGCACGATTGAAGGAGATTGTATGAATAGTCCCACGCAACGTAATCTCCGGTCCGGTCTGCGTCCTTATAGTTCGTACGGAGCATGTTGCCCGGGATGAACGCGGCGCTGAACAGCAACGCTCCGCCGGCGGCGTAGACTTGCGCTCTTTGGTTTTTGAGCCATTCGCGCAGCATGTCAATAAGTCCCAGGACGCCCATTCCGATCCAGACAGAGAACACAAAGAAGGAACCGACGTAAAAATAATCGCGCTCGCGTGGCTGCGGCTCCTGCATGTTGAAATAAAAGGCGAGGACCAATCCCATGATCATAAAAAAAGTGAGAAAGACGAACCACATTTTCTTGTCTTTTTTAAAGTGGTAGAAGCAGCCAAAGAGTCCGAAGAAAAGCGGGATGCCGTACAATTGATTCCAATTGACGCCCGCATCCTGCCAATCCCCCTGGATGCCGCAATATTGCCACAGAAAATAACGGAGGAACATGTGGTCGATCTGATAGCGCAACAAAAAATCGGTATCGCTGGAATAGTTCGTATAGATGCCCTGATGCTGCGGCTCGGTGCTGTATCGTCGTTTGAGCAAGGGAGCGTCGCCGTACTGATCGCGGTTAAGGTACGACTCAAGGCGCGTCAGCGTGCTGGGGTCGTTCTCGTTCATCGGCGGATGCTCGTTTGCGCGTATGATGACGAGCGCATAGGTGGAGTATCCCATGACGATGAGCAGCCCGGACATTAATGCGAGGTTCAAGACCTTCCGTTTGTTGACGTGGGAGTAGTACACGCCGTACAGCGCCCCCCCGATGATAGCATAAGGCAAAATGCCGATAAGGAAATTACTGTAGTCCTGACCGTTGATCTCCACGGAACCGTCGAGAAGTCCGGGAAGCCATTTGATGATCCCGGGATAGACGATTCCAAAAATTATCACCGCAGCCGCCGAGAATTTTACGAACGAATTGAGAGAGAACTCGTACTTCCGAAAATAAAAGATCATCATGAACGGGAAGATGACGAGGAGGGACAGCAAATGCACGCCTGTGGAAAGGCCGATGAGATAGGAAATGAGGAGAATATATTTTTCGTTCCCTTTTTCGTCGGCCCGCTCGTTCCACCGGAGCGCCAGATATGTGATCATGCCGACGAACAGCATGCTCATGCCGTACACTTCGGCTTCTTCCGCATTGAACCAAAACGTGGGAGAAAACGTCAGCGATAGCGCTCCGACTGCGGCTCCGCCGTAGATGCCGATTTTGTCGACCACGGTGGACGGTTTCTCTCTCCAGAGCAAAATAAGTTTGACGATAGAGAGATACAGAAAAGCGGCCGTCAGCGCGCTTGCAAAGGGTGAAACGAGATGAACGCGAACGGCGGGGTCATGAGCCGTCGGCAACATCGCAAAGACTTTTGCGATGATGAGAAATAATGGCGAGCCGGGCGGATGAGGAACCTGCATAAGATACGTGGCCGCGATGAACTCCCCGACGTCCCAGAACACAACCGTGTCGGACAATGTCTTAATATAGACGATGAGCGAAACAAGAAAAACGAAGCCGGCAACAAGCCGGTTCAACTGCTTATGCTCCATTACGTCCTCATAAATCTAATTGATGATAAAATAAAACAGGGTCAATATAGGCCGAATGCGAGAGAATTGCAACGCGAATTTGGGGCTGAGCCGCCAAAAAAATTTGCTGCGTGTTAGACGCTGTCATCGGAAAGGGGGTTCAGAGGAGGCGATCGCGTTCCCTCGGAGTACGTTACAGCAGGGACTCCGCGATCGCGTCACAAAAAAGAAAACCTCTGCGGGTCAAAATGATGCGACGGTCTGCAACGTGCAATAGTTGTTCATCCGAAAAATTTTTCAATTTCTCCCCGCGTGTGGAAAGCATATCGACGCCATACACCTGTTGCAGCATGGCAAGGTTCAGCTCACCCGTACGCAAACCGAGAAAGACGGCTTCGTCGAACATTTTTTCTTTATCGACAGTCTCGGAGCCGGCGACCGGCACGGTTCCCGCAGTTAAGGCGTCGCAGTATTGCGTGATGTTGCGGACATTCCACCACCGACGCCCGCCCGTCGGATGGTCTTTCCAGAATGAATGGGCCGAAGGACCGAAGCTCAGATAATTGGCGTGGTTCCAATAATTGTTGTTGTGCCGGCATTCGAAGCCGGGACGAGCATAATTGGAGACCTCGTAATGACGAAAGCCGCGGTTGGCCATCATCGCTATCGTCCGCTCGTACATTGCAGAATCCTCTTCTTCCGGTAAAGTCGCTACTGCGCCGTTGTGCACCATAGCGAACAACGGCGTGTGTTCCTCGACGATAAGGCTGTAAGCGGAAAGATGGCTCGGCTCCAGCGTAAGAGCCCGCTCGACGTTTTCCATCCATCCTTCCATCGTTTGATGGGGGAGCGAGAAAATCAGATCGACGTTGACGTTCTCGAACCCTCCCCTGTGGGCATTCTCGACGCACCGCTCCGCCTCCTTTGCGGTGTGAATGCGGCTTAAAAATTTTAGCTCGTCCTCATGAAACGATTGGATTCCTATGCTCAGGCGGTTAATGCCCATGCTGCGATACGCGCGTAGTTTCTCAATGTCCACGGTGCCCGGATTGGTTTCAACCGTGATCTCCGCGCCGGTCTCTATGCGATAGTTTTTATGAAGTGCAGCGAGCAATCGTTCCATTATAGACGGGGGGAGAAGCGACGGGGTTCCCCCTCCGAAGAAAACGGTTTCAAAGGTCTCGATGTGCGCAAACTGCTCCGCGTACATTCCGATCTCAGTTTCGAGCGCGCGTAGAAATTGCGCCATCGAATTCATATTTTCAATGGAATAGAAATCGCAGTAAATGCATTTCTTTTCGCAGAACGGAATATGAAGGTATAAGCTTGCCACTCTTCCTCTTTCAATTCAATGTATGAGCGTTCCGATTCGGGACCAGCGTATCGCAGCCATCTTATCTCCCACGCTGGCGATCGGGATCGACGTGTTCCACGACCAATACACGAACATCGCTTTTCCGATGATGTTGCCTTCCGGAACAAAACCCCAGAACCGGCTGTCGAGACTATTGTCCCGGTTATCCCCCATCATAAAAAAATAATTGTGTTCGACAATATAGCTCGTTCTCGCAATCCCATCGATACGCACGATCCCGTCGCTGGTGAGTTCGGCGGTGTGGCCCTCTCTTTCGACGAACGTCTGCCACTCGTCGAAATTCTTCTCTGAGATCTCAACATCCATTCCCTTGAACGGGACGATGATCGGCCCGTAGTAATCCGGGTTGAAAGGACTTCCTTTAGGGAAAATTAAAGGAAAGCTTTCATGCGGGAGAAACTCGCTTCGGCGAAGAGGCATTGCATCAGGAGGAAGGGAAAACTCTCTGCCGTTGACGAACACCGTTTTATCCTGAATGAGCAGAGTGTCTCCGGGAATGGCAATGCAGCGCTTGATATAGGTCGTCTTCTGCTCCGGCTTTACCACGTCCCGGTCTCCGGGATACTCGAACACCACAACGTCTCCACGATGTGGGTAAGCGAGCGCGGGAAATCGAAAGTGAGGGACTTCGATATCGGTGAACGGGATATGCCGAGGGGTCTCCGCACCGTAAAGAAATTTGTTGACGAAAAGAAAGTCACCGACCCGAAGAGTGTTTTCCATGGAAGCGCTGGGGATGCGGAAGGCTTCGATGACGAACGATTTTAAAAAAAGAGAGAGAAGCAGGGTCGCAACAATAGTAATAAGATAATCGTTGAGCCGCTTTCGCGGCGGCGATCCCTGTTCCTTCTCCTCTTTGTTGCCTTCCACGGGTTTACATAAAAGAATTAACGAATCAATGTTCCGATGCGGCCTAGCCGTACCGACGCTATTTTCTGAAAGATGTCGAAAATGGAAACGTCGGTATCCCACGACCAGTAAACGAACATCGGCGTGCCGACAACATTGTCTGCCGGTACAAAGCCCCAATATCTGCTGTCGAGACTGTTGTCGCGGTTATCTCCCATCCCAAAAAGATAATCGTGCTGCACGACATACGTATCGTTCGGCGCACCGTCGATGAGGATGTTGTTCTGCGGCGATATCGATGCGAGATGTCCGTCACGCTGGATGAAGGTGTCCCACATCCTCAAATTGTCGGGCGTGATTTTTATTTTCATCCCCTTGAACGGAATAACGATCGGTCCGTAGTTGTCCTCGTTGAACGGAGCGCCGGGCGGGAAAATTCGGTCGTCGGCATAGCCCGGGGGAAGGATCCGCGGAGAATTGAATTTCATGTTGCGCGGCAAAGGCGAGGCTTTCCCGTTGACGTACACCGCGCGGTTAATGATCTGAAGCGTGTCGCCCGAGACGGCGATGCAGCGTTTGAGATAATACGTGAACGCTTCAGGGTGTACTTCTTCCCGGTAACCGGGAAAAACAAACACGATGACGTCACCGCGATGGACCGATTTAAACGCCGGGAGTCTGAACCATGGGAGCCGGATGTCGGTAAAGGGGATATTCCGCGGCGAACATCCTCCATAAATGAATTTATTCACCATCAGGAAATCGCCCGTCATCACCTCGTTTTCCATCGAGCCCGTCGGAACCATGAACGAAGCGATGACGAAATTATTGAGAAGCAGAAATCCGATGATGACGATCGCCGCTTCGCGAAAGAAATCCTTTACCTTTGTTGCGAACGGGATCGGAGCTTCCGTTTTTTTGTTCTCTTGCTGAGGCATAAGTTGGCCGAGATTAAGAGTGAGGTTGAGAGTTCAGTACAGAATGAAAGTGAAAGGAATCAGGAGTAAGGAGAAGGGCGAGTGAGGGTCCATTTATTTTTGTCTCCGTGCTCCTGTCTCCTGATTCATTTAATCATTCCGTCATCGACAACACCGCGAGGAAGGCCTCCTGCGGAAGTTCGACGCGGCCTACTTGTTTCATACGCTTCTTGCCTTCCTTTTGTTTCTCCAGCAATTTTCTCTTTCGGGTGATATCGCCGCCGTAACATTTCGCCAGCACGTTCTTCCGCATCGCCGAAACGGTTGTCCGCGCGATGACTTTACTCCCGATGGCTGCCTGGATGACGACCTCGAACATCTGTCGCGGGATAAGTTCCTTCAGCTTGCTGCACAATTTTTTTCCCATGTCGTACGCTTTGTCGCGGTGAACGATCGTCGACAACGCATCGACTGGCTCGCCGTTCAGCAGGATGTCGAGCTTCACGAGGTCCGACTCCCGGTAGTTGAGGTAATCGTAGTCGAGGGACGCGTAACCGCGGGTCAGCGATTTCAGTTTATCGTAAAAATCGAAAATGATCTCCGAAAGGGGAAACTCGTACGAAATGTCGGCGCGGGTCGGGTCGAGATAGTTCGTGTTCTTGTAGACGCCTCGGCGGTCCATGCAGAGCTTCATGATGTTGCCGATGTATTCGGTCGGGGTGATGATCTGCGCTTTAATGTACGGCTCTTCCACCTTTTCGATACTCCCGACGGGCGGCATATCGGCCGGGTTGTCGACGGTGACAACTTCTTTATTCGTTTTCGTAACCCTGTATTCGACATTGGGGACCGTTGTGATCAAATTTTGATTGTATTCCCGCTCGAGCCTCTCCTGGATGATCTCCATGTGAAGCAGTCCGAGGAAGCCGGCCCGAAATCCGAAACCGAGCGCGGTCGACGACTCCGGCTGGAACACAAGCGACGCGTCGTTCATTCTTAATTTATCGAGCGAATCCCGAAGCTCCGCAAAGTCGTCGCTGTTCGTGGGATACAATCCGCTGAAGACCATCGGCTTGACTTCTTTATACCCTGGGAGCGGCTCTGCCGCGCCGTTCGTCACGGTCGTCACGGTGTCGCCTACTTTTGTGTCGTGGACGTCCTTAATTCCTGCGATGAGATAGCCGACATCCCCGACAGTCAGCACTCCGGTGCGCTTCCGTTTCATTTCCAGGATCCCCACCTCCTCGGCCTCGGCAGTCTTGCCGTTGTAGAAAAAACGTATCTTGTCTTTTTCCCTCAACGTGCCTTCGACAACGCGGATATAGGCGATGGAGCCGCGGTATGAATCGAAAAGAGAATCGAAAATGAGCGCCCTGAGCGGCTGCGTCGCATCCCCTTTTGGCGGGGGAATTCTTTTCACTACCGCGTCGAGGATCTCTTCAATGCCGAGCTTCGTTTTTGCGCTCGCAAGGAGGATATCTTCCTCTTTACATCCGATGAGGTTGACGATCTCGCGCTTGACCGTTTCGATCATCGTTTTCGCGGAAGGGAGGTCGACTTTGTTGATCACCGGAATGATCTCCAGCCCCGCGTCGATGGCCAAATAGAGGTTGCTGATCGTCTGCGCTTCGACTCCCTGCGACGCATCGACGACAAGGATGGCTCCTTCGCATGCTGCAAGCGATCTGGAAACTTCATACGTAAAATCGACATGGCCGGGCGTGTCGATGAGGTTGAGGATATAATTGTTTCCCTCTTTGTCAACGTGCTTCATCTGGATCGCATGGAGCTTGATCGTGATGCCACGTTCCTGTTCCAGGTCCATGTCGTCGAGGACTTGATTCACTACGAGATCGCGCTGGGTAATAGTACCGGTGAGTTCCAACAGCCTGTCTGCAAGCGTAGATTTGCCGTGGTCGATGTGGGCAATGATGCAGAAGTTTCTAATATGGTTCATGTCTTGCGCAGAACTCTCGATAAGGTTAAGGAGAAGAGATGTGTCATGAGGACGATGCCCATCGTCCGCGTGCGCACGATCTGCTTCATCTGCAACAAAAATGCCCGCCGACCGCGTCGTGGGCAACTTTTCACTATCAAGATACGGTTTTGACGAGGTAAGTGCAAGAAGTGCGGAGGGGGGAATTCTGCGGGGGCATTGAGAAATGCTTCATAGTCGTACATCCGATGTAACTGCCATCATCCCCCCGAAACCAAAATCCAAAACTCCTAACCACGAACTAAGAACCAAGAACTCTCATCGGTTCGCAACCCCCGTGAGAAAATACATGATGACGAATGCGGCAAGCTTGGCCGTTCTTCCGTCGAAATCGAATTTTGGGTTCACTTCGACAATATCGATCGCCTTTGTTTTCCTACGCATGCCGGCGAAATGAGCGGCCTTGAGCAGCTCCTCCGCGGACAATCCCGTCGGGTATGACGCGCTTACGCCGGGTGCGTCGCTTCCCCGGACGGCATCGAGGTCGAAGCTGAAGTAGAGGCGCTCAACCGAATTCGACGCGATCTCGTACGCCAGCTCAAGAATTTTTTCCATCCTTTCTTTCCGTACCTCGTCGAGTGTAAAGACCGTCGCTCCGCGGTCGATGAGTTCTTCGTAATGTTCCTGTGCGTTGGCGAACGATTGCGCGCCGACCTGCACAAAATTCATCGCCGTGAGCGGGCTGTGGGTGAGGTCGAGTATCTGCCGGAAGGCCGTGCTGTTATTGCGTTGGGGGTCCAGCTTCCGGAAACACAAGTGCGTGTCGATGTTGATAGCGCCCGTGCTTGCGGCCTCTTTGGCAAAGGCAAGGAATGACGGATATGTTGTATCGTGTCCTCCGCCGAGCACGATCGGTAAAATATTTTTTGCGAAGAGCATCTCAAGGACTGCCTGAACCCGCTCGTGAGTTTCTTCAAGCGTGGCCCCCGCTTTGACATTTCCGAAGTCGAAAATCGCGAGGTCGGACGCCTGCTTCCCTTTTGACAAGGCATACGGAGTAAATTTATAAAGGGCTTTCCTGATCTCGTTCGGCGCGTCTTTAGCCCCCACACGCCCCCTGTTCCTTCGCACTCCTTCGTCCTCAGGAACTCCGACAATCCCCACGTTGATTTTATCCGAAAAATTTTCCTTTTGCCTGCGCACGATATCGCCCATGCGCGGATCCGATTCGTCGTTGCGCGAAAAGAAGACGGGATCGGGAATATCGGTAAGAAGTTTCCAGGCGGCATCCATCGGTTATCCTTTCGCTATTACACAGGAGACGACAATCTCTGGCAGTGATATGCTTTAGATGCCCGCTTAAAGCATGCGGGGATGACGACAAACATTTCGTCATTCCCGAACATTTCTGCCGGGAATCTAAAATGAGAAATGCCTGAGACGAAAATTTCCTACCCGCCTTTTCCGCTGGTAGTATTGCTGCATTAAAGCAGGTATTCGATCACTTTCTTTTCGGGTTCGAATGGAGCGAGTTGACTCAAACCGAGGCCTTCGATGGCAGCCGTGATCATTCTCTCATTGCGCGTCTCTGTTCCATTATAGAATTTGCCCGCCATAAGCAGAGCGTTGAGGGGGACAAGGCCGACAATTTCGCTCCCCGTGACGTCGGCGCCAAGGAGCCGAGCGTGTTTTTTTACCTCCTCGAATGCAACGTGCGGAGGAGTAATTTCATAGTCGACGAGATTCATCGAGACCTGGCATATATGAAACCGTTCAACCGGCACTCCCATCGCCTTCACGGCTTTAAGGCTGCCCGGAATCTTGGCCGGTCCTCCGCTTGCGTTCTTCGCAGCGTCTTTTTTAATGCGCCCGCTTTCGCGGATGCGAAGCGCGATCTCCTGCGCAACAGACATATCCTCGGTGTTGAGGTTCACGTTGTAAGCGATCAAAAACTTTCGCGCCCCGGTGACCGTTGCTCCCGACTTTTGATTGAACGTTGCCGCTCCGTAATCGGGTTTCCATTTCGGATCGAGAAGCTTTTCTGCGAGGCCTTCATACTCTCCTTTGCGGATGTCGGAGAGATTTTTTCTTTCCGGGGATTTCGCGGCCGCTTCGTAAAGATATACGGGGATCCGAAGCTCGGATGCTACACGCCGTCCATAGATGTGAGCGAGCTGCACACATTCATCCATCGTCACTCCGGAGACAGGAATGAATGGGACTACATCCGCAGCGCCGATTCGCGGATGCTCGCCGTGGTGATGCTCCATGTCGATGAGTTCCGAAGCGGCGCGTGTAGATCGAAAAGCTGCTTCAACAATGCCCCCTGGGTCTCCGACGAACGTCACGACAACTCTATTATAATCTTTGTCTGCTTCGACGTTGAGCAACTTGACCCCTTCCACGCCGTGAATGCTTTCAGCGATCGCCTTGATCGTTTTTGCCTCTCGGCCCTCGCTGAAATTTGGGACACATTCGACAATTTTTTTCATCATGGAGACTGATTTACTATAAATAGTTATTGTCCTCTGTTTCCCTACTCCCTACTCCATACTCCTTACACTTTAATTCTCTATTGAGGTCCGGAGTAAAAGAGTATGGAGTAGGGAGTAAAGAAATCGGGAGTCAGGCCGTTGGCAACGGCACGATGATCGCACCTTCCTTGAAATTTCCCAACACTTCTGCTTTGCCTTTCAGGAACCATTGTCCCACCAAAGCGCCGGTGACGGCATCTAATTCATCGCCGTTCATTTTCTTGTCCAATCCCCGGAGGCCGAGTTTTTCCAACCCTCGGCGTAATTTTGGGAGCCCATCCTGTTTTCGCCCCGTTTTCCAGACGTCTTGCGCGGCGCCCGGATACATCTCAACGACCCTGTAGCCCCTGCGCGAAAACCGTTTCTTTAAAAAGATCCCGCGCATCGTCAGCATGCGCATCGGCCCGAGCGTGATAGGGAAGAAGCGGATGCCTCGCCGCAAGAGCTCACGGTCGCACGGGCGGAAATGTTCCCCGTTCCTGTCGTCGAGAGATTTTCTTCCGGGGGGAAGATTCAACGGTGCGTCGATCGCGATCAGGTCGGGTTTGGAGGCATCGATAAAATCCAAAATGTCTTTGTCGCTGAAAAGTGTGCACCAGCGGAGAATTCTTTTTCCGCGAAGAAGGCAGACGCCGGTGTTCCGTTTCGGGCTTCCGGCAAGATCGATCCCGACGACAAGCGGCGATGTTTTCTTTTTCGGTTTAGAATTCAAGCACAGTTCCGTTCTTGATAATTTTCCATACATGATTGATCCCGTAGTGATACGGAATATGGAGATAGTGTGGAACATCGTACAGCACGATATCGGCCTGTTTTCCGACCTCGATGCTTCCAATGTCGTGTGAAAGTCCCAGCGCTGCCGCACCGTTGATCGTTGAGGAGGTGATTGCCTCCTCCGGGGTCATGTGCATCTGAGTGCATGCGATCGTCATCATCATCGGTATTGATGAAGACATTGACGTGCCGGGGTTGAACCCCGTCGCAATGGCGAGCGGAATATCCGCATCTATAATAGAACGGGCCGGCGCATACGGACGCGAAAGAAAAAAGGAAACACCCGGTATGACGGTGGCAATTGTCGAAGATTTCTTCAGCGCAGCAATGCCCTCAGCAGTGAGATTGTTGAGATGATCCGTTGATGCTGCATTGAGATGCGCCCCTAGTTCCGTTCCGCCGATCGCTGCAGAAAAATCGGAATGCATTTTTGGAATAAGCCCAAAGCGTTTACCTTCGAGCAAAATTCGTTCAGTCTGATGGAGATCGAAACGGCCTTCATCGCACAACACATCGCAAAAAATCGCCAGTTGTTTTTCTCCGACATAAGGGAGCATTCTATTGATGAGGAGATCGACGTATCCATTGTGATCGTCGGCGAACTCCGAAGGGAAGGCGTGTGCGCCGAAAAATGTCGGGACGACCGTCATGTAATGATCTCGTCGCAAATCGTGGATGACATCGAGCATCTTCATCTCGCCGTCGAGGCTTAATCCGTATCCGCTTTTTATTTCGACGGTCGTCGTTCCGTGCCGCATCATATCGTTCAGCCGTCGGTCGGCCGAACGGAGCAAATCTTTTTTTGTCGCTGTTCGCGTAGCGCGCACGGTCGAAAGAACTCCGTCTGCGGCTGTAGCACTCTCACGATTCGGTGTTCCGGCTGTCCGCATGGCAAATTCGTCCTCGCGGGTCCCTGCATACACGGCATGCGTGTGAGAGTCGACGAAACCGGGCAATGCGACACGATCCCCTGCATCGAGGACATCGACCTCGGAATCGACATGCACTTCATCTGTCGGTAGAATGCGCTGGATAATTCCGTTTTCGATGACGACGGCTGCGTTCTCGACGACGCCCAGTTCGCTCATTTCTTTCCCGGCCTTCCACGGCTTTCCTTTTGTCGAGACGGTCACAAGCTGCCGGATATTTTTGACGACGAGGTTCACGAGCCTCCGGCAATGGTCGGCGGGGACGGCTGTTCCGTGTTGTGCGACGAGTCGTCTTCTATGCGTAAATATCCTGAACAGCGCAAAACCGGCAGGCGCGGGTATTTAGGATACGATGGGTCTGTTTTGCTCAGACTGCACAGATGGAACTCCCCGCCCCGAGCATTTGAGATGACGGAATGAAAGCGACACGTCACACATAGTCCGACCATCATTGCTTTTTCGCGGCAGGTGTCATGCTATCGTTCGGCATAGAGTCTTCTGGCGCTCACTCCCGCTTGTCATCAAAGCTTGTATCCGATCTTGCGCAGAAATTCTTTTCTCCTGAGAATATCGCTTTCCGATTCCACCCCTTTTGTCTTGACACCGTCTATCACGCCCATGATTCCGCGGCCTTGTTCGGACTCCGCGACGATCACCTCGACCGGGTTTGCCGTTGCGCAAAACACATGGCACACCTCGGGAATATTCTTGATCGCGTTAAGCACGTTGACCGGAAAACCGTTTTCCATGAAGAGGATAAAGCAATGTCCGCACGAAAGAGCGGCCGCATTTTTCTGCGCAAGTTTTATGAGCCCCGGATCGTTCCCCGACCACCGGACGAGTGCGGGGCCCGAAGACTCGCAAAACCCGACTCCGAATTTCATCTGCGAGTTCGCCTGCACTATCGCTTCGTGGATATCTTCGACAGTTTTTATAAAGTGAGACTGGCCAAGAATAAAATTCGTCGTTTCGGGTTTTTCAATTTTGATTGTGAGAAGTTGCATCGAATCCTCCGGGTTGTTTTTCCGCGAAAGCTGCGGCGGATAGTGCCGCCGGTCTAGACGGGGGCTAGCTGCTCAACGGTGACTTTTTCTAAAGTAGAATTATTTGAACGGAATTTCAACAGAGTCGCACATTGACGCAAGGGTCCCGGTGGAAGAAAAATGTAGGTAAAGTGATCGGTGAACCGAGCGGTAATATGGCGTAAGGAGATTTAATTTCTGGAATGTCCTAAAAACGGAAAACCCCGTTCATAAGAACAGGGTTTTTCGGCAACGCTATAGTATCAAAAGTTAGACTTTGGAGACGTTAGCAGCTTGCAGGCCTTTGGGTCCTTTTTCGACGTCGAACTGGACCTTATCGCCCTCGTTCAGCGTCTTGTAGCCCTCACCGATGATTGCCTTATAGTGCACGAACACATCCTCACCCGATTCGCGTTGGATGAAGCCGAAACCTTTTGCACTATTGAACCACTTCACTGTTCCTTTCTCCATGGAACAATTCCTTTCGTAAAGATTTTTCAAAAAAACCTGTCCGAAGATCGTTCGGACAAGCGTACAACCCGGTTTTGTTGCCTCTTTATAACGCAAAATCGCAGAAGCTGCAAATTCCAACCCACACAATCTTGCCCACTCTGCGATTCTATTTGTTTGCCGATCTAGTCGTAGACCGGGGAGGTTCTTTTGAAAGACCTGTTCAGCAAAACAATACTCCGAGTGACCCCGGAAGGCATTACAAGCGCAAAAAACGGTGTACTGTTGTTTGCGCTTTCAAAGTAGGTTCTTTTTACTTTAGACGCAAGTATTTTTTTTCATCCAAAGACTCACGTCACCGGGCAATATTCCATTGAATTATCGCCCGTTTTTGTGCTTTTTACCGAGGAGAATACCCGACCAGGCCCTCCAGCGATCCGGTCAAAATTCGACGTGAAAGCTTGAAAAACAACCCCGCTGTACCATTGACTTTTTTGCAAAAACTGTTATCTTATACGACTCTACCGGCATAGCAAGAGCTTTGGAATTTTCGAGGAATTGGGCATTCATAGGACGACATTTCACCACTGTCTCATCTTTTTCCGCTTAATTCATTTTTAATTCTTGTGCAATTCTGCTGGCGTAGCTCAGTTGGTAGAGCAGCTGATTTGTAATCAGCAGGTCGCGGGTTCGAGCCCCATCGCCAGCTCGTCGTGCATTAGGGTAGGTAGCGAAGTGGTTAAACGCATCAGACTGTAAATCTGACGGCTCACGCCTTCGGAGGTTCGAATCCTTCCCTACCCACGATCCTTCGAAGGATTCCGAGCGTGGCAGGAAAAAAGAAAAAGAGAATGCGGGAGTAACTCAGTTGGTAGAGTCATCCCGCAAGGCGGGATTGGCGAGGGTTCGGAAATTGAGATGAAAGAAAGTTCATTGCGGGAGTAACTCAGTTGGTAGAGTCACAGCCTTCCAAGCTGTTGGTCGCGGGTTCGAGTCCCGTCTCCCGCTCTGGCCAATGCGTGAAGGGAAGATCGCCATCATGAGTATCTCGCTTGCGTAGCTCAGTTGGTAGAGCATCCCGCTGATAGCGGGAAGGTCATCGCGTCGGAGACGGGACGCGCAAGCGCTGAGAGAAAGTGATTGTGATTTGTGGAGGCGAGGATTGATGTCCTGCTTGCGTAGCTCAGTTGGTAGAGCACTTCCTTGGTAAGGAAGAGGTCATCGGTTCAATCCCGATCGCAAGCTCGAAGGAAAAAACTGAGGTCATCCCGATTTTATCGGGATCGCAAGCTCGAAGGAAAAAAACTGAGGTCATCCCGATTCTATCGGGATCGCAAGCTCGAAGGGAAAAAACTGAGGTCATCCCGATTTTTTCGGGATCGCAAGCTCGAAGGAAAAAACTGAGGTTATCCCGATTCTATCGGGATCGCAAGCTTGAAGGGTTTTAAGATTTTAAGTTACGCTGAAGATAACACTATGTCGCGGAGTTTACGGTGAGAGATATCATCACATTAGAATGTACGGTTTGCAAAAACAGAAACTATTCGACCACGAAGAATAAGAAAAAGCAGACCGGTCGTGTCGAGTACAAGAAGTATTGTCGCTTCTGCGCAAAGCACACCCAGCACAAAGAGACAAAATAACCCAAGACGCTGTTTTCCTACGTGTGTAGCTCAATTGGTAGAGTAGCGGTCTCCAAAACCGTTGGTTGGGGGTTCGAGTCCCTCCACACGTGCGAAGGTTATGCGGGCCGATTCTCATACTTTAATCAAGAGCTTTCCTGATGAAAGAAAAAATAATAGCGTTCTTTGCTGACGTCTACAAAGAAATGAGCAAAGTGACATGGCCGAAGCGGAACGAGCTTCAAGATTCCACGATCCTCGTGCTTGTTGCCTGTCTCGTTATCGCGGCATTCGTCTATTTGGTCGACACAATTGTGAGCCAGGCGCTCAAAGGAATATTTTAATACTATGGTCGAAGCAGCGATAGAGAGGAAGTGGTACGTCGTCCGCACGTACTCGGGACACGAAAACAAAGTGAAGGCATACCTCGAGAGCGAAGTTGCTCAAGCGGGATTGCAGGAGAAGATCGCGAACGTCCTCGTTCCTTCGGAAAAGGTCTTCGAAGTGAAGGACGGCAAGAAAAAAAGCAAGACGAAGAATTTTTTCCCGGGCTACATCCTCGTCGAAGCGCTTCTCGACGAAAAGACAAAGTACATCATCCTCAACACGCCCTCGGTGATGAGCTTCGTCGGATCGAAAGAGAAGCCGGTGCCGCTTCAGCCGGACGAGGTGAGGCGCCTCATAGGGAAAATCGAACAAAAAGGAGACGTCGAGCAGATCGAAGTCCCGTTCCACATCGGCGAACCGGTGAAAGTGATCAGCGGCCCTTTCAACAACTTCTCCGGCTTCGTCCAGGAAGTGAACGAAGAAAAATTGAAATTGAAGGTCATGGTGAGCATTTTCGGGAGAAAAACCCCCGTCGAGCTCGACTTCAGCCAGGTTGAAATCGAGAAATAATTTTCTGAATCTATTTTTGAAAGATCATTCCGTATGGCAAAGAAAGTAGTTGGCTTTGTGAAGCTGCAGATCCCCGCAGGACAAGCGAACCCGGCACCGCCGGTCGGCCCCGCCCTCGGTCAAAAAGGGGTCAATATCATGGAATTCTGCAAGCAGTTCAACGCGAAGACCCAGGACAAAATGGGTCTCATTATTCCCGTCATTATCACGGTCTATTCCGATAAATCGTTCACATTTATCACGAAGACGCCTCCGGCGGCCGTGCTTCTCATCAAAGCCGCAAAAGTTGAAAAAGGGTCCGGCGAGCCGAACCGTGTGAAGGTGGGAAAGGTGACGAAGGCGCAGGTGAAAGAGATCGCGGAGATGAAAATGCCCGACCTCAACGCTGCGAGCATAGACGCCGCTATGAGCATGGTTGAAGGGACCGCAAAAAGTTTAGGCATTACCGTCGAAGGATAATTTATTCACGTGGGAGTCCCGATACGGTCTGGACGCTTGCACCACTATTCTATAAGGATGTTCGTATGAAACCCGGAAAGCGCTTCAAAGCAGGCTCGGTAAAGATCGATAAGAAGAAACTCTACTCTATAGAAGAGGCTGTCGGATTGGTCAAAGAAACGGCGACGGCAAAGTTCAATGAATCCGTCGACATTGCGGTCCGGCTAGGAGTCGACCCCAAGAAGGCGGACCAGGCGATCCGCGGAACGGTTTCGCTGCCGTTCGGCATCGGAAAAGAGGTCCGGGTTCTTGTAATGGCGAAGCCCCCGAAAGACGCCGAAGCGAAAGCGGCGGGCGCCGACCACGCAGGCCTTCAGGAATATGTCGAGAAAATTCAAGGCGGCTGGGCGGATATCGATGTGATCATCGCGACGCCGGATGTGATGGTCGAAGTCGGAAAGCTCGGGAAAATTCTCGGGCCACGGGGGCTCATGCCGAACCCCAAAAGCGGCACCGTGACGGCGGATGTGGCCACGGCGGTGAAGGAAGTGAAAGCGGGAAAGATCGAATTCCGCGTCGACAAAGCGGGCGTCGTCCATACGACGGTGGGGAAAGCGAATTTTGAAAAAGAAAAGCTCGCCGAAAACGTCAAAGCGTTTCTTGCGACGATCGGCAAGCTTAAACCGGCGACGGCAAAGGGACAGTACGTCAAGAGCATCGCTATTTCGTCGACGATGGGCCCAGGCGTTCACATCGACCGCGGCGTCGTTCAAGTATAGTTGTTGTATCAGAGTTTTTAAAAAGAATATTACGCACTCACGCATCATTCACTCTTTTGCGGGCAATGCCTCCGATCTTTCGGGGGGCTTCTCATTGTCCGCAGATAGAACGAACACGACAAACGCATTATGAAAAAATCAGAGAAGGAACAAATTATCGCCGATGTGCGGGATAAAGTCTCCCGTGCGAAGGGGATGTTCTTTACCGATTTCACCGGGATCACCGTGGAGCAGGCAACGGAGCTTCGCCGTGAATTCCGGAAGTCGGGCATCGACTACAAGGTCGTGAAGAACACGCTCGCGCGGAAGGCTCTCGAGAGCGTGACGGGCTTCGATGCGGTCTACAAGACGCTGACCGGTCCGACAGGAATCGCTTTCAGTTACGAAGACCCCGTCACACCGGCAAAGATCATCAAGAAGTTCTACGAGAAGAACGAGAAGATATCCTGCAAGGCATGCGTCATCGACAAGCAGGTCTATGAAGGGTCCAAGCTCGACGAACTCTCGAAGCTTCCGTCGCGCGGAGAGATCATCGCGAGCATTCTCGGAAGCATCCAGGCGCCGGTGTCAGGCATCGTCGGTTCGATCAACGCCGTCATGAGGGATCTGGTCGGCGTTCTCGACGCGATCGAGAAGAAAAAAGCCGCGTAGCGCCAGCTCAACGAAAATAAAATTTATTTCATCAAAAGGAGAACGATACAATGTCAGCAGTCACAGAATTAGTCGACAAGATTGAAAAACTCACGCTTCTCGAAGCGGCCGAACTCAAGAAAGCCCTCGAGGATAAATTCGGCGTCACAGCCGCAGCGCCGGTCATGATGGCCGGTCCCGCAGCGGCAGGAGCGGCAGCGCCGGCGGCAGAAGCGCAAACGGAATTCACCGTCGTCCTCAAAGAAGCGGGTGCGCAAAAGATCAACGTGATCAAAGTCGTCCGTGCGGCAACGGGGCTCGGCCTCAAAGAGGCGAAGGACCTGGTCGACGGTGCGCCGAAGAGCGTTAAGGAAGGCCTGAATAAAGACGACGCAGAAAAGTTGAAAAAGGAACTTGAAGAAGCGGGCGCGAAGGTCGAGCTGAAGTAAAGCCCCAGCGCCGCCGAAAAGTCCTTTTTCGAACTTTTTCTGAGAAGTTCATGTTAGGTTGTATAGAAAATTCGCTTTCTTTAGACCAATGAACAAGCCGATGGCATCCGCCGAAAGGCGGAACTCGCTATCGGCTTGTCCAGTCTAATTGACGACGCGAGAGGTTGAAGGGATGGATTGAGGGACGAGAAACGCAGATGACGCACATCGAGCACCATCAAAAAAGTGTTGTTCCACTCGATGAACAGTCGACGCTTTTCCTTCCCCGTGACTCACGATTTTCACAGTATATTTTTTCACATTTAAAGGGTCGCACGACCCGAAGGAGTGGTTGCATTGAAAAACCAATCCAATGGATCGAACGGTCATGACGACGGCCGTTTTTCGTTCGCAAAAATTCCCACAGTTGTAGAATACCCCGATCTTCTCAATGTGCAGATGGAATCGTTCGAGCATTTCTTGCAGGAGCACGTGCCGCCGCACAAACGGAAGAACAAGGGCTTGCAGCAAGTGTTCCTGATGAATTTTCCCATCACAGACACGCGGGAAAATTATCTTCTCGAGTTTGTGGAGTACTATGTTGAGAAGCCGAAATACTCGATGCGTGAATGTCAGGAACGCGGCTTGACCTACGCCGTGCCGTTGAAGGCGAAGCTGCGTCTTTCGACGAAGGCGGAGAACGGGAAAGATTTTTCCGACACGATCGAAGAGGTGGTCTATCTCGGAAACCTGCCATACATGACCGACCGGGGCACGTTCATCATCAACGGCGCCGAGCGCGTCATCGTCAGCCAGCTCCATCGCTCCCCGGGCGTTTTCTTCGGAGAATCGGTGCACCCGAACGGCACGCCGATTTTTTCCGCGCGCATCATTCCGTTCCGCGGTTCATGGGTGGAGTTCACGACGGACATCAACAACGTCATGTACGCGTACATCGACCGGAAGAAAAAATTCCCGGTGACGACGCTCCTGCGCGCGCTCGGCTATTCGTCCGACGACGAGATCCTCGAGCTCTTCGGCCTCGTTGAAGAGGTGAAGGTCGCCGACATCGACCTTAAAGAGTACATCGGCCGCATCATCTGCGGCGACGTCGTCGACAGGAAAACCGGCGAGATCATGATCAACAAGGATGCGACCCTCGGCGAAGAGATGGTCAAGAAGATCAAGAAGGCGGAGGTCAAAAAGATCCGCTTCCTGAAGTCGGAAGAAACGGCGGAACGTTCCGTCATCGCGAATACGATCCAGAAAGACAGCGTCCACAGCGAAGAGGATGCGCTCGAGGCGATCTACCGTCAACTCCGTTCGGGCGACGCGCCGGACCTCGATACCGCAAAGAACCTGATCGACAAACTCTTTTTCAACCCGAAACGGTACGACTTGGGCGACGTCGGACGGCACCGTCTCAATTCGAAATTGAAGCTCGAGATCGCTCCCGGAACGACGACCCTGACGAAGGACGATATCATCGCCATCATCAAGTATCTCCTCAACCTTCAGCAAGGCAAGACGTCCGTCGACGACATCGACCATCTCGGCAACCGCCGCGTGAGGACCGTCGGCGAGCAGATCGCCGCGCAGTTCAACGTCGGTCTGTCGAGAATGTGCAGGACGGTCCGCGAACGGATGAACATTCGTGACCAGGAGGCGTTCACGCCGGCGGACCTCGTCAACGCGCGAACGATCACGAGCGTCATCAACGCATTTTTCGGCACAAACCAGCTTTCGCAGTACATGGATCAAACGAATCCGTTGGCGGAGTTGACGAACAAGCGACGCATGTCCGCACTCGGTCCGGGCGGTTTGACGCGCGAGCGCGCAGGGTTCGAAGTGCGCGACGTCCATTACACGCACTACGGCCGGCTGTGTCCGATCGAGACGCCGGAAGGTCCGAATATCGGATTGATCTCTTCGTTGTGCATGCACGCGCGAGTGAACGAATTCGGGTTCATCGAAACTCCGTACAGGCCCGTGCGCAAAGGAAAGGTTTCCGAAACGGAGATCGAATACCTCAACGCGGAACAGGAGGACGAATACATCATCGCCCAGGCGAACGTTCCCCTTGATGATAAGAACAGGTTCGGGACCGACCGTGTGACGTCGCGTCATCGTGGGGACTTTGTCGTTCATCCGCCGGACGATATCCAATATATGGACGTCGCACCGACGCAGATCGTCAGCGCGGCCGCAGCGCTCATTCCATTCCTCGAACACGACGACGCAAACCGCGCCCTCATGGGCTCGAACATGCAGCGCCAGTCTGTTCCGCTCCTCCGGCCGGATTCGCCGATTGTCGGAACGGGGCTTGAGGAAATGGTCGCGCGCGATTCGCGCACATGCATCATTGCGGAGCGTGCCGGCGTTGTGGAGAACGTTTCCGGCGACAAGATCGTCGTCGTCTACGACATCGACGAGACGAACACGGAAGCTCTCGTCAGCTTCGACGACAAGCGCCGCGTAGAATATTTGCTCACGAAATTTTTCCGCACGAACCAGGACACCTGCATCAACCAGAAGGCGATCGTGGTCCCGGGGCAGCGGTTCAAAAAAGGAGAGGTCCTTGCGGACGGCTGCGCGACGGATCACGGCGAACTGGCGCTGGGACGGAACGTCCTTGTCGCGTTTATGCCGTGGCGCGGGTATAATTTCGAAGACGCCATCATCATGAATGAGAGGATCGTCTCGGAGGACGTCTACACATCCATCCACATCGAAGAGTTCGAATTGCAGGTGCGGGATACGAAGCGCGGCGAAGAAGAGCTGACGCGCGAGATACCCAACGTCAGTGAAGAAGCGACGAAGGACCTCGATGAGAACGGGATCATCCGCGTCGGCGCCGAAGTGAAAGAAGGCGACATCCTCATCGGCAAGATCACTCCGAAAGGAGAGACCGACCCGACCCCCGAGGAGAAGCTGCTCAAGGCCATCTTCGGAGAAAAAGCGGGCGACGTGAAAGATGCGTCGCTCAAAGCTCCTCCGGGAATGAAGGGCATCGTCATTGAGACGAAGCTTTTCAGCCGGAAGAAAAAAGATGCGGAGACGAAGAAGGAAGACAAAAAGCGACTCGACCTTCTCGAAAAGCAACGCCGTAAGGATATCAAAGATCATTATGAGAAACTCGGGCGCAAACTCGACCTCCTTCTCAACGAGGAAAAATCGATCGGCGTGCGGGATACCGACGGGAACGTCGTGTTCCGCAGCGGTACGCAGTTCAAGGAAGGAACGTTCTCGACGTACGACAATCTTGAGAAACTCGATTACTCTCAGGATTGGATAGACGATAAAAGGAAGAACAATCTGCTCGTGCGCATCTTCGAAAACTATTTCGATGCATTTAACCATATCGAGGAAGCGTACAAGCACGAGAAGAACAAGATCATGCTTGGCGACGAGCTTCCTCCGGGGATCGTGCAGCTCGCAAAAGTATACGTTGCGAAGAAGCGCAAGCTTTCAGTCGGCGACAAGATGGCGGGACGTCATGGCAACAAGGGCGTCGTTGCGGCGATCGTGCCGCGCGAGGACATGCCCTTCATGCCCGACGGGACTCCCGTCGACATCGTCCTCAACCCTCTCGGCGTGCCGTCGCGTATGAACCTCGGCCAGTTGTTTGAGACCGCGCTCGGATGGGCCGGCAAAGCGCTCGGAGTAAAATTTGCGACGCCGATCTTCGACGGAGCAAGCTGGGAGGACGTGCAGGCGCAGCTCACGAAAGCGAATCTGCATGCGGAATCGCGCAGCGTGATGTTCGACGGCCGCACGGGCGAACGGTTCGACCAGGAAGTCACCGTCGGATACATCTACATGATGAAGCTCTCCCACCTTGTCGACGACAAGATCCACGCGCGTTCCATCGGACCGTACTCGCTCATTACGCAACAGCCTCTCGGAGGCAAAGCGCAGTTCGGCGGTCAGCGGTTCGGAGAGATGGAAGTCTGGGCTCTCCAGGGATACGGCGCGTCGCATGTGCTGCAGGAGATCCTCACCGTCAAATCCGACGACGTTGTCGGCAGGGCGAAGGTCTACGAAGCGATCGTCAAGGGAGATAATCTGCCGGAATCGAATATCCCGGAATCGTTTAATGTGTTGATTCGCGAACTGCAAGGGTTGGGACTCGAGATGAAAATCGAGTAATCATGCGAACGGTTGGACGGGAGGCACGCTACGGTAGCGGTGCCGACCTTCGGTGAACACTTCAAAATTGGAGACTGGCGTATGCCTTACACACCACACGATACGAACGTAAAAAGAAATTTCACAAAGATCACGGTCAGCCTCGCTTCATCGGACGCAATCTTGCAGCGTTCTTACGGCGAGGTGACGAAACCGGAAACGATCAACTACCGGTCGTTCCGTCCGGAGAAGGACGGGCTGTTCTGCGAAAAGATTTTCGGGCCGGTGCGCGATTGGGAATGCCACTGCGGCAAGTATAAACGCATCCGCTACAAGGGCATTATCTGCGACCGCTGCGGAGTCGAAGTGACGCAGAAGAGCGTGCGCCGCGAGCGGATGGGCCACATCAGCCTCGCAGTGCCGATCGTCCATATCTGGCACTTCAGGTCGCTGCCGAGCAAGATCGGCTACGTGCTCGGGCTCAGCAACAAAGACCTCGAACGGATCATCTATTATGAGTCGTACGTCGTCGTGAACCCCGGAACGACCGGACTTCAGAAGCAGGACCTCATTACCGAGGACCAGTATTTTGAGATCCTCTCGTCCCTTCCGGAGAAGAACCAGGATCTTGAGGACGACGATCCGAAGAAATTCATCGCGAAGATCGGCGGCGAAGCCGTCCGCGACCTGCTGAAGCGCGTCGAAATCGAACCGCTGTCCGCGGAACTGCGCATGCAGGTGAAGGAAGAAACCTCAGCGCAGAAAAAAACTGAAGCGTTGAAGCGGCTCCGCGTCATCGAGTCGTTCCGCGAACATGAAGGCGGCCCTCCCAATAAGCCCGAGTGGATGGTGCTCAACGTTATTCCGGTCATCCCGCCGGAGCTTCGTCCTCTTGTGCCCCTCGAAGGGGGACGTTTTGCGACGTCGGATCTGAACGATCTCTACCGGCGCGTCATCATCCGCAATAACCGTTTAAAGAGACTCATCGACATCAAAGCGCCGGAGGTCATTCTCCGCAACGAGAAACGCATGCTTCAAGAAGCGGTCGATTCTCTCTTCGACAATTCGCGCCGGGTCAACGCGGTGCGCAGCGACAACAACCGCGCGCTGAAATCCCTTTCGGACATGCTGAAAGGAAAACAAGGACGGTTCCGTCAGAACCTTCTCGGCAAGCGCGTCGACTATTCCGGACGTTCGGTGATCGTCGTCGGCCCAGAGCTGCAGCTTCATCAGTGCGGTCTCCCGAAAGACATGGCGGTCGAACTGTTCAAGCCGTTCATCATCCGCAAGCTCATCGAGCGCGGCATGGCGAAGACGGTGAAAAGCGCAAAGAAGATGGTCGACCGTAAAGGGCAGGAGATATGGGAGATCCTTGAAAACATCATCGACGGACACCCGGTTCTTCTCAACCGCGCCCCGACGCTTCACAGACTCGGGATCCAGGCGTTCCAACCCGTGCTCGTGGAAGGCAAAGCGCTTCGCATCCACCCGATGGTGTGTACGGCGTTCAACGCGGATTTCGACGGCGACCAGATGGCCGTGCACGTGCCGCTTTCGTACGACGCGCAGTTGGAAGCGCGCATCCTCATGCTTTCGAGCCATAATATCTTGTCGCCGGCCAGCGGCGCGCCGATCGTGACGCCGACGCAGGACCAGGTTCTTGGCTGCTACTATTTAACGAAATCGCGCGCAGGCGACCCCGGCGAGGGAAAAATGTTCTCATCGCCGGAAGAAGTGATCATCGCTTTTAACGAGAATAAAATTTCTCTCCATGCGCGCATCAAAGTGCGCATCGACGGAAAGGTCATCGAAACGACGACGGGACGGGTCTTGTTCAGCCGCATTGTGCCGAGCGAGATCGGGTTCGTCAACGAGCTCCTCAACAAGAAGCGGCTCGTGCAGATCATTGCGACTGCGTTTCGCAAATGCGGCAACCTTCGCACCGCGCAGTTCCTCGATGAACTGAAAACGCTCGGGTTCACCTATGCGACAAAGGGCGGACTCTCGGTGAGTGTTGCCGACGTCGCCATCCCGAAAGAGAAAGAGGACATGATCAACAAATCCCTCAAGGATGTCGATTCGGTGGAACGTCAGTATCAGAACGGGTTCATCACCAACGGCGAACGGTACAATAAGGTCATCGATATCTGGACGCGCACTACGAGCCGCGTGGCGGAGAAGCTCTTCGAATCGCTGCAGCATTCGAAAGAAGGGTTCAACTCCCTCTATATGATGATCGATTCCGGAGCCCGCGGTTCGAAGGAACAGGTGCGGCAGCTCGCCGGGATGCGAGGCTTGATGGCGAAGCCGCAAAAATCGCTTTCGGGCGCTACCGGAGAGTTGATCGAGAACCCGATCATCGCGAATTTCCGGGAAGGTCTTTCGATCCTTGAGTATTTCATCTCGACCCACGGAGCGCGCAAAGGTCTTGCCGACACAGCATTGAAAACTGCCGACGCAGGATACCTTACGCGAAGACTCGTCGACGTTGCGCAGGATGCGATCGTGTCCATCGAAGATTGCGGCGCAATCCGCGGCGTGTTGACGGGCGCATTGAAAGAAGGCGAAGACGTGAAAGAGCCGCTTGCCGAGAGGATCCTTGGAAGAGTTGCCGTGCACGACGTCGTCGATCCGCTGACACAAAAGGTGATCGTGAAGTCGGGCGGCATCATCGACGAAGATGTGGCCCAGGCGATCTCTGAGACCTCGATCGAGCAGGTGGAGATCCGCTCCGTGTTGACGTGCGAAGCGAAACGAGGAGTGTGCGCAAAATGCTACGGACGCAATCTGACCACCGCGAAGCTCGTCGAAGTCGGCGAAACGGTCGGGACCGTCGCGGCCCAGTCGATCGGCGAGCCGGGCACGCAGCTTACTCTCCGTACGTTCCACACAGGCGGAACGGCGAGTTTGATCGCGGCACAATCGCAGATCGTTTCGAAGTTCGACGGACACATCAAGTACGACGGTTTGAAAGCGATCACCGTGAAGACTGAAGAAGGGTCGAAGATCCTTTCGCTCGGACGCAGCGGCGTTGTGAACGTCCTCGACGATGACAACCGCATTCTCACGAAGTATGATATTCCGTACGGCGCAGTGCTGCAAATGAAAGACGGCTCGCGCGTTTCGAGAGGCGAGTTGATCTACGAATGGGATCCGTACAACGCGGTCATCATTTCGGAGCATGCAGGCGTCGTCAAATATCAGGATTTGAAAGAAGACGTCACGTACCGGGAAGAGCCGGACGAACAGACCGGCCACATCCAGAAGGTCGTCATCGATTCACGCGACCGTACGCTGAGTCCGTCGCTTCTTGTCGCGAACAAAGCGGGGGCCAAGATCGCGAACTACATTATCCCGACCCGCGCACACATGATGGTCGACGACGGCGAAGAGATCAGCGCCGGCACCGTGCTGGTGAAGATTCCGCGCGACAGCGGAAAGACGCGCGACATCACGGGCGGCTTGCCGCGCGTGACGGAGCTGTTCGAAGCGCGTTCCCCCGCGGACCCGGCGATCGTATCGGAGATAGACGGCGTTGTGAGGTTTGGAGGACAAAAGAGAGGCTCGCGTGAGGTGATCGTCGAGAGCCATGACAAGCAAGACACCAAGACATACCTTATCCCTCACGGGAAGCATATTCTCGTGCAGGAAAACGACGTTATCCGCGCCGGTGAGAGAATCTCGGACGGCGCGATCGATCCGCACGATATTCTCCGGATCAAGGGCACGAGCGCTGTGCAGGAATATCTTGTCAACGAAATCCAGGAAGTGTACAGGATGCAGGGCGTCAAGATCAACGACAAGCATATCGAAGTCATCGTGCGCCAGATGATGCAGAAGGTCCGCATCACCGATTCCGGCGACACCCGTTTCCTCGAGGGCGATTATGTCGATAACGTGAAGTTCGCCGAAGAGAACGCGCGCTTGCAAGGAATGGTGTACATCGAAAGCAAAGGCGACTCGAAATTCAAGAACATGACCGTTGCCGAGAAAAAGAAGGTCAAAGAGTCGAACACCGACATCAAGAAAAAGGGGAAGAAGGTGACCGAGTTCCGCGATGCGGAACCGGCGATGTCCGAACCGATCCTTCTCGGCATTACATCGGCATCTCTTTCGACCGACAGTTTCATTGCGGCAGCGGCATTCCAGGAAACCACAAAGGTGCTCACGGATGCTGCGATCGAAGGAAAAGTCGACTACTTGCTCGGCTTGAAAGAAAACGTCATCATGGGCCACCTTATTCCGGCCGGAACGGGTCTGAAGAAATTCCGAGACGTTCTTGTTACGTCGAAGGAAGAACAGAAAGCGACGGAAAAACCGGTTGAAGAAGTCGAAGCGACCGAGGCCGAAGAAGAGGTCGTTGTCGTCAAAAAGACCCGCAAGAGAAGCAAGACCGTCGCATAATACCGGATCGCTTTCGCTGAGAATATCGGGCAGGATGGTGTAAGCGTTGTGCCTCTTGGGATCATCCCTCAGGCACGCAGTTCCAATGCAAATGCTCTGACCCCTGTTTATCGGTTGCAGTAGGACAGGAGTCGGAGCATTTTTTTTGCGCATCAGGGCTCCCCCCGCAGGCGGCGATATTATCCTATTGAAATTCGAACTTTGTCGCAGAGGAAATAGGGAGCAAAAAGCTCGTTTTCCCTAAAAAAATCTTGACATACTCGACCCCTTTTATTATATTGTTAAGCTAATTTTTTCGAGGAATATAACATCGTCCGATTTGGAGTGAACGCTTGCCAACGATAAATCAGTTAGTCAGACTCGGCCGTCGCAGCCTGCTGTTCAAAAGCAAGGCACCAGCTCTCGCGGGCAATCCGCAGAAACGCGGAGTATGCACACGCGTGTACACGACGACCCCGAAGAAACCTAACTCCGCTTTACGCAAAGTTGCCCGCGTTCGCCTCACAAACGGCATCGAAGTAACGGCCTATATTCCCGGCGAAGGACACAATTTGCAAGAACACTCTATAGTAATGATCCGGGGCGGGAGAGTAAAGGATCTTCCCGGTGTTCGTTACCATATTATTCGGGGGACGCTTGACACGGCGGGTGTCAACGAGCGTAAACAAGGGCGTTCGAAATACGGAGCAAAGCGTCCAAAGTAAGGCTATCATGAGAAAAAAAAGAGCAGATAAAAGACCGATTCTCAACGACCCAAAATTCAACGACCCATTGGTGGCCCGTTTCATCAACAACATTATGAAGCGTGGGAAAAAGAACGTCGCCCAATCGATCTTTTATGATGCACTTCAAGTGATCGGTGATCGCACGAAAGCGAACGCTATTGACGTATTTAAGAAAGCAGTCAGCAATGTTGCCCCCGTTATCGAGGTGAGAGCACGACGCGTTGGAGGAGCAACCTATCAGGTACCTACAGAAGTTCGTCCCGAACGGCGAACCGCTCTTGCAATCCGCTGGTTAATCAACTACTCGAAGGAACGTTCGGATAAAGCAATGTCGTTAAAGCTTGCTTCGGAATTTATGGCGGCTGCGAACGGCGAGGGGAACGCCGTGAAGAAGAAAGAAGATACGCACCGCATGGCCGAAGCGAATAAGGCTTTTGCGCATTTCAAGTGGTAAGATAAACACCGTTTATTAATTCTAAAAGTCCACCCTGGCTTTGGAGCACTGTCTGCGTTTCAGGGGTTTTGGAGTTTTATGCCCAGAAAATATTCGCTCGAGCGAACTCGTAACATAGGGATCATGGCGCACATCGACGCCGGAAAGACCACGACGACGGAACGAATTCTGTTCTACACTGGTGTTCTTCATCGGATGGGAGAGGTGCACGACGGCGCCGCGACGATGGATTGGATGGAGCAGGAGAAAGAGCGGGGCATCACGATTACCTCTGCGGCCACGACCTGTTTCTGGAGAGACCATCGCGTCAATATTATCGATACGCCGGGCCACGTCGATTTTACGATCGAAGTCGAGCGCTCGTTGCGCGTGCTCGATGGCGCTGTCGCCCTGTTTTGTTCGGTCGGCGGCGTCGAGCCGCAATCCGAAACCGTATGGCGGCAAGCGGATAAATACGGCGTCCCGCGCATCGCGTTCGTGAACAAAATGGACCGCGTCGGCGCAGATTTTCTCGGCGCGGTGCAGATGATGAAAGACCGGCTCGGCGCAAACGCCGTCCCGATCCATTTGCCCGTCGGAGAGGGAGACTTGTTCAACGGGATCATCGATTTGATCACGATGAAGGCAAGGATCTTCCACGAGGAATCCAACGGCACAACATGGGAAGATATTCCTATCCCGCACGACCTTATCAAGCTCGCCGCGGAATACCGGACGAAAATGCTCGAAGCCGTTTCGGACGAAGACGATACGCTGCTGGAAAAATATCTCGAGGGGAAAGAAATTACTCCGGACGAAATTATCACCGTCCTGCGCCGTGCATGCCTTAAAGTGAGCATCGTCCCCGTGCTGTGCGGCTCGTCGTTCAAGAACAAGGGCGTGCAGATGCTTCTCGACGCCGTGGTCGATTTTCTTCCTTCGCCGCTCGACATCAACGGCGGCCAGATCTCTGGACATCATCCAAACTTGAAAGACACGATCGTCCGCAAAGTGAGGGACGACGAAAAATTTACGGCGCTCGCGTTCAAGATCATGACCGACCCTTTTGTCGGCAGATTGACGTATTTCCGGATTTACACCGGCAGCGTCAAAGCCGGATCGTATCTCTACAACTCGAGCAGCGATAAGAAAGAGCGGATCGGCCGCGTCCTCCGCATGCACGCGAACCATCGCGAAGACGTCGACGAAGGATTCTCGGGCGACATCCTCGCCGCAATAGGTTTCAAAAACACCCGCACCGGCGATACGCTGTGCGACGAAGACGACCCGATCATTCTTGAAAAAATGGTCTTCCCGGAACCGGTCATCCATCAGGCCATCGAGCCGAAGACCAAGGCGGACCAGGAGAAGATGGGCGAAGCGATGCAGAAGCTTTCGGAAGAAGATCCGACGTTCCGGATCACCACCAACGAGGAGACGGGACAGACGATCATCGGCGGGATGGGCGAGCTCCACCTCGAAATTATTGTCGACCGCATGAAGCGCGAGTTCAAGGTCGAAGCGAATGTCGGACGGCCTCAAGTGGCTTACAAGGAAACGATCCGCAAAAAAGTGGAAGCCGAAGGTAAGTTCATCCGTCAATCGGGCGGCAAAGGACAATTCGGCCACGTGTGGATCGAACTCGAGCCGAACGAAAAAGGAAAAGGGTACGAATTTGAAGATGCCATCGTCGGCGGCGTCATTCCGCGCGAGTTCATCAAGCCGGTGTCGGTAGGAATTCAGGAAGCGATGAAGAACGGCATCCTTGCGGGATACCCTGTCGAGGATGTCAAAGTGAAGCTCTTCGACGGTTCGTACCACGATGTCGATTCGTCCGAAATGGCATTCAAGATAGCGGGTTCGATAGCGTTCCAGGCCGCGGCAAAGAAAGCAAACCCGGTCATTCTCGAACCGATCATGGCAGTCGAAGTCGTCACGCCGGAAGAATACCTCGGCGATGTCATGGGAGATCTTAATTCCCGCCGAGGCAAGATCGAAGGGATCACGCCGCGCAAGGACGCGCAGGTTGTCAAGGCGATGGTCCCGCTTTCGGAAATGTTCGGTTATGCGACGCAAATGCGGTCCATGACGCAAGGCCGCGCTCTCTATACAATGCAGTTCTCCCATTACGACGAAACGCCGAAATCGATTTCGGAACAGATCATCGAAAAAGTAAAGGGCAAGGAAGCCGTTACTGCATAATTCGCGAATGTGAGTACACTATTTTCGTTCCCAATTACGTAAGGAGACATCCACATGGCAAAAGAAAAATTTGACCGCAGCAAGCCGCACGTCAACGTCGGCACGATTGGCCACGTCGACCACGGCAAGACGACCTTGACCGCAGCCATCACGATGGTGTTGGCGAAGAAAGGTCTTTCGCAAGTACGCACCTTCGACAGCATCGACAACGCGCCGGAAGAGAAGGCGCGCGGAATCACCATTGCGACGGCGCATGTGGAGTACTCGACCGAAAAGCGCCATTACGCGCATGTCGACTGCCCGGGCCACGCCGACTACGTGAAGAACATGATCACCGGAGCCGCGCAAATGGACGGAGCAATTCTCGTCGTTGCCGGAACGGATGGACCGATGCCGCAGACCCGTGAGCACATTCTTCTCGCCCGTCAAGTAGGCGTGCCCCGTATCGTAGTGTTCCTCAATAAAGTCGATGCGGTCGACGATCCTGAGTTGCTCGACCTTGTCGAGATGGAAATGCGCGACCTGTTGAAGTCCTATGAATTCCCCGGAGATGAAATCCCGATCATTCGCGGCTCGGCCTTGAAGGCGATGGAAGCCGCGCTTAAAGCGGATTCGAAGCCGGACGATCCTGCGTTCAAATGCATCATGGACCTGATGGATGCCGTTGATTCATACATTCCTCTTCCGCAACGCGAATCCGACAAGCCGTTCCTTATGCCGATCGAAGACGTATTCTCGATCACCGGCCGAGGCACGGTCGGCACGGGCCGTGTCGAACGCGGACGAGCAAAGGTGAGCGATGAGGTTGAAGTGATCGGCCTTGGCGCGCACAAGAAAACGGTCATCACCGGGGCGGAAATGTTCCGCAAAGAACTCGATGAAGTCGTCGCGGGCGACAACGCCGGACTGCTTCTTCGCGGTATTGAAAAAGACGAACTCGAGCGCGGCATGGTCATCGCAAAGCCCGGTTCGATCACGCCGCACAAGAAATTCAACGCCCAGGTGTACGTCCTGAAGAAAGAAGAAGGCGGACGACATACCCCGTTCCTCAACGGGTACCGGCCGCAGTTCTACTTCCGGACAACGGACGTCACCGGCGTCGTCACGCTTCCGCAGGGAGTGGAGATGGTCATGCCGGGCGATAATGTCGACAACATGCAGATCGAGCTCATCTCCACGATCGCCATGGAAGAGAAACTACGGTTCGCTATTCGTGAAGGCGGACGCACGGTCGGATCCGGCGTCGTCACAAAGATCCTCGAATAACATCGTCCTAACTTTTGAGAGTGCGTCCCGTCATCATGACGGGACCGCGCTTCTCTCACGGAGTCCAACGTGGCTGGTCAAAAAATACGCATCAAACTCAAATCGTACGATCACAACCTGATCGACAAGTCCGCCGAGAAGATCATTAAGACGGTGAAGTCCACCGGCGCGGTGGTTTCCGGCCCGATCCCGCTTCCGACGAAGCGCACGCTCTATACGGTGCTCCGCTCTCCGCACGTCGACAAGAAATCGCGTGAGCAATTCGAGACGCGGTCGCATAAGCGCCTCATCGACATTCTGACGTCGGGGACGAAGACGGTCGACGCGTTGATGAAGCTCGACTTGCCGGCGGGCGTCGACGTCGAAATCAAGGTATAGCGTGCGGCCGGAACAGGCGGCAATGATTTTTTGATTAACCGGTTTCTAAAAGTGCAGAACCCGAAGGAGTTCAAACAGTGAGCGGCATATTAGGAAAGAAAGTCGGCATGACAAGCGTCTTCGACGAGAACGGAGTCTCGATTCCGTGTACCGTGATCGAAGCGGGTCCTTGTTATGTCACTCAAATTCGAACGAAGGAAAAAGACGGCTATGAAGCCGTGCAATTAGGCTTCGATGAAAGGCCCGACAGGCTTGCCAGCAAACCGGCAAAAGGACACTTCGCCAAAGCGAACGTCAAAGCGCTGCGTCTGTTGCGCGAGTTCCGCGACTTCAAAGGGGGCGACATCGCTCTCGGCAAAGAAGTGAAGGTCGACCTTTTCACTAAGGGAGATAAAGTGTCGGTCACCGCGAAGTCGAAGGGCAAAGGGTTTCAAGGCGTCGTCCGGCGGCATCATTTTTCCGGCGTCGGCATGACCACGCACGGACAATCGGACCGCGTGCGCGCTCCGGGCTCCATCGGGTCGTCATCGTATCCCTCGCGCGTCTTCAAGGGAATGCGGATGGCGGGACGCATGGGCTTCCGGAATGTCACGGTGAAGAACCTGACGGTCGTGCAGGTGATCCTCGAATCGAACCTCATTCTTGTGAAGGGTTCGGTGCCGGGCGCGATCAACACGTACGTAGAAATCACGAAATAATTTCAGACGACTCCGCAAAAGAGAGCAGCGATGAAAGTAGATGTCTTAAAGAAAGATGGATCGAAGTCCGGCGAAACTGTGACGCTCGCCCCGGAAATTTTCGAGATGACGCCGAATGACCATGCGATCTACATGGCGGTCCGTTCCTATATGGCGAACCAGCGCCAAGGAACGCATCAGACCAAAGAGCGAGGCGACGTCCGCGGCGGCGGCAAAAAGCCGTTCGCGCAAAAGAAGACGGGCCGCGCCCGGCAGGGCACCAGCCGATCTCCTCTGATGGCGGGCGGCGGAACAATCTTTGGCCCGCATCCCCACGATTATGAAGTGAAGCTTCCCGCTAAAGTGAAGCGGCTCGCGCGTAAATCGGTCCTGTCGTACAAGGCCAAGGAATCGAACATCGTTGTCGTCGAAGATTTCAGCTTTGAGAAGCCGAAGACGAAAGATATGGCCGACGTTCTCAAGTCGCTTCAGGTCGCGTCGAAAAAAGTATTGTTCCTCGTTCCCGCGAAGGATGACAACGTCCTGAAGTCGGGACGCAACATCCCAAAGCTCAACATTCTCGAAGCGGCGAAAGCGTCGACGTACGAAATTGCGGCGAGCGCGGTGCTCGTGATGCAAAAGAGCGCGGTCGACGCTCTTCAGAAAACATTTTCGAGCGAGGCCTCGCGATGACCACAATCCTGAAACGACCGTTGATCACGGAGAAAATGACGGCGCTCGCCGAGAAGCGGCAGTATGCGTTCGAAGTCGACATCAACGCAAACAAAATCGACATTGCGCGTGCCGTTGAAAAGAAATTCAACGTGACGGTGGAAAGCATACGGACGATCCGTTCAAAGGGAAAGCGCAAAGCCCAGATGACGAAGAGGGGCCGGATACCCGGGAAACGCGTCGACATGAAAAAGGCGATCGTCACCTTGGGCAAAGACCAGAAGATCGATTTCTTCGAAAACGTGTAACAACATTCGAACGACGGACACAGACGCATGGCACTACGAAAATTAAAACCGACGACCGCAGCGACGCGGTACTATACCATTTCGACGTTCGAAGAGATCACGAAGACGACGCCGGAAAAATCGCTCCTCGCGCCGATTAAAAAATCGGGCGGACGGAACAGCTATGGACGAGTGACGTCGAGGCATCGCGGAGGCGGGCACAAGCGCAGATACCGCGTCGTCGATTTCAAAAGAGATAAGCGGGACATCGCGGCGAAAGTAACATCCATCGAATACGATCCGAACCGTTCCACGCGCATTGCGCTGGTGCAATACGCCGACGGCGAAAAGAGATATATCCTCGCCCCCGAGGGTTTGAAGGTCAACGACAAGATCGTTGCAGGGAACGAAGTCGAGATCAAAACCGGCAATGCGATGCCGTTGAAAGTCATCCCCGTGAACACGCAGATCCATAATATCGAGATCCGCGAAGGTAAGGGAGGCCAGGTTGCACGGAGCGCCGGCAATTTTGCGACGGTGCAGGCGAAAGAAGGAGACTTTGTTCTTCTCAAATTCCCTTCCGGAGAGATCCGCAACGTCCGCGCCGGTTGTTACGCGACGATCGGCATGCTCGGGAATATCGATCACGAAAATATCAGCGTCGGCAAAGCCGGACGCTCGCGATGGCTCGGCCTGCGTTCGCATGTCCGCGGCGTTGCGATGAACCCGGTCGACCATCCGATGGGCGGCGGCGAAGGAAAGACGTCGGGCGGAGGTCATCCCGTTAGCCCGTGGGGACAAAAATCAAAAGGCCTGAAGACCCGGAAGAAGAAGAAAACTTCGAGCAAATACATCGTCAAACGTCGCAAGTAGAAAGCAGCCATTATGAGTCGATCCGTTAAAAAGGGACCGTTCATCGATCCCAAATTGCAGGCAAAAGTCGAAGCCCTCAACAAGAGCAACCGGAAACAAGTCATCAAAACATGGTCGCGCTCATCGACCATCGCTCCGGATTTTGTCGGTCACACCTTTGCGGTGCATAACGGCAACAAATTCATTCCGGTCTACATCCAGGAGTCGATGGTGGGCCATAAGCTTGGCGAGTTTGCGCCGACGCGCATGTTCCGGGCGCACCCCGGGTTGAGGACCGAGACAACGACGGCTCCCCCCGCAGAGTAAGTGTTTTAACAAACGTTCAGATTCCGGAGTTTTTCATGGAAGCGAAAGCAATCAACAGGTACATCGGCACATCGCCGCGTAAGATGCGGCTCGTCATCGATCTCATCCGCGGAAAATCGGTCGGCGACGCGCTCAACATCCTGCACTTTTCTCCCAAGCACGCCTCGAAGTCGGCGGAGAAGGTCCTGCGTTCGGCGATCTCGAACCTTCAGAATAAAGACGAGGCCGGGCACGTCGACACAGACGACATTTACGTGAAAGAATGCTTCGTCGACGGCGGCTCCACAATGAAAAGAATTTTACCCGCCCCGATGGGGCGCGCGTTCAGAATGCTGAAGCGTTCGAACCATATCACGATCGTCGTCGCTCAGCGCGAGGCGAAGAAAAAGTAACCAGAACAACGCGAGACACGCTATGACAACCACCATTTCATTTCGGTTCTAGGAGAACACTTTGGGACAAAAAACGCATCCGGTCGGCTTTCGCTTGGGCGTCATCAAAACGTGGGATTCGAATTGGTATGACGAAAAAGGATTTGCCGGCAAGCTCAATGAAGACGTCATGATCCGCAACTACGTGCGCAACCGTCTGAAGAAGGCGGGGATTTCGCGCATCCAAATTGAGCGAACACCGAAGAATGCACGCATCACGATTCACACCTCGCGTCCCGGCATTGTCATAGGAAAAAGCGGCAAAGAAATTTCACAGCTCGAAGAAGAGTTAAAAAAGATCACAAGCAAAGAAGTGAAGATTTTAATCAGCGAGATCAAACGGCCGGAGCTCGATGCACAGCTCGTGGCGGAGAATATCGCTTCGCAGCTCGAAGGGCGCGTCTCGTTCCGCCGCGCGATGAAGCAAGGCATCACCGCAGCGATGCGCATGGGCGCGGAGGGCGTTCGCGTGATGTGCAGCGGACGCCTCGGCGGCGCCGAAATGGCCCGTCGCGAACAGTATAAAGAGGGACGCATTCCTCTTCATACGCTCCGAGCCGATATCGATTATGCCAACGCAACGGCGCAGACCATTTACGGGTTGATCGGCGTAAAAGTGTGGATATGTAAAGGCGAAGTTCTCGGCAACGCGGCGCATTAATTCCGCGGTTTTTGCAGCACGATGTTTTATTGGAGATAACGACGTATGTTGATGCCGAAAAGAGTCAAGTATAGAAAAGCGCAGCGCGGCCGCATGCGGGGCAAAGCAACCCGCGGAGCGACGATCGCGTTCGGCGATTTCGGACTGAAAGCGATGGAACCGGGATGGATCACCCAGCGCCAGATCGAAGCGTCCCGAGTGGCGCTCACGCGCATGATGAAGCGCGAAGGAAAAGTCTGGATCAGGATATTCCCCGATAAGCCGGTAACGAAAAAGCCCGCAGAGACCCGTATGGGAAGCGGCAAAGGCAACCCGGAATTCTGGGTTGTCGTGATCAAACCGGGCCGGGTGATGTTCGAGATCGGCGGTGTGCGGAAAGAAATGGCGAAGGAAGCGCTCACGCTCGCGGCGCATAAGCTTCCCATCAAAACGAAATTTGTCACGCGCATCGATTACGACGCCCATTCATAACGACGAAGCACAGTCATGAAAACATTCGAATTTAAAGACCTCACCGACTCGGAGCTCGCAAAAAGAATCGCGGAGGAAAAAGAATCCCTCGCGCACATGAAATTCCAGCAAGCGACAAAGCAGATCGAGAACACATCGCAGATGAAGCTCATTCGCCGCGATATCGCGCGGATGACGACGATGTTGAATCAACGAAAACGGAACGCCGCAACGGCCGTATCATCAACCGGGAAAACGGAGAAAGCCGCACAATGAACAACAGGACAACACGCCGGAAGACGCGCGTCGGAAAAGTGGTAAGCACGAAAATGATGAAGAGCATCGTCGTTGCGATCGAACGCCGGGTGCCCCATGCGCTCTACAAGAAATATTTTCGGCGCACGTCGAAATTGATGGCCCACGATGAAAAAGGCGAGGCCGGGCTCGGCGATACCGTGCGCATCATGGAAACGCGGCCGCTGAGCAAGAACAAGCGGTGGCGTCTTGTCGAAATAGTGACCAAAGCGAAGTAACCGACCCTTAGGAGTCTGTCATGATTCAGGAAGAAACGAATTTAGTGGTAGCGGATAACTCGGGCGCAAAGAAGGTGCGGTGCATCCGCATCCTCGGAGGGCACGACCGCCGCTACGCAAGCGTCGGAGACCTCGTCGTCGTCTCTGTCAAATCGGCGATCCCGGGCGCGGGCGTCAAAAAAGGAGAAGTATCGCGGGCCGTCGTTGTCCGGACAAAAAAGGAAGTCGGCCGGAAGGACGGGTCGTACATTCGTTTCGATGAAAATGCCGTCGTGCTCATTACGCCGCTCAACGAGCCGCGCGGAACGCGCATCTTCGGACCGGTCGCACGCGAGCTCCGCGAAAAACAATTCATGAAGATCGTATCATTGGCTCCCGAAGTTCTGTAACGAAACGCGAGAAAAATTTTATGCATGTCCGAAAAGACGATGTGGTGATTGTGAAAGCGGGCAACAACGCCGCAAAAGAAGGCAAAGTGTTGAAGGTGTTCCCCTCGACGAACAGAGTGATCGTGGAAGGGGTCAACATCATCAAAAGGCACACGCGTCCGTCTCAGCGCAATCCGCAGGGCGGTGTGGTGCAAAAAGAAGCGTCGATCCACTCCTCGAACGTGATGGTAAAATGTCCGAAATGCAACACTGCAACGCGCATCGGACATAAACACGTCACCGATTCAAGCTCGGGGAAGATGCGGTCGATGAGAATTTGCCGCAACTGCGGCGAGATGTTTTAATTGAATGGCTCCCGATGTTTCGGGAGCACTGTCACGGCACTATGCGAATAACATAGCGCACATTTGAAAGCGACTTAGAATGGGAAAAGAAAAGAAGCCGTCTCAAAAGCAAGAGGCGAAAGAAGCTAAAGCATCTCATGCCCGGGAAAAGGGCGCGTATCCCCGTCTCCTGGAGATGTACAAAAAAGACCTTGCCGCGGCGATGATGAAGCGCTTCAATTATAAGAGCGTCATGCAGGTGCCGCGCCTAGAAAAGATCTCGATCAATATGGGCGTTGGCGCGGCAACGCAGGACGCCAAACTCATCGAGACGGCCGCGAAAGAACTCGAGCTCATCACGGGCCAGAAGCCCGCGGTGACGAAAGCGAAAAAAGCGATCTCGAATTTTAAACTGCGTCAGGGAGTGCCGATCGGCGTTCGCGTGACGCTGCGGGGAAGACAGATGTACGAATTCCTCGACAGGCTCATCAGCATTGCAATGCCGCAGATCAGGGATTTCCGCGGGGTGCCGGACCGTTCGTTCGACGGACGGGGGAACTACACGCTCGGCATCAAGGAACAAATTATTTTTCGTGAGATCGACGCCGACAGGGTCGCCAAGATCACCGGCATGGATATCACATTCGTCAGCACGGCGAAGACGGACCTCGAGGCGATGGAGCTGCTCAAAGGGTTCGGCATGCCGTTCGTCAAACGCGACACTGTGCAGAAGGCACAATAACAAACGAAGGAGCATTCGTGGCACGTCTAGCAATGGTTGTTAAAGCAAAGAAGACACCGAAACATCCGACGCAGAAGCACAACCGGTGCGGCATCTGCGGCCGTTCGCGCGCGTACATCAGAAAATTCGGCGTGTGCAGGCTCTGTTTCCGTTCCATGGCCCTCGACGGGAAGATCCCCGGAGTGACCAAAGCGAGTTGGTAAGAGAGTGCGGCATCGATCCAAAAAATTATTAGGAGAATGAAATTCAATGTCAATGTCCGATCCCATAGCCGACTATCTTACGCGGATCCGTAATGCAGTGCGCGCACGCCACAAAAAAGTGGACGTCCCCGCTTCGGACCTGAAGAAGGAGATCACGCGCATTCTCATGGAGCAGAAGTTCATCACAAATTTTACGACCGTCGAAGATAAGAAGCAAGGACTCATCCGTATCCAGCTCAAGTATAATGATACGAAGGGCGTCATCAGCGGGCTGCGGCGCATCAGCCGTCCCGGCATCCGCCGCTACCAGAACGCAGACGAGCTGCCGCGAGTCAACAACGGCATGGGCGTTGCGGTTCTGTCGACGTCGAAAGGATTGATGACGGATAAGCAAGCTCGCAAAGAAAAGATCGGCGGCGAAGTTCTGTTTTACGTTTGGTAATCTTGCACAGGGTCAGTCAAGCAAAGAGAGTGAAGGAGCACAGCATTGTCACGAATCGGTAGAAAGCCAGCCCACATCCCAAAAGGAGTGAAGGTTGAAGTGAAAAACGGCGCCGTAAAAGTCGCCGGTCCCAAGGGCGAGCTCAGCGTGCCCATCCACCCCGACGTTACGGTCGAAGTGAAGGGGGAAGACGTCATCGTCACGCGTCACTCCGACATCAAAGAACACCGGGCGCTCCACGGACTTTTCCGAGCCCTCATCGCGAACATGATCACCGGCGTGACGACGGGGTTCAGCCGTAAGCTCGAACTCGTCGGCGTCGGGTACCGTGCGGAGCTGAAGGGAAAAGTGCTCCAGCTTGCGCTCGGGTATTCTCATCCAATTGTTTTTCGGGCGCCCGATACCATTAAGATAGAAGCGCCGACGCAAACGAATATCACCATCACCGGCATCGACAAACAGCTTGTCGGTTTGGTGGCGGCGAAGATCCGCTCCCTCCGTCCGCCCGAGCCATACAAAGGCAAGGGAGTGAAGTACGAGGGAGAATACATCCGCCGTAAAGCCGGCAAGACCGCGGCAACAGCGGGTGCGAAATAACCGACGAAGTTGACGAACAGCAATTGAAAGCAGAGATCGTATGATCAACAAAGAAGTAATTCAACGGCGCTCAAAGATCAAAGCCTATATCCGGAAAAAAATTTCCGGTACGTCCGAACGACCGCGGTTGACCGTCTATCGGAGCCTCGGGAATATTTACGGACAGATCATCGACGATATCGCCGGAAAAACACTCGTTGCGGCATCGTCCGTGTCGAAGGAAGTGAAGGCCGAGTTGGCCTCTGCAAAATCGAAAAAAGACAAGAGCGTTATCGTCGGCAAGATCCTTGCCAAGAAGGCGCTCGAGAAAAATATCAAGAACGTGGTGTTCGACCGGAACGGTTTGCTCTATCATGGCCGTGTGAAAGCGCTGGCGGACGGAGCGCGAGAAGGCGGCTTGAAATTTTAACGGATCATTGCTCACGGAAAGGAATTGCCTTTAGCACTGTCGGGTCGTCTAATGGCAGGACAACGCCCTTTGGAGGCGTCTGTAGAGGTTCGAATCCTCTCCCGACAGCAAGGTTAGTAATTCGGACTAAAGGAACAAGACTGGCCACAGAGACACAAAAGAATATAAGCTGAGTGGATCACGGTTTCAATATTTTTTGTGCCTTTGTGACGAGAACTTTCGTCCAGGTCTCTAAAATAACTTTGAACGAAGCAACAATCATCGACACGAAATAAAGAGGCTTACCTTTGGCACGCATCAAAGCAAACGAGCTCGAACTTAAGGACAAGCTGGTCCACATCAACCGCGTCGCGAAAGTCGTAAAGGGAGGGAGACGCTTCAGCTTCAACGCAATTGTCGTTGTGGGAGACGGCAACGGGCATGTCGGTATCGGGCTTGGCAAGGCGAACGAGGTTGCGGACGCGATCTCCAAAGGGATCGACGACGCGAAAAAGAACGTCGTCACAGTGCCGATCGTCAACGGCACGATCCCGCATGAAGTCATCGGAAAATTCGGAGCGGGGAAAGTTTTGTTAAAACCCGCGTCGCCCGGCACCGGGCTGATCGCCGGCGGCGGCGTGCGCGCGCTGCTCGAATCGGCAGGAATCAAAGACGTGTTGACGAAGCAAATGGGCTCTTCGAACCCCCACAACGTCGTGAAAGCGACGCTCGCAGGATTATTGAGCCTGCGCGATGCTCGGACTGTCGCCGCAGAGCGCGGAATGTCCCTTCAGGAACTTTTCCAGAACTAAAGCAGTCGGGAGCGTGACGAAACATTATGGCAGCTCACAAAAAAATTAAGATAACGCAGATCCGCAGCGTCGTGCATACGCTGGAAAAGCACAAACGCACGATCGAAGCTCTCGGGTTGGGACGTCCGAACTATTCCGTCGTCCATACGGACACGCCGCAGATCCGAGGAATGATCAATGCGGTCCGTCATCTCGTCGCCGTAGAAGAAGTAAAATCGTAATCGCCGCCCGTCGGCCCGGGGTTTTGGATCGCGCACTCGGAGCTGACAACGGAATTCAAAGGAAAGCATTATGACATCGATTCTCAGCAATTTACATTACGCGAAAGGCTCTCGCCGCAAGACGAAACGGATCGGACGCGGACAAGGCTCCGGCCACGGCGGTACCGCAACACGCGGCCACAAAGGACAGGGGTCGAGGTCCGGTTCAGGCGTGAAGCGAGGGTTCGAAGGGGGCCAAATGCCCCTCACGCGACGGCTGCCGAAATTCGGTTTCCACAGCCCCTTCCGCGTTGAATACCGCGTCGTGAACGTCGAAGCATTACAGAAGCTGGTCACCGACGGAAAGCTGAAGGATACGGTCACTCCCGAAATTTTGCACACGCTCGGCATCGTTTCAAAAAAATCCGACCCGGTGAAAATTCTCGGCGACGGCGAACTCAAAGCGAAATTGGATATCACGGCGCACAAGTTCAGTAAGTCTGCGATGGAGAAAATTACCGCAGCTGGCGGGACGGCGAAGGAAATCAAAACTGAAAAGCCGGCTCCGGCAAAAAAATCTTAACAGATCTCCATGGGCAAATTAGACGAAAACATACGCAATATCTTTAAGATCCAGGAGCTTCGGACGAGAGTGCTGTTCACGACGGCGCTTCTCATCGTCGTTCGTCTCGGCTCACACGTAACTCTGCCGGGCGTCGACGCGTCGGTGCTGGCGGATTCGATGCGCAACCAGGCGTCGAATACTCTCTTCGGTCTCTACGATCTGTTTGTCGGCGGCGCGTTTAGCCACGCGGCTATCTTCGCGCTGGGCATCATGCCGTACATCAGCTCCTCTATTATTATTCAATTGCTCGGAGCGGTCGTTCCGTTCTTCCAGAAGCTTCAGAAAGAGGGAGAGAACGGGCGGAAGAAAATTACTCAATACACGCGCTACGGAACGGTATTGATCTCCGTGCTTCAGGCATGGGGCGTGAGCGTTCGGCTCGTCAGTCTGAATGCGGGCGGAGTGCCAATCGTGCCGCAGCAAGTACAGGGATTCGGTTTTGCGATGACGACGATCATCGTCCTCACGACGGGCACAATGTTCATGATGTGGCTCGGCGAGCAGATCACGGAAAGAGGGATTGGCAACGGGATATCGCTCATCATCTTTATCGGGATCATCGCACGTTTTCCCCACGCCATCCTCGACGAGGTTCAGCTTGTCAATTCGGGAGCGAGACCTATTATCGTTGAATTGATCATCTGGGCGTCGATGTTCCTCATCACCGCTGGCGTCGTGCTTGTGACCGAGGGAACGAGAAGGATCCCCGTGCAGTATGCCAAGAGAGTCGTCGGACGGAAAGTGTACGGCGGCGTGACGCAATACATCCCGATGCGCGTCAACACGGCTGGAGTTATGCCGATCATTTTTGCGCAATCGATCATGTTCATTCCGAGCACGATCCTGACGTTCTTCCCGGACAGCGACTTTGTCGGGTCGATCGCAGGATACCTCGAGAGCACGTCGTTCACGTATTCGTTCGTTTACGGTCTCATGATCGTCTTCTTCACATATTTCTATACCGCCATCGCCTTCAACCCGAAGGACGTGGCGGAGAATATGCAGAAGCAGGGCGGGTTTATTCCAGGCATCAGGCCCGGCAGGCCGACATCGGATTTCATCGACAACATTCTTACGAAGATCACGCTGCCAGGGTCTATTTTTCTGGCGATCATTGCCATCCTGCCCGCGTTCATGGTCCGTTTCGGCGTGACGTCGAGTTTCGCGTCGTTCTTCGGCGGAACAAGTTTGCTCATCCTTGTCGGTGTCGCATTGGACACCCTTCAGCAGGTCGAATCGCATTTGCTCATGCGCCATTACGACGGTTTTATGAAGAGCGGTAAGATCAAGGGACGGATCGGGCGGGGTTAATTTTTTTTGCGGGCGGCGAAGTATTCATGGTGACGATAAAGAACGAACAAGAGATCGCGCTCATTCGAGAAAGTTGCCAGATCGTTGCCGATGTTCTGAGACTGCTCGGGAAACAGATCTCTCCCGGCGTCGCGACCAAAGTGTTGGACGAGCTTGCGGAAGATTTTATACGAAGCAGCGGCGGGCTGCCGGCGTTCAAAGGATATGGAAACGATCGGCGGAACCTTTTTCCCGCATCGATCTGTGTGTCGATCGACGACGAAGTTGTTCATGGAATTCCGGGCAACCGGGTGATCAAAGAGGGAGAGATCATTTCTCTCGATGTCGGCGTCCTGAAGGACGGTTTTTTTGGCGACGGAGCGTACACATTCCCCGTCGGAAAAGTTTCCGAGAGCAAAGAGCGGCTCCTGAACGTTACGCGCGAATCGCTCAGCAAAGGCGTCGAGCAAGCGGTAGAAGGCAACTACCTTCACGATATTTCGCATGCCGTTCAGCGACACGTCGAGGCAGCGGGGTTTTCGGTCGTACGGGACCTCGTCGGACATGGCATCGGAAGGGAGTTGCATGAAGAGCCGGCTGTACCGAATTACGGAAAAGCGAAGTCGGGACTGAAGCTCAAGGAAGGGATGGCGCTCGCGATCGAACCGATGGTCAATTTCGGCAGATACGAAGTCCGGACGGCGCGCGACGGATGGACGATTCTCACCGCGGATAACGAGCCGTCCGCGCATTTCGAACACACGGTCATCGTTCGCAAAGGCAAAGCGGAGATTCTTACTCAGTAAGTGCACGGTCAATGGCAAAGCAAGGCGCGATCAAAGTCGACGGAACAATCACGGAAACGTTGCCGAACGCTTCGTTTAAAGTGAAGCTCGACAACGGCCACGAAATTCTCGCGCATATCTCCGGCAAAATGAGGATGAACTATATCAAGATCCTCGTCGGCGACAAAGTGACGATCGAGCTCTCGCCGTACGATCTTTCGAAGGGCCGCATCACGTATCGGTACAAATGAGAGAAGAAAGGACAAGTGAATGAAAGTCAGGGCATCGGTAAAACGCCTGTGTGAAAACTGCAAAGTGATCCGGCGAAAAGGCGTCGTGAGGGTCATCTGCAAGAACCCGAAGCACAAGCAGCGTCAAGGTTAATTTTTAACAACGCGTAAGAAGGAGAACACCACGTGGCAAGAATAGCAGGCGTCGATTTACCGAAGAACAAACGTTCGGAGATCGGTTTGACGTACATCTACGGCATCGGTCGGACGACGTCGCAGAAAATTCTTGAGAAAGCCGGCATCGATTTCAACAAGAAGATCGGCGAGCTCAACGACGACGAAGTGTCGAAGATCCGCACCATCATCCAGGCGGAGTATAAGACCGAAGGGGCGATGCGGACCGAGATGCAGATGAACATCAAACGTCTTATGGATATCGGCTCGTACCGCGGCCTGCGTCATCGCAAAGGACTGCCAGTGCGCGGACAGCGCACGCGGACCAACTCACGCACGAGGAAGGGCAAGAGGAAGACGGTCGCCGGGAAGAAGAAAGTGTTAGCGAAGAAATAAGGTGATACCGAGGGAATGAACCCTCGTCGAAAGGAGCGCTCGTGGCAAAAGAACAAACACCCGCAGCGGGAAAAGCGGCGCCGGCAGCGGCAGCAGCGACGGTTGCGGCAAAGAAGAAAAAGAAAATTCACGTCGACGTCAACGGCAAAGCCTTTATCAAAGCGACGTTCAACAACGTCATCGTTACGCTGACCGATATTTACGGCAACACGATCGCATGGTCGTCCGCCGGAAAGAACGGGTTCAAAGGCTCGCGGAAGAACACGCCGTTTGCGGCGCAGGTCTCCGCAGAGGCGGCTGCGAAAGAGGCGTACGATATGGGTCTGCGCAAGGTCGAGGTCTTCGTCAAGGGACCGGGGTCGGGCAGAGAGGCGGCGATCCGTTCGCTTCAGACCGCAGGGCTGGAAGTATCGATCATCCGCGACATCACGCCGATACCGCACAACGGCTGCCGTCCGCCAAAGCGGCGCCGAGTGTAAGAGAGAAAGAATTTTATTCACTAGCTAAAGGGAACAGAGATCGATGGCACGATACATTGATGCGAGCTGCAGACTGTGCCGGCGCGAGCGACAGAAACTTTTTTTGAAAGGGACGAAATGCTTTACGGAGAAATGTCCCGTGGAGCGGCGCAATTTTCCGCCCGGACCGCACGGTCAGTCCCGCAGACAAAAAGTTTCGGAGTACGGACTTCAATTGAGGGAAAAGCAGAAGATCCGCCGGATGTACGGTTTGATGGAGACTCAATTCAGGAATTATTTCGAGAAGTCACTCAGACAGACCGGTAAGACCGGCGAGATCCTCGTCAAGACGCTTGAGCGCCGCTTCGACAACGTCGTTTACCGGATGGGTTTTGCTCCTTCGCGGAAGACCGCACGACAGCTCATTCTTCACGGGCATTTTTCCGTCAACAACAAGCCGACCGACATCCCTTCGGTATTGTTGCGGCCGGGCGACGTCGTCAGCGTGAATGAGCGGAGCAAAAAGCTCGAGGTCATCCACAGCTCTATGAAACGCATGAAGGACAGCGCAATGCTGCCGTGGCTCAGCCTCGACAAAGCGAACCTCAACGGAACCTTCCTCCAGGTTCCAGAGCGCAACGATATTCCTCTGCCGGCGAACGAGCAACTCGTCGTCGAGCTGTACTCAAAGTAATGGATTTTTTCACAACCTAAACGCGTGAAAGCGAGTAAATCTCATGAGTCTTGTAAACTTTCAAATGCCCGAAGGGATCGTGTTGGATGAAGGAAGTCATTCGACAACATTTGGCAGATTCGTCGTTCAGCCTTTAGAAAAGGGATTTGGAGTAACGATCGGCAATGCATTTCGCCGCGTCCTCTTGTCGTCGCTGCCGGGATACGCGATCACGGCCATCCGCATCGACGGGATCGTCCACGAATTCTCAACGTTGCCGGGGCTCGTGGAAGACGTATCGGATATGATCCTCAATTTAAAGGAAGTACGGCTGAAGGCCACGAACAAGAAAGTGGGCAAGGTCGTGGTGCACCTCAAAGGCCCGGGTAAATTCACTGCGGGCGATATCCAGAAAGCCAGCGCAGAAGTCGAGATCCTCAACCCCGAGCACCACATCGCGACGCTGAACAAAGACGCCGATTTTGAAATGGAGCTCCGCATCGGGCGCGGGAAAGGATATGTGACGTCCGAAGAGAACAAGCTGCCCGACCAAACGCTCGGCGTCATTGCGATCGATTCGATTTTCACCCCTATTAAAAACGTCCGCTACTTTGTCGAGCCGACGCGCGTTGGACAACAGACCGATTACGAAAAGCTCATTCTGGAAATCGAGACCGACGGATCGATCGTTCCAGAGGAAGGGCTCACCTACGCGGGGAAAGTGCTTCGCGAACACATCCAGCTCTTTACGAATTTCGATTCGGAGCCCGAAGCCGAAAAAGAAGAGGTGGAAGAGGATGCTGAGGTCGCGCGCATCCGCAAGGTCCTCAAGACAAGCGTCGACGATCTGGAGCTCTCGGTACGCTCACACAATTGTCTCCGCGCTGCCGACATCAAGACGATCGCGGACCTGGTGCGGCGGGAAGAAGCCGAGCTGCTGAAGTTCCGCAATTTTGGACGCAAATCGCTTGCAGAACTCTCGGCGATCATCGAAGAAGAGGGGCTGACGTTCGGCATGGACGTCGACAAATATCTCAAAGACAGCGAATAAACAAAGGACGTTGGTATGATTCACGGCAGATCTGGTCGAAAACTCAAACGGACAACGAGCCATCGCAAGGCGCTGCTGAGCGCTCTGTCGACCTCGCTTTTGCGTCATAAAAAAATCCGCACAACGCTTGCGAAGGCGAAAGAGACGCGCATGGTTGTTGAAAAGATCATCACGCGTGCAAAGCGGGCGGTTGCAAAGGAAGTCGGCGGTGCGCCGAAAGACGTTCACGCCCGGCGCGAAGTCGCCCGCTTTATCCATGACAAGGACGTTGTGAAAATGTTGTTCGGCGAGATTGCGACGAAAGTTGAGAACAGGCCAGGCGGCTATACCCGCGTCGTGAAGCTCGGCAGGCGGTTCGGGGACGCGGCTGATATTGCCGTTCTCGAATTGGTCGATTACAACACCGGAAAAGATGAAACAAAGCCGGCCGTGAAACCGAAACGCGCCCGCCGCGGCCCGCGCAAAAAAAATGAATCGGCGGAAAGTGCGCCCGCAGAACAGGCTGCCGCAGAAACATCGGCGGCGCCGGAGCCGAGCGCTGCCCCGTCTTCCTGACGAAGGACCACATCAACTCCCATCGACGGCGATCAAAAAATCTGGCACCGTCGCGTGCACTTGGTTGAATAACATCTTTCACGAAAAGGGTCGATGTATGAAAATTGCTACAGTTGATTTTGTTGTCGGCGTCGCAAACCTCAAGCAACTCCCCAAAGATAATCTTCCCGAGATCGTCTTCATCGGCAGGTCGAACGTCGGCAAATCCTCCCTCTTGAACAAACTGTGCCATCGCAAAGGTCTTGCCCGCATCAGCTCTACCCCCGGAAAAACGCGCGAGCTCAACTATTACCTCGTCAACAAAGAAATGTACTTCATCGACCTGCCGGGATACGGCTATGCGAAGGTCGCAGAACAGGTGAAGGCCGGATGGACATCGCTCATCGAATCTTTTTTCCACGAGAGGAAACAGATCGCTCTCGGCGTTCAGATCGTGGACGCCCGGCTTGGTCCGACCGAACTCGATACGACGATGATGGGCTGGCTCGATTTCTATAAAGTCCCGTTCGCTCTTGTCCTTACTAAAGCGGATAAAATCCCTTTCAACAAACTTCAAATGCAGATAAAGAACGTACATGATTCACTCGCCAAGTATGAGCATCTCTCCGCCGTTCTTCCGTTCTCGGCGGTGACCGGCGACGGACGCTACGATCTCCTCCATGCAATTGAGTCCTTTGTCAATGCCAAGGAGATGGCGCCTTCCAAGCATTACCTTCCCTCCGCAGTCGCATAGTTTTTCCGGTATCCTGTGCTGATGAATTTCCGTATGGCTCTCTGAGAGGCCATGGAGTAAGGAGGCAGGAAACAGGAGACAGAATACTCAGCAACCCTCCCCAACAACTCAAAGCCCGTGACCACAGAGCAACGAACTAAGAACAACGAACCAAGAACGACGAACCACGAACTCCGAACACTCCCCCCTTCCTTGATTTTCAGCCGCATTTGAAGTATTTTTGTTTGTCATGATAATTCAAACCAGTATTCGTTCGCGCGAAAATTTTCCTGAAAGTTACGACTATGAAAAAGAGATTGTTCACTCCAGGACCGACTCCGGTGCCCGAGCACGTCATGCTCAAAATGGCGGAGCCGATCATCCATCATCGCAACCCCGAATTCAATGAAGTCCTCACACGAGTCAATCAAAACCTCAAATACCTCTTTCAGACTGAACAGCCTGTCCTCACACTGACAAGTTCCGGAACGGGGGGCGTCGAGTCGACATTCGTCAGCCTTTTTTCTCCGGGAGATACCGTCGTCGCTGTCAACGGCGGGAAGTTCGGCGAGCGCTGGGTAAAAATGCCCAAGGCGTACGGCCTCAACGCAGTGGAGATCAAGGTCGAATGGGGAAAGGCGCCGACCGCGAAGCAAATTCTCGACGCACTCAAGGCGCATCCTGAAACGAAGGGAGTCTATCTGACGCACAGTGAAACTTCGACCGGCACCGCGACAGATGTCAAAGCGCTGTCGAAAGTGATCCGCGAAAACTCCAACGCCCTTGTTTGCGTCGACGGGATAACGGCCGTGGGCGCACACGAGCTCAGGTTTGATGAATGGGGGATCGATGTCTGCGTTACAGGATCTCAAAAAGGCCTCATGATCCCGCCTGGGCTTGCGTTCGTTGCGTTGAGCAAGCGCGCGATTGCGGCGATGGAGACCTCCACGCTCCCGAAATTCTATTTCGACCTCCGCAAAGCATTAAAATCGTATGAGAAAAACGACACACCATGGACGCCGGCGGTTTCCCTTGTCATAGGCGTCGATGCGGCGCTGGAGATGCTAAGAGCGGAAGGGATCGAAAATATCTGGAAACGGCATGAGCGGCTCGCGACGGCAATCCGTGCCGGAGTTGTCGCCGTCGGCCTTAAGCTCTTCTCCGACTTTCCTTCATTTGCCGTGACGCCCGTCTGGCTTCCTGCGGGGATGGAGTGGAAGACCTTCAACAAAACCCTCAAGTCGAAGTATGGAATAACCATTGCGGGCGGTCAGGACGACTTTGCCGGGAAGATCTTCCGCATTTCTCACCTTGGGTACTATGATGAGCTCGATATGGTGACGATGATCGGCGCGCTCGAAATGACGTTGAAAGAATGCGGCCATACGTTCGAACTCGGAGCGGGCGTCCAAGCGGTGCTAAGATCGTTCGCTCAATAATTTTTTCCTGAAAGAATTTTTCAACCACATCGTTGTTGATCCATCGTGTTGACCGCTGCCCCGTCCTCAAGGCGGGGCCGGTCGATCACACAACTCACATCGTTCCTCACAGAAGAAAGCACTCCCCATGAAAATATTGATCACCGATCCTATCGAACAAAGCTGTGTCGATATTCTGACACGCGAAGGGTTCCAGGTGGATGCAAAACCCGGAATACCGCCTGAAGAGATCAAAAAGATCATTCCGGATTATGCCGCGCTCCTTGTGCGCAGCGGAACAAAAGTCACAGCTGAGATCATCAACGAAGCAACGGCGATGAAAGTGATCGGGAGGGCCGGGGCCGGCGTCGACAACATCGATGTCGAGGCGGCCTCACGTCGCGGCATTATTGTCATGAATACCCCCGGCGGCAACACGATCTCCACCGCAGAGCATACCGTCTCGATGCTGCTCTCTCTCTCCCGCAATATTCCGCAAGCAAACATGAGTCTTGTGGCAGGAAAATGGGAGAGGAAAAAATTCATGGGAACAGAGTTGTTCGGAAAAACTCTTGGCATCGTGGGGATGGGAAAGATCGGACGCGAAGTAGCAGTGCGATGCACAGCGTTCGGGATGACCGTCATCGGCTTCGATCCGGTCCTTGCAAACGACGTCGCCTCTAAGCTCGGCGTCGAACTCGTCACACTCGACGAACTGTACCGGCGGTCCGATTTCATCACGGTCCACACGCCCCTGAACGACGAGACGAAAGGCATCCTGAACAAAAAGACATTTGCGCAATGCAAGAAAGGCGTCCGCGTCATCAACTGCGCGCGCGGCGGCATCATCGATGAGGCGGATCTTCTTGTGGCGTTGAACTCAGGCCAGGTAGCCGGCGCCGCACTGGATGTGTTTGTCGTAGAACCGCCAGCGTCGAATCCACTTCTCCAGCATCCGCACGTGATCGCTACACCTCATCTCGGCGCCTCAACAGAAGAAGCGCAAGAGAAGGTCGCGATCCAGATCGCCGAACAGGTTGCCGACGCGCTCCACGACCGCGGGATCTCCGGCGCTGTGAACGCAGTGGCATTGCAGGCCGGCATTCCGGCCGAGTTGAAACCGTTCCTTGTGTTAGCCGAAAAACTCGGCAGCCTGCAGGCGCAGGTCATGAAAGGTAAACTTCGCGACCTCACCATCGAAGCACGCGGAGATCTTCTTCAAAAACATATTGAGCTGTTGACCACCGGCGTCCTGAAAGGATTTTTCTCGCGGCTCATGAGCCCTCCGGTGAATTATATCAACGCGCCGATCCTTGCACAATCGATGGGGATACGGATCAGCGAAAAAAAAGAACGGGACGGGGAAAACTACACTCAATTATTATCGGTGGAATATTCTACAGACCAGGAAAAGCGCTCGTTCGCGGGAACGGTTTTTGGAACGACAAACCCGCGCCTCGTTCGGATCGATGCTTTTTATTTTGAAGTGAATCCTGAGGGAATTCTTCTATTTTACACGAATACCGACAAACCCGGAATGCTTGCGAGGGTTGGCTCGGTCCTTGCCGAAGCCTCTATTAATATAGCAGGGTTGTCGCTGGGACGATTCGGAATTGGAGGAAAAGCTTTGACTGTGATGAATATTGACAGCGGCATTTCCGACCAAGTTCTCTCAAAGATCTCTTCGCTGGAGGGAGTTTATGAAGCTAAGGTTGTCTCCCTGTAATGCCTCCCAAAGTATGTTTTTTTTGAAAGAGGCTTGACAATTGAAATTGCACTCTTTATATTGACCACTAATGCACCAATAGAAGGCCAAGTTTAATTTAACGGAATTTTTTGCAAAAAGTTTCATTCCTGTCACCCCTATAAGAACAAGCGAAGGCCGATTTGATAATTGTTAAAACTGTTTTCTTTCATGTAACAGCTTCTCAAAATGCCCAACCGAGCGAATACGCCTTCTTGCAACCGCTTACCGTTTTACCCTATCTCCAGTATCGAAGATAATTAATACTATTTTGCCTCTAGTTCCAGGCAATAGAATTTTCAGGAATTATTATCTTAACAACAACTATTCATTAATAAATAGGGAACAAGGAAAGGAGATAGCGCACCCGCATTTTGTGTCGAGGTAGTTTTTAATTCACCAAATTCACCGAACCATCCAAGGAGAATGGCTATGTTGAAGAAGATATTCACTACGTTTCTTGTTCTTATGACGGTTGGTGCCGTTGCAGTATTCGCCGGCCAAACCAAAAAAGCGACGACCCACTACATTATCGCCCCCGAGGTAACTTCGAGCCTGAATCAGGTCAGCACAGTTCCCCCGAGTTTCAACAAGGGAGCGAAAATGCAGAAAGTCGATGCGGGGACCAGGACCACCATTGGAACGACCTATTACGACCTTTTAGAAAATTACGGTGCCCCGACGATGATTGAGTATTATGAGGGACATACGTACATGATCTATATCAAATCGGCAGCTGGCGGCGCATCGCGATCCATTCAGTATGTATATTACGATGGGACCACGTTTACGGCTCCTCAGGATGTCATTGCTCCGTCAACACAGACGACGTATTTTTCGCAAATTGATGTCTGGAAGGGCGGAGATGTCGATGGGTTTGCAGGAGTTGCCGCCGGATGGGCTGGTTCAGGACACAGCTACTACGGCCTTGAAGCGTCCGCAGGCGGTGGTAATTTTACAACGACCCAGGTGTCACCAGATCGCGACGCTGGAACGTTGACGCTTGATAGCACGGGCACCGTTTTGTTTAAGGATTCGAACGGCCGTACGAATTACAAGATCAGCAGATCAACAGATTTCGGTCAAACTTGGACGGTGGCGGACTCGAATGTATGTACAAGTGCAACAACGCCTGGTGGTCAGACGACGTCGAGTTTAGACGTTCCTCTCATTAGTTATCCCGATGGCAGTATCGGCATTCCTTGCGAACTCTCCGGTACAGACCTTGTGCCGAACCCGGCATGGGGTGGAACAGCCACTCAGGACAGTTCCTATCAGGTTGGATTCTTTAAGTCGACAGACAAAGGATCGACCTGGAAATGGAATCGCGTCGGACGAGACGGTGAGCAATTTACCCCGGGCTTCTATAATTTTGTCGCAAACTGGGGCGGTCAGGTTGACATGGCCGTCGATAATACCGGCAAAGAGCATATGGCCATCCAAGGCGATGCAGCCTATCTCGATATACAAGGATCGGACACGACAGCGAGAGAGACGATGGACATGCTGTATTGGGACAAGACAAACGGGTTCAAGAGTGTCGTCAGCTTTGACCGCAAAGACACGCTCATCGGATATTACATGAGCGGAAACAACCGTTCGAGCAATAACGACCAAGGATGCTGCTTCCCGAGCATCGCACTCTCTTCCGACGGCCAAACGATCGTCGAGGTCTGGTCACAAGCTGCCTGGACTCATGCAGGAATCGATACGATGGCCACTGGAGTGATGAGATTCGACCTCTGGTACAACGTTTCCTTCGACGGCGGTGCAACATGGGGAACGGCGCAGAACCTTTCAAATTTTGCTAAAGGAACAGAATCGGCAATTCAATCGAGCATGGCTGCAAACCTTCAAAAGGTAAATTCGAATACATGGCGTGCGCGAGTTATGTACATTGGCGATTTGAAAGGATCAGCGGCGAGTACCGACACGCTTGACAATGTGTACTACCAGGAGTTTGACGTTGTAAATTCCGGAACATCCGTAGGCGCACAAAACAACGTGACTCCCAATAAATTCGAGCTCGTTCAAAATTACCCCAATCCGTTTAACCCGTCGACGCAAATTAACTACAGCATTGCAAACAATGCACATGTTACGTTGAAGGTCTACAACGTGCTTGGACAAGAAGTCGCATCGCTCGTCAATGGGAATGAGACCGCAGGCAGCCATTCGGTTACGTTTAACGCATCGAATCTTGCAAGCGGAATGTATATCTACAAATTAGCATCGGACAACTTTACGTCCGTAAAGAAAATGATGTTGCTCAAGTAAGTTCGCCTTTTGTGTAGCGAAAAAAGCAACACCGTTTAAGAAGATAAGAAATACCTTGTTGGAGATAATGATCAGCGGCGGCACAATACCATTGTGCCGCCATGATCGTTGTCAAAATATCAGCAATAGGAAAGTTTCAAATGTGCCCAGCGATCTCTCGGCGACCGCAACAATATGGCTGCAGGGAGGCAAACCGTAACAGCGAAACTCTTTTCAATCTATCAAGAAAGACTTATTGTTGCTGACATGTGCTGCGCGTAATGTAACCATGCTTCGTTCGACACACTATGAACGAGCCACGGCGCACTTTTTCCGTTCAAAAAAGTTGCTATGGTATCTGAATTTGTTGTAACTCTCCGAAGATAAATAGACATCTTGGTTACATTCTTACCCAGGTATTTAATGTTTTGTCCGGAAAGCATCGATCGTAAAAAACTCTGCGAAAAAAAATCTCGACGCCCTATTATCAGGAATACAATTCCGGTGTTTGAAAAATCTGGAGGTAATATGTTCAGCAAAATTCAACCTTTACTTCTCATCTCCATTGCACTCTTTCTGGCGGCCTCCTGCGTTGAAGCGGGAACGACAGGCAAAATGCGTGGCGTGGTTGTCGACAAAAAGACCGGCGCACCGTTGATAGGAGCTTCCGTTCTCCTTGAGGGAACTAGCTTGGGAGCATCCACAGACGTTAACGGGGCTTATCTGGCTCTCAATATTCCACCGGGAGTGTATAAAGTCAGATGCTCATATCTCGGGTACCAGGCTGTTGTCATTTCAAATGTAAACGTCACCGTTGATCTTACGACTGAAACGAACTTTTCACTCAACGGCGAAGAGGGCGTAAAATTAGGAGAAGTCGATATCGTCGCTCAAACTCCCCTGATCAACAAAAGCGCCACGAACGACGTTACTGCATTTAAAGCGGAACAACTGCAGGACATTCCCGTGCGAGGGGTGCAAAACGTTGTCGCCCTTTCCGGAGGCGTTGTATCCCAAGGCGGAAATATTTACGTCCGAGGCGGACGGACCGGAGAAGTTGCATACTACGTCGACGGGGTTCTTACGACGAACCCGGTTAACCGTCAAAACATCGCCAATGTAATTAACGATGCTATTGAAGAGGTGTCGACACAGGTTGGTGGGATGACGGCGGAATACGGTGGTGCGATGTCTGGTGTGGTGAATACGACGACGAAAATTGGGAGTCCAAATTATAATTTCAGTATCGATGGCCTCACCGACGGATTTCTCAGCGGCACACAAAAGAATTTAGGGACATATTCATACGGTTTGAATGAATACAATGTGACTGCAAGCGGACCCGTTTCCCCGAGCGACAACCATATTAAGTTTTTCGTTGCGGGCCAGCGGATCTTTAATCGCAGCAATCCGTCATTTTTTGACGGGGTAAAATTTCCGGGGATTTTTGATTCTACAGCAATGGCGGGAACGGATTATATCATCCAGAATAAAGACTCTTCTTTATATACTTCCCTTCCTGGGGGGAGTACGCCGCGACGGTCACAATTGACACAGCTGTTGAACAACGCAAATATACTAGGCGGACGAACTCTCGATGGTCTTGCGAACAGCCTTTATGGTGGAGAGGGTAATATCTATTTTGATTATGCTAATCTAAATGTTAAAGTTGGCGGGTCGTATAATACAAGCGTGCAATACTCTTCAATCGGTAAAAGTTTTGACGTAATTCAGGCATTAACGAACTCGTACAGGCCGGGGGAGACCCAGCAAACGGATGGTTCGGCATATATCAGAATGACTCAAATTTTTAACCCCTCGACCTATTATACGGTCAATCTCAGTTTTCTCACCTACTACACAGAAAGCGGCGACGCCTTTTTGTTCCGAGATTTCGTCGATTATGGGAATCCGGATAACCCGTTAAATACGAACCTTATCGGGCGAAGTGAACAAGCGCCTGCACTCACCATTTATGGCTTCAATTTCAATGCACCGGGAGACCTGAATGCGGCTCCAAGCGGAACAGGGGCCGGGAGTTATTCGGAGGGATTGCGCCAGAGTTTACAGGGGCGTCTTGACTTTGTCCACGAAATCGGCAAACAATGGGAATTGAAGCTCGGGGGCGAGCTTGAATATTATATTGTGCGCTCGTACAGTATTGACGGTTTTGATATTAATTACAATCGGTTTACAAACCCAACGGCATCCGATTTCTTCGTCTATAATATATCGAACGTGCTTAACTACGGTTATGATATCTACGGGAAGAACTTTAACGGAGGTTCATACACCGACAAAACAGGATATAACGTCACTACCGATGAAGGAGCACGTCATCCGATAACGGCCGGAGCGTATGTTCAGAATAAATTCGATTTATCCGATTTCATCCTTAATTTTGGTTTGCGATTCGATTACATTCAACCCGGCGGCAAAGGCTATAATAATGGCCAACTCATCGGGTTGGAAACCGTGGATAACATTCCTCTTATTGCCGATTCTTCGCTAGTTGCACAGAATGCGACGATGCAAGTAAGTCCTCGCGTTGGCCTTTCCTTCCCCGTGACAGATCAAACCGTTTTTCACGCGGAGTATGGTAAGTTTATCGCGCAGGGGGCGTTGAGCGACTTGTATGATTCCCGCGGGGTAGCCGCCAGATTTCTCCAGGGAGGGTTTGCCCGGCAATTCCCCAACCCGGATTTGAAACCCGAGCGTACAACCGATTATCAGATCGGATTCAGCCAGCAATTGGGCTCGAATGCTGCTGTTGATCTTTCATTATTCTATAAGAATACTCAAGACTTGATCGTCATTCGGCAGGTTGTCCCAGAGCCGGGTGCGCAATACTCGGCGTATATCAGCAATGAAAACGGAGACTTCGGGACGATCCGAGGAATGACGATGCGCTTCGACGTTCGTCGAACGAACCGCATTTCAATGAATGCCAATCTCACGCTGCAAAGTGCCCTCGCAACCGGCTCTTCCTCGGCCAGCCATTTCGATATTGCATGGCAGGACGCAAGCGGTCCGGAAGGCCGGCCATTTTTTCCAGTTATCCCCGCTCCAACAGATTTTGACCGATCCGTTTTCGGTAACGTGAGTTTAGACTACCGGTATGATGCCAATGACGGGCCGACCCTGTTCGGTTCAAAAATCTTAGAGCGTGCGGGCGCGAACTTCTTGTTCACCTTTACGAGCGGCCGCCGCTACACTCTGCAGGAAGTGAGCAGTGCATTTTTCCCGATTACGGCTGCAACACCGTACGAGGATATCAACTCTTCGACCGCCCCGTGGAATTTCGAAATTGATTTTAAGGTAGATAAAGAGGTGAGCATGTTTGGAAACGGCAATTTGGATATTTATGTGTGGGTGCAAAACCTCCTCAATACGCAGAATGTGGTTAACGTTTATCCGGCCACCGGTTCGGCCAGTAATGACGGTTATTTTACAACACCTGCGGGTCAAAGCTGGCTTGCCACATACGGGGCAGAGGCCCAGAAAATATATAACTATTTAGTTGATGCCACTGGGAACTACGGGCTTCCCAGGGTTATCCGGGTGGGAGCAAAGTTAGCGTTCTGATGATGCAGCAGATGCAGGAAAGGCACACATTCTAATTACGCAAGGAGTTAATTGTATGAAACTGTCCCTCAAATTTTTTTTATTGGTGTCTGTAGTTCTCCAATATGCCGTTGTATTGGCTAAGTCACCCGAGGCGGACAACACCCATGTAGCCCCCGCGCTCAACAAAATAGCTTTAAAGGAATGGAAATTTTTTGATGGGAATACCATTCAGTGCACCATTAATAGTGCCGGCCCTTATTGCGATGAGTTGAGAACCAGTGCAGCAGGTTTGTTTTGGCCCAAAGGTACTAACAAGACTGCCGTGTTCACGGCCGGTCTTTGGGTGATCGGGGTTCATAGGCCCACAGGACAGCTTCGAACAGCCGTAGAAGATTACCAGACCGAATTCCAGCCTGGTCCAATATTGTCTACGTTCAATACGACGACAAACGACCCAAGCGTCGCTGGAAATCCAGACGACCAAAAGTATCATATCTATAAAGTCAACAAAAGCGACGCTAATTTGCCTGCAGGATCCCGTAATCCCGATTACGATAATTGGCCCGGAGACCTCGGTGCGCCATATATCGATGTCGATGGGAACGGTCAGTGGACGCCGGGCGTCGATAAGCCAAAATTGTATGGCGACCAGGAGCTATGGTGCGTCTATAACGACGCCAACGAAGCCAATCATACCAAGACAGGTGTGACCGCTCCTATGGGGATTGAAGTGCAAGTGACGTATTTCGGTTTCGATCAGCCGGGTGCGCTCGGTAATATTATGTTTATGCGATGGAAGGTTATCAACAAAAGCGATGCCGATTACGATAGCGTTTTTGTTTCCATGTGGGCTGACACGGATTTGGGAGACGCAAACGACGATCTGATCGCATGCGACACAATACGCAACCTCTCGTATGTCTATAACGGCGATAACGATGACGGAACCGCTGTTGGATATGGAAGCAAACCCCCCTCCGACGGCTTTGTGTTCTTTGAAGGTCCGCAGGTTCCGGGAAATCCTGGCGACAGTGCTATTGCCTATGGAGTGTGGAGGCATGGATACAGGAACCTCGGGGCATATTCTGCAGATGCATATTTTAACGGAAGCACAACGTATCCCGATCCTCCGTTAGGAAGCGCACTTTTTGCGAAAGAGGCGTATGAGTATCAAAACGGTATTGACGGCGGAACACACCTGCCGTACTTAGATCCAGTGACTGGAAAACCTTCGAAGTTTGCGTTTCCGGGAGATCCGGTGACCGAATCGGGTTGGACCATGACGAAGTCCGGATTGAGTCCAGAGGATGTCCGCGGAATGATTTCAGCGGGTCCTTTTACCCTCGCAAAGGGAGATACGCAGGAAATTGTCGGCGCATTTGTCATTGCACAAGGTGCAGACCGTCTCGGCAGTGTGACACTCCTTCGGCGGTATGTTGACGTTGCCCAAGAGGCATTCAACAGAAACTTTGCTGTTGCGTCTCCGCCACCGGCCCCGATTGTCGATGTCGCTGACTTGCCAAACAAAATTGTCCTCTCGTGGGGCGACCCTGCGAAATACGATACGACCGAGGATTTTAATTTTGTAGGCGCGGCAAAGAATTATAAGTTCGAAGGATACAATATCTATCAACTCTCGAGCAACAGCGCGACGGCCGACGCGACGAGAATTGCAACATACGATCTCGTGGATGGAGTGAAGATTGTTGTCGATGCAGTGAATGATCCGACGACGGGCTTGATACTGCAAGAGCCGGTCGAATTTGGATCGGACAGCGGCATTAAACGATCAATCACCATCGATAAGGATTATCTCACGGGAGATCCGATCGTTGACGGCAAACAGTATTATTTTTCCGTCACCTCGTACGCGTTCAATTTTGATTCAACCGGCGTTGGCTCTGGCATCCCGCAAACGCTTGAAAATTCAAAAAGCCCCATTTTAGTCATTCCGCGCCAAACCCCCGTCGGGGATCTTTTAGGAACCTCGAGTGGACAAGACCTACTGACAGACAGAGCGGTCCACGGCGATGACGCCATTGTTCCACAGGTAGTGAACCCACGCGACGTAATACCCGCAATATATTCAGTAACGTTTAACGGCAGCGGCAGCACTGTAACGTCGTGGAATTTGCAAAGAAGCGGCGGCGGAGCCAGCCCGCTTACTCTCAACGCAGTCACCGACCTCAGCGGAGATGATGCTTCGCCGATCGTTGATGGTATCATGTTTAGAGTAAAGCAACCGACTCCGGGTTTGCGGCTCGATACGCAGACTCCCCCTGCGTACAGTTACGCGCCGAATCAAAATTTATGGTTTGATGGTGTTAACGATTCGACGGTGTACAAAATGGATGCGTTCCACGGTGGAATTGCATATCCTGTAGCCGGCAATTTTTTGTCGAAGGCCACTTCGTTAGCGGATACTCTTTTGCAAAAGGTCGAGATCCGCTTCAGTGCATCGACCACGCAAAAGGCCTACCGGTATTTGTCCAAGGTTAAAACGGTTCCCCCGCAGCCTATAGCAGATCCATCGTTTATTCCATACATCATCAATAAAGGAGTTGGATTCCAATATCAGGACTACGTCACTGTCCCCTTTACGGTTTGGGAAATCGATTCGCTTGACGGTTCTTTTGCACCAAGACAGCTTAATGTCGGTTTCGTAGAAAATAATGATTCGCTCTATTCTGCTTCCGGTAAATATCTCGGGAATGGGCACATCGATGGCAAGTGGGATCCGACGCCGGGTGCAAACGGAGGCGGTGAGCTCTTGTTTATCTTTGCATCGACGTATGATCCAAATCCGGAGACGAAATACTCCAAAAGCCCGACGGATACAACGAAGAATATGGACATACAAACCAACTTCAACAAAGTGGATGTCATGTACGCTCTCGATCTGAAAACGTCCGACACTACCGCGACGTTTCATGAAGGAGACAAATTTGACATCACACCTAATTATCCGTTGACGTTAAACTCGGCGTTTTCGTTGATTCCTCCTGCGACCGTTACCGGGAGCACCCAACTCGCCAAACAAGATATAAGCCGGATCAATGTTTTTCCGAACCCGTATTTTGCCCATAACAAAGCGGAAACAAGTATCTACCTTCGCTTTGTGACGTTCGAGAATTTGCCTTCGGTGGCGACAATTCGGATTTTCGATCTTGCAGGAGAATTGTTGAGAACTATCCAACATAGCAACACAACAGGGTTTGAGCAATGGGACCTTTTGAACAATTCGGGGCTGCCCGTAGCGAGCGGCATGTATATTGCCTACATAGACATTCCTAACGTAGGCAACCGCATATTGAAACTTGCCATCATTCAGCCCGATGAACGACCTAGCAAACTGTGATTCGTTGAGGCAAACTACGAAAGGAGATCTATAATGAAAAAGGATTGTTTAAAGGTTCTCGGTATCCTGCTTCTTGCCTCGGCCGTGTGTGTTGCTGGGGATGACAGCAAAACAGGCACCGCTGGTGCGGAAGAGTTGCTACTGCCTGTTGGCGGCCGTTCAATTGCGCTTGCAGGTGCAAACCTCGCCAACGTTGACGGTATCGAAGCTGTTTTCTGGAATCCGGCAGGTGTCGCAATTATGCAAGGAGACGGTGAAGCAACTTTCTCGCATATGAATTATTTTGCCGACATCGGTTTAGAGTATGGTTCTATCGGATTTAAAGCTGAAGGTATCGGAACGTTTGCCTTAAGCGTAAAAAGCCTGGACTTTGGCGACATTCAACAAACAACCGAAGACCAGCCGGAAGGAACCGGTGTAACTTTTTCTCCGACGTTCGCGGTGTTTGGATTAACCTTTGCAAGGGAATTAACGGATAGGATTTCCGTCGGCGTCACGGCAAAATATATCAGCGAAAAGATCATCAACACATCTGCAAATGGATTCGGTTTTGATATGGGAGTAAAGTATAAATTCGGTCCGAATACTCCTCTCAACGGACTGAAGTTCGCCGTTGCAGTAAAAAATTTGGGCCCGCAAATGCAATATGATGGAACCGACCTCGATCAGGAAGTTGTCCCGCCGAACTCCGCAGCCAACGCTCAGGAAGAACCACTGCGGTTTACGACCCTTGCATTCGAGCTCCCGTCAACGATTGAGCTTGGCTTGGCCTATGACTACATGATCAGTCCCGATAATCGCTTTTCGATTGCCGGCGTTTTTCAGAACAGCAATTTCGGCTCCGATCAATACCGCATCGGAGGAGAATATGCTTTCAACGAAATATTTTTCCTTCGCGGCGGGTACACGTATGCGCCGCTAGAAGGCTCCTCTACCAACTCAACAATTTTTGGTCTCTGCGCCGGAGCGGGAGCGGCTATCGACCTCGGCGGTGTTCAGGCACGACTCGATTATGCTTATGAGCAGACAAAATACTTTGTGGGTACGAACACAATTTCCGTTACCCTGGGTTTCTAAAAGAAAACCTCGATTGTCGTGAGTATGCTAACGCCCCATTATCGTGGGGCGTTGGCATTTTATCATCTGTGCTAATGACACTCTTGGCCTTTGATATGGCGCTTACAATCCGCATGGCAATGATAAATATCGCAGCACAAGATGGCGAAGAATAACTTATGACGATGCATAGAAGAATTTTTTTAGCAGGAATGACCTGCACGGTTTTCACCGCTCATCTTGCAGGCCAAACAATCACTCCGGTTGTCGACCGGACGTTCGGCAAATTCGCTAATGCTGTCAGTATCTCCGCAAGCGCCGGCGGCCAATTGTTTGTCCTCGACGAAGCAAAGAATGAGCTTTCGCAATTTTCGATTAAAGGGGAATTGCTTAAAACAATCGGCGGGAAGGGATGGGGTGATCTGGAGTTTGACTCACCGACCGATGTTTCCACGAACTTTGCCCTCGATGTTTACGTCGCCGACTATAACAATCGTCGGATACAGCGCTATGATAGGGGGCTGAATTTCGTTCAATCAATTACAGCGGATAACATCGTGCCCGCCCTAAGCGGATCATTCTATCCCCATGCCTCGGCTCTTTCTGCTCAGGGAGAACTTTTCGTCGTGGAGTCGGATGGACGCCGTGTTTTAAAATTTGACCCGTCTCAACGCTTCGAACGGGAGTTTGGAGCGTTCAATGGCGGCGCAGGGGCACTGACTAATCCCTCCGATATCGCAGTAACGCCAGAGGGCAAAGTGTTCGTTCTCGACGCCCCCCGGGTTGTAGAATTCGACACTTATGCAAACTATGTCTCCTCAATTCAATTAGACTCGCTGCCAAACCCTCTTACGCTCAACCTCAGCAGTCATGGATTGCTTGTCACTAGCGCGAACGACGTCAGAGAATATTCTTTCGACGGAGCCCGGGAATTCGACATCACACATGAAGGATTGATCGAAAACAAATCCAACGATGAATTTCGCGATGCTGTGATGATTGGACCGACTCTCTATCTTCTTACGTCACATGCTGTTGTTGTCGTAAAAATTGTGCAGCAATAGGGAAGAAGCCGGAGTTTTGAGTCAGAATCCTCAACTGAGATATTCTAACCAAGCACCAAGAACTAAGAACCAAGCACCAAGAACTAAGAACCAAGCACCACGAACTGCCACCCCTTGATTCTTTTTCCCAAATCTTGTATGTTCTATATGCCGTTTAATTCACGTTTTCAATAACTTTATTACAGGGGGCTTTATGGCGAAAAGTTTAAACAAAGTCCAGCTTATCGGGAACTTGGGGAAGGATCCCGAGCTGAAGTACACAAGCGCAGGAGTTGCGGTAGCGACATTTTCGCTCGCCACATCCGATTCGTGGAAAGACCAGGAGGGGAACATGCAGGAACGAACCGAATGGCACAACATCGTAGCGTGGAGAAAGCTTGCCGAGATCTGCGGCGAATGGCTGAAGAAGGGCAAGCGGGTCTATATTGAAGGGAAGATACAAACACGCAGTTACGAAAAAGACGGCGTGAAACGCTACATGACCGAGATCGTCGCAGACCAAATGATTATGCTCGATGGAGGAGGAGGTTCGCGGCCGACGAACGGCGGCGGTGAAACAGAAGCTCCATCGGCGGAAGCTGTCGCCGCTAAAGAGGATGACCTTCCGTTTTGATGAATCGGAAAAGACAATTCCGTAAACTTGAAAATAGCCCCGCTACGGCGGGGCTATTCTGTTCGTAGTCTTACGATAACGGTCACTCCGTGTATACCAAAAACCATGTTCTCTGAAGTATTCTTCGACGGCGCTGTGTTTCTTTGTTCATTGGTACTCTCGGCGTTCTTCTCGGCGTCGGAAGTCGCGCTTTTTTCGCTTCAGCCATCCGTTCTCGAAGAGCTTTCCACAAAGCGTCCGAAGGGATGGAGTTATGTGGTCATGCTTCTTCAGAAACCCCGGTATCTTCTTATTACGATCCTTATCGGCAACACTATCGTAACGACGGCCGCAGCCGTTGTCGTGGCGCTCCTCACGCTGAACCTCGCACAGGGCTTAGGATGGAACAAAGGACTCGCGTTCGGCGTGGAGATCGTTGCCGTAACGTTCATCGTCATCGTCCTGAGCGAGGTGACGCCAAAGGTGATCGCGGCGCGGATCCCCGCAGTGTTATCCCGCCGTCTGGCCTTTCCACTTTATCTCCTCCTGATCCTTTTCTATCCGTTAACTGCAATTCTTGTGAGGATGGTAAAGATATTCGAATCGCGTCTCGGCCTTTCTCAACGCCACACGGCGCTTAGGCGGGATGAAATTAAGACGCTTGCCGATGTCGTATCCGAGCACGGGACGATCGACCAGGAAGAACGGAGCATCATTCACAGCATGATGAATGCTCAGGATATTATTGTGCGTGAAGTCATGACGCCGCGAACGGACATGGTCGTTCTCGACGGCTCCGTGAATGCATTCGAGGATATCGTTCAAGCGTTCGTCGTCAAAAAGCACTCGCGCATTCCTGTGTACACAGGCAGCGTCGACAACATCCGCGGCATCCTTTATGCAAAGGACGTGCTGCCGCTCTTATATGAAAAACACGCGGCAAAACCGGTCGACCTTCTGAAGCTTGCCCGGGAACCGCTCTTCGTCCCGGAGAGCAAGAAAGTTGAGGACCTTCTCAAAGAATTTCAGGAAAAGAAAACCCGTATTGCCGTCGTCGTCGACGAGTACGGCGGGACGGCGGGATTGGTGACGTTCCAGAACATTGTCAGGACCATCGTCGGCGAAATTTCCGATGAGGTGAGAGATTCGGAAACCAAAGAATTGAAGTTAAGCGAACATTCGTACCGTTTCAACGCGACGATCGGCATCGTGAAAGCTTCCGAGAAACTCGGGGTAAAGCTTTACAACGACGATTCCGGTTACGATACCCTCGGCGGTTTCCTTTTTGAGCTTTTCGGCAGAGTGCCAAAAGAGCGAGAGTCGGTTCAGTTCAAAAATATTGTTTTCACGGTTCAACGCGTTGCGAAGAACCGGATCCTCTACGTGCTTGCCGACGTCCACCCCGTTGTGCAGCCCGAAGGAACCACGGAGAGTCCGAATGAATAAATTTTTCCTCATATGCTTCGTCTCGACGCTCCTTGTTACCGATTCGGGTTTGCAGGCGGCGTCGCGCGACCCCGTGCGCGCAAAGAAAGGAATGGTGGTTGCAGCAGATCCGATCGCTGCAAACGTTGGGCTGAAAATTCTCCGCGAAGGAGGGAATGCGATCGATGCGGCTGTCGCAGTCGGTTTCGCTCTGGCAGTGACGTATCCCGGCGCGGGAAATATCGGCGGCGGGGGCTTCATGGTCTTGCGATTAGCAGACGGCACCGTTCGCACTCTCGATTATCGAGAAACTGCCCCTTCGAAAGCGACGCGCGATATGTTCCTCGATAAGAACGGAAATTTCGCGGAAGAGAGGAGCACGAAAGGGCATCTGTCGTGCGGAGTCCCGGGGTCTGTGGCGGGGATGATCTATGCTCAGCGGCGTTACGGAAGGCTTATGCGTGCGGAGGTGATAAAGCCAGCCATTCAATTGGCTGAAAAAGGTTTTCATCTCCATTACCGTCTGGCCGACGACCTCGAACGAATGATCCCGGAATTCTCGAGATACCGAAGCTCGAAAAAAGCCTTTACGCGCAACGGGAGGCCGTACAAAGAAGGAGACCTTTTTCGCCAACCAGATCTCGCAAAAACGCTCAAGCGGATCAAAGATAAGGGACGAGACGGATTTTACAAGGGCGAAACGGCGAAGCTCATTATCGCTGAAATGAAACGGGGAGGCGGACTGATCGACGCGGACGACCTTGAGAATTATGCGTCGATCATCAGAGACCCCGTCCGCGGGACATATCGGGGATACGAAATTATTTCCGTGGGCCCGCCGAGCAGCGGGGGGGTTGCTCTCGTCGAACTCCTGAACATCCTCGAGGGCTATAACCTCTCGCACGCCGGATGGAATTCGTCGAAGAGCGTCCACTGGATGGCGGAAGCGATGAAGCGGGTCTATGCCGATCGAGCCGAATTTCTCGGCGACCCCGACTTCGTCAAGGTCCCGGTTGCCTGGCTCACGTCGAAAAAGTATGCGGAACAATGCCGTCTGAAAATCGATTCATCGAAGGCGACTCCGAGCGACGAGATCTCGCACGGCACCCAGCCCCGCAAAGAGAGCGACCACACGACGCATTATTCTGTCGTAGACCGCTGGGGAAATTGCGTGAGCGTGACGACGACGCTCAACGACCCGTTTGGCTCGAAAGTCGTCGTGACGGGAGCGGGGTTTTTGTTGAACGACGAGATGGACGATTTCAGCGCCAAGCCCGGAGCTCCGAACGAGTACGGCCTCACCGGAAGCGACGCGAATGAGATCGCACCCAACAAACGGATGCTCAGTTCCATGACGCCGACGATCGTCCTTAAGGACGATGAGCCCTTCATGATCGTCGGAACCCCGGGCGGCTCGACGATTGTCACGACGGTTGCGCAAGTGATCATCAACGTCGTCGATTATCGGATGACAATTCAGGAGGCGATAGATGCGCCCCGCATCCATCACCAATGGCTTCCCGACAGATTGATGTACGAAGAGCGCGCCTTGTCTGAGGATACGATAGAGAGGCTTCGGACTATGGGGTACTCGCTCCACCTCCGCGACAATACGACCGGCCTTGCGGAGGGGATCCTGTTCGACCGCAAACGGGGTTTGCTGCTCGGCGCGAGTGATCCGCGCGGATACGGCGAAGCGGTCGGGTATTGAGAGGTGCAGACGAAAACCAGATTTCATATATTGAAAGAAGCGCATTTGACCGGAGCATCGCGTCTAAAACCATCAAGCGACATGTCTAATGAAAACGGAAAAAGAAAACTCGATTAAAATTTGGAATCCGACAAATCCCGCATTCGATCCGAATGAACCGATGCAGGTGGGCGGTCAGGCGATCATCGAAGGGGTTATGATGCGGGCGAAAGGGACGATCGCGACTGCCGTGCGGCGGCCCGACGGCACTATCGCGGTCCACAAAGAAGCGTTCCGTTCTTTCGCAGAGCGTCACCCGAAATGGAATGTTCCGGTGTTACGAGGAGCGGTCGGCCTCATCGAAATGATGTACATCGGGATCAAGACGCTGAATTATTCTGCGGAGGTCGCTCTGGGGGAACCCGACCCGGACGACAAGGGCAAAAAATCGGCCGTTCCTATCGCTGCGACCCTTGTCGTGGCGCTCCTGCTCGGCGTCGGTGTTTTCTTTTTTATCCCTCTCTTCGTCGCAACGATCTTCTTCAAGGTCGAACAGCAGCCGCTTCTCTTCAACCTCGTCGCCGGGGCTATTCGCATAATCATCCTCATCGGCTACCTCTATTCTATTTCTCTCATGAAAGATATCCGGAGACTCTTTCAGTACCATGGAGCGGAACACAAAGCGGTGTACACCTTTGAGCAGAACGCGCCGCTCGAGATCCCTTCGGCAATGACGTTCACGAGGTTCCATCCGCGATGCGGAACGAGTTTCGTGCTCCTCGTCATGTTCTTGTCGATATTCTTTTTTAGCCTGCTCGATTCGGTCGTGTTGCTTTTTGTCCACTCGCTGAACCTGCCGCTAAGATTGGCAACGCATATTCCGTTCATCCCGGTTGTCGGCGGCCTTTCGTACGAGGTGTTGAAGTTCTCTGCGAAACACGCCTCAACTCGTCTTGGAAGAATTCTAGTCGCGCCGGGCCTTTGGCTTCAAAAAATTACGACAAAAGAACCGGATGAGTCGCAGATGGAGGTCTCCCTTGCGGCAATTCGGGCGGCGCTTCGTCTCGACGAGGAATCCGTGCAAGAAAAAAGCCCTTCCATCGCAGTCGGATAACACCGGCCGACGCATCGACTACCCGTCCCCTCATGATAGAAAAGCTGGAAAAAATTAAAGAGCGTTACGACGAAGTGACCCGCATGTTAAGCGACCCTGCCGTCATCGCGAATCAGGACCGGAACAGAGAGCTCGGCAAGGAATTCCGCGAACTTTCGGAGATCGTGAAAGTCTACTACGAATACCGGAAACTTCTCACAAGCGTCGAGGGGAGCCGTGAGATTCTCGAGCAGGGGGGCGATGCTGAATTGAAGTCGATGGCGGAATCCGAGTTGACAGAGCTTCAACCGAAATTGGCTGTCACGGAAGAGCGTCTTAAACAACTGCTCGTTCCCAAAGATCCGAACGACAGCAAAGATACGATCATGGAGATCCGCGGAGGGACCGGCGGAGAGGAAGCTGCGCTTTTTGCGTCGGATCTCTACCGGATGTATACCCGATTCGCCGAGCGGAAAGGGTGGAAGGTGGAAACGCTCGACTGGAATGAAACGGACAAAGGAGGGTTTAAAGAAGTCGTCGTGAGCATCGAGGGAGAAGATGTGTATGGGATGATGAAGTTTGAGAGCGGCGTTCACCGGGTTCAGCGCGTTCCGGAAACGGAAGCGCAAGGGAGAGTACATACGTCCGCCGCTTCGGTGGTTGTGCTTCCGGAAGTCGAGGACGTCGAGGTGGAGATCAATCCCGCCGACCTTCAGTTCGATACGTTTCGATCGGGGGGTAAAGGGGGCCAGAATGTCAACAAAGTCGAAACGGCGGTTCGCATCACTCATAAACCGACCGGCATTATCGTCGCATGCCAGCAGGAACGGTCCCAGTTTCAAAACCGGGAGAGGGCGATGAAAATGCTGCGGGCAAAACTCTACGAGATCAAGCTTACCGAGCAAACCGCGTCGACGGCGGCGCAGCGAAAATCAATGATCAAGAGCGGCGACAGGAGCGACAAGATCCGCACATACAATTTCCCTCAAAACAGAGTCACCGACCATCGTATCGGTCTCACCCTCTACAACCTTTCGGAAATTATCGACGGGAAGCTGGACGAGCTTGTAGAGCAACTCCGTCTCGCCGACCGCGCGGAGAAACTGAAGAGCGGGACAAGTTTCTCATAACGACGCCGCACTTCTTTTCTTCCGGAAAAATTCCTTGAGCAATTCCCCGCACTGAACGTCGAGCACTCCGCCAAAGGTATGGACGCGATGGTTCAGCCGTTTGTCGTCCGTGAGGGTATAGAGCGTGCCGCACGCGCCCATTTTCGCATCGTAGCTCCCGAACACGACTGCCGGGATCCGCGAGAGAACGATCGCGCCGGCGCACATCGGACACGGTTCGAGCGTGACATAGAGCGTGCAGCCTTTCAGCCATTTTGAATTCAGGTGCGATGCGGCGGCCGTGAGCGCGATCATTTCGGCATGCGCGGTCGGATCGTTCATCATTTCGATCTGGTTAAAGCCTCTTCCGATGATCGCACCGTCGTGCACGACGACCGCCCCGACGGGCACTTCGTTTTTTGCAAATGCAGTTCGCGCCTCTTTTAAGGCAAACTCCATCCAACGTTCGTGGGCGGTCATTGCTGAAAGCCGGGAGATTTATTTCTGTTTGGTGAGAGGCGACTCGGGGCGATCTTTGTCCCCGTTCGTGTCGACAAGGTTGCCTACGGGGGAATCCATCGTCTGATACACGCGAAGGAGGGTGAATTCTTTCATCGTGTTGTTGATGCGCTGCGCCGCGACCTCGATCTCGTCGAGTTTCTTCGCGACGTCGCGGTCGAGAGACTTTTTCTTGGCGAGCCGCACGTATCCGAGAATAATTGCAAGGGGGTTGTTGATCCTATGCTTCAGCGTCGTGACGACCTCGTTAAGGGTTTGGAGCTGGGTCTCTTTCAGCTGGATCGTGTGCTGATGCGAAAGATTCTCTTTTTCCTTCGTGGACAATTTTTCCCGCAAGTCGATCACGCGGACAAGCGCCCACGCGAGTGCCCACATCCACAGCAGTGTGTCGAAATGGGAAAGAGTCTCGGATGCACCGAGGTGCTTCTTTTTAAATGCGACGTAAAAATCGAGCGTCGAGATGAAGTAGTATCCGTAGATGAAGTACGAGGCGAGAACGGCGGGATACCGCGTGACGAAATCTCTCGTAAAAACGTATAGCTTTCTCATTGGAACCACGATGCGAAGAGAAAAATCTGGAGAAGTGGAAATTGCTTTCGATGCCATATCGTGGTATCTAGTGATGTAAGTCGCGAGAGTGCGCCGAGAGGGATTCGAACCCCCAACCCTCAGCTTCGTAGGCTGATGCTCTATCCAGTTGAGCTATCGGCGCTGCACTGTATTAGGAAATGCGTCTTGAGCGAAATCCCGCCCCCCGGCGGGAGTGAGCTATCGGCGCGTAGAATTTAGATTGTTTTGAGCACCCATGTTTTGATGCAAATCACACAAGGGCTCGATTTTGAGGTCAGTATGTTACAAATCCGTTACACAAAGCATAGCCTAGTATGTAGGCTAATAGGCCGTTGTTACAATAAGGTAATAAATTTGATGAATGCAATCAACCCCGCGGATCGGTAGTGGGTTACCTTTGACGATTGACTGCAAACTTTCCGAAGGCTTTCTATCTAAAATGAGCAATTGCCAAAACTTTTTCAATGTTCAATCAAAAAACCTTCGGAAGGTTTCTGATTGAACTATACAAGGTCGAACCTTGGAACACTCGAGCAAGCGGTAGAGGGGGGGACAAAAAGCGGCGAGTCAGTAACAGAAAAGCCCTCATCGACGAGGGCTTTTCTGTTTATGCAAACGGCTGAACCAATTGACATACGACCTATGCCATCGTTCTTCCCTTCTTTAATTAATTTTACTTATTATCCGCGTCTGAGAAGTCACAGTCATATCGTACGTCGGAAACGACCCGCCATCCATCGCGACTTTGCCTACGCCACGAAGGACCACTTGTGTGGAAGTCCCGGCGGTCTTAATGGAATATATACCGTTCGGGTTATTGGTAAAGGAAGGGGAGGCAAGTGTTGCCAATCCTGATGCATCGGCGGTCAAACCGACAAAAGAGTTTCCACCTCCCCCGAGTGTGGTCGGTCTCGAACGATAATGCGTTGCTTTTTGCGACAGAATTGTCAAATCGGCAATTATCATTTTCCGGTCATGATCGACAGCATTATCTTGAAAAAGAGTAATTGCCAACACCGCCGCCACACCCACGATGATCATAGCCAGAATAATAAGAAGAAGCTGTTGCTGTCCCATAAAACCCTCCTTCAAAAGGAATTGAGACGACTGTGTTGGCGGAACAACTGCATCTTCATACGCGAGGTCTTACGTCGAAGCTGTTCGCACCTTCCAGCCTAACCAAATGCGGCTCGGCTTATGAACTCTTCATTCGATCCGCAAGTGATGTGCCACACATCACTGTTTTATCCTTAACAGGATTTTTAGTGCGAATACAATGATTTTGTGAAAAAAAGAAGCTAAAGAAGTTCTTTTCGGTGCAGCTGCCTGGGTAAGAGTGATACAAAAAAGGGTGGCACTGTGTAGAAAAGAGACAAACAATCATGGCCCGGTGCCAATTTTTCTCGCCCCCAACGTCCTCGTCGGGAACGAGAGGAATGTGAAATTTTAATAGATGTCATTTTTTAGACTTATGTCTCACACTTAATTATCAGTATCGATGGCAAAATGTCTTTATTAAATGGGATATTCGATCATTAAAAATACCGACGGGTCGATTTAGACGTTGTGCCTTGACTGAATGAAATTAATTTCCCGATAGTAGGTCACTTTTGACGATTGAGCGCAAACCTTACGAAAATTTTCTATCTAAAACGAGCAACAGCCAAAGCTTTTTCACCGTTTAATTGGCAAGCTTCGGAAGGTTTTTGAAAGAAGCCCAATACCCTGCTGACCTAAGCCCTTGACGGCCATCGTAAATCTGGTTATCTTTTATCGGCGTATATTTGGTTTCCGATAATCCATTCCAGGAAAAACGGTGCGAGACAATCTCGGTATTCCGCGCACCGTCATTTTTTGGCCCGTCGGTCGGTTCGACTCCCCGAGGAGGTTGCTCCTCCCGCCATTGCGGATACCCCGCTATGTTTCAGGATCTCTTTGTGATGCACAAATCAAAAATCGAAAATCTCCGGGGGCACATACTCACCAACTTTCCAAGGATATAGGATGGCGGAAAAGCCGAGGATTCTCATTGCAGACGATGAACCGATGATCACGGAGATGTTCGCGACGGTTCTCGAGAGGAGCGATTTCGACGTCGTCAAAGCCTTTGACGGAGAGGAGTGCGTTCAGAAAGCGAGCTCTGCAACTTTCGACTTGATTCTGCTCGACGTCCATATGCCGAAACTGGACGGCTACGAAGCGATCAAGCAGCTCAAGCAATTTCCGCATCTCAAAAATACGCCGGTTGTTTTCCTCAGCGGGTTCAGCACATCGCCCGACAACATCGAGGCCGGCTATAATTCGGGAGCGTCGGAATACTGGAAAAAACCGATGGCGACGGACGAATTCGAAGTGCGAGTGCGGGCGGTCTTGCGGATTGCGGAAGCCGAACGGAAATTGAGGGAGACGCAGGAGTTATTCGTCTCGATGATCGTTCACGATCTCAGAAGCCCTCTTAGCGGTATTGCAGGTTTTGCAGAGATGATCGCCGAAGATAAGGAGCAACTAGGGTCGGAGATGGGAGACTTGGCGGACGAGATCAAAAAGGCTTCGAAGCTGATGCTGAATATCATTTCGGATTTTCTGGAGATCACGCGGCTTGAAGCCGGGGAAGCAAAATTCTTTAGGGTCCAGTTCAACCTCAGGGATATCGTCGAGCACTGTCTCAGGAACTTTACGAAACTTTCAAACGAGAAATCGATTCACGTCAAGGTCGAATGCGACCATCTTCCCGAGCTGAACGTAGACCCCGACCGGATTGAGAAGGTTCTTAATGAAGTCTTCGATAACGCTTTTCGTTTTACGCCGCCGGGAGGCGCGATTTCAGTTGTAGGTAAAGCGACTGAGCATTCCGTCGTCGTGCAGATACGCGACACCGGTCCGGGAATTGACGCACGCGATATACCGATGCTGTTCGATAAAATGAGGATCACAATACCCGGAGCCAAGAGGGCGGGAAGCACAACTGGTTTGGGTCTCCCCATTTGCCAGGGAATCGTCGAAGCGCATGGCGGGACGATCGTTGCAGAATCGAAGAAGGGAGAGGGAACGACGATCACGATCGCTCTCCCCGTTTCAACTACATAACGCGGAACATCACTTCACTTTCACCAACCGGTTGATGGATTCGATGAGCTTGTCGAATTCAACCGGCTTGGTTGCGTAGTCGTCACATCCAGCATTTAGCGCCTGATCCTTATCGCCCATCATTGCGTGGGCTGTCAGACCGATGACGGGGATATGCTTCGTTTCGGGATCCCCTTTAAGGCGCCGCGTTGCTTCCCATCCGTCCAAGACCGGAAGGCTCATATCCATAAGAATGAGGTCGGGTTTCTCCGACCGGGCCAAGTCCACCCCCTGTTGACCGTCGATCGCAGGAACAACGGTATATCCCCGCCTCTGAAGTCTGCGCACCATCATATCGCGGTTCACGTCGTTGTCCTCAACAAGTAGTATTGTTGCCATGGGGACCGGATCCGTAAGGTTGGTTATTGAGTGTGAATTAAATGAGGAATGAGTGTAGAAAGTTGGCCGAGGAATTTTTCGGGCGAGAAGTCGCCCTTCTCCATAATTTTTTTGACAAAGCCGTTCAATTGCACACGCTCTTCCGATGAAAGGTCCTTCGACGTGATGACCACGACGGGAATATCTCTCCATTCTTCATGACTTTGAAAGACGGCAAGAAACTCGAAACCGTCCATGACAGGCATCATGAGGTCCAGGAAGATAATGCTGGGGGATGTGGTTTTCAGTATCGAGAGGGCCGATCGGCCGTTCTCGGCCGTGACAGCTGTCCATCCGGCCTTTTCGATCGAGCGCGATGCCAATTCGCGAAAATCGAGATCGTCGTCGACGACAAGAACGGATTGGTGCGACGCCCCCTGCTTATATTTTTCGACGACCTGCAAGATCGTTTCCCTGCTCACGGGTTTGATGAGATACTCCGACGCTCCGATCGCTAAGCCGAATGTTTTTTCATCCACCATCGTGTACATGATCACCGGCGTTGATTTCAAAGAAGGATCGGCCTTAATTTCCTGGAGAATTGCCCATCCGTCTTTGTGCGGCATCATGACGTCCAGAATAATTGCCATCGGCAGAATTTCTTTCGCCCTCATCAGGCCCTCGTCGCCGCCTGCCACGCATTCCACGTGATAACCTTCTTTAGATAAATATCTTAGCAGCATGTCCCGAACGCTGGGGTCGTCATCGATGACCAGAATAGCTGAATTTGCAGGGACCCTCTCCAATCTTGCAGCGGCATCCTGTTTAGGCACATCGACTTTCATTGTTGATTCTATCCTTTGGGGAAGCGTCACAATGAACGTTGTTCCTTTGTTAGGAGCGCTCTCGACGTCAATCGTACCTTGCATCATCTCGACAAATCGTTTTGTAATGGCGAGCCCGAGTCCTGTGCCGCCATACTTGCGGGTCGTCGAGCTGTCCGCTTGGGTGAATTCTTTGAACAGTTTAGCCTTCTGCTCCTCTGTAAGCCCGATGCCCGTATCCGTCAACGTGAGAGTAAACCTTGGCACAGCGTTATCGGCAAGAGAGGTTGTCGCGGCCGTGAGCGTGATGGTCCCGCCATCGGTAAATTTGGAGGCGTTGCTGATCAAGTTGAACAAGATCTGCCGCACTTTCGAAAGGTCGAGCAGAAGTGGCGGTATCTCTTTTTCAACGTTGACGACGAACGTATTCCCATTTTTGTCGATAAGGGGCTGGACCGTAGAGGCGACTTCCTTGATCAGCATCGACAGATCGAAATCTTCGAGGTAAAGATCCATCTTGCCGGCCTCAATTTTGGAGAGGTCGAGGACGTCGTTGATCAGTCCGAGCAGATGTTTCCCTGCTGTCCGGATTCTTTCGATATCTTCGACGAACCGCGATTCTCCGACGTCGCCCATTTCTTCTATCACCATTTCGCTGTATCCGATAATGGCGTTGAGCGGAGTGCGCAGTTCGTGAGACATACTTGCAAGGAACGCGCTTTTCGTCTTGTTCGCCTCCATTGCCGTGTCGCGCGCTTTTTCGAGTTCAATATTTTGCTGCTCGATTATCGAAAGATGCAGTCTGATCTGTTCTTCGGTCCGTTTGCGTTCTGTGATATCAGACGCAACGCCGATGAGCGCGATGGGGTCGTCATTCTCGCCCCGCAGAGACGTCGTCGAGAGGGAGATCGGGAACTCGCTACCGTCTTTTCTCCGGTTGATCAGTTCGCCATGCCATTCATTTTTCATGGTGTTAGGGAGGATCTCTTTGATAACCTCGGGCTCGCTCTCTTGAGATCGAACGACGCTGATGTCTTGTCCGACGATTTCTCGCTCGCTCCATCCATACGTCTCAACGAAAGACCGATTGACGAAAAGGATCGTATTGTCCAAATCCGTAATGCTTACGCACTCATTGATGCTCTTGAGGGCGGACGCGAGCATCGAGATCTCCTTCTCGACGCGTTTGCGCTCCGTAATATCGACATACTGGGCAATGACGCCCGTTGGTTCGTTATCGATATAGATCAACTTCGCATACACTTCGACGTCGACGACCGACCCGTCCCTGTGCTTGCGTTTCAATTCTCTGTGGATGCTTTCACGTTGAAATGAAATGAGAGTAAGCTCATGCGCCTCCGACTTTTTGTCGTCGGGAACGATGAGCTCGTCGAGGTCTTTGCCGACCGCGTCTTCGGGGGAATATCCGAAGATCGTCTCAAATGCTTTGTTACAGGTTTGGATCCGCCTCTCGCGGTTGAGCGTGACAATGGCAATGGGAGAATCCTCAAGGAGGGATTCGAGATAATGCTTTTGGTATGCAACCTCATTCTGCGCCCTCATGATTCCATTGATGTCTCGGGTGATGCCGACGAGTCCCTCGATACGTCCGTGTTCTCTGAGCGGCACCTTGGTAGTTGAAGTCCATGAAAGAGTCCCGTCGATGTTTTTTTTGCATTCCGTTAAAGCGACGACTGGTTCGCCGATTTCCATGAGCCGCTGGTCGGCCTCCAACGTTTCCCGGCCGGACTCTTCGCCGAAAAGCTCCACATCGGTCTTTCCGATAATTTCGCGCTTGCCCATCGCCTCGAAGTCATTCTGCATTTTGCGGCTGACTTTGGTGAGCTTGCATTGGCGGTCCTTGAAATAAATACTATCCGGAACATTCTCCATTAGAGCATCCATAAGTGCTTTTTCACGGCTAAGGGCTTCCTCTGCCACCTTTCGTCCTGTGATATCGCGGCCGATGCCAAGAATGCCGATGACATTGTGTCGCTTGTCCCTCACCGGAATTTTGGTAGTAAGCAGCCAGCGTTTAGTACCTTCAGTATCGAAAAAAAACTCCTCCCGATTGATCACCGGCTGCCCGGTCTTTAGGATAGAGCGATCGTCGGCCAAAAAAGCTGCTGCGACATCGGGAGGGAAGAACGCGGTGTCGTCTTTTCCAAGGACGTCCTTTTCCGATTTCAAGCCAAGGTTCTTAATATCCGTCTTGTTTGCGAGGGTCTTTCTGCAAGCAGAGTCTTTCGTGTAGATCGCATCCGGAAGATTATCGATGAGCGTCCTCAGCACGACACGCTCCTCCAAGAGTTTCGCTTCTCTTTTCTTCATTCGATCTACTCGACGGCGTAATGTTGCCACCTCGTCGCGTAGTTTCGATTTACTCAGGGCTTTGCCACTCATCGAAAACCTCCGGCGGTTATTCTTTAAAAAAATGCTTGGATCTCGATCGTTACCGAATAGATGAAAACGGGAACCTTATTTTTGCAAAAAGGTCGAGGAAGCATGCTGTGCACATGCGCGGCATCGTCGTCAAAAGGTGCGAAAAAAGGGGAGAGGCAGTCACAGCGGCTCCTTGTGATCAATGTTGTCTAGGAAAGCGGCTTCTTCAATTTAATAAGTGCATAGGACATTTGCTGGCTAAAAATTATTTTTCGTGGAGCAGGAGGTCTATGGCTTGGATGTGAATGAGAAGGGGGGAACAGCGGGGTATTCTCAACGACTTTTGGAAAGCAAAAAGCGTTTAATAGCCGGACGACCGGATGAACTATGGTCTGATATCTCTTTCATCTACTTTCATAGCCCCAGAGAGCGAACGATCCCCATCTCCATTCCTCGCAATTCCGCCAGCGCCCTCATTCGCCCAAAGAGCGAGTAACCGGGGTAGATGCCGGGTTTGGTTTCATCCGGAGCCATGAGATGTCCGTGGTCCGGACGCATGGGCATTCGCCGGTGAGGCACGGCCAAATCGGCGCGGCGTTTTTGTTCGAGAAGCAACGCTTTCATGACGCCATACATATCGACGTCACCCTCGAGATGGTTCTCTTCAAGAAAATCTCCCTCCGCATTTCTCACGACGTTTCTCAAATGGACAAAGTTGGTTCGTTGAGCAAGGTGTTCCGCCATCGAAACAAGGTCGTTGTGATACCCCGCCCCAAACGAGCCGGTACACAACGTCAATCCGTTCGAGGGAGAGTCGTACGCGCCGAGAATTTTTTGGACATCTTCCTCGTTGCGCACGACCCGTGGCAGACCGAGCAGCGACCGCGGCGGGTCGTCGGGATGGATGGCCATGAAGACGCCGGATTCTTCGGCAACGGGAGCTATTTCTTTGATGAAGGAGATGAGATTGCCGCGGAGGTCATCTTCACCGATATTGTCATATTCGCCGACAGCGGAGCGGAATTCTTCAAGCGTATAGGCCTGTAACGATCCCGGAAGGCCGAGAAGGACCGTCCGCATGAGGACTTCCTTCTGGCTTTCATTCAAACTGTCGTAAAATTGTTTTGCAGCGGCGGTTTGTTTTTTGCTGTAACTTTTCTCCGCATCGCGTCGCTTGAGGATGAAAAGGTCGAAGGCAATGAAGGCCCGCATTTCAAACTTTGTCGTGATAGATCCATCGCGGAAGGTCACCCGCAGATCCGTGCGCGACCAATCGAGCACGGGCATGAAGTTATAGCACAGAGTATCGATGCCGCAACGGCCCAGGTTTCTTACCGAGGCTTTGTAATTATCGATGAGCCGCCGATGATCGCCCTCCCGCTTTTTGATGCTCTCGTGTACCGGAAGGCTTTCCGCGACCGACCATCGGAGCCCCTCCGCCTCGATCATCTGTTTTCTTTTCGTGATGTCGTTTGCGGGCCACACTTCGCCGACCGGGATCCCGTGAAGGGCCGTAACGATCCCGACGGCGCCCGCTTGTTTTACTTCTTTCAGGCTTACCGGGTCATGAGGGCCAAACCATCTCCATGTTTGTTCAAACGGCATTGGAAAAATTCCTCGGCAAAATATTCTATGATTTATTCCACAAAAAAATTACAACGCAAAGCAGACTATACGCCGCTAAATGCACTAAAGCCGCCGTCGACTGGGATGACCGTACCCGTGACAAATTTTGACGCATCGCTCGCAAGCCAGAGAACTGTCCCGATAAGTTCGTCCGGTTCTCCGAGTCTTTTGAACGGAGTCATATTGATGATCGTTTTTCCGCGCTCGGTAAGGGAGCCGTCTTTGTTGGTGAGGAGCGAGCGATTTTGATCGGTGAGAAGGAATCCCGGTGCGATCGCGTTCACCCGAATTCCATCCCCGAATTTCAACGCCATCTCCACGGCCATCCAGCGCGTGAAGTTATCGATCGCCGCTTTTGCAGCTGAGTATCCGACGACGCGCGTGATGGCGCGGTATGAAGCCATCGAAGAAAGGTTGATGATCGATCCCTTTTTCTGTTCCGCGATGGATCGTCCAAAGACGAGCGTCGAAAGAACCGTCCCGTTCAAATTAATGTCGGTGACTTTATTGAATTGCGAGATCTCGATATCGAAGACGCTCTGATCGAGGCCGATCGTGGCGCCAGCGACGTTTCCTCCTGCCGCATTGATGAGGATGTCTATGCGTTTGAATTTTTCGAGGATCGCCCGATTCGTTTCTCGCAGATGATCCTCGTCCGTAACGTCGCACTGGAACGCGGCGACATTTTTTCCGGCGCCTCCCAACAGCGCCGTTTTTTTATCGAGGTTTTCTTTGTGGCGCGCGAGGAGCACAACCTTGGCTCCTGCGTTCAAAAGCCCCCTTGCCATCTCTGTCCCGAGTATTCCGCTTCCACCAGTGATGACCGCTACTTTATCCTGTACGTTGAAAAATGTCTTTACATAATCCATAATAGTCTCATTCCGATTGAACATTGAACCGATTCAAAATATAAATAAATGAGCGGGATTTCAAATGAATTTCCATTAATATGCAACGTTACGTAAAGCATTTAGAATTGCCGCAAAGGAACGAAGTGCACAAAACAGAAGCGGTCTTTTTCTTCTGCTCACTCTCATCTCGGTCCTCATACGGTCATTACACACAAGAGTGATAGGAACAACACCTCACACCAATGGACAATTCTTTCCCCAAAAATTATTAAGCTACAACATGATCGCCATGTTCAGCGCAAGGGTCGATGAAAATGGATGAAATGGGGAAAACTTTTGAGAGGCAGCCGCTTTTCGCAATTCGAAATTAAGAAGGAACATAGCAAAGAAAACATATTTTCATGGACTCCTATTTCTCATTATTTTTCAGCGTTATTGCCGGAAAATAAGCTTTTCTTCCGCCGCTATAACGGAATTATTGCATCGGAGCATTCTTCGGCGTAACTTTCAGTAGACAGAATTTCCGATTCACCGCCTCTTAACGAAGATGCAATAATTGTCGATTCGATGAGTGTAGAACTCCACTTTAATAATCAGCGGACTGAAATCGAAGCAGGCCCTTCTCTTTTCGATTGCGCGGAATCGCTCGGCATTTACGTTCCGACCTCGTGCATCAAACAGGGAAAGTGCAAAGAGTGCCTTGTCGAGGTGGTCGAGGGGATGGACCTTCTTTCGCCCAAGACGCCGCAGGAAGACCACCTGAAAGAAAATTTTCGCCTCTCGTGCCGCACGCATATTGCGCAAAGTTCGGGCGTGGTCCGGTGTCACACCATGCGCCGCGGCGAAATGAAAATTGAACGCCATGCTTTTCATCTTCCGATCCAGAATCAAAAATTAAAACTCGACCCGTGTGTCACGCGCTCGGACGGCAAAGTGTTCCTCGATGGCGTTGAAATCGACCGGACGGAAGGGCCTGTCTACGGTTTAGCGCTCGACCTCGGAACGACGACGATCGTCCTCCGGCTCCTCAACCTCGAAACGGGAGAGATTGTCGCGGACTCTTCCTTTGAGAACCCTCAACGGTTCGGCGGGTCGGACGTCATGTCGCGCATCCATTACGACACCGAACATCCGAACAAAATACTCCAGCGAACGCTCGCCGGATACTTGAGCCATGCGATAGAAAATTTTCCGGTAAACCCAAATTCGATCTACGAGATGGTCGTCGCCGGCAACTCGACGATGCGGGATATTTTTTTCCGACTAAATGTCTATTCCATCGGACAGAATCCGTATCGTTCGATCACGGAAATCGAAGTCAACAACGGAGAAAGGACAACGACAAGTTTGACGGCAAAGGCAAAACGCCTCCTGTTGCCGATCAACCAGAACGCGCGCATTTATGGGATGCCGATCATCAGCGGCCATGTCGGAGCCGATGCTGCCGCCTGTATGCTTGCGATCGACCTGGCGAACGAATCGCACCTTGTCGCCATGATGGACATCGGCACGAATACCGAACTCATCCTGGGCAACAAAGAAAAGATCTTTGCGGCTTCTTGTCCCGCCGGACCTGCATTTGAAGGGGGGAAGATCACGAACGGGATGCCGGGATTGCCGGGAGCGGTCGAGAAGGTTGAGATCAAACCCGACGGTTCCATCGTGTGCGGTGTGATTGGCGATGTTCAGGGGGAGGGAATATGCGGATCGGGGCTGATCGACCTTCTCAGCGAGCTCATCAGAACGGGCCGCGTCAACCGGCTTGGTCGCTTCGAACACGATGAAAAGGAAGTCATCCTCAGCCAGGCCGGAAACGAAAAGATCCTTTTTACCGAGAGCGATATTAACGAACTTGCGCAGGCAAAAGGCGCGAACGTTGCCGGCCTCCACGTTGTTTTCAACCGTTATGGAATTCGGTTCGACGAGGTCGACGCGTTCTATCTTGCAGGAGGCTTTGGGCGACACCTCGATGTCGAATCGTCGAAGAGGATCGGTTTAATACCCAACCTGGATCCCTCAAAAATTCTTCAGGTCGGCAACGCCTCGATCGAAGGCGCGTGCATTGCGCTTCTGTCGCGGACAAAGCGGACTGAATTGGAAGACCTCGTTAAACGCGTTGTGCATTGCCGTCTTGAAACCGACCCGAATTTTTTCGACTATTTTGTTGAGGGCTGCCAGTTCAATCCTGTCGAACCGTTCACAGTCTACACGGAAGAACGAAGCCCCGAGATGCCCACCCCATGAACGAATTGATCGACATTGCGCCGAAGGTGGACGTCCGAGAGTCCGAGTTCATGCGGCTCCTCGGATACCCGCCCGATGTTGTCGTCGGACAGAACGTGAAAGACCTGATGGATTCAACGGCGTCGTGGTATGCACGCAATGGAAGACCGTGGGTGTACGCGCGTCGTGTCGAGCGGATCGATCTTCCGGCGGGAAAAGTACGGATCGATGGAAGGGAATTTTCATCCCAGCGTCTTTATTCCCAACTTACGGAAGCTCATGCCGACAGCGCAATGGTCGTTGCAGTGAGCGCGGGGGAGAGTTGTGAAACAAGAGCCCGCGAGCTGTGGGAAGAGGAAAAACCGGACGAATATTTTTTTATGGAGGTTTACGGCTCGGCTGTTGTCGAACATCTCGTGACGCACACCGGCGCACGGTTTTGCGAATGGGCGGATCATAACGGCGCCGCAATTCTTCCTCACTATAGTCCTGGTTATCCGGGATGGGATATCACCGAACAAAGCGCGCTCCTTAATTTAATCTTCCCTAAAAAAGGGAACGGTTATCCGGGACAGATCCGCGTGCTCGATACGGGGATGCTTCAGCCAAAGAAATCGCTGCTTGCCGTTTTTGGGATCACGCACGACGTCGAAAAAGTGCGGCATCTGACCTCTCTCGTTCCATGTGAGAACTGCTCGTATCAACCGTGTCAGTACAGACGCATGCCGTACAAAAGATCTTTGCCGCAATTGGAGGACGTTCGCAACCTGCAGCCCACCACGGAAAATATTCAAATGGCGAACGAGAAAATAAAATCTCCTTTGGAGATTAATGCCAAATATCTTGTCAGTACTCGTGCGCTTGAAAAATGGTCGAAAGAGCGGTTGACTCTCGACGTGAAGGAAGATCGTTCGGTGGAAGCGCGCTTTCGTTACGAGGGGACGACCTGCTCTGATTTGGGGCACGCCATCGAATTCGAGTATCGCGTCAAGCTCAGTCCGGCGGACGAGCACTATAAAATTCTTGAGGCCAGTTCGTACCCCGCTGCAGGAGACGTCGGGCATACGTTAATGTGCGAATATCTTGAGAACGGTCCGTCTCTTATGAGAGCGATTCGAAACGAAAAACCGCTGCTCGGAAGGCTGCTCAACGAGGTGCTTACGTGGAAACGTGAGTTCAATCCTTCGGGCTGCTACTGCAGTTCCGAAAGCCGCGACTATAAATGGGGACTTGTGCTTGAGGTGATCCACTATGCGTTGGTGCAAATGGAGAAACGGAAATAAATATTGAGATAATTGAAAATTCAAAGTGCAAAGGGCAAAGTTATAATGAAAAATTAAAAATGTTCTGACGAATAATTTTGAACTTTTAACTTATTAAATCCATCCATTCACTTAAAGGAGCACCCGATGGTTAAGCTCTGCGACGTTAATACTGCAGCAAAAGAAAAATTGCCTCCGACAACACCGGACAAATCGGGCATCGGCGTCCATTACATCGATGCATATATCAAACCGATGAACGCCAAAATTGAAAACGACATCCGGGTTGCGTGCAAACGCAAAGGGTTGAAGATCACGCTCAATGTAGGTACGAAAAAGGGAGAGGGATTGATGAGGAGGCTCGACGTGAGCAAAGACCCCGTGGTGATGCTGCAGTCCGCTCTTCAGGAAGCGGCTAAAGGGGCCGGGGTCGAACTCAAAATTACCGAGAGTGAAATTTTCGTTACGCCGTAAAAAGCATTCAGTAAACCAAAGATGGGGGGTCCTTACAATCCCTCTCGGTCCGTATTTTTATCGCCTTCATAGACCGCGCCGTCGTAGACGATCTGTTTATGCTCCAACAGATTCGCAATGCCATCCAACGGGGAATGTTGAGTGACGATGAATCGGCTGCGGTATCCCACCTTGATGACGCCGAATTTTTCTTTAAATCCGAGACGCTGCCCGCCGTTTCCTGTCGCCGCCCCTATAATTGAGAACGGAGAAATTCCCGCCTGTTCCATCGATACTAATTCTTCAAGCAGTCCGTATCCGTGTTGAACGCCAATCGCTCCCGCATCGCTGCCCGCGACGATAATGACGCCGAGCTTCTCCGCCTTCCGAAGACTCGCATAATGCCGATCCAAGATTCGCTTGAGTTGTGAAACTGTTGCACCGTCCCATCCCATGCGGTCGGCAAGGTCGATCTGTCGTTGCACGGGGACAATGGTCGGTACCCAGGCGATGTTGCGGTCGCGAAGCTGAGCCAGTTGATCGTCGTTGACGAAGTACCCGTGTTCCACCGAATCCACGTTTCCTTCGATGACACGTTGAATCCCGCTCTCTCCGCTTGCATGGGCAAATGTTTGTTTGCCGAACTCTTTAGCTGCACGGACAAATGCCGCGATTTCATCCAGAGTCATTTGGGGGTCCCGTAATACCTTTCCGCTTTTGAAATCGATGATATCCGTCGCGATCAATTTTATCCGGTCGGCGCCGGCATCGATTCTTGACACGACACATTCTCTGGGTGAAGTATGTTCTTCGACCGGCTCCGCCATGAATGAACCGTACTCCCCCTTATGGTTGATCGCTGCCCCGGGGCTGTCGATGTATGGCAACGGCTCAGTCCGCTTTGCGTACATTCTTCGGAGAGAAATGCCAACGCCGATCTTATCGCCCGCATCACGAACTCCAATGATTCCCCAACGGAGTATTTTTTTTAGACGACGATGCGCAGCGGCGAGCAATTCTTCAGGAGCCTGCTTTCTTTTTCGGCTCGGGAGATCAAGATCACCTCCTTCAAGGTAGAGATGGGCATGCGCTTCGATCAGGCCGGGCAAAAGCGTATAACCGGGAAGATCTGAGTCGGGCTGGGATTGATCTTGATGTAATACGCTTCGGGGAGGGAGAGAGCTTCCAACGAACAAAATCGAATCGGCGTTATACACAACGTTGACGTGATGCAGGGGTCTTGAACTCGTTCCGTCTAGCAAGGTTCCCACTCGGAGCCACACGTTGCGCTGACGAGCAGCGGTTGGCAAAGTGGAATGGTATGACAGATTCATAGAAGAGTTTCGCAGAGTTGTCCAGAGAAGGGACTGAAATACGCGGAGAAAAAGGCCGATTTTTTGTGTTTCTCCGATTTCTCAGCTCATTCCGACATCGGCTTATTATCCTTCCTCAGAGCCGGCGTTGCTCCAGATTTCCATCACGGCTTCGGCTTGACGGAACCCGGCCGTCTCTTTGCTTTCTCCCTCCGCGACTCTTCCCTGATCGAGAGCATGCTGTAACAGCCCCACCATCTTATGGTCCGGCGGAAGGGGGGCGGGAAGTTTTTCGGGGTTTGCGATCGCAAAATCCAGTCCAGCTTCCATCCCGATCGTGAGATACGCTTTCTCAAGATCGTGTCGGATTTGTTTCGGGGTCCCCCACGCAAAGTTCGACAGCCCGACGGTGATGTGCACGCCTTTTAAGTCGGGATCTTTTCTGATGAGCCGCATTGCGTCGAGTCCGATGTTCACGATGCCGTACGTGTCCGCGCCGACCGGCGCCAACCCGGGGTCGATGATGATCTGATCGTTTCTTCTGCCGGCTTTGGTCGCCAAAAGCTCGACAAAATATTTCGCCGCCGCATGAACATCCTGCGGGTTCAGACATTGCGCGGTGCCGCCGTCGACGAACCGCTCGGACGCCATGACCACAGCCATCGTATCGTATCCTGCTACAAGCTCGATCATTTCATCCAGTCGTTCGCGGGAAGCCGCTACCGAGTTAAGGATCGGCGCCCCGCTCTTTGCGCTGTCATAATATTTTAGCGCGACCTTGTGGTATTCCACGGATGGATTGTCGATGCACAGGGGGACCGGCGTGACTTCCTGAATTGCAGGAATGACCTCGGGGAGAAAGCTGAGCATTTCGGGGAGCCGGACCTGGATCTGTTGAGTGCCGTCAATGTTGAGGTCGAGAAAATCCACGCCGAGATCGGATTGAGATCGGGCCAGACGTTGGTATCCTTCCAAACTTCGCTCGGTGAACGCGGTTCGGGCTCTTGCATATGCGTTATTGATGAGGTCTCCGATGATATGAATTTTTTTCTCGTCCATTGTGATGGCCTTCAGTGTGAAGAATCCGGTAATTGGTTGTGCAGCCGTTCGTTCTTTGCAGCATGATCGCGGCCCAGAAGAAAATTCGCCCAGGCAGATGTTCCCCTCAGTCCCTGATTCTGCACGACCGGGGCATGGTCGAGCAAACGCTCTTCCTTTTTTTCATGCCGTGCCCGCTCATAAGCGCGAAGCCATATACAATCGCCGAACCCTTCGACCTCGCAATGCCCGTCGAGCGTTCCTCCGCACGGCCCGTTCCGCTGGTTCTTAGCGCATTGGGACTCCGGACAAAGGAACATGATTTCCGGCAAAGAACAATCGCCGCAATCCTTGCAGCGGAAAAGAACAGTTTTGCTGAGGTGTTCCATCGCCCGTAATGTTGTCGGGCCCTGGTCAGGAATTTTTGAACGGCTGTAGAGTTTTGTGCCGAGCGTTCCGAGAAAACTGCCGCGGGTAAACATAACACGATGAACCCATCGTGAAAGAAGATATGAAATGCCGGGAGGTTTTGCCGGGGTGCTGGTCGATCGGTGCGCGTCGTTCGTTTTCGCGGGAGGCGGCAATGCAGGGTCGTCATAATAATAATATTCATGCGGTCGCGAGAATTTGATCTCGTCGACAAAAATTTTCCAATCCTCCGGAGCGAAGGATTTCTCGACCTCGATAATGCGTTCGATAGCATGGAAATCCGGAGCTCCCCCGAGATATATTCCTCGATACCCGAGATGACGATAGACGGCGATCTGTTTAGCGGCGAACTCGTAGAAAAATCCAGCTCCTTTGTCGGGAGAATTGCCGTAGCGGGCGCAAAGATCGAGGAGTTGGGGGGTGACGACAATACCCGGAATTTTATGGTCGTGAAAAAGCCGGGCGACGCGGGGGTTCAGGATATACACATTTCCGATGAGGGGGATATGATTCATTGCATGAAGGTTCATGTAAAGCCGCAGTTCATGCATTTTCCTCGCATCGTACCCGACTTGATTGATGATAAACTGCGCGCCGCACTCTACTTTTTTTTGGAGCTTGAGGTATTGCGGAACGACTTCCCCTTCGAGTAATTTGTAATTTGTCGTGACCGCGCCGATAAAAAAATGAGTCTTATCCAGAACGTGAGGCTCGCTGCCGGATGTTTTCCGCGGGTCGTCAAGGCCGCGGTTCATGTTGTTCAGCAGGGTGATGAGGCCGACGGAGTCAATGTCGAAGACCGGCTTTGGCATTCCGCCGTTTCCCGAGACCGGGTAGTCGCCCGTCATCGCAAGGACATTGTGAAAACCCTCACTATGAAGCTGCCACGCTTCGCTCTCGAGGCCGTTGCGGTTGAGGTCTTTGCATGTGAGGTGTATGACGACTTCTTTGCCGGCATAGAGGATCGGTTTTCCGAGGGCTTGAGGAGCCAGCTGAGGATTGCCTCCCGCGTTATCGGTAATGGAGATCCAGTCGACGAGAGGAGATTCGATGAGTTGATTTGAAAACACGCGGGCACGGAGCGCGCTTTTTTCAGCCATCGATCCGCGGATCGATACAAGCTCGACGCCGAAAAGAAAGTCGGACGTTTGGTATAACTTTTCGTGCAGAGTTTGCATGGGTGTCCAGCAGAAGGAAAGGTCGCGGAGCGGCGGAGAATACGGCCGCGAAACAGATGTTAATCGCCTTTATTGTAGTCGTTGACGACGCGACGAATAGAATGTGTGTGATCGGGAGTGCTGCCGCAGCAAGATCCGACGATATGCGCGCCCGCTGTAAGCACCAACGGAACGCCCTTTGCCATATCGTCGGGGAGTTGTTTATAGACTGCCTTGCCTTTTTCCAGCACGGGGAGGCCGGCGTTGGGCTGCACCATTGTCGGAAGCGCGCAGCTTTTTCGGTAGAGCTCCACAACTTTTGCGGCGCCGACCATGTCCATCCCCGTTCCACAATTTAAGGCGATGACATTGGCTCCCTTGTCCTCCACATACTCAGCCGCTTTTTCCGGAAGGACGCCCATCATCGTCACGTAGAAAGATTTGTCCGCGGACAGATCGTAGGCGAGAGACGCGATGATCGAAGGCGCCCCCGCTTTTTTCGCGGCTTCGATCGCCACGCCAAGTTCTTCAAGAGAAGTTTGCGTTTCAATGATCACAGCATCCGCCCCCGCTTCGACAAGCGCGGCGGCTTGTTCCTCGTATGCCGCACGCGCCGCTTCCTCGGGCAGATCTCCGTACGGTTCAAGGATCGCTCCAAGCGGACCGATGTCCCCGAGAACGTATCCTTCGTTTTCACCGAAGGCCTCGCGCGCGATGCGGACGCCGGCCTGATTTATTTCTCTGACCTTATCGCCGACGCCGTGTCGCTGAAGCATGATCCGGCTTCCGCCGAACGTATTTGTAATGAGACAGTCGGTTCCGGCCTGAACATACCGGCGTTGGATCTCGAGCACGCGTTCGGGACAATTCAAATTCCACAGTTCGCCGCATCCACCCGGCTCCAATCCGGCAAGCATCAGCTGTGTGCCCATTGCACCGTCGCTGACAAGCCGCCGTTCGAGCGCAGCAATATGGAAAAGTTTTTTCATGATCTTATTCTCAATACATTTTAGAGCGGCGAAGGCGCTATGATGCTAAGAAAATTTAATAGATCGATGTTCTTTGCGGCATTGCGCCGTTGCGGTAAAAAATCAACGCTGCACAATTAAGGGAATTTCGCTTCGAGTTCCGCCTTCACCGCGTTAGCTACTTCCTGCGCCGTTCCATCGCGCTCTTCTTCATCGCCCCATTTCCATTGACCAAGGTAATCATCCGTTTGCGTTAGACCTTGGGCCTGGGCAGTGCGGTCGATCCTCACGGCAAAACGGGGGTCTAGTTCGACTTTAATTTCGTCGAAATCGTCCCACGCTTTTATCTGCGATGGAATATCCTGCCAATACAATATTTGAAAAAGAGCCATCGGAAAATGACGAATGACAATTGGTGTTTCTGCGACGATTGCTTACGAAAGTCTTGTTAAGATTCTATTGCGGGAATTATCATTTTTTCCCGACCAGTCGCAGAAAGAGATCGACGGCGCTGGAAGCGTCCGCTCCGTAGCCGTCGGCCCCGATTTCATCCGCATACATCTGACTGATCGGCGCTCCGCCGATCGCCATTTTGATCTGGCCGAGCCCTTTTTCCTTGAACCCGTCGATAACAACTTTCATGTACGCCATTGTCGTGGTGAGAAGCGCGCTCATGCCGATGATATCCGGTTTATGCTGGTCTGCCGCCGCGAGAAATTTTTCGATGCTTTGATCGACGCCGATGTCGTACACCTGAAACCCGGCTCCCTCCGCCATCATGCAGACGAGGTTTTTTCCGATGTCATGAAGGTCTCCGCGCACCGTTCCCATGAGGAGGACTCCGGCCGGTTGGACAGTCGAGTCTTTCGCGCTCAAGAGGGGCTTCAGGACTGCCATCCCCGCTTTCATAGCACGCGCTGCGATAAGGACTTCGGGCACATAAAGGATGTTGTGTTTAAAATCTTCCCCCACGACACTCATCCCGGCGATCAACCCTTCGGTCAACACTTCCTGGACGGACCTTCCTTCGGCAAGGGCATCTTTCGTCATTTGCTCCACTTCCTTTGCCTTACCCTCGTATAGGTATTGATTCATCAACGCATAATCGGGCATCGTATTCTCCTCAACCTTGACAAGGCTTTAAGGCTTGTCAAGGTTCATGTTCACCGTTTCGAATTAAATTCTTCCAGCGCTTTGAGCATCGCATTGATGTTCTCGCGCGGCATTCCGGGGCTTGTTCCTCCGCCGACCGACAGAATGATTCCTTCGCCCTCGCTTTTTTCCAGGACGTCGAGCGTCGCTTCTCTCACTTCTTCCGGAGTTCCTCTCACGCCGACCTCAAGCGGATTGACGTTTCCCATCAGACAGATGCGTTTACCGACGCGCTCTTTCACGTCTGCTATGTCCGTTTGCTTCCCCCAATTCAAGACGTTGAACCCGCAATCGGGGAGATGATCGAGACATGCGTTGATATCGGCGTCGTTATGATAAATTTTCACCCAGTCCTTCGGGAACGCATCGCAGATCTTTTTAAGATACGGATGCGCAAATTCTTTGTAGTGCTCTTCATTGATGAATCCGACGATATCGTCGAGAATGAAAATGCCTTCGACCGTATCGCCCATCGCTTTGTGCTGCGCCTTCAGCCAATCTATTATGAGGTTCGTGCAGAGGCTGATCAATTTATGAGCCCATTCCGGCTTCTCCACAATGTCGATCATAAAATCGGTCGTGCTCCTCACGAAGCCAGCGGTACACAACGGTCCGCGAGATGTCACGAGCGGGAGTATCTCCCCGGTGTCGAGGATGCGCTGACGCTGCATGCGAATGCGATGGAGCGTCATCCCCATGAACGCATCGCTCTCGACCTCGTATTCGGGAAAGTTATCGATGTCTTCGATGTGATAGAGCGTATGGTATTCGCTCGGTGTGTTGTTGTCCCAGAACTTTATTTTTGAACCGAGGGCCGAGGGCTCCGCCGCCATTCCATACTCCATCCACCACGACGGTACAAAGATCACATCTTTAAATTCATTGTGGATCTTGAGGTTGGACTGGAACCATAATTCCGGGTCGAGAAAATAATCCATATGCTTTATGCCAAGGTAACCCGGAATCCAGGGGCTGTCGACAATGAGCGCCATGGGAATCTTATCTAATTTCTCTAAACGCGCCGCCTTTTTGAACGTTTCCCATTGCTCAGGTCTCATTGCGCCAATCCTTTCACAAAAAATTTGATGACTGAAAATACTCTACAATTCAATTTTGCAGACATTTTGGACTTCCTTTTTAACCTTGATCTTTGTAACATGTTTCCCGGATGTTTCCAGAAGACTGCGCAACTAAAGACACTGCCTTGAAAATTCTGATTAATAATCCTATACTATTTTTACCAATTCAAAAACAATTGAACCGATTTAATATGATAAAAAAATCCCATAGAAGTCAATTAAAAAAATGGGTTCAAATTGCTTCGCTATTAATTGCTATTGTAATGGCATCCGCCTCTCTCTCAGCTAAAGGTAAATCTCAGATGATCGACAAAAGACTTTTTGGAAGGCTCGAAGATGGACACGAAGTCTATCAATACACTCTTAAAAATGCGTCGGGAATGCACGTCAGCATTATTAATTTTGGCGCGATCGTCACCAATATTTTTGTCAAAGACCGCAACGGCAAGTTTGCGGATGTTGTTCTCGGGTACGATTCGCTCCAAAGCTACGTGAACGACAAATCGTATTTCGGCGCGATCGTCGGCAGATACGGCAACCGGATCGGCAAGGGAAAATTCACGCTCGACGGACATACATACCAATTGTCGATCAACGACGGCGAGAACCAGCTTCACGGCGGGATCAACGGGTTCAACAAAAAATTGTGGGCGGCTGAACCGATCGAGAGCGATTCTTCTCCGGCGCTTCGTCTGACATACGTCAGCCCCGACGGCGAAGAAGGATACCCGGGAACCGCGACACTCGTTGTTACATATACGCTGACGCCGGACAACGCCCTTAGGATAGACTACGAAGGGCAAACAGACAAGCCGACAATTTTCAACCCGACGCATCATTCGTATTTTAACCTGTCCGGCTCTTTCACAAACACGATCCTTCATCATCAATTGATGATCGAGGCCGACAGCACGACGCCCGTCGACAGCGAGCTCATCACGACCGGATCGATCGTAGGCGTTGCCGGCACGCCGATGGACTTTCGCACCCCGACAGAAATCGGAAGCCGCATTATGGATCGCTATCAGCAATTGATTTTCGGCAGAGGATACGACCACAACTGGGTGCTCCGGGATTACAGCGGGAAGGTGCGCAAAGCGGCAGAGGTCTACGAGCCCGGGAGCGGGCGTGTCCTCACAGTGTTCACCGACCAACCCGGAATTCAATTTTATTCCGGCAACTTTCTCGATGGATCCGCCAAAGGAAAAGGCGGTGTTGCATATCAGTACAGGACGGGTCTTTGCTTAGAAGCGCAGCATTACCCCGACTCGCCGAACAAGCCGAATTTCCCTTCTGTCGTTTTGAGGCCGGGCGAGACGTACCATCAAACAACGATCTATCAATTTTCAACCAAGTAATTCCCGGAGACAAAACATATGAGCGTTCTGCAGCCTCTTGATTGGATTGTCATTACAGGGTATTTCGCTCTCATCCTCGGAATAGTCTGGTGGGCTTCGATCAAACAAAAGAAGACCTCCGATTCCTATTTTCTTGCAGGAAGAGAAATGGGGTGGTTCATCGTTGGCGCCTCGATCTTCGCGTCGAACATCGGCTCCGAGCATTTGGTCGGGCTGGCGGCATCGGGCACGACCGACGGCGTCGCGCTCGCCCACTATGAGCTGCATGCGTGGTGTTTGCTTGTGCTCGGCTGGGTGATGGTTCCGTTCTATCTCCGCTCAAAAGTTTTTACGATGCCGGAATTTCTCGAGCGTCGTTTTTCTCCGAGTTCGCGCACGCTTCTTTCCGTCATTTCGCTCGTTGCGTACATCCTCACAAAAATTGCCGTGGGGATCTTTGCCGGCGGAGTTGTCTTCGCCGTCCTGCTCCCTGAAATGCATTTCATGGGAATGGACAGCTTTTGGATCGGCTCACTCCTCGTCGTTGTCATAACGGGATTGTATACGATCATCGGAGGCATGGGTGCCGTTGCGTATACGGAGGCGATTCAGACGATCATTCTCATTATCGGATCTGCCCTCGTCACGATCTTCGGCCTTAATGTGCTCGGCGGCTGGTCGGCCCTTCGCGCGATCGTTCCGTCCGAAATGTTCAACCTATGGAAACCGCTTGTTCCCTCGGGCGTTCAAGGAACATGGGCTCCGATAAGAACTTCAACACAGATGGCATGGTATTTCAACGACAACTATCCATGGATCGGAATGCTCTTTTGCGCTCCGATTATCGGCCTTTGGTACTGGTGTACCGACCAATATATCGTCCAGCGAACTCTTATAGCCAAGAACGAAACACAAGCTCGCCGAGGAGCCATTGCCGCGGCATTTTTTAAACTGACCCCCGTTTTCATTTTTATCATCCCCGGAATTATCTGTTATGCCCTTGCAGTTTCGGATAAAATACCCGCGATCCATGACGCAATGGTCGATGCAAGCGGGCACATTATTCGCGACCAGGCGCAGCAAGCTTTTCCGATGATGGTCGCGTACGTACTGCCGGTGGGCATACGCGGAGTCGTTGTCGCCGGTCTTCTTGCCGCTTTGATGAGTTCTCTCGCAGGTGCGTTCAACGCGTCGGCGACTCTTTTCACGATCGATTTTTACGCTCGCCTTCGCCCGCAAACGACGCAGGACCGGTTGGTATGGGTCGGTCGTATTGCAACCGCGGTGATGGTTCTGATCGGAATTCTTTGGATACCGGTAATCAGAGGGGGGAAAGGTCTCTACGACTATTTGCAAGGTGTGCAGGCATACCTTGCGCCGCCGATTTTTGTCGTATTCTTCTTCGGCGTTTTCTCCAAACGATTGAACGCAAAAGGATGCATGTCCGCGCTCATCGTCGGGTTCGCAATGGGGATTATCCGCCTTGCGATCGACACGCCCGTAAAACTCGCCGAAGGATTCCACTACGAACAAGGAACGTTCCTGTGGATCATGAACAACGTCTTCTTTCAGTATTACAGCCTCCTTATCTTCATCGTGTCCGCCGCCGTTATGGTCATCGTGAGTTATGCGACTGAAGCGCCGTCGCTGGAAAAAATCAGCGGGCTTACATACGGCACGGTCACCGAGGAGCATAAGAGGGAAACGCGTGCGAGCTGGGACGCACGGGACGTTGTCTCATCGGCTCTCGTTCTTGGTTTGATTCTTGCCGCATATCTCTATTTTGTCGGATGATGCAGTCGGTTCGAACGCAATGAGCACATACGCTATCGGTCTCGATTTCGGCACTAATTCCTGCCGCTCGCTTCTTGTCGACCTTGCGAACGGTAAAGAGTTGGCAACGCACGTCTTTCCGTACCCTTCGGGCCGGGACGGGGTCGTCGTCGACTCCGCAGATCCAAACCTCGCCCGCCAAAACCCCGCCGACTATCTCAAGGGAATTGAAGCAACAGTTAAAGGCGTTTTAAAAAAAGCGAAGGCCGCGAAGAAAAATTTTTCCTTATCCGAGGTTGTCGGCATTGGAGTCGATACAACCGGTTCCAGTCCAATGCCGGTCGATGCAAATGGAAATCCGGTATGCTCCGATAAAAAATTTAAGAGCAACCCCGCCGCGATGGTGTGGCTGTGGAAGGATCATACCAGTTACGGAGAAGCGGCGCGCATTACGGAGACCGCGGCGAAGTCTCGTCCTCAATACCTCGCAAAGATCGGCGGCGTCTATTCCTCGGAATGGTACTGGAGTAAGATCCTTCATTGCAAGGCCGTAGCTCCGGACGTATTTGACGCGGCGTACAGCTGGGTGGAAATTTGCGATTGGATCACAGCCGTCCTCGTCGGGGACCTTTCTCCAAAGAAAATAAAACGAAGCGTTTGCGCCGCCGGACACAAGGCAATGTTCAATGCAGCGTGGCATGGGTTGCCCGATGAAGAGTTTCTCGAAGAACTTTCGCCCGGGCTCGGCGCCCTTCGGCCGCGCCTCTATAATGAAGCATACACTGCGGACCGCATTGCCGGCCGTCTTTCCAGTGAGTGGGCAAAGAAGCTGGGTCTCCCCGGTTCCGTCGCCGTTTCCGTCGGCGCGTTCGACGCTCACATGGGCGCCGTCGGAGCGGGGATCTCGCCCGGTACTTTGGTGAAAATCATCGGCACAAGTACCTGCGACATCATGATCCATCCTCACACCGAAAAGCTCAACGATATTCCCGGCGTATGCGGCATTGTCGATGGCTCCGTCATGGAAGGCTATTACGGCATTGAAGCTGGGCAATCGGGAGTGGGAGATATTTTCCTCTGGTTCGTCAACAATCTCGTCCCTCAGTCGTACGGGAAGACGCAGGATGAAAAGTTCAGGAATATCGAGAAAGCCGCAACAAAGCTTAAAGTAGGGGAGAGCGGACTCCTCGCCCTCGACTGGAACAACGGGAACAGGACCATCCTCGTCGATGCCCGCCTTACAGGCCTTCTCATCGGTCAAACAGTTCACACGACCGCACACGAGATCTATCGTGCGCTGATGGAAGCCACAGCGTTCGGAGCATTGGCGATCATCGACAGGATCGAAGAATTCGGCGTTCCGATAAAAAAAGTCGTCAACTGCGGCGGGCTTGCATCGAAGAGTACGCTGCTCATGCAGATTTATGCCGACGTTACGGGACGCCCGATGGAAATTTCACGGAGCGATCAGACGCCCGCGCTGGGCGCGGCAATGTTTGGTGCCGTCGCCGCCGGAGCGAAAGCGGGAGGGTACGATTCGGTCGAGGAGGCAAAGCATGCCATGACGGGATCGGGGAAGATCTTTTCTCCTATCGCCGCTCACCATGAGGTCTATCAAAAGCTTTACACGCTCTATCGGAAACTCCACGACGGATTCGGGACAAGCGCATGGAACGGACAGATGTATCATGTGATGAAAGATCTCCTCGACTTCCGCGATTCCGTCCGGAAAGGAAAGTAATGCTGAAGCGTCTTAAAAAGGAAGTGCTGGAAGCGAACCTGGACCTCGTCCGGTACGATCTTGTGACGCTCACGTGGGGCAATGTGAGCGGCATTTCACGCGACGACGGGCTCGTTGTCATCAAACCAAGCGGCGTCGAGTACAAAAAACTCCGAGTGCAAGATATGATTGTCGTCGACCTTAATGGTAAGGTCGTCGACGGAACGGGGCGTCCATCGTCGGACACGCCGACACACCTCGAACTTTATAAAGGCTTTCCTTCCATCGGCGGCATCGCCCATACCCACAGCGAATATGCTACGACGTTTGCTCAAGCCTGCAGGGAAATCAAGTGTTTTGGAACGACACATGCCGACGCATTTTTCGGCCCCGTTCCGGTCACACGATTTCTCACCAAGGAAGAGGTTGAAGAGGCGTACGAACTCAACACGGGAAAAATGATTGTCGAGCACTTTCGCACGATGGACTACGAAGCCGTTCCGGCTGTGCTCATTGCGGGACACGCGCCGTTCACATGGGGGAAGGACGCGCGGGACGCAGTGAAGAATAGTCTCATTCTTGAACGGGTCGCCTCCATGGCCATGCGCTCGAACGTCATCAACCCCGATATCACACCTCTTCCGGAGTATGTGTTGCTCAAACATCACCTCCGAAAGCACGGGCCCGGAGCGTATTACGGCCAACGAGCGGGCGGCGAGTCTAAAACGCGGCGCGCTCAACATCGCACAAGGAAAAAATCATGATCGATTTCAAGCACTTCGAAGTGTGGTTTGTCACCGGAAGCCAGCATCTGTACGGACCGGAGGCGTTGAGAAAAGTAGATGAAGATTCCAAGGCCGTCGTCGCCGGGCTCTCAAGCTCCAGCCATATTCCCGTGAACGTAGTCTTCAAGCCGGTCCTTACGACGCCCGACGCAATCCTCAACCTCTGCCGCGAGGCGAACAACGCGCAGAATTGTGTCGGCATTGTTGCCTGGATGCATACGTTCTCGCCGGCGAAGATGTGGATCGCAGGATTGAAGGCGCTGAACAAGCCGCTCCTCGACCTTCATACCCAATTCGGGAGAGATATTCCGTGGGGTGAGATCGACATGAATTTTATGAACCTTAACCAAACGGCCCACGGCGGAAGAGAGTTCGGCTTCATCACTGCGCGGATGAAAAAGCCGCGGAAAGTTGTCGTCGGGTTCTGGCAAGATGAGACCGTTCAGAAGAAAATCGGCGTGTGGTCGCGCGTTGCGGTCGCATGGGCAGATAGTCAGGGGATGAAGATCGCCCGTTTCGGAGATAATATGCGGTCCGTTGCAGTAACCGAAGGAGATAAGGTCGAGGCGGAAATGCGGTTTGGGTTTGCCGTGAACGGATACGGACTCGGCGATCTGGTAAGCGTGATGAGAACCGTAACCGAGCCGGAAATCGAATCGCTCCTCGGGACGTACGACAACGACTATGACCTTGTCGCCTCGCTGCGGCGGGGAGGCGAGAAGCGGAAGTCGCTTTATGAAGCGGCGCGCATCGAACTCGGCATCCGGAAATTTTTGAACGAAGGAAATTTCAAAGCGTTCACGACGACGTTTGAAAACCTGCACGGTCTCGAGCAGCTCCCCGGCCTTTCGGTACAGCGGTTGATGTCGGACGGATACGGGTTTGGCGCGGAAGGAGATTGGAAGACTGCGGCGCTGCTCAGACTGATGAAGACGATGTCGGCAGGCCTGGCCGGGGGAACATCCTTCATGGAAGATTACACCTATCATCTCGACCCGTCTCGCAAACAAGTGCTCGGCGCTCATATGCTGGAAATTTGCCAGTCCATCGCTTCGCACAAGCCGAAGCTCGAAATCCATCCGCTCTCGATCGGAGGGAAGGCAGACCCTCCGCGGCTGGTGTTCAACGTCCCGGCAGGAGCGGCGATCAACGCGACGCTCGTCGATATGGGAAACAGATTCCGGTTGATCGTCAATAAAGTTGAAACGATCCCTCCCGAAAAGCCGCTGCCAAAACTGCCCGTCGCCCGTGCGCTCTGGATTCCGAAGCCCGATTTTGAAACCGGCGTCGAAGCATGGATCCTCGCCGGCGGGGCGCACCATACCGTATTCAGTCAATCCGTCACGACGGAATACCTCGAAGATTTTGCCGAGATCGCCGGAATCGAGTTGATGACGATCGACGAAAGGACAACGCTTTCCGAGTTCAAGAAAGAACTCCGGTGGAATGAGTTGTATTACCGGCTCTCCTCGTGAGTTCCACGCTTTTTGTCCACAACCACATCAAGGCGCTTATCTTTGACTGCGACGGAACGCTCATCGATTCAATGCCCTTGCATATGGAAGCATGGGAACATTCCATCAAATCGTTGAAAGGGGAATGGGACTACGATTTCTTTTTTTCCAAGAAAGGAAAGCCGGACACAGAGATCGTCGAACTGTACAACCTCAATTACAGATCTCACCTCGACGCAGGCCAAGTTGCTGAAATAAAGGACGAATATTTTTACCGTCATGCCGATCGATTAAGACCGGTCGCGGCCGTTGTTGAGACCGCTGCGCACTATAGGAATATTCTCCCCATGGCTGTCGCTTCCGGCAGCTCGAGAAAAAACGTGGATTTTCAGCTTGACACGCTGGGCATCAAGGAATATTTTTCCGTCATCCTCAGCGCAGATGACCGACTGAAGCCGAAGCCCTCTCCCGATATTTTTCTTGAGGCGGCTAAGCGCATGAAAGTTTCGCCGCGCGAGTGTCAGGTGTTCGAAGATGCTGAGTTAGGAATAGAGGCTGCGAGGAATGCGGGGATGTATTGCACCGATGTCCGGCTCATCGGGTGATTGTTCACAAACTTTTTTGTTAGGTGGCAGGCACAACAATATACGGATCTTAAAATAAGGACAGGGATATTGCTTACAAATATTCTAAAGCAGCTATCTTCGACGTTGAAAAATGTCAGCATGAGCCACTCTGCTCGTACGGCTATCGCTGCTACGTGCTCCTTAGCGATTGCAGAAGTGTTTAAAATGCACGAAGCATATTGGGCACCTATCTCCGCAATCATTGTCATGCAATCTACACTTGGTGCCGCCTGGGCCGTATCCAAGCAACGTTTTACGGGCACTATCGTGGGCGCTGCCTTCGGGGGTTTGCTCGCGAGCTATTTTGAAATCCACCTTCTCTTATTTGGTGTTGCGATCTTTGTACTCGGAATAATTTGCCTTCTCTTGCATCTCGATCAGAGTGCTTATAGATTTGCTGGCGTAACTTTTACAATTATCACGCTCATAACACGAGGTGAAACGCCTTGGCTGATAGGGTTCCATCGTTTCGTGGAAGTTTCTCTAGGAATTGCAGTCGCCATCAGTGTTACAATACTGTGGCCCGAACCCAGATCTTCAAACGCGGATTCTTAATTTATGTATCTCATTAGATGAGATGTGATCGTCATTCGCAGCCTTGTGGCGAGTCGCTTAAGTTACCGTAAAGGGGAGATAAGGCCTTCGGCACTCACTTGACTTCGCCGTTTATTAAACCTACATTTTCGCAAATGGTATAACCGATTCGGGGTGGAACGGTTAGAAATAAAAACCTCCGGATTCGATGCTTGATGATGGAGGTTTTTGTGCTTTTGTAAGGGACGTCTATCATCGAGTGGCAGTTGATCGTCAGGCAGATTGCAAACATGTCGTACCGGCATGGAGGACTACCATGAAATCAAAACCGGAATGGGAAAATAGGGAAGAGATCCTGCTTGAGAACGTGGGCAAACTTTCTGAGGCCCTAAAGCTGGCAAATGCAGGTTACTGGGAGCACGACCTCATCGCAGACCGCATTACCTGGTCCGAAGAAACATGCGTTATCTTTGGTGCGCATCCAAATCCTCCAGTCATTTCACAGGCAGAATTGGAAGCAATTATCCATCCTGAAGATAGAGCGCTCCGTCGACAAGCACTGGCCGATGCGTTCAAAGGACACAAGCAGTACGATATGGAATACCGCATCATCCGTCCGGATGGAATTGTTCGTTTTATTCATGTGCGGGATGGGATCGAATACGATAAATCCGGTAAGCCCATCCGAATGTTCGGTGTAATACAAGATATAACCGACCTCAAAAAGGCTGAGTTTGAAATACGTATGAGCGAGAATCGCTTCGCAGCCGCATTCAAAATTAGCCCTGTAGGTATACTGATCTCTCGTAAGTCAGACGGAAGCTTTGTCGACGTCAATGATGCTCTCCTGAAAACGACCGGGTATGACCGCGAAGAAATGATCGGCATGAATGCAATCGACTTCGGGATTTGGCCGAACATGGAAGAACGTCAAAAGGTTATGAAGGTTCTCGCTGAAGGAACATCAAATTCAGCTCGTATCAAAGGAAAGAATAAAGCCGGAGAAATGTTTGATGCTTTAATTGCTTCAAAAGAGATTTCAGTCAATAACGAACCTCATTACCTTACCGTTGTTCATGATATCACGAAACTGGAGCGTACTGTTCTTGCCCTTCAAGAAAGCGAAGAACAATTCAAGGTCATGTTTGAAAGCGCAGCAATCGGAGTTGCTCTTGTCAGCCTTGAAGGGAAGCCGATCCATTCCAACCCGGCTCTGACTAGAATACTCGGCTACAGCGACGCCGAGATATGTCAAATGGCCTTCACCGAGTTCACACATCCCGACGATGTTGAAAAAGACATGAGCTTGTATCGTTCCTTGATCAGTGGTGAGATAGGATCTTACCAGATTGAAAAAAGGTACTTTCATAAAGATGGTACGATCATCTGGGGGCTCCTCACAGTTTCCCTGATCAAATCTCAGAACGGAACTCCCCGTTTTACCGTAGGAATGGTGGAGGATATCACCATCCGTAAACAAGCACATGAGCGCATCATGGAAAGTGAGCTTCGGTACCGCGAACTGGTAGAAACAGCACGGGACGCAATTTTCACAGTTTCGAACGACGGAAAATTTACCTCGATCAACAATGCATTCGAATCTATCACCGGATGGAAAAAGGAAGAATGGCTGGGGAGACCTTTTATGGAAGGCGTTCATCCGAATGACTTGTCAACCGTATCTGAACGCTTCGCTAGGCTGATGGCAGGAGAATTGAATCAGCTCGTGGAAATTCGAGTGAAGACAAAAATTGGAGAATATGTGTGGGTTGAAATGAGCGTCGTCCCCCAGGTTAGGCAAGAAACAATTGTCGGAGCTCTCGGAATCGCGCGCGATGTTACAGAAAGAAAAATGCTCGAGGAAAAGCTCCTTCGCGCCCAGCGGCTGGAAAGTCTTGGGACTCTTGCGGGTGGGATTGCGCATGATCTCAATAATATCTTGGGTCCGATCCTTCTTTCGCTCGAAATTTTGAGAAAAAGTTATGGAGTCGACAATGGAGGTGTTCTCAACGTCATTGAAAAAACCACAAAACGCGGGGCAGAGATTGTAAAACAAATACTTTCCTTTGCTCGCGGCATGGGCGGAGAGCGCATGGTGTTGCAACTTCGAACTCTCATTAACGATGTTGGAAATGTATTGAAAGAAACCTTCCCGCGGATGATCCAGATTGATCTTTCCGTTCCGAAAGATCTCTGGCCTGTAGTTGCGGATCCGACTCAAATTGATCAAGTGATAATGAATCTATGCGTTAATGCGCGCGATGCTATGGCCACGGGAGGACAACTGAGAATCCGTGCTGAAAATGTTATGATCGATGAAGTGTATGTGCACCAAAATCCGGAGGCAAAAAAGGGGGAATATGTTTGCATCACGGTTGCCGATACTGGGGCTGGCATACCTTCTGAACTCATGAAGAAAATATTCGATCCATTTTTTACGACGAAGGAAATCGGGAAAGGAACAGGTCTTGGCCTCGCAACGGTGTTGGGAATCATCAAAAATCACGGGGGGTTGGTCGAAGTTCGCTCGGAAATAGCGCGCGGAACAGAGTTCAAAATCTACATTCCTGCTGCTGAATCCGGGGTTGATGAAACCGTAGTAAGCAAGGAAAATGTAATGCCCCGATATGGCAAAGGTGAAAAGGTGCTGTTTGTAGATGATGAAGCGGCATTTCGTGAAATTGGCAAAACTGCGATCGAAAGTTACGGGTATAAAGTTCTGATCGCAGAAAACGGGATTCATGCGATCTCGCTGTTCCATGAACACCGGAATGAGATAGATATTCTTTTGACCGATATGTTGATGCCTTATATGGGAGGACTGGAGATGATTGAAGCAATCCGGAGAGTAATGCCGGAAATGAAAGTGATCGCCATGAGTGGCTCTTCGGGAGAAATAGAACTCAGTAAACTTAACAGGATGAAGGGGATCATGGTCCTCAACAAACCATTTACATGTGGGCAGTTGTTAGTTGCGTTGGATGAAATGTTGCACGGCAGAACATAAATTCTATTGCTACTGCGCCCAAACCAGTCACTCAGCCTGACGGAAATAGCAGTTGATGATTTCGCTATGCGCAAAATTCTTTTTAAGAAGAGGTGTTGTCTGTCGCGCGTATAGTCTACGATTGATTTGGCTGCACGTCGTCGCCGCTTAGCTCTGGTCCGTTATAGAAAAGAAGATATTATCGGATAAGAAGAGAACGAAAATGCACTACAGAAAACTAGGACGTACCGGATGGGACGTTTCCGCGATCAGTTTCGGCGCGTGGGCAATCGGCGGGACGTGGGGCGAAGTGAACGACAAGGAGTCTCTCGAAGCTCTCCATCGGGCAGTCGATCTCGGCGTTAATTTTTTCGACACTGCCGACGTGTATGGAGACGGTCGCAGCGAGCGCCTGCTCGGAAAACTTCGCCGTGAACGGAAAGAGAACATCCACATCGCGACAAAAGCCGGCAGGCGTCTGAATCCGCATACGGCAGAGGGATACAACCGTGGGAATATCACATCGTTCGTCGAACGGAGCCTAAAAAATCTGGACACCGAATCGCTCGACCTGTTGCAGCTTCATTGTCCCCCGACGTCCGTCTATTATATGCCCGAGCTTTTTGACGCTCTTGACGATTTGGTGAAGGCCGGCAAGATCCGGTTCTACGGCGTCAGCGTGGAAAAAGTGGAAGAGGCGCTCAAAGCGATCGAATACCCAAACGTGCAGAGTGTGCAGATCATCTTCAATATGTTCAGGCATCGCCCATCCGAGCTTTTTTTTGAGCAGGCGAAGAAACGAAATGTAGGCATCCTCGCGCGCGTTCCGTTAGCGTCAGGGCTTTTGACGGGCAAATTCGGTCCAAACTCACGGTTTGACAAGGATGATCACAGAACTTTTAACAGGAACGGTGAAGAGTTTGATAGGGGCGAGACGTTCTCCGGAGTTCAATTTCAGTCCGGTTTGAAGGCTGTCGATGAGCTAAAAACACTATGTCCCAAGCATGTGACCCTCGCGCAGTTTGCTCTTAGGTGGATATTGATGTTTGATGCGGTCACATGCGCGATTCCGGGCGCGAAAACTAAGGTTCAAGTCGAAGAGAATGTAAATGCAGCAAATTTAGAACCTCTTTCACAATCGGTAATGGATCGCATTCGCGTTGTCTATGACACGTATGTAAAGACAAGTGTCCATAACTACTGGTAGTTGTCTGCTTCCCTTAAAGGAATTCCCATAAAACTTTTTGATTGCTTTCCGGAAAAAGCAAATGTAATCAAATAGACCATGATTTTTTAACTTTACGTCCACTTCCATCCAGACCGCATAGGTTTTGTTGCGGAGAATTATTTTTTTTCTCTTGCCTTTGTTATACTACTTCTTTACTATTGAAACGGTTCAATTGTAATTTAACCCGTCAAATGAAAAATTTCAGGATTGCAAAGGCAAAAATTTTTTGACAGTGCTTTTTTGCCTCTCCTGATAAAAGAAGATATTCCGCTATTGCGCTCGGCGCTCGGAAGAGTAAAAAGTCCCGCCTTCACGATCATCAGTTCCCGGGTGGCTCTTCAGAAATTCCTGTAGATTAAACTCCTGTGCCGGGCAGTGCTCAATTTAATTTTACACCTGGCTTTTTGAAACTGCCTACGGACTGCAGCAATGATTGAGAAACTGACACACGCCGAACCTCTCATACGCACTGACCTCATCGACTACAAAAACCCAAAACTGTCGGACGACGACCGCGTGGCGGACCTCATTGCGCGCATGACGCTCGAAGAGAAGGTCGCTCAGATGATGTGCATTTGGGGACAGAAGAAGACCATTTTGTTCGATGAGGCCGGAAAGCTCAACCTCAAGCAATTGAAGGTTCATCTTAAGGACGGGATCGGCCAAGTCGGACGCATCAGCGACACCGCAGGCGGACTTGACGCAAAAGAGATGACAGAGTTTTCGAACAGTTTACAGAAATACTTTGTTGAAGAAACCCGCCTCGGTATTCCGGCGATCTTTCACGAGGAGTGCCTCCACGGGCTCGCCGCCAAAGACGCCACGAGTTATCCCCAACCTATAGGGTTAGCGTCGACGTTCGACCCCCGGCTCATCGAGGAAATTTATACGGCGATCGCGGAGGAAACACGGACACGGGGCGCTCATCAGGCGTTGACGCCCGTTGTAGACGTCGCTCGCGATCCGCGTTGGGGAAGGGTTGAGGAAACGTTCGGCGAAGACCCGTATCTCGTCTCTCAAATGGGCATCGCCGCCGTAAGGGGTTTCCAAGGAGACCGGACGTTCAAAGATAAGAAGAGAGTGATCGCAACGCTCAAACATTTTGCCGCACATGGACAGCCGGAGTCCGGGTCCAATTGCGGACCGGCAAACTTCTCCGAACGCGTGCTGAGAGACGTTTTTCTCTTTCCGTTCAAAGAAGTTTTGTCAAATGGAAAAGCATTGAGCGTGATGGCGTCCTACAACGAAATCGACGGCGTTCCATCGCACGCAAACCGGTGGCTGTTGCGCGATGTTCTGCGCGGGGAATGGGGATTCGAAGGTTATGTCGTCTCCGATTATTACGCGATCACAGAAATGAAGGGGAAAGAAGACAGCGTCAGCCATGCGGTGGCCGCCGATAAAGTCGAAGCTGCAATTCTGGCGATCAACGCAGGAGTCAATATCGAATTGCCCGACCCGGACTGCTATCCCAATATCGTAAAACTCGTCCAGGACGGCGTCATCGTCGAATCCGCTATCGATGAATTGGTTGCGGCTCTCTTAAAGTACAAATTTCAATTAGGGCTGTTTGACGATCCATACCTCAACGCGGACCCTGCACAGCACGATCGACGGATCGAAGAGAATAGAAAAATCGCTCTCCGTGCCGCACACGAAACGATCACCCTTCTAAAAAATAAAGACGGCCTCCTTCCCCTCAACGTAAAAAAGGGAGGGACCATTGCCGTCATCGGACCGAACGCAAACCGGAAAATGCTCGGCGGTTACAGCGGCAAGCCGCGGTATTACACTTCGGTGCTTCAGGGGATACAAGAAAAAGCGGGAAAGAATTTTACGATCCTTTACAGCGAAGGATGCAAGAATACGGTCGGCGGTTCATGGGAAGAGGATGCGGTCACGCTTCCCGACCCTGCTGAGAACCGCGCGTTGATCGCTGAAGCCGTCGCGACCGCCGCCAAGGCCGACACGATTATCCTTGCGATCGGCGACAACGAGCAAACTTCGCGAGAAGCGTGGAGCAAAGTTCATCTCGGAGACAGAGCGAGTCTGGAACTTTTTGGAATGCAGAACGAACTGGTGGAGGCGATGGTCGCGACCGGCAAACCGATCGTCGTCGTCCTTTTCAACGGCCGTCCAAACTCCATTCCGTACATCGAAGAGCACGTCCCCGCTGTCGTCGAGTGCTGGTACCTCGGCCAGGAAACGGGCACAGCGGTTGCCGACGTTCTGTTCGGCGATTTCAACCCCGGCGGAAAACTGCCGATCTCGATCCCCCGCTCCGCCGGTCATATTCCGTGTTTCTACAATCACAAGCCATCGGCTCGCCGCGGATATCTGTTCGACGAGATCTCGGCCCTGTATCCGTTCGGGTACGGTTTGAGCTATTCCTCGTTTTCATTCTCAAACGTCCGGCTGGAGAAACCGATCATCAGAGTTGACGAGTCGACGCAGGTTTTTGTCGACGTGAAGAATACCTCCGGTCGCGCGGGGGACGAGGTCGTACAATTATATATTCGCGACGTTGCGAGCTCCGTGACGCGTCCCGTTAAAGAGCTGAAGGGATTCAAAAGGATCAACCTTAAGCCGGGAGAAACGCAAACGGTGGCATTCGTCGTATCGCCGGATCATTTGTCGTTCACCAATATCGATAAAGAATATCTCGTCGAAGCGGGGGATTTTGAAATCATGGTCGGAAACTCCTCACGGAGCCAAGACCTCTCCAAAGTGATTTTGCGCGTGATCTGAAACCGGTCAACATTTGCCCCGCCGTGAACATCGGATTGGCAGTTATAGATCGTGATCCATCATCAGACGCACCTCGTCTGATGCTACCCATCTCATCTCCCACTTAAAATGAGTCAACCTTGGAAAACACCGTAGAAAAACTTCCGATCAAAGAAAAAGTCGGTTACGCACTCGGCGACACTGCGGCCAACTTTATTTTCCAGACGATGGTGATGTTCCAGCTTGCGTTCTACACCGACACGTTCGGTATCACCGCGGCGGCGGCGGGAACGTTGCTGGTTGTCGTGCGCGTGTGGGATGCGATCTTCGACCCGATCATGGGCGTTGTCGCCGATCGCACAAAAACGAAGTGGGGAAAGTTTCGGCCGTGGATCCTTTGGACGGCAGTTCCTTTCGGCATTATGGGGTTCCTGGCTTTCGTGACGCCCGATTTCAGTTCCGGTGGAAAACTCGTCTACGCCTACATCACGTATATCGTGCTGATGATGGTCTACTCAGCGAACAACCTTCCATACTCGGCGCTGAGCGGAGTCATGACGGGAGATATCGGGGAGCGGACGAGCTTATCGTCGTATCGCTTCGTTTTCGCGATGATCGCGCAGCTCATCATCCAGGGCCTGGCGCTGCCGATGGTAAGTTATTTCGGCGCAGGGGACAGCGCGCTGGGTTACCGGTATACGATGGGGATCTTCTCTTCGCTGGCCGTCGTCCTCTTCTTCATCACATTTTCCACAACGAAAGAACGCATTCAACCCGACCCCGCCCAAAAAGCGACCCTCAAAGAACATTTCGGCGATTTGCGGAGAAACAAACCGTGGATTGCAATGTTTGCCTTGACGCTTATTCTCTTTATTACGTTGGCGATGCGTGGCAGCGTGGTATTCTATTATTTCCGATACTACATGCATGTCGATAATTATGAGAGTCTCTTCAGCTGGTTCAACGTATTGGGAACGGCGTCGACGATCATCGGCATCTTTTTCTCGAAAGGGTTGGCGACAAGGTTCGGCAAGCGGAATGTCTTTATCGGCGGTCTCTCGGGCACGACGCTTTTTACCGCATTATTTGTCTTTCTGCCCGCGACCTCCATTACGGTGATCTTCGCGACAGAGATGGCGCGCCAATTTGTCTACGGCTTCACCATTCCGCTGCTCTGGGCGATGATGGCAGACGTCGCCGATTATTCCGAATGGAAAAATCATCGCCGTGCAACGGGCATGGTGTTTTCAGCGATCGTGTTCGCTTTGAAAGCAGGTTTGGGGTTCGGCGGCGCGATCACAGGGTTCGTGCTCTCCGCATATGGATATGTGCCGAACGCCGTGCAAAGCGACTCCGCATTGAACGGCATCGTCATGACGATGAGCATTTTCCCGGCGATCACGTTCGGCCTTTGCGTCGTCTGCCTGTTCTTCTACGGTATCAACAAGGAGGATGAGATTAAAATCACGAGCGAGCTTGCGGAACGGCGAAAAGGGTTCGCAGCTCAAACTGCCTGAAAAATTTTTTATGAACTATATCGTGCTATGCATCCAATGAAAAAAAATCTCACTCCGTTAGCGGTGTTTGTTATGGTACTCATGAGTGCCGGCAGCGCTGTCGCTCAAACTGCATTGAAAGATGTTTTTAAAGGGTGCTTCCTCATCGGTGCGGCGCTCAACGAGGCGCAATTTTCGGGGAGGGATTCGGAAGGCGCGGCTCTTGCGGCGGCGCAGTTCAACGCCATTACTCCGGAGAACGTCCTCAAATGGGAATTGGTGCACCCGGAACCGAATGTGTATGCGTTCGACGCGCCCGACCGGTACGTCGCATTCGGTGAAAAGCACAACATGGTCATCATCGGCCATACACTCGTCTGGCATCATCAAACACCACGATGGGTATTTCAGGATAGCTCCGGCAACCCGATCGGTCGCGAGGCGCTTCTCGAACGGATGCGCGACCATATTCATACGGTCGTCGGGCGCTATAAAGGAAAAATTAAAGGATGGGATGTCGTCAATGAGGCGCTAAACGACGACGGCTCGCTCCGTCAAACTCCTTGGCTGAAGATCATCGGCGAAGATTACATCGTGAAAGCGTACGAGTTCGCTCACGAGGCAGACCCGGATGCGGAACTCTATTACAACGATTACTCGCTCGAAAACGCTCCGAAGCGCGAGGGCGCTCTGTCGCTCATCAAAAAATTGCAGGCGGCCGGCGTGCACGTCGCGGCGGTCGGTCTGCAGGGGCACTATAAAATGGATTGGCCATCGATGGAGCAGGTGAGTTCCACGATTGAAGCGTTCGCATCGCTCGGCGTCAAGGTGAACATCACCGAGCTCGATATCGATGTCGTTCCCGCGACGCAACGCAATCGCGGCGCCGACCTCTCAGTAAACAGCTATCATGAAGTGAAAGAAGATATTTACGCGAACGGCCTTCCGGATTCGATGCAAGTGCTATTAGCAACGCGCTACAGCGATCTTTTCAGCGTCTTTGTCAAGCATGCCGATGTCATCGACCGCGTCACTTTTTGGGGGGTGACCGACGGGAATTCATGGCTCAATTCTCCGGGACGCGTGAATTATCCTCTTCTCTTTGACCGCAACTTCCAACCGAAGCCGGCCTTTTACGCGGTAGTCAAAACTGCGATGTAACGTAATCCTTGTCAAGGTTTAAAACCTTGACAAGGATCCAGGGCATACTCAAGGGGAACTTGTGCACAGGTTCCCCGTTTTATTTTTCGAGGATTTTTTCGGATACGGCTCGATGCTCAATGTGAACAGGATGGATCCCAATGGATAAAATCGTTCATCTTTACAAAAAGACCGTCCCCGTTCTTCGCCTCCCGCTGAAACTATTTGCTCTCTCCATTCTCCTCAACGGCCTCACGCTGCGGTTTGCGGTCGCACAAACCATCGTAATAACAAAAAGTGAATCCTACGTCTCTCAACAACACCATCGAGGGGACTTCGCTCTATCGAGCGCTGCCGGCGTTGCGCCGATCGTCGTCAGTTCTCATGACTATCCCGGCGTCATTCTCGTAGCACAAGACCTCGCGGAGGACGTTGAAAGAGTCACCGGAAAAAAGCCCATCGTTTTGAACGACACCCCCTCCGGTTTCAAAGAGATGATCATCGCGGGGACGATCGGGAAAAGTTCATTGATCGATACGCTGGTGGCGCAAAAGAAGCTAGATGTCGCCGGGGTTTCGGGAAAGTGGGAAGCGTTCATTACACAGGTCATCGATGATCCGATTCCCGGGGTCGATCGCGCTCTTGTTATTGCGGGGAGCGACAAGCGCGGAACGATGTACGGCATGTTCGACCTTTCCGAGAAGATCGGCGTGTCTCCGTGGTATTGGTGGGCCGACGTTCCTGTTCAGCACCGCGAGGATCTTTTTGTACGGCCGGGGCGGTACACGCTCGGACAACCGGCAGTGAAGTACCGGGGGATATTTATCAACGATGAAGCGCCAGCGCTCTCGGGCTGGACAAAGGAAAAGTTTGGAGGGTTCAACAGCAAATTCTATGTCCACGTGTTTGAACTTATCCTGCGCATGAAAGGGAATTATCTGTGGCCGGCAATGTGGGGAAGCGCCTTCAACGACGACGATCCGATGAACGAAAAGCTCGCCGACGAATACGGCATCGTCATGGGAACGTCTCACCATGAACCGATGATGCGCGCGCAGCAAGAATGGGAACGTTATGGAAAAGGCCCGTGGAATTATGAAACGAACGACAGCGTGCTGAGAGATTTTTGGAGAGGCGGGATCAAACGCATGGATTCCTACGAGAGCATCGTCACGATCGGCATGCGCGGCAACGGAGATATGCCGATGACGCAAGGGTCGAATATTGCGCTGCTCGAAAGGATCGTGAACGATCAGCGGGAAATTATCGGACAGGTGACCGGAAAAGACGTTACGACGATCCCGCAGGATTGGGCGCTCTACAAGGAAGTCCAGGACTACTACGACAAAGGGATGAGAGTTCCAGACGACGTGACGCTTCTCTTGTGCGACGATAATTGGGGAAACATCCGGAGGCTTCCGAAACTGACAGACCCGCCGCGCACGGGCGGTTACGGGATTTACTATCACTATGATTATGTGGGAGGCCCGAGAAATTACAAATGGCTGAACACAAATCAGATCGAGCGCGCATGGGAACAGATGCATCTTGCGTATGCGTACGGCGCAAAACAAATATGGATCGTCAATGTCGGCGACATCAAGCCGATGGAATTCCCGATCGAATTTTTTCTCGACTACGCGTGGAACCCCGGCCAATGGCCGGCGGCCCGGCTTCCGGAATACACGCAACAATGGGCAGAGGAGCAGTTTGGAAAAGAGCATGCGGTTGAAATTGCCGAGATCCTCCATTCGTACACACAATTTAATGCGCGACGAAAACCGGAATTGCTTTCCCCTGCTACCTATAGCTTGACCGACTACCGAGAGGCGGAGACGGTTGTCGCCGAGTACGACTCCCTCGCGGCAAAGGCGCAGCATCTTTACGACATACTTCCGAAGGAATATCGGGATGCCTTTTATCAACTCGTCTTGCATCCCGTTCTCGCATGCTCAAACCTCAACGACCTGTATGTCACCGTTGCAAAAAACCGCATCGATGCGCAAGAAGGGCGTGCGGCGACAAATGCTCTCGCTCTGAAGGCGCGGGAATTGTTCGAAAGAGACTCGGCAATTTCATATTTCTACAACCATACGATGTCGTCCGGCAAATGGGATCACATGATGGATCAGACGCACATCGGCTACACATATTGGCAGCAGCCCGATCGAAATGTAATGCCCGATGTTAAAATAATTGACCTGCCGGTCGCTCCCGATATGGGCGTTGAGGTGGAAGGACAGACGGGCTGGTGGCCGAATGAAACGGGCGAAGCGGCGCTCCCGGAATTCGATCCGTTCAATCGACAATCGTACTATGTGGAATTATTTAACAGAGGAAAAACACCGTTTGACTATTCAATAGAAGTAAAAGATCCTTGGGTTAGGATTGAAAATTCTACAGGCCGCATAGAATCTGAAAAACGGGTATGGGTCAACATCGCTTGGACAGCAGCCCCGAAAGGGATCCAACGCTCGGCTTTCACGATCACCGGACCGACCGGGCAGCAGGTCGTTGTTCATGTTGCGATTAACAACCCGGCATCTCCAAAACCGAATGAAGTTGATGGATTTGTGGAGGGCAACGGTTACGTTTCGATCGAAGCCGAGCATTACACAAAAAAAGTGGACGCTTCGCCGATCGGATGGGAAACGATACCCGGATTAGGACGCACGCTGTCGGCGGTTATGCCAACGCCGGTAACGGCCGGATCGCAAACGCCCGGCGGAAATAGCCCGCATCTTGAGTACAAGGTCTATTTGTTCAGCAAGGGAAATCTCAACGTCGACGCTTATGTATCGCCCACACTGAATTTTCATAATGATCAGGGACTGCGTTACGCGATTTCCTTCGACGATGCAGCGCCGCAAATTGTCACGATCAACGCCGATAATTCGAACCGGACATGGGAGCGTTGGGTTGCGAACAATATCAACATTACATCATCAAGCCATACGATCGAAACGCCCGGCGTCCACGTATTAAAATTCTGGATGGTCGACCCGGGCGTCGTGCTGCAAAAACTCGTGATCGACGCCGGCGGAGTCAAACCGAGTTATCTCGGCCCGCCGGAAAGTTTCCACCGGCTCGCAGACGGCAAGAAAGGTAACTGACGGTTTTAAATTCAAAATGCAAAATTCAAAGAGCAAAATTACAATGAAAAGTGTAAAAGTGATTCCGATTCATTTTCAATTTTTAACTGTAACTTTCCACTTTGCATTTTGAACTTTTAACCATCGTGAGGTATCCAATGAAAAATAGCACTCTCTTCATTGCCCTGATTTTTTTTGACTGCTTTGCCCTGAGCGCGCATGTCCAAGCGAGCGGCATCGATTCGCTCAATTCCCCGCCGCCGGTTGAAATTGCGGGGACGCAATCGCTTCATTTTACTTCTGCGATCATGGGGCAGGAGTTCGACCTCTATGTAAACCTTCCACGAGATTATCAGGACACGACAAAATCGGTTCCCGTGGTATATCTTTTGGACGGTCAATGGGACTTTACGCTGCTCAATGCGATATTCGGCCAACAATACTACGACGGGTTCGTTCCGAGCGTGATCGTTGTCGGGATTGCATGGGGTAGGAAAAATCCGGATTTCGATTTTCTTCGGGCGAGAGACCTTACTCCTTCGGTAGTCCCGCAATCTCCGCAATCGGGCAATGCTCCGAAATTTCTTCAGTTCTTGACGACGGAAGTTATCCCTTTTATTGACGCCCATTACCGCACGAAAAAAGATGACCGCACGCTTATAGGCAGCTCACTCGGTGGGCTTTTTACATTATACACATTGTTCACCACGCCGGAGATGTTCAACCGCTACGTCCTCACGAGTCCCGCTATCGGTTGGGACAAGGGCGTCATATCATCTTACGAGCAAAAATTCGCCGAACGCAAGACCCATCCACATGTCAAACTCTTTATGGCGGACGGAGGACTCGAAAGTGGAGCCGGGAGTTTCCAAAAATTTGCCGACAATTTAAAAGGCCAAAACATCGAAGGGCTGGAGATGGAATCAAGAATTCTTGAGGGAATGGGCCACTCGGGCGGCAAGGCGGAAGGGTTTACTCGCGGACTGCAATATGTTTTTACCCGCCCGTCCCTTACGCTCGACCCGGCGGTCCTGGATCAATACACCGGCACCTACCAGAGTAATAGCGATTTCAAAGTCAAAGTTGAGAGGGAGAACGATCGTCTCGTGGGAGTCGGCCCCGACGGGTCCAAAATTCCGGTGTTTGCCGAAAGCGCCGAAGATTTTTACGCAAAAGGCCAGTATCTTTTCGTTCATTTTAAGAAGAACGAAAACGGCAAAGTTGCCGGCGTTCAGATCGACCAATTCGGGGGAAGTCAATTTCTGAAAAAAATTGATTAGGGCAGGGACACAGTCCGAAAGGCGTAATTGAGTGAAGAAAATCGAAGCCCGAAAAGGCTGGATTAAATTTCGATGTTGGGGGGATGTGCTCGCCATCCTCTTTTTTCTTTGTTGCGCTCGAGTTCCCGTCTCGGGTCAAACGAAAGGCGAGTTTACCAACCCCATACTTGCCGGTTTCAATCCGGACCCCAGTGTGTGCAGGGTAGGGGACGATTTCTATCTGGTCAATTCCACGTTCTCATATTTTCCCGGCATCTCAGTCTCTCATAGCAGAGATCTTGTGCACTGGAAATTGATCGGGTACGTTCTCGACCGCCCCGAACAATTCAACCTGGATAAACAAGGGGTGTCGAGGGGTATCTTCGCCCCTGCGATCCGGTATCACGACGGAAATTTTTATGTGACGTGCACCCTCGTCGACATCGGAGGAAATTTCGTTGCGACGGCGAAAAATCCGGCAGGGCCGTGGTCAAAGCCGGCATGGCTGCCGCAGGTGAACGGCATCGACCCAAGCTTGTTCTTTGACGATGACGGCAAATCATATCTCGTCTACAACAGCATCCCGCCTGAAAATAAATCTCTCTATCCGGGGCACAGGACGCTGCGCATCCGCGAATTTAATCCCGACAGTCTTACGGTCAGCGACGAAGAACGCATTCTCGTGAACGGAGGCACGGACATTTCGAAGAAGCCCGTTTGGATCGAAGGGCCGCATATTTTAAAAAAGGACGGGTTCTATTATTTGATCGCTGCCGAAGGCGGTACGGCCGAACAACATTCCGAGGTCGTTTTTAAAAGCGCACATGTGTTTGGGCCGTACGTTCCGTACAACTATAATCCGATCCTTACTCAGCGTGACTTAGACCAAAAACGGATGAACCCGATCACGTGTACGGGGCATGCCGATTTTGTAGAAGGAAGACCCGGTGAGTGGTGGGCGGTGTTCCTCGGATGCCGGCCGTATCCTCCGGGAGAAGAAAATTATTATAATACCGGAAGGGAAACGTTCCTAGCTCCGGTCCGGTGGAGAGACGGTTGGCCCGTCATCAATCCGGATTATAAGGAAGTTCAATACTATTATCCGGATCCTCTTCCAACTTCGATCGATTCGGGGAGCGTGCCGATGAGCGGAAATTTTCATACGAGGGATAAATTTGATTCACCCGCGCTCAACCTCAACTGGGTTTTTCTGAGAACCCCTCACACGAAGTGGTACGATCTTCAAACGAAAAAAGGATTTCTGTCGATGGAGTTGAGGCCCGAGACGTGTGAAGGAAATATGAATCCGAGCTTTCTTGGCCACCGGCAACAGCATCTGCAAGGTTCGGTCAGTACGTCGATGATCTTCGCTCCGCAAGGGGAGAATGAAAAAGCCGGATTACTGGTCTTTCAAAATGAGAGGCATTTTTATTTTGTGTGCAAATCTATGACGGGAGGACATCCTGCCATAGAACTCTACAAATCTCTCGACACCGAAGCTCCGGGGGACAGCATGGAATTAGTTTGCTCGCAAGGGTTACCGGAAGCGCGTTGGGAAAGTGAAGTACTTCTTAAGATAGATGCTAAAGAGAATTTCTATGCTTTTTCGTATGCGTTTGATCCCGGGATGTGGTTGACCTTAAAAGACAGCCTCGATGCGAAGTATTTGAGCACCAAAGTTGCCGGGGGGTTCGTAGGCTGCATGTATGCGCTCTATGCAACCTCCCAAGGCCGCGACAGCGGCAATTGGGCGCACTTCGATTGGTTCGATTATGCGGGGAACGACAGGGTTTACAAATGAAGGTTATTTCCATTTTGAACCGATTTATTTGTTTGACTTAAGGCGAAATAGTTTTAACTTTATATGGTATTTTTGAAAGTGAGAAACATTGGCATTTGGTGGGATAGGTTGATTTGGATGGAAAAGCCAATTTTTAGTGAAGAATATTCCTTTTTTTACGTTGGTATTGGCGATTTGAAATTGATCATCAGGTTCTTAACAGCTGGGTTCGGATTGTGTGAATAATTTCGGTGCTTTATTACTCTCAACCATAGGGCCGAGAGATATATGTTTTTACAATAGCGCGGCGTACGTCGTACCTAAACGCCGAAATAGATATGAAAAGAATAACAATTGAAGATGTTGCCAAGCGAACGGGGGTTTCAAAGGGGACCATCTCTGCCGTTATCAATGCCAAGAATACAGTAAAGCCGGCAACGAGAGACCACATCCTGGCTGTCATGAAGGAGCTGAACTTTCGTCCGAAAGGAGTTGCAAGAAACCTAAAGAACGGCAATCAGGATAAAAGCATCGGCGTCATTATCAAAGACCTGAACTACCCGTTCTACACGTCGGTTGCAACGGGCGTCAAAGATTACGCACACAGCAAAGGATACTCCGTCGTTGTGACAAGTTCCGACGATGATCATCAGACAGAGAAAGAATTCTCGCATCTCTTCTCGGCAAAAGACATCAAGGGAACGATCATCGCACCGATCGTTGCGGGAACCGCGGAGATCGAACATCTCTTTAAACTGAAGATGATCAACTATCCGTTTGTGTTGCTTGAAGACGTCAAAGGAATCCAGGCGAATGTCGTAGCGATCGATAATCTCAAAGCGATCAAAAAAGCGGTGAAATATCTTATCGACAGCGGTCACTCGCGGATCGTCCATTTTGCGGGGCCGCCACTTTCGTCGCATACCCAGGAACGCATTGAGGGATTTCGCGACGCGTTCAGCGAGAGCACGCTGGTCTTTCACAAAGAGATGATCGTCTCGGTCGGGTCCCACTACGACGAGAGTTTTATGAAGACGCTGGAGTACTTCAAGGACAAAAGAAGAGAAGACTATCCGACTGCGATCGTCTGTTTCAACGATCATCAGGCCTTAGCGGTGATGACGGCTCTCAAGGAATTAAATATCAAAGTGCCCGACGACATCTCCATCATCGGGAACGACGACATCTACTACGCAAAGATCTATCCGGTTCCTCTCACGACGATCCGCGCGCCGCAGCACGAGATCGGAAAAAAAGCCGCAGAAATTTTGATCAGGAATATCGAAGCGCCGACGCTGTTGCCGAACGAGCATGTCGTCCTTGAGACGGAATTTATCGTTCGAGAGTCGACGAGGGTCCTGAACTAATAGTTGCCGCAAGCATCTTAGTCGACGACCCGTCGTTCTCCAACGATCTCCACTTCCTTCATGACCGACCCGGTGGTCGCGCACTGCACGCCGGGTTGAACCCCTCCAACGGCGATTTGAAATTTCCCCGGGTCGACCTCGTACTGTGAGTTCTTATTGATCACCGCCAATTGCCGCGGCCGAAGAACGAATTCCACTTTTCGCTTCTCTCCGGGGTTCAAATGCACTCTCGCGAAACCGCCGAGCGCATGTATCGGCACAACGGCTGAGCTCGAAAGATTCTTCACGTACAGTTCCGCGACTTCATCTCCTTCCCTCGCACCGACATTTTGCACTTCAACGGAAACTCGCACGCTGTCTCCCGCTTGAACGTTGGTCGGAACTACAAGATTGCCGTACTTGAACTTGGTATAGCTGAGGCCGTATCCGAAAGAGAAGAGCGGTTCTCCCGTGAAGTATCGGTAGGTTCGTCCTTTCATGGTATAGTCGTCGAACGGGGGGAGTTGGTCGACCGACTTGTAAAACGTTACGGGCAGCCTTCCAGCGGGATTATAATCCCCGAACAAGACATCTGCTAATGCCGTGCCCCCTTCTTCGCCCGGATACCACAATTGAATGATCCCGGGGATATTGTCCTTCTCCCAATTGACCGCAAGCGCACTGCCGCTCGTCAAAACGCAGACCACAGGTTTCCCCGTCGAATAGATCTGTTTCAGCAAATTTTCCTGGACTGCGGGGAGTTTAAGGTCGGTCCGGTCGCCTCCTTTGAAGCCCTCGAAGTCGACGCGCATCTCCTCTCCCTCAAGCTGCGACGTGATTCCTCCGACAAAAATGACGACGTCCGATTCTTTTGCCAGAGCGACCGCTTTTGCCGCATTGTCGACATCCGGCAATTGCCATTGCACGGAGAACTGAGGTCTCCGTGTCAATGCAAGGACCTCCATCTTGAAAGCGTACGTGGCGCCCCTCTTCAGATCGAGGCGGCAATTTCGCGTGGAGAGTTCCCGATTCGCCCAGCTTTCGATCACGATGCTGTCGCCGATGAAAAGCCGGTAGCCCGCGTCCGACGTCACGAGAAAATTAAACTCGCCGGTTTCCGGTGCCGTCATTATCCCGCTCCATCTGACGGAAGTAAAGTCATACGCACCGTCGAAAGAGGGAATGCGCGTACCGTATATCCAATTTGGGTTTGTCAATTGATCGATCCTGCTGAAGTACGGCCGGCCCGACATATCCTCGTTCTTGAAAAATTCCACGCGCAGCCCTTTCTCTCCCCCCGACTGCAACATGTCGGACATCAGATAGTGGGTGACGACCCCTTCAGCGACAAGGTTGCATCCGGCGTCGTACACGACTTCCGTTCCGGGCGAAACTTTATCCTTGATGCCCTGGAGGGGAGTGACGTACCGAGACGGTGTGCCGTTGTAATTACCGAGCAGCATGAAGTACGAATCGGCGGTCGGTCCGATGACCGCCACCCGGTTTACGCTTTTGCTCAACGGAAGAATTGCGTTGTCGTTTTTTAACAACACGATCGATTCGCGAGCGGCCTGCAGAGCGAGCCCGCGATGTGCCTGTGAATCGTTCTCGCTCATCGGGATTTGCTCATAGGGGACGGCGCTTGGAGGGTCGAACATGCCGAGCTTGAACTTCGCTGTGTAAAGCCGTTTCACCGCAATGTCGATCTCTCCCTCTGTGAGCAAATGCTTGTTCACCGCCTCGAGAAGAGCCGAGGTATAGACGCTGCCGCAATTGAGATCGGTCCCCGCCTTCACCGCAAGCGCCGCCGCCTCGGGAGCCGTCTGCACGATCTTATGATTGTTGAAAATATCCGAGATCGCTCCACAATCGGAAACGATGTATCCTTTGAAACCCCAGTCGTCGCGAAGGATCTTTCGAAGAAGTCTCGGCGAGCCGCAGCATGCATCTCCCATAAACCTGTTGTAGGCGCACATGACTGAAAACGCTCCGCCTTCTTTGACGCATGCTTCGAAGGCCGGAAGGTAGGTGTCGTAAAGGTCGTGATTGTCGATGATGGCATCAAACGTATGTCTGTCGGGTTCGGGTCCGCTGTGGACGGCGTAATGTTTTGGAGTCGCAATGACTTTAAAATAACGCGGGTCGTTCCCCTGCAGGCCTTTGACAAAAGCGACGCCCATGCGCGCGGTGAGATACGGATCTTCTCCGTACGTTTCCTGTCCACGTCCCCACCGAGGGTCGCGGAAGATGTTGATGTTCGGACTCCAGAAGGTCAGCCCTTTGAAAATTTCCCGTTCGCCTTTGCGTGTGAAATCGTTGTTCTTCGCCCGCGCCTCCGTTGAGATCGCATCGGCGACATTGCCCATCAGCGGTGTGTCCCATGTTGCGGCGAGACCGATCGCTTGAGGGAAGACTGTTGCAACGCCTGCCCGCGCAACGCCGTGGAGGCATTCATTCCACCAATTATACTCGGGGATGTTAAGGCGAGGGATGGCAGCGGCGCTGTTTCCCATCTGCGAAATTTTTTCTTCAAGCGTCATCCGTGAGACGATGTCGTCGACCCGCTCCTGGACTGGCAGCGTATAATCCAAATATTTCGGCATGTTTCCCGCGCTCTGAGCCGATAACGAGAATGGCCACGCAAGCAAGGAATATGCAAACACCCGGTTCACTGTCGAGAAGAGCGTTGTAGGCCGCATGCTGTCTCCTGAATTTAAATGGTCGAAGTTGTGATGCCGTAAAATAACAAATTTGACCCGATATGCGCTACAAAAGAATGCACGGTCCCGTCGCGTGAACCGTTCACTTTAAGTGTCCGGTTAATTTCTGAACTGGCGACCGAAGGCGCGATGATATTTTTTGGCAGTGAGTCACTTACAGAAACCTTCCGAAGGATTTTTGATGGAGCTTTGAAAGAGCCTTAGCATTCGCTTATTTTGAATAGAAAACCTTCGGAAGGTTTGTGGTTAATCGTCAAGGTAGCCCACTACCTATTTTTTATCTTTATTCTGTTCCAAATTTTATGTATCGTATCGGGCGGCATTTCAGGCCGCTAAGTGTTATAAAAGAAAGTATCCCGGAGTTTGTTATGTCGTCTCGATTGCTTCTCGGTTACGATATCGGCAGTTCATCTATCAAGGCCTCGTTCATCGATGCGGAGACGGGGGAGTTGGTCGCCTCCGCGAGTTCTCCCAATGCGGAAATGAAGATCGATTCGCCGCAGCTCGGCTGGGCGGAACAGCATCCAGACCTATGGTGGCAGCATGTCGTTCTCGCGACAAAAAAAATGTTGTCGAAAGGGAACCTTTCCACGCATGAAATTTTGGGGATCGGCATTTCGTACCAAATGCACGGATTGGTGATGGTGGATAAGAATAAGAAAGTTCTCTATCCGTCGATCATCTGGTGCGACAGCCGCGCAGTCGACATCGGGAATAAAGCGTTCGACGATCTTGGAAAGGATTTGTGCCTCGGCAAGTTCCTCAATTCTCCCGCAAATTTTACCGCGTCGAAACTCAAATGGGTCAAAGAGAACGCTCCCGATGTGTATGCAAAAATTTTTAAGATCATGCTGCCCGGCGACTTCGTCGCAATGAAACTCACCGATGAAATTTGCACGACTATTTCAGGCTTGAGCGAAGGGATCTTTTGGGATTTTCAAAAGCGAGGATTGGCGGAAGAGCTGCTCGGCTACTATGGTTTCGATAAGAATGTGATCGCGAATGTCGTCCCTTCGTTCGGCATCCAGGGGAAACTGACTCCCGCCGCAGCCGCCGAACTGGGATTGAAAGCCGGGATTCCCGTGACCTACAGAGCGGGGGATCAGCCGAACAATGCGCTTTCGCTCCATGTGCTTGAACCCGGCGAGATCGCGGCGACAGCCGGAACTTCCGGAGTCATTTACGGAGTCAGCGACAAGAATATCTACGACCCCGCAGGCCGCGTCAACACCTTTGCCCATGTCAACTACACTCTCACAAAACCGAACACGGGAGTTCTGCTCTGCATCAACGGGACCGGGATCCAATACAGCTGGATCAGACAAAATCTTCTCGACGGCCGCTATTCGTACGACGAGATGAACGCTCTTGCCTCGGAGGTAGGGGTCGGTTCGGATGGAGTACTCTGTTACCCTTACGGAAACGGTGCAGAGAGGAGTTTGGAGAACCTCGATGTGCTTGCTCAATTCAGAGGCCTCAATTTCAACCTGCATACCAAAGCCCATCTCATACGAGCCGCGCAAGAAGGGATCGTATTTTCTTTCCGGTATGGCTTGGATATCATGAAAAGCATCGGCATGGAATTCAAGGTCATCAAAGCAGGCTCTTCCAACCTCTTCCAGAGCGGAGTGTTCAAGCAAGCATTCGCTAATACGTGCAACGTCGGCTTGGAAATTTACAACACGGACGGATCGCAAGGAGCGGCGAGGGGAGCCGGGATAGGCGCCGGCTGCCTTACAATAGAAGAGTCCTTTAAGGGTCTCAAAATCATTGAAAAAGTGACCCCTTTCGCCGATTTAACAAAAAAATATGAGTCTGCCTATTTGAACTGGAAGCATGCTTTGCTCCAGCTCATAGGTGGATAGAGCGTTATTATTTCGCTTGACATGTAGGAGAAATATTCATAACATTGAATCGGTTCAATTTTATTTGAACTGATAAAGTGTCGGAGGAGATTTTTCACGCGCATTTCGGCTACGTAGTAGCAACCTGGCGTTCAAATTATACTCCCACCATCTGTTTCGAATTAAAACTTCACGATAATCATGCTGAACAAGTACTTCCCGAAGGTCAAGAAGCAAGTTGCGTATGAAGGGAAAGACTCGAAGAACCCGCTCGCTTTTAAATATTACGACAAGAAGCAACGAGTCGGTAAAAAAACGATGGCTGAACATCTTCGTTTCTCAGTAGCGTACTGGCATTCTTTTATGGGGTCCGGCTCGGACATGTTCGGTGGCCCGAGTTTCGACAGGCAATGGCGCGCCGCGAGCGCTCCGCTGGATCGCGCATACGATACGCTCGACGCCGCGTTCGAGTTCTTTCAAAAATTAGGTATCGATTACTACTGTTTTCACGATCGAGATATTGCGCCGGAAGGAAATAACTTCAGAGAATCGGTGAAGAACCTCGAGTCGGTCGTGCAGCGCGCAAAGGAGATGCAAAAAGAAACGGGCGTCAAGTTGTTGTGGGGCACGGCAAACTTATTCTCAAGCCCGATCTATTCTCAAGGCGCCGGCACGAGCCCGAACGCACATGTCATGGCTCATGCGGCAGCGCAAGTAAAGAACGCGATCGACGCAACACATGAATTGGGCGGAGAGAATTATGTGTTTTGGGGAGGACGCGAAGGATACGAGACATTGCTCAACACGGATTTGAAACGAGAGCAGGAGCATATGGCGCGATTTCTGCACATGGCGGTCGACTACCAGCAGAAGATCGGTTTCAAGGGGCAGTTCCTCATCGAACCGAAACCCAAAGAACCGACGAAACATCAGTACGACACCGACGCGGCAGCCACGCTCTACTTCCTCAACGAATACGACCTCATCGACCACTTCAAACTAAACATCGAAGCAAACCACGCGACACTCGCCGGCCATTCGTTCGAACATGAACTCGCGGTTGCGTCTGCCGCGGGTAGACTCGGAAGCGTCGATGCGAACCGAGGAGACTATCTGCTTGGATGGGACACGGATCAGTTCCCGACCGACCTCTACTCGACCACGCTGGCTATGATGGTCATTCTGCAGCAGGGCGGTCTAGGCAAAGGCGGCTTAAATTTTGACGCGAAGGTGCGGCGAAGTTCGAACGATCCGGTGGATTTATTCCACGCCCACATCGGTGGAATGGATTCGTTCGCGCGCGGCCTGCTCATCGCGCATAAAATGATCGAGGAGAAGGCGTTCAGCAAATTTATCACAGAACGGTACCGCAGTTTCGATTCCGGCATTGGCGCAAAAATTATCTCCGGAAAAACCGGTCTCGAAGAGATCGAAAAATGGGTCCTGAAAGAAGGGAAGCCGGAACTCGAGAGCGGCCGGCAAGAGATGCTCGAAAACATACTGAATACTTACATTTGACGTATCAAAAAATTCATGCTCATTGATAATCATCCTTCTTTGTCCCCGTTGCGATTGTCGGCGGCGACGTTTCAACAAAAGTGATGATCATCGTGGTAGTGCTATAAACCGGTAATCCTTGCAAAGGACCCGGGGAACGTTGTCACCCAAAGCTGTTACACAACGACCGTAGACACGATGCTAAAATCAATTCAAACGAAGGTCTGGCGTGCACCGCAAACTGCGATCTCGGCGCGTGCATCCCAGCAGCAGAACCAGCGTTCCGATGTTTCTCTCATCGGGTGATTGTTCGTGGTGAGCCCAGACGGCTCACTCCAAAGAACGGTCACCCGATTCTGTTTTTAGGCAAGCGCAAACGTTGAAGGATGATCAATAAGAAATTGTAAAGCGGCGGTGATCATGTGAGGAAGCGGTTTTGGCCAACTTACAGCGGCACAAAAGAAATAAAAGGAGAACTCTTGTGAAAAACTCGTATGGTCTTATTGCCACGGCAATTAGGGCATTCGCAAATCGCATTGGTCAGGGGTTTAACGTCGTAACGTTTTGTATTATGGCAATATCGCTTTTACTTGTAGCCCCATCGCTCATGGCGACGGGAGTACTTAAAGGCAAAGTTTTAGACAAGGAAACAAATGAAGGTCTGCCCGGCGCGAACGTCGTTATAAAGGGCACAAGCATCGGCGCCGCTACCGATTTGAACGGGGCTTTTTCTATCTCCAATGCGCCGTCCGGCCCGCAGACCGTCGTTGTGTCATACATTGGGTATATTTCGTCGACTGTTGTGGTGAATATCCCAGAGGGCGGAACAGTCAACCAAGACTTTTCCCTCGGAGCCACTATGGTCAAAGGTGAGGTAGTCGTCATCACCGCTCAAGCCCAGGGACAGATGCAGGCGATCAATCAGCAGCTTGCGTCGAACAAGATCGTCAACGTCGTTTCCGAAGCGAAGATCCAAGAACTCCCGGATTTCAACGCCGCACAGGCGATCGGTCGTTTGCCGGGCGTTTCAACGTTACAAAGCTCGGGTGAGGCCAATAAAATTGTCGTGAGAGGTCTCGCTCCTCAATACAACGAAGTCGCCATCGGAGGAATAACGCTGGCGAGCACGGGAAGCGCGCAGATCGGCGCAACCTCCCTGGGAATTACTTCGAGCGCTCCCACTGATGACCGAAGCGTCGACCTCACGATGATCACGCCGTACATGATCAAGTCGATCGAGGTCTATAAATCTCTCACTCCGGATATGGAAGCCAACGCAATCGGCGGCTACGTCAACATGGAATTGCGAGAAGCTCCCACGGGATTCCATGGAGACGCACTCTGGCAATCCGGCTACACGCAAAAAACCAACAACTACGGAAATTACAGAGCGGTTGCAGCCGGCAGCGACAGATTCTTTGACGACCAGCTTGGCGTCTATGTCCTTGCGAACGCAGAGCAATATGACCGCAGTGCGGACAATATGAGCGCTTCGTATGCCACGGCGAACGCTACTCCCGAACCGAACGGATTCAGGCCCGTGTGGGTGAACAACGTGACGTTGAACCGGCATCTCGAGACCAGGCAACGGTACGGAGGGAATATTATTCTTGATTATAGACTTCCCTTCGGTTCGATAAAATCGGTCAACTCGGCCAACCGCCTGAATTCCAACTACAACGATTATAACACGATCATCGACTACTACGCAGGCAACACGAACAAAGAGATGGACTTTTCATACAGAGAAGGAAAGGGGACTACCGACGTCGCGCAAAACTCCTTGGATTTTTCGAGCGATTTTGGATTTATTTCCGCCGACCTTAAGGCGGCTAATAGTTATTCGAGAAATTATCTTCCCTACTCGCCATACTATATTTTCCAACAAAATTTTGCGACGAAGGGATGGAGCACGGCCATTACCGATGCCACTCCGGAAGAATTGACGCATTTAGTGACTTACGGCCCGGATTCCACGACGTTGCTGCAATCCCTGAATCTATTCTCCAGCGATTATCACGAAAATGATCAGGCCTACAAGGCCGATTTCAAGGTCCCGTTCAGTCCCGGGACATCGCTCTCCGGCTTCTTCAAGTTTGGCGGAGAGTACCGCTATAATCACATCACGAACGACCAGAGCACTCCGTACATTACGATACGAGGTACAGGCGGGATCGCGACAGTTGTACAAAATAGCATCGCAGCCGCTTTTCCGGGGTTGAGATATAACGGCGGAACTTCCGGAGGATATTTAGAGGGAACGAACTTTACCTCGACCGATACAAAGCTTCTGAGTTCTTTTTTGAACAACAAATTCGGGTACATGTACTGGGTTCCCACACCGGGGATTCTTAATGGAGTAGTCAATTACATCCATGACAACGCCGCGGCCTTTGCTCCTTTGCAGAGCGATCCTACCTCGGGAGGTTGGTACGACGGCCCGTATCAGGAACTTCCTAACGATTACAAATACGTCGAGAGATATTATGGAACCTACGCGATGACAGAATTGGATTTCGGCAGCGACCTGTTAATTGTCGGCGGCGCGAGGTATGAAGAGACGAAGAGTTTATACTTCGCATACAATATGGAAGACGAACGTAACCCTTACGCTCAGAAGGCCTTCCCCGTAACAGCCTATCCTCAGAATCACTATTGGTTACCTCAGGTTCAGGCAAGGTATAACATCACCTCATGGAGCGACATCCGCTATTCGTACACACAAACGCTTGCGCGTCCCGACTATTCGGCACTATCGCCGCATTTTGTCGTCTCGGCTGCGGCAGGCGCCGTCTATTCTGGCAATCCAACCCTGAAACCGGCGCAAGCGGAGAACCACGATGTGTTGCTCAGTTTTCACAACAACGAGCTTGGGCTTTTGTCGTTCGGCGGTTTCTACAAGGAGATAGATCATTTCACTTATTCCGCGACGTATCCTCTCTACAATCAGAAATTTTTTAACGCACAGGGGGTGACCGACCTTCCCTTCACATTGGAATCCTTCGCTCCTTTTTTGTCTTCGGCCGATCAGAGTCCAAACAACGGTACGAAGGTGACCACCTTCATCAACAGTCCGTATGCAGCGTTCGTGAGAGGCATCGAGACAGACCTCCAGACAAGGCTCTGGTATCTGCCGGCTCCGATGGATGGCATCGTGCTCGGAGTCAATTACTCTCGTATTTCATCTCATGCGGTCTATCCATACTTCGACACGAGACAAATCGGCAGGACTGTTCAGTTCGTCGACAGTACCAGGACGGACAGGCTGGTGTATCAGCCGAACGATGTCCTGAACGCCTATATCGGCTATGACTATAGAGGGTTTTCCGGGCGCGTCTCCTTCACGTATCAAGGGAACATTGTGACAACCATCGGAGCATATCCTGAGAACGAGGGTTTCTCCAGAAGCTATAACCGATTCGATATTTCTGCACGGCAGAAGCTTCCATGGGCGGACGGTCTCCAGCTCTATTTGGATGTGAACAACCTCAATGCCGAGCCGAATATTTCGACGCAGCCGTCGATAGGCGGCTTTACCTCGGAGCAGTTCTACGGACTCACCGGGGACCTGGGGATCCGGTATACGCTGTGATGTAATACTGCGGCAATAAGCGAACCCATCTCGCACAACGGCAGAAAAGCTTTATATGAGAATCAGCATCAATCAAAAATACAAGGAGGTCAACATGAAAAAATTTGTTTTTGCGTTACTCTGTGTAATGTTGCCGGCTTCGCTCGCGGCGCAAACCGTTGTGGCCGTGCATAGCGACGCCGGTGCCGGAGGGAATCTTAACACGGCCATCGCCAGCGTCATTAGCGCCGACCCGACGGGCGTTCAGCTTTCCAATACGATTTTCCAATTGGATGCGGGCGGTTTTTATATCCTCACGGGAACGATAACAACTCCTCCTCATTCCCATCTCTACATTGAAGGGCCGACCCCCGGTAATACGATGGCAACCGCGTTGCCGGAAATCGTGTGGACGACGAGCGGCGGCGTCACGACGACGTATAATTTCGACTGCTACGGCGACCTGACAATGAAAAACGTCTGGGTGCTTTGCGGCAACATCACCGGCGCTCAGATCGGTTCGAGCATTGTGATCGAGGACGACACACTCAAGAACACGAGCGGAGTGGGCGAACATCTATACATGGATGGGTGTATCATCGATTACCAGGATATCGGCAACGGCGGCGGAGCCATCGAGCCCTCATGTCAGCACTTCCGCGGATATATCACGAACACGTATTTCCGGAACTTGACCGACAATCATTATCGCTACTATGGCCGTCCGGTGTCATGGACGTATGGAAGCACATCATGGCATACCGACTCGCTCTTTTTCGAGAACTGCACGATGGCGAACGTCGGTTATGCGTATATGCAGGAATCGCCCGAATATGCCGACTATGTTTCGTTCAACCATTGCACCTTCCTCAACTCGATGGTCTTTATGCTGGAGTCGGATTACTGGTGGTGGCTCTCGGTGACGAACTGCGTTTTTCACAATGCGTTCATGTTCGGGGATGTCCCATCAGGAGATGGAACCAACATGACTCCTAACGGCGGCGTGGTCAATATCGATAGTGCGAAGGGGTTTACTGCTTTAACTCCTGCGATTCCTTTTACCGACGACGGCACTGCTGCGAAGACATTGCAACGTCATATTCTGCTCTCGAACTGCAGCTACAGTCACGACAAATGGTACTATGATTTCATCGCCAGCAATATTGTCAACGACACGGCCCAGGAAGTCAACAAGATCCATGTCATGCCGATGCTGAGTGCGAAGACGTACCAGTTCTTTGTAGGAAAGGACTCTGTGAGCGGTAAGAAAAACTTTCCCTATATGAATGCACTGAATCTCTATCCTCTTGACACCGCCACGACCACGAATCAGCATATTGATGCGTACAGCACAACGTATGACCCCGGCTTTGTTCTGGCGCCGACGAACATCGACAGTATCAAGGCATTCCTGGTCGGCAGGTGGGCCACAGGAGCTAACGTGAGCTGGGCCTACGACCCGACCTCCGACGTCAACGGGGAATGGCCGTTAAACGAGGACCTATCGTATTCAAACAGCACGCTCATGGCGGCCGCAACCGGCGGCTTCCCGCTCGGCGATCTGTTCCACTGGTGGCCGTCGCAGTATACGACCTGGCAGGCTCAGGCGGCGACCGAACACGCTACACTTTTGAATGAGCTCACGAACGGCCTTACCGGTACCGCAGTGAAGGATCAGCCCAACGGCATTCCCGCGAAATTTGACCTTGCGCAAAACTATCCGAACCCGTTCAACCCGACGACGACGATCAGTTACTCGGTTGCCCGCACGGGGAACATCTCGCTGAAAGTGTACAACGTTCTCGGACAGGAGGTCGCTACGCTGTTCGAGGGAGTCCAACAGATCGGTACTCACACTGCAGTATTTGACGGCAGCAAGTTCACCAGCGGCGTCTATTTCTATAGATTACAGGCCGGCACTAACTCTATGACAAAGAAATTAGTTCTTATGAAGTAAGCTTCTGCACAAGAAGCCTCCGTCCCGGTTTCTCCGCCGGGACGGGGAAAGTTTCATCATCACAAACTATGCAAATGGAGACAAAGGAGGTGGTTCAGGTCGAAGAGAAATTCGGGGTATACACGCAATCGATGTTTATCATAACCGAATATTCCAATCGTCAAAATTCGCAGTCAGCATCATCGTTGTTTCATAGTTAACAGTTGTACAAAAACCAAACCTTGGAGGTTTCATGAAAAGGTTCGTACAGTTAATAACAGCAGGAATAGCTCTTCTCGTTCTCGGGACGAGCGTATTGCTGGCGCAGGAAGTGACGTTCTCGTCCGGACCTGCGATTCCGTCGGGCAATGGAGCGAACGGCGGCTTCGCATGGGGGGATCTGAACGGAAACGGCAATCTGGATGTGTTCATCCCGTCCACGAGCATCGTTCTCAACAGCGTCACAACATTCGCTTCGGCTGCGTCCACAATGACGGCAAACCTTCCGATCAATACCAACGACGTCGGCGGATTGTTGGCCGATTTCAACGGTGACGGAGTTCTCGATCTCTTCACAACGAATGGCGGCACTCCTGCCAGCGGTCTGTATTACAACACCGCCGGAGTGTTCACCTTGGCAACGGGAACCGGCGACCTTGCAACAGCGGGAGTTACCGGCGAAGTGTTCCAAGGGATGGCCGCAGCGCCGATCGACCATAGCAACTATCTTAGCGTCGCGTGGCCTGGAACTTTCTCAGGGATCGCAGGCAGTAATCAAGCGGCACCTGTACCGGGCGGCGGCGCTATGTGGTTCCTTAAAGGAGGCGCGAGCGGATTCACCGATATCGCAAAGGGAGCCACTGCCGGAAATCTTGGCATAGATACCAGTCTTTCATATGAATCATGGGATGTGCGTTTCTTCGACGCAAATAATGACGGCTGGATCGATCTCTTGATGCCGAGTTTCCGAAATGGGTTTGCCAAAATCGATACAGGCACGTCGGGCGCTCGTAAAGGAGACGTCCTGTTCCTGAACGATGGCACCGGGAAATTTATCGTTCCCACGGCTGCATCAGTCGGCCGTACGATCTATTCCGTCGGCGCCGGCGGAGTTGTCAGCACGACAGCTGACACCGGTATTATCGTCGACGACACGGTACGCCATTTTTCTTCGATCGGCGAACAGTGGGGCGACCTCAACAACGACGGTATCCAAGATCTCATTTTGAACGGCCTCAATGCGACCGATAACCTCGACGGCAACGGAAATTTTGTCGCTGATGTCATCCTCTACGGCAAAGGAGACGGCACGTTCACGTACAAGTGGGATGGCGTCCATGTCGTTGCCAACAACGGAATAACTCAGGCGACGAACCAACGTGCGATAGATGTCGGCGATTACAATAACGATGGATTGGCAGACATCTATACAAGCGGCACCTTCGCAGCCCAGCATTTGTACCATAACAACGGTAATGGGACATTCACCGACAACGCAACCCTGGATGCCTTAACGGCCGGCGGTCAACGTGCCGGTCAATTTGTCGATTACAATAACGACGGCTTCCTTGATATTTATATGTATACCGGCGGCAACAGTATTTTACAGAAGAATAACGTCAACACCAACCATTGGATCGGCTTCATCCCCGTTGGCGCGGGTCATAACAAGTCGGCCATCGGTGCCAAGTTCACCGTCTACACAGGTGCAACGAAGCAAGTTCGCGTCATCAGAGCAGAAGGCGGTTCAGCAGGTATGGGCGGGACACTGAGGGCGAACTTCGGCCTCGGCGCAACGACAACCGTTGATAGCGTTAACGTTCTATGGCCGGACGGAACAACGAAAACCTGGAGCGGCGCCACACTCGCCGCTGGTGCTGCTGCCACGACTGTCGTGAATAAATATTGGACAATTGTGGAAGGATCTGATGTTCCTGCCGCACCCGTGAGAATCCGTCCGTCGTTCGTAGCGAGCGTCGATACGTCGCTGTCGAATACGGATACATTGTCGTGGCACGTTGCCGCGGCCGGTACTGTGGGAAGTCTTACGTATGAGGCTCAAGTAGGCGCAAACTCCGCATTCTCCACGATCGTGAAGGATGTTACAGGGTTGACCGATACGAGCACCATCGTCAGACTCGGCTACTCCACCAAATATTTCTGGCGTGTGAGAGAGTTCCAGTCCGGATTCACCGGTCCCTGGTCTGCCGCCGACAGCTTCCATACGAAGTATCTCGTCGATACGGTAACCCCGAACAGGGACTATCCGGCAGCCGGTCAGTTAGGTCTACCGTTGAAGCCGACGTTGAAGGTGAGTTATGTCTCTACTGCTTCCACCTACCATTTCCAGGTGGACTCGGTGAACAGGTTCACGACGAGTCTTGTTGTCAACGACTCGACAACGGCGGTTGATACGTTCTACACGTTCACCTCAAACCTGAAGCCGAACACCAAATACTACTGGCGTGTACGAGGCTGGAATAGTGCGGGGTCCTCTGCTTATTCGCCGGTGGATTCGTTTACGGTGATGTTCGTTCCGGCAACGCCGACCTTGGCATATCCGATCGGCAATGCGCCAAACGTGCCGACGAACCCGACCTTCAAGTGGAACAGAGTTGTTCCCGCGGGTCAGACGACGCCGGGAGACAGCAACTATGTCGTTCAATTCTGGACGTACAGCAGCACAGGAACGCAGTTGCTGACTTCCGATACGACAAAGCATGATTCGTCGCTCGCGGTAACGGGGCTCCAGAATCGTGCGAAGTATTACTGGAAGGTCATGACCTTCAACCAAGGCGGGTCGAGCGCGTTCACGGCGGTCGATTCATTTACGACTCAAACCGAAGTTCCGGCTGTTCCCACAACGTCCTCTCCGAAGAGCGTGACGGGTGTGAACAGGATCACGCAGTATATCTGGAACCCGGTACCGAATGCAACGTCGTATCATATTCAGGTCGCAACAGGGACTGACTTCTCCACGATCGTGTACGACGCGAAAGTGGTGGATACGACCGTTGTCGCTACGGACACGCTGGACGCAATCACGCGATACTACTGGCATGTGAGCGCAATGAATGCAGGCGGTGAAAGTGGATTCTCCGGGGCCGCAACATTCGTAACATCGCCAATTCTGGGCGTCGATGTAAGTTCGACGGACATTCCGAAGGTGTTTGCGCTGATGCAGAACTATCCAAATCCCTTCAACCCATCGACCACTATTAGCTATGATATTCCGAAAGCTGCGTCTGTGAATGTCACCATCTATGACGTGCTCGGACGGGTTGTAACGGAGTTGGTCAACGAAGTGCAGTCCCCGAACCACTACAAGATGCAGTGGAACGCATCCAACGTGAGCAGCGGGATGTACTTCCTCCGAATCCAGGCTCGTAGCGTCGATGGATCCGGGACATTCTCTGCTGTAAAGAAACTTATGCTGATGAAGTAATTTCGTTGGTAGGTGTAATTGCAGCCCGTCCCGTCATCCAGGGACGGGCTGTTTTTTTCTACGGATGAAATGAATAGTTCGACGTTGCCGCAAAAACGCAGTCGTTCTTTGTTTTGATCATCGTGTAAACGATGAATAGGTTTTAATGAATCATCAAGTGAAGAGCATAATGGGCAAACAGGCGAAAATAACAACTGGAATCAAGATTGCTTTTTTGACTCTCTTAGTATCTGCCTTTCTGTATTCTCAAGAGGCAACCGTGACGAACGGTACTATCCCACGCTTAAAAAAGCAGGGAACCACAGCGCAGTTGATGGTCGACGGCAAGCCGTTATTAATGTTAGCTGGCGAAGTAGGGAATTCAAGCGCATCGGATCTACAGTCCATGGCAAAGATCTGGCCTGTTGTTGTTGAGATGCATTTGAATACCCTGATTGTGCCCGTGTATTGGGAACTGCTCGAACCTCAGGAAGGGAAATTCGATTTCACGCTTGTCGACAGCACCATCGTGTCCGCCAGGCAGCATCACATAAAGCTGGTCTTTCTCTGGTTCGGCACGTGGAAGAACAGTATGTCGTGCTACGCTCCGATGTGGATAAAAACAAACGAGGAACGGTTCCCTCGGGCGAGGGAAAAGAATGGAAAGGCGGAAGAAATACTTACCGCGTTCAGCGAAACAAACCTGAACACGGACGCCCGTGCGTTCTCGATGTTGATGGAACATCTGCGCACGTTTGACGAACGCAGCCGGACAGTCGTGTTGGTCCAGGTGGAAAATGAGATCGGCATGATCCCGGATGCGCGAGATTATTGCACGAGCGCGAATGAATCCTTCAACGCTCCCGTGCCAAAAGAGTTGATGCGCTATCTTGAGGAACATAAAGACAACCTTCAGCCTCAGCTTCGCGAGTTGTGGGAGAAGAACGGGTTCAAGACGACCGGGAACTGGGAGGAGATATTCGGCCAAGGCCTGAGCACGGACGAAATATTCATGGCGTGGCACTTTGCGCGGTACGCGAATGAGGTCGCAGCTGCGGGCAAGAAGGAATATCCTCTGCCGATGTACGTCAATGCAGCGCTCATTCGTCCCGGGTACAAGCCAGGCCAATATCCAAGCGCAGGCCCGCTTCCGCATCTCTTCGATATTTGGAAAGCCGCTGCACCCGAGATCGATTTCTATTCGCCGGATATTTATTTCCGGAGCTTTATCGAGTGGAGTACTAAGTACAACCGGCCCGACAATCCGTTGTTCATGCCCGAAGTGGGCAACGACCAAAGCATGGCAAACGCCTTCTATGCTTTTGGCCAGCTCAATGCGATGGACTATAGTCCGTTTTCCATCGAATCGCTCGAAAACCCAACGGATAATCAGGTATCGAACGCGTACGACGTGCTGAGTCAGCTAAGCCCGCTCATTCTCTCCAACCAGGGAAAGGGCACGATGGCGGGAGTTCTTCTTGATAGCGCCACTCAGGTAGTGAGGGATACACTTGGAGACTACATTTTTATTGTCAGACACGAATACAGTTGGCCATACGCGCGACGTACTGAAGGAGAAAATCCGAGATACGGCGGGATGATCATCATGGTATCGCCGGATGAGTTCTTTGTTGCCGGCAAAGGGTTGGTTGTGACCTTTGAGACCAATACTAAGGATGGAACCCAAGCGGGGATCGGAAGTCTGGATGAAGGAAAGTTTGTCGATGGCGAATGGGTTCCCGGTCTTCGTATGAACGGAGACCAGAGCCACCAAGGGCGACATCTCGATCTGCCGGGAAGCGCGTTCAGTATTCAAAAAGCGAAACTCTATAAATATAAATAACTGATGTGACGCAAAAGCAGAAAGACGACATATCCTTCCTGCATGGTTTAGTGGGAATCAATATTTCTGGATGCCCGACTAAAGCCTTCGGATGACGAGCGCACTTTTTCAGGTAGATTGGTCCGCTGCATAACATGAGTAATAATGTAAAGGCTAATCCCTCCCCAAGGGGGGAAGGATATTTCAACCGAGGGCAGCACCCTCGGGAAACGACAAACCGTAGTAAAGCGTTACCCTGAAAGGGTTCCATTATAAGAAGACACAAAATGAAAAGTATCTGCAAGATTAACAATATCTCACCCCTTCGGGGTTCAACGTTATACTTACATCATCTCGGGTCGGGACGTTGTCCCGCCCTTCATATATGTGACCCTTTCAGGGTCATGATATTTTCCTGTTAAAAGTTGTCATACTTCACAAAATGGAAGGATGAAATGAAAAAAGGATTACGAATTTTGGACAGAAATAAAAAACACGCGGCAACATTGTCCTTCGCTCTCTCATTAATTTTTTTGGGACTCTTTCCGGGAAAGACCGTCGCTCAAACAGATACGATCCAGACCAACGTACCCGAACTTAAAAATGTTTATGCCCACGATTTTTATATCGGATGTATCCTGTCCTACAGGAACATCGGTTTCTCGACTGATCCTCCCGTGCCGGGGCAATCGATGGTTGTAACGCCCAACGGGGGTTATCTTGTGAAATTTCACATGAATAGCATGACCCCCGGCAATAATATGAAACCTCAGTATACCGTGGATATCACGTCAAGTGCGTCGGCTTATGCGGCAGCGACCGACAGTACAGTCAAAGACTCTATTAATACACATCCCATTATCGCCTTTAACGGGGACCTGATCGCACAATTGAATTGGGCGCAAAGGCAAGGATTTACGTTTCGCGGACATACTTTGATATGGCACAATCAGACCCCGACTCAATTTTTCCGGACGGGCTATACCAGCAATGGGGCGTATTTAACGAAAGATAAGATGACCGCGCGATTGGATAATTATCTTAAAAGTATCATCAGCACTATCCATAATGGCTGGCCCGGATTATTATCGGCCATTGATATTGTCAATGAAGCGATCGACGATGGGACCGACAAAGTCCGGACGAGCGGTAATGAATGGTACACGGTTTTTGGAGACTCGACATACATCATGACCGCTTTTCAACTTGCCCGTCAATACACCGTTCAATTCGGCGAGACGCAGATCAAACTCTATTACAACGATTACAACACGGACGTGTCGGCAAAAGCCGATGGCATCGTGAGACTCTTAACGCCGATCTATCAGGCCGGCTATCTTGACGGAATAGGAATGCAGAATCACAACAGCATTACAGTGCCGACTGCGCAAAATTTTATAAACTCATACAATAAATTCTATCCGATATGCAACGAAATGGCAGTCACCGAATTGGACGTCAACACCAATACCTCTACTCCGTCCGCTTCCGTGCTGGCGCAGCAGGCAAACCAGTACGGTCAATTGTTCAAGTGCTTCGTCGAACGGAGTTATCGGTCCGGTAGGGGCAAAATTATCAACGTGACAAAAGACGGGTTGAACGATCAATATACGTTCGTCTCTACCGGCGCTACGTCGTTGTGGGATAGTCATAATCAATGCAAGCCGGCATTTTATGCCGCGGCAGACGTCGGGGCTACACTATAATGCATTGGACTCCCTCATTTCTTATGCGGACAGTCTCCAGCAGGGCAACTATACGGCAGGATCATGGGCGGCATTGACAACTGCGCTTACATCAGCTCAAAATGCGATGACTCAAGAGTATTCCGTTTCCGTATCGGCGGACACCGCGTTAGCTAAGGCGTTAAGCGACCTGAGCGCCGCTGTGGGCGGATTAGTAGTGACAGGCGTTAGGGACGAGGAAGGGAATAGTCCGAAGACCTTTGTGCTGAATCAGAACTATCCGAACCCGTTCAACCCGAGTACAACGATCAGTTATCAATTACCGGTACACAGTTTTGTTTCCTTAAAGGTGTACAACGAGCTCGGGATGGAAGTCGCGAGATTAGTGGATCGCGAGGAAGAAAGCGGGGAACATTCGGTGCAATGGAATGCAAAAAAATTGTCGAGCGGAGTCTATTTTTGTGAATTAAGGGCAGGGGGCTATCATCAAATAAAAACAATGCTGCTGTTGAAATGATATCGCGACTGAACGGGGCTGCCGATGTCATGACCAAGATCCCAGAGAGGTCGTCACCTGTCATGCAGCAAAACATGAGGCGAAAAATTATGAAGACCGTTAAAAAGTTTCTTTCGTTTGCTCTAGCAATACTCGCGGCAGTTCCTTTTAGCGTCTCTGCGCAGTCGTTCATCGTCAAAGGAAATGTGGCGATACGCGGCGGAGCGGTAAAATTCGCATCCGTGACTTTTATCAATTCGAGCGACACCGCCACGCAATTCTCTGCGCTGACCGATTCGTCTGGAAATTATCAGCTGAATCTGACGATCACGTCTGTCAAGCCGAACAACGCCGTCCCTACCGATTTTGCATTAGAGCAAAATTACCCTAACCCGTTTTCGTCGTCGACAGCAATACCGTACCAGATCAACAAACAATCGGACGTGAAGGTGACCATCTATGATATCCTCGGAAGAAAAATCCGAAGCTTCAACGTCGGCCTTCAATCCGCGGGAGCGCACGGGGTCGTGTGGGACGGAAGGAGCGAGTTTGGGGAGATAGTGGCTCCGGGGGTCTATTTTTATCGCTTGCAAGCTCAAGGCAAATCAGAGGTCAAGAAAATGGTGTTTGGCATGGGGCAAAGTACGACTTCGATAACGCTGCCAGGCATGATCTCATCGCAAACGTACGAAAGCGGGGCCAAAGGAGCGGACGCGATTCTCGCCGGCGGGACATTCAACGTTCTCATTACGAACATGAATAACACGTCGCCTATAATTATTCCCATGCAATTCAATAATGTCGGAGTTAGCAGCGATACGACGCTGAATTATACAGTCAGCGCGGCGCCTCATGCGATCGTCTACCTCGATAGTGCCGAACAGACTATCCGCGGGTTTGGGGCGGCGAACATCGTTGGCTGGCGACCGGACATGACCACCGCGGAAGTGCAGACTGCGTATGACAGCACCGGCAACCTCGGGTTCTCGATCATGCGCCTTCGCATTCCACCCGACTCGACGCAATTTTCAATCGATATCGCTTCCGCAAAGTTAGCACAATCCTATGGAGCGAAAATTATCGCAACCCCATGGACGCCTCCCACCTGGATGAAGACCAACAATGCCATAGCGGGCGGTTACCTTATTCCAAGCGCGTATGCTGCGTACGCTTCCCATCTTCAAGCGTTTGCCGATACCATGACGACTCACGGAGTGTCACTCTACGCCATTTCAGTTCAGAATGAACCCGATGCAAACGTGACGTATGAGTCGTGCTTTTGGAATGCAACGCAATTCCTCAACTTCATGAAAAACAACGCTGCGTCGGTGGGCACGCCGATCTTTATGCCGGAATCCGAGAGTTTCACTCACCAACTCTCAGATTCGACTCTCAACGATCCCTCGGCAGCTGCCAATGTCGCCTTCGTCGGCGGGCACATTTACGGTGCGACCCCCGCATCGTATCCTTTGGCGGCCAGCAAGGGAAAAGAAATCTGGATGACCGAACACCTCACCACGTCTACAGATTCGGGCAATGTCTGGCCTGCTGCACTCCCCGTTGGCAAAGAGATCAACGATTGCATGAGTGCAAATATGAGCGCGTATATCTGGTGGTATATCGTGAGATTTTACGGTCCGATCGATGAAAATGGCAATATCACCAAGCGAGGCTACATCATGTCTCAGTATGCTCGATTTGTTCGGCCGGGATTCCATCGGGTGTATTCGACCCTTAATGTGAGCAGCGGGACGAATGCGTACGTGACCGCATACAAAGAAGGTGCGAATATCGTGATCGTTGTGGTGAACATGGGTTCGTCTTCGGTGAACATGAATTTTAGTCTCATGAACGGCACGGCGGACCATTTCGCTTCATTCGTCACATCGGCCACCAAGAACTGTTTGGAAGGAAACGACTTTACGGTTTCCAACGGCAACTTTAGCGCCACGTTGGAACCGTCAAGCGTCACGACGTTTGTGTCGTGGTGAAACTGCTCGACAAGCGCTCTCGATGAAGACAGTAGACGATTTTTATCAGCGAGGAAATTCGCACGACTGAAGTCCATGAGCAAAATGGATTGTCTCAATCTCCGACAATTCATCGTTCTGCATTTGACTTGTCATACCTGAAAGAAATCTAACCGGTGAGAAGTCTCATGAAACTACGCGGTTTGTCTTTCATATCGTGCCTGGTTCTTTTCATCAAAATAAATCCGCTCTATGCCCAATGGGTAAGCACAACCATGCCGGGCACTTCTTTAAATGAAGTGTATGCCCTCTGCGTTAAGGGGTCGGATTTGTTTGCCGGAACGGTGGACGGTGTGTACAGATCTACCGATAACGGTCTCACTTGGCAGGAAGTCAATCCCGTTCTCCCTGCAAGGGCTACCCAACCGACCGTGTGGTCAATGACCGTCAATGGCCAGTCTGTGATCGCGGCTTTCTCAGAAACGAATGTATATGTTACGTCGGATGACGGCGCCGACTGGAAAGATGCGGCAATTCCAGGGGGCATGTTCCAAACGCCGCGTGTCGTCGCGGCAAGCGGCAACTATATCCTCGGTGGAAACGTGACGTCTACCACGTACCGGTCCACCGACAACGGGGTAAGCTGGGCGCAATTGGCAACACCATACGCGGTAAGTTCTATAGCCATGGAAGATTCCGTCGTTCTCGCGTGCAGTGATGACGGGATATACCGTTCTACCGATTATGGTTTGACATGGAATTTTGTTATTGGAAGTCAACCGAGTTGGGGATCTGGTAACCCATTTGCTCTTTCCGGTAATCGGGCTTTTGCCGGGATAACATCATTACCAGACTGTTACGTCCTGTCATCGACGGATGCCGGATTGACCTGGTCAGACAGCGCTTCCCTCCATTGCAATTCGATTAACTCGATTGTTATCAGTCCGATTGATTACGGGAATGCCTATGTGATGGCCGGAACGGATTCCGGCGTGTTTCGCTCATCGGATAATGGGGCACACTGGGCGGCGGCGAACAATGGCCTAACTTCTACTCTTGTCTCTTCCCTTGCATTCAAGACAGAAGGAACCAACGGGCAGACCATACTTTTTGCGGGGACTGGGGGCGGCGTATTTTTTTCATCAGATTTTGGCGACTCGTGGTTGCAAACATTGGGTCCCTCTCAATGGACGTTTGCATCAGACGGGTCCGATTTATTCGCAGCTTCTTCAAACGGGTCGTACCTAGCAGGCGGAGCAAGGGGCAGAAGTTCGCAGAAATTCGATTACAAATACCAGAGCTTGATGTACCGATCAACGGATGACGGCCAGAGCTGGATGCAGCTGTATTCTGGTTACCTGGATCACAACGCTCAGATTGCTTCACTGGCGACTGCCCGGAACAATTCCAACGGACTCCATCTCATAGCCTTGGCGGCGTGGAGCCCGCCGCCGTATGCACGATCAAACTTTATTTCTCTTGCATCCACGGACGCCGGTTCAAGTTGGGCGACGACGTACGATGATTCAACGTGGAATTTAGGATTGATGAGATCGAGTCCGTCTGCCGTCTTCGTAAGTGCATGGAGATCGGGATTGCCTAATCTGCTCGTCTACCGTTCGACAGACGAAGGCGACACTTGGTCATCCGTCGACACCACCTCAGTGTATATGAGAGCGTTGTGTTCTAACGGCGATAAGATCTATATCGGCGGCGGCAACGAGATTTTTTTAGGAAGAGCTGCCTACCTCGTCAACTTGATTCAGGTCTCGACGGATAACGGTGCAACTTGGGGCATCGTTAGATCGCCTTTGGATTCGACAAAATCGGTATTTTCTCTTACCGATACCCTTTCGTTGATTACCGCCCTCTGTTCGGTCGGCCCACATTTGATAGTAGGAATGCAAGCGCTCGAATTTGGCGAATCGCTGGAGTATTTATGGATTGCCAACGGTGGCGGAATTTATCACCTTGTTCAGAACGACTCGTCGTGGGACCTCGCTAATTCGTCGTTAATGGGTAGGTCGGTGTTTGGGTTTGCCACTTCGGGATCTTTTGTGTTCGCTGCCACCGACAGCGGCATCTTCCGGTCGAGCGACTATGGGACGAACTGGGATGATGTAAGCCTCGGAATGAATAATGTTTTCGTTCAGTCTCTCTTTGTCTCCGGTTCATATCTATTTGCTTCGACCTCAAACGGCCTATGGAAACGCCCCTTATCGGAGATCACTTCCGTCGGGCATAGCATGACAAACGATGCGCTTCCTGCAAAGTATGATCTCAGCCAAAATTATCCGAATCCTTTTAATCCTCAAACGACCATAAAATTTTCCATCCCTGCAACGAGTTTTGTATCTCTTAAAATTTTCAACGTGCTCGGAGCGAAAGTTGCGACGCCGTTATCGGAACGCCTGAATCCCGGAACGTATACCGCTAACTGGAATGCATCGCAATTTGCGAGCGGCGTGTATTTCTACCGTCTCGAGGCGGGAAGGTTCAGCGCAACGAAGAAACTATTACTCCTCAAATAAGACAGAACACGAATGAATAAAATACTCTGCGCGATTGCATTTATGACGTGCCTTCCGGCATGGGGGAGGTCTACACAAGCTGATGACGGCCACGAACTTTGGCTAAAATACACGCTCATTTCCAACGAGCACAATTTAAGTGAAGATAAAATGTTAATAAAAGCTGCGATCGTTCAAGGCGAATCGGCAACGATCGAAACCGCAAAAAAGGAAATGGAGATGGGGTTGAGCGGGCTGCTCGGCTTTACAATTCCGGAAATCAATAGTGTAGACAGAAACGGAGTGATATTGATCGGAAAATATACATCCTCTCCTTTATTGCAAAAAATTGACCTGAAGGATGAGCTTAAAAAAACGGGTAACGAAGGTTTTATCATCAAAAATACCGTCATCGACGGGAAGAAGACGATCATCATTACGGCCAATGAGGACATCGGAGTGCTCTATGGCGTGTTCCACTTCCTGAGATTGCTCCAAACGAGTGAGGACATCTCCGACATGAAAATTGTTTCGTTCCCAAAAATTGCGCGGAGGATGTTAAACCATTGGGATAATCTTGACGAAACAAGGGTCTATCGAGGAATTTCACTCTGGGACTGGCACACGCTGCCGACCTACATAAAGCAGAAGTATGTAGAGTATGCCCGAGCGAATGCGTCGGTCGGTATCAATGGAACAGTGTTGAATAACGTCAATGCCGATCCGCTTATCATTACCCACGAGTACCTCGTAAAGGTCGCCGTTCTTGCAGATCTCTTCCGCCCTTATGGAATTAAAATTTATTTGAGCGCTAATGTCGATTCGCCCGAGAAATTGGGGGGCCTGAAGACTTCTGACCCGTTCGATCCGCAAGTACAGCAGTGGTGGAGAGAGAAGGTCAAAGAAATTTATTCTCTCATTCCCGATTTCGGGGGATTTCTTGTGAAGGCAAATTCGGAAGGCGAACCGGGCCCGATGGATTATGCGCGAACACAGGCGGACGGAGCGAATGTGCTCGCGGAAGCCTTGAAGCCGTATCACGGCATAGTGATGTGGCGGGCGTTCGTCTATGCGTATGATCCTCAGGATCGAGCGAAGGAGGCCTACGATATTTTTCATCCCCTCGACGGGAAGTTTGACGACAACGTTGCAGTGCAGGTAAAGAATGGCCCGCTTGATTTTCAACCCCGCGAACCGTTCAGTCCGTTGTTCGGCGCAATGCCCAAAACTCCCCTCATGATGGAATTCGATATCGGTCCGGGCGCCTTAGGCCAGGATATCGATTTATCGTACCTCGCCCCAATGTGGAAAGAATGTTTGATGGCAGATACGTATGCAAAGGGCAAAGGCTCGACAGTCGCAAAGGTCATTGACGGCACGGTTGATGGATACAAAATTACAGGCATAGCAGGCGTTTCCAACGTCAGCGGTGATCGCAGCTGGACCGGGAACATCTTCGGACAAGCAAACTGGTACGCGTTCGGTCGTTTGGCGTGGGATGACGATCTCACTTCGCGCGGGATCGCAGAGGAATGGATCAGGATGACTTTTTCCAACGAGCAATCGATCATTACTCCCATCGAGAACATCATGATGGAAACGCGAGAGGATATTGTAAATTACCGGGACCCTCTCGGGCTTAACATGCTGGGAGGATGGAGTGTCTATCACGGACCGTGGGTGACCAACTCGCAGCATGCAGACTGGAACTCGCCGTACTACCACCGCGCCGATAGCATCGGGCTTGGTTTCGACCGCACAAAGACGGGAAGCGACGCTGTGGACCAGTACTATCCGCCGGTTGCGAACGAGTTTGCTTCCCTCGACTCTTGTCCGGATAACGAGCTTCTGTGGTTTCATCATGTACCGTGGACCTATACGATGAAGTCGGGCAAAACGCTGTGGGACGAACTGTGTCTCCATTACTACAAAGGAGTTGATGGGGTCGAGGAGATACAGAAAGTCTGGAATTCCCAGAACGGGAAAATTGATAGCGAGGAATTCCACTCGGAACAAATGCTGTTGCAGCTTCAGCATGAAAATGCGGTCAAATGGCGGGACGGTTGCGTTCTCTATTTCCAAACTTTTTCACACTTGCCGATCCTCGCCGGATTGCCCGCGCCCGAACATGACCTTGAATACTACGAGGCTCATAATCCGCGATGAACAGGTCAGCATGAAGCTCGGAATGTGGATTGCGATAGTTCTTGGCACGCTGATATGCCTTTCAGCTACGCTTCATGCTCAGGAATTTTGGAATTGGGCATCGACGCCTCCCATGGGATGGAACAGCTGGGATTGTTACGGTACTACTGTTACTGAGCAGGAGGTCAAAGCAAATGCCGATTATATGGCTGCGCATCTTGAGGCATCCGGATGGAAATACATTGTCATCGACGGCCGTTGGTATGTTGAGAATCCTACGACCCATGGGTACAATGAAAAAAATCCTATCATCACGATAGATGATTACGGAAGATTCATGCCCGCTGCCAATAGGTTTCCTTCTTCTGCGGGGGGCAAAGGATTTAAGCCGTTAGCCGACTACATCCACAACAAGGGGCTAAAATTCGGTATCCATCTTATGCGAGGTATTCCTAAGCTTGCAGTTGAACGAAACACCAAAGTATTAGGCACCCCGTATACGGCGAAAGAAATTTACGACACAAAAGAATTATGCGAGTGGCTGCACGATATGTACACGGTAGATGCATCCAAACAAGGTGCGCAGGAATATTACAATTCACTTTTTAGTCTGTTCGCATCTTGGGGGATTGATTTCATAAAGATAGACGATTTAAGCCGTCCTTATCACAAAGACGAGATTGATTTGATCCGGAAGGCAATCGACAACTGTGGACGGCCTATTGTCCTGAGCACATCGCCCGGTGAGACCCCGATCGCAGATGCCGACCACATCAGCAGTCACGCGAATATGTGGCGCATCATGGACGATTTCTGGGACAACTGGTCGCAATTAAACGACCATTTTGCGCTTTTTGAAAAATGGGCTCCGTATATCGGTCCCGGTCATTGGCCCGACGGGGATATGCTCCCCCTGGGGAGAATAGGAATCCGGGCGGAACGCGGCGATAACCGTATGAGCATGTTCACCGCAGATGAACAATACACGTTAATGTCCCTCTTTCTCATCTGTCGTTCGCCCCTGATGTTCGGCGGCAACCTGCCGGATAACGATACGTTCACGCAGAGTTTAATAACAAATGACGAAGCGATTGCAGTGCTTCAAAAAAGCAAAAACAACAGGATGCTCTTGCATGATGGGGGAAAAATCGCGTGGGCAGCCGACGAAGTAAACAGCAATGATAAATATGTCGCGCTCTTTTATACAGGCGACGCGAACCCGGTTTTAGAAAGCGCAGCGTTATGGAACAGCCCGCGCATTACTTATAGAGCAGGTGAACGGAGCGCAAAGGTCAACGTGAATATTGCGGGGGCTAAAAAACTATACCTGGTCGTGACGAACGGCGAAGATGACAATAATTGGGATCATGCCGATTGGATAGAACCGAAGCTCACGGGCACAAAGGGCTCGATCGACCTGACAGATATTCGCTGGGTAAAAGCGTCCGCCGGCTGGGGGAATGCAACAGTAGGCAAAAGTGTCGGTGGGAACAAATTGATTGTCGATAACAAAGAATACGCAAATGGGATCGGCACTCATGCGAATTCAATTATCGAGTACGATATTCCTGAAGGCTATGATACTCTTTCGGCGTTGGCCGGGCTCGACAACGAATGTATAAGCCACACCGAGGGAGCAACCGTTGGATTCCATGTATTCACCCAATATCCTACCGGAGCGCCCCCGGAAGATTCTGTCCGCGTGTCGATAAAGACAACGCAATTAGGGTTCGATGGTAAGTGCGTAGTCCGCGATCTCTGGGCAGAAAGAGATGTTGAAGAAAATGTGAATGAAATATCCTTATACGTCCGACAACATGGAGCGAGGTTGTTGAGGGTCAGTGAAATTAAATAAGTTATTGTTTTTTTGTCAAAGGACATGCTCAAGAAAAATGATGTTTCGAAGTTGATTGTTGGCAGCCTGGTTATCGCTTGCTGTTCTTTGTTCTTAAGCTTTGAATACGGAGATAAAAGCCAGATCGTCGACCGCGGAGCGTTAGCGACGAAATATTTCAAACAAGACGCTCAATGGTACATCGACAACATTCCTTTCTTTGAATGCTCCGATAAAAAAATAGAAGAGGTCTATTACTACCGGTGGAAGCTCTATAAGGCGCACATCCGCAATATCGGCGAAGACGGCTATATGATCACGGAATTTCTCGATAAAGTAAGCTGGGACAAAGAGCCGTATTCTTCCTTGAACGATGCCACGGATTTTCACATCTACGAGGGACGCTGGCTGAAGAACAGAACATATCTTGATGGCTATATCAACTATATGTATAGAGGGGGCGGAGACGACCGCCACTTCAGCGAGGGCATTGCAGACGCCGTGTATGCGTTCTACCTCGTGAACGCCGATTCCTGCTTCATAGAAAATCAGTTAGGTGTCATGCAGCATGTTTACAACCTTTGGCTCGATCATTACGATCTGAGTAAAGAGCTCTATTATATAGAACCAATCGCAGACGCAACGGAATATACCATTTCTTCAATCGATGCGTCCGGAGGGAAGGACGGCTTTCGTGGGGGAGATGCGTTTCGTCCGACGATCAACAGTTATATGTACGGCAATGCTTTGGCAATTGCACGAATAGCAACAATGAAAGGCGACACGGCGCTTGCTCGCGTTTACGTTAAAAGAGCCGAAGAGATAAAAACCAATGTGGAAGCGAGTTTGTGGAGCGATTCTTTGCATCACTTTATAGACAGATATAAGGTGAACAATCAGTTTGTTCATTACTGGAGCTTCATACGAGGAAGAGAATTAGCCGGATATGTGCCATGGTGCTATAATTTGCCGGATGACACAACAAAGTTTAGCATCGCATGGGAACATCTTATGGATACGACGAAATTTCTCGGGGTGTATGGCTTGCGGACGAATGAACCATCCTATCAATATTACATGCGGCAATATAGATACGCCGGGACTCACCCAGAGTGCCAGTGGAATGGTCCCAGCTGGCCATTCCAGGAGACGCAAGTGTTAGAAGCCATGGCAAATCTGGTCAATAACTATGACCAGAAATTTGTAAACTCGTCCGATTACCTGAAGATACTTCGCCTCTACACTCAACAGCATTACCTTCCGGACGGAGAACTCAATCTGCAAGAAGATTATAATCCCGACACGGGCAAACCGATCGTCGGGTTGGAGAGAAGCAGCCATTACAATCATTCATGCTATAACGATTTGATCATTACCGGCCTCTGCGGGATACGGCCGTCGGAGGGAGATACCCTTACCATCAACCCGTTGGTGGATAGCACCATCAAATATTTTTGCCTGGACGATCTTCCATATCACGGGCACAGTATCTCCGTAGTGTATGATAGTGATGGAAAAAAATATCATGTGGGGAAAGGCGTTACGATTTTTGTTGATGGAAAGAAAGTTTCAGTTAAAGAGACCGGAAGTAAACATGAAGTCAGCATCGGCCCCCCAATTGTGATCAAACCGGAGAAGAAAATTGATCTCGCCTTGAATATCACGGGCAGAGGGTTTCCAATGCCGACGGCTTCAATTAATTCCGGAATGGATTCACTCTATAAGGCGATAGACGGGCGCATTTGGTACTTCCCTGAAATTACGAACAGATGGTCGACGTACGGTTCATCGTCTGTTTCAGATTGGTACGCGCTTGACTTTGGCGGGATTCGGGATATTTCTTCTGCGCGCATTTATTTTTTTGGGGATAATGCCACGTTTGGAAGGCCGGACGATTACACTGTTGAATATTTGGACGGCGGCCAATGGAGGAGAGTGCATGAGACGGCGAGAGTTCCCTCGTCGCCTGTTTGTAATACTGCTAATTCCATCACCTTTGATACGGTCGCGACGACGGCGATTAGGTTCACATTCTGGAATACGACGAAGAAATTTGCCGTTGCGGTTGCCGAAATAGAATTGTTTTGAGAAATATGATCAAGAAAGGTGAGTTATGTTGAGACTACTTGCGTTTCTCAGCTTGTTTTTATTCCTGGTGATCCCGGGTTTTGGACAGTCGGTATCTTTTCAAACATACATGAACCCTGTCATTCCGGGCGACCACCCCGACTGCACGCTGACGCAAGTCGGGAAGGATTTTTACACCACGGGCTCGTCCTTCAATCCAACACCCGTCATTTATCATTCGACCGACCTGGTTCATTGGGAAGCTGTCGCCCAGCCGGTGAGCGCGTCGTGGTCGAGTTACGGCGATGCCGCTGCGGGCGGATGCTGGGGCGGGCAGGTAATGTATTACAACAATAAATGGTGGGATTTTTTCTCACACAGTAACCAAATGTATTTTGTTACCGCAGACAGCGTCAAGGGTCCCTGGACGTCGCCGACGCTGATGAAAACGCCTTCAAGCGTCCCCGGTTTAGGGTATGACAATTCTATCTTCATCGATGACGACGACACATGGTATCTGCTGGTCAAGAACGGACAGGTTAATAACTGGATAGTGCAATTGGGAAACGACGGCCAGCCAAGCGGAGCGATCTATAATTTGACATGGATCAACCCTTCGCCTTCGTACCCGTTCAGCTGGGCCGAAGGTCCAGTGATGTGGAAAAATAACGGCTTCTATTATTATTCCTTTGCGCTGAATGTTGCGGGTGGAGAGAAAATACTCAGGAGCTACCTTCTCACCGACAGCGCATCTGCATGGATAAACATGGGCGATTTCTTCAATCTGAACGATCCACAAAAATCTACAGCGGTGTTTAATAATCCTAACCATAACTCCGCCGCAGTAATGATCGGCAACGGCACGAGTTGGATTATGCATCCGCTGTGGCGTAACGGCAATAATAACGAATGGTACGGCCAAGGCAGGCAAGGGCTTCTTAACCAGGTTACGTATGATGCAAATACTACTAAACCGACGGCAGATTATCCTGTCAATGTTCCGAGAACGGCCCCGAAATTACCGAGCAGCGGTATCCCGTGGATGGTGCCCCATTCCGATTTTTTTACTTCTCAAACTCTCAATCCGGAATGGTCGTTCTCGGGATATGCCGCCGCGAACACGTATTCACTTACAAGCCGGCCGGGATGGTTAGCCCTGTCTCCGAGAGGGAGAGAATATAATACCGTAATTAAAAACGACGGCGAACATAACTATTCATTGATGACCAAAATGGATTTTGCCCCGACCGTTGTTGCCGATCAGGCCGGATTATGGGTCTTTAACGGCCTGCAAAGCCTCTTTGCCAAACTCTGCAGCACGGTCGACAGCGCCGGAGAAAAAGTGATCGCCATGTCTTTTAACGGGCTTACGCAATCAACACTCAACACCGCTGGAGACACTGTCTGGCTCAAATTGGTCCGCGTGAACCACATCCTCACCGGCTATTGGAGCGCCGATGGTTTCAACTGGACAAAAGTCGGCGCGATGGATGTAACGGGAATGGACGGTCTGCAAGCAAACTATAATTCCTGGACCGGGAACCGCCAGGGATTGTTCGTCCAAAACAAGACCGGCTATTTTAATTTGTATATCTATCGCGACGCGTATACTCCGATACTGGCGGAATGTCCGGCCAATCAATTTGGGACGACCCGTACAGTGTGGAGCGGCGATACAACCCTTCTCGACAACATCTATAATAATAATTGGGCGATGTATGCAGGGGTAGAATTTGGAGGAAATGGATTCTATCCAAAAACTGTCGATTCGCTTCACATTGTTGCGTCGTCGGCAACGGAGGGCGGAACCGTCGAAGCATATATCGATTCAATAGATGAAAGCACAAAATTCGCGGAGTGCAGCATCGTCGGGACCGGCGCATGGGGAACATTCAAAACATTTTCGACGAAGCTGCTCACACCCGTTTCGGGACATCACGACGTCTATTTGCTTTTTACCGGAACGCCGTCGGTGAAATTGTTCATGCTCCAATCGCTCTATTTTTCCGGCACACAAATGGCGACGGGTGTTTCCGGCGATAATTTCCAAAACGATAACACTCCGCACAATTATCAATTGGAACAAAATTATCCGAACCCCTTTAACCCGACTACACGGATCGAGTACTCAATCCCGCGCGATGGCTCCGTATCGCTCAAAGTATACAATCTTCTGGGCCGAACCGTGGCTACGTTATTCGCGGGCAAAAGGGCCGCAGGCAATTATGCAGCTACATTTGACGGCAGCGATCTTGCGAGTGGGGTGTATTTCTACAGGCTCAACGCAGGAAGTTTTGCAGAAACTAAAAAACTCGTACTGCTAAAATAGCGCGCTCCATTTTTTGAGAGCGTTATGGTTGAAAGACAGAACATCATCTCAAGGTCTGTGAGCTTCTATAAACCTTCTGACAACAACACTATGAAAAACAACTACTGGCTGTTCCTGCTCATCCTTTTAATGAGTAGTTATGCGTTTGCACAGACGCCTGCGCATACAACTTCCGACTCGCTCATGCCTCCGGTAGCATTGACTGCTCAACAAGACCATGCGAGAATATTGAAGTTGCTGGGTATCGATTCACTTCGCCCCGGTCCGTCGGGAAACCCCAAAGCTCCGAACGCTGCAAACTCGGACGAGTCAAAGGCAAATCCGTATCCTGAACTTCCCGACCCGCTGGTTTTAAACGACGGACAAAAAGTCACGACGCCCGAGATGTGGTGGAAATTGCGCCGCCCCGAAATCAAAGAATATTTTGACCGGGAAATTTACGGCAGAGTTCCTTCCGATGTGCCGAAAGTGAAATGGGAAATTCTGAACGTCGCCAAAGATACGGTGGACAATATTCCAGCCGTCACTAAAAAGCTTTCAGGGCACGTAGATAATTCGTCATATCCGCTCATTTCTGTCGACATCGGCTTAACGTTGACGACGCCTGCGGACGTAAAAGGCCCCGTGCCGGTCATCATGGAGTTCGGTTTTACTTTTCCGGCAAATTTCAAAATGACGGATCAGATGAAAAGATTTATCGATTCGCTGAACACGTGGCATCAATTGGTCCTATCAAAAGGATGGGGGTATGCGATTCTGATCCCGACAAGCTTTCAAGCAGATAAGGGAGACGGCTTAACGACGGGAATTATAGGATTGGTCAATAAAGGCCAGCCGCGCAAGTTGGATGATTGGGGGACACTGCGAGCGTGGGCATGGGGCGCGAGCAGAGCTTTAGACTATTTTGAAACCGATAGCTCCGTCGACAGCAAAAAAGTGGCGATCGAAGGGCTCTCGAGGTACGGGAAAGCGACGCTAGTCACCATGGCATACGACCCAAGGTTCGCGATTGCGTTCGTCGGTTCCTCGGGAGAAGGAGGCGCAAAATTACTTCGGCGTCATTTCGGCGAAGAAGTAGAGAATGTCGCCTCTTCCGCCGAGTATCATTGGATGGCAGAAAATTTTTTGAAGTATGCCGGACCTCTTACTCCAAAGGATCTACCGGTCGACGCTCATGAACTTATTGCAATGTGCGCGCCGCGCCCGGTGTTTATTAGCTGCGGCTCGCCGCTTGTCGAAGGAAATTGGGTTGACGATAAAGGGCAATTCATGGCGGCGGTTGCCGCAGGACCGGTGTATACGCTTTTAGGGAAAAAGGACCTGGGCATAACGGAAATGCCCCCCATGGGAACGCCCGTCATCGACGGAGATATTGCTTTTCGGCAGCATTTTGGCGGACATACGACCGGTCCCAATTGGCCGACCTTTATAGAATTTGCGCAACGCTATTTTGATGCACCAATAGACAAAAAGAAGTAGCCTTTCATCATCGGAAATAAATAACTCATGTTACGCAATAGCGCTCGAAAACTTGCCACTAAGGAACAAAATCACTAAGAGACCTCAATAGTTTGAACTCACGACCTTACAAGATTGAGTTTATCGTTCAAATTCTTTGTGTGTCTTTGAGCCTTTGTGGCAAAGTTTCCATACTGCGTAACATCAGTTAAATAAATTATATTCGTTGAAAATTCAACGGATGCGGATTCTGTCCAGGGAAACAGGCTTGAGTAAACGGGAGCCATGCAGAATTTTTGGAATGTTTTTATAGGAGATTCCGCTTATGTACACAAAGCTAAGCAGAGCCATATGTATCGTCTCTCTTTTTCTTTCTCTCCCCTTGCTCGGAGAAGTGCGGCTGCCAAAACTCATCAGCGACGGCATGGTGTTACAACGCGATGCGGAGATTACAATCTGGGGCTGGGCAGCTCCGGGAGAAAAGGTTGAGGTTCATTTCTTAAACAAGGAATATAAAGCCGCTGCCGACATGGACGGAGATTGGTCCGTAAAAATCCCCCCCCGTAAAGCCGGGGGACCATACTCGATGCAAATCGACGGGTCCAATCATCTCACAGTGCACGATATTCTCATCGGTGAAGTGTGGGTTTGCTCCGGACAGTCAAACATGGAACTGGCAATGAGCGCGGTAAGCTGGAATTATCCCGGCGAAATAGAGCACTCTGAGAATAAATCTATCAGACAGTTCCTCGTCCCCCAAAAATATGATTTTAACGCGCCGCAAAAAGATCTGATCTCAGGAAGCTGGAAGAGCGCAAGCCCGGAGAATACTCCCGCATTCACTGCGGCCGGTTATTTCTTTGCGAAAGAGCTCTACAATAAATATAAAGTTCCGGTCGGACTGATCAATTCAAGCCTTGGCGGCTCTCCCGTTGAATCGTGGATAAGCGAAGACACGTTAAGAAAATTTCCCCAATATTATTACCAGGCTCTGATGTTGAGAGACGTCAACCTCATCCATAAGATCGAAGAATCAGACAGAGCGAGGATCTCTGCGTGGTACGCAATGATGCAGCAACATGACAAAGGATATGAGGACCCGCAGCATGTGTGGTACGATCCGACTCTCAACACATCGGATTGGCCGACAATGAATATTCCCGGCTATTGGGCGGACACAAAGCTTGGATATGTCAACGGCTCGGTCTGGTTCAGAAAACAGGTGGATGTCCCGTCTTCCATGACAAATAAGCCGGCTACAATTATTTTAGGAAGAATTGTAGACGGGGATTCTACGTTTGTAAACGGCGTTTTTGTCGGGACAGTAAGCTATCAATATCCTCGACGCAGATACGTCATCCCTGCGGGGCTGCTGAAAGCCGGTGAAAATTCAATCGCCGTGCGCGTGATAAGCGAAATAGGAAAAGGGGGGTTTGTGCTTGATAAGCAGTATGCAATTGTTGCGGGAGACACCTCGATTAATCTGGAAGGGGGATGGAAATATCGTCTTGGCGTTCAAATGCCGCCGCTGATGGGGCAGACGTTTATTCGATGGATGCCGATGGGTTTGTACAACGCGATGATCGCCCCGCTTGTGAAGTTTCATATTAAAGGAGTGATTTGGTATCAGGGAGAGTCCAACGCGGGAAGGCCCGGCGAGTACTTGCAGTTATTTTCTGCCATGATCAACGATTGGAGGAGTAAATGGGGCGAGGGAGACTTTCCGTTTCTGTACGTTCAACTTCCGAATTTTATGGAGCCGCGAAGCGAGCCCTCCGAAAGCAATTGGGCATTGCTGCGGGAAGCGCAGTTGAAAACCCTTTCTGTGCCGAATACGGGCATGGCTGTAACAATAGATATCGGTGAATGGAACGATATCCATCCGCTCGATAAGAAGGACGTCGGCGTACGGCTCGAGCTTGCCGCCGAAAAAATAGCATACCATGACAGCACAGTGGTCATGTCCGGGCCGATCTATCAATCGATGGAGGTCGAGGGCGATACGATACTTATTTCGATGACACATTGCGGAACGGGGTTGATCGCTCGCGGCGGTGACGAATTACACTGTTTTGCTGTAGCCGGCGCGGATAAGAAATTTGTTTGGGCACACGCAAAGATTGAACAGAACAAGGTGATCGTGTGGAACGAAAGCATTTCACATCCTCTCTACGTCCGATACGCCTGGGCGGACGATCCTGTAGATCCCAACCTATACAACAAGGAGGGTCTGCCCGCTTCCCCGTTCAGAACGGACGGAAATTCGGACAGGTAAGTGTTCTCATTATTTCATGAAAAGGACAGAAATATGTCGCGCACAGCTTTTTTTCGCCTCAAGCCGATCCAGAGAGCTATCGGCTCTTTAAACAGTCTATTCTATTCTCTTTGCGTTCTCTTCATAGTAATAATTACTTTTAGTTCTCATTCTTTTTGTCTCACTCAACCGCAAGGAATGTCAGCGGCCGCGATGAAATGGGTAGGAACCTGGAGTACGGCTCCGCAACTCGTGGAACCGAACAATAATCCTCCTCCGCCAGGTTTGAGCAATAATACTCTGAGACAGGTCGTTCACGTTTCGATTGGTGGAGATAGTTTGCGGATTCGGTTTTCAAATGAATTTAGCGCCGACAGCGTTACACTGCACGCTGTGCACATCGCCGTTTCTCGCGGTGGGGGAGCAGTCGACACAACGACCGACGCCCCGGTGTATTTCAACGGAAATCCGGAAGCGACGATAAAAGGCGGAAGTGCAGTCGTCTCCGACCCTTTTCGTTTTAGATTAGAGCCCCTTAGCGATGTGGCGATCACAATCTATTTCGGCAGCACATCGCCGACCGTGACCGGGCATCCCGGATCGCGAACGACCTCATACATTCTTACGGGGGATGAAGTTTCCAAAGCAGAGTTTTCCGATGCGGCCAAGACGGACCACTGGTATGTTATCAATACGCTCGACGTCAAGGCGCCGGATTCGGCATATGCTGTTGCCATCCTTGGCAACTCGATCACCGACGGGAGGGGATCTGGCACGAATAAACAAGATCGCTGGCCGGATGAACTTGCCCGGCGTTTTCAGAAAGATCCTGCCACGCAGGAAGTATCGGTTTTAAACGAAGGGATCGGCGGAAATTGCGTCCTGCGCAATTGTCTGGGACCTTCCGCGGTCAGTCGGTTTGACCGTGACGTGCTCAATCAGAATGGCGTACAGCGGTTGATCATCTTCGAAGGAATCAATGATATCGGCGGCGGAAGAACAGGGGTAGGAAATAGTTTGATCGGCGCTTTTAAACAAATGATAGATTCTGCCCATGCCAAAGGCATCCTTGTATACGGAACAACGCTGCTTCCCATGAAAGGTTCGTTTTACTATTCAACGGCTCATGAGGCCGAGAGACAAACTGTCAACGGTTGGATTCGCAACGGCGGTCTTTTCGACGCCGTCATCGATTTAGACAAGGCCATGCGCAACCCGAACGATACGTTGAGCCTTCGGCCGCAGTATGATTCAGGTGATCATCTCCATCCAAGCGAAGAGGGTCATCATATGATGGCAGAGGCGGTTAATCTGAATTTGTTTGGAAGCACGATTCATTGACCTGCATTGAAGACAACGCGACAAGTCGTTGTGAAGTTGTGCGCAACAAGGTATAACCGTAGATTGCTTTTCAGAGAAAAATTCTGTCTGTTTCGCCAGGCAACGGAAGTACTAGGCGGCTATGTTGATTTCGACCGCATTTTCTTGTTCCGGAAGCATCGGATTTCGTTTGTTTATGGCTCTACTTCTCAAGTGAAAACACAAGGAATAAGTACATCGGTGGTCAGGGAAGATTCTCTTAGAATCTGCCGATCGCTTCTTGCGTTAATTTCCGTTGCTTCATTAAGCGCATCTGCCCAAAGCGACACATTATTGAAACTCTGGTACAACCATCCTGCCGTCGAGTGGGTAGAAGCGCTCCCTATTGGAAACGGTCGATTGGGTGCGATGGTATACGGGGATCCTTGCAAGGAAACCATTCAACTCAACGAGAGTACGGTCTGGGCCGGCCAGCCAAATCGCAACGACAATCCCAACGCCAAAGATGCTCTGGCGGAGGTTAGAAGCTTGATCTTCGAGGGGAAGTACAAAGATGCGCAAGATTTAGTTAATCAAAAATTCATCAGCAGAACTTCACAGGGATGTCCGTTCCAAACAGTCGGGGACCTTACTCTAGTATTTCCAGGACACGAACATTATTCCGATTACTATCGGGAACTCGACATTGAAAGGGCGGTGGAAATGACCCGCTACAAAGTTGACGGGATCAACTATAAGAGCAGCGTCTTTGCTTCGTTTCCTGCTCAGGTCATTATTGACCGAATCACCGCCGACAAAGCCGGATCAATCAGTTTGTCCGCTATGTTGAATAGACCCTCCAAGGTCGAAGTTTCGACCGAGGGGAATAACAAACTTCTTATGACTGGTGTTACGAGCGGGTATGATTCCGTGAAGGGCGCAGTGAAATTCCAAGTTCAACTGAACGTTCTAGCCGCCGGCGGTTCCGTCTCAGCTTCAGACACATCATTGCAGGTGTCAAATGCAGATACGGTCACACTCTATATTTCCATTGCCACTAACTTTAAGAACTACCGTGACATCAGCGGGGATGCGGGTTCCAGAGCGGGGGCATATCTGCAAAATGCCGTGAAGAAAAATTATGAACAGGCGTTGAAGGAGAACATAGCAGTGTACCAAAAGTACTTTGACCGCGTGAGCATTGATTTAGGAGTGACGGATTCCGTAAAAAATCCCACCGACGTGCGTATTGAACAATTTGCCGGGGACGATGATCCGCAATTGGTCGCTTTATATTTTCAGTTCGGCCGTTATCTGCTTATTGCTTCATCACAGCCTGGCGGAGAGCCTTCAAATTTGCAGGGAATATGGAACAACCAGATGTTTCCTCCGTGGGGGAGTAAATACACGGTCAACATTAATTTAGAAATGAACTACTGGCCTTCGGAGGTCACAAACCTCAGTGAGATGAATGAGCCGCTGATCCAGTTGATCAGGGATGTCTCCGTTACAGGGAAACAAACCGCGAAAGCGATGTATGGTGCAGACGGGTGGGTGTTGCACCATAACACCGATATTTGGCGAATTAACGGACCGGTTGACGGATCCTTCTGGGGGATGTGGCCGATGGGAGGCGCATGGCTTTGCCAGAGTCTCTGGCGAAAGTATGAATTCAATGGGGACAAGGAATATTTACAATCGGTTTACCCAATTTTGAAAAGCGCCGCAGAGTTTTACCTTAGTTTCCTCGTTAAATATCCGGGACGTGATTGGCTGGTAGTATGCCCTTCGGTCTCTCCTGAAAACGCTCCAACGTCCCATCCTGAATCTTCCATTTCTGCGGGAACCACGATGGATAATCAGCTGTTGTTCGATCTTTTTAGCAAGACAATTCGAGCAGCAACGATTCTCAACACAGACAAGGATTTCATTCCAGAGGTTGAGAGTGCTCGGAAAAGATTGCCGCCAATGCAGATCGGTCAATATGGACAATTGCAGGAATGGATCCAAGATTGGGACAACCCGGAAGACCACCACAGACATGTTTCGCACTTGTACGGTGTCTATCCATCCAATCAGATTTCCCCCTACCGGACTCCGGAGCTTTTTGCTGCAGCTCGTACTTCGCTCATTTATCGTGGCGATCCATCAACGGGTTGGTCGATGAACTGGAAAATCAATTTGTGGGCGCGGTTTCTCGACGGTAATCACGCATACAAACTGATAAAAGATCAAATAAAATTAGTTCCAAGCCTGGATTACAAACGCATCGATTACAGCGGTGGCGGCGGCACTTACCCGGATATGTTCGATGCGCATCCCCCGTTTCAAATTGATGGAAATTTCGGTTTTACTGCCGGCATTGCCGAAATGCTTTTGCAGAGTGATGACGGCGCAATCTTCGTGCTTCCTGCGCTGCCCGATGTCTGGCAAAATGGGAGCGTCAAGGGACTTCGTGCCCGCGGAGGATTTGAAGTGGAAAATATGGAATGGAAGGAGGGAAAAATCTCAAGGCTGGTAATCAGGTCTACCTTGGGGGGCAAGGTTCGAATTCGATCTTACTCGCCGCTGAAGGTTGAAGGTAATGCAATACATATGAATGCGACAGGGGAGAATAGCAATCCATTTTATCAGATTCCACAGATAGGGAAGCCTCTGATTTCTCCGAACGCCAAGCTAACATCGGTCACGCTGAGAAATACTTTCTTATATGATATCGAGACAAAACCCGGAGAGGAATACACCCTGGTTCAGCGATAAACGCGTGACGGCACCATGAGGCAATTGAGAAGAACTTATATCATGAGAGATGTCAGTTTTCGTCTGTTCATACTAGCCACTCTGGCGATAGCTGTCGCATGCGGCATGTCCGCACAGAATCCAATCATGACAGATCAGTTTTCAGGAGTAGCTCAATCAAGTACACCTTTCGGACCATTTAGTCCTCGGCATGAGCCTATGGAAGGGGTTCATGGCATCGATCCGAATCCCTTTGTTGTTTATTCACCGGCGTTGTCTCTTCAACTCGGCATTCAAAATCTGATTGCACAATTAGAAGATGATAGGCTTGTTTAAATAGCTTGGCCAATTTTTGAATAAAGGAAATATATTCATATGAGAGCGCTTGGATGTAAACATCGAGCCTTTTTTGTGGAGCAACACATTGAACGAAGAATCTTCAGAGGAGCCATTGCGGTGGTTGTCCTATTGCTGTTGCAGAGTTCTTCGGATTTTGCTCAGACGATCACAATACACGCCGGCAGCAATCAAATCATTAATTGGGAGAAGACCCACACTGCACAGCTCAACGGGAGCGTGTCTTCACATAACGCGAAAGTACATTGGACATGTCCCCAGAATTCTGAGGTTGTATTTGACAATGCCTTTGATGCCGCCACACAAGTTACTTTTCCCCGTCCTGGGTATTATTTATTAATCCTCTCAAGCAAAGATTCGGCAAGCAATTCCGTTATTGTCAACGTCTTTAGTCCCAATTCCTATAAGGAAAGGCTTTCCGATCTCATACACTTAATGACGGTTGATGAAAAGATTACGCAATTGACCAACGAATCGGATTCGATTCCTCGTCTGGCAATTCCGAAGTACAATTATTGGAGTGAAGCATTGCACGGAGTTCTTGCAGGGGGCGCAACTTCTTTTCCGCAAGCGGTTGCCATGGGATCCACCTGGGAGCCCGATCTTGTCTTTCGCGTAGCTTCAGCGATATCCGATGAAGCACGTGCGCTTAATGTCAGTGCGGGGAAAGGACTAACGTATTGGAGTCCGACTATTAATATTGCTCGCGATCCACGCTGGGGCCGGAATGAGGAATCATACAGTGAAGACCCTTATTTACTTTCACAAATGGCTATCGCATTTATCAAAGGGATGCAGGGCAATGATCCGTATTATTTGAAAACCGTTTCCACTCCAAAGCACTTTATAGCAAATAATGAAGAGACACGGCGGCATACAGGTTCGTCTGATGTCGATATGCGCAGCTTGTTTGAATATTATTTGCCGGCTTTTAGGGGAGCAATCGTTGAAGGCAAAGCCTATTCGATCATGGGCGCGTACAACGAAGTCAATCATGTCCCTTGCAACGCGAATGCATTTTTGTTGACTGACCTCCTGCGCCGCGAGTGGGGATTTCAAGGATATGTTGTATCCGATTGCGGCGCGGTCGACGATATGGTATCAGGACATCATTTCTTCAAGTCCGGCCCGGAAGCTGCCGCTCAGAGTATTCTGGCAGGATGCGATTTGGATTGCGGCACCGAGTACCGTCGATCCCTCCACGTTGCTCTCGAGAAGGGATTGTTGGATGAAAAAGACCTTGACCGGGCGCTCGAACGAGTTCTTTCTGCACGCTTCAGATTGGGCGAATTCGATCCGCCTGAGGCTGTTCCTTATCGTTCGATCACTACAGAAGATCTTGACAGTAAAAAAAATCGCGATTTGGCCCTTGAAGTGGCGCAGAAATCCATCGTGCTGTTGAGCAATGACGGGATACTCCCTTTAAGAAAGGGGAAAGTGAGATCAATCGCGATTATTGGCCCGAATGCGGCTGAAGCTCAGCTCGGTATATACAGCGGCTGGCCTCGCGTTCAGCGTAGCCCGCTTGAAGGGATTGCGGCGAAAGCGGCTGCACTCGGGATAAAGACGGAATACACGATGGGCTCCGTCATTCAACGCGGGGCCTTAAGGCCGATTGAACCACAGTTTTTCTCTACGGTTGACGGGACCAACAAGACAGGCATGAAGGGTGAATACTTTGATAACATGAACTTATCCGGCAAACCCGTTCTCACGCGCATCGATTCCATGGTAAATTTCAATTTCGGCACAGATGCGCCGGCTCCCGGCCTGCCTGAAGATCATTTTTCCATCAGGTGGAAGGGCAAGATCACACCTCCCGAACCTATCCACCGTATCGGCATCAGTACGGATGATGGCGGTCGCCTCTATGTAGATGGAAAACTATTGATTAATGACTGGACTGACCATCCCGAACAAGCGAGCAGTATTGCAGTCGACTTGCAACCGGGAAAAGAATACGAGATTGAATTCGACCAGTATGATGATGCCCTGGGTGCAGCCGCAAGACTAACATGGGATTTAGGTCAAGAAGATTTTAAAAAGGCAAAGGAAATTGCTGCGAGGAATGATGTAGTTGTTCTTGTTGGTGGAACCTCCCCGGATATTTCCCGTGAAGAGATGGACAGGACCGACATAGCATTGCCGTACATTCAAAGAGAATTGATCGACGCAGTTACATCTGTGAATCCTCATACTATTCTTGTGCTCGTCAATGGAGGTCCCGTTGCGCTTGCAGGGACTGAAACAAAAGTAAAGGCAATACTCGAGGCATGGTACGACGGTGAGTTCGGTGGAACGGCAATTGCGGATGTTTTGTTCGGCGACATGAATCCGGGCGGAAAACTTCCCGAAACGTTTTATGCGTCGACACAGCAGCTTCCGCCCTTTTCCGATTATGACCTTATCAACCATCCCCGCACATATATGTATTTCGAGCAGCCGGTCCTGTATCCATTTGGTTTTGGACTGTCATACACTCAGTTTGAGTACAGTCACTTGACGCTGAACGCCGACACAATCAGGAACAATGACACACTTGAAATCCACTGTACCGTAACAAACACAGGCACAATGACAGGCGATGAGGTTGCGCAGCTTTACGTTCATGATCGTAAGGCATCCATGAAGGTGCCGATCAATCAACTAAAGCGGTTTCGAAGGATTACGCTCGCGCCGGGTGAAAGCAAAACACTCTCCTTCACAATACCGGCGTCTGAATTATCCTTCTACGATACCGGAACAAACGACTTCCAAATAGCACCGGGCATGTGGGAAATTGAAGTTGGCAGCTCATCAAAAGACATTCGTTTGACAAGCGATATTACCGTCGACTAGGACATCAGAAGAGCGCAGTCTGCAGACACGCCAACTGCCAAAACCACCGTCTAACGAAAATGGAATACACTATGAAAAGATTCATGCTAAACGTCCTACTGGTTCTGCCTGTTGCTCTGCTTGCCCAAACGGCAAAGATCACTATCGACGTTACCAGAACGGTCGGTGAGATCGATCCTAAAATCTACGGCGTCTTTATGGAGCCGATCCATTTTGACGGACGGAGAATGGGCCTGCCCGACACGGTAAGCTTCAATACGATGTATGGAAATTTGTACGATCCATCCTCGCCTCTTGCGGACGAGAACGGATTCAGGAAAGATTATATTGATGCCATGAAGGAACTTGAAGTAGCCGACATGCGCTGGCCGGGCGGAAATTTTGCCATGGGATATAATTGGCAGGACGGCATCGGACCCAAGGAACAACGTCCTGTTCGTATTAACCTCGCATGGGGCGGCGTCGACAATAATCATGTCGGCACGGATGAATGGATCGCTTTAAATAAAGCAATCGGGAGCGAAAATATCGTCTGCGTAAATCTTGGTCTCGGCACCATCGACGATGCGCGTTACTGGGTTGAATACTGCAACTATAAAAAAGGAACATACTATTCCGATCTACGTGCTGCGAACGGACATGAAAAGCCGTTTGATGTAAAAATTTGGGACCTCGGCAATGAAGTTGATGGCTCGCCATGGGAGTTGGGGTATAAAGACGCCGACGATTACGTCAAGATTGCGCGCGAGGCCGCCAAGGCAATGAGGTCCGTAGACAACACGATCCGATTTGTCGCTTCAGGTTCGTCGTACTACGAGAGCACGGGTAAGTGGGTCGAATGGAACCGGAAAGTCCTTGCCGGGCTTGGAGACATGATACAGTATCTGTCCATTCACCGTTACTGGGACCGGTCGAATGATTATTACACGTTCATGGGTCAAAGCGCAATGGATTTTGAAGAAAAAATTAGAGTGACGGCCGATGAGATCGACGCCGTTTCAGTGATGAACGGCCTGAAGAAACCGATCTATATTTCGGTCGATGAGTGGGGGTCTTTCGGAAGAAATTTCTTGTCCGTTCTGCCGATAGCGCAGTGTTTCAATTCCTTTATTCGTCATGCCGATATCGTTAAAATGTCAAACTTCACGATGCTCACGTCTCTCCTGAGCGTCGACCCGGAAAAAGGAAGTTTTAAAACACCGCTCTTTTACACGTTTAAATTATTCTCAAACAACTGCCGCGGTAACTCCGTTGATACGTATGTCGAGTGCGACACATTTAACACGGATAAATATAAAGGCATCCCGTATCTCGACGTGACGACTTCATACGCTCAAACAACGAATACGGTTTTTATCAACGTTGTGAACAGGAATAAAGATAAAGCGATCCGAGCCGACATCGTCGACAACGGGGGCGCATTTGAGGGGAACGCTGAAGCGACGATAGTTGATAGCGATTCGCTCATGGCCCCCTTTACCTTCGATAAGCAGCGCGAGTACGTGCCATCGACAAAAACGGTTGCCGTTGAAGGGAACAAACTTTGGTATGCATTTCCCGCACATTCGTTTACGCAGATAAAGGTCGGAGTGAAAAAGTAGAACAAGGCGCCTCTCCTTCACAAGAAATGAGAAGCGATAGCGATGTCGTGCGAAGGGATCACTTATGCGGAAATTATGATGCAAAGGAATGAAGATGAATAAGGCCCTCTTCCTGTTATTAGCGGCTTTTCCGTTATTAGCCGGCGGGTGCAGCCACACCGAGTGGGTTCGGAAGGATTTCAATTCGGTGAAGACCGCGATCGATACGGTATCGGTCATCTTTCCCCAGATCGATTATTATGTGAAGTACGGCGCTACGGCGAAAACAAAGAGAGGATACAGCTTGTTCGTATCCAACAACGTAGCGGATGTTGTCAAAGGAATAATCGATGAAGGAAAATTCGGTCCTCACGTGGCCATACTTGTCGAAGATTCGGTCGTTATCGACCAGTGGATCCTAAGTTATCTTTCTCATTCGATGGAGGGTTTTAGCTCGAGATGGGATTCTGCTCAGACATCTCCGAGCGAAGAAAAATTGTTGCCGCTCACTCCGGAAATGAAGAGCGCACTGGACAGGGTCAACACGAGATATTTTGTCTTCGTGACAGGGACCGCGTACGGAACGTCGAACGATAAAAAAATTTTCGACATGATACAGTCGGAAACGTTCAAATTATTGTACGACCGGTCGTTCGCGTATGATTATCAGTGGAACGGACTGCGATTACAGATATTTCTAGTTGACAAGAAAACTGACGAAATATTGTGGTATAATTATAACCGTGAGCGGGATTCCCAATATAACCCTCTGGAAAAGCAAGAGATATATTCTTTATGCTTAAAAATGATGGAACAATAGAGTATCATAATGAGAGGCCTACGCACGATGAAAAGGGATCTAAAGTTTTACGCACGCAGTATTCTTTTGTGCCTGAGTTTAAACTGCATGATGGTTACCGCACAACCGTCCGGTGGTCCGTATGGACCCATTCACCAAACGTATGCCTTGCCTTCAAGCGCAGGGACAATTTATTTTGTCTCACCGAACGGAGATTCCACTCAATTCGGCACAGCGATCGGCAGTCCCACAACGCTTGAAGCGGCGATCGGCCGGGCGCGCACCGGCGATGCCATCGTTATGCGGGGTGGCACATACCGCACCGGCAATCTGATACTCAATCAAGGAATTACCATCCAGCCCTACAAGGACGAAGAGCCGGTGCTGAAAGGAACGTTTGTCGCGACGGACTGGCGCAATCTCGGAAACGGATTATGGACGACCAAATGGTCGCATTTATTTCCATCCAAGCCCGACGCGTGGTGGCAGCGCGACCGTGAAGGGAAAAGAACTCCGTTGTACCGCTTCAACAACGATATGGTGTTTGTGGACGGAAAATTCCTCCAAGCGGTTGGCTGGGAGGGGGAAGTCGACGAGAATACTTACTACATCGATTACGAAGACAGCCTTGTGTACATCGGCACCGACCCGACGAACAGTTTGGTGGAGATCACCGCCTTCAATATTGCTTTGTTGCGAACGACGGCGGAATGCCACGGAAAACAGTCCGACCATAAAGGGTATACGATTCGCGGCATCACGTTCACGCAATACGCATACCGGGCGCTCGAGATCGAAGGAACGGACCCCGTGGCGCTGACCGACGAGTCCACTCACGGAAAAGACGTCGTGGGCTCGACGCTGGAAAATTGCACTATTTCATTTTGCTCGAGGGTTGCAGGCTATTTTCGCGGCGATCGTTTCACAATGCGGCATTGCAGGATCAGCGATACGAGCACGGAGGGAGTATACGTCATTGGCTCGAGCGACATCCTCCTCGAAGGAAATGTTTTTACGCGGAATAATATAGAAAGGATCACCGGTTATTATCCGGCGGCGGTCAAGATCTTCAATCAATGCTATCGTGCAACGTGCCGCGATAACCTCATCACCGACCTCCCAAATTCAAACGGGGTGTGGTACGATGTGGGAGAAGTCGACGGCGTCTTCGTCGACAACATAGTTGAAAACGTTGGGCACGTCGCCGCAACGACCTCGACCGATCAGGCATGGCCGAGCGATAACGGCCTCTTTTTTGAGATCTCGAAAGGAGTTCTCGTTGCCGGAAATGTTTTCGTCAACTGCGACCACGGCATGATGATTCTCAACAGCTCTAATGCCCGCATCTATCAGAACACGTTCATCAACAGCATGGCCTGCATCGGACGCAACGGGCGAGTCCCAGCGGGAGACCATTTCGGTTGGCATTCCAGCACGGGTCCGGACGTTGACAAGCGCAAAGGCCACATCTTCATCAATAACCTTCTCTTCGGAGATGCACATTTCAACAGACCGTTGCTTTTTGTATGGCAACCCTCGAATCTCTGCGATCGGCTCTCCGACCCGATGGTAAGTCAACTCGATTACGACGTCTTTGTGCGGGAGAATGAAAAAGCATCCTACCCGTTTATCGTATGGAGCCCCGCCCGGAATGAAAAATGCCAGATCGGGATCGATTCATTACAGGGCTTGCGCATCCTGTACCCCGAGTTTGCGGCCAATTGTCTCTATTATCCGAACGATACAAGACAATGGTTCAAGAGCATGGACTTGAGTAACTACGAACTGCTCACGGACGCTCCCGGCTCCAAAGCGGGAACGGAACTTCCGTCGGATATCAGAAAGATCATCGGTCAATCAAAAAAAGACGGCCGATACGTTGGAGCAAATCCTCCAATGCCTTGAGGTAGTGAAAGCATTCATCAAAAGTTCTATTAAAAACAGATTAACAATCCAGAGAATTCAATATGCTTAGCCAAAAGAACTTCCTTCGCCAATTTCTAATGCCGATAGTTCACCGGCTCAAACTCGCAGCGCGTTGCGGTGAGTTTTTGAGCCTTGTGATCCCATTGATCCTCTTGGTCACCGCTCGATCTTCCTCGCAGCCACTGGCCAACGGAAAGCCAAAATTTTTAGGCAACATTATTTCCAACGGCAACAGCATCCGTTCCGATTTCTCAAACTATTGGAATCAGATCACGCCGGAGAATGCAGGCAAGTGGGGGAGTGTCGAAGCAGTCGAGGGCTATTACGATTGGACCCAGCTCGACAATATGTACAGTTATGCCAAAACGAACGGCTTTCTGTACAAACACCATAATTTGATCTGGGGATCGCAGTATCCTTCATGGATTACGTCTCTCGATTCAGCAACCCTCTATCAAAAAATTGTCGAGTGGATCATGCTCGCTGGGCAGAGATATCCGAATGCAGATTTCTGCGACGTCGTCAACGAACCCATTCATACGGCGCTTCCGGCTATTTTCAAAACTGCGTTAGGGGGCAACGGCGCCACTGGCTGGGACTGGGTCATTACCGCATTTCAATTGGCACGGCAATATTGGCCAAATACAAAACTACTCGTCAATGAATACAGCGTCATTAACGGTACTACCGACAACACCACATACCTTCAAATTATCAACCTCTTAAAAGACAGGGGATTGATCGACGGCATTGGCGTGCAGGCGCATTATTTTGAAGTGGACGGCGGGGCGTCTCCGAGCACGTTGAAAACCAACTTGGACAAACTCACCGCCACGGGATTGCCGGTGTATATTTCCGAGTTTGATATTAACCAACCAATTGATTCCGTGCAGAGTGGGAGATACCAGGAATTCTTTCCCATCTTCTGGGAAGACCCGGGAGTGTACGGCATCACCTTATGGGGATACGTTCAGAATCAGACATGGAAACCGTCCACGTACCTTATTACAACATCCGGAACCGAGCGGCCCGCTCTCCAATGGCTGCGCCAATATATCCTGAAAGGTTCAGTCCCTGCCGCTCCGGTTCTGATCTCACCGATCAACATCTTCAACGCGCCGAAGTTGGAGAAATTTACCTGGCATTCGGCGCTCCACGCGGCAAGTTATGAGCTTCAGGTCGCATTGGACAACGCGTTTGAGCTGGTGCTCGTCGATACGACCACGGCAGACACGACAGCGTCGCCGAGCACTGCACTTGATGACACCACCAGATTTTATTGGCGCGTGTGCGGGATCGATTCGGCCGGACCGGGCTCATATTCTGTAATCGGTCAGTTCACAACTGGGACAGTTCTTGCAGTGAGAGAGGAGGGTATTCTTCCCAAGGGATTTGCCCTTTCTCAGAATTATCCGAACCCGTTCAACCCTTCTACAATGATAAGTTATCAATTACCGGTAAACAGTTTTGTGACTCTTAAAGTGTATGACATCGCAGGAAGGGAAGTCAGAACGCTCATCAGCGGCTCAGAGAACGCAGGAAGTCATGCAATACAATTTGATGGAAGTTCTCTCCCCAGCGGCGTGTATTATTATAGATTACGCGCCGGTAATTTCACAAGTGTCAAAAAATTAGCGCTCATAAAGTGACCTCGTTAAACAAAGCAAGTTACGCTTTCTAATCATTATCTCATGTTACGCAAAACGCCCGAAAACTTGCCACTAAGACACAAAAGCGCTAAGATGTCCCAAATGTTTGAACTCACGACCTTACAAGATTGAGTTTTATCGTTCAAATTCTTTGAGCCTCTGTGGCATAGTTTCCATACCGCATAACATCAGTTATTATCTAACAGACCATAGCTATGGATAGAAAAAAACTCAGAAGCCAGGATTGGTTCGGTGGGGCCGACAAAATGGGGTTCGTTCACCGTTCATGGCTACGCAATCAGGGTTATCCGGACGATTATTTCCGCGGTCGTCCCGTCATCGGCATTTGCAATACCTGGTCGGAACTTACTCCGTGCAACGGCCACTTGCGGGAGTTTGCGGAGATCGTGAAAAAGGGTGTGCTCGAAGCGGGCGGTTTTCCTCTTGAATTTCCGGTCATGTCCCTCGGCGAAACCATCATGCGCCCCACGACAATGCTTTTCCGCAACCTTGCGAGCATGGACGTCGAGGAATCCATCCGCGCAAACCCGCTCGACGGCGTTGTCCTGCTGACTGGCTGCGACAAGACCACTCCTTCGACGCTCATGGGAGCGTGCAGCGTTGACCTCCCGACGATCGTCGTTCCGGGCGGACCGATGCTCAACGGAAGGTTCAGAGGAGGGACGATCGGTTCCGGTTCCTTTAACTGGGTGATCAAGGAAAAGCAAACGAAGGAGCATTTCAACGAAGAAGACATGCTGGAAGCGGAAATCTGTGTTGCGAGAAGCGACGGACATTGCAACACGATGGGAACGGCGTCCACGATGGCAACGATGGTCGAGGCGCTCGGCTTAACGCTTCCCGGAATGTCGTCCATTCCCGCCGTCGATTCGCGGAAAAAAGTCCTTGCGCAATTGTCAGGCCGCAGGATTGTGGAAATGGTGCGGGAGGATATGGCCCTCTCGAAAATCCTCACCAGAAAAGCGTTCGAGAACGCGATCGTCGTCAATGCTGCAGTGGGCGGGTCGACGAATCTGCTCGTTCATCTTTTGGCGATCGCGGGAAGGATCGGCGTGAAGATGGAATTAGAAGACTTCGATACAATCGGAAGCAACGTCCCATTGCTCGTCAACCTCATGCCGTCGGGAAAGTATCTGATGGAGGATTTCTTCTACGCGGGGGGATTGCCCGTCGTCTTGAAAGAGCTGGGAAAACTACTTCACACGGATGCGATAACAGTTAACGGCAAAACAGTACAAGAAAACAACGCGAACGCGGTATGCTACAACCGCGATGTGATCGCACCGATCGACACGCCGCTAAAACACAACGCAGGCATCGCAGTGTTGAGGGGAAACCTGTGCGAGAACGGCGCGGTCATAAAACCCTCGGCGGCAACGCCGGCGTTGATGAAACACAAAGGAAGGGCGGTTGTCTTCGAGAGCATGGAGGACTACCACGCCCGGGTTGACGACCCCAACCTCGATATCGACCCATCGTGCGTCATCGTGCTTAAGAGCGTCGGCCCCAAAGGGTACCCCGGCATGCCGGAAGTGGGTAATGTCGACCTTCCTGAGAAATTAATTTTGCAAGGGGTAAAGGATATGGTGAGGATATCGGACGGGAGGATGAGCGGCACGGCGTACGGAACGGTCGTCCTCCATATTTCCCCGGAATCCGCAGTGGGAGGCACGCTTGCGTTGGTAAAAAACGGCGACATGATCGAACTCGACGTCGCAAACCGCAAACTCCAGCTCGATGTCTCAGATGAGGAACTGAAAAAGCGCAAGGCCTCTTGGACTCCCCCCGCTCCACACACGGAAAGGGGATACGTGCGCTTATATATAGACCACGTTCAACAAGCAGACAAAGGAGCCGACCTCGATATCTTAATTGGAAAGTCAGGCTCCGTCGTGAAGGGAGACCTTCATTAAGATGATCGTCTTCTACCTGATCGCCAGCATCATCCTTATCGTCTTTCTTACTGCCCGGCTTAAGGTCTATCCTTTCATCGCGCTTCTGCTTGTCGCGATCGTCTATGGAATGTTTGCCGGGATGCCTCTGGATCAGATCGTTGCGTCGGTCAACGACGGCTTCGGGAGTACGTTGGGGAAGATCGGCATCATTATCGTGCTCGGCGTGATCATCGGCGCGTTTCTCGAAAATTCCGGAGGCGCATACACACTGGCCGAAAAAGTACTTGCCGTCATCGGGCGCAAGCGCGTTCTTCCCGCCATGGGCATTACCGGATACATCGTTTCAATTCCTGTTTTTGCCGACAGCGGCTTTCTTCTCATTTCGCCGCTCAACAAAAGCTTGTCAAAAAAAGCGGGCATCTCGTTGTCAGGAACGGCCGTCGCCCTCGCGTTGGGTCTTACAATAACCCATACGTTGGTACCTCCCACTCCAGGGCCCGTTGCGACCGCAGGAATATTGAACGCAGATCTCGGGTTGGTGATGCTGCTCGCTCTTCCGATCAGCGCTCTGGCATTGATTCCGGGGCTGATCTACGCGTCGAAATATGTTTCGAAAACATTTATCGCCGCAAGCCCCGAAATAAGTGAAGAGGAAATTGCTTTCCGTATGAAAGACGCCCCGGGTGTTTTTAAATCTTCTTTGCCGGTCATTGTGCCGATCGTACTGATTATTTTCAAATCCGTCATCCCTTCGTTCGGCGGCAATCTTAACGGCCATGTGGCGAGCTTCATCTCATTTATCGGAGAGCCGGTCATTGCCCTTTTTATCGGCGTCTTTCTCGCGTTCATGCTTCCGAAGAAACTTAATTTCGAGAAGATGCTCTCTACTTCAGGGTGGGTTGGCAAAGCGCTTAATGATTCGGCATCGATCATTTTGATCACAGGAGCGGGCGGAATTTTCGGGAAAGTTTTGCAAAATTCGGGCATTGCCGACCTTTTGGGGAAAACGCTGGCAGGGGTCAACATGAGCATCTGGCTGCCGTTTTTGCTCGCGCTCGCAATAAAAACTGCGCAAGGATCATCCACCGTTGCAATGATCACCGCGGCTTCCATTATGACGCCGATCATGGGGACGCTCGGGTTCAATTCCGAAATAGCGAGGGCCCTTGTTGTCATTGCGATCGGATCCGGCTCCATTGTTTTTTCACACGCAAACGACAGTTTTTTCTGGGTCGTGACTCAATTGTCGGGAATGGATGTGAAGTTGGGATATAAATTGTTCAGCTTGGGAACGGTCGTGCTGGGCATTTCAGCGGGGATCATTTCATTCTTGTTTTATATCGTTCTTGTCTAGCTATGCCGATAAAACTATACAAGACAAAATCGGGTATCCTCATTGAGAACGAGGGCTCATTCTTTTTGTTGAAAGGAGAAGAGTGGGACTCGTTTGTCAACGATGACAACGTGTATCGCAAGGGGCTTGACCGGATCAGATCCATGAAGCCGGCAGATCCCGGCCGTTCGATCGTTGCCTCCGAATTGGAAGCGCCGATTCGGTCGCAAGAACTATGGGCGGCGGGTGTCACTTATTTGAGGAGCAAAGTCGGGAGACAGGAGGAATCGAAGAATGCTGGCGGAGGCGATTTTTACGCCCGTGTGTACGAGGCGGAACGGCCCGAACTGTTTTTCAAGGGAACCGCACAGCGCATTGTCGGTCCCGGTAAAAATCTTAGGATCCGAAAGGATTCCACGTGGAATGTTCCCGAACCCGAACTTACATTGATGGTCACGTCCAACAGAAAAATTATTGGATACACGATCGGCAACGACATGAGTTCCCGGAGTATTGAAGGCGAAAACCCGCTCTATCTTCCTCAGGCAAAAACGTACGACGGAAGCGCGTCGCTCGGTCCGTGCATTTACGTCCCCGAAAAACCCCTCTCAATAAAAACGGTGATTCAATTGGAAATTCTGAGAGGCATAAACAAGATCTTTGAAGGGACAGTGGAAATTTCACAGATGAAGAGAACGCCTGAAGAGCTGGTCTCTTTTTTATACCGAGAATGTTCGTTCCCTCACGGAAGCTTGCTCATGACCGGGACGGGAATTGTTCCGCCGAGCAACGTCAATCTTCAAAGCGGAGACACAGTACGTATCACAATTGAACCTATCGGCACATTGGAAAATAAGATCGCATAACGATGGATCTGACAGGATATAACTTTATCGGCAAAGAGCTTTCCGGAAAAGGAAGCGCAACATTTCAAGCCGTCAATCCCGCGGATGGCTCAGCGATGGCACCGCCGTTCCATGAAGCGACTCAACAGGAAATCGATGCAGCCGTTCGTAAAGCCGAAGAAGCATTCCAGGGATACAGCAATAAAAGCGGCAAAGAGCGCGCGGTATTTTTGGAAGCTATTGCAGACGCGATTCAAAACCTTGGCGACAGTTTGATCAAGAGATGTTGCAGTGAAACCGGATTGCCGGAAAGCAGAATCATCGGTGAACGGGGCAGAACCGTCGGTCAATTGAAATTATTTGCCGGACTTTTGATGGAAGGCTCGTGGGTTGATGCGCGCATCGATATCGCCCCTCCTAAACCCGACATCAGAAGCATGCAGAAAGCTCTCGGTCCGGTCGGCGTTTTCGGCGCAAGCAATTTCCCGTTGGCGTTCTCCGTTGCGGGGGGAGACACGACCGCCGCGCTTGCAGCGGGTTGCCCGATCGTTGTGAAAGCTCACCCCGCGCATCCGGGGACGTGTGAAATGATCGCTCATGCAATTCGCACAGCCGTCGAAAGATCGGGGATGCCCGACGGAACATTTTCGATGGTGCATGGACAGTCTGCGGATGTGGGAATGGCGATCGTGCTGCACCCGTTGATAAAGGCGATCGGGTTCACGGGGTCGTATAAAGGCGGGAAAGCAATCTTTGATGCTGCGATGAAAAGGAGCGAGCCGATTCCGGTCTACTCTGAAATGGGAAGCGCGAACCCCGTTTTTATTCTGCCTGGAGCCCTGCGAACTTTTAACGAGGAAATTGCAAAAGGTTTGACGGCTTCGGTCACACTCGGAGTAGGGCAGTATTGCACAAACCCCGGTCTTTTTTTCTACGAAAAAAACGCCGACGGTGAAAAACTCCAAAAGCTTCTCGGACAAAATTTTAGCTCAATAGAATCTGCCCCCATGCTGACAAAAGGAATTTACCTTAATTATTCCGGCGCGGTCGACCGCATGAACAAGCAGTCGGGGGTAAAGATGGTATCGAGAGGGAAATCGGGAAGCGGCGAGCTACAGGGGACGGCGTCGTTAATGGAAACTTCGCTTGCAGATTTTTTGCGCAATGGAGAGTTTGAAAATGAAATTTTCGGCCCATCGACCCTTGCCGTTTGCGTGAATGAAAAATCGGATTACCTGCGAGCGGCGCAAGCGCTCCACGGACATTTGACGGCGACGCTGTGGGGGACGGACGAGGACCTAGCGGAATATCAGGAGCTTGTGCACATCCTCGAACGAAAGGTCGGAAGGTTGATCGTCAACGGTTTTCCGACGGGCGTAGATGTCTGCCATTCGATGGTCCACGGCGGTCCTTTCCCGGCGACAACCGACAGTCGCTCCACTTCGGTCGGGACACTATCGATTTACAGGTTCACCCGCCCGGTCTGCTATCAAAATTTTCCGATCGGCCGTTTACCCGATGAGTTAAAAAATGAAAACCCGCTCGGCATTTGGAGGTTGGTGAACGGTACTCGGACGAACGCAGACTATATACAAAAGAAATAAATCGATTTGTACGATGGGACGGTAAGGCGTCTCTCAGAGTACAATGAGGCGAAATCTATGCTGATAAACATTCCTCACTTGATCTCCTTTTTCAGGAGCCGATTCTTGAGGCACCCAAGAGTCGCTACGCTCCTTTTCTCGCTCATTCCAACGTTAGTCTTTGCAGGTACATCGGATTCAAGCCTCACTCTCAACAAACTCGGATACTTCGAGAAACGGGGCTTCAACGTACTCGTTTTCAGTAATTTTTACGACGGCAATTTCAGCGATGCTAAAATCAGCAGCATTGAAATTATCCAACAGGGCGTCCGGACCGCGACGAATGGGGACGTGAGGCTGAGTCCGACGCCGGGCCAGTGGGATCCCGTTCCGCAACTCATTGCCAGAAGAGTTTTACACGAAACGAAGGCCATTGAAGTCGATTTGGCGTATCCCGATTTTCACTTTAAGTACACGATAAGAGTACAAGAGCAGAATGCCGGAGTACAGATCACCGTCAACCTCGATACGCCATTGCCGTTGGGATTGGAGGGAAAAGCGGGACTCAATCTGGAATTTCTCCCCTCAGCATATTTTGGGAAAGCCTACTTTGCCGACGGGGCGCCCGGAATTTTCCCTCTTTATCCAACCGGCCCGACAGAAATTTCAAGCGATGGAACGATTCAGCCCAAACCGATCGCTATCGGGAAAAAATTTGTCCTTGCTCCCGAAGACCAATCCCGCAGAGTAGCTATCGACGGTGAAGATTGTTCTCTTTCGTTGTTTGACGGCCGCAATACGGCGCAAAATGGATGGTATGTTGTGCGAAGCCTTATCCCGTCAGGAAAATCTGGCAAGGTCATAGAGTGGTTCCTGACAGGCAGCAGCGCGCCAAATTGGATCAGGACGCCGGTGATCGAACACTCACAGGTTGGGTATGCGCCATCGCAAAAAAAGGTGGCCGTCATTGAACTCGACAAGAACGATACTCCTCTTACAACGGCCCGCCTTCTTCGGGTGGCGGAGGACGGATCGATCGTCAAAACATTCAAGAGTGCAGTGAACGATTGGGGAAAATATCTCCGTTACAATTATCTGACGTTCGATTTTTCGAGCGTGAAGGAGAGCGGCTTATATGTAATAGAGTACGACGGCATACGAACAAAACCATTTCGCATCGGCGAAAATGTCTATGCGGATGCATGGCACCCGACTCTCGATGTCTATTTGCCGGTTCAAATGGATCACATGCTCGTGCGCGAAGCATACCGTGTATGGCACGGGCTTTCCGACATGGACGACGCGCTGCAGGCGCCGGTGAACCACGAACATTTCGATCTGTATGCACAAGGCCCGACGACCGACTCGCCGTACAAGCCGGGCGAGCATATTCCGGGTTTGAACGTGGGCGGATGGTTCGATGCCGGCGATTACGATATCCGGACACAAACCCAATACGCTGTCGTCTCCAGCCTTGTAGAAACGTGGGAGATGTTCCATCCGACGAGAGATGAAACGACCGTCGACGAGCGAAGGCACTATGTCGAAATCCATCGTCCCGACGGCGTCCCCGACATCATCGAGCAGATCCAGCACGGTGTGCTCCAGCTGCTCGCGCAGCAACGCGCCGTCGGCCATGCGATCAACGGGATTATCGAAGCGCATCTTTCGCAATACCACCATCTCGGCGACGCCTCAACACGAACCGATAATCTCATTTACAATCCCCGACTGGACAGTCTTCAGTCCGATGGCTTTTCAAGCGGCACGTTTGACGATCGATGGGCGTTCACGAGCAAGTCGACTCCTTTGAACTACGGTGCTGCCGCAGCATTAGCCGCTGCGAGCCGCGCTCTGCACGGATACAACGACACGCTGGCGGAGGCATGTTTGAGTACAGCGGAAAAAATCTGGACGGAAGAACATACTCACAAACCCGATCTCTTCAGCCACGGGAACACAACCGGTGGGGATCTGGAATCGGAAGAATTGCACGCCGCTGTAGAGCTGTTGATCACAACGCAAGAGCCGCAGTATTCAGAACGCATCAATGGGCTGTGGAGTGCAATAGAAAAAGGGTTCATCTTTAACGCCGTTCCTGCGGTTCGAGCGCTTCCATATATGGATGCACATTACAGAGAGAAATTACGAAATCTCGCGATGACGTACGATAAATCGCTAGGAAGGTTCGATACTGAAAACCCCTTCGGCGTTCCAATCTCAACTCGGGGCTGGGCCGGAAGCGGGTTTGTCGTCGGTTTTGCCATCACGAATTATTTTCTACACCGAGCGTTCCCGGACATCATCGATTCCGAATATGTCTTCAGGGGTCTGGATTATATTTATGGATGTCATCCAGGTTCGGACATTTCATTCGTGTCCGGAGTCGGGACTGTTTCAAAGAAAATTGCCTACGGAAGCAACAGAGCGGATTTCACATTCATTGCGGGAGGAGTCGTACCTGGCGAACTTATCCTTAAACCGGACTTTCCCGAGAACAAGGAGGACTGGCCATTTCTCTGGGGCGAAAATGAATACGTCGTAGCGCTCGGCTCAAGCTATATTTTTCTTGTGAACGCCGCAAACGATTTGCTAAAGAAAGAGCCGGAGGTGATCAACCGGTAACACGAACGAGATTTTCTACTTGAAAAAGCCCCAAGTTACCACTATCTTTTGGTCACATTTCACCCCTCCGCAGACCGAGTCTCGCCGGGCGATCGAATGTTGAAATGTCCCGCTCCATGTATAGCTCACACAAATCCATTCTGTGTTCATCATGTTAACTGTATCGAGGAGAATGGCAGATAAAATTAACAACGCATTCCGCATAGTGATTTCATCCTGGTTCCGATGGCGAAATGTTTCTTCGATTGCGATCGCTCTCTTCTCGATTCTGTGTCTTCTTCCCGTGATTCTTGCGTCGCAAGAAATCCCATCCCCCACCCAAAAATTGCAGTTAGTCGCGAACGGAATAGTCGATAGCAGCGGTTTTCAGTTTGCAGACAGGAAATCAGGACAGCATTTTCCTTCCACGCAGGCAGCTCCATCGGACGCGGATCTCCGGATTGTCAATTCTGCCAACGATTGGCGTTATTGGAATGGCGTTCTCAATATCGGAATGATTGCGCTCGGCGGGGCCCTTCACGATTCTTCGTATATTGAATTTGCCAAGAAGAACATTGCATTCTGTTTCGACAATTGCGACTATTTTAGGAAACGCTATAAGGGCGAAGACAAATGGAGTTATCCGTTTGGGCAATTCATTGTTATGGAAGACTTGGACGATGTTGGGGCGATGGGAGCAAGCCTCATTGAAGTCTATGAGAAAGATCGACAACTTCGCTATAGAGAAATTATCGACAAGATTGCAGGCTACATTCAATCAAAACAAAACCGGCTGGACGACGGCACGATTGTCCGCGCATATCCATATAAATGGACGATCTGGGCTGACGACCTTTTTATGAGTGTTTCGTTCCTCTCCAGGCTGGGAGAATTAACGGGCGATGTTCGGTACTTCGACGATGCGGCCCGGCAGGTGGTCAATTTTCATAAGCGCCTTTTCGACGATACGAAAGGGCTCATGACCCATTGCTGGTACTCTGACGTCAACCGCCGGGGAGTAGCGTTTTGGGGACGCGCCAACGGCTGGGCAATGATGGCACAGGTTGACTTGCTCGATCGGTTGCCGAGGAACCATCCGATGCGCGACACGCTCATCGCACTTCTTCAGAGACAGATAGTCGGCATCGCGCGCTATCAAGGGCCGGAGGGATTATGGCACCAGTTGCTAGATAAAGAGGATTCATTTTTAGAGACATCATGCAGCGCAATGTTTACGTACACGATCGCGCGCGCAGTAAATCATGGTTATTGCGATCGCCGATACGCTTCAATCGCCCGTCGCGGTTGGGAAGGAATCGAATCGAAAATACGACCGGACGGCAAGATCGAAGGAGTCTGCGCTGGAACGGTGGTCAGCGACAATCTTGTCGATTACTACCGGCGGCCTACGCCACTCAATGACCCGCACGGGACCGGAGCGATGTTGCTCGCCGGCGTTGAAGTTCTGCAATTGCCGAAGTGAATGTTTACTATAATACCGGCATAGAAATAATTGCCACAAAGACCCAAGGGCACGAAGAAACGCATAGAATTTTCACTCAAAAGTACACATCGTAAAATTTTTATTCAGATTCTTTGCGGCTTCGGGTCTTTGTGGCAATGGTTTGATACAATACGTAGAGGATGAATATTTTGTTAATTTCCATTTTTTCCATTCAACTATTGAATGAACGACCATGAACGCAAACAGTAAACCTCAGGGAAACGCTCTTGCAGCCGACCCGCAGCAGCCGGGAGCGAAAGTGGGATCATTCCGCTGGACAGTCTGCGCACTCCTTTTTTTTGCGACAACGATCAATTATATCGATCGGCAGGTTCTCGGGATTCTTGCGCCTCTGTTGCAACATGACATCGGATGGAGTGAAATCGATTACGGATACATTGTCACTGCGTTCACGGGTGCGTACGCGATAGGTCTCCTGATTTTCGGACGCTTTATCGACAAGGTCGGGACGAAGATCGGTTATACTCTTTCTATTTTCCTCTGGAGCATCGCGGCCATGGGGCACGCGCTCGTCCGGTCTGTCTTCGGGTTTGGCGTCGCTCGGTTTGGACTTGGGCTCAGCGAATCCGGTAACTTCCCGGCCGCGATCAAGGCGACCGCCGAATGGTTTCCCAAAAAAGAACGGGCTTACGCCACGGGTTGGTTCAACTCGGGTGCGAATATCGGCGCAGTCGTCGCTCCCGCCATTGTGCCGTGGATAACCCTGACGTGGGGATGGAGAGAGGCGTTCATCTTCACCGGTGCCCTCGGGTTTATCTGGGTAGTATTATGGTGGTGGCTGTATGAGGTTCCGGAGAAGCAAAAAAGGGTGAGCAAAGCGGAGATCGCCTACATTCAAAGCGACCGTGTTGAGGCCGAGAACGAGAAAATACCCTGGTTGCAATTGCTGAAATACCGAGAAAGCTGGGCGTTCGTCGTCGGAAAATTTCTCACCGACCCCATCTGGTGGTTCTATCTTTACTGGCTTCCGAAGTTTCTCAACGAACGGTACGGTCTCGATCTGGCGCATTTAGGACTTCCCCTCATCGTCATCTATACGATGACGAGTATCGGCAGCATCGGAGGCGGATGGTTTTCAGGGTTTATGATCAAGCGCGGTTCGAGTGTGAATAGAGGAAGAAAACGGGTCATGCTGATCAGCGCCGTGTTGATCGTTCCGATCGTTTTTGCATCGACGGTAACGGAATGGTGGGCGGTGCTCCTCATCGGCCTTGCGGCAGCAGCGCATCAAAGCTGGTCTGCGAACCTCTTTACGACAGCTTCCGACATGTTCCCCAAGAAGGCCGTCGGTTCCGTAGTTGGCCTCGGAGGGATGGCTGGCGCTGTCGGTGGAATGTTCATCGCTACAGCCGCCGGGTTCATTCTACAATTTACAGGAAGTTACTTGTCGCTTTTTATCCTCGCGGGATCTGTGTATCTGTTGGCATTGCTCATCATGAATATCCTTGTTCCGGAAATAAAGGAAGTTGAAATTGCCTGAGCTGCAACAACATTAACCAATTTACGACGAGTGAATGATGATCGGGCCTTACGTCCCCTCGAAAGAGCGCTACAAGCAAATAAAATACAATCGCTGCGGAAAAAGCGGAATCGACCTGCCTGCAGTCTCTTTGGGACTATGGCACAACTTTGGCGACGTCGATAATTATGAAACAGCACGAGCGATAGTCAGGCGTGCGTTCGACCTCGGCATTACCCATTTCGACTTGGCGAACAATTACGGTCCGCCGCCCGGTTCAGCGGAGACAAATTTCGGGAAAATACTCCGTGAAGATTTTAAACCTTATCGCGATGAGATGATCATTTCGTCAAAAGCCGGCTATGATATGTGGCCGGGTCCGTACGGCGATTGGGGTTCCCGAAAATATCTTGTGGCAAGTTTGGATCAAAGCTTGCGCAGGATGGGGGTCGACTATGTCGATATCTTTTATCATCATCGGCCCGATCCGAAGACTCCGGTGGAAGAAACGATGCACGCTCTCGACCACATCGTCAGGAGCGGAAAGGCGTTGTACGCTGGGATATCCAATTACCCAGCCGAGGAGACACAGCGCGCAAGTCGATTGCTCCGATCGCTCGGCACGCCGTGTCTCATTCACCAGCCGAAATACAGCATGTTCGAGAGATGGGTCGAAGGGGAGCTGCTCTCAGCGCTGAAAGAAGAAGGAATCGGTTGCATAGCTTTCTCACCCTTGGCCCAAGGCCTGCTGACCGACAAGTACCTCAAGGGAATTCCGCCCGATTCCCGTGCCGCAAAGCCAACGGGTTTTCTCCGGCCCGCGCACATTACAGAAGATAAATTGTCGAAGGTACGGCGTTTGAATGCACTAGCCTTACGCCGGGGACAAAAACTGTCGCAGATGGCGGTGGCATGGCTTCTTCGCAAAACGGAGGTGACATCCGTTCTGGTCGGGGCCAGTCAAGTCTGGCAAATCGAAGAATCGGTGGACGCGTTGAAGGTTCCCGATTTTTCTAATGAAGAACTGACCGAAATTGAAGAGATCTTGTCCAAGAGTTAACGCCACATAATTGAAGTATTGGGCCAAGTTGTCATAATTACCGCATCTAAATAGTCAGTCCGATTGCTTCAACCATCAGAAGAACCGAGCCCATCCTTTAGCCGCAAGAGAATCTCCACCCCCGATTGATCCTTTTCGATCAAAAAGTACTTGACACTGGGATGACATTCCCCTAAATTGGGAACGTTTGCGGGAATATTTGCGGGAACGTTTGCAGGGAGTCAATTGAAACACTCAACGATAGTCGATATTGCGAAAAAACTGAAGCTGTCCGCTTCGACCGTATCTCGAGCTCTAAGCAACCACCCTGATATAAAAAAAGAGACGAAAGAACGTGTCGGGAAGATCGCAAGAGAGCTAAATTACACCCCTAATACCATCGCACAAAATCTCAAGCGGAACCGTACCACCACCATTGGCGTGCTTGTCCCGGAGATCAAGCACGATTTTTTTTCATCGGCGATCAGCGGGATTGAAGAAGTTGCTTACCAGGCTGGCTACACGATTATCGTCTGCCAATCGAACGAGAGTTTTGAACGTGAAGTGGTCAACACAAACCTTCTTATGCACCAAAGGGTAGCCGGTGTCATCGTCTCAATTTCGCAGAGCACAAAGTCGGGAGATCATTTTCAGGACGTCATCAAACGAAGGATCCCGCTGGTTTTTTTTGATCGAGCGTGCAGTGATGTTGATGCGAGCAAGGTCGTTATTGACGATTACAAAAGTTCTTTCAGCGCCGTCTCATATCTGATCGAGAAAGGGTATAAAAAAATTGCCCACTTTGCCGGACCAAAAGGGTTGGTGATTTGCTATAACAGATGGAAGGGTTACGTTGACGCGCTAAAGAAGTGGAAGCTTCCTGTCTTGAACGAATTTGTGAGATACGGAGGCCTTCATGAGCAAGACGGCTACACCTCGATGGATGTCATGATCAAGGAAGGAAAAAGGCCGGAAGCGATCTTTGCTGTGAACGATCCGGTGGCGATTGGCGCGTATCAAAGAATCAAAGAGGCTAAATTGAAAATCCCGGACGATATTGCCATTATGGGATTCTCGAATAACAAGATCACGAGCCTTGTCGATCCCCCGATGACGACGATTGACCAGCCTTCGTCTGAAATGGGAAGAAAAGCGGCAGAAATTTTGATCGATCTAATTGAGAAACGATTGAGCAAGCCAAAATCCTTGGTCTTACGAGCGGAGCTGATCGTGAGGGGATCGACCTAAAATTTTTCTCCCAACCTGCAAACGTTTGCAGGAACCAGAACCAGTCAGAAAGAAATACGGCCGCTATTTTGGCGAGTTTTGCCGAGCGTCGACCGTAAAAATCAGAAACCGTTCTCATGATTTCCTTATGGAACTACTGAACAAAGTCCGGACAAAATTTATGCAGCTTTACGGCGAGGAACCTTTTCTCGTGCGTTCCCCCGGAAGAGTCAATCTTATCGGTGAACATACCGACTATAATCTCGGATACGTTCTGCCCGCGGCGATCAATAAGTCAATCTACTTTGCCCTTTCGCCGCGCACTGACGGGAAGTGCAACGTCTTTGCCCTCGACATGAACGAGAGATTAGACTTCTCCCTTGACCATCTTCATCAATCTCCGAAAGGATGGCCGAATTACCTGATGGGTGTTGTGGACCAGCTCAAGAAAGGAGGGCATGCAGTGCAAGGGTTCAACTGTGTCTTTGGAGGCGACATCCCGATCGGAGCCGGGTTATCCTCCTCCGCAGCGCTCGAAGCGGGATTGGCTTTCGGGCTGAACAGCCTCTTGGAGCTGAAGCTCGACAATCTCTCACTGGTGAAACTTGCGCTCAGAGCGGAAAATGAATTCGTGGGCGTTCAATGCGGCATCATGGACATGTTTGTGAATATCTTCGGACAACGGGGGATGGTGCTCCGCATCGACTGCCGGACACTCGACTATACGCCATATCCTTTTGAGACCACAGACATGTCCATTGTCTTATTGGACACACGCATCTCCCATGCGCTCGCTTCCACAGAATATAATCAACGAAGGAGCGAATGTAATATAGGCGTGGCGTTAATCATGGAACGCTACCCTAACGTAACAAGTTTGCGCGACGTTTCGGTTAAGATGCTCGAAGAATTCAAACCCACGATGGCACCAAGCGTCTATCGTCGGTGCAAATACGTTGTCGGGGAAAACGAAAGGGTGCTGCGTGCGTGCGATGCGCTTACGGAGAAAGATTTGAGAAGCTTTGGGTCCCTTATGTACCAAACCCACGATGGCTTGAGCAAAGATTACGGAGTAAGCTGCGAAGAATTGGACTTTTTGGTGGATTTGATGCGAGGTGAGCCGTCGGTGTACGGGGCCCGGATGATGGGAGGCGGGTTCGGCGGATGTGCAATATCTCTCATCGAGCAAGAGAGCGTTGAACGGGTCAGCAAGAAGATCTGCGGCGAGTACCATCGCCGCTTTGGAACGGATCTGAAGCCATACGTTACCTCGATCGGCCCCGGCACGGAGGTAGTCTCTGTCAGTGAGCACGCCGCCGTTTCTGGAGAGGGTAAGTGAAAAAGAATTCAGTATAACGGGGCCAGATGGTGCCGGAGGTTCAGGCTTTTAATCCATTGCTTTGACGTATGATAAATATATTCAGCTCACTGCTTCCGATCGAGAACGATTTCGTGAAATCAAGAGTCTCTCGAGAAATCATAAGGAGAACAAAAATGTCTACTGGTACATTCTTTTTCCGAGACTCATCGGCTTGCACCATAATAGCAGCATTTTTTTTGACATTTCAATCGTTATATGCTGCGGGGACCGGCTCTGTCAAAGGACGTATCGTTGATGCGGTGACAGGCGAACCTCTTATTGGAGCAAACATTATCGTTCTCAATACGAGCTTGGGCTCTGCAGCGGACAACGATGGCATGGTCACAATCTCCAATGTGCCCGCAGGAACGCAAACGTTGAAGGTTTCTTACTTAGGCTATAAAACGCTCGCAGTGGAGGTGACAATTCCAGACGATGGCGTGCTCCAGCGGGAATTTCGCCTGACACCCCAAGCAATTGAAGGCCAAGAAATAGTTGTCACAGCTCAGGCAAGCGGTCAAAATGCGGCAATTAATCAACAATTGACATCTACGAATATTACAAACGTCGTTTCATCCGCGCGTATTCAGGAACTTCCGGACGCAAACGCTGCTGAGTCCATTGGAAGACTGCCGGGCGTTTCACTCATTCGGTCGGGCGGCGAAGCAACACAAGTTGTCATCCGGGGTCTCCAGCCGCAATACAACACGATCACTGTTGATGGGGTAGCGATACCGGGAAATGATGCGGGCAGCATTTCTACAAGCGGAGCTTACGCTACCCCTACCAACAATCCCGGCGGCCGCGCGGTGGACATGAGTATGATCTCCTCAAGCTCGCTTGAAGGGGTTGAAATCTACAAGACGGTGACACCAGATATGGATGCGGCGGTTCTCGGCGGCACGGTAAACTTTGACATCAGGGAAGCAAAGGGAACGCCCACCGGCGCGCCCTCGATCTCTCTCCTTGCTCAGGGAGCTTACAATAATCTCATGAGCACATATAACGATTACAAGTTCGTCGCAAGCGTAGAGAAAAGATTCTTCGACGACCGTTTCGGCGTATTTGTCCAGGGCATTGCGCAAAGGCAGAACCTCACTTCAAACCAACTCGGAGGTTTTTATACGCAACCCGACAAACAAGACAAACCCGACTCAATAGTCCTTGGCAATTTGAATCTCTCATTCTCTCCGACCGAAGAGCAGCGATACGATGGCACTCTAACATTGGACTACAAATTGCCGAACGGGAAGATATCTCTTGTGAATTTACTGAGTCATGGTAACACGACAACTGAATCCCACAGTGAAACGTACGATCTCAAGAACAATATCGGCGCTACCGATGACATACAGTTCGGAACGCAGATGTCATCGAATAAGCTCAACGTTATATCGAATATATTGGACTTTGAACAGGGTGTAGGTTCAATCAAGTTGAATGTGAAGCTTTCCAATGCCTACTCGGATAATCTCACTCCAAGCGGTTGGAGTCTGGTATTCGATCAGCTTTCAGCCGGGACAAATGGCATACCGGCTTATGAAGACCCTTCGCAAATTGCTAAATCAGCCGAACAGATGATAAACGTGAACAAAATGTATTGGCAGGGTAATTCAACATGGCGGAGCTTCAACAAACAGGACGACAAGCAAGCCTCGGTCGATCTCGAGAGCGATTTCAATCTATCGGATTTAGTCTCTGTTGCTGTGAAAGGGGGAGGATCGTACAGGTACACTACTCGTTATTACAATTACGATGATGGTTTTGGGAGTTTGTTCAGCGGTTCCGCCACGGGATTTCGATTATCGCTCGTTCAGGCTCTTCCGTGGCTGACGCAATCGCCATATGGTTTTGATCCTACCGGCAACCAAAACTTTCCGATTACCGGGTTCTATAATCCAACAATGAATTTTGGAAAATTCCTTAAGGGGGATTATGGCATGTATTCCGCAGTCAATGCTGGTACAATCAACACGATCATGAATGAAATAAAAATCCTTGGTGCGGCAACGACGCAGCAGCAAACAGTCCCCAGTTACCTTCCAGATCAGTACGGCAGCACTGCCAGCGATTACTCCGGAAATGAATTCAGGAGTGCCGAATATCTTATGGCAACAGTTAACATCGGTTCTCAGGTATCTATTATTCCCGGCGTCCGGTATCAGGGTCTGAAGACCTCCTATATCGCCCCACATTTTATCGGCGACGCGGATGCCACGAACCCATATCCGCAACAACTTACCCACACTGTCGTGACCCAGGACGAGTACCATGGGTATTGGCTGCCAGATGTGAGCGTGAAATATGATCCGCAGTTGTGGCTCAGTCTTCGTGGCTCCTATACCAGCACAGTCGCATATCCGGATTTCAGTCAAATTGTCCCAAGAGAGGATGTCTCCAGCAGCAGCGGGCACTATGTGGTTTGGAACAATTATGCATTAAAGCCGGCGCGGGCGCAAAACTTCGATGTTCAAGTTGCTGTCTATGACAACAACGTAGGCCTATTCGCAGTCAGTCCATTTCTCAAACGAATTGATGATCAAATATTCGGGCAGCAGACCTATATTGCCGACCCCTCCGTGTATCCCGGAGTTCCCAGCAACACAAAAACATTTTCACTGAGTACTTTTATCAACAACCCAAACCGGGTTGACGTCTACGGAATTGAATCCGAATGGCAGACGCATTTTTGGTATTTGCCCGATCCCTTCGGCGGATTGGTCCTGAATGTCAACTACACCCACATCTTCTCGAATGCAAAGTATCCGTACAATATTACGCTGCATTCGCCGGTCTATCCTTTCCCCACGGTTCATGTCGACACTACCTATAGCGACAGACTCATTCAACAGCCCGACGACATCGTAAATCTATCGGTCGGATACGACTATAAACAATTCTCCGTATTGATCTCCATGATATACCAAGCCGAGGTCTATAGTGGGACGAACTTCTACAACTCGCTCCGTTCAGACAAAGGAAAGTATACGCGATGGGATCTTTCCCTGAAGCAAGGACTGCCATTGAGCGGGCTTGAGGTCTACCTCGACTTGAATAATCTCAACAGCGAAGACGATATCTATCTTGTGAGAGGTTCCGGCTTCCCGAATTCTGAATCTGATTATGGCTTAACTGCCGATGTGGGAATCCGGTGGAGACTCGAATAACATAAACGTGGTCCAGTATTTCTTGAATACCAAAGATTGGAATGATACACAACATGAAGATAAGGTCGTTCTCACGTCCTGAGAGTTTTAAGCAAGCCGATAATCAATGTCAATATAAACTTGCGCAGAAAGGGAGAAGATTATGTAAACACTTTTACTTTGAACGAATATCCTGGATGTACCACAAGTCACTAACACAAATATAAACTTCATGGAAAGGATGTTTATATGAAAACACTACTCACGACGACGTTCGTGATCGCGCTGATAGTGCTCGGCTCAGCGCCATCGACGTCGTTTGCACTAACTGTTGATACCGTTATCGTTGCGGCATTGCCGCCGGGTAATTTGAATAACGTGATCAACGCAGATACTAATGCGAGCGGAATTGTTAAGCCGAATACCGTTTTCCTTTTGAAGCCAACCGGCAGTCTGGATACAGTCTATTGGATGACGGCGCCGATATCATCGAAAGGAAGCATCACGATCATAGGCACCATCAACCCGACCACGGGCCACCCTCCGGTCGTCGCACCATCTATTGCCGAAGACAACTCATCGATCGGCAATTTTTTCAGCCCAGAGGGTAATGACACGCTCACGTTGAAGGGGTTGTATTTCATGGGGACGCGCACAGACACTGTATCGTTTACAGGCCGCTTTGTTGCTCCCGCCGGCGACTATAATGTATTTGTCTTTGACCATTGCGTTCTCGAAAACATTTCCGGCGGCGGTACTCCGAACCTGTTTGATACGTGGGATCACGATCACAACAGTTTTTATGTCACGAATTGCGAATTCAGGAACAACCAGGATGATAATCCCCAGAATCCGGGCTTCGCATGGGTGGATCCGGGAACATATCCATGCGATACTGCGATATTCAGAAACAACACCTTCTTTATCACGGGTGGATACGTTCTGGGTTCGTCAGGGTACGGCTGCTCGTACTTGGATTTTGAGCACAACACTATTTTTATGTCGGGTGAGGGAGGGGTCTTCGACCTGTACCAAATGACAAACTCGATCATCAGGAACAACATATTTTTCGGTGTCTCTTCGGCAGCATACCCCGCCGCATGGTACAACAACATCCCCGGCAGTTGGGGATCCTCTCTCATACCAATAGATTCATTGCGTTCGCTGGCGACGGCTCCTTACAACTTGACCGAAGCGGGCAGGCACATCACGATTACAAATAATGCCTATTTCTGGCCGCAAGCGATCGTGAACAATTGGATACAATACAAAGGCGGAACTTGGGCGAGCGACAGCATCCATTGGCCAACGCTCATAGATGCTCAACCCGGTATGCTAACGAATAAAACTGCGTGGCCCAACATTAATGTCGCAAATAATGACAGTCTTGATCCGGGGTTCAATTCCACATTAGTGCAATCAGCAGCAGGCAAAATGGTCACTTTTGTCGACACGTGTTGGAATAATAGCGGATCAGGACAGGGCATTCGTCCGTATTTGTATTCTTTATATGACCCTCCGACGTGGGTTGGCGTGTCGAGCAGCTGGAGGACTGTCAAGGGGAATACCTACTATGGTTATCCTGTCGCCGAGAATTTGCGCTATTCGAACACGGCCATGCAGAGCATGGGGAGCGACGGAAAAGCACTCGGAGATTTAAACTGGTTCCCGGAACAGATCACCGCCGTTTCTCAAAAACCAACCTCAACGGTGCCGCAACAGTTCACGTTAAGCCAAAACTATCCGAACCCGTTCAACCCGACTACAACGATCGCATACAGCATATCTCAGAATAGTTTTGTGACTCTTAAAGTGTACAATGTGTTAGGCCAGGAGGTTGCATCGTTGGTGAATCAACAACAAAATGCGAGCAGCTATACTGTCGATTTCGATGCATCAAGATTGTCTAGTGGGATCTATTTCTATAAGATCCAGGCCGGCAGTTTCACGATGACAAAGAAAATGCTTCTCCTGAAGTAGTGCAATGATCGCTTTCAGCCGGTAAAAGCACGGATGACGCCTGCAGCCCTCTCCGGACTGCAGGCTCCTCCGCGTTCATTCCTGGGTTCCCGAGCGGGGTGTATGGAACGACGACGGCAGCCCAGTCCCGACGGTGTTTGTACTGGATTCCATTTCGGTGCTCATGCGCCGTTGGTAATTTATCCGTAGGTCACCGTCAGTCAATATCTACAAAGGTGAAGAGATGAGAAGAGCTAAAGTGTCGCTTTCGCAAATTTTCGTACCGACCTTCATAGTCATTCTTCTTTCCATCTGCGTTTCTTCGGAAGCCAGAGCGCAATTTGCCAACGGAGCTGATATCGGCTGGCTATCGCAGATGGAAGCACAGGGGTACGTCTTCAAGGATAATTCTGGGATTCAACGGAACTGTCTTGATATTCTCAAGGGGAAGGGGATCAATGCCCTTCGGTTCAGAGTCTGGGTAAACCCGCAAACCGTCTATTGTAGCAAGAAAGATGTGGCGTACATGGCGCACAGGGCGGACAGCGCAGGTTTTAAAGTGTTGATAGACTTTCATTGCAGCGACACCTGGGCCGACCCCGGGCATCAGACAAAACCTGCTGCATGGGCGAACGACACACTCCCACAGTTGCTGAGCCATCTCTATGACCATATCTACGGGGTGTTGGATACATTGAAATCGATCGGTGTGGTGCCCGCGTGGGTGCAGATCGGGAATGAGACCAACGACGGAATGTTATGGGAGACGGGAAGAGCATCGACGCACATGAGCAATTTCGCCCAAATGATCCAGACGGGTTACAATGCTGTTAAGGCGGTCGACAGCTCGATCCAGGTTATTGTTCATCTCTCCAACGGACACGATGATGCAATGTTCCGCGGGATGTTCGACGCGTTGAAAAGCAACGGCGCCAAATGGGACATCATCGGAATGTCGGTATATCCCTATTGGGCAGGTTTGCCTTGGGCGACAGACGATAGTCTGGCTCTCGTCACTATGAAGGATATGGTCTCCAGATACCAAACAAAAGTCATGGTTGTCGAGGCCGGATACCTTTATAATCAACCGGTCGCAGCCAATCAGTATCTTTACGACCTGATCGCGAAAACAAAATCTGCCGGCGGGTTGGGTGTGTTTTACTGGGAACCTGAAAGTTACAATTGGCAGGGATATCAGCTTGGCGCGTGGGATCCGGTGAGCAAGGAACCTACGGTCGCGTTAGACGCTTTCTTGGGCATCAACGTAACTTCGGTAAGGGAAAACGAAAATATTCCGCGCTATGATTTCGAAATTTATCCCAATCCGTTCAACCCAACGACAACAGTTGAATACTCACTTTCTTCATCTGCGCGCACATCCGTCGTTGTCTATGATCTCCTTGGCAGGGAGATCGCGCGGCTTGTCGATTCCGTACAAAACGCGGGTCCGCATAAAGTAAACTGGACGGCGACCGATGTGCCAAGTGGAGTGTACTGTTGCAGGATGAGATCGGGGAATTTTGTGGAAACAAAGGAAATTGTTTTACTCAAGTGATGTCCGCGTCAACAGGGACCGGAAATACGACGTCTATGGGCAAACTCCACTGCTTAGCCGATATCAGCGAGAAATCAACCATGAAACTACTACGACATATCTTCCGTTTTTTCCTCACAGTGTTGCTCCCGGTGGTTCTCTTTGCCGCCATCAAACCGGCAAGGGAGAAGATAAATTTGGATGCCGGCTGGAAGTTTCATCTCGGTAACGCGTCGGACCCGGCAAAAGACTTCAACTACTCGGTTGCGAACATTTATGCCAAATCGGGATGGGCGGAAGGGACCGCTATCCAGCCCGACTTTAACGACAGTTCTTGGCAGGATGTCCAATTGCCGCATGACTGGGTTGACGGGTTGCCGTTCGCGTATTCTCCGAACGAAGATGTCATGTCTCACGGGTATAAACCGGTGGGCGGATTATACCCGGAGAACAGCATCGGGTGGTACCGGAAAAAATTCAGCGTCGCGAAATCGGATTCCGGGAAGCGGTTCGCAGTTCAATTGGATGGAATTTTTAGAGACAGCAAGATTTGGCTCAACGGTTTCTATGTAGGAAACAATGCAAGCGGATACATCGGTGAGTCGTACGACATCACGGACTTCTTGAATTATGATAAAGAAAATGTCCTTGTCGTTCGCGTCGACGCGACACAGTATGAAGGATGGTTTTACGAAGGAGCAGGCATTTATCGTCACGTCTGGCTGAACGAATACAACGCCCTTCATTTCACCGAAGACGGAGTTTTTGTTCACACGAAAGAGGAAGGGAAAGCATCGAAGGTTGAGGTTGAGATTAAGGTTGCGAGCGACGAACCGTTGCCGGCCCGGTGTTCTGTCTCCGCGTATATTACCGACCGGAATGGTTTGGAGGTTGCCAAGACGGGGGATGAGGCGTTCACTCTCCGGGAAGGTGGAACGCACGCGCTTAACCTTAGCGCTGAGGTCGACGACCCGACGCTTTGGTCGCTTGAAAATCCGTATCTCTATCGATTGATCTGTCTTCTCAAATCGGGAGATGTTGTCGTAGACAGCGCAACTGTGCGATTCGGCATCCGCACAGTTGCGTTTGACAAAGACAAAGGATTTTTCCTCAACGGAAAAAACATCAAGATTCAAGGCGTCTGCTGTCATCAGGATCATGCCGGAGTTGGAAGCGCTCTCCCCGATTACTTGCAGTATTACCGTATCAGGCTTCTCAAGGAAATGGGAGTCAATGCGTACCGCACAAGCCACAATCCGCCGACGCCCGAACTGCTCGACGCTTGCGACAGCCTTGGCATGCTTGTGCTGGATGAAAACAGGCTTCTGAACAGCAGCCCGGAATATCTCGGTCAGTTTGAGCGGCTCATCGTCCGGGATCGAAATCATCCTTCCGTCTTTCTCTGGTCTATCGGAAACGAAGAATTTCATATCCAAACGGAGAGCGTCGGAAAAAGGATCGCCCAAACTCTTTTGGCGAAACAAATGGAACTTGACCCGACCCGCACGAGCACGTACGCCGCCGACGTAGGGGAGAAGTATACCGGCGTGAATGAGGTTATTCCCATTCGCGGCTTCAACTATCGCGCGGAGAAAATGGATGTTTATCATAAAGCTCATCCCGGCCAGCCGGTCGTTGGGACAGAGATGGGAAGCACGGTGACGACGCGCGGAATCTACGCAAAGGATACTGTGCGCTGTTATGTCCCCGACGAAGACGTCACGGCTCCGTGGTGGGCGAGTACCGCTGAGGCGTGGTGGTCAATCGCTGCGGCGCGTCAGTGGTGTATGGGCGGATTTGTGTGGACCGGGTTTGATTATCGGGGTGAGCCGACGCCGTATCAATGGCCCAACATCAATTCCCATTTTGGGATCATGGATGTCTGCGGATTTCCCAAAAATATCTATTACTACTATCAATCATGGTGGACGGATAAGGATGTTCTTCATATCTCGCCCCACTGGAATTGGAAAGGAAAAGAAGGGAAGCCCATTGAAGTGTGGGTCAACTCGAACGCCGAGAATGTCGAATTATTCTTGAACGGCAAGAGCCTTGGTAAAAAGAGAATGCCAAGAAACGGGCATCTGACGTGGAGCGTAGTGTATGAGCCGGGCACGTTGGAAGCCGTTGCTCTGAAGAACGGCCGAACGATCCATGCGAAAATAGAAACGACCGGCAGCCCGTATCAAATTGTGGCGACTGCCGATCGAAAGATTTTATCGGCTGACGGAAAAGATGCGGACGTCGTTAATGTGACGGTGATAGATAAAGAAGGGCGCGACGTTCCGGATGCTCAGAATCTTATCGCATTTTCAATCAACGGGGATGGAAAAATTCTCGGCGTGGGCAATGGGGATCCGAGCAGCCACGAACCCGACCAATGCCCCGACGGACAATATCGCCGCGGTCTTTTCAACGGGAAGTGCCAATTAATATTCCGGTCGGGTACGACGCCTGAAGTGTTGGAGGTGCGAGCCACTTCGGAAGGACTACAGGATGGAATTGCCAGGATACAAATTGTGAAGTGATCGGCTTTCTTAAATTCTGCATCTGTACCGTCATTCCACGTGACAGCGCGGGGATGGTTCCATCCATTTTTCCAATCAATGTAAAACTTACAACTTATCGCTTAAAACTTAAAACACCTCCCCCTACAACTTCTGAATTCTGTCCACGTATCCCCGGCTGACAACAAGCTCAGTCTGCGCTTTGTCTTTCAACCTGACTTTATATTTTCCCCCAAACCATTTTACGATCTCGCGGATAAACTTCACGTTGACAATTGTCGAGCGGTGGATGCGGACGAAATTTTCCTTGTCCAGTTTTTCTTCCAGTTCGGTTAGCGTCAGGTCGGTAAGATGTTTGTTCTCGGTGGTGTGAAGGAATGTATATTTCTCTTTTGCCTCGAAATACGCGATATCTTCAACATCGAAAAGAAAGATTTTATCGCCAGTGCGGACTTGGAGCCGTTTGAGAGGAGAAGCGGCAAGGCGTTCAAGGAGGTCTTCAATATTTTCATTGCGGTCGGATCTCGGCGCGTTACACACTCGCTGAAGTTTCTCGACCGCCTTGTCCAACCGTTTTTGCTCGATCGGTTTCAGCAAATAGTCGACCGAATTCTCCTCGAACGCCTCTAAAGCATATTCGTCGTAGGCCGTCGCAAAGATAATGAAAGGTTTGTGGCGCAGCCGCCGTACCACTTCGAACCCGTTGAGACCCGGCATCTGCACGTCGAGAAAAATTGCATCCGGCAGATGGTCTTCAATTTTCTGTATCGCTTCTTCGCCGTTGCTCGCTTCATCGACCACCTGGAGTACAGCGTCGTGCCGCGCGAGCATTTTTCGCAAGCGCTTGCGGGCAAGCTCTTCATCGTCGACAATGATTGCGCGGAGGAGCATAGCTCTCCATTATAAAATTGGAATCGTGATGAGAAAATGAGTGCCGCTACCCGGAACGATCCGAAGAGAAGCTGCGTCGCCGTACCGCAGCCGGAGGCGCTCCTCGATGCTCCTGAGCCCGAATCCATTTTTATTCCCCGTCTCTTTTAGTCCATCTCCGTCATCGACGACGGAGATGCAACATTGTCCGTCGGTCTGCGTTGCCTCGATGCGGATTGTCCCTCCCCCTACTTTCGGGCCTATTCCGTGTTTAACGCCATTCTCTACGAGCGGCTGAACGATAAGAGCCGGGATATTCAGCCCTTCAACGCTGGGATCGCATTTCAACTCGAATTGCAGCCGGTCGCCGAAACGAACTTTTTCGATCTCCAAATATGTCTTGACAATGCTGAGTTCTTCGGCCAACGTGACCGTGTTCTTCTCGGCATTTTTTAGCGTGTATCGGAAAAGCTCGGATAATTTCTCGACGGTCGATTCCGCAGCCTTCGGATTTTCCGAGATCAGGCTTGCGATCGAATTGAGCGTGTTGAAAAGAAAATGGGGGTTGATTTTTGCCTGGAGCGCTTGCAGTTCTGCCTCCATTTTTGTCCGCGTCAGACGCTCTTCGTTCAATTCTTTCTCACGAAGTTGTCGCGCCATTCGTTCGACGTTCGCCTTCAGTCCGAAATAGGTGACAGCAATCGTTCCGAAAATTGCGGCAAGAACGAGGTTCATGAGAATGAGATGCTTATGCTGCTCTGCATTCATGTGAACATCGAACACAAAAAACTGAATGGCCGCGCCGAGTTCCGTTCCGATCATTCCTCCGGTAAGAAAGAGAAACAAAAGCGCGGCGTACCGGATCGTTTTTGGAAATCGGTCCATCCGGTGCCAGAATATCGTGGAAAGAAAATGGATCGAAAAGCCGATACACATCGAAAAAATAAACGTTCCGACAAGCTCGCCGAGCCAGCGAGACGGCTCGCTGTAGATAAAGCTGGCAGCAATGATGACCGTAACGATCATGCAGAACAGGAACGTTCTGAGAATGTCCCTTTTTTTCATAGATGAAATTCGACGCCGATGTTCATACTGTATGTAGTAAACAACGCTCCGTATTCCGAATTCGCGCTTCCTGCAAACAACGTGCCGCGTGTGTAGGTGAAAAAGTTCTCGGAAATTCTGTACGAGACTGTCGGAATGATAACGCAGCTTCCGTCGTCTGCGTTGAGAAGCTGGATAAATTCAAAGCTCCATGCATTAACAGAGTAGTATTCGCGCCCGAAGAGATAATCTCTCATCGTTCCTCGGGGCGAAAGTGTCTGCAACGCCCAGAGAAGATTATAGCGAGACGGTTGGATCAATTCCGGCGCTGCCGCGATCGCACCCTGTTGGATGCCGTTCTGAAACTTAACAAACTTCATCCATTGATTCCATTCCCCACGCGTTAAACCGTCTAAATTTCTGTAATACTCGATCGTCACATTGAGGCCGTTATCAAACGTATATTGCCCTCCGACCAACAGCTTGTAAAAGATGTCGTTTGAATGGTCGTAAAGGGCAACATAGGGATACGACGCGAAGATCTGTTCGGGATTATCCGAAGCTATGATCTGATGGTAAAGGAACGACGAGCCTCTTTTTGCGAGAAACTCTCCGTGAAGCTCGAGATTCTGACCGATAACATACGACCAGTTAGTTCCGACTTCGAGCCTGTCCCCCTCTCTGTAATGGAGGATTCCTGAAAGGTCCAGTCCGTTGAGAAATGTGTATACACGGAGGGCGCCGTCTTGTTCACCCCCGTGTAGTTTTCCCGCTGAAATTTTTGCGTCGTTAAGATAGACCAGCGTCAGCGAACTTTTACCGACAAAGCCGTTCAAAGACACGAGCGTCCTACCGTCGTTTTGTCCTAGCCGGTCGGAAGGATCGGATGGAGTGCGTTGAGGTTCAACGACGCCGGTGGGGTTGAACGCATAGCCCGGTCCCCACTTGAGAATTTTTCGCCCGACGGTGAGGTCGAAATTATCCGATAACGAAAGGTCGTACGCGAGTTCGCGTATCGCGAATGCGTAATCGGGAGCTTCGACATTGTTCGCGAAAGCACTGAGGTTCAACGACGTCGACAAGCCGCCATATTCGAGAAAAAGATTTGATACGGCATTGTTGGCGCTGGTCGGCTGTGGCAGGGTCTGGTTATGAAAATTGAGAGGAGTCGTAAGGTCGAGTTTCGACAATGTTCCTTCGTCCACGACCGAGAACCGGTAATCCACGTCTTGGGCATCTGCGTACGCCATCATGAAGGGTAACGCGATGATGATCATAAAGATCTTTGCCCGTGTTGTCACCGCAATTTCTCCAAATAATCTTTGTTAAAATATTTTTCCGGCAATTCCTTCTCGGCGTAGGAGGCATACTTCATCACTGTCGTTCTGCCCTCGCGCAGCCGGTCTGTGATCGTCATTTGTGTGAGGAGCACCCTTCCCCCAGTCTCTTCGTAATGGTCGAAGGTGATCGATTTATAATGTTTGCCCGAGGCGAGATACATTTCCGCTTTCTTCGGCCGCTTTGTTTCCTTCTCCACCCAATATTCGATCCTCTTGTACGTTGCCCCGTCCCGTTTTGCATCGAGATCCAGCACGTAGCAAGGCACACCGTTGACGGATTCTTCTCTCATCAGCTTTGCTGAATAGTCCTCGGCATAGCGGGTGCGCGCGACGTCGCCGTTCGACGCATCCCCCATCAGTCGTTGCAATGGGGTGATGCGGATCGGCTTGCGCGTATTGGGCATGTAGATCCACATGTCGTCGTCGACCATAAGAAGATATTGTCCCTTGACGTCGGCGTTCATGAATTTCACGAGGGTCTTGTTCATTCCTTTGATGCTCACATCAAACGATCCCTTTTCCTTGAGCTCGCCGTCCTCATAATTGATGATCGTCGTGAGGACCGAATAGGAATTCCACCCGTTTCGGCTCAGGTCGGACGTCTGCAGGATTTCGTCTCCCGTGAGTTTCGATCTGTTCGCGTCGTCGGCCGATTGTGCGGACGACGACGTCAATGCGGCGGCCATTGCAATTCCAGCAATGATGACCCTTGACCACGTTTTCATTTATGTTCTCCTTTTTTTCAAACATGCCCCAATGCATCGACGATTTTCAAGCGCGAGGCTTTGTACGCCGGAAAGATCGTCGAGATGACGGTCGTGATCGTGATGAGGAAGAACACAACTATGAACAGCGACGGGACCAGATCGACGATAAGCGGATATCCACGCGTACTGCCCGGAGGCGCCGGCATGTGTATGCCCAACGCGTTGATCAAGAGCGCCAGTAAAAGAGCGACGACAAGTCCAACGGCTCCTCCCGATGCGCCGACGATCACACCCTCATAAAGGAAATTTATCATCAGCCTCAAGGGCGATGTGCCGACTGCAAGCTGTGTTCCGATCTCTTTTGTTCTTTCAAAAATAGACATCATCATCGTGTTCGAACAGCTCAAGACAACGATGACAAAAATAATGACGCCGAGGAATCCAAAGATCGAATTGTAGAGATGCACCACTGCATTATAGAACGTCGCCATGTCGAACCAGCGCCGCGCCGTGATCCCCGGGAGGAGTTTCTCGATGCGCGAAGCGACCTCCTCGGTTTTATCGGTCTCGTCGAGAACCACGACAAGCTTCGAAACCTTCTGCGACACAAGCAATTGCTGCGCCGTTTTCAGGTCCACCATAAGCGCCCGCTCGTCGTACTCCGGGATGCCGGTCGAGTATGTCCCCACGACCTTGACGTCCATTGCGTTGAGCGCTCCTTTCGATGTCGTCGTCATCAGCGTGAGATAATCTCCGATCTTTGCCTTCATCGTTTTGGCAAGTCCGCGGGCAAGGACCACTTCACTCTCTTCGGTGTTGCCGGGATTCTCTCCGAGAAATTTTCCCGTGTCCACGGCAAGAGCGTATCCTGCAAGCTTGGTTTCTTTTTCCGGCTCGACGCCCCGGCCGAGGAACACGGCCGATTTGTCCCCGTTGGAAATCAACCCCGTGAACTCGACCCGCGCCATTGCGAAGCGGACGTGATCAAGGCCAAGAATTGTTCTTTTCAATGCGTCGACGCTGTCCAAACCCAATTCGAGCGGCTTTTCCTCCTCGCGTTGCAAGGCCTCTTTTGTATAGAGCTGGATGTGTCCCAATTGTCCCTTGATCGTCGATTCGCTCAATCCTCTAAAAGAAAAAGAGACAAAGCCTCCGGCTAAGATGAGCGCTGAGGTTCCGAAGATCAGGACAAGACCCGTGATGATCGTCCTGCGGCGGTTTCGAAAAACGTTCTTCGTTGCGAGCCTGACAAATTTAAACATACGTTGTTCTCCTTTATCTGCTAACGTTATCCGTTCACGATCATGCCATCGTGAAGCTTTACCACTCTTTTGGCATACCGCAAAACGAGCTGATCGTGTGTGGAGAAGAGGAAGGTCACTTTTTCCTCTTCGTTGAGGGTCCGCATGAGGTCAAGAATTTCGGAAGCGGTCGCCGAATCGATGTTCGCCGTCGGTTCGTCTGCGAGGACGATCTTCGGGTTGTTGACAAGCGCTCGTGCGATCGCAACCCGCTGGCGTTGTCCTCCGGAAAGCTCGTTCGGTTTGTGCTCGCGGTACTCCCACAGTTTTACGTCTCTCAGCGCATGCTCAACGAGTTCTTTCCTGACTGCCGATGATTTTTTTGTTAAGAGGAGAGGATACTCGACGTTCTCGTACGCCGTGAGAACTGGTATGAGATTGAAGGTTTGAAAGATAAACCCCAGCTTCTCGAGGCGGACTTTGTGTAAATTCGTCAGGCCGTTATATTTGACCCGGGATCCTTCGAGGAAGACGTGTCCCCCCGATGGAGAATCGAGAAGCCCGAGAATGTTTAACAGCGTCGTCTTCCCGCTCCCCGATGGGCCGGAAATTGAGGTGAACTCCCCTTCGTCTATCGCCAGGTTGAGAGTGTGCAGCGCCGGGACTTCGGTCTTGCCGAGCGTGTATGTTTTAGTGAGACTATCTGTACGGACGAGTGGGTCCATTGTGCATTCTCCGATGATTCGTTACGATAATTGTTTCAGTTCGCTTTCGGCTTTGCGGGCAGTATCGGAATTGGGGTCTGCTGAGATCGCTTTTTGCAGGAGCTCTTTTGCCTTCGACGTCTGGCTGTCATTTTTGTAAGCGACGCCTGCCCAGTAATAGATTGTCGCCTGAAGATTCGGCCCCAAATGCGCGAACCGTGGATCGTTCATCAGATAGTCAAAATCTTTCAGGGCTATCGGGAGACGATGGAACATCGAGGGAAGGTTCACGCTGTTGATGCCTCTCACGATCCGGACGTTCACATCGTTGGGAGCAAGGTCTACGGCTTTGTCGAGTTGATCGACGCCTTTGTCGACGTCTTTCATCTTCGTGAAAGGCCACCATGCATCACGCGCGCGGAGTGTCCAGAGACTTCCTCGGTAAGCCCATGCAACGGCGTTCGAAGGGTCTGCTTGAAGGATTTTATCGAAACATTCAAAACCTTTATCGACTGCGCCTTCATCGCCTGCGACTCCTTCGTCATGATAGATTTTCCCAAGCGCCGTGAGCGTGCCAATGTCGTTGGGGTTTTGTTGCAGCGCTGCCTCAAGCTCCTTTGTTTTATCCTGGGACAATGAAATTGTCGCTACGAAAGAAATGAAGACCATCAGCGTTGAAAGTCTCCGCATCATAGTGTTCTCCTGTTGACTGTTAGTAGAGGATCGAAGCTGAACTGCGGCGAAACCTTGACCGCACGTTTCTTCGCTTTGAATTTGTAGCTGTCTCATATTCACATCACGAACGGCACTAATGCCGCCACGCGTTGTGCATAAGATTCATACGATTTACCGAACTGGGCTCGCATCCACTTCTCTTCGAGCCGAAGTTTATTCCACAAAATGACGAAAATAAGAGCTACTGCAAGGACTCCCCGCAATGTTCCGAGAGCGAGTGCCGAACCGATAAATGCCAACAGCAGACCGGTATAAATCGGATGGCGCACTAGAGCATACGGCCCGCCTGTAACGAGTTCGTGATCCTTCTTAATTGTTACAGCTTGGCTCCAGTTCTGCCCCAGGTGATTGCGCGCCCAGATTGAAAACAAAAGACCGCTTACGGTAAGAGCGCAGCCTATCCAAAACCTGACTACCCCCAATGGAATAAAATGCATATCGAGGAATGAAAGGGGAATACGGGGGAAGGCAAGGAGCGCAGCGGCACATACGATGAGCATGAATCGAATGCGCCTAGAAAAGGCTGATTCGATAAGCTCTGTTGTTTTGACGTTTTTGGATTTCGCCCACCAATAGATCAAATAGGCGAACCACATTGCTTGGAAAAGGTAGTTGTAAATAATTGTCATACGGGGTTCTCCGCGCTCTAACTTCTAAATTACACTACGTAACATACTAGAAGAGTTGCCAGAAACAGAGAAATTTCCGACAAGTCGACAAAATTTGAGGATGAAATGCTATAGGGAGGGATTAGGGAAGTCGAATTTTCATTTCGTTCCCTTTGAGACCGTTGGAAACGAAATTGCTATCGTACAACGTACTATGTAGAACTCACACCGTGTATTGCCTTTTCAATAATTAAGCGATACTTTATTCGCGTCGACTCCTCCATTCGGGTCTTCCGAAAAGCATTTCGCGTTCCCAATCGGAATTGCACTCCCAGCGCAAACTATAACGATCAACGTAAAACGGACTTATGAAGTACGGACATTTTGACGATCAGGAAAAAGAATATGTGATCACGCGTCCCGATACCCCTCTCCCATGGATTAATTATCTGGGGACGTCGGATTTTTACGGGATCATTTCCAACACGGCCGGCGGATATTGCTTCTATCAAGATTCGCGGATGAGACGGCTGACTCGTTACCGCTACAACAATATCCCGATGGATAGCAACGGGCGGTACCTCTACATCAAGGATGGCGACACGGTCTGGAATCCGATGTGGAAGCCGATGCGGGTTGCTCTCGATCGTTACGAATGTCGTCATGGCTTAGGCTATACGAGAATCACCGGCTCGAAGAACGGCTTGGAAGCTTCGGTCCTCTATTTTATCCCTCTTGAATCGAGGAACGAGATCTGGCAGGTAGAGCTGAAGAATCAATCGAAGGTCTCGAAACGCATTCGTTTATGGAGTTTCGTCGAGTGGTGCTTGTGGGAAGCATACGATGACATGACGAATTTTCAACGTAATTACTCGACTGGACAGGTCGAAGTAGAAAACGGGACGATATTTCACAAAACTGAATATAGAGAACGGAGAAATCATTATGCCTATTTCTCCGCGAGTGAACCTGTTTCAGGTTTCGATTCAAGCCGTGATGCGTTTGTCGGAGTTCACCAAGGTTTAGAAATGCCAACTGCTGTTATGGAGGGGAGCTGCAAAAACAGCACCGGCTACGGATGGCTGCCGATAGGGGTCCATCAAATCGACGTCGAGATCAAACCGGGCGAATCGAAGCATCTGACATTTCTTCTCGGTTATGCGGAAAATCCAGACGAAAAAAAATTTCTGCCGGATGGAAAAATCAGGAAAGACGAATTTCAATCCGTCAAATCAACGTATGCGACAACGGCATCCGTAGATGTCGCTTTTTCCAAGCATAAGCAATACTGGAACGGGCTCCTTTCTTCATACAAGGCCGACACCCCCGATGTCATTGTTAACCGGATGACGAACATCTGGAATCAATATCAGTGCATGGTGACATTCAACATGTCCCGGTCAACATCACTCTACGAATCCGGGATCGGGCGCGGCATGGGATACCGCGACAGCAACCAGGACATCCTCGGTTTTGTTCACATTCTTCCCGCCCGTGCGCGCCAGCGTATTCTCGATCTGGCGGCCACACAACTTTCCGACGGAACATGTTTCCATCAATACCAACCCCTGACGAAGAAAGGAAATGCCGATATTGGGGGCGGGTTCAACGACGATCCGCTGTGGTTGATCTTGTCGGTCTCTGCATATATCAAAGAAACGGGGGACGGTTCGATTTTGAAAGAGAGGGCGATTTTCGCAGACCGTCCGGATGAACCCGCCACCTTGATGGATCATCTTCATCGTTCACTCAAATACACGCTAAATCACAAAGGTCCCCACGGCTTGCCTCTTATCGGGCACGCGGACTGGAACGACTGCCTCAACCTCAATTGTTTCTCGACTACGCCCGGAGAGAGTTTTCAGCTAGCAGGCCATATCGAGAACGATAACGTTGCCGAGTCAGTGATGATCGCGGGTCTCTTTTGCAGAGCGTGCGACGAGATGGCAAAGCTTCTCCGATACATTCATGAACCCGACGCAGCAGAAGAATACATGAAACATTCTGCGACGATGCGCCAGACGATTTATCGGCACGGATGGGACGGTGAGTGGTTCCTTCGAGCTTACGATTCGTACGGTAAAAAGCTTGGCTCTTCAGAGAATGAAGAGGGAAAAATTTTTATCGAAAGCCAGGGATGGGGCGTTTTAGGGGGACTTGGTCTGGACAACGGTTATGCCGAAAAAGCATTGAACAGCGTACGAAAACATCTGGCGACTCCGAACGGCATCATTCTGCAGCAACCTGCTTTCCATAACTATCACGTTCATCTCGGCGAGGTCAGCTCCTATCCTCCTGGCTATAAAGAAAACGCCGGCATTTTCACCCACAACAATACGTGGATACAGATAGCGGAGACCATGATCGGGAGGGGCGATCAGGCGATGGAATATTATATGAGCATCTGCCCTCCAACTAAAGAAGATCAAATCGACACGTATCGATCGGAACCGTACGTGTACAGCCAGATGACGGCAGGCAGAGATGCGCCGACGCCGGGGGAGGGGAAAAATTCATGGCTGACGGGCACCGTCGCATGGTCGTTCGTGACACTTTCTCAGTATATCCTCGGCATTCAACCGGATTATGATGGGCTTATTATCGACCCATGCGTGCCGCGATCATGGAAAAAATTTTCGGTGGAACGGAGATTCAGAAAAGGCGTCTATAAAATTGAGGTGAATAATTCTCTTGGTGTCAGCAAAGGGGTGAAGAATATGCGTCTGGATGGGAAGGCAGTTGCGGGAAACAAGATTCCAGATCTTCATGATGGAAAGGAACATCGGGTCGAAGTGGAGATGGGATAAGATTAAATTCATTTTTGTTCCAGGGAGAAACGATCTTGAATATTGCAAATTACCGGGTCGACGGAAAATCGAAGTTCAAGCTTTCGAAAATCAGCCCCGATTCGACCGGAAAACTTAAGTCGAAACAGGAAGCGGAAGAACATCTTCAAAAAAACATACTGAAGATGGAGGATCTACAGGGGAAGCTCTACGCGGAGGATAATTACAGCGTCCTGATCATCATTCAGGCGATGGATACGGCGGGCAAAGACGGGGCGATCAAGCACGTCATGTCGGGCCTTAATCCACAAGGGACGGAAGTGCACAGCTTCAAGCAGCCGTCTGCGGAAGAATTGAATCACGACTTCCTGTGGAGGGCGCACAAGTTCCTTCCCCAACGAGGTCAATTCGGCATCTTCAACAGGTCGTACTATGAAGACATTCTCGTGGTCAGGGTGCACGACCTGGTCAAAAACCAGAAGCTCCCGAATGCAATGATCACTAAAGATATTTGGAAACAGCGGTTTCGGGAGATCAAGGATTTTGAGAAATACCTTTTTGAAAACGGGACCATTATTATCAAGATCTTTCTTCATATTTCCAAAGAAGAGCAGAAAAAAAGGCTCCTCGACCGGATCAACGACAGATCCAAAAATTGGAAATTCTCGGAAGCGGACTTGCATGAACGGGGATTCTGGGATCAATACCAGACGTGTTATGAGGAAGCCATCAACAAAACAAGCTCGCGGCACGCTCCGTGGTACATCGTTCCGGCGAATAAAAAATGGTTCGCCCGCTTCGTCATTTCTGAAATCGTCGTCTCGAGGCTTGAGGAGCTCAAGCTGAAATTCCCTTCACTCGACAAGAACCAACGCAAAGACCTGGAAGCGTGTAAGAAGAAACTTCTGAAAGAATAAAGTCGGGCTTCATGTTTCCGAACCCGATGAAGTTATTGCCTCAACGTCGTTTATCGGGTTGCTCGCTCAAATTTTCATCCCCTCCTTCCTTCGCATTTAATTTACAGTTAACCTTTTCTTAATCTCGACGTGACCTCCGCGATGTATTTTGTCACGCAAGGCTGCAGCATGCAGCCCCATGTGCGCATCATGCGGAGTTCATTGAGCGTGGAATTTATCCAACAACTTCAGACGTCACTTCCACCATTCCAATGGCCTTTTTTTCTCCTCTTCATCCCGTTTTTCTTAACGATGGCCATCGACGCTCTCGCGTGGCAATTTCTTTTTCCGCGCGCTAACCGCCCGAACTATTTCGCCCTCCTCAAAACTCACGTGGCAACGGAAGCGATATTCCTTTCGCTTCCCGGCGGATTCGCTGCGGCCGACGTGACGAAAATATTTTTACTCCATAAAGAAGAGGGGATCGATAGTGCGGAAATAGTCGTAAGCCTTCTCGGACGCAGGTGGATCCTCGGAATGTCGCAGGTCGCTTTTATCATGCTTTGTTGCCTTCTCGATTTTGGGATCATGCAAAACGGCCTCACAAAATTATTCGACGGGACCGGGTTAGGATGGGTTGCGCTGGCGTTCGCCGTCGTTATCGTTGCTGTGCTTGTCATTGCCGCCCGGCTGATGGTTGCGGGACGATTTGCGGGCACGCTCTTCAAAGCGTTCGTCCTTGTTCCGATCCCTTATACAAAACGGTGGCTGATGCGCCACGAGGATTCATTCCGTCAAGCGGATGAATGTTTCAAGGTCTTGAGCAAGGGGAACAAAGCGACCCTTTTTGTTGTGCTTGTTCTCTACACGACGACATGGGCAGTGGAAGCCCTCGAGACATTTCTTATTGCGCACTATATCGGGTTCGACATCGGCATGACGAAAACCCTTATCATCGAGGCGATTCTATCGATCGTGAAGGAAGCTGTATTTTTCCTTCCGTCCGGCGTCGTGGTGAAGGATCTAGGATATGTGACCCTTTTCAATTCGTTTGCTGTCATTCTCAGCCCGATGAAAACGCTTGCGTTCGTGGTCATGAAGAGACTCACAATGCTCGTCTGGATCGTTATCGGCTATTCGATCCTTTTAATTCAAGGAACGCTTCCGATGATCAAACAGCGTCCCGTTGCCGCTCCGATTGTAGGTCTCGACAATTGAAAAAGCTTATCGTCATACAGGCTCGACGCGGTTCGACGAGGTTTCCGAACAAGGTCATGATGCCGCTCAAGGGAAAGCCCCTTCTCGCCCGAATGGTCGAAAGGGTGCGCGCGGGTGCCGGCGATTTTGACATCATTGTGGCAACCACTATCAATCAGGAGGACGATGCAATCCGTCGCCTTTGCCGCGACATTGGCGTTAAATGCTACAGCGGCCATCCGACCGATTTGCTCGACAGACATTATAGAGCAGCATTGCAGGAGGGGGCTGACATCGTTGCGAAGATCCCGTCGGACTGTCCTTTGATCGATCCCGGCGTTATCTCGAGGGTGTTAAGCGTTTATACATCCCACGCCGATAAATGTGATTTTGTGAGCAATCTTCATCCCCCGTCATACCCGGACGGCAACGATGTTGAAGTCATGCCGTTCGGCGTGCTTGAACAAGCATGGCGCGAGGCAGACAAGACGTTCGAACGGGAACACACAACGCCTTTTATTTGGGAATGGCCTGAGCGGTTCAGGATCGGGAACGTGGCATGGGAGACGGGGCTCGACTACTCGCAGACCCATCGTTGGACGATCGATTATCAGGAGGATTACCAATTCATCAGCGCCGTTTATGATTTTCTCTGGAGCCGAGACCGTCCGATCTTCACGATAGAAGAAATTCTCAACCTTGTTGAACGAGAGCCGCACCTCGCATCGATCAACGCTAAATATGCCGGCGTGACATGGTACCGCGACCACCTCCATGAACTGAGAACGATACGGCCGTTCAGGAAAATGGAGTCTCTAAGAAAAAAGTCTCCCGACCCCGTATGACGGAAGAGAATAAAAAGGAGCTTGAGCTGCTCGCACTTAAAGTGCGCGAGCACATCATCCGCATGTCGACCGACGGAGGATGTTTCATCGGCGCTTCCCTTTCCTGCGCCGACATCGTCGTCTATCTGTATAAGGAAGTGCTGAACATTACACTCAACACCGCACAAGATATTGGGAGGGATTATTTTTTTCTCTCAAAAGGGCACGATGTACCGGCGTTATATGGAACTCTGGCCGAGCTTGGCATGATCAAAAAAGAACGATTGTCGAATCATCTCAAACCAAACGACACGATCTATTGGCATCCGAATCCGTCGATCCCTGGAATAGAATTCCATTCCGGCTCGCTTGGCCACTTGTTGTCGGTCGCGATCGGCGTGGCGTACGACATCAAGCACCGGAAAGGCGGCAACAGGGTGTTCGTCGTGCTGGGAGACGGCGAGCTTAACGAAGGGTCGGTATGGGAGGCGGCGTTGGTTGCGTCCGCATTCGAGCTGGATAATCTGGTCGCAATCGTCGACCGGAACGAATTCCAGGCGAACGTCCGGACTGAAAAGCTCATTCCGTTGGAACCGATCGTAGAAAAGTTCCGATCGTTCGGATGGTCGTGCCGGAGAATCGACGGGCACGATTTTCAGTCGCTCGAGACGGCATTCAATCATCTCCCGATCATGGAGTCCAAGCCGAGCGTCATTATTGCCGATACGGTGCGCGGCAAAGGATTGCCCAGCATCGAAAGGAGAGCCGACAGGTGGTTCGCGAATTTTTCAAAGGCCGAAGTTGAAATGCTCATCCAGGAATTGCACGGCAACGCTCCAGCGCACCTCACGTCCGGAACGTACATGGTGAGGTGAGCGATGACGTACGAGCAGAAGCTGAACGAATTAGCGCAGGAGAATGAAAATATTTTCGTGATGACAGCGGAGAACAGAGCTGCGATACGCAATCTTCCCGAGCAATTGGGCGGTCGCTTTATCGACGTCGGGATCGCCGAGCAAACAATGGTAGGCGCCGCCGCCGGCCTCGCTTTGAGGGGAAGGATACCTGTCGTTCACGCCCTAGCGACCTTCCTTACGATGCGCGCGTTCGAATTTATCAGGACGGACATCGGCATCGGGAAACTTCCGGTGAAACTCGTCGGCGCGGTCCCCGGTTTTCTTTCGGAAGCGAACGGCCCCACGCATCAGGCGATCGAAGATATCGCGCTCATGCGCGGGATCCCTTCGATGCATATTTTCTGCCCGACAGACCGTGATGAACTTGTTGATGCGATGGAGAAGGTAGTTGCAACACCGTCCCCGTGCTATATCCGCTACAATGAATTCAATCCATCGATAACTCATACCGTTCCGTTTGAATGGGGCAAAGCGGAGCTCGTCTCGGACGGAGACGACGTGACAGTATTGACGTACGGGTTCCTTCTCAAAGAGGCTCTTGTCGCAAAAGATGTCCTGTCGGTAAACAAGATGACCGTTCGGCTGGTCAACCTCCGATCGCTTTCACCCATCGACGAGGAAATTATCATAGAGTCGGCACGCCGCACGAAATTGCTCGTGACGGTCGAAGATCATTTTCTCACGGGGGGGCTCTACAGCATTGTCGCAGAAATTCTTGTCCGCAATAATCTCGCGTGCAGAGTGATTCCTATTGCACTCGAAGAGCGCTGGTTCCATCCGGCATTGCTCGGCGACGTGTTGACGGCCGAAGGGTTCGGCGGCCGCCAGCTCGCGTTGCGTATTCTTTATGCGATGCGCGGAAAAAAAGTGATGGATCTAGAACACGACAGCCCGACGACGGTCCAATGACAGCGCGGGCTGCCATAACAGAAAGGCACACGCCATGAACGGAGTCCGTTTTAACGAGACATACCCCCACATCAGCCAATCCAATCTGTATTACGACCGCTCGCTCGGGCTCATCCCCGGCGCGACACAGACCCTCGCGAAAGGTCCGGGGCAATACGTCGATGGCGTAGCTCCGAAATATCTCGTGCGAGGGAAGGGTTCGCACGTGTGGGACGCCGACGGGAACGAGTACATCGATTACAACATGGGGATCGGTCCGATCTCGCTCGGCTATTGCTACGAACCGGTCGACGCGGCCATCCGCAAACAGCTTGACAGCGGCATCACCTTTTCGATGATGCACCCTCTTGAAGTGGAAGTCGCCGAGATGATCAGAGACGTCATCCCTAACGCGGAAATGGTCCGCTTCAGCAAGACCGGGGCCGACGCTACGAGCGCCGCGATCCGTCTTGCGCGAGCGTATACCGGGCGTCCGAACGTCCTTTGCTGCGGGTACCATGGCTGGCACGACTGGTACATCGGCGTTACGGACAGGAACAAAGGAATTTTACAGGAAGTGCAAGACCACACATTCACGATAAATTACAACGACCTCGAGTCGGTAGTGGATTCGATCGACGAGGAAACTGCGTGCGTCATTCTTGAGCCGACGGTCTTCGACGCACCGGAGAATAATTTTCTTCATAAGCTGAAAGATACGTGCAGGCAGAAAGGCGCGCTCCTCGTTTTCGATGAAATGTGGACGGGGTTCCGGATCGCGCTCGGCGGAGCGCAGGAGTATTTCGGCATCAAGGCCGACCTCGCCACCTTCTCGAAAGCTGTCGCAAACGGCATGCCGCTCTCGATCCTTACGGGGCGCGCGGAGATCATGAAACTTCTCGAGAAAGAGGTCTTCTTCTACACAACGTTCGGAGGAGAGACGCTTTCGCTTGCTGCGGCAAAGGCGACGATCGAGGAGATGCGAACGCAGCGAGTTCTCGAGTATATCAAGAAGCAGGGAAAAAAAATACGCCATGGCGTCAATACGATAGCGCAAGCGCTCGAGATGGACTACGTGTCATGCCGCGGGTTTGACTGCAGGAGCATCGTCGCGTTCCAGCCGTCGGCAGGGAACCCCCTCGAGATGAAATCGCTGGTCCAGCAGGAGATGTTCAAGCGCGGAATTTTATGGAGCGGTTTCCACAACATCTCCTTTTCCCATTCCGATGGCGACATCGATTATACGCTGCTTGCCTACCGCGAGTCGCTCGCGATTCTCAAAAAGGCTGTGGAGACAAATTCTGTTGCGCACGCGCTTAGAGGAAAAGTCGTCGAGCCGGTTTTTCGCAAGACGAGCAACTTCAACGTGAAACCTAAAAAGGCGCCTAAGCCGTTATGAACGAAAGCCTTACAGAGAAATCGATTTTCTCGCTTAGGAATAAAGTCGCCCTCGTCACGGGGTCGCAGGGGTTGCTCGGGAGACAACACTGCTATGCGCTCGCTGAAGCCGGCGCTCACGTTCTCGTCACGGACCTCGATTGTAAAGGATGCGAAGAGCTGGCGATCTCGTTGACGGATGAATACCACGTTCTTTCACTCGGCTGCCAATGCGAGATCACCGACCGGGTTTCTATCCTGAGGGCAAAAGAATATATCCTCGACGAATTCGGACGTATCGACATTCTCGTCAACAACGCGGCGATCAACGATATGGTCGAAGCGGGAGCGGGTTCTGCCGAGATGATGAAATTCGAAAATTTCCCTCTCGAGTCGTGGAACCGATCTCTTACCGTGAATATCACCGGGACATTTTTGTGCTGCCAGATTCTCGGCACGGCGATGATGGAGCAGGGCTTTGGCAGTATCATTAACATCGCGTCGACGTACGCGGTGGTCGCACCGGATCAATCCCTCTACGCGAACCCGGACGGCACGCAGGATTTTTACAAATCTCCCGCTTATCCGACGACAAAAGGAGCCGTCCTTGCGCTGACGCGATACCTCGCATCCTATTGGGGAAAGAAGGGAGTGAGGGTCAACGCGCTCTCTCCGGGCGGAGTGAAGAACGGGCAGAACGAACCGTTCGTAGAAAAATATTCTTCGCGCACTCCGCTTGGACGCATGGCGTATCCGAGCGATTATAAAGGCGCCGTCGTTTTTCTCGCAAGCGACGCATCGAAATATATGACGGGGGCGAACCTCGTCGTCGACGGCGGATGGACGATTTGGTAATCGACGTTCCTGTTTTAACAGGCCAATAGACGACCATTCATAATTGTTAATTCATAATTCATAATTTTACAAAGGGCATCATGAGAAACATGAAAGTTCGCCTCGGTGATAAACTCGTCGGTTCCGACCAACCGGTGTATGTTATCGCCGAAATAGGGATCAACCACAACGGTTCGATCGATATTGCGAAAAAACTCATCGACGCTGCATTTCTCGCCGGCTGTGATGCGGTAAAATTTCAGAAACGGACGCCGGAACTTTGTGTCCCGCACGATCAACGCGATATCGAACGCGACACGCCGTGGGGGCGCATGTCGTACATCAAGTACCGGCATAAGGTAGAATTCTGGAAAAAAGAATACGACGAGATCGACAGCTACTGCGCCGCGCGCGGGATGGCATGGTTCGCATCGTGTTGGGATGAAGAGTCGGTGGAGTTCATCCGGGCATACGACGTTCCGTGCTATAAGGCCCCGTCGGCGACGCTCACCGACATCGATTTGCTGCTTGCGATGAAGTCGACCGGCAAGCCGCTGATCCTGTCGACAGGGATGTCGACGTTAGAGGAAATTGAGACCGCAGTAGGTCTCATCGGCACCGACAATCTGCTGCTTGCGCATGCGACGTCGACATACCCCTGCCCTCCGCAAGAACTCAACCTTCGCATGATCCAGACGCTTCAATCGATGTATCCTTCAGTGCCGGTCGGGTACTCCGGTCATGAGACCGGCCTCACGCCGACATGGATCGCCGTCTCTCTCGGCGCGATTTTTATTGAGCGCCACATTACGCTCGACCGGGCAATGTGGGGAAGCGATCAGGCGGCCTCGGTCGAGATCGGAGGGCTTGTACGGCTGGTGCAAAATATCCGCGATGTGGAGCGCGCACTGGGTGACGGAGTGAAACGGGTCTATCCGAGCGAGATCGGGCAGCGGAACAAACTGCGGAGAATTCCGTCCTTCGAATCAGTGACCGTTCCTCGGTAACGTATGCCGTTGGAAATTACATCGCCGATCATCGTCGTCGGCTCAGCATGCATCGTCATTCTGCTGGAACGCCTCTTTCCGTACGACGGACACCAGACGCTGCTGAGGTCGGGATTTTTCAGCGACCTTGCATTCTATGCGATCCTCCAAAGCTATCTCCTCGGATACATCATCTTCTTTTTTGTCGATTGGATCGATCATACCACCGGGATGTCGCGTCTTCGCTTGGTGAGCGACTGGCCGATCGTCTGGCAGGCAATTTTTTTCCTTGTCTTGCACGACCTGTATATTTACTGGTTTCACAGATGGCAGCATGCCTCGAAGTATCTTTGGCGCATCCACGAGGCGCATCATTCGTCGCCGGATGTCGATTGGTTGTCGGGAGCGCGCTCTCATTCGATCGAGATCCTTATCAATCAGACGATCGAATACGCTCCCATTGTACTGCTTGGCGCATCCCCGCAGATCGCTCTCTTTAAAGGAATTGCCGACAGCGTGTGGGGGATGTACATCCATTCGAATATCGATGTCCATTCGGGCTTTCTGCAGTATGTGATCAATGGTCCCGAAATGCACCGATGGCATCATGCGAGGGAGATCACCGAGGGAGGGATCAACTTCAGCACGAAGCTTGCGATATGGGATTGGATGTTCGGGACCGCTTATCTGCCAAGGCCGGTGAAGCCCTCCGGTTACGGACTCGCGGGAGTGAATTTTCCGAAGAACTACTTCGCGCAGCACATATTTGCGTTTCGGAAATTTGACCGAACGTCTGATGAAAAAGGATCGCAAGCCAATGAAGATACTGGAACGCAGCCTTCGCAGTCTATCGGATGAGAAATTTATGCTGAACATACGTTCTTCAACAACGGGCGAGGGGACATCGGTGGACCGCGAAAAAGGCGACTATCGGCGAAAGAAGATATTATTCATTTGCGGGTCGCGGAACCAAACGACGCAGATGCACAAAATTGCCCTCGAGCTGCCTGAATGTGAGCATTATTTTTCACCGCATTATCATGACGGTATCTACGACCTTTACCGGAGGATGGGACTCCTGGAGTTTTCAATACTCGGAAACAAGATAGTGAAACGGTGTTTCGAGTATCTCGCGAGTCATGAACTCATGGTCGACTACAAGGGGACTGCAAACGACTACGACCTTGTCGTCACGTGCGCAGATATCGTCGTTCCGAAAAATATTCGCGACAAAACAATTGTGCTTGTGCAGGAAGGGATGACGGACCCGGAGAATTTTCTTTACCACCTTGTCAAACTTCTTCCGTTCCTTCCGCGCTGGATTGCAAGCACGTCGACCTTCGGTCTCAGCAACGCCTACGACCGGTTATGCGTAGCGAGTGAGGGATACCGAGAGCTCTTCACGTTGAAGGGGGTCGATCCAGGAAAGATCGTCGTGACCGGCATCCCGAATTTTGACAACTGTGCGCAGTATTTGGACAACGATTTTCCGTTCAAACATTATGTCCTGGTGTGCACATCGGACGCCCGCGACACCTTTAAGATTGAGAACAGGCGCCGGGTGATAGAGCAAGCCGTCCGGATCGCGGACGGACGCACGCTGATCTTTAAACTTCATCCGAACGAGAATATTGAAAGGGCGACGAGGGAGATCCGTCAGTATGCCGAAGGGGCGTTGGTCTTCGAGGACGGAAATACCGAACATATGATCGCGAACTGCGACGTGCTCATTACGCAATTCTCATCCACAGTTTTTGTCGGGATCGCCCTGGGGAAAGAAGTCTATTCCAATTACGATATCGAGGAACTGAAAAAATTGTGTCCCCTCCAAAATAATTCGGCATCAAGGAATATCGCCGCAGTGTGCCGCGACCTGTTAGAAACGGAACCGTCCAGCAACCGTTTCAGCAGAGATGAGCTTTTCAAGCAAACTGCACTCCAGCCGATCTCTCACACCACCGACGTGTCGCCTTTCCACGCGAGATGACCGCGTAATTCCACGATCGCTAAAACGATCACGGGAATATACTCCAGCGCCAACACGGCTGGGTATTGCTGCCACACACCGGTCAGCCGGTAATGCATCACCGTGAAACTCGTCAGGCTTACTCCCGCCGCAAGAGCGATTCCCGACCATCGCCGCGCTATCGGCAATATGACCGCAATCCATCCCACATACCAGGGATGAACGACGGGCGAAAAAATCATCAACGAGAGAAGAGCGAAATACAGCGTGTCGGTGAAATTCCGGCGTTTAAAAAGAAGGAGTGCGAGAACTATAACGAGAAGTACCCCGCACCAAAGTCGCGACGGCTGGTTGTCGTTGAAGTAGAGGTTCAACGTCTCAAAGACGATGCCGTTGAACGACCAATTTTTTGTGAAGTCGAACAACGTTTCAAAAGGGTTCGAGGTGAAAATGTAGGGAATAAACTGCACGGCGACGGTGAGCGGGGGGACGACGACTGCGGTGATCTTGTTTCGCCAGCCTTTCTCGAAAAACAGAAAGAGGGGAAGGAATATCAGCCCTACCGGTTTGATCGAAATCGAAAGGCCGAGAAGGACATATGCCAGATATTTCCGGTCATTCAAATAAAAGAAAAGTCCGAAGATAAAAAAAGGCAGCCCAACCGCATCGAGGTGACCGTCGACCGCAAATTCGATGATCGACAGAGGGCAGAGAGCATAGAGCAGGAGATATTTTTTTGGGATGTTCAGCCGCGTTAAAATTAAATAGAGGCCGAACATCGTTGCCATCTCAGCGATGAGATAAAGAATTTTATAGCTCCATAACATTTCGCCGCTCAGCTGATAACAACAGTAGAATATCCATTCGCTCAACGGAAAGTAGATCGTTTTCAGGTCGGCGTGATTCATTGCCGCAGGGAGGAGCGAGGAACGGAGAAATGCGAGGCGTTCGTCGATGGCGGAATACAGGTATGGATTGATCCCGTGTGCCTGAACTTTCCCGTCCCACACATAACGGTAGGCATCCTCCGAGCCGACAGGGTTCATGCCGACGAAGCTTAATCGCAATGCGATTGAGGCGACCACGATGGCGAGAAGCGCTTTTGTTGAGACTTCAACGCGGACGAGGAACCACGCCATTGCTGCATAGCAAACGGAAGCCGCGATGAAGATAATGCCGAACATCACGACAGGTTGGGCCGGGGAAAAATGAAGAACTAGGAATGCGGCAATAAGAGAAATGGCCGCGAGGAAAAGTAGTGGAGAATAAAATTTATTCATCGACGGTTACAAGTTTTCAAGCGCGAGGAGCCAGTTTACAGTGTGGCGAAGAGCAAAATACAGAATTCACTCCTGTTTATCACTATAATAATTTTTATCAATATGATAGGCGGGGCAAACCTCCCTCGGTCTTTAATTTAAAAATGGCGGCTCAATTGCTTGGAATGTCCACTTGAACACGTTATCCTTGGCATAATTTGTGCCGCAACAGGAGGGCACAGTGTCGAGTGAACTTCCCCTTCAACACAGCTGTTGAGGAATCCATGAGACGTCAAGTTTATTCGTTTTTTCTTTTAGCGTTGTTCTTTTCGTCGTGTTCCGCGCCCCTCTTCAAAAGCCGGCAAGAAGATTTTGTGAAGGTCAACCGGACACATTTTGTTCTCGATGGTAAACCGTACTACTACGCCGGAACGAATCTATGGTACGGCTGCTACATCGGCTCGCCGGGAGAGACCGGCGACCGGCCCCGTTTGCTCCGCGAACTCGATTCGCTTCATGCGATCGGCCTCGACAATTTGAGAATCCTGGCAGGCTCGGAAGCTTCAAAGAAACTGCGCGCTGTGCGGCCGGCGATCGTCCGCGCTCCGGGAGAAGTCGACGACAGTCTGCTCATGGGACTCGACTACCTTCTTGATGAAATGTCGAAAAGAAATATGAAGGCAGTTCTTTATCTGACGAATTACTGGGAATGGTCCGGAGGGATGTCGGAGTACGTCGGATGGGCGGATACGATACGGGCGCTCGACCCTGAGGTTGACGGTTGGGGAAAATTCATGAATTTTTCCGCGACGTTCTATGCGAACGAACGAGCGAACAGTTATTTCCTGTGGTATGTGCGGATGCTCGTGGACCGCAGGAATACGGTCAACGGAAGAATGTACTCCGACGATCCGACTATCATGGCCTGGCAGCTTGCGAATGAACCGCGCCCCGGAACCGGCGGCGCGGACGCTCCGAACGTTCTCCCGTCTTATTATAAATGGATAGACCAAACGGCGGGTTTCATCAAATCGCTCGATACGAATCATCTCGTGTGCTCAGGAAACGAGGGACTGGCGGGAAGCATCGGATCTGATTCCTGCGTTCTCATCGCCCACCGCTCGAAAAATATCGATTATCTCACGATTCATCTCTGGCCTCTCAACTGGGGCTGGTTCGATCCGCAAAAGATGGAAGAGACGCTGCCGACATCGATCGAGAAAGCAACGGCGTATATTGCGCAACACATCGAATTTGCACGCGAACTTCACAAGCCGATGGTGATGGAGGAATTCGGTCTTGGGCGTGACTCCGGAGCGTATGCCCTTGGGACTCCTACCACTGCGCGGGACCGCTACTACAAAAAAATATTCAGCATTCTTTACGATTCCGCACAAGCAGGTACTCCCGTTGCCGGCTCGAATTTTTGGGGATGGGGGGGCGAAGGGAAGTCGCAGAACGCCGACTTTATGTGGAAGACGGGCGATCCGTTCGTCGGCGATCCGCCGCAGGAGCCGCAGGGGCGCAACTCGATTTTCATTTCGGACCGCTCGACGATCGCGATCATCCGCGATCATGCGATGAAGATGAGGCGGCTTGGTGTTGCGGATTCCGTGTACACCCCCGGCCTGCAGTGAGTTGCAGTACGAACCGATGCCCCGCATGAACGATCGTTTGCATAAATTCTATGGCATTGTCAATCTCATGAAAATCTCAACCTCGACCTCAACCTCAATCTTAATCTCAACCTTTGTCCTCACGTTCGAATGCTTGGCGGGACAAAACGGGCGTATCGATATCCGCGATGTTGGGGCGATCGGCGACGGCAAGACCATGAACACCCATGCCATCCAGATGGCTATCGATTCGATAGCGAATGGAGGCGGCGGAATGGTCTGTGTGCCCCCCGGGGTGTTTATGACGGGCACGCTGCAATTACGCAGCAACGTGAATATTTATTTGGAGAGTGGGGCGGTTGTAAAAGGGAGCGCCAACCTCAACGACTATTTTCTCAACGGAAAGAAGGTTGGATTGTTTTTCACGCAGGATGCGGAAAATGTTTCCATCACCGGCCACGGCATGATCGACGGGAACGGCGATTCATTTATGGTGCTCGACTCGGCAAAGAAAATGGACCACGCCGGCGTCATGTGGACGAGGCAAGGAGATCAATTCCGGCATGTCAGCGAAGGTCTCGGCGACGGTCCGCTGGTCCCCAAAGACCGGCCCTTTCAGATGATCATTTTTTCCGACTGCCGCAAGGTCACTATCCTCGACGTTTCTATCACCAACTCTCCATTCTGGACTCTCCACCTTGCAGATTGCGACGGAATTATTCTTTCAGGTCTGCGGATATGGGGAAATCTGTTCGTGCCGAACAACGATGGCATGGACCTCACATCATGCAGCAATGCGATCATTTCGGACTGCGATATCCGTACCGGCGACGACTGCATCGTTCTCACCGGATACAATCATCATTTTGACCTGCCCGGATACAAGTTCCTCAAACGCACGTGCGAAAATATCACAGTGAACAACTGCACGCTTGTTTCCCGCTCGGCGGCGATCAGGATCGGCGGTTTCGACCAGAACCCGATGCGCAATTTCACGTTCAGCAATATCGTCATCACGAACTCTAACCGCGGCATCGGGCTTTTCGTGCGAGATCAGGGAGGGATTGAAAACGTTATTTTCTCCAACATCCTGATCGAAACGCATCTCTTTACCGGAGACTGGTGGGGCAACGGCGAACCGATCCAGCTCTCATCGATCCGATTGACAAAAGATGTGCCTCTCGGCAAAATGAAAAATATCAAGTTCGAACACGTCGTCTGCAAAGGAGAGTCGGGGATATTCGTGTACGGCACAGACGAAAGCGTCATCGAAGACGTCTCATTCACCGACGTGCGGTTTCACCTTGCTGACGGCAAGCTCAATGACGTCAGTGGTGGGAACTTCGACCTCAGGCCCGTCCTCGATCCGAAGCGATCCCTTTTTTCGCATGACATTCCGGGGTTCTATGGACAGTATGTGAAAAATTTACGTATCGAAGATTTTGACTTGATCTGGGATCCGATGAAGGAGACATACTTCACGAATGGGATCGAAGTGCACAACTTCGAGGGACTTGATATCGTGAGATTTCACGGAACGGGTTCGCCGGGAAATTCCAATGCCCGGCCGATCGTGCTGGAAGACGGAACGGAGTACGAAGTCACGCCTGGAAATGTGGCAGTGGTGAAGAAAAATGTTGAGGAAAAATAATGGAGCAAGTGCTCGTTCCTAAGAGCTTGGGAGCAAGATCCTTTGCATTTGTTTGTTTCGACAGTAAGGGCTTAGTCCCTTTTCTCCGGAAACAAATTGAACGTCTCCATTTGCTCAATTAATTCGTCGGCCATTTTCCGATGCGTCTCAACCGTCGGATGTCCATTTCCAACATAACCGCCGGGAAACTCATCAAAAGATGAATAATAAATATCGTGTTTGCCGGAGCCGATCTCTTCATCGTAAATTTGTTTGACGTTCGTACGGATCCATTCAGGATACGCAGCGACGAGCACGATCTTTACACCAGGATAAACGCGGCGTAGCGTATCGAGGAATTGACGATAGGTATTGCGAAAAAGGGTCGATTTCTCATTGGAAATCTTGCCGTCTTTTCCTGTGAGGCCGGAACGATCATTGAGGCCGAGGCAGACGACGGCAACATCGGGAATCCATTGTTTAAAATTCCATTTTGGCTCGCTCGACTCCATTAACGTCCGGTCAAATCTTTTTGGTATCGTTACGTTGATGTTCCCTTGCCAATCGCAGTACATGCCGGCACCGGACCTACACGTTGTAGTGTACTGAGCGCTGAAATGCTTTGCAATAAGAGGAGCGAACCCCTTGTCGATGTTGGTGACCGGAAAGCGGGCTTCCCAATCGAGCTGCTGTTGATTTGTTTCGTCGCTTTCCGCGGCCGTAAACGAATCCCCGATAAATTCGATTTTGTGCGACGGTTTAGCGGGAGGGGGAAGGAGCATTCCGGCGCTGTCGAGAATAATTCCTGAAAATGTGTAAGGAGCCTCGAACGTAATGTTGCGCCTGCTAAACAGGAGCGTATGTTTTGTGTTTGCGAGGCTGTCTGCCAGGATGTAATCGGATTCTTGGCTATTGTTCCCATGGAACACACCGCGAAGTTTGCCGTCGATGTAGACGTTGAAATAATCTGTGCCGTCGGTCAGCCGGACTCCGACCCTTGTCCCGGAAAATTCCGCATAGATGTAGACGCCTGGCCACGAGTAGCGAGGATGAAGCGAGTCCGTCATATCCCAACGTCCGAAATACTGGATGTTCGGGTTGTTGGCGGGAACAAAATTTGTCGCAGCCATGATGCTTGTCAGTCCGAGAAGTTGTGAGAGGATCGTCAAACGAAGCAAACGAAACCGGTTCATGGCGTTCTTCCTTTTTTTTCTAAACTTTTATTGCGTTGACCGATTTTCAGAAGGCGCAGCCGCCATCGGCGTGAGAATATGCGTACAATTGCAGTCAAATTCAAATGGAAGGGCAGGTCATCCGATATGAGGAACTCTCCGCGATACTCTAACGCTGCGGTTGCCGCAGCCGTCCTTGTGCTCTGTTGTTTTACAAACAACTGGCTGAACACGTGTTGTGCAGCTGAACCTCTTGTCACGAACAGGGACTCGATCTCCATCGAAATGCGAAAGGTCCTTGACGACGAATTCATGCAAATGTATTCCCGCGCCGTCGACACAGTTGACGGAGGCTTCTTCAGCGATATGAATTATCAATGGGATCTCGACGGGAAACAGGACAAGATGATCGTCACTCAGGCGCGATACGTGTGGGCCGCTTCCAATGCCGCGATGTTTTATCAAAAGGATAACACGCTTCGCGATATCGCATCGCACGGAGTGAAATTTCTCAGGGAAAAAATGTGGGACAGCACGTTCGGCGGTTTTTTTAACCTCGTCAGCCGTGAAGGCGAACCGCTTAACGAAGGCGGGGGAATTGTCAAACAGGCGTACGGGAACGCGTTCGCGATTTATGGATTGGCCGCATATTACAGGGCATCCGGGGACACTGCAGCTCTGATGCTTGCGCAGAAAGCTTTCCGCTGGCTCGATAGTCATAGTTACGACTCGCGATATGGCGGATATTTTCAATTCATGTCGAGAGACGGAACGCCGATGGAAGAGGGCTATCGGGGCGTTCCGCCAAAGGACCAGAACTCTATGATCCATCTCCTCGAATCGTTCACCGAGCTCTATTCGGTGTGGCCCGATTCTGTAGTACGAGAGCGTCTTTCTTCGATGTTGCATCTCATTCGTGATACCGTCGTGACCGAAAAAGGATACTTGCGTCTTTTTTTCAAACGAGACTGGTCGCCGATCGTTTATCCCCAATCGAAAGGAGCGGTCAATCAACGTGAATTCGAGTTCGATCATGTCTCGTTCGGGCATGATGTTGAAACGGCGTATCTGATGCGCGAGGCCTCAAAAGCATTGCACCTTAAAAACGACACGCTCACTTTGATGATAGGAAAAAAAATGGTCGATCGCGCCATCCTGAACGGGTGGGATACAAGCCATGGAGGGATATTTGACGGAGGATATTATTTCGACGGGGACGATCACGCGACAATTGTCAGAAGGACAAAAGAATGGTGGGGACAGGCGGAGGCGCTCAATTCATTCCTTCTCATGTCCGAACTTTTTCCCGAAGATACGCTCCATTATTACGAGAAATTTTGCGTCCAATGGAAGTTTTGCAAAGACTATGTCATCGACATGAAGCGGGGCGGATGGTTCTGGGGCGGAACCGATATCGTTCCGAACCTCGATCACTCTCCCAAAGCGTCGATCTGGAAATGCAACTACCACACGTCGCGGGCGATGATCAATTGCATTGAACGGATCGAAAGAGAAACGCTTCCGCGCGAGCATGTTCCTTACGAGCCGGTCAATCCGCATGCGACCTTAGCAGCGAGGAAACTGCTGACATATCTTTATTCTATCCAGGGGAAAAAGATCATTTCCGGTAATCAGAATTATGTCGGGAGGTTCGATACTTATCCGGACATCGTGAAAGAACTCACCGGTAAATTGCCCGAGGTATGGGGATGCGATTTTATCAATTACTATGTTCCAGGGTATGCGCAAGCGCTGGTCGATGAAGCGTACAAAAAATATACGGAAGGCTACATCATCACCCTAATGTGGCATGCGGGGAGGCCGCAGGACGACCCGCCGTTCAAATGGAAAGAAGGGATCCAGGGAAAAATGACCTCCGCGGAATGGACGGAGTTGACGACCCCGGGGACGCGTCTCAATGCGCGATGGATGGCACAGGTCGACACGGTAGCAAAGTACCTCGGCGAGCTTCAAGATCTCGGCGTACCGGTTCTGTGGAGGCCGTACCACGAATCGAACGGCGTCTGGTTCTGGTGGGGGAACAAGAGAGGAGAGGACGGATTCGCGAAATTGTACCGGATGATGTATGATCGTTACGTGAACTACCATAAGCTCAACAATCTCATCTGGGTCTGGAACACGAACGCCCCGCGTCAGTTGATCGACGATGAAGCTTATGAGTATAAAGAGTATTTCCCCGGCATGGAGTGCGTCGATGTCTTTGCAACCGACGTCTATCATAACGATTACCGGCAGAGCCACCACGACGAGCTTGTCCGGCTCGGTCGCGGAAAAATCATCGCGCTCGGCGAGGTGGGCGAAGTGCCGACTCCGGAGATCCTCGACCGGCAGCCGATGTGGACATGGTTTATGGTGTGGGGAAATTTCGTCATCACGCATAATACACCCGAGCAAATGAGAGCGCTCTATAATTATCCGGGGACATTATCACACGAAGATTTTCTTCCGGGAAAATAATTATTGTCAAAAATTAACTTTGGCCATACCTATGAAGTATCTGCGATTGGCGGTAAAATATATTTTCTTTTTCCTCGTCGTTCCGACGTTGGCGTGTGTTCATTCCGATACGGTTGCTCAAACGAACGAAGACACGCCTCTGTTGAAGATCAATGATGAGGGCTATTACGAAACCGGCGGCCTCGACGTTATGGTCTTCGACGATTTTTATCCTGAAGGACATCAAGGAGGACTGACCATCGTTCAATGCGGCAAGAGGCTTGCGGCGAACGGAGACGTACGTCTCGAGCCGACCCCCGGACAATGGTCGCCCGTTCCCAAAGTCGGAGAACGGCACATCGACAAATTGCACAACAGTATCAGCGTTACTCTTTGGTATCCCGATTCGAGCCAGGACAGGAAGGGGTTTAATCCGATCATTTATCCGGACCTAAGGTTTTATTATACGATCAGGACCGAGGCGGTCGGCAACACCATAAAAGTCGACGTCGATCTCGACGCCCCACTGCCGAAGGAATGGGCGAACAGGGTGGGGTTCAACCTCGAATTTTTCCCGGGAGAATATTTCGGTGAGTACTATCTGATGGACGGGGTCTCGGGCGCTTTTCCCCGTCAGGCGGACGGGCCGATGGTCACAGACGACCGGGGAAATCTCCAGATCGCTCCAATGGCACAAGGAAAAAAGCTCATCGTCGCTCCGGACTCTCCTCAAAAGGAAATCGAAATCGTCAGCAATACAAGCCCTCTTCAATTGTACGACGGCAGGGGACTCCATAACAACGGATGGTTCGTGCTTCGCTCGACAATTCCCGCGGGGGCGGTCAAAGGGGCCGTTGAATGGATCATTTCCCCCCGCGTGAACAGCTCATGGAAGTACAAACCGGTCGTCCAAGTCTCGCAGGTCGGGTATCATCCAAAGCAGAAAAAATTCGCAGTCATCGAGCTGGATAAACGCGATACGTCCTACGACCGAATTCAACTCGTTCGTATTGATGAGAATTCAGAAAATGTCGTCAAAGCAGATTCATCCCCTAAACTCTGGGGGCATTTCCTTCGGTATTCTTACCTCCGTTTCGATTTTTCAAACGTAACGGAAGAAGGATTGTACAAAGTACGTTACGGCTCGACCGAGTCGAACGTCTTTGAAATTAAAAACAATGTTTTCGCAAAAAATGTGTGGCAGCCAACCCTCGATTATTTTCTTGTCGTGCAGATGTGTCACATGAGGGTGGAAGACCGTTACAGAGTGTGGCATGGTCTCTGTCACATGGACGACGCCACGATGGCGCCGGTCAACCATAATCATTTCGACGGTTATTTCCAGCGCGGGTCCACGCTCACAAAATATAAGCCGGGAGAACATGTTCCGGGGTTGAATATCGGCGGCTGGCACGACGCGGGGGATTACGATCTGCGCGTTGAATCACAGGCAGAAACGGTCTACAAGCTTGTGCTGGCCTACGAATTCTTTGTCAAAGATTACGATCAAACATCGATCGATGAAGAAACGCGCGTTGCCCGGATTCACGTTCCCGATGGCAAGCCGGACATCCTCCAGCAGGTTGAGCACGGTGTGTTGTCCATTATCGGCGGTTATGAATCGATGGGAAGATTATACCGCGGAATCATTTGTCCGACCCTCAAGCAATACGTCCATCTTGGAGATGCGTCGACGATCTCCGACAACCTTATTTATAAAGAGGGAGCGATCGATCCAATTCTCCATCGTCCCCTTCCGCAGGACGATGGGATGGTGTTCACTGAGGAGAACCCACCGAGAGAGCTATACGTTGCGCAGACACTTGCGGCGGCAAGCAGAGTGTTGAAGGGATTTGACAACGATCTCGCAACGAAGTGTCTTTCCGTATCCGAGGCGCTCTATGCAAAGGATATCTCGGCGTCTGCGAAAGACAAAATAAATACGGCGGCCGAGCTCTATCTCACTACCTCCGACGAGATCTACAAAAAAGTTCTCCTTGAGAATGAAAACCTTATCAGTTCAGACGTAGAGTTCAGCGCTGAAGTTCTCGGAAGGGTCGTCAAGAAAATCGGCGACCCAGGGTTTACGGCAAAAATCGAGGAGGGAGTGAAGGCCGCTGCAAAACGGATCGTCGAGCAGCAAAAAGAAAACCCGTACGGCGTCCCGTATAAGCCGTACATCTGGGGAGCGGGCTGGGGAATTCAATCGTTCGGCGTCAAACAGCTTTTTCTGCATTTGGGGTTCCCGAACATTGTGTCATCGGAGTATGCGTTCAATGCGATGAATTTTGTCCTCGGCTGTCATCCCGGCGAAAATACAGCATCGTTCGCGTCGGGAGTCGGCGTAAGATCTTTGACGGTAGCGTATGGAGCAAACCGTGCCGACTGGACGTATATCCCCGGCGGCGTAGGGAGCGGGACTGCGCTCATCCGTCCCGATCTTCCAGAATTAAAAACCTGGCCGTATTTTTGGCAACAGACGGAATATGTGATGGGCGGAGGAGCCACGGATTTTATGCTCTTGGCGATGGCCGCTGATCATCTCTTCAATGAATAGCGTAAAAAAAGATTGCACCTGACCGACGATCTCAGTATGGTAATAGTATCGTCATTTAATAACTATGCTTGCGTATCGATACCTTTGACGAGGATCAGTTACGATCGCCTCGATTGGAAGTCGTTGAAAGAGGATGGATGGCTTGCGTGAAGGAGAAGGTACGTTTCACCAAACATAAGGAGAAGACGCCATGTTTTTCCCCGCTCAAAAAGGAAGACGATATGCCATGCTTCTCGTCGCCGCTCTCGCAGCGCCTCATCTGAACGCGCAGCCCAAGTCGCGCCGATCCGACATCACTGTCAAACAATTGGCCGTCGTCGGCTCCAACACCGTCAGAATTAAACGCGACCCTGCCTCCGGTAAACTGTACATCGTGCAGAACAACGGGATCATTCAACGGGTCAATTTCGGGATTGGAGGTACGGCGTCTCTCACGACCGTTTATACGACCGCCAATCACGGACTCAACGCGCCGTTGGGAATCACGTTTGGCCCTGACGGAACGATGTATCTTGCCGGGAACGATTCAACTGGAGTGATCGGAACTGCCACTGTCGTTAAAGGCGTCCCCGTGTCCCCCGGCAGCGAAAATCGGACATGGAGCGTCATCGCTCAAACAGTGGGATACCGCTATGGCAACATCTATAATCATAGGGTGAATGCCATTATTCTCAACCCTACAGGTGATTCTCTCTATGTCAACAGCGGCGCCTCGACCGACCATGGCGAAGCGCATGGAGGTTACCGTGAAGCCGGTCTCACCTCGTGCATTTGGAAACTTCCAATTGACGGAGACAGCATCATTTTGCATGACGACAGAGAGTGGCTGCGCTCAAACGGCTATCTCTTTTCGGAAGGGACGCGGAACACTTTCGATTTTGCCTATGCCGGAAACGGAGACCTTTTCGGTCCCGAAAACTCGGACGACCGCGACGACCCCGAAGAGCTCAACTGGCTTCAAGAGGGGCACCATTATGGATTCCCGTGGCGCATCGGCGGAGACAATACTCCGCAGCAATACACACCGTACGACCCGCACACGGACCCGCTTCTCAGCCCGAACGCATGGGGAGGCGGAAACGGAATGCTTTACACGACGTACAGCAACGACCCGACGTATCCCCCGCGACCGGATAGCGTGACCTTCACCGAGCCGATTCCGAATTTCGGGCCAGATGCAGATAAATTCCGAGACACGACGACAGGCGTTGTCAGGGATGCCAGCGTCCTCGATTCAAGCCTCACAACCTTTACGCCTCATCTCTCGATCGATGGCATTGTGTTCGACAGGGACTCTCTCTTGAAGGGAGATTTAAAAGGTAACGCCTTCGTTATCAGTTTTTCGAACAGCTCGCTTATCACAGCGATGGGGGACACGAGTCAGAACCTCATGTCCATCGCACTGACAAAGACGGACGGCAAATATATTGCTCATGTGACAAAACTGGTCACTGGGTTCAATTCGCCGCTGGGGCTTGAGATGGTGGGAGATACGTTGTACATCGTCGAGACGGGACTTCAGTATAGCAACAATTCGCCGAAGTTGTGGCAGGTTGTGCTGCCGGCCGAGCCGATCACCGGAGTGCAGAAAAGTACGCCGGTAGCAGGATCGTATGCCCTCGACCAGAATTTTCCGAACCCGTTCAACCCGGCGACGGTGATCAGTTATCAGGTAGCAGTGAAGAGTATGGTGCGGCTCGCAATCTACGACGAGCTCGGAAGAGAGGTCGCAGAACTGGTCCGTGAGGTGCAAACCGCCGGCAGCCATTCGGTGACGTTCAACGCGCAAAATCTTCCGAGCGGAGTCTATTTCTATCGCCTTCAAGCCGGGACATTTTCGGCGACAAAGAAGCTTGTCCTGTTGAAATAGCTGGCTGCCTGTCATAATTCGTACGACAACAAAGCCCGACAGATCTGCCGGGCTTTGTTGTTTCTTGCAAGGAGTCCGCCCCAGCGTTTGCCGTTATTTTACCAGCATCATTTTTTTCAGCAGCACACTGTTGCCGCTCTGAAGCCGGGCAACATACATTCCGCTTGCCAGATGTGAACCGTCGAACACCGCCTTATGCTCTTCGCCGGCTTTCAATTCTTCGTTGACGAGCACTGCCACCTCTTGCCCGATGACGTTGTAAATTTTCAACGTCGTCATTCCGTCGTTCGCGAGCGTGAACTGGATCGTCGTCGAGGGGTTGAAAGGATTCGGATAATTTTGTTCGAGGAGGAATACGGTCGGCGCCGCGGCGACATCCGCCTCAATCGACCCCGAATATTTGAACTTGCCGTTCTGGTCGACTTCTTTGATACGGTATAAATATTTTCCCGCTGCGAGGCCTTGGTCGGTAAACGAATATTCTTTCGGTGAATTCGACGTACCGGCCCCCTTGATAAAGCTTGCCTGCGTCCATGACCTCCCGGATTGCTGCGCTGTCGCATTTTCTTGAGAACGTTCAATGTCAAAGCCGTAATTATCCAGCTCTGTCACTGTCTTCCACCTCAACTCGACTCCTCGTCCCGTGACGTTTGCGCTGAACGCGGCGAGCTCGAGAGGAAGAGGGTTGAGATTGTCGACATCGCTTCCGAAGATATATTCGCCGAATGCGGACACCGTTGCAGCGACAGAATCGGTTCCGCTTGTGGACGTGATGAGCGAAAAATTTCCCGTGCCGACTGTACTGCGGTAGTATACTTTAATTGCCGACGGGTCGGGTTCTCCCGGAAGAGATTCGATATTTGTGAAGACGAGAGAAGCGTTCGTGAATCCTGCGCCGGTGTTTGCGAGAATCCATCGATAGCCGCTGTAATAGGTTGGGGGAGTGCCGTCAAACCCAATGTTCGATGCGGCGGTGGAATCGAATCGAACATACATCAGCAGTGTTGAATCCGTTCCAATCCCGTTAAACGAAAGAAGAATGTTCGTGCCCGCGAAATCATACACCGAATCGTTCTTTGTAACACCCGAAGCGATGCCCGTTGTTGCAGGAGGAGGCGTCTGAAGACGATTCCGGAGCGCCGGGAACGTCAACCCTTCCCAGAGCACCCAGGTCGAATCGAAATCGAACCCCGTAAATGTCGCCTGCTGTTCCATTTGCAGTGTAGTTTCGCCCGTGCCCGCTGCCGATGTCGATAGCCCGCTTGATTCGGTGTTCCAGTAGCCGTGCGTCACAGCCCCGGTGTTCGTTCCGATAAGCCCGCCCGTCGTTCCATTTCCTTCGACCTCTCCTGTCGAATAGCTCAGGTTGATTGTGCCGTCATTGTTCCCGGCCAGGCCTCCCACGCGTTCATCTCCCCACACCGATCCGGTTGCATAGCAATTTGCGACCAGACTTCCGGATGAGACTGATCCCACAAGCCCTCCCGCTCCGTTGCCTGTAACAAAACCTCCGACAACAACGACTGAGGCAAAACTCCCTTCAAGCGCTCCGGAATAGAGATCGCCCGCCATTCCCCCGACAGCATTCCCGCTGCCGGTCACCGCTCCGTTGACGGAGCAATTCTCCACAAGTCCAACATCGCGCCCGGTCAGTCCGCCGACATAACTTGCGCCCTGGATATTGACGCTGTCAAGGACGACATTCGTCACCGAGCCGCTGACGCTTCCAAAGAGTCCGACAGCGCTCGTAGAGCCGCGGTTAATGTAGAGGTGAGAGATTGTATGTCCGTTCCCGTCGAACGTTCCTTTGAAAGGATGTCTGTATGTGCCAATAGGAAGGAATCCTTTGTACACAGCGTTAGAATCATTCCATGTCGATGTGGGCGATGCGTCGATGTCGGCGGTGAGGAGAAAATGCTGGTCGAGATAGTCGCCCACCGATTGCAGCTGAGTCAGGGATGAAATGAGATACGGATTTCCTTGGGTTCCATTGCCTCCTGCAAAAACTCCGACGGCAGGTATGCTGTAGGAAAAGAGGTCGTTGCGGTATCCCGAGTTTCCCGCCGTTGAGTACGCAATTCCGCCGAACAGCCAAACTTTACCTTTCGCGTCGACGGTAACGGCTGCGCCGTCTCGTGAGCCGGGATAGATGGAGTCGGAGGCGGCACCTTCAACGCCGAATACCGGCTCTTGCGACGCGTTCGTCGGGAGTGTCGAACTTCCGGCGGCCCATGTCATTGTTCCGACCGCGGGATCATAGACGAAGAGGTCGTTCAATTGCGTCGGGCCGGCGGATTGCGTGTACCCGGACCCGCCGTAGATTGCCAGTTTTCCGTCCTGAGTGATCCATGTTGCGGAGTTTTGCCGTGATCCCGGCGTATTCCCCGCAGGGTAGGTGGGCACCGCACCTGGGATAACATACGGAACTCCCAATGTGCCGTAGTATCCAAAATAATTATCCTGGTCGGCCCCGGCTACGAAGGCCCATTTCTCGTTTGATGGATTCCAGGACCACAAATCTGTCAAATATTCACCAGCACCATTAACGCCGCCAAAAAAATAAAATTTTCCATTCGATGTCTTCCACAGGGAATGGTGACTCCGCGCAGGAGGACTTGCGTCTCCGGAGTTGTATTCAACATTGAATAAAGGGGGATACTGGCCGCCGTCGTCCGGGTTCGAAGTGCCGGCGACGAAATATGAAACGTGATTGAATGGGTCAAGTTCCCATACATCAGCCATCGTTCCGGGCGAGCCGAGTTCAAATCCTTCGCCCATGAACAGCCATGCTTTAGAGCTATCCTGGTCGTAGTATATTTGTGCATAATCCCGGCTGCCGGGGAAACCGACTCCGCCCAACGCCGGGAAGTTCGCGTCTCGGTTTAGGACGGAACCGTCCTCGTACTCGCCCGATGAAACACTGTACCAAATCCACCGGTCGAGCGCGAAATCGTACTTCCACATGTCGGAATAAATGTCTGCGTTCTGGTTCATGCCTCCGAATATCCAAAGATCCCCCGTCGAAGTCGCGGACCAAGCAAAGCCGGTTCGCGCGCCGGGGTCGTTTGTTTCGGATGGATAACCCATCGTCCCCAACACTCGCGACGCGTTGGGAGTATTTGAGCCTCGCTTCCACATCCATTCGTCGAGGCCGGGGTCGTAGACCCAAATCGTATTGTAGTAGTGTGAGGAGCCGTTGTCTCCGCCGAAAAGATAAATCCGTCCGTCGGGCCCCGTCCACATCGCAGCATTTTTCAATCCGGGCGGTTGGTTTGAGGGCGAGAATTGTCCGCGAGTACCGAAGTCAGGAACTAGGGTATCGGACTTTGATCCCGATACCCATGTCCATGTCTGAGATTCCGTCGGAGCCGCGTATCCCATCGCAAGGAATAGGATTGCCGCAACGATGTATCTTTTTTTCATGATACCTCCTTGAATAGTTATTGAACATGAAGTAGGGTCAAATGCGAATGGAAAAAGCGAGCGGCGGGAAGGCAGATTTTTGTACCCTTTCCCTCTTCATCAATCCCTCGTTTGGTTACAAACCTGCGCTTGGAAGATGGCAACAATACTAAAGCTAAATCACACGCCGATAATTGTCAAGCACATCGGCGGCGTTTTAATGTGAATGTCGCTTATGACAAGGACACAAAATTTTGCATCAGGTCGAAAGGGAGCGGGTACCGGACATCTTCTGATCGGATGCAGAGAGCATCGTTGATGAAGTATGGGAGAGAATTCCAAGGTTCTTACATCTTTACTCCGGGGCCGGAGCTGCGTTTCTTGATCTGCCAGTAGATAAATCCTCCGACCGCGCCGGCAATCGCCCCCAACGGCCCCGTAATGAACAGTCCTAGGAGCGGTCCCTGGTTGGCGTCCGGGTCGAAGATCATCGGGCCAAAAAAACCGGCACTGAACGAGATGCCCCCGACGATAAGCGCTCCAAAAAGCGTACTCGTCAACGCTCCGGAAGAGACCGTGCCGACCCTCGTCCAAACGAACCGTGCAACAACGACCGTGCACACGAGCGCGAGGATGAATTGCGGCCACATCTGGTCGCTGAACGGAAGGAGAGACCCCGGGACCCAAAAGACGAAAAACCAGGTTGCCGGCACCACGACGATCAGAACGAGAACCCGTACGATGTTCGACATAGCTCGCTCCGGAAAATTATTTGACGAGCACGATCTTTTCTGTTTTGACGAAATCGTTCGCCCAGAGGCGGCAGAAATAGACGCCGCTCGAATAGTGCGCCGCATCCCATTGAACCGCATGGTCTCCGGCCTTCTGCACGCCATTGACAAGTTCCGCAACCTCTCTGCCAAGCAAATCGTACACTGCGAGACTTACTTTACCGTTCACCGGTACCTCATAACTGATCATCGTCGCCGGATTGAACGGGTTCGGATAATTCTGATACAGCTTGAAAGAGTTCGGAACGAGATCCCCATGGTCATGCACTCCGGTTGTCGGCGCGAGGCGGATTCTATAGAGGCTTTTTCCCGAGGTGATGTAGAGCGTTTTCCGATCCGCATCGCCCCAGTTGCAATTCGACGGACTATTGTCGGGGGAAGGGAAGAGGATCCTGTCGAGGAGCGCTCCTTCAGGAGAAATGACCCAGACCCCAGTCGGGCCCGTGCAGTAAATGTTCCCCGCCGGATCCGCTTTCATTCCGTCCATATAGCCGGTAATGTTCGAAGGGATCGAGTAGAAGAGCTTCTTGTTGAAGATCGAATCGCCCGTTACATCCCACACGTATATCTTACACTCGTGCGATTCGTTGACGTAGAATTTCTTTTCATCGGGCGAAAAGCAAATGCCGTTCGGTTTGTCGAACGTCGTGTCGAGCACCGTCAGGTCTCCCGACGGACTGAGTCTGTAGATGCCGTGGATCGTCAGTTCCGCTTTTTGACCCGGAGGGATGTTGAAGTCAGGGTCGGTGAAATACAAGAAGCCGTCCGATTTCACGACGACGTCGTTCGGGCTGTTGAACCGCTTGCCCATGTAGGTCGAGACGAGAGGGGTGATCGTTCCATCCGTCTCGCGGCGTGAAACGCGCCGAAGTTCCATTTGAGTGAGGATGAGCCTTCCTTGCAAGTCGAGTGTCAGACCGTTCGAACTGTCGGACGGCTTCATGAATGTTTTTAACGCGCTGTCGGAAGGAGACCATCGGTAGATCTCGTTCCCTTGTATATCGCTGAAAAGCAGACCGAGACTGTCGACCCATACCGGTCCCTCCGGCTGTAGGAGGCCGACGGCAATTTTTTCCAGCTTCGCTCCCGCTGGAACCGGAGATTGACTGAAGGCTAATGTCACACAAAAAAGGAACAGACAATAAACCTTAATCACAGTAGCCTCTTTATTTTTAATTTTCTAGGGTGCATCGACTGAAATGGATTCCCGCCAAAGGCGTGCTGTCGACGACCTCTTTGAAAGGATGACGCAAGATAATTGGCATACACTTTCTATTGTAACCCCTTTTCATATTTCCCGATGACCATTTCGATCCAATCGTCGGTTTCTTTCTTGACGATCCGCCGCGCCGGGTCGGCTTCAAACCATTCGATCGTACGTTTGATGCCATGTCGAAAGGGAATCGTTGCCGTATAGCCGGGGACAAACCTTTTGATCTTTGAATTATCGAAAACGACGCTTGTCGCTTTATCGCCGGTGAGGCTTCCACGCAGATCTTTATTGAATGCCGCAAGAAAATCCGATGAGATATGGACGATGTGCGGTTCCCGTCCCACGGCCTCTGCGATAGCTTGATGGATCTGATCCCACGTCAGCACTTCGTCCGAGGTGATGTGGAAGGCGTGCCCGATCGCCTGCTGGTGGCCGATCAATCCGACGAACCCTTTGGCAAAATCATCGGCGTGCGTGATCGTCCAGAGCGAAGAACCGTCGCCATGAACAATGATCTTTTTCCCGGCTTTGATCCTCTCGACGGTGGTATATTCGGTCCAGCCGCCGACCGGTACAGGGATGACGGTGGCGTACGTCAACGATGGCCGCACGATAGTGATAGGGAAGCCCTCTTGCCGGTAATACGACGTGAGCCGGTCTTCGCATGCAATTTTGTTCCGCGAATACTGCCAGTAGGGATTTGCAAGAGGGGTCGACTCGGTAACGAAGGGCGAAGTCGCCGGGCGTTGATACGCCGAAGCGGAACTGATGAAAATGAATTGTTTTGTTTTCCCGTTAAACAGTTCGAAGTCTCGCTGGACGTCGCCTTCGAGATACGCGATCCAGTCCACCACTGCATCCCATGTGTGACCCTTGAGGGCCGAAGACATTTCGCCGGATTTTGTGATGTCGCCGACGATAGACTTCGCTCCGGGAATAGAGACTGCCCTCGTACCCCGGTTCAAGAGAAAGAGCTCAATGCCCTGCTTCACCGCGAGCGTGCTCACGGCAGTGCTGATGTTTCCAGTTCCGCCGATAAATAAAACCTTCATGATTATTCTCTCGCTTTCCGTTGACTTGAACCGTTCATGTTAAGTGAACGGTTCAGGTGTTTCCACATTCACTTTATTTATTGCCTTTTGCCAAATTGTTCGCGGTGAGGTACGTATAGCTTTGCTGCAATCCATCAAAAATATTCCCGGCATACTCATCGAACTCGACGATCATCCATTTGGTGTTTATTCCCCCTGCTTTCACGATCGCAGGGAAGTTGAGCGAGCCGGTTCCCACGGGTACTTGTGCAAACATCGTGCTGTCCTTCTTCGCGGTACCGTCCTTGATATGAAGGAAAGGGGCGCGTTTTCCAAAATCTGCGACCGCCTTAGCAGGGTCTGCTCCGCCGGTCTTCGCCCAATAGGTGTCGATCTCAAAAAACATATGGGGGTCCAGGTGTTCGAGAAAGTAATAATACGGAACGATGCCGTCGGATTTCTCAAACTCCCACCAATGGTTGTGCAAACCAAAATGTAACCCCTTTTTCTGAAAAAATACACTGATCTCATTATAGAGATCGGCACGCCGCTTCGTGTCGTCGACGGTCTTGAAAATTTCTCCGACCTTTTTCATAAGGTCCGGGTCTTGCGGAGAAATTCCTTTTGGCCATCCGGGATAGACGATATGGTCGCAGCTATACGCATCGGCGACGCGGAGGATGTTTTCGCGTTCATCGCCGACCGGCAGTTCCGTGTGCATGCTGAATATCTTTAATCCGCTCTCTTTGAAAACGCTTGCGGCATGTTTCGGCGTCGTGTTGGAGGGAAGGGGATAGCACTCGACTCCGCGAAAACCCATATCGGCAACCTTGTGCACCGTCCCGTCAAAATCCTTTTCGATCTCCCTGCGGATGGTATACAGTTGGAACCCGATATCTGCCGCATAACCCTTTTCCTCGGCAATGCCCAAACGGCGGAATGTAAGACTCGCCGCTCCTATGCCCAGCATCTTGAGGAAATCCTTTCGTGAATAACCGCCGTCAGCCATTGTTATCTCCTTTCAAAAATCTTCGTCGGACGGAATGTCCGACAGTACCGACAATGAAATTGTTCCCGAGGGGAATCCGCCTCCTCGGGACGGGAAAACGCAACGTAAGCGAAGGAGCTAATTCCCGATTTGCCCGTGCATCGCTTTCTTAAAAAACTCTCCGCTTTCTGTCAGTGTGTATGTGTCCCACGATTCGAACATGCGGGGGGTCCACTCGGGGTCGAATACCCAAGCCGTCCAACTGATCCCTCTTTTCTCAAGATACGTGACAATCGCTCTGCCGTATTCCCCGTTATCCGCCATCCCTTCTTTTCCTAATGTAAAGCCGATTTCGGTCGCAATGATCGGGTATCGCGACGCAGCGAACCCGAAGTCTTCTTCCCATTTCGGCTCATACGGTTTTGTCCTTTTGTGCGGATACGGATGCGTAACGTATCCGATCCCTTCGGCGTCGATCGGTTCGATGTTGAGGGGGGTGAGGTCGTACGCCCAGTCGAGTCCGGCGACGAGCGGAATCGTTTCTTTGTCGTAGGCACGGATCAATTTGATCATGTTCTCGTTGATCTTCTTCCATTCGCTCCAACTCATGCTGCCCAACTCGCCTCGGTACAGCGTCGGTTCGTTGAACAATTCATAGAATGCAACGGTATTGTTCCCGCTGAAGTGACGGGCGATCGTCCGCCAGAACTCGTACGTTTCCCGTTTTGTCGTGTTGTACATCGGGTCCTGGAATAATTCCATTTCCAGATTCCCGATCGAGTGCCAATCGATGATGACATACATGTCCAGTTCAGTACACCATTCCACCGCCTGGTCGAGCAGCGTGAGATATTGCGCGGGGCCCCGTTCGCGCCAGGATACCGGGTGCACCGGAATGCGCACAAGCATCGCCCCCATGTCTTTTACCTTCACGAATAGATCTTTACTCCAGTGTCCTTCGTGTTCGATCTTGTCGGGGTCTGCGATCGCCAAGCCGCGAAAGAGCACTGTGTCGCCGTGCGGGTTGATGAATTTATTTTCTTTCACGCTGATAAGCGGGAGTTTTTTCATGTCGGGGTCTTTTGACGCTTCTCCGACATTGACGTCGTGCCACCAGTCGTGGAATTTCTTATGGGCTTGCGGTTCCTGGGCGGCGAGAAAATGGAACGAACAACAGAGCATGAGAAGAAGAGAAATACGTCCAGCTTTGTTTTTCATGGAGTCTCCGTCATGGAATTTCGTGACTGCGCAGATATTACCGGTTCGTCAATCGCAGCACCAGCACATCGTGTGTCGCGAGCTCACTCGTTAATTTTCCTTTTGTATCACCGAGGATCTTTTTTCCCCAGAGGTCGCGAAGCGTGTACGCTGTCCCGTTTGTATTGAGGACTCTTTTTGAAAGATCGTCCGCGATGATATTTTTCGACCAGTCGAATTCAAATCTCTGTGCGGAGGAAGCCCGGTTGAGGAAGCAGATTGCCCAGTCTCCTTTCACAAGAGGCTTCACCCACACCTCGACGCTGTCCATGGTGGCGTAGAGATATCCCTCGACCCCGAGGGAGTCCTGATCGATATCGATGACATCGCGATTTGTCAGGATCTCCTTTGTTTCGTTACTCATGGATCGAAGGTCGTTTCCCGCGATGAGGGGGGCTGCCATCATGCACCAGATCGAGAAATGTGCACGGTCCTCGCTTTGTGTCATTCCGTTGCCCACCTCGAGCATATCGGGATCGTTCCAGTGACCCGGACCTGCGTATTTTCTAATATCCTTTCTCATCTCTGCGATGCGCATGACGCCCCATTGCGACCACGTACCGTGATTAAGCTCGCAGTCGAAACAATGCGTGATGTCTCCCGTGATCCGCCAAAGGTGGCCGACATCCCCCGCCCACTCCCACGGTTTGGTATCGCCCCATTCACATATGCTGAAAACGACCGGTCTCCCGGCAGCATAGAGGGCATTTCTCATCGTTGTGTAGGCGCCGACGGAGTTCAGGCCGGCGGTGTTGCACCAATCGTACTTCAGGTAATCGACGCCCCACTTCGCGTACGTCAGCGCGTCCTGGTATTCGTGTCCCCGGCTTCCCGGACGCCCGCCGCACGTTTTATCCCCGGCACATGAATAGATCCCGAACTTCAACCCTTTTGAATGAACGTAGTCTGCCAACGCCTTCATGCCGGACGGGAAACGAGCAGAATCAGGATAGATGAACCCGAGACTGTCGCGCCCGCCGTGCCAGCAGTCGTCGATGACGATGTATTCATAACCTGCATCTTTCATTCCGCTCGAGTCCATTGCATCGGCAATATTGCGGATCATCTGTTCATCGACGTTGCATCCGAATTTGTTCCAACTGTTCCATCCCATCGGGGGCGTCAATGCCAGGTCCTCAAACTTCTGCGCATTGCCGCTCGAAAAAACAAGACACAGCATTAGGGCTAAGACGGACAGCGAGTTTTTCATAGTATCCTCTTGATCGTTTGGTTGTGAATCTAATTCGGGCGGCTATGGGGGCGGCCGATCAACGTCGACTCCGCTTGCGGTAATGAACGGTTGAAATCTTTTTCAAAACGGCCGCCGCCTGTTCCGGTGTGATATCCCGCTGCGGTTCGGCGAGCATTTCATACCCCACCATGAATTTTTTGACCGCCGCCGACCTCAAGAGGGGCGGGTAAAAGTGCATATGAAGATGCCATTCATCGTAAGCGCGTCCGTCTGTCGGAGCCTGATGCAGCCCGGCCGAGTACGGGAACGACGTCGTAAATAAATTGTCATATTTTACGGTGATGGCGCGTATTGAATCGGAAAAATCCCTTTTCTCTTTTTTTGAGAATTGAAGGATCGTGGCCATCTTTCGCTTGGGAACGATCATCGTTTCATACGGCCACACCGCCCAGTACGGGACGAGCGTCACAAAAGAATCGTTCACATGCACGACCCTTACGCCGAGGCTCATCTCTTGCTTCACATAATCGGAAAGCAGGCTTCGCTTCGTTTTACTGAAGTGGCGCCGGAATTGAAGGAGTTCCTTTTCTGATTCTCGCGGGATGCTGCTCTGGGCCCAGATCTGTCCGTGTGGATGGGGGTTGCTGTTTCCCATCATCGCCCCCTTGTTCTCGAAAATTTGCACATGGTTGATGCGGGGATTTGCAGCTAACGATTTGAATTCCTTTTGCCAGATGTCAATGACCTTTTCAATTTTTTGCTTGCTCATTTCGGCGAGCGTAAGGTCGTGTCGCGGAGAAAAATTTACCACACGGCAAATTCCCTTTTCCGTTCGAGCGTGGAGAAGCCCATCGTGGTGAGCGATCGACGGGGTCTCCGGTAGGAGGGAGGAAAAATCATTTGTGAAGACGTACGTATCTTTGTACCGCGGATTGACGTCTCCGTTAGCACGCTTGTTGCCGGGGCAGAGGTAACATTTTGGGTCGTAGACAGGCCTTCTCTCCTTTTCGGGTGCGGCGGTTTCCCCTTGCCATGGACGCCGGGTGCGCTGCGGAGAGACCAACACCCACTCTCCGGTCAGAATGTTTTTCCTCCGATGGGGATGGATAGCCAGATCGTGTTCGTGCATTCTTGTTGACATCAGTCGTGACCGATTTCGGCCGGATGGGCGCAGCTGGCTAGGAGGATTGTTTCCTCGTTTTTAAGTACATCGTTAGCCCGAAGGCGGTCATGATCGCTCCCCACCAGATATCGGGATGAATGTCTCCCATGATCTTTTTGACTTCGGGCGGGTAGATGATGTGGTAGATGCCGGTTAACATGATGAGTGCCCCCATAATGACCAGGATCAATCCAACAAAGTACCAAATGGGTTTCATAACGGGTTCCGACATTGAACGCCTCCTTGGTTACCAAAATAATATGTTGAGAGCGATGAGGACCGCCAGCGAAATGAGGGCATAGAATTCCGGTCGCTTGATGAAAGGAAGATGTTGGTCGTGTTTTTCCTGCGTGAGCCCCTTCACCAGTCCAACGAGTTCCTCTTTCGCGCGCTTCTTCGTAACGAAACTGACCAGTATCGTGACCACCGCGCAGATGACCCACGCCCACCAAGCGCGCCAAAAGTTAGCGGCCATGTCGCTCTGCACCTTCGACATCGTGATAATGCTCTGTGAGAACCATTGAAATTTTACCGCGAGGTACATCACGAACGAAGAAACCATGCCGCTCACAAGACCCCAGAACGCTCCGTTGGGAGTGATCCACCAGAAAAACATCCCGAGGAGCATCGTTGCAAAGAGAGGAGCGTTCACCCAGGAAAAGATCGCCTGCATGTAGTCCATGATGCTCGGAAAACTTTTTGCCCAGTAGGCCGTGATGAGGGAGAGGACGACGCCGACGATGGTCGAGGCGCGGCCCATCCACAACAAATGTGCGTCGGAAGCGTTTTTGTTCAAGACCGATTTGTAGATGTCGTACGTCCAGACGGTGTTGAAGGCGCTGACGTTTCCCGCCTGCCCTGCCATGAATCCCGCCAGCAACGCCGTGACTCCCAGTCCGACCAGCCCTGCGGGGTAGTATCGCGCAATGAGGAGGGGAAGCGCCGAGTCATAGTTCGTCACGCCGCCATCCTGCAAAAGTTTAAACCCGCTGTTCGGGTCGCGTGAGAGCGCGATGGCGATGAGGCCGGCAAGGATGACGATGAACGGAAGAGCCATCTTAAAGAACGATGCGAGGATCGGCGTCATCCGCGCGGCGCGCAGATCTTTTGCGGAGAACGCGCGCTGCACGACGAGAAAATCGGTTGTCCAGTATCCGAAGGAGAGGACGAAGCCGAGCCCGAGCACAATTCCGCCCCAGTTCACGAACATGCCGTTCCGCATCGGATCGGACGACGTGGACCAGAGTGTCGTGAAGGAAACTTGCGTGCTGAACTCATTAATGCGCGCAATGATCGCACCGAGGCTGCCAAACTCGATCACTCCGAGGATCGAGACAAGGAACAATCCGAACCAGATGAGGAAAAATTGTACGATCTCGGTGAAGATGGCAGACATCAGTCCGCTCATCGAAACATAGACCGCGACGGTGATCGCCGACGCCCACATGCTGATATCCCAGTTCCATCCGAGAAATGTATGCAGGACGAGCGCCATCGCATACAGGTTGATCCCCGAAACGAGGAGCGTCATGATCGCGAAGGCAATGCCGTTGAGTACCCTCGTCTTTTCGTCGAAGCGGAGCTTAAGGTAGCCCGGCACGGAATTAATTTTGCTGCTGTAATAAAATGGCATCATATACACGCCGAGGAACAGCATTGCGGGGATCGCGCCGATCCAGTAGAAATGGGCGACATACATTCCATACTTGAATGTATTCCCCGTCATCCCGAGCAATTCCAGTGCGCCGAGGTTCGCGGAGAGGAACGCGAGTCCCGCGACCCACGAAGAATTTTTTCTCCCGGCAAGAAAAAAATCGTTATGACTCGTGGTGAATTTCCGAAGATAGAACCCGATGCCGAGGACGAAGCCGAAATAAATGACGATGATGATCCAATCAATAGGCGCTAATCCTATGGCCTGCATGGTGTTTCCCTTCTTGGAATAGGTTATGCGAACGCAGCGATGATTCCCAGCGTATGAACTTCAGGAGCGAACTGAGACGAAGAATAACGGATTTTTTCCACTAATTCAATCGGTGGGCAGTGGGCTACTTTCAGAAACCTTCCGAAGGCTTTTTTAATTGAACATTGAAAAAGCTTTGGCATTTGCTCATTTTAGATAGAAAACCTTCGGAAGGTTTGCGGCCAATCGTCAAATGTAACCCACTACCAATCGGTGAATCCGCCGTTCGTAGTCTATCCAGTCCCGATTACTTTTCAGCGGATGCCGTCCCGCGCTGTAAATGTGGCGATGCGAGAAATGGTTGGAGGCGATTCCATGGTATCGGCGAAATTTTTCATTGCGGCGAGAGGTGCAAGCTTCGCCCGGCAACAATCATTCGGCAATTTTTGGCTGACGCGCCTGCTTAACGGGTTCGTATCTCGATGCGGCTGATCTCTGCGCCCTTGTTGAGAGAAAATTTAATGAATTTTGTTCCTTCGGGAACGTCCGCACTGTTCAATCTCACGGCGTCGAAGAAGCCATAGTCGTTCTTCCCGAATGAAAAGATTTGTTTGCCCGGAGTCAGCGGCGCAAACTTCCCGAGGCTGTCGCCGGCCGCTATCGATACGGTCCCGCCGGAATCGGCAACAAAATAATCGGCTTTCACGCCGGTTGCATTTCCGGAAAGTTTGTAAATAATATAGCCTGCCGAATCCGCTGCAAGGCGGCTCCGGTCTTCTTTTGCCCGGCGGATGTCCTGCGTCGTAAGAAGCCGCAGATCTCCGTCTTTCTGGTATACTCTGACGAAATTTTCCATCTCGTCCACCATTACCTTATCGTGGACATCGACCGGTCCAACGATGTTCGAATAATCGGACTCGCCTGATTCGTTTTTCGCCTTGACCCGGTATAGATATCTCTCTCCGATCTCTGCCGATTCGTCCGAGAAGAGAGGGCGGTACTGGAATCGCGACTCGTCGACGTCGTTCCCGACGACAACCCATCCTGTGTCGCTTTCTCTTTTTCGTTCCACGATGTACGATTGCGCTCCGGTCGAACCCTGCCATGATATCGCAGAAACGTCGCCGATGTCGAGCAATCGAGGAGGGGCGGGCACGGGAAGAGATTCCGTCGGAAGGCCGTCGATCTCGTGCGCCTTCTCCCTCAGAATTTCGAGGACAGTTTTTTCATCATAGAAATCGCCGCTTGTGAACCCCGGCCAGCGGTACGCTTCGTAGTTGCCGTATTCGTAATGATAATAGAACCCGCCTTCCCGGCAACGGAAGCGAAGACTCCATATCATGGCGCCCGATACGCCTTGGTCGATAACCGTATCGGTGATGGTGCGAATATCTTCGGTGGGAATGATGCCGTATTCGCCTACGATGTACGGTTTCTTTCCTTTTGTCTTGCTGCGGTTCTCCACGATAAACCGTATCGACGCCTTTGAGTCATGGTAATGATGCGTGGCCATAATATCCAGATTAGGGTCGTCGAGCGCTTCCTGGGACACCTCTCTCGAGAGCGTACCTTCAAGGACAAGATGATTTTTATCGAGGCTTTTAATATAACGCGCTATCTCTTTTGTCCATGAGAACGGCGCAACGATCTCGTTCCCTGTTTCCCACGCGAGGATCGCCTTGTCTTCTACGTATGGGATTCCCGTGTACGAATTGGTGCGTTTCAAAACGAATGCGATCGTTTGTTCAAAATCGTCCATCAGTTGCGCATCTGTCCAGAAAGCATCCCGCGTTTTTCCACGGAACGCGGCGTACTCTTTCGGTCCGCCCCACCAGAGCCAGTTGTCGACGAACGGAACGATCAATCGAACCCCCACTTCGTTGGCAACCTGCAAAACTTTGTCGAAGGTCTTGAACGCTTCTTCGTTAAATTTTCCTGGCCCCTCCACATAGTATGGCGCCGTCGTATCATCTTCCTTTTTCACGGAAAATACGTAGACTCTTGCAACCTTCCCTCCCATTTGTTTGATTGCAGTAAGAGCGTCCCGGATCTCGAATTCGTCGGGCAGACGCCAGGGGTTTGTTCCGTCGAAGGGGAGATAATCCTCGACATAATGGAGATTCGGTATATCGCAGGAGATGAATCGGAGTTCCGCATCCCCGTCCATTAATTTGTCTCCCTTCGTCGTCACGAAATTTTTGAACTGCGCGACCGTCGAAAGAGAACAGAACACAAGAAGTACAGAAAGGCGGAAAAATTTTTTCATAAGAATTGAACCGGTTATTGTTTCGGAATGAGTGCGCCCCCGTAAGAGCGGCAAAAGTAGTGCCATAGATAAGGGGGAATGTGATTCAAATATGCCACAATCGAGAAAGGGACTCCCCTTCTTTCTTATTAATTTGTGAAAGATTATCAAAATAATACCGACATTGGGATCCGGAGATCGTTTATGGTATCCGATGGAGAATTTTTTGACCAAATTTACGGCACGTCAATTGCGCTTTACCGCTTGTCGGAGAAAAGAAAGGATAAAGCATGGGAAACGCAAGTCTCGTAAATGAATTTACAAATGCTTTGATGGAAGGGGTTCTGAAGCGGTGGTATCCTCTCGCCATAGACCGGGAGCAGGGGGGATATTTTACCAACATCACGTACGATTGGAAACTCCCCCCGGAACAAGAGAAAATGATCGTCACGCAGGCGAGACACATTTGGACTTTGTCGAAAGCTGCCGCCTTTTTGGAGAAAGAAAATGAATATGTCGATGCAGCGATGCACGGCTACAAGTTTCTCAAAAATTTTATGTGGGACAAACAGCACGGCGGTTTTTATCAAATAAGGAGTCGCAACGGGGGCATGTCCGATGTGAGGATGTGGCGCGACGAGAAACGCGCGTATGGTTGCGCATTCGCGATCTACGGGCTTGCAGCGCTTGCCAGAGAGACGCGAGACACCGAAGTGTTGAATTTCGCAAAAGAGGCGTACGGCTGGGTCGAAGAACATTCATACGACCCAAAGGCGGGGGGGTATTTTGAGTTTCTCACGCGCGAAGGAAGACCGTTCGATTTGCATTCCCCCTACAAAACAAAAGCATCGGATGGGAACGAAGTCGGCTTCAAAGATCAGAATTCCTCCATCCATCTTCTTGAGGCGTACACGGAGCTGTACTCGGTCTGGAGATCTCCCGAACTTCGAAAACAGCTCGAAGGATTGCTCGTTCTCATCCGCGACAGGATGGTTGCGCACGAAGGGTATTTGCGGTTATTTTTTCATCCCGACTGGACGCCGGTTTCGTTTAAAGATGCGGAAGACAAAGAACGGGAAGAAAATTTCGGACTCGATCATGTTTCGTTCGGACATGATTATGAGACTGCTTTCCTGATGCTTGAAGCGTCGCACACGCTCGGAATCGAGGGCGATATGAACACCCTCTCAACGGCAAAAAGAATGCTCGACCATGCATTGATGTACGGGTTCGACGGATCCGTGGGAGGCTTCTATGACGGTGGATATTATTTGGCGGGTGGGAAAAAATGTACGATCGTCAAAGAAACGAAAAATTGGTGGGCTCAAGCCGAAGGATTGAATGCGCTCCTTCTATTCTCAAAGATTTTTCCTGAGGAGCCACGATACTACGATTATTTCTTGAAACAATGGAATTACGTGAAGACCTATATTCTCGACCCGGAGAATGGAGATTGGTTCGAAGGAGGGCTGGATAAAGAGCCCCATTTCAAAACAGGTCCTAAAGGACATATTTGGAAAGGAACGTATCACACGGGCCGAGCGCTTATGAATTGTATCGACCTTCTGAACGAAGGAACTCATTCCACAAGCGCGCGGGAAAAAGAGATTGTAGAGCTAGCACATTTCTGGAGAGATAATAGAACAGCTCATCATCCGCAGTGAAAGGAGAATATCCTCACGAAAAAACCACTTTCCGCTAAAATATTTTTTCTTGTTCTGACTGGCTGGTCCTGTTTGCCGTTCATCTTTTCAGAAACGAAAGCGCAGGACTATCTTAATCCGACATTGCCGATCGAACGGCGGGTCGACGACCTCCTGCGAAGGATGACCCTCGACGAGAAGATCGGACAAATGATGCAGATCGATCTCTCTGTTGCGGAAAAAACGCCGGAGGTAATTACCGAGTATCGTGTCGGGTCGGTTTTGAGCGGCGGAGATTCCGACCCCCGTGCAGGAAACGACGCAACGAGCTGGCGGAATGCGAGTTCGATGGCTCAGCGATACGCCCTTATGACCCCCCTAAAAATTCCGATGGTCTACGGCATCGATGCCGTGCACGGTCATAGCAACGTTGTCGGTGCGACTATTTTTCCACACAACATCGGATTGGGTTGCACTAGGGATTCGAGTCTCATACGGGAAGCTGCGCGCGTCACGGCGGAAGAGATGGCGGCGACTGGCATTCGATGGGACTTCGGTCCGATGCTCGGCGTTCCGCAGAATATCCGATGGGGACGCACGTACGAAGGGTTCGGAGAGACGCCTGCGCTGGCACAGCTCGGCGCCGTTGAAGTGCTCGGATTGCAGGGCGATTCTCTCGACGGGCCGGCAAGCGTCCTCGCATGCGCGAAACACTTTCTCGCCGACGGAGGAACTGCCGACGGCATCAACATGGGGAACGCAGAAGGGGACGAGGCCGCGATCCGCAAAATTCATTTGGCCGGATACATCACGGCATTGCGGTATGGCGTGGGCAGCATTATGGCCTCCTACAGCAGCATCAACGGGGTGAAAATGCACGCGAGCAAATATTGGCTGACAGACGTTCTGAAGAAAGGACTTGGGTTCAGAGGGTTTGTCGTTTCGGACTGGGCGGCCGTCGATCTGCTCGGGAAGAATTATGAAGACGATGTTCAGACAAGTGTCAACGCGGGCGTCGATATGGTCATGCTTCCGCAGAGGTACGACGATTTTCGCAGGGTGATGAGGGACTTGGTGCAGAAGAATGGAATTTCGCTTGCGAGGGTAGACGATGCAGTGCGCCGAATATTGAGGGAAAAATTCGCTCTTGGCCTCTTTGAACATCCTTACCCCGATTCGGCATTGATCAGCGAGGTCGGCTCGCCGGAACATCGCTCCGTTGCACGCAGATGCATGCGTGAATCCATGGTGTTGCTGAAAAATAAAAACAGCATTCTGCCACTGTCGAAAAAGGCCGGACGCATCATCGTCGCGGGTTCGCAGGCCGACAACCTCGGATTCCAATGCGGCGGTTGGACTATCTCATGGCAGGGTGGGACCGGGAATATCACTGTCGGCACGACCATCTTGGCCGGGTTCAAAGAGGTCGCTCCGTCAATCCGGTTCGACTATGCCGAGAACGGAGACTTCCCGGATACCGCGGCGGCGTATTCTATTGTCGTGATTGGTGAGAGACCATACGCAGAGGGGTATGGTGACCGGAAGGATTTATCTCTCTCGCCGAACGACGTCGAGTTGGTAAACAAAATGAAACGTTATGGACATCCAGTCGTCGTTGTCATCGTTTCCGGCAGGCCCCTCATCATCGATAAGATTCTGGACGATGCAGATGCCATCGTTGCCGCATGGCTGCCCGGAACCGAGGGGGAAGGTGTTGCAGACGTCCTTTTCGGCGATTATGCGCCGCACGGCGTTCTTTCATTCTCGTGGCCTAAAAATATGTCCCAGGTCGGAGTCCATGAAGGCGATCCCGGCTATGCCCCCCTCTTTCCGGTCGGCTTTGGAATAACGTCGTATAAATAGTCTTTCGTCTAACCTCCGAATCGAACGCGGGCCCAAAAACACAAATGCCCCGCATCCCAAAAAACTACCGAGGAGGAGCGGGGCACCTGCGCAAGGAGGAGCTTATTTCTTCATGATCTTCAAATTGTTTTGGATGAGCTCGGCCCGTTGTCTGACGCTTGCCGCGCTGCGGAGTCCGTCCTCGGGCGTGTTGATCACATAGTCCAGCAGGCGGTCGACCGTCGAACTCGCAACGTGCATTCTTGTATCAGACGATGCATAGTAGATGAAGACGTCTCCATTTTTTCTCTTTACCCATCCGTTGCAGAAGACGACATTCGACACATCGCCAACCCGCTCCATTCCTTCCGGCGCAATGAAATACCCTTGCGGCCGGGCGATGACTTTGGACGGGTCCTTAAGGTCGGTGAGAAAAAGGTAAAGTACGTAGCGCAATCCGGCAGCGGTGTTGCGCACCCCGTGTGCAAGCTGCAGCCAGCCCCTATCGGTTTTAATCGGTGCCGGACCAAGCCCGTTTTTCACTTCTTTGATCGTGTGGTACACCCTGTCGTCGACGATGATCTCGCTCCGGATTTCCGGTTGTTCCATCGAGTCCGAAAGACCCCAGCCGATGCCGCCGCCGGTGCCGGTCTCGATGAACCCATCCTGCGGTCTTGTATAGAAGGCGTATTTTCCATGAAAGAATTCCGGATGGAGGACGACGTTTCTTTGCTGGGGAGATTTCGTTCTCAAATCCGGAAGCCGATCCCACTTTTCGAAATCTTTTGTCCGGATGATTCCGCACTGCGCGACGGCGGAGGACATATCGGTGCGTGACGCGGCAGGATCTTTCCGCTCAGTGCAAAACAACCCATACACCCAGCCATCCTCATGTTTGACGATGCGCAGGTCGTAGACGTTGATGTCCGGTTCCGCCGTCTCGGGGAACATCATCGGATAATTGCGGAAACGGAAATTGTCTATTCCGCTGCGGGATTCTGCGATCGCAAAGAAGGATTTTCTGTCGACCCCTTCGACACGGATGAAGAGCAGAACTTTTCCATCGTGCTCACATGCGCCCGCGTTGAAGGCTGCGTTGACGCCCATTCGTTCCATGAGGAACGGGTTCGTTTTTGGGTTGAGATCGTAACGCCAAAATACCGGCGTATGGTCGGAGGTGACAACCGGGTTGTCATACCGGTAATATACGCCGTTAGTTGCCCCTGAACGTCTGTTGGGTCTTTTGATGAGCTTCTCATGATCGCTGAAGATCTTCTTACGCGTTCGGAGGAATTGTGCCTGTGTCATCATGGTCGGGGTGACGCCTTCATTTTAAGTACGTTGCGGGGCTTACAGCCGCCACGCCTGCAACACGCTCTCCGTTTGTCGGCGCCGCATTTTTCATTCGCTCGTCGAAATCAACAGGGAGGGTATCCTTGCTCAATTCATCAAGCTTATTCCACCACGTCAACTTAAGAACACCTGACGTGACAAGAAGGCTTCCAATGACGCCATACAACAACTCCGATTCATGAGTGATGAGAGCGATCGGAAGGATGACGAGCGATGTTTGCCAGATGACGCCGACGACAACGTTAAACATGTCTCGCATAAAATACCGATTGGATTCGAAACCCGGATAGTAGGCCCGTACTTTCTTGATGATCGGATCCCAGAATCCCCAGGGGTGAACCTGCATATAGAACCGCATAAGTACGATGTCGGGCTCGGGTTCTGTCACAAGACTTCCGACGATACATCCGATCAACGAAATGCCGAAGATGTATGGGAATGACATGATCGCCGGAATGGAAGGAAATGCGACGGGAAGAATCATCGAAGCAGCAATTCCGGAAATCATCCCCCAGAAATATCCGTGACCGTTAAGGCGCCACCAGTACCATTTCAAAACGTTCGAGGCGGTATAGCCGCCGTACAGCGCGCTGACGATCCATAATGTCACCTGATTGATCGATTCGACCATGAACCCGAAAGCGAAACCGATCAACACAAACGCAATGGTCGTCGCATAGCTCAAGCGCACATAGGTCGCATCCTTCGCATGGGGATTGATGAATCGCTTATAGATGTCGTTGACGACGTACGCAGGCGCAGCGTTGATCGTTGCGGCATAGTTGGACATGAACGCCGCAAGCAGTCCGGCCAAGAGCAAGCCAACAAGGCCGACGGGGAGAATGTTTTTAATGATATACGGGAGGATCAATTCAAAATCGATATTTGCGCCCATCGCCTTAAGCTCGGGCGAAAAATTTGCAAGCGCCAGCACGGTGATCCCGGCGATCATCGTGTAGCGCGGAAAGATGAGGACGATATTCACGAACCAATTCATTTTTGCGGCATCCTTCGGCGAACGCGTTGCAAGGACGCGTTGCATATCGTAGTTCGGCGCAGGGCCCGCAGCACTCTTTAGGATACCCTGAAAGAGGACCATGATGAAAAAGAAGCCGAAGAGATTGTACCCGTCTTCAAAGATCTTTGTGTTCACCGCATCGATGAGCCCGGTCCAATTAAGATTAAGGTGCCAACCGAAGAACGGTGAAAGCCAGCCGTTGGGAATGAACTGATGGAGCTGGGTCGCCGAGACTGTCGACATCGCAAGGAATCCGATAGCGAGCGATGCGATCGTGAGGACGATAAATTGAAGAACTTCGGTGATCACGACGCTGAACATGCCCCCCTTGACCGCATAGATCGCCGTGAACGACATGAGGATCACGGCATACATGTCCGGCGAAATGTGCCATGGGAAGAATATCGCGGCGAATTTCCCGATTCCTTTAAACGCATATGCGATAAACCCGATAACGCTGACAAGAGCAAAGATCACGACGCTGATATGAGAAAGGTTTGCGCCCGTGCTGCGCCCGAACCGGGTTTCGATCCATTCAGCTCCGGTCATCACTTTGGATTTACGCAGCCAAATCGAGAGATACACCATGAGGAAGATCTGATTGAACGTCGGCCAGATCCATGGCAGCCACACGCTCTTGAATCCATACACGAACAGCACGTAGACCAGCCACATCGTTCCCGTGATATCGAACATTCCCGAAGCGTCCGAGACGCCAAGCATCCACCAAGGGAGCGTATTGCTTCCGAGAAAATACGAACTCATGTTCGTCTTGGCCCGCTTCGAAACGAGAATCCCCAACGCCATGGCCACGACGAAATACGCGACAATAATGGCTATGTCAATGATATTGATCGACATGATGTCCGGCTCTTCCTGTAAGAAATGTCAGTATCTATCGAAGTTACTCTCAGCACAAACGGTGCCACTCCTTGTCTTCTCAAATCATGTTTTTTGGCAATGAGGCCAAGAAAATGATATATCAACGTGATAATGATTATGGAAATGATAAAATCAATCAGAGGCGATATTCTTTGCCGTTGCATTTTAAGAAGTAATTAACGAACTGTTAACGTGGCAAAATATTTGCAACCCTGCTTTTTTTATTAACCATTCATCCAAATCTTATGACACAATCCTCTGTCCGGTTTCAAATTTTGACCTTCCTTATTCTCGTGATGGCGGAGTCAGTTATCTCGCAAAGCCAGCCGTTTCAATTTGCTTCCGTATTTACGGACAGCATGGTGCTGCAGCAACAGAGTAAAGTGTGGGTGTGGGGCGAAGGGCAGCCCGGCAAGAGCATCACCATAAGGGCCTCCTGGAACGACAGCGCTTTGGCGGAGATCGACAGTCAGGGCGTATGGTATACGACGATACAAACAGCGCGTGCGGGGGGGCCGTACGAGCTTCGTGCTTCGGATGGCGACACAACGTTGACGCTTTGTAATGTATTGCTCGGCGAAGTGTGGCTCTGTTCGGGGCAGTCAAACATGGAAATGCCTCTTGAGGGATGGCCTCCAACGAGCACCGTGATGAATTCCGACAGTGAAATCGCACATGCGAACTACTCCGAGATCAGACTTTTTACTGTCAAGAGGGCTTATGCCATTCGCCCCGATATGTCGTGCGACGGAAAATGGGTGGAATGCACACCGGAAAATGCGAGGACATTCAGCGCCACTGCGTACTTCTTTGGCAGGATGCTCTATGAACGGCTCCATGTGCCGATCGGATTGATCCACTCAAGCTGGGGCGGCACGGCTATTGAGTCGTGGATAAACAAACAGGATCTATCAAAAATCGACAGGTACGTTCCGATCCTCAAAAAGCTCGACGAAAGCACGAAAGGGATCGACTCATTAAACGAATGGATCGAAAGCCATCCGGTCGTGAAAATTTCGGGACGGTCGCCCGCAACTCGATGGACAAACATGGATTTCAACGATGCCGAATGCAAGGAGAGGGATTTCAACGACTCGCTCTGGAAAGAAATGAAGCTCCCTACTGTGTGGGAAGCGACGGAAGTGGGAGAATTCGATGGTGCAGTTTGGTTCAGGAAGAGAATCAGCCTTCCCTCCGAGTGGCGCGGGAAGGTCCTTCTGCTCGACCTGGGACCGATCGATGATATGGATGAGACGTACGTGAACGGTCAGAGCGTCGGGAAACATTTGACTGAAGGGATGTGGCAGGTTCCTCGCTCGTATTCTGTCCCGCAGGAATTATCCCGCGATTCCATACTGGAAATCGCCGTGCGCGTCATCGATTACGGCGGCGGCGGAGGGATCTGGGGTAAAAAAGGTGAATTGCATTTAAGCCGCACCGACACCGCACTTTCAATTCCTCTCGACGGTTCCTGGAAATATTTGCCGGTTGCCGAGTATACATCGAGCATGTTTTATGTATTCGGTTCGAAAGGCCAGGAGTACAACAAGCGTCCGAAATTGGCGATCGATTTCTCCGGTTACTCGCCGACTGCGCTATTTAACGGAATGATCTCACCGTTGGTCCCGTTCACTCTTCGTGGAGTGATTTGGTATCAGGGGGAATCGAATGTCGGACACCCGTCGACGTACGCATCGCTGTTCCCAATGATGATCGACGAGTGGCGATCCGTTTTCCGCACCGACCTTCCATTCTATTATGTACAGATCGCTCCGTACAAATACGATTCTCTGTCCCAGTCCCAGTTTCTCCGCGAGGCTCAATTCAAAACACTCTCTGTAAAGAATACTGGAATGGCCGTCACGCTCGATATCGGAAATCCCGACAATATCCATCCCGCTGACAAGCAAGACGTCGGTAAGCGGCTCGCGCTGTGGGCGCTGGCAAAAACGTATCGCCAACACGCCATAGTATGCTCGGGACCGATCTATCGTTCAATGAAAATAAAGAAGAACATCGCCGTGCTCTCGTTTGACGATGTAGGCAAGGGATTGGTCCTCAGAGAAGACTCCAGCGGCAGCGGGTTTCAGATTGCGGGAGAAGACAAGCAGTTTAAAGACGCCACAGTAAAAATAAAAGGGTCGACGTTGCTCGTCTCCAGCCCCGAAGTGCATCATCCGCTTGCAGTTCGCTATGCGTTTTCAAACGCACCGCATGCGACGCTGTTCAATAAGGAAGGGCTACCGGCCAGCTCATTTCGAACTGATGAATGGGACGAAAAGAGGTAATAAACGACCAACTTTTTTTGCGGTAAGAAAGCATCGTGTTTTAGTCTATACTGTACTCTCCCTGAGTTGATCAGAACGCCCTAAATCATCAAAATCTGGCTTAATTTCAGCATTTTGCTTTCGTCATGGCGTTAAGCGGGCTTCCCCTGCTTATTACATTGATATAATATATCAAAATAATATATTCGGCCGCCCATACAAAACAGCTTCAAACTCTTGTTTCTAACGGATTTTAGCAATTACCTCTCGAAGGAAATGTGGCATCATCTATGCGTATGGCTATTCGACCACAAGAAGGTCCTTATTTAGGAACAGGCCAAAGTCCAATGAAAAATAAGGGCTACGAAAATCTCTCCAGCTTTTTGGAACGTGTTTAAGAATCCAACACTTCAGTGCTTGTTTTAGCGCTATCAACCTGTGAAATCTATGGCAAAAGGTAACAGGCCCATTCGGAATTTTGAAATACTGTATTGCACGCCTATTAAGTAATCGCGGTCACAACACTCGTCTGGATCGAGTCGACGAAATGATCGAAATGACAGAGAGCTTTTATCATCGGGCGGAATGACTTACCGCCCTTCTGATCTCGACATCAATCAGCCAGATTGAGCGCAGTAGAAACTCCAAAAACATCACAATATCCTCAGCAGTTAAAAATTATCGGGAGATCAAAATGTTTATTGGTAGAAATCATATCCGCAGCGTCTGCAGGTTAGCGCTTGTCGGCGCTCTAGTGATGATCGGCCAGGTATTGCTTGCACAGAGTTCCGGTTCTTTAAAGGGTCGAGTGTTGGATAATGAAAATGGAGGAGCTCTGATCGGGGCTAATGTCGTCGTCGCAAACACAAGTCTCGGAGCTGCGACAGATATCGAGGGCAAATTCACGATTCACGGAATTCCTACGGGAACGCAAACGATCAAGATATCTTACATCGGATATAAACCTATCAGCGTGGATGTGACGATAACCGAGAACGGGACGGTGGAGCAAGACTTCCAGTTGACGGCGCAAGCAGTAACAGGACAGACTGTTGTGGTGACGGCACAAGCGCGCGGCCAATTGTCGGCCATCAACCAAGAGTTGTCGTCGACGTCAATCATCAACGTCGTGTCGGCGGAGAAGATGAAAGAATTGCCCGATGCAAATATCGCGGAATCGATCGGACGACTTCCCGGTATCTCTTTGCAGAGAGATGCGGGCGAAGCCGATGCAGTGATCGTTCGTGGATTGTCTCCGAAATACAATAACGTGACCATTGAGGGCGTTCCAATGGTGTCCACGTATTTCGGCGATCGAGGCATTGATTTGAGCCTGCTCTCCGACGATCTGGTGCAAGGAGTGGAAGTGTCGAAAACATTGCGGCCGGATATGGATGCCGATGCATTGGGCGGAACGGTCAACCTTACTCTCAAAACTGCTCAGCAGGGTCTTCATTATGATCTTCGCGGCAACGGCGGGTACACGAAGTTAGATCAGTCGTATAAGAACTATAAAGTTGCCGGAACCGTCGGCGACAGGTTTGCGGATGATAATATCGGATTGCTGATACAAGGCAACATCGAAGAAAAACAATTACCCTCGAATCAATTCAACGCAGCGTACGCACAGCCTCAAGGAGCTGTATTGGCTAACGGTGATACGATAGAGAATTTGTCTACACAATCGGCAACATTGACACAAACTCAAACAAGACGAAACCGGTACGGCGCAAGCGCGATATTGGATTATACATCGGATTTCTTCGACGTGAAGCTCTACAGCGTATACGATCAGAAAAAAGACAGCAGTTTGACCAGGAGTAATCAAACGACATTCTTGTCAGGCCAATTTTTCTCTCAGATATTTGCCAACGAGACAAAAACCGAACAATGGACCCATTCCGCGCAGTTCTTATTTAAGTTCGGCGGGACGCAATTGCCGGTATCGTTAGCGTACACGAGGGGAGATGTTTCTTCACCGAACGGCCAGCAGATCGATATCTATGGTTTTGAGCCTTCCGGTTTTCCGGTCTTGAAGCTCCCTGCAACAAATTTTGTGCAACCAGCCTCCTTAATGAACTACAACGGAGTACAACAGCCGGCAAATTCTTTACTTCAGGAGCCGTGGATCATTAACAACAGTCTTCATGATAAGGATTTTGATGCGAAAGTTGACTGGAAAGTACCGTTTAGACTATCGGACGACTTTTCCGGAACGCTGTCCACGGGCGGAAAATACCATAGCGTCGATCGCACAAGCGATCGCGATCAGTGGGGTCTTTACATTCAATATGGGCAGGGGGCGGGCGCAAGGAACGATTTAATTTCATATCTCACTGCTACCTATCCCGGCTTTAATACAAATGCAACGCTCCAAACGGGAATAGAGGCGAAAAATTTTGTCGACCCAAATTATACTGCAAACAACATTTTGGGATATGCGATCGGTCAACAATACAACGCGGATCAATTGATCGCCATCAATAAATATTTTTACAGTGTTCATGGTCCAAGTACGAAAGCGAATGAATATTTGTTGAATGGCATCAACAGCTATAATCAAGACTATACCGACAAAGAAAATTCTGCGGCGGGTTACTTTATGGGAGAGTTTAACGTCGGGAGCAGACTCACGGTAATTCCCGGCGCTCGTTTTCAACAAGAAAATACCGATATCACGTCGTACCATCTCATCGAAGACCCGCTCAGCCCCACTGGCCTTGACGGCAAGCCCGTTCCCAGCGAATCCAAAAGAAATAATCCGTACTGGTTCCCGTCGGTTAATATTAAATATAAAGCGACTGACAAAATTCAAATCTTTGGAGCGGCATATCGAAGCGTATCGCTGCCGAGTTTCACCGATATCAATCCGGTGCTGATTTTCTACCCATCAGTGCAATCCAGTTCGAACGGTTCTCAATACAATATCTTAGGCGGGAACCCGCTTTTGAAGCCGTCGACCGCAACGAATTTTGACCTCGGCGCAACGATTTCGGACAACAATATCGGATTATTCACCGTGAACCTATTTTACAAACAAATAAGCGATCTTATTTATTCGATGCAGAATTATCAACCCTTCCTGACTTCGCCTATAGTTGGCGCTCCCGCAGGCATGTTGGACAGAATACCCAGTGCGGCGTACTACGATACGACATTTGCGCACCAGCTCACGGGTGCAATAAGTACTAATATCCCTTTGAACGATCCTGAAGAAGCATATCTCAGAGGGATAGAATTATCATGGCAAACGCACATGTGGTACCTCCCGTGGGTGCTCAGCGGGATCGTTCTCGATCTGAACGCCTCATTCATGAGCTCGAATCAATTGTTTCCGTACTTCGATGTCGTGAGAACGGGAGGGTCGGCCATCAAGCCGATAAATTCACTGGTGTATAAAACAAGGTCGGGAGAACTCCAAAATCAACCGAAGGCAATATACAATGCCATTCTTGGATGGGACTACAAAGGATTCAGCTCAAGGTTCTCGCTCAGGTACACGGAAGTAACGCTCTCAAGTTTGGATACACGATATAGTTTAAGGGATGCTTATTATGATAACGTATTGTTACTCGACATTTCACTTAAACAACAACTTATAGACAACCTGGCGATTTTTGCCGACGTCACAAACGTGAACAATCATATCGACACCTACTACCTTAGTTACTACAACGGGAACAACGGTACATCGGGAAACTTACCAACAAGTGAACAAACATACGGGTTAGACGCACAAGTAGGACTGAGTTTCTCCTATTGAGATAATAAGTTGCGGGGAGGGCTTTGCCGGAGAAGAGGATGATGTTGGTTGCAAGTAACTTTCATAGTGTCTTTTTGGGAAAAGCAATATTTCATAAAGGATGAACAATTAGAAAGGAGGTGCAGGGAAAGTCCGTATTTCTTTAATCCACTTTTAATAAATTTAGGAGAAAAAAAATGAAAGCGATGCGTTTACTTTTTTGCTTGATGGTCGTCCTCTTTATGGGGACAAGCATTTCAAGCGCTGCAGCAAAACTGCCTCCGGGTGTGAAGCTTTCCGCCGCCGGAGATACGATGTATATCACAGGAGGCACGCTGGCAAACTTAGAGCATGCCGGCGCGCTTGAAACTGCGATCAACGGCGATACAGCTGCCAATGGAACGAGAAATAATCCGAACAGGATCTACGCGTTGTATGAAGGTCAATACTATTTGCAGCAGAACGCTCTTGACGTCGTCAACCCGACAGGCACATTGACGATCGTCGGCGTTCCGTCGTCATCGGGAACGACGAAGCCGGTCTGGTTGATGCAGGGAATCGGCGGACCGATCGTTATCAACGTCGGCGGCGACAACGTGGTCTACGGGAGCCTCAAATTCCAAGACATCCACTACGTAGGACAGCAGCTGGATGGAACGATCAATAACGAAAACTTTTACTGCGGGACGCAAAATAAGTTGCCGCAATCGTTAACGATCGATAACTGCTTGTTTGAATTCAGCAACATCGATATCTTCGATTGCACGGATGAATCGGGCGCGATCGGCGGATGGCCGTATGGAGCGAAGTTCAAAATCACCAATTCATATTTCCGCAATTTGCTTCATGCAGACCAGTGGTGGGGTTCACGAGTCTTCCAGTGCAAGCACCCGATCGACACGTGCTGGATTGAAAACGTCACGGTGACGGGCGGCGGGCTTACATTCTTACAGCAAAATGAGCTGACCGATTTTGCGTATTTCAATCATAACACGTTTGTCAATCAGCATAAGTACTGGAAACTGTCGCCGTACGTGAAAACGCTTGTTATGACGAACAACGTTTTCCTCAACCAAAACTGGGTTGGTGAAGACTCTACCGTTACGAACAGCGGTCAAGATCCGGACGGGCAGTTCATGAGCACCGTTGACGTCGACACGATTAATTACACGAATAAAGTTGTCGTGCAGGCGAAATACTATGCGTCCGCCGATTCAACGACATACGTGCCCGCATTGAACTTGAACAAGCTGAAGATCTTCGTCTCGAACAATATCGATTATTGGAACCCGCTGTTGCTTGATTATTTCACGAACAAAAACAACATCACGAATGATTCGACCACCGGTTACGTCCTATCATGGTTAGACTGGGGGTCCGGATTTAAATTACCTCAACACTTGAACAATATGCCGGGCGAATGGATGAATGCTCGCACGCAAGCATTGTTTGCGGCGTACGCTCCACCCAACGGCGGTTTCGTCGCCGAAGCGCCAAAATCGGTAAGCCCCGGCAGCCCAACGGTCGACAATATCGATGCTGCGACTCGTGATATCATGATGCAGTGGAATCAAAACAAGTACTCCGATCCTCATTGGCCGAACGCACCCGATGCGTATCACAGCAAGATGGTCTTCGGCGATTTTGACCCGACGACCATCCCGGGTATCGCCGGCGGCGGACATCCGGGCGGTGAAGACGGAATCGGAATTACCAAATTCACCGACCTGACGGAAAATTGGAATGCGACAGTCACCTCTTCAATTGACGGTCTTCCGTTAGGATCGCTAAGCTGGGGCACGCACATCGGTACATTTAACTCGGCTTCCGATTTAGCGATGATCAATGCGGCGTTCGAAGCGGCCGCAGGGACACCGCTAGGCGTAGGAAAAGAGCCGACGGTTGTCAATACCTTCAACCTGAACCAAAACTATCCGAATCCCTTTAACCCGTCGACAACGATCAGCTTCAGCATCGCGAAAGCGTCGAACGTGAAGCTGACGGTGTATAACCTTCTGGGTCAAAAGGTTGCCACGCTTGTCGATCGATTCATGAATCCGGGCGATCAATCCGTGGTGTTCGATGCAAGCAAACTCTCATCCGGCATGTACATCTATCGTTTGGATGCAGGGGCCTTCTCTTCCGTAAAGAAGATGATGCTCCTGAAGTAAGCATCAATACTTAGAGGTAACGTTAGTATAGGTGACCGGCAAAATATTTCGTCTGCCGGTCACCTTTTTTATTGGAACTGAATTTTTATCCCATATTTTGTTCGAACGCTTTACACTTGTCATTCCCCATGAAACAGCGGGCACATCCAAAACAACACAGCGGCATCGCTGCGCAGCATAAACGCCTGTTCAGGTTCACGGCTCTGTTAATCCCGATCCTTTTCTTTACGCTTCTCGAATTCTCCTTACGGTTGTTTCATTACGGTTCGGACCTCTCTCTTTTTATCGCCGAGACCGTCAACGGAAAGAGCTATTACACGCTCAACCCGTCCCTCAAGAATCGTTATTTTAGCGGAATTAATTTCGCACCCAACCCCTCGCCCGAGTTCTTCCTGGCCTCCAAGCCGCCAGGGGCGTTTCGCATTTTTTGCCTTGGCGAATCGTCGACGATCGGCTATCCGTATTGGTACAACGGCGCCTTCCCTTCATTTCTACGCGACCGGTTAAAGGCTGTTTTTCCTGACCGCCTCATCGAGGTGATCAATCTTGGCATCACCGCGACAAACAGCTATACCGTGCTGGACCTCAGCAAAGATGTGATGGAGTACAAACCCGACCTCCTGATTGTCTACGACGGCCATAACGAATTCTACGGCATGCTCGGAACGGCATCCAACGAGCGTGTCGCATCCGCACGATGGATCACGCTCTTGTATTTGCGCATGATCCATCTCCGAACTTTCCAGCTTGCCAAAAATACGCTCGACATCATGCTCACTGTATTAGGCAAGCCTCAGATAGACTATGCAAATCACACGACCTTAATGGAACATGTGGCGCGAGGAAAAAACATTCCCTACGGAAGCGATGCCTATAATGCAGGATACACGGTGTTCCGGGAGAACCTCGAAGAACTTTCCGATCTGTGCCGATCCAGAAATATCCCGCTGTTCCTCAGCACTCAGGCCTCGAACATCCGCGATCAGTCTCCGTTCGTCTCGAATAATTCAGCCGGAATTTCGCCGCAGCAATTAGAACAGTTCCAACAAGAGTACCATCAAGGCATGGAGTTTCAGTCGAAAGGAATGCTGGATTCTGCCGTCGTATGCTTTCGCGCCGGCATTGCGGTCGATTCCCTCTATGCCGATATCCACTATCGACTCGCCCGGTGCCTTGATGTTCAGGGGAAAAGGAACGAAGCCTTCCCCGAATACATTCGTGCACGCGATTACGACGAACTGCGGTTTCGCACAGACAGCAAATTCAACGATTTGATCCGTTCAATGGGTGATCACAAGGATGTATTTGTCGCAGATATCGGGGCTGTTTTCGAATCGCTCTCGCAAGATTCACTGGTTGGGCACAATCTCATTCTCGAGCATCTCCACCCCAATACGCGGGGCCATTTTTACATCGCAAAAGAATACGCGAGACAGATGCGCGCGCACGGACTGTTGGCCTCGTCCGAAGGATGGGAGAAGTGCGACACGGTAAGCGATGACTTCCTGTGGGCGCATCGTCACGTCACTGACCTTGATGAAATACTTGCAGCACGCAAAACCGTGTACCTCACTTCGTTTTGGCCATTCTCGGACCAGCCGTCTGCGATCGCCTCGGTAAGCGAAACGGATACGCTTAAATTCATCGCGGAGCAGTTCGCTCATAATCAAATTGACTGGGCCACTGCGCACGGTCGCGCCATCGCATTCTACTTGCGGCGGGGGGACACCGTCGATGCGGTGCATGAAAACGAAACGATCATCGATCAATTTCCGATGGATGTCGCCTCGTATCTTCAACTCGCGCAACTGTATTTTAACGAAAAGGAATTTCCAAAGGCCGAAACGACCCTTCTCGCCGCCTTGCGGATTCAGCAAGTTCCGCTCACGTACAGAATACTTGGCGACACGTATTTAAAAGAAGACAAGCTCGAAAAAGCGATCCAATGCTATGAAGAGCTGAATAAATTCCCCGCTAATCCTGACATCGCGGCTGAGAACGCCTACATGCTCGCCGTGGCATATTTGTTGTCGGGAAAAACCGGATCTGCAGTTGAATTGTTGAAACTTACCATCGATCGTTATCCGGATTACAGGCCGGCAAGAGAATTGCTCTCACGGGTCATGGCACTCTCAAGGCCTCGTCCGGCAAAATAATATCGGCCCTTTGCCTTCAGCGCCGGTGGAGGAAGTTGCAACACGAATAGACGCAGCCGTCAGATGTCGACAGAATTTCTAATGTCTCATTCGAGAAACAACCATATGACAGGAAGGTGATTATGCATTCCATGAGAAGAGCATCGATCGCATGCATTGGCATCTTTTTTTGGCAGATTGTTATTTCACAGACGAACAGAATAGAGTACAACAACCAACAGCTATTCCTGAGCGGCGCTAACCTGGCGTGGGTCAGCTTCGCCTCCGATATCGGGAAAGGGAAGACCGATACCGCGGCGTTTGCCGACATCATGCTCACGGTTCACGATCACGGAGGAAACGCCGTCCGATGGTGGTTGCACACGGATGGAACGACTTCTCCCGCGTTCGACTCATCGGGGTATGTCACCGGGCCCGGGGTGTATACTATCTCCGATATGAAGAAGGTCCTTGATATTGCTTGGCAAAGAGAAATAGGAGTTAAGCTCTGTCTATGGTCTTTTGACATGCTTAGAACGTCGAATAGCTCTGCCGTGCTTAGCCGCAATAAACTTCTTCTCACTGATACAAATTACACCCGCGCGTATATCAATAAATGTTTGATCCCAATGGTCGATTCCCTTAAAGGGAATCCGGCTATCGTTGCATGGGAAATTTTCAACGAGCCCGAGGGCATGAGCAATGAATTCGGTTTTAGCACGACGCAGCACATCTCAATGTCCAATATTCAACGGTTCATCAACCTTTGCGCGGGAGCGATCCATCGTGCCAATCCGTCCGCACAAGTGACCAGCGGCTCGTGGAGCTTCAAAGCGCTTACAGACGTCGGTACGGGACCGGTGGCTCCGGGCAACCAAAACGGCTCAAGCCCGTCCCAATTAAGTTCTGCTGAAAAAGAATCCATCACCAAACAGTTCAACGAAAAATATAGAGCGGAGCTGACAAGCGATGAAGTCATGAGCTACCTTGGGACTTTGTCGACTTTGTCGAATAAGAATTATTATTCAGACAGTCAGCTGATCGCCGCCGGGGGAGATCTCGATGGGACGCTTAATTTTTATTCCGTGCATTACTATTCGACGATCGACCCGACCAATCCTACATCACTCTCGCCGTTCCATCATGCGGCAAGTTATTGGGGGCTCGACAAGCCGATCGTCGTGGGAGAATTTGCCATGGAAAGCGGGCAAGGGAATCCGCCTGGAATTCCAACCGCGAGTTTATACGACACTCTCTATCAACTCGGCTATGCCGGGGCACTGGCATGGTCTTGGTCCGACCCCACGTTCTCTTCGATCGCAGACATGCTCGCAGGAATTCAATCCATGTGGGATAATCATCGGGACGATGTGGATGTCCACGGCATAGGTATCGATTGGCCTTCGATTACGATCACGTCACCCCTCAATAACGCAGTGCTTCCGGATACGTCGCAACTCATTATCACGGCGGCTGTCCTCGACACGCTCTCGATCGATTCAGTTGAATTCTTCGCGTCCGACACGTTGAAAATCGGAGGAGCAACAATTCCCTCCACGACATCGTCCGATACATCTTTTTATTCGTTCACCTGGAAAAACATACCCCCCGGGATTTACGGCATTACGGCGACGGCGACAAACAGCGGAGGACATAGACAAACGTCAAACAAAGTGCAAGTGACGATCGGCACGCCGCCTATGGTCCGGCTTGAAGCCGAAAATGCCCTTCGGCAAGGACCCGGCATGACGATCGGGAACGACCTTACTGCGAGCAACGGGAAATATGTGGACGTCGGAACGAACAACGATACCACATCCAGAATCACATGGACATTGAACAGCGTTCCGAGTGCGGGAAATTACCCGATCACCTTCGGCGTCAAGCTGAAATATGACAGCCCCAAAACGCAATTTATCAACATCAACGGCGTTCCGGCGGATACAGTCGTGTTTCAAGGGCCGACAACATCATGGGTGCAAACGTCAATTAACGTTGACCTCGCACAAGGGGCAAACACGATCCAAATGGCGATGAGCTGGGGGTGGATGTATGTCGACTACCTTGCAGTGCCAAGCGGGTTTGTGACCACATTCGTTCATTCCGTCTCGCCGGCTCCGGCCTCGTATTTTCTAAGCCAGAATTATCCCAATCCTTTCAACCCGGCGACGACAATACAATTTTCATTGGCTAAGCCGTCGAATGTGACATTGATCGTCTATAATGTGTTGGGCCAAAGAGTCGCGTCCCTCGCCAACGGGTTTATGAATGCAGGCCTTCATTCTGTTCTCTTCGACGCGAGCGCATTATCCTCAGGAGTCTATTACTACAGGCTGGAGGCCGGCCCATTCACAAAGAGTGCAAAAATGATGCTCGTTAAGTGAGGGTTCAGCTTTTAGACCCGATGTTTTGAAATGTCGCAGTCAGAACTTTCTCCGGAGAATAATAAGAATACAGTTTTAGCGGGATCACCGATTGCACATTCAACTTTTCGTGCGCTTACAGTAACCGCAGCTGCGAGGCTGCAACGCTGCGGGTTTGTCATACGAGTATCGGGACGTAGGGAAACTGATACTTGTTTGATGAGCGGAAAAAATGTACTTTGCGTGCACGCCAACACGATGACTGGCCAAGAAAGCTCGTCGCCCTAATGCCTCCAACAACCAACAGACCTTCGACAAATACCCAAGCCTGGGGTGTCGCAATTCTGGGTACTATCGCTCTCATTTACCTCTTGGTGTTCGCCTTTCTCTACAAAAGGCCACAGACGCATGTCACGGAATTTTACTTTGCCGACCGGATGACCGAGGCCCACCATATTCTCATCGACCGATACAACAAGGCTCACGAAGGCAAGATCAGGGTCATCCCGATTGATTTCCCGAATTCCGATTTCAGCACCGACACGCGCAAGGAGATCCTTGCGCGCTCGTTGCGGGGCGAGGACGACGGGATCGATCTACTGGCGGTCGACGTCATCTGGGTGCAAAGGTTTGCGAAATGGTGCGAACCGCTCGGAAAATATTTTAGCGACGAGGAACGGAAAAGAATTACGCCCATCGCCCTGAACTCATGCTATCATGACGGGGAACTTGTCGCGGTCCCCCTCGATATCGTCCAAGGCATTATCTACTACCGGTCGGACCTTCTGGCGAAGGAGCCGCATGGCAAAGAGCTTCTGCAAAAAGTGAAAAAAGAAATGTCGTGGACGGACTTTTTAAATATTCAAAAGGAGCTTCCGCCCTCGAAGAGCCCCTTCTATATTTTCCCTGCGGCTGATTATGAAGGGTTGATATGTTGCTACATCGAAATTCTTTTAAGCCAGAAGCCCGACTATTTCACGACCATCGGGTTTCGTTTCGACACGCCCGAAGCAAAGAATGCCCTCCGTCTTCTCGTCGACCTCGTGCGCAAAGACCACGCAACTCCCGATATTGTGAGCAATTTCACGGAGGTCCCGAGCTATGAATATTTTATCAAACACGACGGACTCTTTTTACACGGCTGGACCAGTTACGACGCGGATTTTCGGGAAACACCCGTCGACGCAAAAAAGGAGAAGTATCTCAAGCCGATGCCCGTGCCGTATTATCCCGGAGGAAGGCCGGCATCTGTTTTCGGGGGGTGGAATCTCATGGTCTCGAAAGCAAGCCAGAAGAAAGACGCTGTGATCGATTTCATCAAGTATCTCCTGAGCGACGAATCGCAGGAGATCTTTTACACCAAGGGGGGGTATTACCCGATCATCAATTCGTTCTACGACGATTCTTCCTATCTTCGGAAATATCCTGAGATAGGCGCCATTAAAAATTTTATGAAGATGGGCGTCCACCGACCCAGCCAAGAAGAGTATACGAAAGATTCGAAAATCATGTCCCGCTATTTTTTCCTGGCCATCAAAGGAAAAATGACCGTCGACCAAGCGGTGAAGAGCGTGGACGCGAGTATTGAGTCCGAACGAAGCCTGACACCGTAGCCGCCATGGACTGGACAAAATTCGAGATCCCGGAAAGTTTCAGAACGAAGCTCTCGCGTTACCGGTTTGAAATCCGGCACATCGTCGTCATGGTGATCGTTCTTATCACGTTTCAGATCATCCTCGTTTTTTTCCAGAAAGAGAACCTTGAAACGTTCCTCGGCGAAGCTCAAAGCTGGTTCCGAAAATATTACGCGGAGCGTCTTGCACTCGTCACAACGACGAGCGTCGAGCTTATCTTTGAGCGTCAGCAGCGTGTGCGGGCGCAGGAGGACAGCACCGAGATGTATCTTGCGTACTCGCTGAACGTTATTTTGAAGCAGCAGCTGATCCACCGCAGCGTCGAGGATATCTGTTTGATCCTCATCAAGAACCAACGGCTGTACGTCATCGACAGCGGTCAAAAGCTCACGGCCTTTTTCAGCAACAAGCTTGCTCCGCTCGGCGACGGCGGGCCGTCGAATCATTTCGACGCGGTGAATTTTTTTATCTCGCAGAAAGATGAGATGCGGCGGCGGGAGAAGATCATCAGCGCGGTCTCGAACGATAAAACATTCAACGTTCTCGTCCCTTTTGTTCCCGACGGCGAATACCTGGGGGTGATGTATATGCGCATCACGCCGGATTTTACGTTCCTCACGACGGAGATCCAATCGAGTTTCGACAAGGTCGCGTTGACGTTCCTCGCGCTTATTTTCATCGGGCTGATGGCGATCTTTATCATTTCATCCCGGGCCGTCGGCGAGCGGAATAAAGCGCAGGAGGAATTGTTCATCGAGCACGAACAAAACCTCGAAAAACAGATCAGACTAGAGAAAGAATCGCTCTTCACGAAGAGGATCTACCATACGCATCACAAAGCGGAGAAGATCATGGGGTTCATCAAGAACGATGTCCGCCTCATGAATTCCGAGAACCTCGGACAACTGAAGCATCGCGTTATCACGTATTCGAATTTTATCTCCCGTATCATTTACGACATGAAGTGGTACGACCAGGACATCAATACGATCGTCAACAGGATGTTCAAGACAAACATCAACGCGGTCATCGAATTCATCGTGCACAATGTGTTCCTTCGACTTTCGAGCAAGAACGAAATGTTCGAGATCAAGCTCGACCTGGACCCGTCGCTGCCGCCCGTTCATGTCAACGAGTTCATCGTCTGGGAGATCCTCGAGCCGCTCATTCAGAACAGCATCGACCATGCGTCGAAAAATTTCGTCACGATCAAAGTGTCGACACGGCACATGAAGAAGAAAAATATTTCGTACGTGTATCTTGAAGATAACGGCGTCGGCATCGCCGAAGAGTTGCTGGAGGCGGGACCGAAAGGCATCAAGAGGCTTTTTTTGGAGCAAGAATCGACAAAAAACTCGATCGGAACGCATTCAGGGTATGGGTGCTACATTGCGCATCAGCTTGCAGTGGGCAAATGCGGATGGCTGCTCGACGCGGAGAATCGCCCCGAAGGAGGATGCCTATTTACATTGGCGATCAAAAATTAGGTGAAGCATGACAAGCGGTAACAACCAGGCTATTAAAGTTCTTCTCGTCGAGGACGAGGATTTTGACGTTGCGCGCGTGCGAAAGACCGTCAGCCTCTCGTCGACGCGGATTCAAGTTGAAGACATCGTGTCGAACGGGAAGTCGGCGCTTGAGAAGATCCGCGACAACCCGGATTTCTACGATGTCGTGATCCTCGACTACCAAATCTCCGGCGGGCTGAGGGGCGAAGAGCTTATCCAGCGGATGAAGGAACTCGACCAGTTTGTCCAGATCGTCGTCATCACTAAAATGACGATCAATACCACCGATTTCGATTTCGCGAACAACCTCTTGAAGGCCGGTGCTTACTGGTACTGCACAAAATACCCCGGGAATATCGAAGATTACGTCTACCAGCCCACCGATTTTATTCTCAGCATTGTGAACGCGTGCGAGCGGAAAAAACTCGAGAAGCAGAAGCTTAAGTCGGACAAGCGCCTTCGGCAGAGCAACGAGAGTCTTCTCGAATCGAAGAGGATCATCGGCGAATCGAAACCGATGCTGCAATTGAACGAGGTCATCGAAAAGTACGCAAAGAGCGAAGCGAACGTTCTCATTTCGGGCGCCTCGGGGACCGGGAAAGAGCTCGTTGCTTGGAACATCCACCTGAAGAGCAAAAGAAAGTACGAGAAGTTCATTCCGATCAACTGCGGCAGCATTCCACACGAGCTGGTCGAGAGCGAGTTGTTCGGATACGAGCGGGGCGCATTCACCGGCGCGATGAACACGAAGGCCGGTTTATTCGAGATTGCAAATAACGGGACGATCTTTCTGGACGAGGTGGCAGAACTCCCGTTGCAGGCTCAGGTAAAGCTGCTTCGCGTCATCCAGGAGGGGGAGATCGAAAAGATAGGACGGAAGGAGAGCCTTTCCGTCAACGTGCGCATCATCGCCGCGACAAACAGAAATCTCACGACGGAGGTCAATGAAGGAAGATTCCGCGAGGACCTCTATTATCGTTTGGCGGTGATACCGCTCGACATGATCCCACTCTGCAAAAGGGGGGACGATATTTTACTCCTCTTCAACCACTTTCTTGAATATTTCAGCCGCGACGTCGAGATCCAACCGCCTTCGATGGACCCGAAGGCAAAGGAGATCCTCATGAATTACAAATGGCCGGGGAACGTAAGAGAGCTCCGCAACGTCGCTCAGCGTCTTGTTCTGAACTGCCCCGAAAAGATCACCGCGAAAGACGTCACCAGCCACATGATCATGCGCAATCCGATCGCCGCCAAAGACGAAACAGTGATCGACGACCTCTACTCTGGTCAGGTCCTTTCCCTTCCCGAAATGGAAAAAATGTTCCGCATTCGCTACTTCAAATACGTGCGGAGTATTTCCAGCTCCGATTCCAACGCCGCGGAGAAGCTCGGCCTCGCTCCCTCTAATTTTTACAGAATGCTGAAAGAACTTGGGCTGAAGTGATCCTGCAATACCGTCGGTCCGTTTTTTGGGAAGACAAAAGTTCTGCCACCACGGCCCCAGAGCGTGCTTTTCCGTTTCCCTCGCAACAAAAAATACCTCAAGAAAGGTATTGTATTTGTCTGCACCGACACGTATGATACACGGGTTGCCGCACTCCTGCACAAGGAGGCGCCCACTTCTAAGCCTAATTCAACGCCGTGCGTCATTCCACAAAACAAAGGAGCTCTTGTATGGACATGCTTTCGTTACGAGGTTCGAAAGTTGCGATCTCCGTTGCAGCAATTCTTTTCGTCGTTGTTCTGACGATGTATTCGGTCCCGCCAGCCCGGGCACAGTATAAAGAGACGAACCACGTTGTCACCGCCGATTCTGCTATGAAATACATTCAGAATTTCAAAAAAAATAGGGTTGCCCCAGCTACCGACGGTGGTTTTTTTGGAAGGAATATTTTTGATAAAATTCTTGCGCAGCCGGGAGTGATTGGAATTCGCTATTATTATGCGGCAAAGGATGACGGTTCGCCGACGATCGTTCTCGTTGGAGTTGACAGCGCCGGCGATGACATGGTGCAAGGAATTATCGGCGAGCTCATTATTCCTTGTCCTCCTATATGCGCGTCCCCGAATATGTTGAATAAATAACGAGTTCATGAATCCACCCGTCATGTCGCTCGCTGCGGGGTCTGCATCGTTGCTGCCGTTAAGCGTGGGTATCGTGCGCTATAAAAAACTAAGCACGGCAATGAAGGTCTTCTTGCTTTTTTGCCTCTTGACGTGTTTAGAAATCGTCGCCGAATTCATTTTAAGCTATCGGGGCATTAACAACCTTTTTCTGGGAAATAGCTCGTTTCCTGTGGAGACTGCTTTCATTGCGGCGGTGTATGCCTTCGCGCTGGAAGGGAAAAAGGTAAGAGGGGTCATTATTACGTTGGGGGGAATTTTTCTCTTCATATGGACAGTGGATAAGATCTTCTTTGATCTCCCCGGTAGTATTAACGAAGAGATGGCAATCTTATCAAGGATCTTTATCATTGTTCTTTCCGTCATCGCTCTTCATACAACCGCGAGAAGGACGATGCTGGCTCTTACTGACGAGCCGTTATTTTGGCTGACCAGCGGCAATCTTCTCTACTCGGCCGGTATCGTGCTCTTGCTTGGGCTGAGCAATGAAATTGCAGCTATGGGCGTGTCGTACTTCATCGCTGCATGGAACATTAACTGGTCACTCGACATCATTGCGAATGTCATGTTTGCGAAAGGATTTCTTTGCAAAGTCACACCACGCACATAATCTGGATCATCAGTCTCGGCAGCTCCGTCGTCCTCATTTTTGCCCTGGCGTATATTGCGATCGTCGTGTCGAGCAGCCGCCGCGTGATCGATGCCCAACGTGCAAAAGTCGCAGAGGTGACAAAAAGCGCTGAGCGATACAAGGCTCTTTTCGACCACTCCCTCGCAGGGATGATGAAATTTTCTCCGGACCTCTGGAGGGTCAATGAAGCGAACGCATCTCTTCTTGCGATGTTCGGCTGCAGCTCGAACGAAGAAATGAACAAGTCCTTCTCCCAAATTGCTGGCCCGACGAGGGATTTTATTATACGAACCCTTGTTGATGCAGGCATCGTCTTGGGCTGTGAAATCAAATCGAAAAGGAAAGACGGGAGCGATATCTGGATATTATTTTCCGCTAAGCAAGTGCAGGGAGATTCTCTCGTCCACGGCGTCGTCATTGACATCACAAAGAGAAAAATGATAGAGGCAAAGGTTGCCGAGCAGGCAGCACTCCTTGATGAAACTCAGGACGCTATCATCGTTATGGGTGAAAACGGGAAGATCTCGTTTTGGAATCGGGGCGCGGAAGCCACGTATGGCTGGGATGCAGCCGAGGTCATCGGCACGTCGCTACCGAGCTTGCTCTACACCAGCGAAAAAGAAGAAACGTATCGTGTTGTTCTCGAACATGTCGTCATGCATAACGAGTGGAGCGGGGAAACCAAGCATCGAACAAGGGACGGGCGAGAGCTTCTTGTCGAAAGCCGGTGGCGCGTTGTGCAACATGCGAGCAACGGACATAAGACCATCCTCATCGTCAACACCGACATCACCGCAAAAAAACGCATGGAAGCCCAGTTCATCAAAACACAGAAGATGGAAAGCATTGCGTTGTTGACGGGAGGCATCGCGCACGACCTTCAGAATATCCTCGCACCGGTGGCGATGTCGATCGGCTTGTTGCGGGGGGAATTGAAAGACGAAACGACACTGACCGTGCTTCGTGCCGTCGAAGAGAGCGCGCAAAGCGGGCTTCAGCTGGTGAAGAACATCCTCACGTACGGAAAAGGGATCGCCGGCGATTATTCCGTGATCAATGTCGCCGACATTTTGCGCCAGGTACTCAGCATCGTCGAACGGAACATGTCTTCTTCCATCGTCGTTGACGAAGATATTCTCGACACGGCGTGGCTGGTACGCGGTGATGTCAGTCAGTTGAAGCAGGTGTTCCTCAATATTTTGGTCAACGCCCGCGACGCAATGCAATCCGGAGGCGTGTTGGGAATCAAAATTGAGGATTCGCTCCTCGACGAAGGAGACCGCGTGAATTACCCGGAGTCGCGGCCGGGCCGCTACGTTGCCGTGAGCATTTCGGATTCTGGAATGGGGATCGACGAAGAATATCTCGACCGGATCTTTGAACCTTTTTTTACGACAAAGGAAGGCGGAGAAGGGACCGGCCTCGGACTCTCGATCGTCCTCGGCATCGTGAAAAGCCATAATGGGTTTATTACTGTAGATAGTATTGTGGGTCGGGGCACAACCTTTAGAGTGTATCTTCCGCATCTTGGAGAAGCCGAAATATAAGATGTTTTCTCTGGACGGGAGGGCACGGGGAGATCGCGTATGGAACAATCGGAACGTCCTGAAAAGGACAAGATTTCGGTCTGGATCGTCGACGATAACAAAAATTTCTGCCTCGTCCTCGCCGCAAATTTAAATAAAAGCCCGACCGCTGTCTGCCAAAAATACTCCCATTCGTGCAGATCGTTTCTTCGCGAGCTCGAGTCGGAAAGTTCTCCGCCGGATGTTATCCTCCTCGATATTAAAATGCCGGTGATGAACGGCCTCGATGCAATTGTGCCGATCAAAAAACTTTCCCCCGGTTCATCTATCATTATGCTCACCTCGTACGACCTTGATGAAAATATCAGGACCGCAATGACGCGGGGCGCCTCAGGGTACTTGCTTAAAACGTCGTCGCCCGACGAGATCGTCCGCGCGATCGAGAGCGTTGTGCAAGGCGGAATGCCGCTCGATACGACAATAACAAAGAAAATGATGGCAGCATACGTCGGGTGGGATGATGAAAAGAATCGCTACAATTTGTCCCCAAGGGAGAAGGAAGTTCTCAAGCTTGCCTCGGAAGGCCTCAATAACGCTGAAGTTGCGCAAAGATTATTCATCAGCCGTTATACGGTTCAGACCCACATGAAGAATATTTTCCATAAGCTTGATATCCATAATCGTCAAAAATTGATGGCAAAAGTCCATAAGGACAGGCTTGTATGACCCTCGGATATCCTTTTTTGACTCCCTCTATAAATACCTCATTTTAGGTATTGCCCTCTTCTCTCGGCCCTGCTATCTTTGGTTACGTCACATTGAGCAGTAGCGCCCTGATGCCCTTCACGGGGGGAGAAGGGCCTGCGTGGGTTGATATTATTCAAGGAACAGACAAACACTGCAACACATTTTCCTCGAATGTCCTGCAATCAGAAATGGTGGCATACTTTTCCATTCCTATGAGATTGCATCAATTCAACGACAATGAATCAAGAAGTATTAACACCTCAGCCTGTCCGCCGCTCAGCCGCGCTTATGCGCAATGCGATAGCGCGGCGCGGCGGCATTCACCCGACACGAAGCGGTCTGCGTAAAAATTTCCTTTTTCTCTCGCTTTCCCTTCAGTACATCCTCAACGGCAACCACCAACCGAAAAAAGTTCAGACCGTAAATCTTCTGCTGTGTGCAATTTTCCTCGCCGGAGGACTCTGGGTCAGCCATGAACTTTTTTCGGCTTGCTTCGTCTTCGCAGGAGTTGCGCTCATTAACTGGATCAACTGGCGGATGGCTAAGAAGCTCGGACAACATCAACCGCTTCCCGAAGAAGGAGATATCTTCACGCGGATGCATTCAATGATGCAAAGAAAAGGTCTCTCATGACACCGCATGATGCGGCGCAATATCGGTGACCTCTTGTTCGTATCCTGCCGACGGTAACGCAGAATGCCCTGTTTCATCCGGATTAGAAGCATTCCTCATTTTGCGTCCACCTCTGAACTTGTCACGCGCATAACACCGAAAAGCCCTCTCCGTTTCAATATCCCGGCTTGATTCGCTTTCTCAAATCGAGTATATTGACTCAATTTTGCAGTCAATCCTTCGATGATGTGCGATTGCGCTTCGAATTTCTCCTACAATCTTTCGGAATACCTACGCCGTCAATGCTGATCAATAATTCGATTGTAGAGACGTCTCCCATCTGTGGGCTTCATTGTTCGTTGCTTTTATTGAAAGGCATCCATGCTTAATCAGGTCTGGATATCTTTGATCGTTATCGGACTTCTTGTCGCGGTCGGGAAAGATATTAACGACGAAGCGCGGAATACGTACCGGAACGGCGTTCCGATGACCGCGACGCTGCACGTTGAAGAAATGCCGACGGCATTCAGAGAAACGTGGCAGGGAGAATTGATCATCCCGCGGGAAACGTTCGATCAATTTTACGGCGTACAATCAGCCCCCTCGGAATTCCATCAGCCGATCACACTGACGACGAATTCTTCGGGGAAAACGTCTCTGATCCTCGCCGTGAATGATTCGACCCCTGCTTTTTGGAAAGAGATGGCGACGAATTCGGGCGACAACAAAAAACTACTCGGCTCGGTCGTCTCACTGCATTTTTCAGAAGACAAATCTACAGCTCAAATTTCATTCGTCCTTGCAAAGCTCAGCTACGTCAAGCTCCGCGCGGTCACCAGAGCCGCACTCGATTATGCCGACAGCGCCGTGACTATCTCACTCGGATTGATCGGCGTGATGGCGTTATGGCTCGGAGTGATGAAAGTGGCGGAAGAGGCCGGCCTTCTCAAAGTCCTTACGAAGCTCCTCACGCCGATCACCTCCCGCTTATTCCCGGACGTCCCGCCGGACCATCCTGCGATCGGCGCGATGATCATGAATATTGCAGCGAACATGCTCGGTCTCAACAATGCCGCTACGCCGCTCGGTTTGAAAGCGATGGAAGAACTGAACAAGCTGAACCCAAAGATCGGCACCGCTACGAACGCAATGTGTACCTTTCTTGTCATTAATACTGCCGGGTTGACACTGGTTCCCGCAACGGCGATCGCGATCCGAGCCGCAGAGGGATCTTCGGACCCGGGAATTATCATCGGGACGTCAATTTTTGGAGCGGGATGTGCTACGATTGCAGGGTTGGTGTCGGTGAAATTGCTGGAGCGATTGCCGAGGTATAAAAAGGATCTGCTGCCGGAACCGTCCTCTTCTGGAGCGAACAATGGTTGAACTATTCCGAAATATTCTCAATATTATTTCAGTAGCAGCGATCCCCGTGATGTTCTTTTTGTTTTTGGGATGGGGATTTGTGAGGAAGGTGAAAGTCTACGAGGTATTTGTTGAAGGGGCAAAAGACGGATTCCACGTTGCGGTGAAGATCATTCCGTTTCTTGTAGCGATGCTCCTTGCAATTGGAATTTTCCGCGCGAGCGGGGCGATGGATGTGCTCATCGCGATTCTTTCGCCCGTGTCGAACCTCATCGGAATGCCCGCGGAGACGGTGCCGCTCGCGCTCCTCCGGCCTTTGTCCGGAAGCGGGTCGTTGGGTCTGATGACGGAGCTGATGAAGGTTCACGGCCCCGATTCGTTTATCGGTGTTCTTGCCTCGACAATGTATGGCAGTTCGGAGACGACGTTTTACGTTCTCGCAGTTTATTTTGGAGCCGTTGGAGTGAAGAACGCAAGGCATGCACTTCCGGCGGGAATCATCGCGGACATTTTCGGCATGTTGGGAGCCCTTTTTATATGCAGAGTATTTTTTGGAATATGAAAACATATTTTACAACACTACTTTACGCCGGCATAGCGGCAGCAATGCTATCACAAGCGGCACTCGCTCAAAAATCTTCGATGCCCTCCAGCGCGACAAAAGACCCGAGCTCGATCACCGGCGGACTCGGCATGACCTGGATCAACGGGCAGCCGTACTACCTCATCAACATCGCTCCGGACCTTTCTTTCGGCAAGTTCGGGGTCGGGCTCGACCTTAACCTCGACATCAGCAGCAAGGACCATAAGATTCGCAAAGAGGATTTCGACGAGACGTACGATTACGTTCGTATCATCCGCTATCTGAGATGGGGACATAAGGGGGACGAGGTCTATGCCCGTCTCGGAACGCTCGATTATTCTCAGCTCGGCCATGGCTTCATCATGTATCTCTATAATAATAGTCCGAGCTATGACGACAGGCGTCTGGGGACGGAATTCGATTTGAATTTTGGAAAATACGGTTTCGAGACCGTCTACAGCGATTTTGCCCGCGCAGGGGTGTTCGGCCTGCGAGGATATGTCAATCCTCTGCAGTATACGACCTTGCGCACAGTGCCGATTTTGGGCGGAATGCAGATCGGCGCGACATGGGCTGGCGACATGCGAGAAGATTCCAAAGACACCGGCATCGATACGACGGGCGGAGTGGTAAAGAAACTCAACAGCGGCGGGATGAACGTCGTAGGAGCGGACATCGGTTTTCCATTGTTGCACGTGCCGATGGTGAGTTCGACCCTCTATGCAGATTATGCAAAAATCCTTTCGTTCGGAAGCGGCGAAGCGATAGGCCTGCAGACGAATTTTTCCGGGGTCGGTATTTTTAATTTCTTTACAAAATTCGAGAGGCGCTTCACCGGAGACCATTTTATAGCGAACTACTTCGACACGTTCTACGAGTTGGACCGGTATCAGTTATCGGGAACTTCTTTTTCCAGCAAAGCGCAATTACTCAATAGCATCACTTCTCCGGGACCGGGTTATTTCGGCGATCTCACGGTTGACATACTCGGAAAACTCCAGCTGCGAGGTACATACTCAAAGCTCGACCACTACGACACAAGCGGCGTAGCGCATATTGGGATATCGACCGGGTCGCTCATCCCGGTCTTCATCGTGGACGGCGGATACGATAAGAAATACATCAAAAGCAATAAAGATCTTTTCACGCTCGACGACCGGTCTCTTCTCTACGCATCGGTCGGTTACAAGCCATATCCTTTTATGATCGTCTCCACCCTCTATTCATGGACGTTCGTTCCGGTGACCGATGCCAACGGCAACACGCACTACGTGACGCAAAAACGGATTCAACCGAAGGTTTCCATTGTATTTCCTCTCTAAGAAGACGCTCCCTCAATGTCACGAGAGTTCAATCACAGTGTTCGACGAAGTCTTATGAATCTTAGACTGTGCGCCCTGGCGGCTTGCTTTGTTCTTACGTCATCGCTTTTTGGCGAGAACACAGCGCTTCCGTCAAAGGTGACAGCAGTGACCGTCTACGGCGACCGGGCGGCGGTGACAAGGACCGGCCGGGCCTCCGTGCAGGCGGGGACGTACGATCTTTCGTTCGACAACCTTCCCGCGGATATGCTCGACCAATCGGTGCGCGTTTCGGGAAAGGGGTCAGGCGCGAGCATCCTCGACGTCCGCGTGGAAACAGCATTTCTCGATACGACAGCGCAAGAAAGGATTCATGCCCTGCAGTCAAAGCTCCAGGACCTCCAGCTGCAGCTCGCAGAATACAACGACCGTCTCACCGTGCTCAATACCGAGCGCGATTTTATTTTGCAGATCAAGCCGCAAGTGAACGACACCCCCGGCAAGGAGGCGAAGATCCCTCAACCGACAGTCGAGGAGTGGCAGAAAATGCTCTCGTTTTTTGACGCAAACCTCAATAAAATTTTTGCCGAGCAGCGGAAGATCGGTAAAGATCGAACGGATCTCCAGGCAAAGATCGATGCGCTGCAAAGACAGATCGGCCAAATCGGGCCGGGTTCCCGCCGCTCGGCAAAGAATATTGTGGTGAGTGTTTTGGCGACAAAGGCCGGAGACATCGAGCTCGATGCGCGATACGTTGTGCTCGATGCGGGATGGTATCCTCATTACGATATCCGTGTGTCGACCGAATCGCGCGACATTGAATTGACGTATCATGGCATGATACATCAAAGCACGGGAGAAGATTGGGAAAACGTCGACCTTTCTCTCTCTACCGCCCATCCGGACGTCGGCGGGGTGCAGCCGGAGCTCACACCTTGGTACGTCAACATTATGGAGCCGCGTCCGATGTTCAAAAGCATGGACAATGCACCCCGTCCGTTGAATGAAGGAATGGTCTCGGCCCAAAACGCCGTTTCAGTGGAACGGATTGAGAATGTCGTTGCGCAAGTTGAAACGCAGACGACATCGGCGCTCTTTCACATCGGAGCAAAGTCGACCGTCCTTTCGGATAACACTCCGCACGCGGTGACGATCGCGATCGAAAAACTTCCGGCGAGCTTCAGCTATTCATCCTCCCCAAAAATTTCTCCCTTCGTGTACCTCAAAGCCGTCGTGTCGAATTCCTCGGACGCGCCTCTCATAGCCGGCGCTGCAAATATTTTTTCGAACGACGACTTCGTTGCAACGACACGGTTGAACACGATCCCGCCCGGGGAGACCTTCGAGGCCTCTCTTGGGACGGATCCGTCGATCACGATCGAACGAAAGCTCATCAATAAATTTACCGACTATACCGGCACGTTCACGAAGAACGTCAGGGTGACGTACGAATTCAGTTACACGCTGGAAAATCACAAGAAGACCCAAGATACCGTCCTGGTTCAGGACCAACTCCCCGTCTCTCAGAACGAGAAAATTGTTGTGGAACAGATCGAACCATCTCCCAACGATATCAAGGCAGACGATCACGGTATGCTTGCATGGCACGTTCTGGTGAAACCGGGGGAGAAGAAAACATGGGATCTGAAATTCAACGTGGAATATCCTCGCGGATTATCGGTATCGGGCATTGAGTAAGGTTTCATGAATCCCTTCAACAGACTTATCGTCTCACTCCTCCCAGTAACGCCCAAATTTGTTGTCGCCCGTTTTGCGAAACCGTACATCGCGGGCGAAGACCTTCAGGATGCAGTTGCCGCCGTCACCACAATCAATCGCGCCGGAGCCATGGCGACAATCGATGTGCTCGGCGAAGACATCACGACGCGCGAGGAGGCGATCGCTGCGCGGGAAGAATGCAAGCGCGTGCTTGCGACGATCGGACAGAATGGACTTCAATCGAATCTTTCAGTCAAGCTGACGCAGCTTGGACTTAAAATAGACTTGGATTTTTGTCGGTCGAACATGGAGGAGATCCTCGATGCGGCGAAGGCGCAGAAGAATTTCGTCCGCATCGATATGGAAGACCATACCTGCACCGACGATACCCTGGCGGTGTTTCGGGCAGTGAGAAAAAAATACTCCAACACCGGCATCGTGATCCAGGCATACCTTAAACGGAGCGAAACGGACATCCGTCAGCTCATTGCCGAAAAAGCCAACATCCGGCTGTGTAAAGGCATCTATTCCGAGCCGGCAGAGATCGCCTTCAAGAAAAAAGAGGAAATCCAACAGAATTTTTTGCATCTTCTCAGGCTCCTTCTCGACGCGCGCAGCTACGTGGGGATCGCGACGCATGATGACGTTCTTATTGACGGGGCGAGAGCGATGCTGCGCGAGAGGGGATTCGGGACGAACGAATATGAATTCCAGATGCTTTTAGGAGTCCGTGTAGAAAAACGGAACGAGCTTCTCCGCGAAAAACATCGGCTGCGGGTCTACACGCCGTACGGGAAAAGATGGCACGCATATTCCGTCCGGCGTCTCAAAGAGAATCCGCAGATCGCCGGTTACGTAGTCAAGCAAGTCATCGGGTTAGAATAACGCTCAGAGTGTCGCCGGTCTGTCGGCACGTTTCCCTTCAATTATAGGAGGTTCTTCATGGCTGAAACCAACCAACAATCGTTTCAACCGTTCATCCCGGCGACTCAGACGATGAAAGAATTCACCGTCAAGTCGATAGTGCTCGGCGCATTGTTCGGCGTTCTCTTCGGCGCGGCGACCGTCTATCTCGGACTTCGATCTGGCCTCACGATCTCTGCATCCATCCCCATCGCCGTCATCGCGATCTCGATCGGCAGGAAATGGCTGAAGACGACGATCCTTGAAAATAATATTATTCAGACAGCGGGCTCGGCCGGAGAATCGATCGCGGGCGGCATTGCCTTTACGCTTCCCGGATTTCTTTTTCTGACCATGACTCCCGGCCAAACCGATTATTTTACGTACTGGACAATCCTCACAATGGCGATCTTCGGAGGGTTGCTCGGCACGCTCATGATGATTCCATTGCGGCGTTCGTTGATCGTGAAGGAGCATGAGACGTTGCCGTATCCGGAAGGGACAGCGTGCGCATCCGTTCTTATCGCGGGAGAAAAGGGAGGAGACTTTGCGAAGAGAGCTTACCAAGGGCTCGGGCTTGCGGGTGTTTATGCGGTGCTGCAACTTGTGTTCAACGTCATCTCAGCTCTTCCGACGTGGGTGACAAAACAAACGAATAGATTTTTACCCTCCGCAACCATTAATGGCTCCATCACTCCGGAATATCTTGGCGTCGGATATATTATCGGTCCGAAGATCGCCGGCGTGCTCGTTTCGGGAGGAGTCCTCGCCTGGCTGGGTCTGATCCCGCTTCTTGCTACGCTAGTGCCGCCACACACGATTGCCGAGCAGCTTGTAAAACTAGGATACCTTGCCGGCATCGCAACGGCAGGCGGCCCCGGCGGATGGGATCCGGCGACCCAGACGTTTGCGGATACTGCAACCGCGGTATACCGGGCGTACGTTCGTCAGATCGGCGCGGGCGCCGTCGCCGCGGGCGGGTTCATCACATTGATCAAAACGCTTCCGACGATCGTGGCGTCGTTCAAGGCGAGCGTCGCATCGTTCAAAGAGAATAAAGGAGGCACGGTCTCGGTCCTGCGTACGGAGAAAGATCTTTCGATCATTACGGTGATCGTCGGCAGCATCGGCTTAGCGGTTCTCATGGCGTTCCTTCCGCAGGTCCCCGGCGATTCAGTTCTCAGTAAACTTCTGCTTGGCGTGCTGGTCATTATTTTCGGATTCTTTTTTGTCACGGTGTCGAGCAGGATCACAGGACTCATCGGCACGAGCTCAAACCCTATTTCGGGCATGACGATAGCGACGCTGATGGGCACGAGCCTCGTTTTTATCGCCGTCGGATGGACCGGCTCCTTCTATGAGCCGATGGCGCTTGTCGTCGGCAGTATGATTTGTGTCGCCGCCGCAAACGGAGGCGGAACAAGCCAAGATCTGAAAACCGGGTACCTAGTCGGCGCGACGCCGCGGTATCAACAGATCAGTCTGTTCATCGGGGCCATTGTCTCGTCGCTCGTGATCGGCGCGACGATCAAAATTCTCGACCAGCCGACTGCGGCAATGCTTGCTCAAGGCCTGAAGCACGCCATGGGGAGCGATAAATTTCCCGCTCCGCAAGGGACGTTGATGGCGACGTTGATCCGCGGATTGCTTTCGTTCAACCTCGACTGGCAATTTGTCCTCGTCGGCGCATTTCTCGCCATTACGATGGAGTTGTGCAACGTCAACTCTCTTTCGTTCGCCGTCGGCGCGTATCTTCCGCTTTCAACGACCCTCCCGATTTTTGTCGGAGGAACGATCAAAGGGGTTTCCGACTGGAACATGAAAAGAAAAGGAAAAGAAGTCGAAAAAGGCGAGTTGAGTTCGGGAAATCTTTTTGCGACCGGGCTTGTAGCGGGAGGGGCATTGCTCGGAGTGATCGTCGCGCTCCTTTCGGTATGGTCGCCGACCGAAGGGATCATCAACGCGCTTAATTTTGGCCCCGCCTTCGAAGGGTTGCTGGGGCAAACGAGCTATGATGTTCTTGGCGTTCTTGCGTACGCTGCGATGGGTATAGCGCTGTATCGCGTTTCACAAAAGCCGATGGAGGGATGAAATATTCCGGGATGATAAAAAGACGGCAGCGATATCGTTAAAATGTAAGGCGTTGCCGGATTTCACCTCGGTTCAACTTAGTGAAATGAAAGAGGTATCCTATGTCGAATGCAATCGATGGCCTTAAGCCTGAACTCGTGTGGAAATACTTTGCCGAAATCAGCAAGATTCCCCGCGGCTCGAAGAACGAAAAGCAGATCTCAGCATACGTCGTTCAGACGGCTAAAAATCTTGGGCTTGAAGCGAAACAGGATAAATGCTTGAACGTTGTCGTCAAGAAGCCGGCATCACCCGGCCGCGAGAATGTCCCGAGCGTTTGTCTGCAGGGACATCTCGATATGGTCTGCGAAAAAAATAAAGAGACCGTCCATGATTTTGAAAAAGACCCGATCGAATTGGTCCGCAAAGGGAACGTGATCATGGCGAACGGGACGACGCTCGGCGCCGACAACGGCATCGCTGTCGCGACGAATCTTGCGATCATGGAGGACAGATCTCTTGAGCATGGACCGCTCGAGCTGCTCTTTACCGTCGACGAGGAAACAGGGCTGACCGGCGCAAACAATCTAAAGCCTGGCCTTCTCAACAGCACGATGCTTATGAACCTCGACTCCGAAGAAGACGGAATTCTTTACGTCGGCTGCTCCGGCGGGCGGAACACGGTGGGAACGTGGAAGGCGAGTTTTAAACCGGCGCCGGCGGATTCGGTCCCGATCGTCGTCCATGTCAAGGGTTTGCGGGGAGGTCACTCGGGTCTCGAGATCGATAAAGGGCGGGGCAACTCGATCAAAATATTGAACCGCGTCCTTGTAACGTTGGAGAAGGTCGATGCGCGGCTTTCTTCGATCGAAGGGGGAAACAAGAGCAACGCCATTCCGCGTGAAGCAGAAGCCCTCGTTTACATTCCGAAGCGGAATGTAAAAAAGGCAAAAGCGATCGTCGAAAAATGCAGCGAGATGATGAAAGCGGAACTGGCAAGCGTCGAACCGGATCTCGCGATCGTCGTGGAGGAGCCGGACGTAAAGAAGTCCGGGAAGGTGTTAAAACGGAATCAGCAAGAGTTTCTGTTCAAGACGATCGCCGGGTTGCCGCATGGCGTCATTAAAATGAGCGCGGATATTCCGGGGCTCGTGGAAACGTCGACAAACGTCGCGATCATTCGGACCGAAAAAAACAGGATTGAGATCACAACCAGCCAGCGAAGTTCCGTCGCTTCGGAGATCGATGAGATCGTCCAATCCGTCGGAGCGGTGTTTTCTCTCGGCGGAGCAAACGTGAAGTATGCCGAGGGGTACCCGGGCTGGAAACCGAACCTCGAGTCGCACATTTTGAAGATCGTCAAGTCGACGTATGCTTCGATGTACGGAGCGGAGCCGGAGGTCAAGGCGATCCATGCCGGGCTCGAATGCGGGATCATCGGCGAAAAATTTCCCGGGATGGACATGGTTTCATTCGGGCCGACGCTCGAGGGAGTTCATTCTCCGGACGAAAAGATCTACATCGACACGGTGGAGAAGTTCTGGAATTTTCTCCTCGGCATCCTAAAGAACATCAACTAAATACAACGAGGAGATACGATGAACGAACAGGCGGGCACAAGCCCGGAATTTTGGCATCCTTCGCGGCGGGCATACCGGTACACTGTACTCCTTTTCGTCAGTCTTCTGACGTTCGGAAGTTACTTTGCGTACGATAGCGTTGGGGCTATCGCGCCGACGCTGATCCAGGCTCTCGGTGTCGGGAGAGAAGCGATCGGCCAGATGTATACGGTCTATAGCGTGGCGGCGATCCTGTCTGTGTTCATCGGCGGGCTTCTCATCGACAAGATCGGCACGAGGCGTGCGAGCCTTCTCTTTTCGATGCTCGTCACGATCGGCGCGGCGATCGTAGCCATCGCTCCTAACATTTGGGTGCTCAATGGCGGTCGTTTTATTTTCGGATGGGGCTCCGAATCGCTCGTCGTTGCGCAAAGCGCAATTTTCACAAGATGGTTCAAAGGAAAAGAGCTCGCGTTTTCGTTTGGCATCGGTCTGACAGTCAGCCGGCTCGGGACGCTCTTCAGCTTCAACACCGAGGCGTTGATCGCCGAGTATTTCGGGAACTATAAGTCGGCGCTCTGGGCCGCGGTGATCTTCTGCGTCATCTCGGTCGTCGCGAACATCATTTTTAATTTCCTCGACAAGAAGGGAGAGAAGACCCTTCACCTTAAAGAGGAAGGTGGCGGCGATAAGATCGTCCTTTCAGACGTTAAAAAATTCAAGGCGTCGTATTGGTACGTTACGCTTTTGTGCGTGACATTTTATTCGGCTATTTTCCCGTTCACGGCCCTCTCGACGGACTTCTTCAATTCCAAATGGGGTCTTCCGATGACGGCCGGGGCCGAGGGAGGATTTTTCTATCAGGTGTTCTATAATATTTTTCACATGTTCACAACGGCCGGGGGGACGACGACGATCATCATCTTTGCTTCGATGGTGTTCGCGCCCTTCTTCGGGCAACTGGTCGATAAATTCGGACGGCGCGCCACGGTCATGGTCGTCGGTTCGATTCTCATGATCCCGGCATTCCTTTCCATGGCGTTCACGATGATCCCTCCCATGTTCCCGATGATCGTTCTCGGCGTAGCATTCGTCATGGTCCCTGCGGCAATGTGGCCGTCGATCCCGCTTATTGTGGAGGAGAACCGGGTCGGCACGGCATTCGGTCTGACAACAATGATCCAAAATTTCGGACTGGCGCTGTTTCCGTGGTTGAACGGCCTCCTCCGTGATGCGACGCAATCGTACACGTCGAGCATGATCATGTTCTCTTTCCTTGGCGCTTTCGGCCTCGCGTTCGCACTGTTGTTGCTCAAGAGCGAGCGCGGGCCCGGAGGGCACGGACTGGAGGCGGGAACGGCGAAGTGATTTTCGATTTACGATTTGCAAATTTCAATCGGGGGGAACGTGAACGAAAACGAATTAAAATTACGTATGAAACGGATGGCCATTAGGGTTATCCACCTCGTAGATTCGCTTCCGAGTAATCCATCAGCTGAGGTTTTGGGGAAACAATTGGTCAGATCGGCAACTTCTGTTGCTGCAAATTACTATTCGGCTTGCAAGGGAAGATCAAGGGCGGAGTTTCTGAGTAAACTCGGGATTGTGGAAGAGGAGGCGGATGAAACCCAACTCTGGATTGAAATGATCGGCGAATCTAGCATTGTGCCGGCAAATCGTTTGAAAGATCTTCTTCTGGAGATAAGAGAAATTACGGCAATCGTCGCAGCATCTCGAATAACGCTGAAAAAACATTTAAAACGGTAAGAGCTCTTTCAACGCAATTGAAAATTGCAAATTGTAAATCGAAAATAAATAATTGAATTACATCCGAACGTAGAAGGAGACCACCATGATTTCCGAATCCACAAAAGCCATCCTTGCCGGCACTGTCAAGGAATGGAATAAGTTCAAAACGGAGCAGATCAAATTGTCACTCGTGGCAAACGATATTGCATCGATCGCATCCAGGGTGATACTCGAACAACTCCAGTTTCTCAAAGCTCAGGGAACTGAGGTCCAATGCGAGACCGTCGATGCCATGAAGATCTTGAACGTTCCCATCACCGTCCAGCCGATCATCGAAGCGGTATTCCCGAACTCGAAGGCCAGCGTGTTATTAAAATGCGCAGGCGCGGCAAGGACGATCGTCATCAACCCTAACCTCAGCATATCGGCCGGAGGGAACCCGATCATGTATGACCAATTGCAGAGGAACGTCCCCGAGTCTTTTGCGGCGAACGCTGCGGAATTTGTGCGCGACGCTTTTCTCAATGTGGCAAGAGGAGGGAAGGAAAACCCTGCCGCATGATGCGTCATCCTTCGGGAGATGCGCGTCGTCGGAGTAATTTTTGTGTGGTGTTGTGGAGTTCTCCCTCAAGGCAAGCAGAAAAAAGTATGAGCACGTTCCTCCATCCGAAGCACTTCACGCTGAACCAGGCCCGAACGAAGTTAATGGCGATCATCCCCCTCATTCAAGAGCTGGCAAGCCTCAAGAAAGCGTTGAATGAAAAAGGTTTCGACGCGTACCGCCACACATACTTCGGAGGTTCGGGGCCGAACGGCGAACGATTCTATCCCAAGGAATTGGAGCGGCTCGTTGAAATTGTGAAGATGTTTTCCGACGACGGCATTCAAGTGAAGGGGCTCGATAACGGCCTTATCGATTTTCCCCACGTGCGGGCAAACGGCGAGGAAGTGTATTTATGTTTCAAGCTTGGGGAAGATGATATTCTCTTTTGGCATTCGATCGACGACGGCTTCGCCGGCCGGAGATCGATTGACGAGCTATGAATCGCGCCTTTCCGTGGTCAGCGCGATGAAAACTCTGCTCACAAAGTCTCCGCGGAGAGCCGCGGAGTTCATCAACAAAGGGGAGATCGTCGCTTTTCCAACCGAGACAGTCTACGGACTTGCCGCGAACGTTTTTGACTCGAAAGCGCTCCGAAAAATATTTCGTGCCAAGCGCCGGCCGGCCGATAACCCGTTTATCGCTCATGTCGCTTCGAAAGAACAAATATCGTTGCTTGCAGAGCGCATCACGCCGTCGGCAGATAAATTCATACAACGTTTTTTCCCCGGACCGTTGACCGTTGTTTTACCCAAGCGCCCGACGGTGTCCCTCGTTGCCACTGCCGGCTTATCGACGATCGGCATCCGGATGCCGCGCCATTCCGTCGCGAAGGCATTCTTGCGGGCGTGCGGCGTACCTCTCGCCGCGCCATCGGCAAACCTTTCGGGCACGCCCAGTCCCACGACATGGCGAAACGTCCGTGCCGATCTCGACGGGCGTATCAGCTGCATTCTTATTGGAGGACAAGCCAAGGTCGGCCTGGAGTCCACAGTAGTCGATTGCACGGGCACAGTGCCAAAAGTCCTGAGAGTTGGAGCAGTGACTCTGGAACAACTACGTGCAGTTGTACCGTCAACGCGGTTACTGACGCATAAAAGCAGGGGAACTCCTAAAAGTCCGGGAATGAAATATCGGCACTATGCGCCGCATGCGCGTGTTAGTATTGTATCGGGTGTCAAAAATTTTCACGGTCTAGATAACGCAGCATATATCGGTATTGACAAGCCGCCACAGTCAGGGAGGTTTGTTCTTTGTTTGATCTGTAAGAACACCGACGACTATGCTCATCATCTCTATGAATTTTTCCGTCGTTGCGACGCCCGGCGGATTTCCGTTATCTATTGCGAGAGAGTCGCCAAAGCGGGGCTCGGGCTCGCTTTGATGGATCGATTGAAAAAAGCGGCGAAACGCAATTAGAAATTAAAAATTGTGAATTAAGATTTGCTCCAAGCTCAACGTAAAACGTATAACTTATAACCATTCCCTACTCTCTCACCCAATGCCTTTCCAACTCACATCCGATTTTAAGCCAGAAGGCGATCAGCCGGAAGCGATCCGTCAATTAAAAGAAGGGTTTCAGCGGGGCGAGAAATTTCAAACGCTGCTCGGGGTCACAGGAAGCGGCAAGACATTCACCGTCTCAAACATCATCGCGGAAAGGGATAAGCCCGTCCTTGTGATGTCGCACAATAAAACCCTTGCGGCGCAATTGTATGCCGAGTTTAAAGGATTCTTCCCAAAAGACCACGTCGAGTTTTTTATCAGCTACTATGATTACTATCAGCCCGAAGCGTACGTGCCGACGACCGATACATACATTCAGAAAGATTCGTCGGTCAACGACGAGATCGACCGTCTTCGTTTGCGGGCGACGAGCGCTCTGCTGAGCGGCGAGCCGAACGTCATTGTCGTCGCTTCGGTGAGCAGTATCTATGGCATCGGCGCTCCGGACGAATGGATGCAGCAGATGGTCGTCGTCAAAAAAGGAGAGCGCATTGAACGCAATCTGTTGCTGCGGAAACTCCTGGATATTTACTATGCGCGGAACGATTACGAATTCTCACGCGGCACTTTTCGCGTTCGGGGGGACGTTGTGGAAGTGATCCCCGCGTACGAGAACGAGGAAGCGATCCGGATAGAATTTTTTGGCGACGAGATCGAGAAGATCTCCTGCATCGATAAAACAGACGGGTCGCTTATCGGGGAAATGGAGTATGATGTCATTTACCCGGCGAAACAATTTGTCACAACGAGAGCGTCCCTGGAGCGAGGGATCAAAGCGATCGAAGTCGAGCTCCGCGAGCGCCTTGAGGAATTGCGGTCGCAGAACCTCCTCGTGGAAGCGCAGCGATTGGAGCAACGAACGCGGTTCGATATCGAAATGATGCGGGAGGTCGGGTATTGCAGCGGGATCGAGAACTACTCGCGCCATATTGCCGGAAGGCCTCCCGGTTCGCGGCCATACTGCCTATTCGACTATTTCCCGAAGGATTTTCTTCTCGTGATCGACGAATCGCACGTCACGGTCCCCCAAATAGGGGGGATGTATTTCGGCGATCGCTCGCGCAAAGAGACGCTCGTCAAATACGGCTTCCGTCTTCCTTCAGCTCTGGATAACCGCCCGTTGAAATTCGACGAGTGGGAGCAGATGGTAAATCAGGTCATCTTTGTCAGCGCAACTCCGGGACCGTACGAGATGGAAAAATGCAAAGGCGCCTTCGTCGAACAGGTCATCCGGCCCACCGGGCTCGTCGACCCCGAAGTCGAAATTCGTCCTGTGAAAAATCAGATCGACGACCTCATTGAAGAGATACGGCAGCGGTCGAAAGCCAAAGAACGAATTCTCGTGACCACGCTGACGAAACGCATGGCAGAGGACCTGACCGAGTATCTCGAGAACATCGGCGTCCGCGTTCGGTATATCCACTCGGAGATCGATGCGCTCGAAAGAGTCGAGATCCTCCGGAATCTGCGCCTGGGCAATTTCGACGTGCTTATCGGAGTGAACCTCCTTCGAGAAGGACTTGACCTTCCCGAAGTGTCGATGGTGGCTATCCTCGACGCAGATAAGGAAGGATTTTTACGGTCGGAACGCTCGCTTATCCAGACGGCGGGACGGACGGCGCGTAACGTCAACGGGAAGGTGGTCATGTATGCCGACAAGATCACAGATTCGATGGCGCGCATGATGAGCGAGACCAAAAGACGGCGCGCAAAACAGATTCGCTACAACGAAGAGCATCATATCACACCGAAAACGATCTTCAAGACGTACGACGAAGTGATGGCATCGACTGCCGTCGCAGACGTGAAGTCGTCGCGAGACCTTCGCCGCGACCGGGAGTCGCTCCCGCTCGTCGCCGACTCGATCGTCCGATATTTGACGCCCGATCAAAAATCGGACCTCATCGAAGAATTGAAGAGCGAAATGGCAAAAGCATCGCATGACCTTGAATTCGAACGGGCCGCCCAGCTCCGCGATGAGATCCGACGTCTCACCGAAGGAAAGGATACATAGATATCATGGGGGGACTTAAGGGGTTCTTGTCTTTTCTCGCCGGGGGAGTGTCGCCGTTCGCAGACTTTTTCTTTCCCCCGCTCTGCTTTTCCTGCAATCAAAGGCTTTCGGACTCCGAGTCACGCGTATGCGATGCCTGTTGGAAGACCACGGAGCGCGTGAAGCAGGATGACTATACCGTTGGAGTGTTGCGTGAAAGGTTTACGGCAGAGGGATCCATCGACGGGTTCTATTCGTGTTTTTATTTTGAAGAACGAGGCGTTTTCCAAAAACTCGTTCATTCCTTGAAGTACGACGCCGTCACTGTGTTCGGTGTTGAACTAGGCCGATACGTGGGAGAGCTTTTGTGGGACAATATTAATGTTGAAGCAGTCGATGCCATCGTTCCAATCCCGCTGCACAGGCTTAAACAACGGGAGCGCGGCTATAACCAGAGCGAGTTTATTTGCCGCGGAATTTCTTCGATACTTTACAAGCCGGTATTGCCGGCGCTGGTACGCCGTTCTAAAGAGACGGTCTCACAAACTCACCTCACCGCAGAAGAACGGAAAATGAACGTCGGCGACGCGTTCGATATTTCTTTGAAAGAAAAACAATTTGTTCGCGGTAAGACATTTGTTATTGTCGACGATGTCATTACGACGGGTTCGACTATTCAAGCCGTCGCGCGTGTTCTGAAGCACACCGGTGCAAAAAGAGTTATAGCGGCTTCCGCGGCTTTGGCAAAGTTAGGCTAAAACCCATTCTTTGAAGAGCGCTGCCAGGATGCGGTTCTTCGCCGTTGGCAGAGGTACGGTTTGGATTTCCGACAGAAAAGCGTTCGGGAATGACGAAATAAAGGAGTCGTCATGCCCGCATGCTTCTGGCGGGCATCCATATAACGGTGAGAAAAAAATGACAAAACGTACCACTACCTCGGCGCTCAACGGGTTGGGTAGTGGGCTACTTTCAGAAACCTTCCGAAGGTTTTTTGATTGAACATTGAAAACGCTTTGGCATTTGCTCATTTTAGATAGAAAACCTTCGGAAGGTTTGCGGTCAATCGTCAAATGTAACCCACTACCACGGGTTGCGTCTCAGGTTTTTTCAGCGGATATTTAAGTGAAGGTGGATCCCGGACTGAAAGTAGCGTATGCCGATGCATCGATTTGTTCCGCTTCTCTGTGCCTTATTGACCATTCTGTTTGTCGGCGGATGTTTTCAGGATGCTCCTCACGACAATCCTCTCGACCCCCAATCGCCTCAATACACAGGCGGCGGAGCGTTTTCGGGTAAAGTAACGTTGGTCAATTTTCCGCAAGCCGGCATAGCGTCCGTGCGTATTTCGACTCTTCCCTCTACGCTCACCATCGTGAGCGATTCTTCGGGCAATTATCAATTCCCAGAAATCACCGCCGGCACATACGAGGTGATCGCCTCGAAGGATTCCTATTCTCCGGATACGGTGCAGACGACAATCATTGCAGGGAAGGCTCAAACGATTTCATTTGCGCTCAATGGATTCCCGCAGGTGGTCTCCGCAAAAATTCTTACCCGAAAGATCGACCTGTGGTGGCCCAGCCCTGAATATTTTGCCGACGTTACGGCAGACGTCAGCGACCCCAACGGCGTTGCCGACCTCGACTCCGTCTGGTTCACCGTCGATTCAGTCACTTTTCCGATGTCGTATTCGCTGACGGACAAGAACTGGCAGCTCACCGTGACGTCGTACGACCTTCCGTCCAACAACCTTGAATGGCTGGTTGGCAAATCTTTGACGATCGTCGCCAAAGATCGTTCCGGCTCATTGGGCGTCGGCGATCCGTTTTATGTCACGAGGACGATCGAGCAAGAAGCGGCCCCAGCGTCTCCGCCCATTGGCGATACGACCTCAGGATCGCCCGTCTTTCAGTGGACAGCGCCCGACGTCAGGTTCGTTTACACCTATTCGCTGAGCGTCGTCTATGTCGCGAGCGGCACTGAAACGCCCGTATGGTCGCAGGACAACATCGGCAATCATCTCTTGTCGTATCAATATCCCTCCACGCTTCCTCAGGGAAATTATTCGTGGACAATTGAAGTGGTGGATGAGTACGGCAACTATGCCCGTTCAAAAGAATCGTCCTTTGTCGTAAAATAGAACATGGCAGAAGAACTCAAAGACAATTTCAGCGCCCTTTACGAAGTGGCGCAAGTCATCAACTCGATCCTCAACCCTGTGGAGCTTCTCGACAAGGTGCTCGAGGTCGCCACGGTACACCTCTCGGCCGAACGCGCCTTTCTTCTTCTTGCCGATGCCAAAGTGCCGGCCGGTTTTTCGGTCGTCGCATCGCGGAATTTTCAGAACAACGACGGCGCGCGCGAACTCGCCGCATCGTCGTCGGTCGTCTCCCGCGTTCTGACGACCGGCGAGCCGGTGTTGAGCTTCGACGCCCTTTCCGACCAGCGGTTCGAAGCGTCGACAAGCATCATCCTGCAGAAGATACTCTCGATCGTGTGCATCCCGTTGCATCATCGGGATCGCCTGATCGGAGCGGTCTATCTCGACAGCACAAAATCGAGGCGCGCGTTCACTGAAGAAGCTGTAAAATTCCTTACCGTTTTTGGAGGGCTTTCCGCGATCGCAATCGAGAACGCTCAGCGGTTTGCCGATCTACAGGAGGAGAACAAAAGGCTGCGGAACGAAGTCGTCCCCGCGTCGATGTTCAAAGGCGTTGTGGGAAGGAGCAAGCCGTGGCAGTCTGTGTTAGAACTGGTGAAAAAAGTGCTCGACGTCGACATCTCGGTGTTGATTACCGGTGAAAGCGGAACAGGAAAAGATGTCATTGCGAGAGCGATCCATGCCGGAGGGGCCCGCGTCAGCGAACCGTTCGTCAGCGTCAATTGCTCCGCGATCCCCGGGCAGCTTCTCGAAAGCGAGTTGTTCGGGCACACAAAAGGGGCGTTTACAGGAGCGAATGCGGAAAAAAAAGGGTTGATCGAGAGCGCTCATAAAGGAACGTTGTTCCTTGACGAGATCGCCGACCTTACGACCGAACTGCAGGCAAAAATTCTACACGTCCTCCAGCAAAAAGTGATCCGGCGGATAGGCGAAGTAAAGGACCGCAAGGTCGATGTCCGCATCATCGCCGCCACGAACAAAGATCTGCAGGAAGAGATTACGCAGGGGCGATTCCGCGAGGACCTTTTCTACCGGCTCAACGTTGTTACGATTCATCTGCCTCCGCTTCGCGAGCGCACCGAAGATATTCCTCTTCTTGCAGAACACTTTTTCAAGAAAGCGTCCGATACGCACAAACGGAAGGTCCGGCGGATAAGCCCCGAAGCAATGCAGTACCTCGTGAGCAACCGGTGGGGCGGCAACGTGCGCGAACTCGAGAACGTGATCGAACGGGGCGTCGTCCTCAGCTCGGGCGACGAACTTCGTCGTGAAGACCTCGTCGGTGGAATGAAAAATGTACCCCCATCTTTGGACTGCACGCTCGACGACTTCGAAAGAGAAATGGTCCAGATGACATTGAACCGGGTCGGCGGAAACAGGAAACAGGCTTCGGAACGCCTCGGCGTTTCGCTGCGATGGCTTCAGTATAAGTTGAAGGAATGGAAGATTGGCTGATCAAATTTTTACCATTGAACAGAAGATCAACGAAAGCGCCACCACGACCGTCTACCGAGCATCGCAAGAGGCTTTGGACCGTGTCGTGTTGCTCAAGGTCCTTCATAAAAGTTTGATCGGGGATGAGGATTTTGTTGCCCGTTTCCGCCGGGAAGCAAGAGCCTGCGCGGCAATCCATTCGGAACATATCGTTCAGGTCTACGACCTTACTGAAATCGAAGGGTCTCCCGCGATCGTCATGGAGTTTGTGGAAGGCCGCTCCGTCAAAGAAATTCTGGAGAGCGAAGGGAAGCAGCCGATCGAATTCGCGCGCAAGGTCGCCATCGATGTCCTTAAAGGCCTCGCTGTCGCCCACAATAAAGGGATCATCCACAGGGATATCAAGCCGGGCAATATACTGGTGGGAAAATCCGGCGTAGTGAAGGTGACCGATTTTGGGCTTGCGACGGTTCCGAGGTCGCCGACGTTGACGCTCGACGGAATGGTCCTCGGGACGCCCGCATATATGTCTCCTGAGCAGGCGCGCGGAGAAGTCGTCGATGCGAGAACGGATCTGTTTTCCCTCGGCGTGAGCATCGTCGAAATACTCACCGGACGAAGGATATTCGAAGGAGCGTCGTATTCGGAATGTCTCAAGCGAATTCTTTCGTTTTCTCCTCGACACATCGAAGACGAACTTTCACCGTTCACCGATGATTTTTCTTCACTCGTCCTCAGGCTTTTAGCTCCGCGGAAAGAAGACCGCTTTCCAACGGCAGAAGAAGCACTTCGCTCATTGGAGCACGATGGGAAAAAACTGCCGCAACCTCGAAAGAAAAGCCGGATCATCATTTCACTGGCGGGCGCTGCTGCCGTTGTCATTCTCGCCGGCTTATGGTTCTCCTTTACGCCCCATCACGATGATCGGGTTGTTCCGGACACAGGCCATGATTCATTGCGTACGACCGTCAAGCTTGTCATGCCGACAGATTCGTCGGTTGCTCAAAAACAAATTCCTCACACCCGAAAAATGAAAATTGGCGACGAACCCGTCCCAATCGGGGCGACAAGTGCGAAATTTTATGTCGACAACGACTCGACGAACAGCGATTCCGGCACTGTCGTAGTGCGTTGCGTCCCTTGGGGAATGGTCTACATCAATAATGCGTACATTGGACAAACGCCGCTCTCCCACGGCGTCCAAGTGAAGTCCGGGAATGCAACGGTCACCTTCAACAATCCTTTCTTTGTCCCCATCACGCGGAACGTTACGGTCCAAAAGAACACCCAGATCGTTGTCGAAGAAAATTTTCTTGATTATGCCGGTTATGTCATGGTGCGCGTGACGCCATGGGGCGAAGTCTATGTTGACGACCGCTACAGGGACACGACGCCGCTGGGGAAACCTTTGATCGCTAGCGCAGGCACCCGCAAAATTCGCATCCACAACCCCGCATACGAAGACGTTGTCTACAACGCTCAAGTGAAAAAAGGGGACACGCTGAGCCTCTCGTTCGACCTTAGAGACAAGAAAAATCCATGACGATAAAGAGCTTTGGAGCGGCAGCGATAATTTTGGTCAACGCTTTTATTTTTACGGCAAAAGTGCATGCGACAACTTTGCCCGAGCCAAGCCATGCCGACTCAGTGGTGTCTGAGATACGGGAGTTATACGAAAGCGGGTCGTATCTCAACGCAGAGATCGAGGCCCGCAGATTTCTCGATCAACCGGAAACGAGCGATTCAGCTCGCATGCAGGCGGAGAAGTACATCGCCTTTTCGCTGATTGCACAAGACAAGCCGCAATCGGCGGAAGGTCATTTTTTGACGATACTCCAACACGATTCTTCTTTCACACTTGATCCGCAGCTCACGTCGCCAAAAATCCTTTCAATCTTTGATGAGGCGAAGAAAAAATTTTTCTCAGAACAGGAACCTCTTCCAGCCAGCCCGTCCGCGGAACCTTCATCGCGTCATATCACGTTTCGTGTGGCAGTTTTTCCGGGATGGGAGCAATTGTATCAGGGAAGGAAAGCGACGGGGTACGCGTTTTGTACAGCGGGCGCTGCGGAATTGCTCTTCACACTCTACAGCGATTTTCAAAGACGGGATGCGCGAGATTCATATCTCAAAGCAACTACGTCGGAACTTGCGGCGGAACGGTACACGAAGTACAACCGGTATTACAAAGCTGAGACATACTCGGCGATCGCATTTGGCGTAACATATCTTCTTTCCGAAGTTGAAGTTTTTACGACCACCGCTGGCAATAAAGAAATCTCGACGAGACTATCTTCCACGGGGAAGGGTTTTTTGCTCGCATTCGATCTTCAGTTCTAACTTTCCATTCTCATTCCTTTCCAGGCCTAACCAACAGCTTGCCACATCTGCAAAGCTTGCATCCCCCCGAACGCAAAATTTGCACGCGACACGCAAAAGCCTACATTTTTAGCGTTTTTGAGCCACTTTTAGCTGGCACTCTATTTGTAAATCTAAGGACTATATCTGAGGATTCTTATGCCAAATCGAATCATAAAAATACGGAGGAACCATGCGACCGCAGCGTTGGATTACAACTTTGTTCTTTTTACTCACCTCGATTCTCATGCTATCTACGCCGGCAGCGAGGGTGTATGCTCAAACCGGAACGTCGATAGAAAATGCATTTCATCTTGACGCAAAGGCGAGTGGCCTGGTAGTCCATTTGAATTGGGATCGCCCATTAGCCGGGCTGAGCACGCCTTATTCAGTATTCAGGATCGACGTACGGTCGGTAAGCGCGTTGATAGGAGATACAACAGCTCTTGGCGACACGGTTCTCGTTACTACGACATCGGATACTTCATACGTCGATAGCGTCACCTATCCAAGACCCGTCTCCTTCCCGGCGCCGGCGCATGCATTCGCTTATTTTGTGACGGCAAAAACTGTCGCTAATGTTTTGATCCAAAGTAATCTTGCTTCGGTTATTGTTTCGTATCCGGATAACTGGGATCAGGTGAAAATTATTTCGATCCCGCCTTTGACGGCTCAGGTCGGGGTGCAATATTCTTACACCGTCAAAGCAGTTTCGTCCAACTCGTCTGCCGTGATCCACTACTTCCTCAATGAGCCGCCCCTTCCGGTGTTGGATGTCGTAAGATGTGACAGCATAACCGGAGTGGTGACAATGACACCGATCGTGCGGGGCATTGTTCCGATTCATGTTGTTGCAGTGTCGAACATGGGAGGACGTGGGGATCAGGAATTCCAGGTCATCGTCAGCGGCGCGAACGGCATTATCAGCGGCAGAGTGACCGACACATTAAGCCATCCGATCAAAGGGGTCCTCATCAATGCGCTCAAACGGGATGCGCATGCCGCGTTCTCTTACAGTGCGATCACAGACTCTCTTGGAAATTACCGGATCGCTCACATCGACCTTGGGAGCTATTATATCCACGCAATTCCGTTGAGCGGAGATTTTCTCGACCAGTGGTATGATGGAAAAGCTTCTCCTGCACAAGCGAACCCTGTTATCGTAGCCGATTCCCCATCCGTTGCTGTAGCCGATTTCAAGTTGCGCAGCAGAAGCGGGCAACAACTCCCGTTGTTCACAGTTGGCGGGACCGTGACCGACACGCTTGGAGTACCTCTTCCCGTTGCCGGGACGCAGGTCTTTTTTATAAACGCCGATTTCGCTTTCAATGCCGTAAGCATGAGACAATATCTTGAATTGAACCGCGATATCGATTTCCGGCTCAGAGGAAATTCGCCGTTCGTGTTCAAAACGGGAATTGATTCGACGGGGACGTATTCGATAAAAATTCCGGAAGGGGCTTACATTGCGCTCGCAGTATCTCCCGGCTATGCGCCGCAATTCTACAGCGGCAAGGCGTATTTCCTGGTTGGCGACGTCATTCGTCTCACTTCGGACAGCCTTGGCATAGACTTCAGCCTCTCCGCATTGCCTCCGTTAGCACTTGGTGAGATCAGCGGTCAGGTGTTGGATTCCGTGGCAAATGTTGGAGTGCGTGCGCGCATGATCGCATTCCGAGAGCCCGAAATGTTCGTTGCTCTTGCAGGATTTCATCCCATCCGGGCATTATTTACCGAGACAGATTCGGCCGGCTTCTATACGTTCGACGACCTTATTCCCGGCTCCTATTACATTTTTGCACTTCCAGTTGGGAATTATTCGCCGGTGTTTTATAGCGACGGCTCTCAGGATGTGCGCTGGAATAAAGCAACTCCGATCGCAATAGACGGGAACTCGTTAAGCGGCATCAACCTGTATCCACATCCGCTTCCCGATTCCTGCCGCGGCTATACAATGATCAACGGCAACGTTTCCCATTCCGGAAGTATGACGGGTGCATTCGGCGGAGCGCTGGTATTTGCGAGCGACCAAAACGGCGCCATCGCAGGCTATACGCTTTCCGATGCACAGGGAAAATTTGTCATCGACGGCTTAGCTCCGGGAACATACATCGTCTCGGCGGATGTCCCCGGTTACACGTTAGCAAACAGCGCTCAGTCGTCTCCTTCGTACGACGGCATGGGTAATTCTGTCCCCGGAAATGTCTCGCTTGCTCTTCAGACGACCTCGGTGAAAACGGTCGAGCAAACAATCCCGACCGGATACTCTCTCGATCAGAATTATCCGAACCCGTTCAACCCCTCGACGACGATCCGCTATACGCTTCCGGCGTCCGGGAACGTGTCGATTCGGGTTTATAATGTTCTCGGCCAGCTTGTGTCGACACTTGTAGATGCCCGCCAGAACGCCGGGACATACGAAGTGACGTTCAACGCAACGGCTTTTTCCAGCGGCGTCTATTTTTATCGAGTCGAAAGCGGCTCGTTTACCGCAGTGAAAAAAATGATGTTGTTGAAGTGATATTACCAAACGGAGGATTTATGGATCAGTACAAACGTCCGATAGTATATGCAGGCATGTGCGTGTTGCTCGCGATTGTTGCGACAGGTTGTTCGCCGACGAATCAGCCGACCCAGCCGGATCAGGGACTGGCCGTGTCGATCGGCGCGCAAAGCTCGGTAGCAGCTTCAATCGCTTCCGATGAAGTTGAGATGTCGAAGCTGGGTGGAGTGCCAATCGACAGCTCGGACGGAGAGTTTTGCATAGGCTGGGATGAATTCGTCGGTCCTCTCTCCGAAAACGGGGAACGCGCCGGGGACGCTTCAGCCATCGTTTTTGATTCGCTTGCGATCGGTTCCGAAGGGAGAACGCCGCACGCGGGCGAAGATATCGGTTCAGTGTTTCTCAATTATTCCGGGAACCATCAGGAGTTTAAAAAAATCACGCCCCTCTTTGGCGGAACATTCTATATGATATTTCCGCATCTTTTCGATCAAACCGGAATCGGCGTGAGCTTCTCGGGAAATACCGATTACGAGTTTGAAGCGACAGGATCGTCGGTTTTCTCTCCATTGACGGCCACGATCGTTTCCCCTCCATCTCTCATCACTATCACAAGCCATGCGAACGGTCAGCGTATTCATGCAGACAGCGACTTTGTCGTGACATGGACCGGAGGCGTTGTCGGCGGCAATATCCTCATCCGGGTCACGCCGATGATCGTGTTCGGGCCCGATGGGTTCGCGCCGTGTGATTCCAGTTCGGAAATGGACGAGTACGGAAGAAGAAGACCAGGACTACTCGATCGCTTTGGAGGATTCCCTCCCGGAATCCGCAGAGATCTGAGGATGGATTTCAGAATCGATACGGGATATGTTGTGCTGATCGCGAATAATCCCGGCCAGGCGACAATTCCCGCTTTGACACTTCAGCAGACCCTTGAAGGAGCGTCTCGAGTTTCAATTACAGTATCCGAACTTTCGTCGACTGGAATAAGCCATGATGGAAAGTCGTATCGACTGATCATGCGCGACGGAGACAGGCGGATGTTGATCGTTGAATAGCCAGCATAGGGTTCCGTGACCCCATGCTCTGAGGCGAAATTGCTGCCGAAAGAAGAGGTTGGTTTGTGCTGAATGGAGCGGCAGCGGAGGGCGATTCTTACAAGGGTCGCCCTCTTTATTTTTCTGATCGCTCAGGCGCGATAAATATTTCCATCCTCATCGCGAAACATCACGGTGCAATGCCCCATCCAAAGAATCATGCGCCCTTGATTTTTGCCCGATTTTAAAGTAGGTTAGTGACGTTCAATCGGCACACCCTCTTCATTTGTCGGTCGGGAAAATATTTTGTGGAATGTCATTAGGCAGCGCTCTCTTTTGATCAGAGAGCCGAACGAGGTACGCATTCTCCGGTTAGTGCGAGACAGCGGAGAAATATCGCGCGTTGAAATTGCGAAACTCTGTAACCTCAACAAAGCGTACGTCACCGAGCTCGTCGCAAAGCTTATCCAGAATGGTTTTCTAGAAACGACGGGCAAGGTCGAGGTTAACGACCGTGTCGGACGGAAACGGATCCTTCTTCGGTTCATCCCGTCGGCGGGGCTTGTTGCCGGCGTCGACGTCGGCATGACCCATGCCACGGTCGTCATCACAGACCTCAATGCAAAAGTCCTCCAAGAAAAGGCCTTCAGTTATTCGATTGACACACCCGCCCGCAATGTGTTGGCAAAAGTAGTAGACGCAATTACAACCTCGTTGGCAGCGACGGGGTATCCTCTTTCACGCCTTGTGGGAATCGGGCTTGGCGTTCAAGGCCTTATAGACTATAGAACAAACACGCTGATGGTTTCCCACAATAAAAAATCGTGGGAAGGGGAGTCGCTCAGCAAACAATTGGAGGAGCAGTTCAACGTCCCTGTATACGTCGAGAACGACGTTAAGGCGATGACTCTCGGAGAATATTTGTTGGGGGCGGCAAAGGGGGTTAAGAATCTTGCGTACCTTTTTATCGGCGATGGATTGGGGGCCGGGATCATGATCAACGGCCATCTCCATCGCGGTTTCACTTCGAGTGCAGGGGAGATCGGCTACACCGAGATGGAACCCGCTGCATATTACAAGGAACATTTTCCGCATCTCCACACCAGCGATCAGACAATATTTGGACAGATTCTCACGGACAGCAACATCATCGAAAGCTATAAAAGGAAGGCATCCGGCGACGATAAGGCTGACGCGTCTATTAATGCGATAGCGGAGCGAGCGATAAACGGCGATAATGTTGCGCGAAGCATCATTGAAGAATGTTCTTCACTTCTCAGTATTCTCAGCATCAATCTCATTAACATGCTGAACCCGGAGCTTATCATCATAGGCGGGAAACTTTCCCAAAGTTCTCCCAGCGTGATCGATTTGGTCCGGACAAAAATCCACAGAGATATTTTATCCGTTCCTGCCGAGGCAGTTCAGGTAAAAGCTGCGTCTCTCGGCGAAGAAGCCGTGGCGCTCGGAGCAGCCAGCCTGGTCCTCTATGAAATGTTCGAACCGCTCCATTCTCTCTCCCTTGACGCTGCACGAAGCAAATCTCTCAAAAGAGAAGCAATGGAAGCGTAGTCCAGTTTACCCTCGGTCTAAATTTCCCTCCCCTCTCACAAGCCACCCAGGATAAGCTCCTTTCATTACTGATCCTTCCATCCTTTATTAATTTTTCAATCAGAGGAAAAAAGTACTTGACAAAGCAGGAAGAAAGCCATATACTCTCATTAATTTGTTGTATAAACAAACTAATTAAACTCATTTTTTTGCCACTTAAGCTATTAAATGAAGTATAATTAATTTGTATAAACGATGAATTAATTTTCCTTCCGGTCCACTCGTAAAATGAAAAAGCGCTATAACCAGATCACTAGCATCAATCCCAAGGTCGGGCGCAATATCAATAGAGCGATCATTCTCAATGCTATCCGCGAAAAGCAACCAATCTCCCGAACGAAGATCTCTGAAATTACCGGACTGAACAAGAGCACGGTTTCCAATATTGTAACAACTCTTCTTGGTGAAGACCTCGTCAGAGAAGAGGTGGCAAAAAACCGGGAGGTTGGGAGAAATCCGGTCGACCTGAGCATCAAGCGCGAAAAAAATTTTGTCGGCGCGATCTATATCGACTCAGTCGATACCATGCTCGCCATCGTCGACATCGACGGGACGATCGTCAAAAAAGTTACCGTCAAGACCGAATCGGCAAACCCGCGGACGTTCATTCCGGCATGCCTCGACACGTTGAAGAAGATGCATTCGAACCATACAACATTTTTGAAACAGATCGGGATCTCGATCGCCGGAATTGTTGATTCCGCTCACTCCCGCGTCGTCTATTCATCGAACCTTGGCTGGCAGGACATCGACGTCGGTTCGATCATTCAGGAAAACAATCCCGAGATCGAGATCGTCACTGTCGAGAACGACGCGAAAGCATCCGCTCTCGCAGAGCTGGTACTCGGCAGGCACAAAATACCATCCTCTAACTTCATCTTCCTTTCGATCGGACCCGGCATCGGTGCGGGGATCGTGATCGATAACCATATTCTCAGCGGCAACTCTCACGCAGCGGGAGAATACGGGCACATGACCCTCGTCGAAGGAGGAGAACCGTGCACATGCGGCAACAAGGGATGTTGGGAAGTTTACGCTTCGGACCGTGCAACAATGCGGTACTTTTCGCGCCTTACATCACAGCGCGACAGCAATGTCGACACAGAGAGCCTGATCGATCGAGCGCTCGAAGGTGATAAAAATGCCGTCGAGGCTTTTAGAAAATCTGCGGAGTATTTGGGGTTGGGGATCGCCGGCATCATCCGAACCATCGACCCGCAAAGTATCATCATCGGGGGGTCGATCGTAAGGGCGTGGAAGATTATTTACCCCGTCATTATGGACACGGTGTATCAGCGGGGATTTTTCGGAAAACAGCGTAACACATTAATTCTCCCCACTTCGCTGACCGACAGCCCTCCGTTGCTCGGCGCAGCGGCTCTTTCAATACGCAAGATATTTACCGATTATCGCATCGTTCTTTAAACGAAAAAAGGTCTATGCAGAATCAAAGATACACAATAGGCGTCGATGTTGGCGGGACAAACACCTCCGTTGGCATAGTCGATCATACCGAAACTCTTCTTATCACATCGAGCAGTTTCGCCACGAAGAAAGAAAGCACTGCTGAACGGTTCATCGATATGCTGGCGTCGACAATCAAAGATCTTTCGGAAAAAGCAGTGCCCGGACAAAAGCTTCGAGGCATCGCAGTTGCCGCTCCCGCAGCTGTTCGGCACATGGGAACGATTCAGAGCCCCGCGAACCTCAACTGGGGAACGATCGATATCGTCAGCATGCTGAAAAAGTATTATGACATTCCTGTCGCGGTGATGAACGACAGCAACGCCACGGCGTTGGGCGAGATGAAATCGGGGCTCGCGCGAGGGGTGAAGAATTTTATCGTCGTCACTATGGGGACGGGGCTCGGGTCGGGCATCGTTGTGGACGGACGGCTTCTCTACGGGGAACATGGAGTCGCGGGTGAGTTGGGGCACACCACGGTGAAACCGGGGGGACGCATGTGCGGTTGCAACAGGAGGGGATGCGCAGAAACCTACGTTTCCGCCACGGGCATCAGGAGGACGGTGTTCGAGTTGTTGGCAAATTCCACGGAGCACTCGGAGCTCCGTGAGATATCGTTCAGTCAGCTCACCGCCGGCAAAATTCACGCCCTCGCACTCCAGGGCGACCCTCTCGCGATATCGGCGTTCGACATCACCGGCGATATTTTAGGCCGAACTTTGGCGAACGCCGTTGCTCTGTTCGACCCGGCAAAGATCATTTTATCCGGCGGACTCATGAATGCCGGAGATCTTCTGCTTGCGCCGACGGTGAAATCTTTCAACGAAAATGTCCTCGATATCCACAAGAACAGGGTTGACATAGTACGGTCCCAATTAAAGGACGGCGAAGCCGCGATCATCGGGGCATGTTCCCTGTTCGACGATGTCGTTCCGCCGACTCATCGCGAGTCCACGGGAAAACATCAGGCCCATTCGGAGAGCGCAGTCTTGAAAGCTCAGGAGTGACTTGCAGGATCATGGTTTGCACAGTGACAGCATAACAGTGAAAAGAATCAAACTCTTATTTACGACGATTTCGTTATTGAAGGAGAAGAGCATGCGCACATGCATCTTTCTTATTTCGATTGTCCTGGCATATTCGCTGCAGAGCGTTGATGCGTTCGCCTCGACAAATGCAACTATCACTGGGATCGTAAAAGACGCTCAAACCGGCGACCCGCTTCCCGGCGCGACCGTCATCCTGAAAGGAACCAGCCTGGGCGCATCGACCGACGTCGACGGGAAATACTCGATCCAGAATGTCGCTCCGGGCTCGTACGTCATTCGCGCGATGTATATCGGCTACAGTCCATCGGAGAGCGATATTCAATTGCAGGGCGGAGAACAGGTCAAGAAGGATTTCTCGCTGGAGGCAGTCGGGGTCCAAGGCGAGACCGTTACGATCACCGCTCAGGCAGCGGGTCAGAACCAGGCCATCAACGAACAACTTATCGCTCCGCAGATCGTCAACGTCGTGTCCGCCGCGCGAATTCAGGAGTTGCCCGATGCGAATGCGGCCGAATCGATCGCACGGTTGCCGGGCGTGTCTGTTCTCAGGAATGGCGGCGAAGCGGACGAAGTTGTCATCCGCGGGATGCAGCCGAAATACAACAATATCACGATCGACGGAATTCGGATGTCCTCGTCCAATTCAAACGACCGAAGCGCAGACCTGAGCATGATCTCTTCCAATATGCTTGAAGGCATCGAAGTCTCGAAGACCGTCACCCCCGACCAGGACGCGGATGTTCTGGGCGGCACTGTGAACTTTAAGATGAAAGAAGCGGGTGCGGATAAGCAAGGTCTTGGCTTCAGCCTTCTTGGTCAGGGGGGCTATAACGGTTTGTCCGACGCGCCGAACAGGTATAATAATTATAAGTACGTCGCAAGCGTGGAGGGAAGGTTCTTCGACGACCGAAGCTTTGGCGTGTTCGCCCAGGCAGACTTGGAGAGACGGAATTTGACTGCAAACGACCTCAACGTAAGCTACAGTCAATTGAACAACAATCATGTGGATTATGAGACCGACGCGATCGGCATCAACGATATTCCGCGAGATAGAAAAAGAAACAACGGAGCGATCGTGATGGATTACAACCTGCCCCAGGGAAAGATCAATCTCTCGAACTTCTTCAGCACCGGGACGACGGATATTCAAAATCGCGGCGAATCGTTCAACATTCAGAGCAGCCTTCACCAATATACTCTCACAGATTCCACGAGCACGTTGAATATGATCACGAACGCCCTCGACGTGGAGCAACAGGTATCGATCTTCCATGTCGACCTGAAACTTTCTCACTCGTACTCGGAAACGAATGATCCAAACGACTGGACGGTCACGTTCCAGGAAGCGCCGGCCGGCAACGGATCACAAACGCTGAATCAACTTTATTTTCAAAAGGCGAACCTGGACCCACGTCAAGTTCTCAACGGGCTGAGGATCGATACGAGCGCCACCTTCCTCAACAGCTTGGTCAACAACAGCAGTTTTTCGCGCGAACGCGCATTAACGGCCTCGTTAGACCTGGAAACCCCGATAAATTTTTCCGATAACGTTTCTGCAGTAATAAAATTCGGAGGAAAATACCGTCATCAGACACGATCGTCTTATATCGATCAGTACACCGGGCAAGGGTTGCAATTGCAGAGCGCTCCGTTCGTCGATAGCTTGCTTGCCTCTCATTTTCCGTCGACGCGCATGTATGCTGGAGGGGGCAATACACATATCCCGATCCTGCCTTTCGTCGACCCGACGTTCAGCTACGGAAAATTCCTGAACGGCGATTACTCGATGTCGATGCCCCTCAATGTGGGGATGCTGTCCGAGATGGCCGACTTTTTGAAGAGCTACGCAGGGTATCTTGCTCAACAAAACAACCTTTCCTATTTCCACGACGACTTCAACTCTACGACGAATAACTATTCAGGGTACGAAAACCTCAGCGCTACGTACGTCATGGCGACCCTCAGCGTCGGACCGGACATCACGATCATTCCAGGCGTGCGGTATCAAGACCTGCAAACGACGTATACCGCGGCCAGGGGCCAGGAAGACACACACTCCCTCCTCGGCGGGCACTACAATCATTACGACACAACGCTCACCGTCGACCATCCGTACTGGCTGCCCGATATCAACGTTCGGTATAAACCGCTCTCGTGGTTCGACGTGCGTCTTTCCTACACGAATACGATCGCGTATCCCGACTATAACGCTATCATACCGCGCATCGACATTACGAGCGGCGTCATACAATGGAACAACTATCAGCTCGTCCCATCGCGTTCCAAAAACTACGACGCCTATGTTTCCTTCTTCGACAACTCTATCGGATTACTTACGGTCGGAGGGTTTTTGAAACAGATCGATAACCTCATTTACTCCTGGAACCAGTACGTCTCCGGAGCAAATGCATCGCCGTATTATCCGCCAGGCATTTCAGTGATTCCTTCGACCGGCGTGTACGAGCTGCAGACATTCGTGAACGATCCTTATAGAGTGAACAACTATGGGATGGAATTCGACTGGCAGACGCATTTCTGGTATCTCCCGCATCCCTTCGACGGGCTCGTGTTCAACGCGAACTACACGCACATCTTCTCCAAGGCGCAGTATCAATACACGGATACGCGCAAAGTAGGGAGGGCGGTCGTTTATGTCGACACGTCGTTTACCGATCGGCTTCTCGACCAGCCGGACGACATTGTCAATCTATCCATAGGGTACGACTACAAAAAATTCTCCGTCCGTGTGTCCATGTTGTATCAAGGGAATAACTTCACCGGACCCGTCTACTGGGATCAACTCCGCACATCGACGGCCTCATATACGCGTTGGGATATTGCCGTGAAGCAGGAATTGCCTTGGTTCAATCTTCAATTGTACGCGGACGTCAACAACGTCAACAACGTCAGCGATATCAGCGTCATTCATGCAGCGACCGGCGTGCCCCAAGTGCAAGAGACGTACGGCTTAACGGGAGATCTCGGGCTTCGGTGGAGCCTCTGATCGGCGCAACAACAGTGTGAGCAACATTTTCAGGATAATTAAATCACAGGTTGATATATTCATCATTTACTCAACGGAGTGCTGAAGGAGGTGAACAGCCGGCTAACTAAAAAGTACAGAGGTAAAACCATTTTTATTATCTAAGGTATATAGAATGAAAATGGAGGAGTAAAATCATATACCTAACCATTGCAAGGAGGACTACAATGAAACAGCTATTCACTGTTACGCTTTTTGCCGCGATGCTTGCGTTTTTTGTGACGCCGCATCAGACATTTGCGGCAAGCGACACGCTGGTGGTGTACGCCACAAAGGCAGACCATTCGGCAAACACGCTCGATGTTGTTTTCAAGAACGACACCCTGGCCAACGGTAACCAGGCCCATGGGACGTATTTGCTCGTTTCGCGCGATACGACCTATTTATTCGACGGAACTATCTCCGTAAAGTCGAGCATCTCCGTTGTCGGAGTTCTTGGCAGCGACGGAAGGCCGCCGTGCATTCAGCCGGACGTTCTTGGAGATAATTCTGTGCCCGGTCTATTGTTCTCCCTCAACGGGAATCACACGACAGGGAAATTTTCAAACCTTTACCTACTCGGAATTGCCGTCAATAATACGGTCAATTATGGGTCGGGCCAGGCCATTCAAATATCGGCAGACACTTTGACCTTGTGGGTCAATAATGTCATTTTTGAGCAATGGTCGCAGTTTGCGATCGGGTATGCGGGCAACTGGGACAAATTCTTCATTACGAACTGCAAGTTCAGAAACATGACGACGCTCCCGAACCAGTACTATGTGGGCGAAGTCCTTCGTAACGAAAATTATCTCGGATCGTTCAGGACCGACACGACAATCTTACGGTACAACACAATGCTCTGCGTCAGCGGATATGCTACTGCCGCGACGGGCGGAATTGTGTCATACTATGAATTTTCGCACAACGATGTAGTATGGACGTTCAAGAATCCATTCTTCCTCGACAGAATGGTGAATGCCAAATTCGATAATAATATTTTCTACGGTGCATACACAGGCGGCGACGCCGTGTTTGAATATACCGGCGGCTGGGATTCGTTCACTGCCTCGCAGCTTCCTGCCATCATCGCGATGGGACCGCTCGACTCATTAACGGCCGCACGCCTTCTTGGACATGCTTCGACAGGTCCCGGAGATCCCGCTGCGGAGTTGCTGAGAAAAGTGGAAGTCAAAAATAACGATTATTTTTGGCCTGCAGCCCTTACAAGCTTCTATACTGCATGGGATGACACGGCTCATGTCGATTCCATCATCACGCCGGTCTGGATGACGAATCAATCTGTTGCCATGTTTAACAGCAGTGCAACCCCCGGGTTTGTGCAATCGGGTAATGTCAATATTGATCCCGGGTTTGGAGCAACTATTCCAGGAGTATTGAATTCTTCGAGTAATGCAAACGGTGTCGGCCTCTTGAACTGGTTCACAGCAGTACGTGCAGGAACCGGTACGACAGAAACCTACGGCTATAAGTTGACCCAAGTGACTACTGCAGCGAACTGGGTTCCGACATGGCCGCTTCCGGAAACTGTCGACTTGAAAGCCACCGCCTCACTGACAAGCACCGACGGAAGGCCGGTCGGCGATCCATATTGGACTACCGGAACGACGAGCGGTGTTGCTAACGGCTCTGCCGTAACGCCCAAATCGTTCACGCTCTCCGAAGCGTATCCGAACCCCTTCAACCCGAGCACGAACGTCCAGTACACGCTGTCGAATGCGGGCGTCACCAGCTTGAAGGTCTATAACGTTCTCGGCCAGCTTGTAAAGACGGTCGTGGATAATGTACATCAAGACGCAGGAACGTACACCGTTCGTGTCGATATGTCGACCGAGACCAGCGGCGTATACTTCTACACTCTTGAGCAGGGTGCAAACCGCCTTGTCCACAAAATGATGTTGTTAAAGTAATCGCCTTCTCCTAACGCATCATCGCGGGGGGCTTCTGTTCCGGGCCCCCCGTGATTGCGTTCAAGAGACGTTCGCTTTCTGTAATGTGAGATGGCAATGATTCTTTAAGCAGAATGGCGCTGCCGGCGAAGCCGCAGTGTCATTCTGGTCAAAGATTAAATAGGCCTGCCAGAGTGGACCCTTCCTTAAAGCGGACTCTAATGAAAACGCTAACATGAAACTTGCTAATCGTTTGTATTCCCGGAGTTTGCTTTTGTTACTTATCGCGCTTTCGACAAGCGCATACGGGCAATATCGCGTCGTCGGATACTATCCTATGTGGGAGCGGACAACCCTGGCTGCCGCTGCCGTTCGATATGATATCCTGACATGCATCAACCATGCGTTTGCGTGGCCAAACACGGACGGGAGCATTGCTTCCGACGACAATGTCGTCGATACTGCTATTATCAACACGACGCATCGCAACGGGCGTAAGATACTTCTTTCATTCGGTGGAGCGGGAACAACGCAGACGAACAATTTTGCAGTCGTCACGTCGGATTCGTCTTTGCGGAAGACATTTATCGCCAACATCGTTTCGCGATTGGCGGCTTATCATTATGACGGCGCGGACCTCGATTGGGAGGGGCCGTCAACCGTCGCTCAGAAAAATAACGAAGTGGCTTTTGTCCGCGATCTGCGCGCGGCTTTTCACAGCGCCGATTCGACTTGGCTCATCACGATGGCCATTGGCGCGTCGGATTGGTCCGGTCAATGGAGAGATTTTACGACGCTTAAAACCTATGTCGATTGGTTCAATGCGATGGAATACGATTTCCACGGCAGCTGGAGCGCCGTTGCCGGACACAACGCGCCTTTGAACATTGGGACAGACCCTAACACCGATAACGATTCGTACTCGATCGTACAGAGCGTTCAATACCTTGCCGGAACGCGCGCAATACCAAAGAGCCAACTTGTACTCGGCCTTCCTTTTTATGGAAAATTATTCGGCACCGCAGCGCTCTATACGCCGTACGTTGGCGAACAAGACCTTGCATACCGCGACATTTTGACGACACTCCAGAGCGGGAATTGGACCTATATATGGGATCCCGGTTCCAACGCCCCCTATTATATGTCAGCGCTCCCGCCAAAGCTTATCACGCTCGACGACTCAGCTTCGATTGCGGTCAAATGCCAATATGCCAGAACCCAGGGATTATCTGGCGTAATGATTTGGGAAATTAGTCAAGACGTCATCGGACGCAATCAGCCTCTTCTCGATGTCGTCGGCACTCAGATGACGACGACGGAGGTTGCGTCGGGATCCCGGACACTCGACGTTCCGTCGGGGTTTGTTCTTTACGATAACTACCCGAACCCGTTCAATCCATCGACGACGATCTCATATTTCCTCCCGTCTGCAGAACGGGTGCAATTGTCGGTCTATGACGTTCTTGGAAGAGAAGTACGACGGCTCGCCGAAGGCTATCAGACCGCCGGGTTCCACAAATATGTGTTCGATGGAGGTGAGTTGGCCACAGGAGTCTATATTTATCGGATCAGCGCCGAACATTTTTATGCAGTGAAAAAAATGGCGCTTGTCAAGTGAGATGACGCAAAAGAACGAAATATCTTCCGGGATAAAAGAAACCGCAAGGCACCCTGCCTTATGGGTCCCGACGCTTTACACCGCCGAAGGATTGCCTTTTGTCGTGGTGAACGTCGTCTCTGTTTTGATGTACAAGAGCATGGGGAAGAGCGACGCCGAGATAGCGTTTTTTACCACGCTCGTTGCGTTGCCGTGGATGCTGAAGCCGGTGTGGGGACCCGTGCTCGAGATGTTCAAAACAAAAAAATATTTTGTGGTGGCGACGCAGTTCGTCGGAGGGATTTCGTTTGGAATGCTTGCGTTATCGCTGCAACTTTCAAGCTTCTTTCAGTGGTCGCTCGTCATTTTCGGCATCATTGCGTTCACTTTTGCGACGCACGATATCGCCGCGGACGGAGTGTACGTCAACGTCCTGACGGACAAGCTGCAAGCGCAATATGTCGGATGGCAGGGCGCGTTCTATAATGTCGGCAAGATACTTTCGCAGGGAGTGTTCGTCATCATCGCCGGCAAGCTCGAGAAAAGCTTGGGCATCGTTCCGGCCTGGTCGATCGTCATGAGTATGTTCGGCGCCATCCTCCTTGCTCTGAGTCTTTACCATGCAAAGTTCCTCCCGTCGGGAGGGTTGTCGGGCAACGTGACGTCGGTCCGCGAGGCGTTCGCCACGTTTGCGGACGTCGTGAAGACTTTCTTTGAGAAAAAATATATATGGTGGGGGATCATTTTTTTAGTCCTCTATAGATTCGCCGAAGGCCAGGCGATCAAAATTGTACCGCTCTTTATGCGCGCCGCGCGAGATCACGGAGGTCTCGGACTTTCCACCGAAGACATCGGTTTGCTGTACGGATTTTTCCCGCCTCTTGCGTTCATCCTCGGCTCGGTGCTCTCCGGCTATTTTACGGCCAACCGAGGACTGAGAAAATCTCTCTTTATCCTCTGCGCGTTCTTCAACATCCCCTTCGCGGTCTATACGTTTCTTGCCATCGCTCAGCCCTCGAGCTTCTACGTCATCGAGGCCGCTGTGGTGTTCGAGTACTTCGGCTACGGGTTCGGCTTTATCGGATTGACGCTGTTTATGATGCAGCAGATCGCTCCCGGCAAATACAAGATGGCGCATTATGCGTTCGCGACGGCGTTGATGGCGCTTGGGTTCAACATTCCGTCGATGGTGAGCGGCTTCGTCAGCGATTTTCTCGGGTACAGAGATTTTTTCATCTGGGTGATCATCGCGACAATTCCGTCCTTCCTTGCAACGTGGTTTGTCCCTTTTCGTGAGATTCCAGAAACGCGAGAGCAGAATTTATGAAAGTGAACGTGAGCCGGCAATTTTATTTTTTGCCAATTCTGATCATCCTTCTTTTCTCAGGCAGTATGGGCCAACAGAAGGATATTGTCGGATATTTTCCGTCGTGGAAATGGCGATACAAGAATTCCCTCATGACGTACGATAAGATCCCCTTCAAAAAACTGACGATCATCGATTATGCTTTTTGGCACCCCCTTACGGACGGGACCATCGCAGCGATCAATCCGAAAGGAGACAGCCTCAACTTGATCGGCGACGGAAGCAAGGAAATGCTCGTGCAGGTCGCGCACGATAATAACGTGAAGGTCATGCTATCGGTGGGCGGCTGGGAGGATTCCAATAATTTTCCGACGGTGGCTTCGACCGCGCCGCTCCGCACGACGTTCGCGCATGCATGCATCGATGCGATAAGAAAATTTAGTTTCGACGGAATTGACATCGATTGGGAATACCCCGGTTATACCGACCACAACGGAACGCCCGCAGACAAGATCAATTGCACGCTGCTCCTGAGCGTTCTCAAAGACAGTCTCGACGCCTACGGGAAAGAGGCCGGAAGAAAGATGCTTCTTTCCGCCGCTCTTCCCGCATCCGCGGAACACTTGACCGGCTTTGAGATCGACAAATTGATACCCGTTCTCGACATGTTCAATATTATGACCTACGACTACAATGGGTCGTGGTCGTCTCTCAGCGGTCACAATTCTCCTCTCTACGCTTCAACGCCGGAAGACACCCTTCACAATATCGATGCGTCGTTCAAACTGTTCACCGATCAGCTTCATGTCCCCGCATCGAAGATCAATCTTGGCGTTCCGTTTTACGGCCATTCTTTCGCTCAATGTACATCCTTGAACGCGCACTATCGGGGGAGTGACACGACTCTTTTCCCCGATGACGGCCTTTGCTACTATGACATCGTTCCTTACCTCGGCAAGTACCGCCATTGGGATGAGAGAGCGAAGGTGCCGTATCTTATCATTCCTGACGCAAACACGCTCGTATCGTTCGATGACGAAGAATCCGTCGCACTCAAAGCTCAATATGTCCTCGACCACACTGCACGCGGTGTTATCATTTGGGAAATAACGGGCGACTATATGCCGAACGGGAAGACGCCGCTTCTGGACGTTCTCAACGAAAAGCTCGCATCTTCCCGCACTTCATACTAAGAAGGACTACCATGCAATACGGTTTTTTTGACGATGAACATCATGAGTATGTGATCGAACGTCCCGACGTCCCCGTTTCGTGGACGAACTACCTTGGCGTAAAAGATCTCTGCACGGTCATTTCTCACAACGCAGGCGGATACTCGTTTTACAAGACGGCGGAGAATCACCGGATTACCCGCTTTCGTCAAAACGGCGTCCCGCTGGACAGGCCGGGCCACTACGTCTATCTTCGCGATGACGAAACCGGAGAATTCTGGTCCCTCTCGTGGCAGCCCGTGGGGAAGGATCTCTCGAAAGCGCGCTACCAGTGCCGGCACGGTCTCTCATACTCGAAGTTCATCAGCGAGTATAAGGGGGTCCATGCGGAGCAAACATTGTTTATTCCCGTTGCGGACGATGTCGAGCTGTGGGATGTGAAGATAAAGAACAACAACGGCAAGCCGAGAAAGCTGAGCGTCTTTTCGTACGTCGAATTCTCGTTCCATCACATTGAGATCGATAACCAAAATTTGCAGATGTCGCTGTACGCGAGCGGCTCGAGTTTCAGCGACGGCATCATCGAATACGATTTTTTCTATGAGCCATGGACGTACCATTATTTTACCTCCAACATTTACCCTGACGGTTACGACTGTGTCCGGGATCGTTTCCTCGGCGCCTACAGAACCGAAACGAATCCTCTCGCCGTTGAAAAAGGAGAATGTAGCGGAAGCTCAGAGCTCGGAGGCAACCACTGCGGCGCCCTTCACAAAAAAGTGACGCTTGCCCCCGGCGAGGAGACGCGATTGATCTTTATGCTGGGGCCGGGTTCACGCGATACCGGACGGGAGATGCGCGCGAAATATGCCAACTTCAAAAATGTGGACGATGCGTTCAACGAACTCGCGACGTATTGGAGACGAAAGCAATCGATCTTCAAATGCGCGACGCCGAGCAAGGGCATGAATACGATGATCAATACCTGGACGTTGTTCCAGGCCGAGACATGCGTCGTCTGGTCCCGTTTTGCGTCATTTGTCGAGGTGGGCGGCCGCACGGGACTCGGATACCGTGACACATCGCAGGACGTGATGGCGGTCCCTCACTCGAACCCGGACAAGGTGAAGGAACGGATCGTGGAATTGCTTCATGGGCAGGTGAGCAAAGGCTACGGCCTCCATCTTTTCGACCCGGAGGTCTTCAAGCCGCACGATGAAAAATTGCCCGGAGTCAAACTCCCGACCGTAGTTCCGACCCCGAATGCGTCCGATATTATTCACGGCATGGAAGACGTGTGTTCGGACGATGCGCTATGGATCATTGCGTCGATCTGTGAATACGTCAAAGAAACTGGAGAAGACCGATTCTTCGACCATGCAGTACCCTTCGCAGACGGAGGCGAGGCGACGGTCTATGAACACATGAAACGTTCGCTCGATTTCACGACGGAGCAAACCGCTCCAAACGGCATCTGCCTCGGTTTGCGAGCCGATTGGAACGATTGTCTCAATCTTGGCGGGGGACAGAGCGCGATGGTCTCGTTTATGCACTACTGGGCGTTGAAAGAATTCATCGAGGCGGCAGAGCATCTCGGGCGCGCGGACGATGCAAAAAAATACGCCGCAATTGCAGAACGGGTTCGCGCCGCATGCGAGAGAGAGTTGTGGGACGGCGAATGGTACATCCGCGGGATCACCAAAAAGGGGATCAAGATCGGGACGCGCGATAACGAAGAAGGAAAAATTTTTCTTGAGAGCAACAGTTGGGCGGTTCTTTCCGGCGCTGCGTCGAAGGAGCGAGGGGCCAAATGCATGGACGCCGTTCACCGGCATCTCGCATCCCCGTACGGAATCCATTTATGCTGGCCGACCTATTCCGAGCCGAACGACGATATCGGCTACCTGACGCGCGTCTACAAAGGCATCAAAGAGAACGGGGCGATCTTCAGTCATCCGAACCCGTGGGCGATGATCGCCGAATGTAAACTGGGAAGGGGGACTTTGGCAATGAAACTCTACGACGCGCTCCTTCCGTATCATCAAAACGATAACATCGAAGTGCGCGAGGCCGAGCCGTATTCATACTGCCAGTTCATCATGGGAAAAGATCACACGGCGTACGGCCGGGCGCGCCACCCATGGTTGACGGGGAGCGGGGGATGGAATTATATCACGGCGACAAAATGGATCCTTGGAATCCGGCCGCAGTATGCCGGTTTGCTCATCGACCCATGCATCCCGAGTACATGGAAAGGTTTCGATGTAGAAAGAAAGTGGCGCGGAGCGACGTACAAGATCGCGGTGAAGAATCCTAAGGGAATAGAAAAAGGGGTCGCCTCAATTACCGTAGACGGCGCCGAAGTGAAAGGCCTCATTCCGCCTCAAAAAGTCGGATCGATCCATGAAATACTTGTAACGATGGGATGACGACCATCCGTCTAAGTTCTTCATAAAGGAAAATCAAAATGCAGTACACGGTTTACGACGGTACTTCGTCGGTCGAGAGAGCCGAGCTGAACAAAAGCGGCAGAGCGCTGCGGTATCCCCCGACGGAAAAGATAGACATCATTGAAGTGAACAATTTCCCGTTGCTCGGGAAGTTGACGGCGTTCCGTTTTATCGAATGGGTGACGAAAAATCCCGGCGGCGTTATCTCTCTCCCAACGGGAAAGACCCCGGAACATTTTATTAAATGGGTAAGCCGTATTCTGGAACGATGGGACACCAAGGAGATCCAGTTAATCCTCGCGGACTACGGCATCGACGGTTCGAAACGGCCCGACATGAAGAGTCTGTCGTTTGTCCAGATCGACGAATTCTATCCGATGGATTCGGGGCAGCACAACAGCTTTAATTACTACGTCCGCAAGTATTACATAGACGGGTTCGGTCTTTCGCCGGAGAAGGCCGTGCTCATCGATTCGACGCGACTAGGAGTCCCTGACGGAAAATCGATGCAGGAGATCTTTCCCGACGGCGTTGTCGACCTGTCGCTTCGCGTCCGGCAGACCCGCACGGAATTAGAAAGCCTTCAGCGCGATACGATCAACCGCGTCGATTGGTTTTGCATGGAGTACGAACACAAGATACGCGACCTCGGCGGCATCGGATTCTTTCTTGGAGGGATCGGCCCCGACGGGCATATTGCGTTCAACGTGAGGGGTTCGAGTTTCTATTCGGTGACCCGTTTGACCGGGACAAACTACGAAACGCAGGCGGCCGCGGCGACAGACCTCGGCGGGATCGAGATCTCCCGCAGCCGTCTCGTCATCACGATCGGCCTTGCGACGATCACCGCGAACGATTCGGCGACGGCGATCATCATTGCCGCCGGAGATGCGAAAGCGGCCATTGTCCGCGAAGCGGTCGAAGAGCGGAAGAACCCGAAGAATCCGGCCTCGGCTTTACAGGATCTGCGTTACGCGCGATTCTATTTGACGAAAGGGGCCTCGAGTTTGCTTGAGGAACGGCGCTTCATCGATTTTTGCGCGCTCCCGTCGTTCGATAATTTCCACAGGGACAATGCCATCATCTCCCTTGCGATCCGGAAGAAAAAGATGCTCCGCGAATTGACCGACGAGGAGTGCAGGGCCGATAAATTTGCGAACGAATTGCTCACCCGTCTCAAGAGAAATTGCAAAGAGGTCGCCGCCGAGGTTCAGCAGTCGCTGGAATCCAAGATCGCGAAGGGCTTGGAGCCGTTGTCGAAGACCGTGTTCCTTCACACTGAACCCCATCACGACGACATTACGCTCGGCTACCTTTCGTATCTGTACCATCTTGTTCGCGATCCGACCAACGAACACTATTTCGCGAACATGACCTCCGGGTTCACTGCAGTATCGAATCATTATTATCATTCCGTCATCCGAAAACTGAAACAAAGGATCGAGTCGCCATCGTTTGCAGAGCTTCTCCATGCGGGATATTTCAAACCGTCGAATCAGACAAAACGAGAAGAAGAAGTCTATATGTTTCTCGACGGAGTTGCAGCGAAAGCTGAGGAAGCGAAAGACGAGGCAGAGGTGCGAAGAGTGTTGAGGAACCTTGTCGAAGTCTACTCGACGGACGATATTACGATCCTCAAAGAAAAAATTGCGGGACTCGACCGTTACTTCCGGCAACAGTACCCGGGAGCGAAGGACCCGTCCGACGTGCAACTCCTTAAAGGAATGTTACGCGAATGGGAGGTCGAGCTTCTGTGGGCCTATTTCGGAACGAAACCGTCCTCGATATTTCCGTTGAGGTTGGGATTTTATCAGGGAGATATTTTCTCCGAAGAGCCGCAGGTCGACCGCGACGTTGTCCCCATTCTCGGACTTATCCGGAAGCTTAAACCAAATGTCATTACGGTCGCCTTCGACCCCGAAGGAAGCGGTCCCGACACTCATTATAAGGTGTTACAAGCAACGGCTGAAGCTATTCGTCTTTACGAAAAAGAAAGCGGCGATTCAAAGCTTAAAATTTGGGGGTACCGGAATATTTGGTACAGATTCATGCCCGCGGAGGCGGACATTATGATCCCCGTTTCTCTCAACACCTTGTCACTCCTGCACACGTCGTTCATGAATTGTTTCGGTTCACAGAGTGCAGCGTCGTTTCCGAGCTACGAGTACGACGGACCGTTTTCGGAGCTTGCTCAGAAGATCCAAGTGCAGCAATACGGCATGATCCGGACGTGTCTTGGAAAAGAATTCTTTCAGCAAAATGTGCATCCCAGATTGCGCGGGGCTCGCGGAATGATCTTTCTGAAAGAAATGTCGCTGCCGCAGTTCTATGAAAAGGTACGGCAACTGAGAAAAATGACTGAAGCAAAACAATAAATGCCAAGGTCTCAGGACATTAGCTTTTCAGTTTCGGTTCGATGTTAGTTTAAGTCCCTCCTCATGAGAAGATCCGGGGACGGCGGATCGTTGCCGCATCCCCGTAATCTGACACCAAGAGAAGCGCCCTCTCAAATCTCTTCCTCGTCACTACCACTCTCTACTTTAATCCGCGCTTCGTATTTTTTTGCGAAATTTGGATTAAATGAACGCTAAGCAAAATATTCTTGACATTCCAAACGAAAAGCATTATATCAAATATAATAAATATACTAATTAAGCCTACCAGTGTAATCCTATCCTCACAGTCGCATCCTTGTGAAGGATGTCAGATATTCTTTCGGGTGTGCGGAACATGCAGGTAAAAATTAGGCCTCATCGGGAAATGTCACACCGGCGGAAGAAATGAAAGCTGAAAAGCGAAGCCTTCAACTCTTTTTTTGTGTCGCCGCGTTGATTTTTCTCAGCGAAAATTGTTTCAGCCAGAACCGCGTTGTCATCGGGGGGAGGGTGGTCGACGCAGCCGGAGGAGCCCCGCTGTGGGGCGTCAACGTAAGAGTCAAAGGAACGGCACTTGGCGCATCGACGAACGATAAGGGAAACTTTGAAATTTCGAATATCTCTCCGGGGACGTACACGCTTATCTTCAGCTACGTCGGTTACTCGACCGTGGAACGCGAAGTGAAGGCGGACGCCAACACGACGCCGAACGTCGAGGTGAGTCTCAGTGAATCGGTCATCACCGGCCAGGAGGTCGTCATCACCGCTCAAATGAAGGGCCAACAAGCGGCGATGAATCAGCAAATCACTTCGAACTCCATCGTCAACGTATTGTCGCAGGATCGTATCAGAGAATTGCCGGACCAGAACGCGGCGGAAGCGATCTCGCGCCTTCCCGGAATCTCCGTCGAGCGCGACGGCGGGGAAGCTGAAAAAGTGATCATTCACGGCCTCGACCCAAAGTACAGCAACATCACCATCAACGGCGAAAAAATTCCTTCGACCGACCTTGAAGATCGCTCGGTTGACCTGAGCTCGATCTCGTCGGACATGCTTGCCGGAGTGGAGGTGTACAAATCGCCGACGCCGGACAGAGACGGCGATGCCATCGGGGGAACAGTCAACTTTGCGATGAAGAAGGCCGGCGACGATCCTTCAATGGACATGAGAATGGAAGGAGGATACAACGCCCTCGAACAAGACCATGGCGACTATAAAGGCTCGGTCACTCTCAGCAGAAGGCTGCTCGACAATGCCCTCGGCATGGTCGTCACCGGGAGTGTTCAAAAGGTGAACCGGAGTTCGGACGGGCAGGAAGAAGTGTACTCACTCAGTTATGAGCCGGTCCCCGGCGCGCCGATACCATACAAGATCGACGACATGCGCCTTGTCGATACCAGAGAAATCCGCAAGCGGTACGGCGCGAGCCTCGCCCTCGATTACGACCTCGGCGTCGACAACAGTTTTTTTCTCACCGGTTTTTGGAGCAAGACGGACAGGGATGAAGCGCGGCGAAGACAGCGGTTCAACGTCGAAGAGGCGAGACTGGAGTACGACTATCTTGACCACGATCTTGGCACACAACTGTTTACGCTCAGTTTGAACGGAAACCACCATATCTTGCTTCCCGTCGTAGGGATCTTGGACGTCGACTGGCGCGCATCGATCTCTCAATCGGACCAAAAGAATCCCGGAGAATTATCGGGGCGCTTCTTTCAGTATGGGATCCCGGGCGCTGTCGCCAATGAAGGGCCGTCTAATCTTCCCCCGAGCGTTACGCTCGACCCGAACAACACATCGCTCTATTCGATGACGTATTTAACTGAAAGCGTGGTCGATAAAAATTCGACGTACCAGCTGGATGCCAAAAATAATTTCGCATGGGGGGATTGGCTTTCCGGATATCTGAAGTTCGGCGGCAAGGCCTCTTTGAAAGCGCGCGAACGCAATGTGTCGCAGATCTTGAGCAACACCTCCATTGCGACGAACCTTGGCCTCGCGATCTATAATAATCCGACCGCATTTTACAGGACGTTCCCGCTGACGACGGACGTGAACCACAAAGTGCTGATGAGCGGCTTCCTTTCGAGCGACGATCAGATCGGAGAATTTCTGAACGGGAAATATCCTTCATGGCCCAGCCTCAGCGGTACGGCGCTTCACGATTTCTGGAACAACATGAGATATTATACGTTCCCCTCATCGTCGTTGGCGCCGATATTCGATAATAACCAATCGGACGAGGATGACCAGCTCGCCGCAGGCCAGTCATATTCAGCAGACGAAGGAGTTTATGCAGGATACATCATGGCTGAGTTCAATATCGGGGCGGGGTTCATGATCTTGCCCGGCGTCCGTTATGAAAGAACAGGAACCGACTACAAAACGCTCTTTGGGATGAACGAAACGACCGGCGAAGAGACTCCGAACATTGTCAATGTTCAGGATTCTACGGGAAAAGGGTCTTCGGACGAATGGCTGCCGATGGTGCAAATGCGGCTGAACGTTATGGATGGAGTCGCACTCCGGGCGTCGGCGGCAAAGACACTCTCCCGGCCGAATTTTTATGATTTAGTTCCGTATGAGGAGATCAATGCCTCGAGTTCTCCAAAGACAATTGAAAAGGGAAATCCCTCGTTAAAGGATGTGAGCGCATCCAATTATGACCTTTCGCTCTCGTTTTTCAACGACTACGGTTTGGTGACACTCGGCGGATTCTACAAATCACTCGAGGATGTTTCTTACACGCGGACATCGTACATCTTTTCCGGCACCTATAAGGGCTATGAAATAATTCAGCCGGTCAACGCCGCGGACCCTTCAACGGTCTACGGCGGCGAGATAGAAGTGCAGGCAAACCTCACGCTGCTTCCGAAACCGTTCGACGGGCTCATTGTGTACGGCAACATTGCCCTGATGAAATCGCGCACGCTTTACCCCCGGTTCCAGGTAACGAACCTGGTCACCCCCGTTCCCCCTTTTCTGGTCGTATCCGTTGTCGACACGGTGCGCTCGGCGCCGATGCCCGGTCAAGCGGACAAAACAGGCAACCTTACTCTTGGGTATGAAAGAGGAGGGTTTTCGGGACGGCTGTCATTCGTGTTCCAGGGGAGAAGCCTTGCGGTCGTCGGAACGCGCGCCGAGACGGACGGCTATACCGATCCATACTATCGCTGGGACCTTGCGCTTCAACAGAAAATTTTCGGCGGCATTAGTATTTATTTCAACCTCGACAACATCACGGCAGTCGAAGACCGGTCGAGCAATGAACGTTATGTCACCTTGGAACAATACTACGGACAAACGGCCGAGCTAGGTCTTCGGTATAAATTTTAAGAAAATCAATTTTATTATCCCGGAGGATTCGATGAGGGAAAAGCATTTCAATTCATTTGTTCTCGTCATCGCCATGGCGATATTCATCTCTGCGCCGACAACGTATGCGCAGCGAATAGTAGACGTGCCGGCGGGATACGGCACGCTTCAAGCCGTCCTTAGTGCGGACAGTGCCAACAGAGTGGCGAATAACAATACGATCTACCGTGTCCATCGCGGGAATGCCGACTCGGTGTATTATCTCACCAGCACACTGACGGGATGGGGGACGATGCCGCTGCATATCGAGTCGTCGGGTTCGGGAGACCTTCCGGCATTCATTATGGTGACGCTTTCCGATGGATCCACGATTACCCCGATGATCTCCGCAACGGCGAACCTAACGCTGAAGGGAGTTTTCATCAACGGGCTGAATACGCTCGGCGTGGCGGTCGACCGGGTGATACGGATCCAGAACGACAGCGTTACGGTCAGCATCGATTCTTGTCTTATGAATATGTCGAGTCAATCGTTCATCCGCGTCGACAACAACCATGCCCGGATATATCTCAAGGATTGCCGCGTCTCGAATATCTATTCCGACTGGTCCAACGCCCGCGGCATCGACAACCGCGGCGTCACGATCGACACTCTTTCGATGATCGGCTGCTCATTTTACCGCATAGGATACCGCGTGTACCGCGACGGCGGAGGCATTCTGAGTTATGCGTTCATCGACCACAACACGTTCACTGAGATCGGCAGTTCGATCTTTGGCCTCGGCAGCACGATCAACTTTACGTACATCAACAACCTCGCCGTCAATTGCGAGTTCCTGGGGCAAGGTAAATCGTCCACGGGTCGTCTCATCAGCATGACGGCAATACCCAACAGCGGTCAGAAGGCGTACGTGGCCCATAATGTTTTTTATGCCGACACGACTGCGCTGCATGCGGCGTTCACGACGTCGAGCGATACGACGGTATTCGCTCCGTGGTTTGCAGACACGATCGTGACTTTTATTAACGCTGCGAGCCTTGCATCTACAAATATCTCAAGCCCGGTGACTTTTACCAAAGCTCCGAACGATGTTGCGGGCGCCGTTCAAATAGATTCGATTGCGCGATGGTACTGGCGCAACCCCAACGTCAACACCGGCGACGCATCGATTCTCCGGCTGGATGATTTCAAGGCAGTCGACCTCTCCTACAACGCCGACGCACCGGCGTACACGTTCGGCACGGATGGCAAACCGGCGGGAGCTGCGGAATGGTTCGGTATCGCTATCACTGGTGTGCGAGAGAAAGACCTCGTTCGCGTTCCGGCCGGTTTTTCGCTGGATCAAAACTATCCGAACCCCTTCAACCCGTCTACAGCGATCAGTTATCAGCTACCAGTGAACAGTTTTGTCTCGGTGAAGGTCTATGATGAGATCGGGAAAGAGGTCGCCCGGTTGGTGAGCGGAGAACAATCGGCGGGAACTTATACGGTTCGGTGGAATGCAGCGAACTTCTCAAGCGGCATTTATTTCTACGATCTCAATGCAGGAAGTTACCATGAGGTCAGAAAAATGGTTCTCCTGAAATAAAAAAGATAAAAGAGCAGTTCTCGAAACTATAATTCACGCTTCTTCACAACATATTCGGAGGTTATCACCATGAAACACTTTATACGCTTGGCTCTTGTCGTTCTCGCCTTATTGGCGATGGGGGTGGTGGCTTCGTATGCGCAATCCGTTCCCGCGATCGGAGATTACGGGTCTGTGCAATCTGGAAATTGGAGCGATTCGACAACATGGAAGATTTGGGACGGAACGGGCTGGAATACTGCTCCGCCATCCCAGCAACCGATCGGTTCCAGTTCATCGGTATATGTTTTAACCGGGACAACCGTCACATTTGATAATGTGTTATCAGGGTCCACCAACTGCAAGAATCTCTATGTCCAATCGGGAGCTACTCTTGCTTCCGATGTGACATTGCCGACTGTAACATATCTCAAGATTAATGGGGATACTGTTTGGGTTGACGGTACTGTCGGAAGTGCAACGAACGGCTTTTCATTTGAGACGAGGAATAATGCCGATTTTAAGTTGGGCATCTATGGGAACACCGGAACGATGAATGTAGGTCAGATCAGGCCTAACAGCTCGCAGACCACATCGATGGCGCTTACGTTCGCCCGGAACGTGAACATCAATTATGCCGGCGGCAGCGGGACCGGCGGATCGGGGCTCTACTTTTCCGGAGGACGAGGAACTCAGTCGAATGTCACGATTACAATTAATTCGGGTGTCACGTTGACGTTCGGGACGAACAGCTATTTTGGAATGACGTCAAGCGCCACGACGAATGGAGATGCAAATACAACGATTAATGTCAATGGAGCGCTTAGTCTTTCCGCCGGTAGTTTGACGATTGCGGATAGTGCTGCGTGGACGAGCACGCTTAATGTAGGAGCGACAGGTTCAGTGAGTGTTGGTAAAAAATTTACACCATTTCTTTCCACCGGCGGCGGCGTTCCGACAATATCCATTGTAAGCGGAGGTTCTCTTACAATGCTGAGTGGAGGAACGGCCGATTTTAGCAACGCGAGTGCGAAGGTGACTGGCGCGGGCCAATTCGCGCTCAACTCCGGTGCGACGATTAACATCGGCGCAGCGTCGGGTTTGGATGTAACCTCCGGCCCGATCCAAACAGGAGCATATATTTTTAGCACCAGCGCAAATTATTCTTTTGTAGGTACGACTGCCCAAGCGACCGGAGGATGGCTGCCGTCGACGGTGCACGATCTTACGATCAACAATACCGCCGGCGTGACTCTTACGGCGAATTGCACGGTTAACGGCACGCTCTATCTAACGGCGGGAGTATTTAATAATAATTCTGCAACACTGGTCGCCCCGACGATCGTATACGGATCGGGTAGCTTATCGACTCCGCTGCCGGTTGAGCTGACGTCATTTACGGGATCGGCGAACGGACGAAATGTTGAACTGCAATGGAACACAGCGACTGAAACGAACAACAGCGGCTTTGAAGTCGAGAAAAACGTCGCCGGCACATGGACGAAGATCGGCTTTGTCGACGGCGCCGGAACATCCAACACGCCGCACAACTACAGCTATGCCGACGTTAACTCCGCCGCAACGACGTACTCGTACCGGTTAAAACAGATCGACCGTGACGGAAAATTTATCTACAGCAATGCAATAGAGGTGACGACGACGCTGTCTGCGGATGATTACAAACTCTCGCAGAACTATCCGAATCCGTTCAACCCGAGCACGAAGCTCACTTTTGCGATGAAGGATGCCGAGCGGACGACGGTGAAAGTGTACAACGTTCTTGGCCAAGAAGTAGCGACGTTGTTCAACAGTGTCGCACAGCCGGGGCAGGTCTATTCGCTCATCTTCGACGCGAAGAACCTTCCCAGCGGACTCTATTTCTACGTCTTACATTCTCAGAGCAGGAACGATATTAAGAAAATGATGCTGTTGAAGTGATCCGTTCTCTGCGACTCTCGGTGCTTCTTTGTGCGTCTCTGAGAAAATTTTTTGAGCGGTCATCGTTGACTCGAAAATATTTTGCAGAGGCGCGCAGAGAAAGCACGGAGATGCGCGGATGAAACTCGAGAAAAATCAAGGTTGTAGGTGGTCTCAAAAATGGGTTCTTCGGTCGTCCCGCCTTCGCGCGACTCCCTCAGAATGACAATGGACGAGATTTCAAGATGGTCAATAGTCAAAAAATTCTTGAAGAAGCAGTTTTGGCGAGAGCTATGGAGTAGGTTTATGAAAAAACATCTTATGGTGACACTCGCTGGGGTAGTTATTCTTCTCACGGGTATGTTTTCTTTTTCCGATGCCCAATCCAACGGCGATTATCGCTCGGTCAACTCCGGCAATTGGAACGACAACACCGTTTGGCAGAAATACAACAGCGGAGTGTGGAGCGCATCTCCCGATTATCCGTTGTCAGTTACGGGGACAGTCACGATTCAAAGCCCCAACATTGTGACCATTAAAGGGAGCGATACCGTTTCGACCTTGATCGTAAATTCAGGCGCCCAGCTTCAGACTCTTGTATCCGGCGACACTTTGTGGGTGACAGGAACTTCGGCGATCAACGGGTATGCGAAAGATGGCGGAGGCGGGGGCATTCAGCCTATTGGAACCGGTTCGCTTTCGTTTGGAAATGGAAGCACGTATGAAATGTCAGATCCCACGCCGGGTGTGATTCCAATCGGAACATGGGGGACTGGATCGACCCTCCTTCTTTCAGGCATTACCACGATTCCGAGCGTCAGCGGTATCGTGAATGCAAATCAGGATTTCTATAATGTCACGATCGACCTTCCGGGGCTCATCGACCAAGGCGGAAGGATCGGTTGGTCAAGCAATACGATCCATGGAAATTTGATCGTCAAGAACACGAACGATCTAACGGGAAATAATGCGGGGACACATTTTATATCATTGGCCCCAAAATCCAATGCTACCATCACCATCATGGGGGATGTTGTGCTTGACAGCGTCACTGCGGATTTATCGCCGGGAACGGGCTCATTTCCTATCAGTGATACGCTGATTGTGTACGGCAACATCACGTCGAAAGGAGTTCTCTATCTAAACGGGAGCGGAGTGACCAACAGACTTTACGCCCACGGAAATATTACCATCCTCAACCCGAACGTTCAATCGTTCCGGTCGCATTCGGCCTCCTTGTACGCGGATACGGTTTTCTTTGCCGGGACCGGCGTCCAGCGTTTCATCAAACCGGCTGCATTGAACCTGGACATGCTCCAATTCCGCGTGCTGAGCGGATCGACGTTGTATCTCGACGACACAACCGTGATCAGAGATGCCGGTTCGCTTCACGGGACGTTTACTCTCGACGCGGGAGCGAGTCTCAAGAGCGGTCATCCGAAAGGGTTGAACGGCAACGTGCAATCTGTCGGGACAAAATTTTTCAGTAAGTCTGCCAACTATGAATTCAACGGAACGACCTCGGCCCAAGTGACCGGAACGCTGCTGCCCGATACTGTGCACAACCTGACGTTCAGCGATCCGAACGGCGATACGTTGTCGAACAGTGTTACTGTCTCGGGCGTCTGCACCATCGGCGCAGGCTCGTATGTGATCGAGTCTGCTGGAAAATATGTGAAGGGAATGGCGACGACGACCCAGTCCGTCTCCACGGGGACGAGTGTTCTTGGCGGTCTTGGAGCAAGCCTGAGTGTAGGGAGTGACAATCTCGCAAACGTGACACTTACCCGAACGGCCGGCTCTACGGCCGCGGTATCTGTTACAAGCAATTCCGGCATCGATCGAAAATGGACGATCAGTTCTACAAATCCCCCGTCGTCGGGCCGCGATCTCACGCTTGCATGGGACACGACCGACGATAACGGAAAAAACTTAACATCCGCTCGGGTCTGGCAAAGCACGAACGGAGCGCTTTGGGTCCCTGTCACAGGATTGCTGGATCTTTCGGGTCACGTTGTTACGCTGAAAGGTATTAAAACATTTGGGCAGTTTACAATCAGCGACGCGGCGTCTCCTTTGGGAGGGATCCCATCGTACTCCACTGACGCTATTGCGTTCGGGAATGTCGCCGTTGGATTAACTTCCATCGACAGCAGCGTGGTCCTGACAAATATGGGAAACGCGTCGATGAACATTACAGGGGTCTCATCAAACGATGTTCAACTTACGGTGACCCCGACGAACTTTTCTCTTTCGCCGGGGATCTCTCAAAAGTTGCATTGTGCATTCGCCCCGACGTCGGTCGGAGGGAAGAACGATCTGATTCTCATCGCAGTCAACGGTTTGCCCGCTCTGGATACGCTCTTCGTGACCGGAACGGGTTTCATCGATAGTACGCTCTATGTACAAGGGTACGATTCGGGAATTCCGCATACATACGGATTATTTCAGAATTATCCTAACCCGTTCAACCCGACGACGATGATCAGTTATCAATTACCGGCAAAGAGTTTCGTCACTCTGAAGATATACGACGAACTCGGAAGAGAGGTCGCTCTTTTGGTGAATGTCGAGCAGACGGCTGGGAGTTATTCGGTTCGCTGGAATGCAGCGAACTTGTCGAGCGGAATGTATATCTATGAGCTGAATGCTGGAAGTTATCACGACGTCAAAAAAATGGTGTTCATGAAATAATGAAGCGCGCACAGAAGAACAAACGACCTCTTTTGACCAAAGGGGTGAATCCAGTGAACCCCGCCCATCTCTACGAACAGATCGTTGAAGATATCAAGGGGAAAATAGCCCGCGGCGAATTAAAAGCCGGCGACAGGATTGATACGCAAGCCGAGCTGGCAAAAAAATACAACGTCAGTCTGATCACAGTAAAAAACGCGATCGGCCTGCTGGCGAACGAAGGTGTTTTGCTGACCCGCGCCCGGAAGGGAACCCATGTTCTCGATACACCGATGAAGCGGGTCGATCTTTCCGAACACAAAACCATCGGATTGGTGCTGCGCGAACTAAGTCATCCGTTCTTTTCCATGGTCGTGCAGAGCGTGGAAGAACGGGCATATGAATTGGGCTACAACGTGCTGCTCTCCGGCTCGTCGGGCAATATCGAGAAAGAAGAGAATCAGATCGAACGGTTCAGAGGGATGGGAGTCGACGGCGTTGTCATTGCGTCGCTGTCTCTCGAGTACAAAGCGACCGACTACATCCAAAGACTCCACACAGAAAATTTTCCTTACGTGATGGTTTCCTACATTCACGACCCGGATTTTTGGTTCGTCGGCGTGGACAACGACCTCGGTGGGTTCATGGCGGCCGAACATCTGATCCGCACCGGGTATCGATCGGTCGGGTATGTGCACATGGGAGGGAAAAACCTGCTGAGCGAAGTACGGAAGAACGGATACGCGAGAGCCTTAATGGAGTACGATTTGCCGTACGATTCGGAAGCGGTGTTCACGCTCGATCCGAGAAAAAACGGTCTCATTACTGACCGGCATCAACTAGGATACCAATTCGGCAAAAATTTTAAGAACATCGCGAAGAAGCCTGAAGCGTTATTTTTTTACAACGACATGGTGGCCATCGGATTTATCCAGGGAGCGGCAGAAACAGGGATACGGATCCCCGACGACGTCGCGATCGTTGGGTTCGATGACACGCCTGTCGCGCGTTATGCCCCCGTTCCGCTGACGACCATTCACCAGCCGGTCGACAAGATAGGAAGAATGGCAGTGGAAGTCGTTCAGAAAAGGATCAAAAAAATCGATGTGGGAAACCGGACAGTCCTGAAGCCCTCGTTGATTGTCCGCGAGTCGTGCGGCGCCAAGAGGAGGTCGGTCGGCGGAACGCCGGAACCGCGCATCGTGAATCACTCGGCATAATCCACAGCGGCTCATTGTTCAAAGTGCGCCGGCACATTCCATTTTTATTCCGGAAGAGTTATGCTGTATCCGCAGTCGAATCCGTATCGTTCCGAGCTTGGATCTCCGCCGTTTTGGAATTTCAAGGCCGACCCTCAAAAAATTGGCGAGAACTCGGGATGGTCCGGTGGATTTGTGCCGGATGCCGAGATCGCGATCCCCGGGTCGTGGAACGAACAACTGGAAGAGATCGGACTCTTTAATTACATCGGCTCGGCATGGTGCTCGTGTTCGATGTTCATTCCGAAAACTTTTGGCGGAGGAAGAACCTGGCTGCGCATCGGCTCGGCGGACTATTACGCGAAAGTGTGGGTGAACGGCGAGTACGTCGGCGAGCATAGCGGGGGATTCCTTCCGTTCGAATTCGATATCACGAAGAACGTCAATCTCGGTGAAAAGAACCGGATAACGATCCTCGTCAATAACGAGCTGACTGCCGAGACGATTCCTCAAGGCATCTCGTCTGAAGATTTTGCGCAAGAAGGACGGCTGAGAGAGGAAACTTTTCCACCCGCGCGATTTGACTTTTTTCCGTACGGCGGCATTCACCGGCCCGTCGCGATCTATTCCACGCCTTCCAATTATATCAGCGGCCTCAAAGTCGATACGTCAGTCACCGGGTCGAAAGGCGTTGTTCGAATTCATGCCTCCGCGGCGAATTCCGACGGAATGATGATCTGTTGTACGATTGCAGATGTTCCGGGCCCCGTTGCCGAATCGGTGGTCGCCGGCGGAAAAGCCGAAATGTCGATCGAGATTGAACGGTGCCGTTTCTGGTCGCCGGGCGACCCTCATCTCTATCTTCTTCATGCGGAATTGATCAAGGATGGGAAAATCGTCGATGCATACGAAACCCCTGTAGGCGTTCGACAGATCTCCATCGTTGACGGAAAGCTTTTATTGAACGGCCAGCCCATCTATCTTACCGGGTTCGGACGTCATGAGGATTTTCCGGTTCTCGGCAAAGCGCTTTCAGCGCCCCTCATTGTGAAGGATTTTGGACTCATGAAATGGGTCAACGCAAATTCGTTCCGGACATCCCATTACCCCTATGCCGACGAAGTGATGGCGATGGCGGACCGTCAGGGTTTCCTCGTTATCGATGAAGTTCCCGCCGTCAGTCTCGACCTGCGCTACACAAATGAGAAAACAATTGAAGCCCATAAACAAGCGATCAAAGACCTCATCGAGCGCGATTGCAACCATCCGAGCGTTGTCATGTGGGCTCTTGGCAACGAGCCGAACCTCGTGGGCGACGAAGGGTACCACAAGGGGTCGGGGAAAAAATACTGGGAAGAGATCTTTACGTTTGCCCGAACGCTCGATGCTTCGCGGCCGATGACCGTCCCGAACTGCACGCGCGCGGGGTCGTGCGACCCGGTGTTTGAGTTCAGCGATATTCTTTCGATCAACAGATATTACGGATGGTACGAATATCCGGGAAAGATCGAGCACGGCGTCAACGTCCTCGAAGCGGAAATGGAAAAAATTTATGCACAATACCGGAAGCCAATGATGATGACCGAGTTCGGCGCAGATACGATGCCGGGTTTACATTCCATCTCCGACCAAATGTTCACGGAAGAATATCAGGAAGAACTGCTCGAGCAGTATATCAAGCTACTCCGTTCGAAAAAGTACGTCGTCGGCGAACATGTATGGAACTTCGCAGATTTCAGGACACCGCAGCATTTCCGAAGGATCCTCTTGAATATGAAAGGCGTTTTCACGCGCACACGCCAACCTAAAGCCGCCGCCTTCAAACTGAAAAAACTCTGGGCGCCATCTCCTCACTCTGACTGACTATGTGAATGTTCGGCATCTCTGCCCTCGACCTCGTCGTTGTGGCGCTGTATATCGCGGGGATTGTTGCTCTCGGCCTGTGGACGAAGCGATCGGTATCGACGTCGGGCGACTACTTCATGGGGAACCGCCGCGGCAGCAAGCGCATGATGATCATGAACGCGCTTGGGGCCGGCACACATACAGACCAGGCAATTGCGGTCGCCGGTGCGACGTACAACATCGGTCTTGCCGGGATCTGGTACCAATGGGCCTATCTTCTCGCGACCCCGTTCTATTGGCTGCTGGCTCCCATCTACCGACGCGTGCGCTACATTACCATCGGCGATTTTTTTGAACAGCGCTACGGCTCATCGCTCGGGATCGCGTATGCTGTCATGGGCCTCACGTACTTCACTCTTGAGATCGGCCTCATTCTTAAAGGCACTGGAACGGCGATCGACGCGATCAGCGGCGGGCGGCTGCCCGCGGAATACGTCGTCATTTTTCTGACATTGTTTTTTCTTGCCTACAGCGTCTTAGGCGGATTGGTCTCCGCTCTCATCGTCAACCTCGTGCAGGGTTCGTTTATCGTCATCCTGTCGTTCCTGATGATCCCTTTCGCTCTTTCGGCCGGAGGAGGATTCGGCGCGTTAAAGGCGAAATTGCCGGAATACATGTACACATTTGTCGCTCCTCACGAAGTGACGGGCCTTTTTATTGTGATGGTCCTTCTGAACACGCTTGTCGGGGTCGTCGTGCTGCCGCATCACATGGGCGTGGGCGGGGCCGGGAAGTCTGAAATAAATTGCCGGTCGGGATTTACGTATGGCAATTTTGCAAAACGCTTCGCCACGCTCGGCTGGGCATACATCGGCGTTTTCGCTGCAGCGCTGTACCCCGGACTCGGACCGTCGAACCGCGAAGAGGCGTTCGGCATCGCCATCACAAACTTGCTGCCTCACGGGCTCATCGGGTTGATGATCGCGGCGATGGCAGCAATGGTGTTGGCAGCAAGCAACAATTATATGGTCGGAGGTTCGGCACTCTTCACCCGTCACTTCTACAGAAAATATATTAGGGCGGATTCTTCAGAGCAGAACGAGTTGAAAGTTGCTCGGTTAGCCTCGGTTATTGTTGTTGTCGGGGGCGTCGTTCTCGCGCTCACGCTGTCGAGCGTTGTGCAGGGCATACTGTATCTCTGGCAGTTCACCGCTTTTTTTGGCATCGCATTCTGGATGGGCATTATCTGGCGAAGGTCGAACCGTTACGGAGTTTGGGCGAGCCTTGCAACGACAGTCGCAGTGTCGGTGGTGACGGGCGTTTTTTTGAAATGGCCGTTCGAATACCAGGTTGCCGCGTATCTTCCCGCGGGCATTTTCACTCTCATCATGGTGAGCCGTTTCACACAACCCGAACCCGAAGAACAATTGCGCCGCTTTTATACGCTTCTTCACACGCCGGTCGGCGAGGAAGGAAAACTAAAAGCTGCAGGTGTTCCGATCATGCTCGAAGGGATATCTACTCCGCCTGCATCCGCAAGCGACCAGGGTCTCGAAGAAAATGGCCACAGTTTGCTTTTGGTCGACCTGCTTTCTTTAAGATCGAAGTTCAGTTTTAAACGGTACCGGGTAGATGTCGTCGGATTCGCGAAAGCGATCCTTTTTGTCGTTGCCATTCTTGCCGTGGCAGTGCTGACGTCGTATGCACGATAAAGGGCGGAACAATCGTATAACAATGAGACCAGCGGTCAAAATTTTTCTTGCAGCTCTTTTTGTTTTCAGCGCACACACTGTGTGGGCTGCGGACGGACTGGCGACAAACATCATTCCCGCCCCGCAGTCTATGGCTCGTAAAGCGGGGCAATTTATCTTCAAGCCCGGGGCAACGATTATTCTGGGGGATGGCTTGAAACGGGGACAATTTGTGGCCCGACAAATCAACGACGAGATTGCTCTTCTTGGCCATAAAGAATTATCCGTAGTGCTGGAGAAAAACATCCGAAGTCTTCCTGCTGGATTCATATTCATCGGAAATCCGGAATCGAAGCTCGGACACAAATTGTTAAGAGAGCGTAAAGGTGAGATGAAGCCTTCGATGAAAGACGAGGGCTATTTTCTCGACGTCGACGGGAACGGCATTGTTATCATCGGCGAATCCGAAAAGGGACAATTTTATGGAGTGATGACACTTCTACAATTGATACGTCGTCAAGGAGATGGCATGATCGTGGATGGAGTGACGATTTCCGATTTTCCGCTCTATCCAGTACGTGGCATCACCGACGATATCGCGCGCGGGCAGGTCTCCACCGTCGACAACTTCAAAAAAATTATCCGGTTTCTCGCACGGTATAAAATAAACACGTACGGTCTCTATCTCGAGGATATGTTTGTCTTCAAGGATCATCCACTTATCGGTAAAGGACGCGGGGCGCTGACTCCTCAGGAAGTGAAAGAGATCGACAGCTACGCACGCCAGTATTATATCGACCTCGTCCCGATCTTTCAAACGCTCGGGCACTGGGAAAACATTCTCTCGATCCCACAGTACCTGAGCTATGCAGAATATCCCGGCGGTCGTACGGTGAACGTTTCGGACGATAAAGTGTATGCGTTGTTGGATGAAATGATCGGCGAGCTTTCGTCATCCTTCAGCTCCCAATACTTCAATATGGGAGGGGACGAGGCGCGCGATGTCGGTCTTAGAGCGAACCGGGCGCGCGTTGCGAAAGAAGGCCTGGCGTCGGTTCTCGCAGCGCATTACAACCGCGTCGCCGACATCATCAGGAAGTACGGCAAGATCCCGATGGTCTACGACGATATGATCCTTAAAAACCCCGACATCCTACGGCTGCTTTCAAAAGATATTATCGTCGTCGATTGGGACTACGATCCCCGATTTACGTACGAGACTCCCTCGGTAATTCGGAACGCCGGGTTTCCGTTGTTCGTGTCTACCGCAGTATGGAGCTACCCCGGTCCGTTCCCCGATTACCTCAATTCATTCGCGAACATTCAACGGTTTGGTCGGGCGGGCTACGAAGCTGGGGCTTCCGGAGTGTGGACGTCGAGTTGGAACGACTTTGGCGGCGAGGAACTGAGGGAGCTGAATTATTACGGCTATGCCTGGGCCGCCGAATGTGCATGGGCGCCTCTCAAACCGAGTGCTGCAGCGTTTGACGACATTTTTTTCCAAGATTTTTTCGGAACATCGGATGTCGATGCATTCCGGTCTGCGTATGATATCCTTTCGAGTCCGGCGAACCGTTACACATGGTCTGAACTGTGGCGTCATCCGATGCTTCCTTTTTTGCCGCCGAGGCCGCAGAAAGGGCATTCCCCGGTCATCATGGATCGACTGGAGAGCATCACCTCTTCCATGCCATTCGTACTTTCACTGTTGAAAAGATCCGAACATCTCGCCGTTCGTAACGAAGATCATCTGAAGTACCTGGAATTTGTTGCGCAATTAAATTTATGGTTCGCGAAGAAAGTCGAGGTTGAAGAAGAAGTCCGACGGATGAGCATGGCAGCGGGAACATCAACGAACAAAGATTCGCTCGGCAGGGAGATTGTGTCTCGTTGTTCCGAAGTCATAAGCGATCTCCAAAAACTCAAGAGCGAATTCAAGGATCTCTGGCTCACGACGAATAAACCGGAAGGGCTAGAGTATCTCATGGCTCGTTACGACCAACAGGCGGCATATTGGCAAGAAAAAATAGATGAAGTAAAACAAGGCAATTTTTGGGTTGACCCCGAACTTGAGAGCGCTTGGATCTACGGAGCGGCGTCTCACGCACCCGCCGCGGATTCGGAAAGAGTCCCGCATATCTATTTCAGGAAAACTTTTTTTGGGTCGAAAAAAATACGTTCAGCAACCCTTCAGCTCATTGGCGACACATACGTGAACGTGTGGGTGAATGGACGCGAAGCCGCCGAGGTATATGTTCGCAGGTCGAATTCGCTGAGCGCAGAACACCAACGGATCAAAGTGGTCGACATCCTTCCGTTCCTGACCGATTCAGCAAATGTTATCACTGCGGATGCCCAGAATTTTATCACTCCGAACTCGGCCGGCGTGAACATTTATTGCGAGCTGAAATTTTCGGACGGCTCGGTAAAGAAAATCATGAGCGATTCAACTTGGAAGACCGCCGATGTGGAGTATCAAGGATGGATGGCCGTATCGTTTGACGATTCCTCATGGCCCAATGCAATGACAAAAGTTTACCCATATACGATCATCCGCCCGAACTTCGCGACTGGAAGGAGCTCCTGGATCGAGCGATGAAGACTTTGGCGTTTGAATATTGGAGGAGAAGGAAGTTTATTCATGTTCTTTTTTTATTCGTTGCGGGCATTTCACCTTCCGAAGTCGCTCAATCCAAAATTCTCTTTGTCTCGCCGTCCGGGAACGACCTCAATAGCGGGATCAGCATCGATGCACCGCTCAAGACAGTAACGCACGGGGTAAGTCTCGCGTCCGGAGGCGATACAGTGTACCTTCTGCCCGGAACATATTCCGAACTTGTCAAGATCGTTCAGAAACAGGGGATCGCTGAAAAGCCGATTTACATTTATGGTTATGATGAATCTCCGGAGTTACGACCGGTGATCGATGGCGGCGCGGCAATACCCTCCATAGGCAACACGACAAATTATTGGATGGATATCGAATCGTCGAGCTGGATTGAGATCGGCAATATTGTTTTTAGAAACGGATGGACCGATCCCATTAAAGTCATCAACTCTTCTTATCTGACTTTCAACGGATGTTATTTTTATGGAGGTAGGAGGGTGATTGCAGCCGCCGGGACAAACATGCATCATTTGCTCGTGCAAAATTGCTATTGGGATCAAGGCGGAGAGTATCTCTGGACGCTCGTTTCCGACACGACTGGAGTGGATGGATGGACATCCATGCACGAAGGGATCCTGCAGTATTACAACGGCTCGCTGATAAATTTAACCGGCACCGGCGGCTCTGTGGTCATTCGGGACAATACCATCGTCAACGCATTCAACGCCATCAGATGGACCGCGCTCCTGGATTACGATTCCAATATCGAAATCTATGATAACACAGTTTCGGACATCAGGGATAACGATTTTGAGCCGGAATATTACACGTTCAACCTGCACATCTATCACAACCTTTCGCACAACATCCACAAAACGCTGTCGGTCGACCACGTGCAAGGAGGGTACATTTATTATTATGGCAACATCGTTACCTCGGATGCCGATTCATGGTCCAATCAGATCGCCACAAGTTTTTGGAAAGTGTATGGCGAAGGTTCGACGAATTTGTCGTATCCGTTGTATGCATTCAACAATAGTTTTTGCGGTGTGGGAAAAGCGTTTGCGATGGACGATGGCACTGTCGCAGTGCAGGTAAAGCACTTCAACAATGCCTACTATTTTACTGCGAGCAGAGGATGGAATCTGGATGCCGTAGACTCGACCGATTCGTTCGACTATGACGTATCGAACAAGCCATGGCCTCCGAACATCATCAACAGGAATCAGGAGACGCACGGAAGACTTGCCGACGCGCAATTCATGAACACGACAAACTTCGACCTTCGATTGAAGCAAGGAAGTCCGGCGATCGACGGGGGAACGACAGCATCGTTTCCCGAATTTGGATGGGTCCAATCGTATCACGGCTCCGCGCCCGACATTGGAGCATACGAAGGAGATACTCTCGTCGAAGGACCTCCGTTTCGGTTCAGAACGTGGCCGGGGTTGTACTTCACCTATTCAGAAAAACCGAGGATCGTAAGGTCGAAAACATCGGGAAACGTTTTGACGCTTTATTTCTCCGCTCCTCTTGATTCAATGACAATTGCGCCTGGAAATATCGCCCTCTCAGACAAGGGCTCAGATATCGGCGTTCTCAGCTCTTCTCTTTCGGGCGACGGTTATCGACTCGATATCGGCGTCGCGCCTGGCACATCGCTCGACGAACATAGCCTTTCGATTGGATTCAATCCCCTTCCCAAAGGAATAAACGGACAAGATGCAACAATGTGGGCCGCGACGATCAGCCCGTATAAAAATTCGAGCGTAACGAATGTCCAAGAAACAAATGTGACGATACCGTCGACATTCCATCCAATGCTTGAAATTTATCCTAACCCGTTCAACAATAGTGCGAAAGTGTTGATCCACATATCTGGCAGTGCTATGACCAAGGGCATTCTTCAAATATACGATGTGGTCGGCAGAAGAATAGAAGAACATCCATTTACGATATCACACGGCGCCGCAGAAATTTCAATTAATGATGAACGTCTCGCTTCGGGAAGCTACTTTGCCATTGCCAGAGTCGGCGCAGAAACGGTCTCACGAAAATTTATCGTGCTGAAGTGATAAACATTTTCAAAATGATTTGGATTCTTCGGTCGTCTGCCGAGTCGGACTCCCTCAGAATGACAATTTAAAGATTTTGGGACCTCGTTTAAAAGGAGGATAACCATGCGAGTGATGAGTTTTGTTTTGACTTTTCTGATCGTCGCAACTAATGCAGCTACATCGCAAGAGAACTATCCATCGAAGGATGAGGTCATGCAGGCATTGCAGGATCACGCAAATTATACCTGCAACGTCCTCCTCGATGAGAACGGGAAGTCTCGTTGCGATTACAGTTTGTTAGATGGGAAATGGTTTGACTATGAACCGGCGTGGCACACGGGGCAGCTTATTTACGGGTTAGTTGAGGCCTACAAATTAACCAAAGACGAGCGCTATCTTGCCGCAGCGAAGAAGGCGGGCGATTGGTGGACCAGCTTGGAAATTAAGGACAATCCGAAGCTTAACGGAATGTTGCGCGCTATTCATGGGGACGGACTCAATTACATCGTCTGCGCAACGGTCACAGACGGTACGCCCGGATTATTCGACCTGTACCGGTTGACGAAAGAGAAAAAATATGCGCAGGCACCGACAGACGCGGGCGAATGGATGATGAAGAATTTTTATTTGCCCAAGGAAGGAATGATGTACGACCTCGCCGATCCGGTCACTGGCGAGGTCCTGACCGAAAAGAGTCCGTTTTGGCCCGACAAAGAACATCAAACACTCAACGACGTCGCCCGTCCGAATAACGAAGGATTCCTCTACAAGGACATGTTTGAATACACGGGCGATGTGAAATACAAGGATGTCTTCATCAACCTCTGCCAAAGCCTTGTCGATAAGCAAGGCCCCGAAGGACTCTGGATGCAGTTTATGCCCAATAATGCGGAAAAAGGGACGGTACATCCGAGGTTCAACCTGTGGTATGCAGAATCGCTCATCGAGGGGTACGATCTTACCGGAAACAAAACGTATCTGGAAGCCGCGAAGAAAACGCTGGAGCTCTATGCCAAGCTTCAAAAAAAAGATGGAACGATTTTTTATGAAAATCATTTGGACGGGACTTACAATCAGAGTTCCGTGACCGGCTCCGCAGTAGCGTACGCCGGAATACTTTGGATCAGGCTTAAGCAGCTTGGCGTCGGAGACGAATTCGACGGCAACATCGAACGTTCTATCCGGTGGATCCTTGCGAACCGATTTTCGCCCGACCATCCCGATAAAAATCTTGCAGGCGCCGCGCTTGACATCCGCACGCGAACAAAGAAAGGGCATATGTATATCACAATACGAGATGTCGGAACGTCGTTCGCCATGCGATTTCTGGCAGCGTATTACAACTATAGGTATGGAGCAAAGTGAAAAAGAGCCTCTTGTTTTTGATATGTATTGTGGCGAGCGCAGCACAGGCGGGAACAAGCCTTGTCGGCAAGGTGTATCCATCCGAGAAAAAAATCGTCAACAATACAGAATATGGATATGAGGTGATCCAATGGACTCAAACGGGAAGCAACAACCATCTTTATTTTAACGTCGAATCCTTCATCGATACAAGTCACTTCATGTTTTACTCGAACAGGTCTGGTAAGAATAATTTGTTCGAGATGAATATGGCCGACGGAACGATGACACAGATGACGGATGAAGACAGCCTGTCGCAAAATTCATGGCACTTACCTCAATTTCACACCCTCTGGTATACAACGGCACGGGAATTAAAATCTTTGAATACGACCACCTTTGCTGTGCAAAGGATCTATACCTTCGAGAAAAAAGCGCCTCAGTCGTTTGCGATCAGCTGCGACGGAAAATATTGCGTCTATGCCCTCAACGAAAACCCCGGATTCTCGGCGAACAACAGTACCGGGCCATATGCCGTGTTCCGTCTGGACCTCGCAACGAAAGAAGTCAAACAGATCTCTCCGAACCTTGGATTCAAGATCAGCCATATTCTCACAAGCCCCGTTGACCCGACGATGCTGACGTACTGCTGGCAGCACGTCTATGACAAAGGAGCGCCGGGGATTGTGGGAAATACTCCGAATCGAATATGGTGGAACAATATTGATGGAACGGACGGTGGGCCGGTAGGCATTCAGGAGTTTGGCCTTCATAGAACGCATGAATTTTGGTTTCCGGACGGAAAGCATATAGGCTACTCAGCCCGTTATCACTTTGGGCCGAACAAGGGAAAGCAATTTATCGGCATCATCACGCCCGACGGAAAAGACAATTTTATGATGCCCGTCCCGATCTCTTCTTCGCACAACCAAATTTTCACCGACAACAAACACTGGGTGTGCGATTTGTATGACGGTTTGCATCTCGTTCTCTTCACCATTGAAGGCAAAGAGATCACGGAAAAGAAAGTCCTTTTTAAGCATGACTCGAGCATGCAGGGAGATCCGACACATCCGCATCCCCATTTCAGTCCGGACGGAAAATACATTTTATTCTCGACGGACAGAACCGGGAAGCCGGAGGTCTATACCGTACGGATAGATATCGGAAAGTAAGCTTTTGATCCATAACAAAAACATACCAGCAATCAATCAGGAAACCATCAATGTCTCAGAAAGAAAAAAAATTCGGAGCTGCGAACGTACGCATTTATACAACGCGTTCCGAAATGGGCAAAGCCGCAGCCGAGCATGTTGCGGGACTTATTCGGGAAGTTCTTTCAAAAAAGGAGAGAGCCAACATCGTATTTGCAGCAGCGCCTTCGCAAAATGAATTCTTATTCCACCTCACAAATTCGCCCGGCATCGATTGGCCGCGCGTTGTCGGATTCCACATGGATGAATACATAGGCCTTCCGAAAGAGTCGGACCAGTTTTTTAGCCTCTACCTGCACAACCATCTTTTCTCGAAGGTAAAGATTGGGAGCGTTCAGATTCTTGATGCGCACGCAAAGGAGCCAAAGAAGGAATGTCATCGGTATGCCGCCCTTTTGAAAGAGAATCCTACCGACATCGTCTGTTTGGGGATAGGGGAGAACGGGCATATTGCTTTCAACGACCCGCCGGTCGCAGATTTTCTCGATAAATATTTGGTAAAGATAATCGAGCTGGACGAGGCAGATCGACGGCAGCAGGTCAACGATGGTTGTTTTCCGACGATCAATGATGTCCCTCCTACTGCCTTCACGCTGACCATTCCAGCGTTAATGTCGGCGACGTACTTGAGTTGTGTCGTCCCCACGGAGCGAAAGGCCCGGGCAGTGTTCAATTCCCTGACCGGAAAAGTGACGACAAAGGTGCCCGGGTCGATCCTAAGAACTCATCCGCATATCGAACTATTTCTTGACGAGGCGTCGGCGTCGCTTCTGTGAAGCCGTTTGGTCTGGAACTTGTTAATTTGCATGAGCCTTTTCATTGAATATTTTTAAAAGGAAGCTGCTTCGGAAAAAGCTATGCTCGATAAAAAAATAATCTGCACATACTTGTATGCGATAACCAAGTACGGTTATCCTCCGCCGGCAAAAGATACCCTCAAATATATTCGCGAGATGAAAGAGCTCGGGTTCCGAACCATTGAACTTGAAGGCGTCCGCGAGAGCCATCTTCTCGAAATGTTTGAATTGCGGAATGAGATACGGGAAGTGCTGTTGCAGCTCGACCTTATTCTTCCGTTCTTTTGCGCCGTGCTGCCGGGTTTAACTTCTCCGAGCGAAGAGGAGCGGAAAAAACAGCTGCGGCTATTTGAAAAGGGGTGCGAAATTGCCCGAACGGTTGGAGCCAAAGGAATACTGGATAATGCGCCGTTGCCGCCGTACGTTTTTCCAAAAGATATTCCCGTGGTAAGACATTACGATGAAGACGTTCTCTCTTCCGCTTCTTTTCCGAGCTATCTGAGTTGGAAAGAGTTTTGGAAGTATCTCGTCGACACATACCGAGAAGCGTGCGATATCGCTGCCGGATACGGCTTGACGTACCAGATGCATCCGAGCATTGGAGTTCTGTCCTCGTCTGCAGACGGTTTTCTCTATTTTCAGGACGCGGTGAAGAGGGAGAATCTTCGCTTCAACCTCGATACCGCAAATCAATTCGTCATGAAAGAAAATTTGTCGGTTGCGCTCCGGAGGCTTGCACACTGCATCGACTATATCCATCTTTCCGATAACCGCGGAATAAAAGTCGAGCACTTAAAAGCCGGAGAAGGCGTCATCAACTGGGACACTTTTTTTGAGACGCTGGCCGCAATCAATTACAAAGGATTTATTGGACTTGATATCGGAGGAGATGAATCCGGAATTGCAGATCTCGATGAAGCATACGTATCGACGGCGACGTGGCTTGAGAAAAGATGGATCCATGCGTGAAAGCTTCAGTGATGATCGCTATCACCCCATGAAGAACGTTTATCGACAAGGAGAGCACACAATGATTGCTGATACGCCGGCTTATTCGGAACGCCCATGAACGACACACACGCGAATAATGGAAACGTTCGCCCGCCCAGAAAGCTGCCCGCGCTGAGGTGGTGGATAGGCGGATTGTTGTTTCTTTCGACTGTGATCAATTATCTGGACCGGCAAACGCTTTCGGTGCTCGCGCCGTTCCTCAAGGGAGAATACCATTGGAACAACGAAGATTTCGCGTTGGTGGTGATCTCGTTCCGGGTTGCATACGCGATCGGACAAAGTCTTTCCGGCCGGTTCCTTGACCGGGTAGGAACGCGCAAAGGCCTCACGATGACGATCATCTGGTATTCCATTGCCGCTATGCTCACGTCGTTTGCAAGCGGGCTTCGAAGTTTCTGTTCGTTTCGCTTTCTCCTTGGCGCGGGGGAGTCGGCAAATTGGCCCGGAGCCACGAAAGCGGTGGCAGAATGGTTTCCAAAGAAAGACCGAGGATGGGCCGTTGCGTTGTTCGACAGCGGGTCTTCTATCGGCGGGGCCATCGCTCCATTCCTTGTGTACTGGCTCTACAAAACGTTCGGAGGTTGGCAGCCCGCATTTTTGATCATCGGCACGCTTGGATTTCTATGGCTTCTCGCGTGGCGCTTTTTATATTTTCCGCCGGAAGAGCATCCGCGCATTTATGAAGCGGAGTTAACGATGATCAAAAACGACAAGGCAGAAGCGGCCCAGGAATCCGGAGGGAGGCCGCCTCTTTCGTGGTGGCAATTGCTCAAACTTCCGCAGACCTGGGGCATCATCATCGGAAAAACTCTTACCGACCCGGTATGGTTCTTCATCACCGACTGGTTTGCAATTTACATCGTCTCCAAAGGGATCAAACTGGAAGAAGGCCTGCTGGTATTTTGGATCCCGTTTGTCGCTGCCGACCTGGGCAATTTCTTTGGCGGCGGCGTTTCAAGCTGGCTCATCCGTCGAGGTTGGCCGGTCGGCCGCGCGCGAAAGGCAGTCATCATCATCGGAGGGTTCGGCATGGCGCTGCTGGCGCCGACGGCGTTTACATCGAATCCGTTCGCACTGGGCGCGCTCTTCGGTTTCTCCACGCTCACCTACTCGGCGTTCGCAACGATGATCCTCGTGTTGCCGTCGGATCTATTCCCGAGCCATTCAGTGGCGTCGGTCAGCGGCATGTCGGGAACCGGCGCCGGCGTCGGAACGATCGTGTCCACATTCCTTATCGGTTACGTTGCCGACCACTATTCTTTTCAGCCGATCCTCATCGCCGCGAGCCTGATACCGTTCATCGGGATGGTACTTATGTTATTTCTCGTCCGGAATACGAAATCGACGGCGATGGGACTGGTACGGGAGATATGAGTCCCTTCCGCTTTTGCAGTGCGCCTTGACTTCACGAAAGCGATTCCATATATTATAGCCCCACACCGCGGGGTGGAGCAATTGGTAGCTCGTCGGGCTCATAACCCGAAGGTTACAGGTTCAAGTCCTGTCCCCGCTACAAGGATCACAACAGAATCCTCATTGACAAAAATCAGTGAGGATTCTCCGTTTTTATGGGGTTATTACAACCCGCATTCGGATACCCCCTCAAAATATTTTTTCAATCCCTCTTGACAAACGGTTTCAAATAGTATATATTCCACCATAGTAAAATTTTATATACTATGCAAAGGAATTCACTATGTCGCTTCCCGACCTCACCTCCCGCCAGCAAAAGGTGTATAACTTCGTCAAGCAGTTCATCGAGAATAACAGCTACCCGCCGACCCTGCAGGAAATTTCGGACAAGCTGAAAATCCAGCCGAGCGCGGTGCGGATGCATCTATTATTGATGGAGAAGAAAAAGGCCCTCCGCTATGTTCCCAATACGTCCCGCGGTATAGAACTGTTACGTCAGCGGCCGGCGGGGATCCCAATTTACGGGAGCGCTCCGGCCGGCCATCCGTTCATGTCGCAGGAGAATGTCGTCGATACATTCGAGGTCCGGCGGTACATCACCGCATCGGACGATATGTTCGGCGTTTACGTCCGGGGAGACAGCATGAAGGATGCCCAGCTGGCTACCGGAGACCTGCTTTTTGTCGACCCGAAAAAGGAGCCGCGCAACGGCGAGATCGTTGTTGCGGCCGTCGAAGGGGAGCCGACGATCAAGCGTTATTATAGAGAGAACAGCACGGTCGTTCTGCGGCCGGAGAACAAAAAATACAAGCCGATTTACGTGAGTAAAAGCGACGAGAATTTCAGAGTGCTCGGCGTGGTGGTGGGAATGATCCGCGCGCTGGATAAGAAAAAGATCGATGCGTTGACCGACGAGTACAACGCGTATTCGAGGGCGTCGTAGCGCGAGGCATGTATGGCAACGTCGACCTACTCTATAGAGGAAGAGCGGCAGATCAATTCGCATCTGAAAAGAATATTAGACCTGCTCGACGTCCACATTCCCGACGATCATTTCGGGACGGTGGAGATCGCATTCCCGCGTCAGAACGGGAAGATCGCCGGCGAGGTGGAGGTGAGACTGCGGTCGCAGCATAAGCGGGAAAGGAATAATGGATAAGTTCAACCCACAAATAGAAGTAAAATCGGATGGGCTTTTTACTCCAGAGGTTCGTGAATGGTCGTTGGAGAAATATAAATTAGTCGGCAGCTATTGTGACATCTTCACGAATGGGATGAAAAACAAGTGGGATCAACTTGTCTATATTGATTTATTTGCAGGTGCAGGTTATGCTAAAGTTAAAGAGAATAACAAAATTTATAAGAGTTCTGCTTTAATTGCTATGTCTATCCCAACATCTTTTACGAAATACATTCTTTGCGAACAGGATGGCGAAAGATTTGAAGCGTTATCGCGACGAGTGGAAAGGGATTATAGTCATCTTAACTGTGAGTTAATAAAAGGGGACAGTAATGTAAATGTCTTAAAGGTTATAGAGGCAATCCCATCTTTTCGCAAAGGGAATACCTTACTTTCGTTCTGTTTTGTTGATCCATATTCGCTTAGTTTAAATTTTTCGACCATTCGATCACTCGGGAAAACATTAGTAGACTTTCTGATTCTTCAAGCGCTACACATGGATGCAAACAGAAATTTTGAGACCTATCTAAAAGAGGAGAACACTCGCATTGCCACATATTTGGGGATAGAAAATTGGAGGGAGCTCTTTGAGAAGGATGGTATAGCATATCGTAAGGACTTTGTAAAGTTTTTAGCTGACCGGTATCAAGAGCAAATGGCCAAGCTGGATTATCAAAAGGTAAAGTTCATGCATCAAATCAGGTCAAATGATAAGAACCTCCCCTTGTATTATCTTTCGTTTTATTCTAAGAATCCGAGAGGGATAGATTTTTTTAGGAAGGTTCAGCAGAGAATAAAGTCACAACTAACGATGGATCTTTAATATGGCACAATCGAGCATTGAGTGGACTGAGATGACATGGAACCCCACCACGGGCTGTTCCAAAATTTCCGCCGGGTGCAAATTCTGCTATGCGGAGATCATGTCCCGCCGATTACAAGCAATGGGCATTGAGAAGTATAAAGATGGATTTGAAGTTAAAACGCATCCCGATGCATTGAGAATCCCATATACATGGAAAACATCAAAAATAGTTTTTGTGAATTCTATGAGCGATTTATTCCATGAAGATATTCCCTTGAGTTTTATCAAGCAGGTTTTTGAGGTGATGAATAACAACCCGCAGCACGTTTTTCAGGTGCTCACAAAAAGAGCGGAAAGGCTTTGTGAACTTCATAAAGAATTAAGATGGACGCACAATATTTGGATGGGGGTGTCCGTCGAAAATGATAAAGTTAAGCATCGAATTGATTTGTTGAGAAAAACGAATGCGAAGGTAAAATTCCTCTCTTGCGAACCTCTCATTGGCCCGCTCTACAATATGAACTTAAGAAAAATTGACTGGGTGATTGTGGGTGGGGAAAGCGGGTTCCGGCCAAGGCCAATGAATGTCGATTGGGTTCTCGATATTCAGGATCAGTGTAAAAGAGCTGATATTGCATTCTTTTTCAAGCAATGGGGTGGGAGAAATAAAAAGAAAAACGGCAGATTGCTTAATGGCAAGGTCTTTGACGAAATGCCTGAAGTTGTGGAGCTTCAACATGATAACTAATCTGTAGGCCGCCTCTAGAATATCATTGACATAGCCACTGGGTCGTTGAGATACTCAAGCCCGGTTTTACGAATGACGGACCGATCCGTCTTTGTGGAATTGGGTTTTGTCATCAATAGGAGAGCTTGATATGCGTACAGCAAACGAACAAAAAATTTTTATCGGGATGGGAGGATGGGAGTTCGGGACGTTCAACAGACTCTTCTATCCTTCAAAGGTCAGGACGGCTGCCGGGGGAGGGCACAAGCTTGAGTACTACAGTCAGTTTTTCGACAGCGTCGAGGTGAATGCCACGTTCTATAACGCAGCCTTTACCGCCGAACACTCGCGCCGTTGGCTGCAGGATGTCTCTGCCAATAAAAATTTCATGTTCACCGTGAAGCTGTTCCACGGGTTCACCCATACGTTCGCGGCGACGAACGACGATGTGCGTTCCGTCCGCAGCCTCCTGGAGCCGATCGCCGCCGCGGAAAAGCTTGGGGGAGTTCTGTTGCAGTTCCCATCTTCATTCATCAACACGCTGGAGCACAGAAAATATCTGCTTCAATTCAGCAAAGTGTTTTATCCTTATCGGGTGTTTATCGAAGTCCGCCACAACTCATGGGACACTCCGTTGGTGAGTAACCTTCTGCAGGAACATAAGCTTCATTCGGTGAACGTCGACCTGCCGCGGATCAGACAACACATTCCATTCAAGAACGAAGCGTGGGACGGCGTTGCATACTATCGTTTGATGGGGCGAAACGGCGCCGGATGGAGTTCGGGCGAGCGGGGTGATTATTGTTATAGCGTCCGGGATCTCGGTTCCATCGCTGCGCGCGTTAAGGCGGCTGTCGGCGGTCAACCGCTTCCCTCATCTGCGTTCGTCGTGTTTCACAATGTTGCGGACTATGCGTTGAACAACGGACTTCAGCTCCAAAGTTTGTTGGAGCGTCGTCCTCATGTTTCACGTGTTATCGTTCGTTCGGTTCCGACATTTCAACAGATTGCCGTTCCGACACTGCCGTTGCCGTTATTTGCACAGGCGTAACAGCTCAAGACAATAGACATGCACTCATCTGCGACCGTTCCAGTTTCGTACCAGGCGCTGGTACAGCACTTCACCGCCTCGCCGGGAAAAGCATATCTCGTCTACGGCGATGCGGCGGTGTTTCGTCTGTCGCTGCGCATTGCGGCATATATGATCGCGAACGGCGGTTCGATTGCAGTGGTGGATGGAGCCAATAGATTTAACGTCCATGCGATCTCCGAGTTTGCCCGCGGACGGCGGATGGATCCGGATGCTTTCCTGCGGCGCATTTATATCTCGCGCGGATTTACTTGCTATCAGATGGAACAAGCGATCGTCAACCGCCTGCCCGGGTTCCTGAATTCCATCCATTCTTCCACGGCAATGATTTTCGGCCTGCTCGACACGTTTTATGACGAACAGGCGTCGCTGCGGGAGGTCCAGCATATCCTCACGAGGATCCTCTCGTCACTGCGCACGATGAAAACGGAAGGTGTTTCCGTCCTGCTTGCTTGCACGGAGTGGAACGTTCTGCCGCAGGAACGGAATAAGCTGTTTGCGGACCTGAAATCGGGCGTGGACTCTATATATAGAGCGCATATCACCGAACAACAGGAACTTCAATTTTTTGCAGAATCCCCCTCAACGAAGATCGAGAAAGGAGCGGCACGCAATGGGACGCACAGTACCAACCTTCACCAACATCATCGACAGCGAGATGGCGGGCTGGTCGAAATACCGGAAAGGCCTGCGGAAGGAAGACCAGGAGGTATTTGACGACGTCTTTCGCGCCGCCCGGCTCCATCTTGCCGAAAACTTTTATGCCATGCGGACCATTCCTTTTGAAAGCATCATCATGTCGATGGTCGTTGAACAGGCGAAGGTGATCAGGCGGCTTCAGGAGGCAGTGTGCAGGATGGAAGAGACAGAAAAAGGTTGAAAGTGTAAAGTGCAAAAGGCAAAGTTACAGTGAGAAGTGAAAATTTTTAAGTCCTAGGTTATAAGTCATAAGGTACAGACCAGAAGTATATATTTTGAATTTTTCATTTTAACTTTGCCCTTTGCATTTTGCACTTTTAACTTGAATCCCGTTCATGCCACTCACCGGCTGGCTGTTTGACGTCTACCCTTCTCCGGACGGAGTTGTTCTCTGGCTGATCGACCGGAATGGCGGCAAGCATCGGTGCCGTGCAAGATTCCGTCCGTCGTTCATCCTTCATCTGAATGAAACCGACGCAAAGCGTGCGGAGTCGCTCGGTCCTCGCTGTACGGCGCCGGTGTCGTTCACCAGGACGACCCGCACGGAAATCTATTCCGGCGACTCGCTCGACGTGCTGCAAGTGCACGTTCATGACGCGACGAAGTTTCGCGAAGTGGTGTGGTACTATGAACGATACTTTCCCCACTTCGCTTTTTTCAATTCCGACATTTTGGTGGCACAGCTCTATTTGTATGAAACGCAGCTGTTCCCGCTCGGCTTTGGAGAATACAATATCGATGAAAACGGATATCTCATTGATTGGCAGTTAGACGATTCCAGGGAGAAAGTGGAGTACGAGATCCCACCTCTCTCTATTATGTGGCTGCGGAACGGCAGCGATTTTGTCCCGCCTCGGTATCAGCATCATCTTCAGCTCGAGATAGCCTACGACGATAAGACGTATGTCCTTGAACAGGAGACGCCGCAGGAGGTCATCGACTCGCTTAACTGGCATTTTCACAACTGCGACCCCGACATCCTGCTGACGGAATACGGCGACTCAACACTTCTCCCTCATATAACATCGATCGCCGGGAAACACAATATTCCGCTGTTGTTGAACCGCGATGTAGCCACGGGATATATGAGGACAAAAGAATCGAGCTTTTTTCAATACGGAAAGATTGTTCATAAAGACGGCGCGTTCGAATTGGCAGGACGCTGGCACATCGATTACGCCAATTCGTTCACGATGGGAGAAGCTGACCTGGAGGGACTTTTTGAAATGGTACGGCTGACGCAAATGTGCGGCCAGCGGCAGGGGAGAGCGAGCATCGGGACAAGCATGTCGTCGCTGCAACTCTCCTGGGCATACCAAAACAATATTTTGATCCCGTCGAAGAAGCGCGAGCCGGAGGAGTTCAAATCCGCGGCGACGCTGCTGCTGGCGGATCGCGGAGGATTGATTTTCAACCCGCCGCTCGGCTACCACGAGGGCGTTGCGGAACTCGATTTCGTTTCCATGTATCCTTCCATCATGGTGAACCGGAACGTGTCGCCGGAGACCGTGAACTGCCGGTGTTGTCACAACAATGCGGTGCCCGAATTAGGGTATACAATTTGCGAAAAGCGGAAAGGGATCATCCCTGCCACGCTCGCGATGGTGGTCAAGAAACGCGCGTACTACAAAAAAATGAAGAAGGAGTACAAGGGCAAAGATGACGCGCTGTTTCGCCGGTATGACAGGAGACAGAGCGCTCTCAAATGGATGCTCGTGAGCTGTTTCGGATACCTCGGATACAAGAACGCCCGGTTCGGCAAAATAGAAGCGCACGAATCGGTGAACGCTTACTCGCGCGATTTTATCCTTGCGGCGAAAGAGGTCGCCGAGGCGCAGGGTTTCCGCCTGCTTCATGCGATCATCGATTGCATGTGGCTGAAGAAAGAAGGGGCGACGGAAAACGATTACGAGAAACTTTGCCGCGATATTGCCGAACGTGTCGGTATCGATATTTCGTTGGAAGGGATTTACCAATGGATCCTTTTCCCTTCATCGAAGCAAGACCCGACGATCACAACGGCAAACCGGTATGTGGGTTGGTACCGGCATGGCGAAATGAAAGTCCGCGGCATCGAGGTGCGGCGAAGGGATACTCCGAAATTTATCAAACGGATGCAATCGTCGCTGCTGGAACAGATGTCGACGGCGCGCACGATTGAAGAGATGAAGGCGATGATACCGGAGCTTCTTGTCACCGCGCGGGAATATATTGCAATCCTGCAAAGCGGCAAGGCAAACCCGATGGAACTCGTTCTTCGCCGCAACATTATGAGAGAGGCGAGCGAGTACACAAATAACAACGTCAGCGCGGTTGTCGCAAAGCTTGTCGAAGGGATGGGAGTGCATCTTGCCGCCGGCGAAATGATCGAATACATCCTGCTCGATCAGTCGGGCAAGAAGAAACCGGAGAAAGCCAAACCGCTCGCTCTGTATGCGTTTGAGGATGGCTACGATATCGAACAGTACACCGAGTTCGCGCTGAAAGCGATCGAGACCCTGTTGCAGCCGTTCGGTTATTCAGCGGAAGCGCTGAAAGAAAAGTTTGGGATTGGTCTTCAGCCCACTTCTTCGCTAAACCGCAACGGGGTAAAGACCCGCAAAGCTAAGTTGGCAGACCAGAATTTTGTATTGGAGTTTGTCTAACCCCTCATCCGTTTTCTTCTGGTCATAATCTGCACTCCTTAATCCTATCTTTAAAAAATATCATAGTTTACCGCCCAGGCGCTAGGATCGCAAAGAAGCATTGTTCTTGATTTCAATTGAATCCTCATGGCGTCTTTGCGTCATAGCGGTTCATTTTCAAATTGATGCACGACCCCGCGTATTGATAGAAAGCCTCTCTTTCGGTATATTCTTTCCGTATCATTTTGACCTCAGTATTCATGGCAAGACTTTCGATCCTCATTTCAAACGACGACGGCATCCACGCTCCAGGCATTCTGGCGTTAGCTGAAGAAATCAAAAAGATTGGCGATATCACGATCGTCGCGCCGGACAAGCAGCAAAGCGCGGTGGGGCATGCCATCACGATGAATTCTCCGTTGCGCGTTCAGAAAATCGAAAAGGACGGAGCGTTCTTCGGCTACGCGGTGAGCGGGACGCCGGCAGATGCCGTGAAGCTTGCAGTTCGTTCGATTCTTCCTCACCCTCCCGACTTGGTCATCTCCGGCATCAATCACGGCTCCAACACGGCGATCAGCGTCATCTATTCCGGAACGGTGTCGGCCGCGACGGAGGGGACGATCCTCGGAATTCCTTCTTTTGCGATCTCTTTGACGACGTACAGCGAGGCGGATTTTTCTTACGCAGCGGTCTTCGCCCGCAAGCTGGCGCTTAAAGTAGCAGAAAAGGGTTTGCCGAAAGGAACGCTGTTGAACATCAATGTCCCTCCGGTTCCCGGGTCGGAAATCAAAGGGGTGGTGGTCACGAAGCAGGGGAAATCGGTATGGAACGATGAGTTCGAATCGCGCCGCGACCATAACAACAAAGAATATTTTTGGCTCAAGGGAGATCTCATCGAACTCGATGAAGATGAGGACATCGACCAACGGGCAGTTTTGAACAATAAAGTTTCAATCACTCCAATTCATTACGATCTCACGGACTACGCGATGCTGGAATCGTTGAAGAAGTGGGATGTCAATTCTCTCATGTAAAAAACTTCTATAGGAGCATATTATGCGAATCGGAATATTAACGGGCGGCGGCGATGTGCCGGGATTGAATCCATGTATCAAAGCGGTTGTTTACCGTGCCGCCGACGCAGGCGCAGAGGTGGTTGGCTTTCGTCGGGGATGGGCGGGTTTGTTGAACTTCAATATTGACGACAAGGAGGATCAGCACAATTGGGCTATCCCCCTCACAAAGCAAAACACGAGGACGATCGACAGGTCCGGAGGAACGTTCATCCATACTTCACGAACGAATCCGGGTAAAGTGAAATGGTCCGATATTCCGAAATTTCTTCAGGACCCAAAACATCCGCCGAAACAAGGGGACCCAAACTCCGATTTCACGCCTCACATCCTCCGCAATCTCGCTCATCTGAAAGTCGATGTTCTCATCGCGATCGGCGGAGACGATACGCAGAGCTATGCCGTCCGGCTTCATGAAGAAGGTATCCCGGTCGTTTCGATCCCGAAGACGATGGACAACGATGTGTTCGGTACCGATTACTGTATCGGCTTTTCGACGGCCGTTACGCGGAGCGTGGAGTTCATCAGGAATTTGCGGACCTCAGCAGGATCGCACGAACGCATCGCCGTGATAGAACTTTTCGGCAGAAATTCGGGAGAGACGTCGCTCATCTCCGCGTACCTTGCAGGAGTCGATCGCGCCATCATCTCGGAAGTACATTTCGATCCCGAGCGGCTATCCAAGCTTCTCGTCGAAGACAAAAAGAACAATCCGAGCAATTACGCGATCATGACGATTTCGGAAGGCGCGCAGATGGTCGGAGGAAAAATTGTCGAGTACGGTCAGGCCGATGCATTCGGTCACAAAAAACTCGGTGGGATCGGTCAGATCACCGGAGAAGCGATACAAAAAATTACCGGCTCTCACATCATCTATCAGCAGGTAGCGTACCTCATGCGTAGCGGAGAGCCCGATGCACTCGACCGCATGGTGGCAATTAGTTATGCAAACCTTGCGACGGATCTTGTCTTGGGAAAAAAGACGGGACAGATGGTTGCTTTGCGGGAGGGAAAATATACGACCGTGCCCATCAAGACATTGACCGAAGGGCTAAAACGCGTAGACATCCAGGAGCTGTATGATGAAGAGAATTATTTGCCGAGAGTGAGCGTGGTTTTAGGAAAGCCGATGTTCCTCTATTGAGAAATTGCGAACCTTGTCAAGGTAATAGACAGTTGGTAGCGGTATCCTTTTGGATGCCCGCCTAAAACAGACGGACATGACTGTAAAAAAAATCGTCATTCCCGAATGTTTCTATCGGGAATCTTAAGATGGTGTCCCTATGCGACGCAGAACGTACCACTACCAGACTATTGAAATTCAAACGTATTCGATGAACCTTGACAAGGTTTTTTGCTGAAAATCCCCAAAAACTGCTTGACAACTGGATTTATTGTTTGTATATTAAAAGCCCGTTCAGAAACGGGCTTTTAAATTTACACGAAATTGTTCTTTGAAAAATAGTGTGCACAGCTTCTAAGTCAATTACAATCAAGGTTTTAACCTTGGCTAATTAATAAGCCAACTTAATCATGCTCGAAGTTGATAACTCAAGTTATTGAATTACAACGGAGAGTTTGATCCTGGCTCAGGACGAACGCTGGCGGCGTGCCTAACACATGCAAGTCTGGGAGAATAAGGTAGCAATATCTTTAGTAAACCGGCGCACGGGTGAGTAATACGTAGGTAACCTGCCCTTTGGTCTGGAATAACCCCGCGAAAGCGGGGCTAATACCGGATGATGCAGCGGCTCCACATGGAGATGTTGTTAAACCCCGCAAGGGGGCCAATGGATGGGCCTGCGTCCCATTAGATAGTTGGTGAGGTAACGGCTCACCAAGTCTGCGATGGGTAGCTGATCTGAGAGGATGATCAGCCACACTGGAACTGAGATACGGTCCAGACTCCTACGGGAGGCAGCAGTGAGGAATATTGCGCAATGGAGGAAACTCTGACGCAGCGACGCCGCGTGAAGGATGAAGGCCCTTTGGGTCGTAAACTTCTGTAGAGAGGGAAGAATGTGCCGCTTTGCGGCATTGACGGTACCTCTAAAGTAAGGATCGGCCAACTACGTGCCAGCAGCCGCGGTAATACGTAGGATCCGAGCGTTGTCCGGAATCACTGGGTGTAAAGGGAGCGCAGGCGGGCTTTCAAGTCGGTGGTGAAATCTTACAGCTCAACTGTAAAACTGCCTCCGATACTGTAAGTCTTGAGTGTGGAAGAGGGCGATGGAATTCATGGTGTAGCGGTGAAATGCGTAGATATCATGAAGAACACCGGTCGCGAAGGCGGTCGCCTGGTCCATTACTGACGCTCATGCTCGAAAGTGTGGGGAGCAAACAGGATTAGATACCCTGGTAGTCCACACCTTAAACGATGAATACTTGGTGTCGGGTCGTAAGGCTCGGTGCCAAAGCTAACGCATTAAGTATTCCACCTGGGGAGTACGATCGCAAGGTTGAAACTCAAAGGAATTGACGGGGGCCCGCACAAGCAGTGGAGCATGTGGTTCAATTCGATGCAACGCGAAGAACCTTACCTGGG